>Ga0209361_1000003_pt1 | contig 401371 bp, 390 predicted proteins | sample SaaInlV_200m_DNA_3_FD_184657 | JGI IMG/M metagenome (GOLD analysis project Ga0209361, IMG submission 184657) | Marine microbial communities from expanding oxygen minimum zones in the Saanich Inlet - SI037_S4LV_200m_DNA (SPAdes) (version 2) | ecosystem: Environmental > Aquatic > Marine >... | reverse complement strand
CTTTGAATATATTGAAGTTTGGTACAATCGTAAGCGCTTGCATTCCTCGCTGGGCTACCTCAGTCCTGCACAGTTTGCTAAGCAAAATTCAGACATTTATGCTCTCCACTTAACTGGGTAAAGCCCATTACTCAGAATTATAAAGCCAGCCTTGGTATCAGTTTGGTCAATATAATTTGATTTTGGATTTTCTTTTGCCATTGGGAAAATTATCCTCGGAAATAAGTATTGGCCAAGTTTATCATTGCGCTAATTTAGCAACAAGCCATATCAGCTTTTAATTCTAAATAATAAATTATTGAAAAACCATTCATTTTCTCAATAGATTATATTGTCTGTTTTAGTCATGCGATTTGAATATTTATATAAAATTAATCTAAGTTGGATAAAATTAATTTAGTAAATTTTAAAAAAATCATCCAATAACTTATTTTAAAATGATTTTTGTATTTGGAGAAGTTTCTTTTATGAATTCATATCTCACCGCAATCACATATGTATCGGGGTTTGCCTTGATTGCCCTAGCCTCAAAACAAATCGGTCAATTTTTAAGGAAGATCAATCTGCCATTGATCACTGGTTTCCTTATCACGGGAATTATTGCTGGTCCATTTATTTTAAATTTAATTCCTGCTGAAGCGGTTCATAGCTTGCGTTTTATTGATGAATTAGCCTTGGCGGTAATTGCATTTGCGGCAGGAAACGAGCTGTACTTGAAGGAAATTCGGGATCGATTTAAAAGTATTACCTGGGTAACTGCTGGATTGGTTTCTGTAACCTTCACGTTCACCAGCTTGGCGATACTCTTTTTATCTAATTACATTCCTTTCATGCAAGATATGTCGATGGGGATAAAGATCGCCGTCTCAATTTTGGGTGGCGCCGTAATGGTCGCCCGCTCCCCCTCCTCAGCAATTGCAATTGTTAATGAACTTCGAGCAAAAGGGCCTTTCACCAAGACAGCTTTAGGGGTTACTATGATCTCGGATGTGGTGGTCATCCTTTTATTTGGGTTAAATTCATCTGTTGCTGATGCACTGGTAACTGGCCTAAATTTTGATCTTGGCTTTATTGGATTATTATTATTTGAATTGATTCTCTCTATTGGGATCGGATATGTACTTTTCAAGATTATACAGATAATTCTGAGCAGTAATTTTATAAGGATAATTAAATCAACTTTGTTGCTCCTTTTTGGGTATGGCGTATTTCCCCTTTCTCTAGCGATTAGGAATTTTACCCACAACCAATGGTCATTTGAATTAATCGTTGAACCTTTGTTAATCTGTATGTTTGCAGGTTTTATGATCACCAATTACAGTTCTCAACGTGAACAGTTTTCAAGGATCATTCACGATGTGAGTCCGGCAATCTACATTTTATTTTTTACTCTAACTGGCGCATTTTTATCCCTGGATATATTAATAAAAACTTGGCCAATTGCTGTTGCCCTTTTTTCCATTCGGGTATTTACAATTTTTATAGGTGCCTTTTTCGGAGGCAGATTCGCCGGTGATCCACCCAGCCAAAATAAAATTGCTTGGATGGCTTATATTACCCAGGCCGGGGTAGGATTAGGTCTTGCAAAAGAGATTGCTTTAGACTTTCCTGTTTGGGGGGAATCCTTCGCCACAATATTAATATCTGTAATTGTGCTTAACCAGTTAGCTGGTCCCCCATTTTTCAAATGGGCAATCAAAAAAGTTGGAGAATCTCATATACGAGCCAAAGCCTCTGAATTTGACGGACAAAGAGATGCAATATTGTTTGGGCTAAAAGCACAATCAATATCATTAGCAAGGCAATTAATTGAACATAACTGGCAAGTAAAGATAGTTTGCACCCAAGAGGATTGTGAGGCTCAACCCATTGTTACGGATATCGAAACATTCATTATCGATGAGATCACATTGGAACATTTAGAGCAGGTAAAACCCAAAAATGCTGATGCGATCGTCTCCTTTTTTGATAATGAAAAGAGCTATCAAATTTGTGAACTCTTTTACGAAAATTTTGGTACAGAAAATATGGTTGTTCGCTTGAAAGACCGGTCTGATTTTGAACGGTTTCACAAATTAGGGGTAAAAGTAGTCGAACCTCAAACTGCAGTTGTTAGCTTATTAGAACATTACGTGCGGTCACCTGTGGGAACCTCCCTGCTATTAGGCATGGGAGAACAACAGGATATGATAGATTTGGTGGTTCGTGATCCTCAAATCCACGATGTCCCTCTAAAGGACATTCGTTTACCCTTGGACGTACTGGTAGTTTCTGTTCAAAGAGATGGGCATACTTTAGTATCCCGTGGGTACCTAAAGTTCAAACTAGGAGATAAGGTTACGTTGGTGGGACCCATGGATAAATTAGAAGAAGCAAGACTACTCTTTAGAAAATAACGAAATGCAATTATATTAAAAAAATCATCCAATTGGATGATTTTTTTAATAAGAACTTCTTTATATCAATGCGTCTACCATTAAGGCAAGGAACAAAAAAGCTAGATACATACTTGAATATCGGTACATTTTCCAGGCGATTTTATTCCCACCCTTTTTCAATACTTTCCATGCTGTAAGTATCAACCAAATACCCAAAAGTATGGCGAGAACCAAATATACAACTCCAGCCAAGTCCAAAACATACATCATAATTGTTGTAATGGCTAGAAGAATTGTATAAATGAAAATTTGTTGTCTAGTCACCAGCTCCCCTTTTACAACCGGCAACATCGGTATTCCTGCGTTGGCATAATCTTTTGTGCGTACCAAGGCGAGTGCCCAAAAATGAGGAGGTGTCCACATAAAGATTATCAAAAATAGATACCAGGCTCCAGCGTCTAACCCACCGGTGGATGCTGCCCAACCCACAAGGGGGGGAATTGCCCCTGCCCCGCCCCCGATCACAATATTTTGGATCGTGGTTGTTTTAAGGAAAATACTATAAAGAAGTACATAGTAGATCATCCCAGCAAGTGAAAGTAAGGCAGCCAGAAGATTTACAAAGCCGGCCATAAGGAAGAAGGCAATGAATAATAATGAAACACCAAACGCTAATCCTTCCGCTGATGTCATCCTCCCAGAAGCTATGGGTCTTTTTGCAGTGCGAGTCATTTTTTGATCGACAAAACGATCAATATATTGATTGACTGCGCCTGATCCACCCGCAGCAAGCGCCCCACCCAACATAGTCCAGAAAGTTATTCCTATAGATGGAATTTCTCTTGCCCCAATGACCATTCCGGCATAAGTTGTAAACAATAGAAGTAAAACAACAATCGGTTTTGTTAGGGAAAGCAAGTCCTTAATACGCTGTTTATTATCAATTGGGATTTCCGACTCTTCAATTTCTTCTTCTTTGGTACGGGATGCTAAACCTACAAAAACACATAATAATACTGCAGAAGCAAGAACCGCGGCGGCTGTCGCTTCATGCAATCCAACTAATTCTGCCCCAGAATTCCGAATGGTTTTAATCGCACCCACAAATGCCTGAGAAAAATATAGAACTGTTGTAGATGTTGCTGCAGTTAATATTGCTCGCTGTGTTCTTTGAGTTTTCCAGGCATTTACTAGCATTAGGATCATGACAATGGCACCCAGCCCGACCGCAATCCGATGGATCATATTAACCCAGCCAATCGAGTTAGTGGGAATTGTCAATCCATCGCATAATGGCCAAGTTAAACAAGTCGATCCATGCCCACTATTTGTCACTATTGCTCCCGATATCAACACAAGAAATATTAAGCCTAAAGACCAAAGTGATATTTTTGCAAAAGGACTTTTAAAGCTAAGGCGGACCTGTTGGTCAGAATCAAATTTTAAAACAAAAATCACTACGGTTGAGATGGTGATTAAGGCGAGAACCCAGAGGGCCAAACCAAAATGAAATGCCGTCAGATCGGGGAGGGATTCAGATTTAGCAAGAAATGCTCCCAGGAATGTTTGAACCCCTAATAAAACAACTGCAATTTGCAATGGCAAATTAATTAATTTTATTGTTCTGTAACGAATGAATGCAATGATCACTGATAATAGGATCATTGGCCCTGTAAGAGAGCTGGTCATTAAGTGGAGATATTGAATAAGCGACCCAGTTTCTACGATCGGAAACCATGAGGAATAGCACGAGATCCAAGTAGGACAAATAAGACTATCTGCCGCAACCCGAGATATTCCGCCAAAGACGATCGTTAGATAGGTTAAGACTGAGGTGATCAATAATAGGTATCTAAATCTACCAACAATTAATTTTTCATTTTTATTCATTATTTTTTTCAATTTTTATATTGCCCACTTTTTCTTCTTGATTTCGAATATAAAAGGGGTATCCAATTATTAATATAAGGGAGAATACAAACCATTGAAGGGCATAACCCATATGTGGACCTTCATCTAGCTCAATATCTGGTTCATCCCTTTCTGGTAATTCAGGCAATCCACCAGATGGAGTTTGATGAATATATACATTTAAGAATTTATGAGGGATTTGTAAAACTATTCTTTCCAAATTAATTTGACTCCATACCTCTAAACCAGATTGTCCTGGTTCTAGTGTGGGATCTGGAAGCATGTTGAGTTGAGGGATTAATTGCGATCGGCGAATGATTCCAGTTACCTCTTGCACACCGGGCTCATCATACTTACCCCATTTTTCAGGCGAGGAATCTTCTTGGGGAATCCACCCACGGTCTACCAAAATTGCAATATTTTCTGCGCCTGATATTAAAAGCGGAGTTAGAAGATGTACGCCTAATTGGTTATTTGAATATTGATTTCGCAAAGCAACTTGCCCGGTGAAATCGAATTCTCCGACCACGTTAATTGGGCGATATTCCATTTCAAATAAATCTTCAAATAAGTTATCTGAAGAAAGTTTCAACTCTGTTGCATCGATTTGTTCAAATATACGGCTGTTAAATACACGCCTTTGTTCTAGTCGATCTAACTGCCATAATCCTAATCGAACCAATACTGCGAAACCTGCGAAAACGATTAGGCTCGTGATAAGCCAGCGTTTGCTAAACATCTTTCTTACGATCACTTCTTTTTCTCTTCAGCTAATTCTTCATTTGGATCGATGCCCCTTATTGCTAGGCTATACAAAAATGCAATTATGGCAGTTGGGGGAGCAACGAAGGATATTGCTAGTAATCGGGTTTCCCATGTTGTGGCTTCTTTAATTTCCATCCCTAAATAATTCGAAGGCTGAAAACTACAACCTAACGCCAAGTTATCAACTTCTTTCATCGGCATGCTTGCACTCGTTCCCGGTGGAATTAATAAAGGGCCAAGTTCATGGGTTTCTGAATCCTCATTTTGAACGATTAGCACATCTCCAATGATGAAAACCATTTCTTCAGGTAAAGAGGGGACAGCCTGACCTTTGGCCACCTTCGCAGCTGTACCGGCGGGTATTATTAATTCAATATCCTGGGGACCTCGGTCAATATTATTCCGTTGAACCCGAAATGCAATTTCACTTCCGACCCCAGCGAGCACGGAGCAAACCAATAAAATTATTAAGAACCGTTTCAAGTAGGGCCAAACAATTTCTTTATTCACTAAATTTCCTTCATTCGTTCAATAAATTTGATATATCCTCGGAAATGGCCTCAGCAGACATCCCAAAGGGAAAGGTAAGCCGAAAATTCCCAAACTTATCAACTACGATCGCTCTCGCAGAATGTTCCATTAAATATCCAGACTCAGATTCGGACTCAATTTCTGCCCTGAAAACATAAAAAGCATCCCATATGGGTTGGAGTTCTTCCATGCTGCCGCTCAAGCCAATAAAGTCCGGATGAAATGCGGTGGCATATTGTTCCATCACATCTGGCGTATCCCGATTAGGGTCTACCGTAATATAAACCACGGTTACATTTTTTGCTTTTTCTTCTAAGGAAATAATGATCCTTTTAAAATCTCCTAGGGTTGTCGGGCAAACATCAGGACAATTGGTATATCCAAAAAACATTAAGACAACATTTTCACGATGGTCACTTAATTGGAATTTTTTTCCATCCGACCTCATCAATGAGAAATCAAAAGCCTCTAGTGGTGGATCGATAAGTGATCCTTGATAACTATAATCTTTTACAAAAACCTTAGAAAAAATAAATATAGCAAGCACCCCAAATACAACAACGATTGCTAATTTTTTTACCTGTTTTCCATTCATTTATTTTTCCAAACAGAAATTATTTTCAATTGTGATACCGATAACAAATATACCACTTCATTCAAAAATAAAGGATTTGTCCATACAGGAAACCCTGAAAAACAAATCCTTCAATTATTATGTATTTTTTCTTTATTTTTCCTAGCCGATAACCGTACCCATTAAGTAAAGTGCAGGGTAGAAAAAGATCCAGGCTACATCCACAAAATGCCAATAAACTGCGGCAGCTTCAACCCCCCAATGTCTTTCCGCGGTGTATACCCCACGTTTACCATTTCTGTAGACGATCCAAATAAACAAGATGCCGGTAATTACATGAAAGGCATGAAAACCTGTCATTACATAAAATATCGCTCCAGCTTGGCCTGCATCGGGGGTTAGTCCATGACTCTTAGCAAGTTGCCATTCTACTCCAATGACCCCAACTAAGAAGATGAGGCCAAGAATAAAGGTAATTAATATAGCTTTTAAAAATCCTTTTTGATTTCCATGCGCCATCTCGGTTTCAGCTCGATTCATAAAAAAGCTACTTACCAATAACAAGGCAGTAATTCCTAGCCCAAGACCTTGACTAAGTTCGGGTCGAGTATCCCCCAACAACACAAACCGGGTAACCAAAAGGGCAGCAAAAACAAAGGCATCAGAGAGGAGGAAAAGCCATAACCCAAGACGATTGTTACTGAGCTTCGCTCTATATTCTTTTAAAGGTACTTCGTGCGCAGCCATTAATGACTCTCCTCATCTTTGAACAAGCGACCAATATGCATATAATCTTTGATCACATAATAGGCTTTCCAAATTGCAACCAACCATAAAATAAAGGTCCATGGGGCAGCAATTACGGCTGTGGTAAATTCACCAACCGTGAGGATAGCGAGCATCATGAAAACCCAGCTACCTGCTTTAATGGCCTCCACCCGGGCTTCCTCTTGAGGATCAACCTCTTGGACTTCTTGGACTATTTCATCTGACATTTTTATTAGCTCCTAATAACAGCATTCACTTTGAATACTATTCACCCACCAGTGGGGCTGGATTCATATCCACATAATCACTTTCAATTCCATAATCATAAGGTTCACCAACAACATGGAATGGTTTTTCATAATTGATCAGGGGTGCTGGATTTGGAATTTGCCATTCGGGGGATCGCGATTCCCATACATTTCCTTCGGCAATCTTTCCTTTCCTCGCGCTTTGGATCAAATTGATCGCTCCAATTAATACTGCAAAGAAAACCACAAATCCAGCGATCGTAATCCAATATTGGGCATTTTCAATCCCTAAGGCAGGATCATAATCTGCAATTCGTCGGCGCATCCCTAATAGACCAATTTTCATTTGGGAAAGAGACATGATCTCGAAACCGATAAACATGCCCCAGAAGTGCACTTTACCCCAAAACTCATTGTACATTTTGCCAGTATATTTCGGGAACCAGAAATAAATTGCTGCAAAAAGTGGGAACATAAACCCACCAAAGATCGTGTTATGGAAATGCCCTACAACCCAATAGGTATCATGTAAATGAAGATCGGTAGCAACTGTTCCGTTAGGAGGTCCTGTCACACCGCCTACCAAGAAAACGACAACCGCACCTAATGCAAATAGCATTGGCGTAGGAAATCTTAATTTGCCTTTCCAGACAGTACCAACCCAACTAAAGAATTTCACCCCTGTAGGGACTGCTACTAGCAGAGTACTGTACATAAACGGCACTCTCAAATAAGCGGTCATTCCAGAAGTGAACATATGATGGGCCCAGACGAAGAATCCTACGAGAGCAATACCCATTGAAGAAAATGCGATCCATTTGTACCCAAACAAGGGTTTTCGGGAGAATACCGGCAAAAGCTCACTGATCACACCAAACCCGGGGAGTACAAAAACGTATACCGCTGGATGAGAATAGAACCAGAATAGATGTTGGAATAGAACCGGGTTGCCCCCCGTGACACTATCAAAGAAGTTCATTCCTAATAATCGTTGGAACATGACAAGCTGGAAGGATAAACCGATCAGCTGTGTTGCGGTTAATTGGATTATGGCGGTTGCAAATGCTGCCCAAACAAAAATGGGCATTTTGAACATCGTCATGCCAGGCGCCCGCATTTTGATCACAGTGACAATGACATTGATTGAGCCAAAAATTGAGGATAGCCCTACAAGGTAGACGCCCATCATGAACATCTGAACGCCCAAAGGAGCTCTTAAGCTTAGCGGCGGATAACCAGTCCATCCTGTATCAAAACCACCCAGGAAGAGACTACTGACCAACAAAATTGCCCCGGGGACATTGACCCAATAAGCAAATGCGTTGAGCCGAGGGAACGCCATATCATTTGCGCCGATCAGAAGTGGGATCAGATAGTTACTCATCGCTCCAACACCCAACAAGATCGCTGCAATCATGACCATGCCATGCAAACTCATGAAACTGTTATATAAATCTGCCCCACCACTATGTCTAAAGGGATTGGTATCACCAAAAAAGAATAAGTCAAAGAAACCGTTATTTAGGAAGTTGATTCCAGCTTGAGAAAGTTCAATACGGAAAAGGAGTGCGAAAACTCCCCCCAATCCCAAAACGATCAATGAAGTCACCCCATATTGGATACCAATAATTTTGTGATCAAAATCGACACTGAAATAGCGCCACCAACTTGGTTTCTCTGGATCAGGATCATGATGGTCAACCGTTGATATTCCCTTTGTCCATTTGAACCAATCACTAAAAACACCGACACCAATCAAGAAGGAAAGTGCTCCGACCAAAGCCCCCCCCACGATAATGGGCTCCAAGATCTCCAAATTGGTTGAACTCCATGCTTCGAGTCCTAAAATTGCCCGGATTCCCACAACAAGGCCCATGCCTAGGACGGTACCAATAATCTGGGCAATTAAACCTCGCATAAAACCGGATTTGAAAAAGCTCATTTTGTTCTCCTGTTTTTCCACCAAAGCTATTTTATGCTCTGAATAAATGCAATAATCTGATCAATCTGCTCAGCTGAGAGAGTGTCTCCAAAACTTGGGGGCATAAGATTTCCATTGAAACCTTCATGTACCTGAGAGGCAGGCTGAAGAATTGAATTTCTAATGTACTCTTCATTGGCTGTAACAGTAGTACCATCGTCAAGAGGTACTTCACTACCATATAATCCGAGCCAGGACGGACCGACAATAACCTCGCCAGTGAGCGAGTGACATGCAACACAACCATTCTTCTCCACCCACTTATTACCGCAAGTAATATCATCTAATTCACAAATATCGGATTGCTCCGAAAGCCAAACCTCAAATTTCGATTCTGTGACAACAGAAACATCTGCAAGCATACTGTAATGCAATTGCCCACAAAGTTCTGCACAACGAATTTTAAAATCACCTAATTCATTAGGAGTAATACGCAATTCCCTAATATATTCCTCCCCACCTGGGAGAATATCTTGTTTTACTCTAAATTCAGGAACCCAAAAAGAGTGAATTACATCTTGGGAATACATTCTAAGCAAGATTTGGGTATCTTTTGGCAAGACTAGATCACTACTAGTTTCCCCATCAGGGTATTCAAACTGCCAGTTCCATTGGGAGGCTATTACAGTCACCTCATAGGCATTTGGATCTCGTCTTTCAACATCTGCCAAGGCTTCAGAACCTCTAAAGGCTATGAAAAGCACAATAATTAGGGGGACGATCGTCCAAATAATTTCTAAGGTAGTGTTTCCTTCAAAATGCTCCCCTGCCCCCTCATCCCCTTTCCTTCGCCGAAAAACAACGATGCTATATACAAGAAAAACCATGATCAGGGAGAAAAAAAAGGATATGAGTAGCCAATGTAAATCAAATAAATTGTCGATTGCAATTGCTTGTTCACTCGCCTGGATCGGGAGCAGAATCTCATTGGTAAGTACAAACATATAAAGTCCATAAGTTGAGAGCAAGGTTAATATTCCCACAACCACAAAATGGATCATAATTTAATTCCTCCGGTCCAAAAAAAATCGCATTATTTCTTAATCTTCGTCAATTTGAAGGGGTAAAAAAAGCCTAAATTTAGCAATATCTTGATAAATTTGGTCGTATTTGTGCAACTACTCACAGGCAGTATAACATGAAATAATTTCAAAAACAATAAAAATTGTTATTATGATAAATTAGATTTTCTTAGTGGTATTTCCCCTTATAAACAGCTTTATTAATGCAGGTTTTCAATGAATTTCTATGGATCTTGTTTAGATTTTTGTACTACTTATTGAAAATTGAAATGAAGGTTTTTAGGAATATTCCCGAGGTATTTCAGTACCCATCAAAGATGTGTCATAACCAGATAAATTATCGATATCTTGCTTAAGTTCCTTGCTCTTTAGAACATTAAATAGAGGTTGGAGCAATTCTGTATCAAAATATTTTTCGGGAATAATCAAATCGTATCTTTCTTCAAAAAGAGGGATAAATTCTAGAGATAGGGCATCTGCGGCAGCCGCAATTCCCAATCCAGAATCTGCTCTTCCAGAGGCAATTGCCGCGGAAACTCCTAAGTGCGTATATTCTTCTTGATCGTAACCCAGGATATCCGCTTGCTGAATATTATTAATCCCTAAATGATAGTCCAACAAAATTCGAGTTCCAGCACCCCTTTGACGGTTCACATATCTAATCCCCTCCATTTTAAGGTCCTCAAGGGTGTTAATACCTTTCGGATTTCCTTGAGGAACAATCAGACCTTGTTGCCGATTGACCAATGAAATCACTTTTACGGGGGTTTTTGGTAAATATTGATCGATGTAAGGCCAATTATAGGTACCAGATTCAGGATCAAGTAAATGTACACCAGAAAAATGAGCTTCACCACGTTTTAGGGCAATCAATCCCCCCAAACTGCCTACATTTGAAGAAGTTAATCGGCGGTCATATTGGGAAAGATATTGGGCTAAAAGATCTATGGTTAGATCATGGGACCCAACCACAAAAAGTGTTTTTTCTAATTCTGAGCGATTTCTATAAATATTAACCTTAACCTTGTCCCCCGCAGATTTACCCTGAGAGCCTGCCGGCATTAAAACGAGACCATCGGCTCTGACAAGGGAAGAAATTACACCAGCTCCCCGATTTAATGGGGCAACAAGCATGCGATCTCCGACCCTTCCGACGACTACACGCATATAATCATCATCCCCCCCAGGGGATGTGACCTTTCTGGTAAGCTCCCCTTCGATTTGATCTGCAATTTTGGGGGATCTTCCTGCCCATTTTGCAATAAGGGGTTCAATAAATATCTCTCCCGTTAAAGCAGCGGATACAGGGTAGCCTGGCACCCCAATGATCGGGATTTGACTGCCATCTTTTCTATTGATCATTCCTAAGATAACAGGATGACCTGGGCGTACAGCAACGCCATGTACCAATAATTGCCCCAATTTTTCAACAACGGACGCAGAAAAATCTTCTGATCCGGCAGAGGAACCGGCGTTTAATAAGATCAGATCCACAGTCTCTGCAGCTTTTTTTACTTCTTTTGCAATCAGATCAAGTTTATCTATGGTGATTGGAAATCTGACTGCCTCCCCTCCCCAGGACTGGATCTGGGCTGCTAAAACTAGGCTGTTATATTCAATAATGTCGCCAGCCTCAACATCCGTTCCAATTTCAACCAATTCAGTACCTGTGGGAAGAATGGCTACTTTTGGCTTTCTAGACACAAGGATATCAGTATGCCCTGACCCTGCAATCGCACCCAGGTCTACAGGACGTAAAGTATGCCCAGCGGGAAGAACCAATTGGGTGGCAACCATATCTTCGCCCATTGGTCGTACATTCTTCCAGGGGGGAATTGCTTCTCGAATACGAATAAATTCCGGTTCTCGAGGATTATCGGCGGAGTTCTTTTGCTCATCCAAAGGTTCCGTATTTTCGATCATGATGACGGCGTTAAACTCTGAGGGTAAGGGATCCCCAGTATCCACATATTGGGCTTGCTGTCCAACTTTCAATAGAAGGGGCGCTGTTTGTGATGCCCCATTTGTTTCAGAAGATAAAATCGCAAAACCATCCATGGCTGAGGCATGATAATGAGGAGAAGATATTTTTGCCCAAACTGGCTCAGCTAAAACCCTTCCAATGGCAAATTCATCTAACGGAATATTTTCTTTTTCTAAAATTCCCCATCGTCCAGCTGATTCAATGGCTACTGCAAATATATTTTTTGCCTGAGATAAGGGGATGTCATGTAAATATACGGACATGTTATAAGAGCCTGACATTTACTATTGCGCCAATTTCTAGTCCATTGGCGTCGGGTGGAATTCGAATCAATCCATCTGCGGATGCCAGTGTAAAAATCAAATTGCTTCGTCCAAAAATCGGATCTGCAAGGAAACCTTCCTTTGTCTCGATCAATTTCACTGCAATCCAGTCCTCTCGCCCGGCTTGAGACGATAAGTTTAGATTTAACCTGGCAGGGACAGAAGGTTTGGGTCTCCCGGGGAGTTGTCCCGTCATTTTCTCAATTAATGGCACAACAAATAACCCAGCAATGACCAAAGCGCTTACCGGATTGCCTGGTAACCCAATCATTGGTTTACCATCGCAGATACCTAGGATAGTAGGTTTTCCAGGGCGCACATTCACGCCATGTACCAAAACTCCCGGTTCTCCTAGTTCATCGATCACTTGAGCAGTAAGATCCCGAGTGCTGGCGGATGACCCTGCGGTGATGATCACCAGATCACATTCCTCCAAGGCAAGATTTGCTGTCAACCGCATTGATTCTAAAGTATCCGAGACAATTCCATAATTTTTAGCAATGCCCCCTGCCGCTTCCACAAGTGCTTTTAAGGAATAAGAATTAACATCCCTCACCTGTCCGGGATTCATATTATCTTGTGGTTCAACAACCTCGTCTCCACTAGAAATTATTCCCACCAGAGGCTTTAGGGCAACTTTAATTTTCGTTATTCCCAAGGCCATCAAGCCCCCAATTTCAGCAGGGCGTAATTTCTTGCCCTTTAGAATAACTTCCTGACCTTCAGAAACATCTTCCCCAATTTGTAGCACATTTTCACCTTTGGCGACTGCTCTTAGTATTTCTATTTCCCCATCACCAACACGTTGGGTATTCTCAATCATAACTGAGGCATCGGCACCTTTAGGCAACATTCCTCCAGTGTGGATCGTGGCACACTGATTGGCCGCAATCTCAAAATTGGGCACATCGCCCATCGGAACTTCTCCAATGTGAGTTAAATAGGCAGGAAGGCTCTCACTTGCTCCATGGGTATTGGAAGCTATTACCGCATATCCGTCTACTGTGGTGCGGGGAAATGAGGGCAATGGATAGGAAGCAATGACGGGTTCACCAATAATTCGTCCCGAGGAATTATCCGTAAGCACACTTTCTAATTCAAATTTCGGGGAATAATTCGTCAGTAATTTATCTAATGCTTCCAACGGGGGTAACAATTCTAAAAATTCAGGCATATTATCTGATCCAAAAAATATAAGTAAGAATATAAGACATTAAAACAACCATAACCACCGCGTTGAGACGTAAAAATCTCCAATTAGGTTTTTCGCCTAAATTGATTTGTCGCATGTGCCATAATTGTAATAGGGCTAAAGGAAATGGCAGAAATGCTGGGAAAATAATGGCAGAAGGCAATCCAAATACACCAGCCAACCCTAAGATCAGAAATGCAATAAGCACGAATGTATTGTGCATAAACATGCCATTTTCCCAACCTAACCTAACCAGGATCGTATTACGGCTATTTTTTATATCACTGGCATAATTTGGAAATTCCATCGCCAAGATCAGGGAAAGGATTAGAAAAATTAGGGGAAAGGAAATAATCATTACCAGACGGTTCATTTCCCCATCTTGCAATAAATATGAAAAACTTGGTATCAAGTTTCCAAAAGCAATCGCTATACTCAGTTCCCCAAATCCAGAATATATTAAGCGGATGGGTCTTAAAACAAAGAAAAATCCTAGAAAAAATAGTATGAAAATTACTATCCCGGCAGGGACATTGAGATTTCCGGATCTAATAAGAAAAACGAGAAAAATCGCAACAAAAGATAGGGCTGTGCCAATAAAGATTCTTTTACTTTCATCAGTTAACTTATTTTTATTTTCGGTTTTTGGTGATTCAAAATAATCTAGAAGCAGATGGGATACCCATTGCACTGAGAGGACCCAGGCGAGCCCCAACCAAAAGATTCCCCAGTCCATCGTATTACCAAGATATTTTGCAATGCCCGCACCCAAAAAGAATTGACCAATTCCTGCCAGGAGTAATATCGGTTGTGAAATTTGAAATAGTTGTTTAAACAATTTTCCTCTCATTAACTCTTCTCGTTATTCCCTTTGATCGTTCTACGAATATCGCGAATATGCAGATTAATATGAATGATCATCAACTTAATCATTTCTGAAACTTCTGCTTCTCCAAAATATGGATGGCTGCCAACTGCTTTAAAATCATTATCACTGAAATTTTTAATCATTTCAATATTTTTATTTCGATTCTTTTTGAATTTTTCTAATAATACCGAGGAATCTTTAACCTCGATATCAGCTACAGTTCGTTCATTGAATTCTTTTAGATCAAAGTCGTCCGAAACACCACTTCCCTCCGTGACAATGCTTTTCATTAAATCACCTAAAGATTCTTCAGCAATAACGATATGGGCTAAAACATCGTTAACCGACCATGCGGCAGCCTCTGAATATGTTTTGATATGCCAGTCTTTTGAATTTAGTTGGTTAAAAAACATAAAAGATTTTTCACGTTCCTTTTCCAACTTTGAGATTAATTTTTGGGATAAATCTGACAAAGAATCCTCCAACAGTTTTCTCTATTTTATCTCGATTTCAGTAGATAAGGAGATTTAGATATTAATACTTTTATAAAAGCAGTTGGGTATTTGATCATGGAACTCTAAAACAAAAAGGGCAAACACATGTTTGCCCATTAATTGTAATTATTATCTAATATATATTAGATCAAGCTTTTAATACTCGAGTTGAATTTAACACTGCTAATATTGTGACACCGACATCACCAAATACTGCTTCCCACATACTTGCTACGCCAAATATACCTAATAAAATAAACAAGGCTTTGACGATGAAAGCAAATATAATATTTTGCATCACGATCTTCCGAGTACGTTTTCCAATATTAATTGCTTCTGCTACCTTACTGGGTGCATCGGTCATTAATACCACGTCCGCAGTTTCTATAGCTGCATCAGAACCCATTGCTCCCATTGCGATTCCAACATCCGATCGCGCAAGTGCTGGGGCATCATTTATCCCATCCCCTACAAACGCAACTTTTCCATTATGGTTCTCTGTCATTATTTTTTCCACCCATGACAGTTTATCGTGTGGCAATAATTCAGACCTATAATTGTCTAAGGATAATTCCTCAGAAATCTTTTGAGCAATATCTTTTTGGTCTCCGGTCAACATTTCAACTCTGGATACACCCTGATTATGCAGCGCAGAAATTGCATCTTTTGCATCTGTTTTTAGGGCATCCTCGATCACCAAGTAACCACCATATATTTTGTCAAATGCTAAATGAACGACAGTACCTACCTGGTTACAGGATTTTTCATCATGGGCAATGTTCTCCCGGTGAAGCAATGAGTCATTCCCCGCGATCACGTGGGTGCCATTTACCTGAGCAATAATCCCAGCACCTGAAATTTCCTCAAAGGAGGATAGTTCATCCAGGGTTTTATGCCCGCCATAGGCTTGGACGATCGTTTGTGCAATTGGATGGCTGGATCTTGCTTCGGCTTGGGAGGCTAGTCTTAATAAATCTTTTTCTTTCCAGCCGTTGGCTGGCATGATCTTTGTCACTGTAAATTTTCCTGTTGTGAGGGTGCCGGTTTTATCAAAAATAACCGTCTCAACATCTGCCAATACGTCTAGAAAATTAGCTCCCTTCACTAAAATTCCTTTTTGGGAGGCAGCACCGACTCCACCAAAATATCCGAGGGGAATGCTGATCACTAATGCGCAGGGGCAAGAAATAACCAGAATTACGAGTGCTCGATAAACCCAATCGGAGAGAGTCGCACCGGGGATTACCAGGGGAGGAATAAAGGCGACGATAAGAGCTATTCCCACAACAATTGGGGAATACACCTTCGCAAACTTGGTGATAAATTTTTCTGTTTTGGCTTTTCGATTTGTAGCGTTTTGTACCAGATCAAGCATTTTAGATACAGAAGATTCAGAAAAGATCTTCTGAACTTGAATTGTTAACATATTGGTTTTATTGATCATTCCTGATAATGCATTGTCTTCGATGGATAATAATCTCGGAATAGACTCACCAGTTAGAGCGGAGGTGTCCACATGGGATTCACCCTCTAATATTTTTCCATCCAGAGGAACACGTTCTCCGGGATGGACAACAATAATATCTCCAACTGAAATTTCATCTGGGAGGACCTGAACAATCTCCCCATTTCTTTTTAGATTTGCAACATCAGGACGTAAATTAAGAAGGGATTGAATAGAATTTCTAGATCGTTCGACAGATTTTCTTTGCACATATTCACCGATCTGGTAAAACAACATTACCCCAACTGCCTCTGGAAATTCTCCAATCGCAATCGCCCCTAAAGTAGCGATTGACATCAGGAAATTCTCATCAAACCAATTTTTTTGTTTGCTATTCCTTGCGGCACCAGCAAGCACCTGCCAACCTGAGATGAGATATGCGGTACCGAAAACCAATATTTCCCCTACCTGGCTTGGAGTATCAACTAATTGTCTCTCAAAAATGATCCCACCGATAAATAGTAAAACGGCTACGAGAATTTTTACCAGATCGACGTTCCAAGTTTCCGATTCTTCTTTTTCGGGAGTGTCTACCGAAAGTACTTCGACCTCTGGCTCAATTTTCTTGATGAGATCCTTAACCGCTAAAAAATTATCTGTATCAAGGTGTAATGTTTCAGTGGCAAAATTTACACTTGCATACCGAACATTGGGTAATTCTTGTACCTTTCGTTCAATTTTTGCAGCACAGTTTCCACAATCCAAATTTTTAAGACGATAGTTTTTTATCAATGTCATTTTTGATCATCCATGTAATATGTGATTGAGTCCTAAGTCATAAAGAACTTTTACATGCTCATCATCCAGTGAATAGAACACCTGCCGCCCTTCCTTTCGGGTCCGTACCAAACGCAATTGTCGCAAACCTCTCAGTTGATGGGAAGTTGCTGATTCGCTTAATCCAGTAATTTCGGATATTGTCCCAACATTCATTTCTAAATCTTTAAGTGCAGAAATAATTCTCAAACGGCTCGGATCACTAAATGCACTAAAAAGTTCAGCAAGCAACTGAGCATGCTGCTCATCTAAAATATCTACTTCCCTAATTATATCTGAATACTTGTTCATATATTCCTGTATTTTAACCTATAATTATCTATTCGTCAATTGCTGATAATGGCGAAATGATGATAATTTAATTCATTTAGAAATAATTATGGGGATTTGTCCTTAAATTAGACGAATTAACCTCGGAATAATGCTGTGAGAAAGAACCATAAATTTGCTGGGCGTTCAGCAAGGCGGCGCATAAAATAAGGATACCATTCTTGCCCAAACGGAATATATATTCTCACAGGATAACCCTCTGCAGCCAGGGAATCTTGAAGTCCCTTATTAATTCCATATAGCATTTGAATTTCAAATTTATCTTTGGGCAAGCCAATTAACCTGGCATACTCTTTTATAAACTCGACTCGAGCTGGATCATGGGTTCCGGCAGCAGGGAGTGGCGGCCATTTCCCATCTTTACTCACATCCGGGCCATTATTATTGTTTGCTGCATCCATCAATATTTCCATTAAGGAATCAAAATTTTCATCTACCTCAATTTTCTTTTGATAGGCTACCGTCGGTGGCTCTGTATACGCTCCCTTAACCATTCGAATTTTTGTGTTTGATTTGAGGAGTTCAATTAGATCTTCCTCAGCCCGATAAAGATAAGACTGTAAAACCATTCCTACATTATTTATTTTATATTCTTCTTGAATTCTTTTATAAACACGCATTGTTGCGTCAACACGGGGAGAATCTTCGATATCGACCCGAATAAAATTATTATATTTCCTTGCTAAAATCGCAAGGCCTGCTAATATTTCAACACAAAGATCTTCGCTAAGATCTAAACCAATTTGGGTTAATTTTAAAGAAATTCCCGCCCTAACACCCGAAGATTCAATTGCGTTTAATATTTCTTTTATCTGTTCACCAGTTTCGCGCGCTTCTTCGGGAGTGTTTGTATCTTCGCCAAGTTGATCAAGTGTTGCATTCATTCCTTTAGTATTCAAATTTTTTGCAACTAAAATGGCATCCTCTAATTTTTCCCCCGCCACAAAACGTAAAGCTACTTTTCTAGCAATCCCCCAGTTCAACATCATCTCTTTCATCCAATTTGCTTTTGAAAGATAGATCAGGAAAGTTCTTAGCATACCCAGACCACCTATTAGAATAGAATTTTGAAGGATGAATTTTTTTTCCTCCATAAGATTTTAACATAAAATTGTTTATGTTATACTTTTGCCCGCAGGAGATATATCGTGCGAAATCGCAGAAATACTATTGGTTTAAATTGGTTTTCAATTGTTGTAATCTTAGTTGCCATTGCTTTGTTAATGGTTGAATTGATTGCGTTTAGTCGATCTCGAATTACATACCCTTTGGGGTTGAGGATCGGGGGAGTTCCTGTTGGAAATCTAAACCGACAAGCCTCTGCAGAAAAACTATTAGAGGTTTATAACCAACCCATTGAACTTCATTATAATAATGAGGCAATACATTTAAATCCTGCCACGGTTGGTTTTGAATTAAATTTAGAAAGTATGCTGGCAGCAGCAGATCTTACCCGTACCGGCGGGCCATTTTGGTCTGAATTTTGGGATTATCTATGGGCTAGCCAATCCAACCCCAGACAAGTTCCTTTGGATGCAAATTTCTCCGAATCGCAATTAAGGACTTATTTATCTGAAGAAATATCTCCAAGATATGACCTGGCAGCTATTCCTCCGAGGCCCATTGCAGGATCTGTTGATTATGCTCCAGGAGTCCCAGGCACCACTGTAGATATTGATATTGCCATATTCCAAATTGAAAATGCTCTGAAATCCCCCAACAAACGATTGGTCACCTTAACCCTGGGCAACACAACGGCTGGGAGACCCTCTTTTCAAAATTTAGAAATTTTACTAAAACAGACTGTCGACCTGGCTGGTTACGATGGGATTGCAGGCACATATTTACTAGATTTGCAAACTGGTGCAGAATTACATTTCGCATATCAGCAAGGAATTGATCTTTCTATATCGCCAGATGTACCTTTTTCAGCAATTAGTACAATAAAAATTCCAATTATGATTTCCACATATCGCAGGCTCGGCGATCCACCTGCCGAGGAAGCGATCAATTTATTAAGTGGGATGATCACCGCATCTGGTAATGACCCAGCAGATTGGGTTATGGAACAATTTATTGACGAAATAAGGGGGCCGTTGGAAGTTACCTCGGATATGCAAGCATTAGGTTTGGAGAATACCTTTCTAGCAGGATATTTTCGGTTAGGCTCCCCCCTATTGGCCAGGTATGAAACTCCAGCAAATTCAAGGATTGACGTGGACACCGATCTTGACCCCTATAATCAGACAACTTTGTCAGATATGGGCACATTATTATCTGATCTATACCAATGTGAACAATATGGCGGGGGAGCCTTGGTAGCGGTCTTTCCAAACGAGATTACCCAATCAGAATGTAGAGATATGGTTACTTTTCTCACACGAAACGATACGCCCTTCTTGATCGAAGCAGGGACCCCGGAGGGAACTCGAATTGCCCATAAGCATGGATGGGCCTCTGACAATACTGGGGCTATTCGTACAATGGGAGATGCGGGGATTGTCTATACGCCCAGTGGGGACTATGTTTTAGTATTCTATTTTTACCACCCTGTTCAAATCATTTGGGATCCTGTATCCACCCTAATCGGAGACCTATCCAGGGCAATCTATAATTACTATAACCTCCCTTAAATTTTTTCTCTTCAAATTTTTAATTACGCTTTGGAAAAACATTTAAATATTTTTTCAATTATATTAAGAGATTTGTCGTAAAACCTTACTAAAACTCGATATGGTTTTTTGCTATATCGGGCGACAAGATCTTGGGCGACCAAACCTTCTCCTACAAGGTTCTTAAAATTTCCTGTGAGCCGCATTTGATGCCGCTTCAGCCAAAGATATAAATCTGCTTCAGTTCTATTAGGGAGATCCTCCAAAACCTTATAATCTCTGATCGCACGGACTGCTGGAAGATAAATATTATCCAGCCAACTTATTACCGCTTCATCCATGGTGACCTCTCTATTTTTTTCCAACCCCATATAATATCTATGAACTTCAATATGCTCATAAATTTTGCGATAACTTCCAGGAAGGGTAACCTTAATGTCCACATCAGGTCGTAGTTCATCTAACCGTGTATCTTCTAATAATTCAAAGTGTTCTGCACGCATAATCACATCATGGATATCGTCATCTTTTGTCAATTCAATTTTTGTTCTAAGCTCTGTTACAAAAGCCTCGATATGAGTGGCATCGTTTTGCCTGGCAATGGAAACCCGATGATTTCCATCCATTACAAAGTACATTCCCCCAATTTTAAAAACATCAATGGGCATTACCCCCTCTTCTTCAACGACCATTTTGATCCTTGCCCATCTCCCTTCATCGCTATCTTGCAAAGGATAAAACCGACGATTAAAATCCACGTACCGATTGACACTCCCAACAATTTTATCGATGGGGATATCTTCCAAATATCTTCGTCTCACACCGGTCGGTTTCAACTCTTTTCTTACTTCATCAAAGGAAAGCAACTTTTGTGGTTTTCTCTTCAATTTCGCAAGCAATGCTTGGATCTTGGCTTGCCGTCGCGCCTCTCGAAATTCATTTACTTCAACAGATAAATTGGTTAAGGGCATATCACTTTTCCTCTACTTTATTTGGATTTTCCAGAATAAATTCAGTGCGGAGAAAACCGTACGTGTTGAATACCTTGGTCGAATTAAAAACAGATTCCCTCTTTTCCGAACTGCTATAAAGATGAATATGCCCATGGTAATGATTTGCAGGAGAAAATGTTTCAATCAGCCAGCGAAAAGACTTAAACCCTTGATGAGCCAGATCAGATTTATCATTAATTTCCCATGCCGGCGAATGAGTAACGAGGATATCTAAGTATCTCCCATGTTGAATTTTGTTTAACCATAACCGCGGAATCATTTTTATAACATTCCACCACATTTCAAACTGGGAATATTGAAAGAGTCCTTTTCGGTAACGTAAACATCCTTCGAATCCCATGAATAATATTCCTTTGTAATTAATCATTTTATTATCGAGGTCGATTGCACCTCGGGGTCCTTCTTTAGATTCATTTTCAGAATGCTCATGTTTTTGAGCATGGTTCCCTCTTACATATAAAACTGGGACATTTAAACTGTCTACTAAATATTCTAAATAGAAGTATGGCAGATCCCCACAACCCAATACCAAATCGATGTCTGAAAAATTATTTTTCAGATTGGAACTATAAATGACCTCTTCCACCCGATCACTTACTGATAATATTTTCATTCCTCGAGAATAACACCATTTTGATTATTTTGATTATTTTGCTTATTTATTAAATGCAACTTTAATAAGCATTGTCCGTATAATTGGTTAAGAAAACAAATCATAAATGGAGCTATTAATATGGCAAAGAAAACAGATGGATCATTGGAATCAGAACAAGTAGAAGAAATTATTGAAGACGAAGATGTCTTTGATGACACAAATGTGGATTGGGAAGATGAGGAGTCCTCGAAAAATCATTGGAGTTTCGAAGGTACCCAGTCTTGGGCATGGGGGGCTTCTTTAATCCTTTTGGGATTATTATTCTTATTGGATAATTTCGGTTTTACCAATGTAAGGACATATAATTGGTGGGCCGTATTTATTCTTGCCCCCGGTTTATCGATGCTTTCCAGAGCGATTAGCTTATACACTGAAAGAAAAATAATGACGCGAGGCGTAAGCAGAAACGGTGTTTTTGGACTGGTATTGATTCTTGTATCCTTCTCGTTTTTGTTTGGTATCGGATTTGGATTTATTTGGCCAATTCTATTAATATCCGTAGGAATTTATTTGCTTTTCGGAAATAGATAAAACTCTATATAGTTACTAAAAAGCATGTGTTTGCACATATGCTTTTTTTTATTTAAGAAATGGACATTTACAACATTTTAATTTCCATAATATAGGGATGGGAAATGTTGTTATGATTATGTAATTCAATCAATTTTTTAATTATAGGAAATACATATGATCCAAGTAAAGAAATCAATAAAATTACAACTGTCTAAAAATTTGGTAAAGAAAATAAAACAAGGGCATTCATGGGTTTATAGACAAGCTTTAAGGAATACTCCAAATGTAGAACCTGGTACCCAAGCGATATTATTAGATAATCGAGGCGGGAGAGAAGTAGCACGCGGATTTTATTCTCCAAATAGCCCGATTGCATTACGGATATGTACTACAAATATGGGGGAAGAGATTAATTCAAATTGGGCAATAAGAAATATGACTCATGCGTTAAATGGACGGGAAGCATTTATAGATTCCAATACTTCAGGGTATCGGCTATTTAATGGAGAAGGAGATCAATTACCTGGGTTGGTATGCGATGTGTATGGGGAACATGCAGTAATTAAACTTGATGGAGAGGCTGCGGAGGGATTTTGGGATGTCGGAGCCATAGCCGGCTGGATAGTTGAAAATCTTAAAATAAAAACCGTAATTCAAAAATTTAGAAATCCTGAAAAAGAAAAAACAAAGGTGCTGATTGGGGTTGAGCCAAAAAGTCCAATTTCATTCAAAGAAAATGGAGTTCAATTTACTGCAGACATATTAAAAGGCCAAAAGACCGGGTTTTTCTTAGATCAACGCGATAACCGATTGAGAATACAAAGAATTTCCAAAAACAAAAGTGTACTGAATGTTTTTGGATACACGGGTGGATTTTCTGTTTTTGCGGGTCTTGGGAATGCAAAACATGTGATAACCCTGGATCTAGCAAAGCCTGCCTTAGAATTAGCGAATCAGCATTGGGAATTAAATGGGCTGGATAGTTCAAAGCACAAAATTATAGCTGCAGACGCCTTTGAGTTTTTAGATGAAAATATGAAAAAGGGGAATAAGTGGGACCTTGTAATACTAGATCCCCCATCATTTGCTCCCTCTGAGGAAAGCCTTCCAAAAGCAATCCTCGCATATACCAAATTAATTAGTCTAGGAGCACAAGTTACCGAAAAAAATGGATTACTTGCGGCTGCATCTTGCTCAAGCCATATTGGGCAAGAACAATTTTTAGAGATATGTGCGGAAAGCATTTCCAAGGCGAGAAGAAAAGCAACCGTGATTGGCGTACATGGCCAACCGATGGATCACCCTTCTCCCTTAATAATGCCAGAACTTAGATATTTAAAATTTATTCTAATGAAGCTCAATTAAAAAAAGACGCTTCGATATCCCGCCCCAAAAATAAAACTCCCACTATTTTTCTAAATTTGATAGTAATTCTTCGGATGGGAACCAGCGGTTCCTGGCGGCTCCAATCATATATAGGGATCCTGTAACAAGAACCAATTCATCCTGTACTGCTTGACTAATCGCGAGCTCCACCGCTTCTTTAATATTTGGCCTCATTTGTATCCTTGCATTCTCATCCTGTTCTTGAATTAAGGTAACCACTTCTTCCGCGGACGTTGCCGGTTTTCCAAATACATCGGGTTGAGTGGCAATCCATTTATCAGTAATTGGAAAAAGTGCATCGATCATTCCCGAGGCGTCTTTAGTGGATAACATACCCACCACTACAATTATTTTTTTGTTTTTGTATAAGGTTTTTATACTATCAACAAGTGCCTGCATTTTATGTTGATTATGTGCACCATCGATCATTACAAGGGGATATTGTTGCATGATCTCCATTCGACCCGGAAAAACTAATTTTTCCAAACCTTCTTGGACTGTTTGGGGGCTGATGGGCATTTGGTAGTGATGCTTTAAGATATCCAAGGATGCGATGGCCAATGCCGCATTTATCGGCTGAAAATTTCCCTTCATTGCCAATTTTACATTTGGGTAATGTTCATACGGTCCTTCAACAGATAAGATCGCCCCATTGGAATCTTGCTGATGAACTTCAAATGTAAAATCCTCCTCTAGGCAATAAATCATTGCATTTTTCTCTGCGGCTTCCCTTTTGAATATATCCACAATTTCAGGTTTTATCTCTGATGTAACTGCAAGCTTTCCCTCTTTAATAATGCCTGCCTTATGCCAGGCAATCTTTTCAATGGTTGGACCAAGAGATTTTACATGATCAAAGTCAATATTAGTTAGCACAGCCAAATTGGCAGGAAGTACATTTGTGGGATCGTATCTTCCCCCCAAACCTGTTTCGATTACTCCCCAATCTACCCCTTCATTTGCCAGCCAAAGGTAGGTTAAGATGACCCATGCCTCACCATATTTCAAAGTATTAAACTTTCGTTTAGCTTCCCCATACTCAATATATTTCTCTTTGAACTCTTCTATCAACGCTATAAAAGCTGAGGGAGGAATCATTTGATCATTGACGATCAGCTTTTCATTTGAAATTTGAAGATAAGGACTAATATGAAATCCATTATTTATTTTACTGGCTGAGAGAATTGCGGCAATCATTGATACCACAGATCCTTTGCCGCTGGTTCCCGCTACGTGGATGGATTTGAATTTAGATTCAGGGTTACCGATATATTCCAGAAAATCTCCTGTTCTGGCCATCTGCTCCTCAAATTCCTGCATTCGTTGCATATCGCTTTTATCTACATGATAGCGGGATCCAGTCGGGTCAGTGATCAAACTCATTAACCATTTACGTTGAGAATGATATTCAGTCAAAATTTCTTTGAAAGGTTTTTTTGAATTTCCAGTTTTCATAAGCATCCTTAGGTGATATTCCTCGACATTATACGCTTAGACGGGATGATTATCTAGGGAAAATAAATCAAAAAAAAGACCTTGATAAAATCAAGGTCTCAAAATTCTTTTGAAATAATGTGATCATTTGGTTAAGGTTTGGATTTCCTTATTCGGAGATCAATATATATTTATTGGTCTCCACCAATTATGCTAATCTCAAAATAAAATGGCTTATCGGCATTGTCTCCGATGCCAAAAACGTTTTCATCAAGATCCATTAATTTGAAATCTCCTCGGTAGAAGCCATTTTGAATGGGCGCCACCAAACGAAGAGTGAGATTTACGTATTGGTCAGGATAAACATTGATGCCAATGGATAATGGCGTTTGAGCATTTAGCTGGAAACCACCTGCATATACAATTTTAAAGTCTGGGCGCCAGATACAACTACCTACATTTTGAACACGCCATGTTTTATAAAATACTCCTCCAGGAGTGATAACAGATCCATCGGGAATACTAATATCTGACACATACCGGGCTACTAAACATTCTGCAGGGGTGGCGGAAGGCTCCCAGCCATCTGGCGTTGGAGTAATGCTAGGTTCGACAGTAATCTCTAACGTAGCTGTAGGGCTAGGTTCATCCACAATCGGTTCAGGAGTAGAGGTATGAGTTGCCACTTCAGCGTTGGCCGTTAAATTTGCACTTTCTACTGTCATTTGAATTTCAGCAGTTAAAGATTCTGATAATAATGTCTCTTCTGCTTCAGATGTCAATTTAATTGCTGATTCTATAGCATCCGACTCAGAATCCACTGTGGAATTTTCAGTGGGATTTTCAGAATCGGTATTAATTTGGGGAGGGTTATCTGCAATTTCAGTGCCCAAAGCTAACCGCTGATTAAGAGCACTACAGGCAGATAATGTGAGCAGCAAAATTACTGCAAATATTACGAAAATTCCCTTTTTTGATTTACTCATCTTTAACTCCAAATATATTTCATTGGCTACAACTTTATACATTAATTCTTAATATACAGGAACTTTCTTGAACGCGCCACAAGCCTTCCCCGACATAATTAGGGGATATTAATAAAATTCAGGCTGTGCATTGAATTGAAAGATTCCGAAAATTTCCCCCATATTTCGGTCTAGGTTATTTAAAATAAAAAACGCTGTAATCGCGCTTTTGTCATCCATGAAAAATCTAATTATATTTATTGCTTTTCGGATAACCTTTCTAAGGATATTGCTACAATGCCAATGCCTAGCAAAATTACTGCGTTTTCTACTGTAATCATTTTCATCGCCAGTAATGCTACAGCTGAGATTCCCATTGACACGGATATCACCCGCAATATCAGGTCCATCATATTTGTAGTAAACGGTGCCATATCGCTCCTTTGAGAATCATAGATATATCTATTGGATGCCATCTCTCACTCCATTTAAATTAAAAGAATTTTAAAAATTCTTTTAAGCATATTAACAAAAGCTAGACACATATAAAAGGGACAAATGACCTCTAAATTGTGTGACATATAGCCTTAGAGAATAATTTAGAGACTAAATGGTTTCTGCAACACCAATAGCGCTCAAAAGAGCTTGCTTTTCATCATTGTTGAATTCTGAGATATCCTCAATTTTCGGGCCAATATATGGACGGTAGCGAAGATCTCGAGAGGAGGCTATATAAGCCAAATTGGAACGAAGCAGCCAACCCCATCCATCTTCAGAGAATTTTGAGGCAACTTGGTAGAACAAATTGATCATATCCTGATTGACCAAACCGGGATATGGTTCTGCATTATCATTTTCTTCTTCCTCGGGGAGGGGATCGCTGTTGGGTCCAGGATAAAACACAGGGTCAACTAGAGGAGGAGGATCTTGTTCATCTGTTTGGGTATCTAATAAAACGATTCCTAATATTTCAGCTATTGCCTCTTTCTGTTGAGTAGAGAGATTAGACATTTCATCGAGCATTTCACCAGAGTAAACAGAATTTCTATCTTTGATCAGATGCGTAAGCCCTGCAAACTCCAGTAATGCCCAACCTGATAGGTTAAATTGTTCAGCTACCTGATAGATCGCATTGATCATATCTTGGTTCGTCAAGTCTGCTGGAAAGCCGAAAATATTATCCGGTATTTCTATGGGCACATCTTCCAGGGGATCTTCGGTTTCAGGTTCCTCATCTGGCTGCTCTTCGGTCTCAGGTGTATCAATGATCGGTTCCTCATCTTCTGGTTCATCTGCCACTGGCTCTTCTTCATTGGAATCCTCACCAACCGGATCTTCCTCTACCGGTTCTTCTTCCGTTGTATCCTCTTCAGAATCATCTACGGGTTCTTCCGAAATAAAATCTGTGAGATTCAATCCCAATACTTCCGCCAGTGCTAATTTTTCATCTGATGTTAAATTTTGCATCTGGTCAACTTTTTGGCCAGTATAAAGCGCATCTCGTTGATTTACAATATCTGTTAACCCCGCCTTTTGAAGCAAGGTCCAGCCAGCAGTTTCTAATTTTTTGGCAGCTTGATAAAAAGCATTTATCATTCCCTGATTGGTTAATCCGGTATAAATTGTCTCCTTGAATTCGGTGAGAATGCTTTGGACTTTCTCTTCCAATACTGCCCTTTCATTATCCTCTAAAGGTAAATCTTCAACAGCGGGGCCATCATATGGACGTTCCGCGTTATTAGCGATTAACATGTAATTCAAATTTAGCTTTAGAATCCAATCTTCGGCAGTTTGCCCGAATTGTAGGGCACTTTTTGAGATAGCTTCCAACATTTGGTGGTTGTTTAGATTTGGGGGAATCTTTCGTTCATTTTCAATTCCTATCCAATCATGCATATCTTCTAATTTTCCGCGAAAAATGTTTTGATCTACAACAGCAGCCTCGTTTAAAATTCCTGGCACACTTCCCTCGTACGAAAATTGCCAAAATTTCCACCCATTCCCACCCCATATATCTGCCGGAATACTTGGAATTTCGGCGCCATAATTGGCTACCCAAAGGGGGTGATCCACATAATCTTTTGAATTCCCCATCATAATTTTCCAGGTATAGAAGTTTGTGTAAATAATCGGTTTTCTATTTGTGGCTTGCTCTACAACTTCCAACCATTTTTGTAATCTTTCTAAACGCTCTTCAATGCTTAAAGTCAAAAATGCTTCATAAACATATTTTGGAGAGGATTCTATATCAATAACCGGAGGAAGGTCCGATTTATGTAGAATATCGCCCACTACATCTAAGTAATGATTAGCTTGCTCAACAGGGTCAATATTTGGAATAAAAAAGTGATACGCCCCTCTAATCACACCTGCGCGTCGTGCCCCAGACCAGTTATTATCGAAATATTTATCTAAATAAGTAGTCCCTTCGGTTGCTTTAATAAAAGTATAAGCAACTCCACTATCTTTCACTTTTTGCCAATCGATATTTTCTTTGTATGCACTCACATCGATGCCTGGCAAATAATCACTGTTTGACCACATAGTTACCTCCTAACTACACTCTAACTAGTGCAGGAAACTTGCCAACTTTAATTTAGAGAATAATATTTACTTTCTTCATAGCTGAATTTGGTATCCCTTTGCTATAATTAGAGGAGGCATATAAAAAATAATTGCCTTTATAAAATCTAGGAGAAGCTGATGAGTTGTATAGGGAATGTAATTTGGTTAATTTTTGGGGGATTCTTTGCCGGAATAGGCTACATTATTGGTGGACTACTCGTAAGTATCACAATTGTTGGTATCCCATTTGGGCAACAGGCGATCAAACTCGGGATTGCCACCATGTCACCCTTTGGAAAAGAATTAGTGTTAACTGAAAAAGCCAGCGAGCCTAATTACGTATTGCTAAATATCGTTTGGGCAGTACTATTTGGTTGGGAAATTGCGGTTGCGCACTTAGTTTCTGCTTTAGTGTTAGCCATTACAATTGTCGGAATCCCCTTCGCCCAACAACATATCAAACTATTGCCAATATCTCTTGCGCCCTTTGGTCGCGAATTGGTTTAAATCGGGCTAATTTTCCTTTTCCTTTCAGCGAGTAAATTTAGGGCCCAAATTATTAAGGGAAGAATACCCCCAATCGCAAAATAAAGAGTGAGTTGGCGTGGGTCTAATTCATATTTGTCCAAAAAATATCCTGTTAGGTAAATCGATAGTGAGCTCGCAATTGTAAAAAACGCCATATCCAAAGAAAACACTCTACCAAGAAAATTATCAGGGACTTTGAGTTGGATGAGGACATTACTATAGGTCCAATTGATCGATGCGCCAATTAATCTCAATAAAAAGCCTAAACTTGCTACCCATAAATTTGGTGCAATGGTCACAACCAACCATGAGATAGGGATTATTAGATACCCAAGTAAGATCAAGTTTTTTAAAGCTTTTTCGCTTCTATCTGTAAAGTGATTTCCAAGCAACGGTCCCACCACTGCCCCCAACCCAGCAGCAGCAAACATCACCCCTAATGAAATTGCCCCCTCCCGTCCAAAATTAAAGTACCTTTCTGCCAAAACAGCGATGATGATATCCCCACTCCCGATCTGCCCCATCATTTTTATTGTTGTCAAAGTTGCGACATCAATCCTTTTAGAAATATATTTTAACCCATCGGAGATGCCCGCAAACCCCAGTCTACTTTCTTCTTGGGTTTCAACCTTTTTTGGCATGACGATTTTTAGAACTAAAAAAGCGGAAAGAAGGAATGTAATCGAATCAATGATCAGGGCAGCCTCTGCTCCTAGCCAGGCTGCAATCCCTCCTCCTAAACCTGCCCCCACGGCCAACATTGCAGACCAGGTAATACTTTGCATTACATTTCCAGTAATTAGCTCTTTTTCACCCTTTACCAAACTGGGAACCAAGGCTGAGGAGGCGGGCTCAAAGAAAGAAGCGACCGAAATTTGTATAAATGTTAAGAGATAGATGAGCCAAACCCTTTCGGCTCGATCAACAAATAAGAAACTGATTACAATTCCCGCTCTCAAAAGATCGCTGATCACCATGATCGATTTTCTATTAAACCGATCTGCAAATACACCGGCTATAGGGCCAAAGAAAAATCTGGGCAAAGTGCGAGCAATCAACACATAACTGATCGCTAAACCTGTATCAGTATATCTATTCACAATGATCACACTTGCAATTGTATTAAACCAATCCCCAGCTAAACTTATTACTGAGGATAACCAAAGATATCTAAAGCTGGATCGTTTTTTTAGGATCGATATATATTCATTCATATCCCCCCATTATCTTTCAGGTTAGTCTTTTCTGCAATCAACTCGAAAAATTGCACGGGTCAATTTCAATTAGATGATTAATTAAATCCGATAAATATCAAGTCGTTATATTTCTTCGAGTAGATTTTATTATCCAAGCCCCTAGTCCATATATGAGAAGTAGGAATCCAAGGATAACCAATATCCATTTAATTAGAGTAAATATGGGAGCAATATTGGAAAGGAGGGGGAGCTGGACAGGATATTTGTACATGATCCAAGAGGCTGAAATATTTTCCAAATAATCAAAAATCAAACTGAGTAACGGGACTAAATTTAAAAGGTGGGCTTTGTTTTTTTTTATCGAAAATCTTCTTAAATAAATATGAAATCGAAATAGAGAGAAAGACCATATAAATAATAGGCCAAATTACATCAAAGGTTAACCAGGCTTGTATATATGCTTGGCGTCCTTCCTCCCCATAAGCTTCTGCCATTTCATAGACTTCATCAGAAGTGTACCAAAGACTTAGGTCTACTGATCCAACTTCAGAAGAATAAACTTCCATTTTTTCTGACTGGGTGGGCAAAGTGGTTGCGATGAATATAATAAAAATAAATAAGGCAATTAAGGTTAGTCTTCCAGTTGATTTTTCAGTAATCCAATTTGAGAGTTTCGTCATTCCTATGCCTTATTTATTAATCTTCTTATAATAATTTGTGACCCGTGCGGTTGAAAGAAGTTTGTCCGTTTCAATATGCCAGATCTCCACCGTATGCACAATAAAATTTTTCGTACGATTTGCAACCTTGGCGATCGCCTTCACATTTCCGTCACTGGCCATTCCAACGTGAGATCCATTAATCTCAATGCCGACAGGGACCTCTTCATCTAAATTTCTGCCATACGCAGCGTGAATGCTCGCGGCAGATTCAGCCAAGACCATATTCATCCCCCCATGTAAAATGCCATAAGGTTGTTTAACTTTTTCTGAAATTGGCATATGCAACTCAATAAAATTTTCATCAAAATCTACAGGTTTAATGCCTAAATACTCAGCGGCAGAATTCTTTTGCATTTCTAATATTTTTTCAATATATTTAGTTTTTTTCATAATTTTCCCAATTCAAAATGAACCTATTTCTTTTTTAAGTCCCTTTGGATAAATTTCTTCTGCCAGGCATAGAGTTTATTCAATGCATCCATTGGACTTAATTCATTGATATCAATATTTTCTAACTCTTCTAATAAGGGATTGGTCTCTGGGAAAAGAGCTACTTGCTTTGCAGCTTGGGGGTTCAAATTCACAGCATTCCCCGAGGTAGCCTCCAACTGGGTCAGGATTTCCTGGGCGCGTTGGACAACTGGTCTTGGAAGACCCGCCAACTGGCCAACATGGATGCCATAGGATCGATCTGCACTTCCCTCAATGATCTTATGCAAAAAGACGACTTTTCCATCCGAATCACTCACTGCGACATTATAGTTATAAACACCAGGGAGTAATTCTGAAAGCTGAGTAAGCTCATGATAATGGGTCGCAAAAAGTGTTTTTGATCTCAATTCAGGGTGGTTATGCAGATATTCGACCACCGCCCAGGCGATCGAAACCCCGTCATAGGTGCTAGTACCTCGTCCCACTTCATCCAAAATCAGCAAACTTCGAGGGGTGGCATGATTGAGAATATTTGCAACTTCCACCATCTCGACCATGAAGGTCGATTGCCCCGCATGAATTTCATCTTGAGCACCAATGCGGGTAAATATGCGATCAACTAATCCAATTTTTGCGGATGCGGCAGGCACGTAGCTCCCCATTTGTGCCATCAGGGCCAAAAGAGCTACCTGGCGCAAATAAGTTGATTTTCCGCTCATATTTGGTCCAGTGATCAATCGAATTCGCTCGGCTTCTTCAAAAACCGCATCATTGGGTACAAATCGCTCCCCACTTGCCAAACTATTTTCCACTACCGGGTGACGACTATCGATCACTTCTAATATATCTTCCTCTACAACTTCAGGTCGTATGTATCCTTCTAAAGCGGCTACCTCAGCTAAACTAACCAATACATCTAATTCTGCAATAGAACGTGCAGTTTTTAATATTTTCTCAGCAGATATTGCAAGTTGAGAAGTTAATTCTTTGAATAATCTAATCTCAATTTCACGGATCTGGTCTTCCGCGGAGAGCACTTGAGATTCATACTCTTTCATTTCTGGCGTGATATATCGCTCAGCATTCACCAGAGTCTGCTTGCGGATATAATCTTCGGGAACTAGATCGGTGTTTGTCTTGGTCACCTCGATATAATAGCCATGAACCTTGTTGTAGCCTACTTTTAATACCTTTATCCCCGTGCGGTCCCGCTCAACAGATTCCAAATTTGCGATCCACTCTCTGGCAAATCGAGAAGATTCCAAAACGGTATCCAATTCATCAGAATAGCCAGATCGAAAGATCCCTGTTTTTTGCAATGTCGCTGGAGGATCTTCTGTTAACGACTCTTGAAGCAATTGCAATTCTTCTACACATGGGTCTAAATTATTTAGCAAAGGTTGAAGCGCTTTTTCCTTCGTGGGCATTAACGCTATCAATCCCGGAACCCGCAAAAGAGTCTCGCGAATAGCTACTAGATCTCTGGGAAGGGCACTCTCCCCCACTACACGATTGGTTAACCTTTCAAGATCAGCTAGCGGTTTCAATATTTGGCGAATTTCTGCTCGTCGGAGTCCATCATCAAAAAAATGAGAAACCCCATCCAGTCGCAAATTTATATCATCAACATTTAAAAGAGGTTTACTCACCCATTGCCGAAACATTCGCGCACCCATGGGGGTGATTGAACGATCTAAGACCCCGAGCAAAGAACCTTTTAGTTTTGCTCCCCGAATAGTTTCTGTCAATTCCAAATTTCGCCGGGTATTGGCATCTAGGGTCATGAATTCGTCAAGACTATAGGAACTTAATCCGATCAACAAATTCAAGGCTGCGGGTTGTGTTTCCGTAAGATATTGAAGTATTCCCCCAATTGCCCTGACAGATAAGGAATTATTTTTTATGCCAAATCCTTTGAGTGAAGAAACTTCAAATTGTCGTAAAATAATATCTTGACAGCGGCCCGGTTCAAATCGCCAAGCTGGCCAGGCTGTCTTATATCCTGGAACGGGGTTATTTGCGCCAAATTCTAAATCCAAGTCATCGGGAATCAAGATCTCTGCCGGGGCTAATCGATTCAACTCCGCTCGCACTGCAGATAAAATATTTGGATTATCAATTTCCGTGGCTGAAAATTCCCCTGTAGTAATATCCGCATATGCAATCCCTGCTTTACTCTCTTCAACTACAACGGTGGCGAGATAATTATTTGCATCCCCCTTCAAAAGGCTCGGTTCAACGATAGTACCAGGGGTGATGATCCTAACCACTTCCCTGGGCATTAACCCATTGATCGGTTCAGTTCCAACTTGTTCACAAATTGCCACATGATATCCCCGGTCAATCAATCGAGAAAGGTAATTTTCCATTGCATGATGGGGGATGCCTGCCATCGGAACCCTGTTCCCTTTGGCCACATTTCGAGAAGTTAATACAATATCTAAAACATTGGAAATAATTTCTGCGTCCTCGTCAAAAGTTTCGTAGAAATCACCTAAACGAAAGAACAGAATTGCATCTGTATGCTGCCCCTTTAAATCTAGATATTGCTTTCTTACTGGGCTTATTTTAGGTTTACTTTTAACCGTTTTTGCCATACCCCCATTCTAAGGTCTGGCTTGAATTTGAGCAAGGAGATTGAATCGAATAGGTTTAGTATTCCGAATGTTTTGGTTGAGAATTCCATTAAAAATTGATTATAATAAAGGCACTATACTATAAAAAAGCGAGGTAAAAAGATCATGGCAAGTGTGACATATAAAAATGTAACAAAACGGTTTGGCGATGTTGTCGCGGTTAACGACTTAAGTATTGAAGTCGAAGACAAAGAGTTCTTGGTATTGGTTGGTCCTTCTGGATGTGGTAAAACAACAGCCTTGAGGTTATTGGCTGGGTTAGAAGAACTATCTGATGGGGAAATTCTGATCGGTGATCGATTGGTGAACGATATTGCCCCCAAAGATCGTGATATTGCGATGGTCTTTCAATCCTATGCACTTTATCCCCATATGTCGGTTTATGACAATATGGCTTTCGGACTAAAATTGCGAAAAATGGATAAGGCAGAAATCAAAAGAAGAGTTGGCAGTGCTGCCGAAATTTTAGGCATTGAAACTCTTTTAGATCGAAAACCTCGCCAATTATCAGGTGGGCAGCGACAAAGAGTTGCGGTTGGGCGGGCAATTGTTCGTGAACCAAATGTTTTCCTCTTGGACGAACCTCTCTCAAATTTGGATGCTAAATTACGCGTCCAAACCCGTGCAGAGATCAGTAAACTGCATAAGCAGCTTGAAACCACCTTTATTTATGTAACGCATGACCAAACGGAAGCCATGACTATGGCTACGCGAATTGCAGTAATGAATTTAGGTATTTTGCAGCAGATAGACACACCCCAAAATCTTTATGATAAGCCAGAAAATAAATTTGTTGCGGGCTTCATCGGCTCCCCGGCAATGAACTTCTTTGATGCAAAAATCATAGACGAGAATGGTTCACTATTCATCGATTGTGAGGGATTCAAATTTGAACTTCCTTCCGACAGGAAAGAAATTTTGAAAGATTCGGTTGGAAAAGATGTTTTCTTGGGCATCAGACCGGAAGATATTCATGATGCCAATTATGGACCCGGTGGCGATAATCTCGCAGCAGTCAAAGCCAATGTTGATGTATTAGAATTGATGGGCAATGAGATACTAACCTACTTTTCAATAGGCGAGAATAGTTTTATTGGACGTATTGACCCCCGATCCACTTTTCAACTTGGTGAAGAAGTTGATATTGTTTTCGATCTAGAGGGTCTGCAAATCTTTGATAAAGAAACCGAATTGGCAATTCGGTAATAAGCAAAAAGTATTATTAATATAATCCCCATGTGAAAAATCCATGGGGATTATATATTTAAATTAGTTTTCAATTTATAATAATTTAACATAAATAATAAATTTAAGGAAATTCAATGCCCTACGATTATATTCCGCCGCTATTAAATATAAATAATGGAAAAATTATTTTACTTATCCTCGATGGTCTTGGGGGTTTGCCAATGACCTTGGGGGGGGAAACGGAGTTGGAAGCTGCAAATACACCAAATATGGATAAACTTGCCGCAGAAGGATCTTTAGGACAAACGATCCCGATTCGAACTGGAATTACCCCCGGCTCAGGTCCTGCCCACTTATCATTATTTGGATATGATCCCTTAAAATATGATGTTGGAAGAGGTGTGCTCTCCGCTTCGGGGGTTGGATTAACTGTTCGCCCAGGAGATATCGCTGCAAGGGGAAATTTCTGCACTTTGGATGAAGAGGGAAATATCACAGATCGGCGAGCTGGGCGGATTGGTCACGAAGAAGCAAAGCCTATCGTGGAAAAATTAAAGTCGCTCAAAATATCTGGCGTCGAGGTTGAGATCGCCCATGTAAAGGAATATCGCTTTACGATTGTGATGCGTGGAGATGGACTCAGCGATAAAATTTCAGATACTGATCCTCAAAAGACCGGTGTTCCTCCCCTACATGTGAAAGCCGAGAATATGGAATCCGAAAAAGCTGCGGCACTCTTCCAAGAATGGGTAGACAAAACTCGTGAAGTTTTAAAAAATGAAGAACAAGCAAATGGCCTCACCCTAAGGGGATTTGCCACCAATCCAGAACTCCCCACCTACTTAGATTCTTACGGATTGAAGGCTGCATGTGTTGCAGTGTATCCGATGTATCGAGGGGTTTCCCATCTAGTCGGCATGGATGTTATTCAGTTCCAAGGGGAAAAACCTGAAGATGAATTTGAAACAGTTGCAAAATACTGGAATGATTATGACTTTTTCTTTGTACATATCAAGAAAACCGATAGCATGGGCGAGGATGGAAATTTTGATGGCAAGGTGAAGATTATTGAGTCCGTTGATCAAGCTTTGCCAATACTATTAGATCTTAATCCAGCAGCCTTACTCATTACTGGAGATCACTCTACACCTGCCAAAATGAAAGCTCATTCTTGGCACCCAGTTCCCTTCTTATTATCCTCTCCCGAATACGCCCTTACAGATTCACAAACCATTTTTGGAGAAAGGGCATGCGCCCTGGGGGGATTAGGAACTTTTCCTGCTACAGAAACAATGTCGCTGGCATTAGCCCATGCAGGAAGACTCTCAAAATTTGGAGCATAATATGACTAATCAGGACGAAATCAAAAAATTCTTATTCGACCATTTACAATCCATATTTGATAATGATCTTGATCATTATCATGCCACCACGAATGAAGATCTAACCTTATATGAATGGTTTGTGACTCCCCACCGACTAGATGGATTGCCCTTCCATGATTTTATGATGAGTGAAAATGCAAGAAGAAACACCGTCTTCGGAGCAGATGTGGATTATGAAAACTTAGCTGAGGTCAATTCTCGGTTTGATCTATCAAACTTATTGATCCAGGAATATGATAATACTGCTATTTGCAGTTATACCCTTTTGGTGAGTAGCGGTACGGGCTCGGGTGTAAAAGTAGTGGCACATAATGAAAGCCGAGTAATTATAAAAATTGATCATCACTGGAAAGTGGTCCATGTGCACAAATCCCCCGCCTACCAAGCTCCCCATCAAGAAATCTAAACATCTCTAATTTAAGCTAAAAGAATCTCTCGATTATCACAGATCGAGAGATTCTTTTTATTTGTATCCTTGTCTCAATGTCGATATTATATTACACTAATTTTATCGTATTTATCTTGTTTGGGAGGATGTTTAATGAACACAACCATGGTCGTATTAAGATTGATCCATATTTTGTTTGGCGTACTCTGGGCTGGTGGATCTTATATCATGACGGGATTTATTTCCGTTTCCGCAAAAGAAGTGGGGGATGAATCAAAAGCATTCATGCAGCATTTTTCTTTAAAAGGAAATTTTGTAAATGCAATGGTCGTATCTGGAATTCTCACAGTTTTAGCTGGACTTACAATGTATTGGATACTTTTTCGGGGCATCAGTTTTTCTAGTTCAACCAGCATAGCACTCACCCTCGGGGCCATTTTCGGCCTACTTGCCTTTATAAATGGGTATATTGGGTTAAAAGGCAATACCGATAAAATGAAAAAAGTTGTTGGTGAAATCAGGGCTGGTGGTGGTCCCCCAAGCCCGGAACAAATCGCTCGGATCGCCAGTATTCAAGAAGGCTTAGCAAAGGCTGGAGCCACCCAAATTGTATTGATTACACTTTCCCTGATAGGAATGACCTTGAGCGAGAGGTTCATTCTTTAAGTAATTCAATCTCAATTAAAAGCGGCAAAATACTCGTTAGGCTTTTTTAAAGGGAAATCATATCTAACATGACATACAACTTTATGCCATATTTTTATTTAAATAATTGAAAATAAGTCTGCGGTTTAGATCTTTCTAGTGCAAAAATTCCAGACCAAAGCCCTGCTTTGGCACAAGAAGTGACCATCGGGAGGAAACAGTTAGTGGTATCAATAAATAGTTATTTTCTAAGAAACAATCCAGTTTTTGGAAAATCTTTCAAAAGATTCCGCTAATTCAACAAGGTTATTGATTAATTTTCTCATTTCTGCCGGGTCCGCTATGAACCCAATTTGTCGATATCTTAACAGACCTTGATCGATCAAAATATCATTTATAACTGCAGCACCCAATATTTTTTGAGCGCTTTTTGCAGTCAACAAATGATTGCCTAAATTTTCTGGCACTGCTTTCCAGGGAAATTTCTGAACTTCCTCTGGTCTGAGAGCAATCAAATTCCCAGTCTGTCCTGAAATTCTTGATAATATCCCTTTTTTCCGGGGATCGCCAATGACAAAGAATGCCCCTTTCGGAAGATCATTCGTTTTTGGGTTTTTTATAGATACTGAAACTCGAAAAATTGCGTCTTGAAAACCGTATCGCCGTCTGGTTTCAGCGGTTACAGATATTTGCCGATTTCGGTATCTTCCCGTGATTAATGGTTTAACTGTGGACCTTGGCACAAAAGAACCAGGTGAGAATTGTAATTTTATCGAATCGGCAAAACTCATCCAAATCTGAATATACCTTTTTTGTTGAAATCTCCAAATCCAACTTTCAAGGATGAACAATGTGAATATATATCCTGCAAGCAGGATGATGATAAATACTTGGGAGGGTGTAAAATTCATTTTTTCTTTTTCCGCCTGACTTTAAACCACTCATTTTTCCACAAGAACAGTCCTCCAATCAAAGTAAGTAAGGCAGCAACGACGAAAGCGTCTCGCCAAAATCTTATTGGGAACAATCGAATCAAAGTATCGGAGAAATAAAATATCCAACTATCTCCTTCAAAAAATATTTCGTGGAATTTTGTAAAGACCTGATTGAAATTAATTGCAATAAAAAGAATTAATAACAGAATTATGTATACGGTTATTTGCCCACCCTTAGCGAGGAGGCTCTTAAAATCCTCCCATTTTCCCTTTCTCCAGTGAATCGTCCCGAATACTAAATAGAAAGCAATCAAAAAATACCAAACGGGAAGTCCTTTTTGCACGAGGGTTTTCACATCGAGCATATGACCCAATTCTCTTTCATTATAAAGAGGGGTTCCATCCACAAATTTTAGATCTCCAAGAAATTCTTCCCCCGCATCGTTTAATAAATATTCCAAAGCTACGGGGGCATATTTCAAACGATCTTCTTGGGTAAAACCATAACTATCTCCTGGGAAATCAGGGGTTCGGTATTCCAATTGGACAAATAAAGGGGTCATCAATATTCTTAACGCAGTGAGCAATAATAATATCGGCACAAGGAAAATAATCAACCCATGGAGAATATTTTTAACTATTTTCATTTTTGCAATTCCTCATATTGCCCGGACAATAAATAACCTAATACCATTTTATTGATGATCCACTCTACAGGTGCATGATCATCTGTAAATACAATGGTGGGTTCGGGTAAGCCTTTTTGATAATCTATCACCCGCAATATCGATTCGATCAATAAGGGGTCAGTGTCTGGATTTATTATTAACTGATTCAGGTTATTTGAGAGATTATCCATACTTGTGATTTGTTTACTTGCATAGACCATAGAATTAAAAGTTCGGGGAATATCCATCACATGAATGCTTGGATAGATAGTGGAAAGAGTTGTGACCAAAGCATCAATTAACCCTCTATCCTCAGGTGCACGCCCCACATTTATCACCAAAACACCATCTTTCGCTAATTTAGCATACGTAATTTCAAAAAATTCTTTTGTAGTGAGGTGCCAGGGAATATATGGGGGACGGTATGCATCAACTGCGATCAGAGAATACTGATGTTCGCTATGCGCCAGTCCCCACCTACCGTCTTGGGCCACGGCATTGATATTCTCTTGGTCTAACCCAAAATATTCTTTTCCTACCTCAATGATCTTTGGGTCTATTTCATATCCATCGATGGGAATGGGGCCGAATACTTGAGTTGCCTGATATGCAGTCGTTCCCCCCGCTAATCCGACGATTGCAATTCTTTCGACATCCCCCACCCCAAATGGAGGGGCATTAAAAAATGGACCCGCTAGAAATTGCATCCAGGGTCCCCGAAACAAATAATCATCCGGATGGTAAATCGAATGTACACCTTGTCCGTCATTTAGGCGCAAGTAGGTATAGCCATCAAATTCCTGAACCTGAATGTAATTGTATGCGGATTCAGTTTCATAGATCTGTCCAGCAGAATTCTTCAAATTGGTTGCTGAAGCGCCCCAAGCTAATAGGATTAACAAAATGGGCATCCATGAATATTTTGCTGCTTGTTTCCAACTAATACTAAATCCTAATCCTACTAAAGCAACTGCCATCAAATAAAGGCTAAAAAGGATGAATGTATTGGCCGTGCCGACCATCGGGATAATAATCAGTACAGGTAAAAAAGTGCCTATAAATGAGCCTAAGGTTGAAATTGCATAAATTTTCCCAGATATTTCTCCAGCTTCTTCTGGGGTGGTTATTGCCAGGCGAATCGCAAAGGGGGACATGGTGCCTAATAATGTGATCGGCACAATGAACAAAACCAAAACTGCAGCAAAAGCTCCCAACAGAATCCCCATCTCAAGGTGATCGAAAGCATCGGCGGCCCCACGAAGTACCGGTTTTGAGATCAAGGGAACAATCCCTGCGGTAAAAGCCCCCCACAACATGATCCGGAAAAAAGTAAGGGGGTTGGGAGATCGATCTGCCCATTTGCCACCCACAAAATACCCTACAGTAAGATAGATCAAGATCAATCCGATGATGCTGGCCCAGACCAAATTACTGGTTCCGAACACATTTCCTAGCAACCTGGATGCACTCAACTCAACCGCAAGGGTCACCATACCAGATGAAAATACTGAAAAATATAATAATTTGCGATTCATCAACAAATTTCCTTCGTTTAAAAGTTTCTAAAAAAAATTATTTGTCATTCTAAAAAACACCTTATTATATCTCAAGCTGAGATATTGCTTTTATAAACCCCGAGATACCGATTGAATTTTTTATTAATTTCACAAAATAAACTTGGATGGGTTATATTAATAACATGGTGAACAAAAGTCATAATTGGTATCAAGAATTTGAGACCTTAATTGAAAATCACAATCGGGAAATATTCGTCTTTATCTGGAGGATGTTACCCACCACTGAAGAAGCAGAAGATTGCTTGCAGGATACCTTTCTCAAAGCCTATAAAGCATACCCGAGGTTAAATAACCATGACAACTTACGTGCCTGGTTATATAAAATTGCATCCAACACTGCCAATACTCGTTTAAAAAAGATTTCATTAGAACAAAAACGGACTATAGATGAAATCGATCTTTTTACAACCAATGAAAAATCTACTCACCAAAATGTTGAAAATAGCCTTTTAATGGAAGAAGTCAAAATTGCAATAAATTTATTGCCTCAAAAACAAAGATCAGCATTAATCCTAAAGAATTTTCAACACTTCAATTATCCTGAAATTGCCCTTATCTTGAATATTTCAGAAGAATCAGCCCGAGCAAACGTATACCAGGCTATGAAGAAGTTGCGCAATCAATTTAGGAACAGGACCCCTGAAAATGTCTAAAGAAAACGAAAAAGCCGATATCACCTTGAATAATTTTTTTGAAGAAAAGCCCTCCTCAAAAGAAATTGAAAGAGCTGAGAAAAGTTTAATTTCTACGATGGAAACTGTAATGCCACCTAAGATCTTTTATACTAGTTTAATGAATACTCCCCTTGGCACTATATGGTTTGCTGCTACTGAAAAGGGTCTAATTGCAATTGAATATGATCTCTCCGAGCAAGAATTCATTGCTTGGTTGGGCAAAAAAATCAAGGCCAGATTTATTAATGAAGAGGAAAATCTAAAACCTATTAGCGAAAAAATAGTGAAATATTTATCCGGGGAAATACGAGAATTAGACTTGGATATTGATTTCACCATCATTTCCCCATTCCAAAAAGAAGTCTTGCTCGCAACAAAGGCAGTTCCGCGCGGACAAACATCCACATATGGAGAAATTGCAAAAATTATTGGTAAACCGAAAGCTTTCCAAGCTGTAGGTCAAGCACTTAGATATAATCCAATTCCAATTGCCCTTCCCTGTCACCGAGTGATAGCTTCCGATGGTTCCCTCGGAGGATATGCCGGAGAAATGGATAGTGAACGAAAACGAAAATTACTGGCATTGGAAGGGGCGATGTTATTCTGATATCCCCCTCAGGCGCATCCAATAAACAATAAATATTTTCTAGAAAGTTAATTTCTCCACTCTCTTCGTTAGACGGATTTCAATTCCCCATTGCCCCAATTTAAAGGATTGCGTATAATGGATGAGTTAGCTAATAACCTAAAGATTTTGGAGTTTAAATGACCAAAAAGATCAGCGGAAACGAAGTTCGTCAACAGTTTATTGACTTTTTCAAAAATAAAAAAGGGCATACAGTTGTTGCCTCTTCTTCTTTGGTACCGGGAGGGGATGCCACACTGCTCTTTACAAATTCTGGGATGGTGCAGTTTAAGGATGTTTTCTTAGGCACCGATAAACGAGATTATGTACGTGCGGTAGATTCACAAAAGTGTATGCGCGTTGCTGGAAAACATAACGACCTTGAAGATGTAGGTTTTGATGATACCCATCATACCTTTTTTGAAATGTTAGGAAATTGGTCATTTGGGGATTACTACAAAAAGGAAGCCATCGAATGGGCTTGGGAACTGCTGACGGAAGTATGGGGTCTCTCTAAAAAAAGCCTCTATGTAACGGTCTTCAAGGATGAATTAAATGAGATTCCCACTGATGACGAAGCCTTATCACAATGGAAAGAGCAACTAGGTTTAGAGACCGACCATATCTTATATTATGGACGAAAAGATAATTTTTGGGAGATGGCAGAAACAGGTCCATGCGGTCCAAACAGTGAAATACATATTGACCGAGGCCCGGAATACGGAGAGTTGACCTATCGAGAAGATGGTACAGTTGACCTTGATGGCCCCCGTTTTCTGGAACTTTGGAATTTAGTCTTTATTCAATACAACCGCATAGATGCAAAAACTCTGGAACCCCTCCCTGCAACCCACGTTGACACAGGTTTGGGTTTAGAAAGAATCGTTTCGGTATTACAAGATAAAGAATCAAATTATCGCACGGACCTCTTTTGGCCGGTGATCAAACGATTACAACAGATCACTGGTCACAGTGACGAGGAAGTGGAAACCAATTTCACGCCATACCGTGTGATCGCAGATCATGTTCGAGCAGCAAGCTTTTTAATTGCTGACCGGGTTGTCCCCGGCAATATGGGACGTAATTATGTGACCAGAATGGTCATTCGAAGAGCGGCAAGATTTGGATCTAAACTTGGATTAAATGAGCCATTTTTAGCAAAGATAACAAATGAGATCATTGAACTATACGGGGATGCCTATCCTGAATTAGTGGAAAATGCGCAATCAATCTTTGATAGTTTTACCCGTGAGGAAGAACAATTTCAGCGCACAGTTGAATCTGGGCTTGCTCACTTGGAAGATATTTTTAATGCCTTAAAAGACAAAAATGAAAAAGTGATAAAGGGGGAGGATAGTTTCCGCTTACATGCCACCTATGGTTTGCCCTTTGAAATTACACGAGATATTGCCCAAGAACGCGGGTATGATTCAGACATTGAAGGGTTTCAAGCAGAAGCAGAAAAACACCGGTTGGCATCTGGTGGGGGAAAAGCCATGGGCGACCAAGGTGGAGAAGACGTTGAATTCTTTTCTTCTCTTTTCAAAACCCTTTTAGCCAAAAAGAAACTAAAAAAGGCGGGAGTAGCATATAACCCTTATTCTCCGCTTCCAATAAAGGGAGAAATTTTAGCCATCATTAAAAATGGCGAGGAAATTGAAACCGCCAACCCTGGGGATGAGGTTCAAATTGTATTGGACACGACCAATTTTTACATAGAGGCTGGAGGCCAAGTTTCAGATTCTGGTGAAATTTCTGGAACCGGTTGGACTGTAAAAATTAAGGATGTGCGTCGCCCCGTTTCAGAGCTAATCATCCATTTGGGTGAGGTAGTAGAGGGCAATCCCTATGTGGGAGCACAATCCTCTGCCAAGGTAGATTTAATCCGTCGACAAAACATCATGCGCAATCATACCGCCACCCACCTTCTTCATACAGAATTGCGTCAGGTGATCGGGAACCATGCTAATCAGGCGGGGTCATTGGTCGCTCCAGATCGATTAAGATTTGACTTTACCCACCCCAAGGCAATATCAAAAGAAGATCTGAATAATATAGAAGCGGGTGTAAACAACCATATCCTCAATAATCATAAATTGGCTATTGAGGTAAAGTCTCTTGTGGATGCAAAAGCAGAAGGGGCTACGGCCCTTTTTGGAGAAAAATATGGGGAAAATGTCCGCACCATCCAAATCGGAGGGGAAACGCCTTTCTCGTACGAGTTATGCGGTGGAACCCACGTAGATAACACCGGTGAGATTGGCACTTTTCTAATCGTGAGCGAAGGCAGTGTGGCAGCCGGCATTCGACGTATTGAAGCGATTACCGGCAGGGCTGCTTACGAAAAAATCCAAGAACAATTTCAAATGATAGATCAACTTGCTGAGATGGTCAAATCTGTGCCATCTCAAGTTAAAGAACGGATAAAATCCTTTTTGGTTGAACTAAGCGAGACACAAAAGGAGTTGGCCGATATTCGACAATTTGCTACATCTCGGAGATTTGAAAAGGCTTTGGAAAACACGAAGGAAATTAATGGTATTCAGTTATTAACTGCAGTGTTACCAGGTGCAGATCGAGATACATTACGAAATTTAGCAGATAACTTCAGAGAAAAATATTCATCTGGTGCTGCTGTTTTAGCCACAATTGTAAATGGCAAACCAGCGCTTGTTGCCACATTGACAGACGACCTAGTGAAGAAAGGATTGAAAGCTGGAGATCTAATAAATGTGGTCGCAATTCCTTTAGGTGGAAAGGGTGGCGGACGGCCTCATATGGCTCAAGCCGGGGGTGAGGATGCGGAAATGATTGAAGAGGCATTGGAGAATGCGGAAGCTTGGGTAAATGAAATTTAAATTAAATTAGATTAAATCAAAAAAAGAGTCAACAAGTTGTTGACTCTTTTTTGTTTACAAATTACGGACACCCAAAGTTTAAATGTTCCTCATAAGTTTGAGAAAAGTTATGTAACCCAGAATTATCACAGGTTGCCCTAAAGAAATAATAGGGTGTTTGGGCAGGATAGGCAACGGCCAGAAGCGCACTTATTGTTGGATTAGCAATTGGAGAAGGCATTAATCCTGCGTACCGATAGGTATTGTAGGCAGAATCGATTTGCAGTTGATCTGAACTAATCGGATTTGTCCACCATGTCTTTTGGACATCGTTATATCCTAGCGCATATTGCACTGTAGGGTCAGATTCCAGCCGCATATCAATTGCCAACCGATTTAGAAACACCGAGGCGATCGCCGGTTGTTCTTCATCTACAATCGACTCTCTTTCCACAACCGAAGCTAATGTCACTGCTTGTTGCAGGGTCAATCCTTGATGGCTGAATGCTTCCAATATGTCCAATGTAATTTCACTTTCAAATGCTCTGAGAAATATTAACAATAGCTCATTAGCAGAAATATCTCTTTCAACAGAATACGAACCTGGGAGGAGATATCCTTCCAGTGAAATTCCTTCAGGAATCTGATTAGCAAATTCAATTTCCGTTGGGCGGAAGTATGCAACATCAAGGAATTCTTCAGTAGAAATACTCAATCCTGAACTCGGCAAATTTGCAGCGATCTCTTCGATACGCCAGCCAGGAAGAATATTAAATTCAATCACTTGGGGGGTAGCATCTAACAGGGAATTTACAATTTCAATAGGGGTCATCGCAGGGCTGAGCATAAAGCTTCCCGCCTGAAGTTGGGTATCCAAACCTGAATAGATCAAGTAATTTCTTAAGGCATCTTGATTGGAGATCAATTTTGCATTCAACAGATTATTTAGAATACTGGAGGGAGATTCTCCCGCAGCGATTACAAATATTATCTCTTGCCTGTCGGAATCCAAAGGAGAATTAAGTATTCTTTCTTGATTGATTAAACTAAATGACAACTGATAATGTTGAAGTGTCGAAAGGGATTGACTAGGTGGCCCATAAATCTCTGAGGCCTGACCTGGGATACTTAGGACATAATTGCTCGCAAAGAAAATGATTAAACACGCAACTAATAGGAGCAAAACTATTAATATTATCCCAATAAAAGAACGAGGTTTCTTAGCCATATATTAATCTTCTCTTAGTTCAATAATTGAATTCAAATAAGACTGTAAGATTACAGTGGCGGCTAATTCATCCAGATGTCCACCACGTTTTTTTCGATTGCTGCCCATTGCTATTCTGGCAGACCTTGCCTCTTGCGTACTATTACTTTCATCCCATAATTCAACCGGCAGATTGGTTTGTGTCCGTATTGCTGCAGCCAGCCGGGCAGCTTTTCTGCCTGAATAATTTGGCTTGCCATCCAGATCAAATGCCTGCCCAACAATTATTCGCTCTGCTTCATTTTCAAGAGCCAGTTGTGCAATGCTTGCAGCATCAATTGGGCGTGAAGTATGTTTCACTACTATCAAGGGTTTGGCCAAGGTCTGAGTAGGATCACTGAGCGCAATGCCAATATTTTTTTCTCCGGGATCAACACCTAAAATTCTCATACTTTTCTTATTCCACATCCACCGTTATTCTAAGAGGAACTACTGGAAGCCAAGGCCACCAATTTGGAAAGATACTAATGTTTGGAGATTTGGATAAATCATATTCATTTGAAACTTTTTGAATCGCAACATTAATTGATTTTCCCTTTACCTGATCCTTTAAATCCAGGGTATTAATTTGTTGAATCACCTGACGTTGCACTAAAACTCGCCAATACACTTGATCGTCATCATTAAATTCTGGCACAGAAATGGGTAGGACCAACAAAGTTTCATTTTTTGCTTGAAGATCATCAGAAAGTAAAGCATCTAAATTTAATAGTCCAATCGATTTTAAATCTTCCCCTGATATATATAGAATCTCATATTCAATTTGGAGTTGAAGACTTAATTCTGAAACTGGTTGTGGCGTTGAGGGGGAGAAAACTTCTTCTTTGATGATTACATTGTTTGGTTCGGTGATGATTAAAAAATCCCCTTCTTCAATGATGGATTTTGCTTCTTGAATTGCTGATTCCCATAAAGCAGCTTCAAGTTGGTCCGAAAGTTCTTCATAATCACCCGGAGTAGGAGCCGTACTCTCAAGTTCGCTGCCCCCCGATGTGGGTTCTAGGTTCACTGATGCTATTTCTAGTCCTAGATCCCCCTCCACCACGATCAATGCCCCTACTGCAAGATTGCTCGAATTTCCAGGGTTTAATGCCCGAATCTCAACGAACCCTGTGGCTCCAGATTCGGCTGGCAGTTGAACTTCCAAAAGGGTAGCAAATCGGATGGGGTTTATATCAATGGTCCGAACAACGGTTCCTTCAGGAATAAGTATTTCCTGGTTAGTTAAATTTGTGAACTGAATTTCCCCTTCAGCAGCCTGTTGAGGAACAGAAATGCTCCCACTTGGTTGAAGGCTATCCCGTCCCTCTACTGTGATTTTTAATGGAATTGCTGGCAATATTCCTGCTGGACCAAAGCTGGTAAATTGCTTTTTAGCGATAAGATCGATAGCCATTTCTTGTTTTTCTGATTCGGGGCTCAGTCTAATCTCAGCACGGGGAAGCAAAGCTGCTAGGAGGATTGTGAACGCAAGTACTCCTGTTGAGAAAATCAATAATCTTGCCCAGAGGGTTGTCAATTTCGGAAATCGAGCTGGAATTTGAGTTGCTTCCTTTAACTCTTTTAATGATTTCTCAGGAGGATTGATTTTTAAGATCTGCTGCTCCGTTGAAACCGCTGCTTCCCAGGGGAGGCGTCTTGCTATCCTAAGCGATCGAAATATTGGAATTTCCAATTCCGCAGCAAAGCTTTTTAATTGCTCCTGTTTTGTTACTAGAGCTATTTGGGCACCAATCGATGTTGCATGTCGCTGGATCAATAACAAATCAATCTTTCGATCGATAACCATTCGTCGGTGGGGAAATACCAAAAGAATCCGGTCACTTTTAGCCCAATTCATTTTATCTTTTATTGAGTGAGTATCATCATAGGGCTCAATATGCAAAATTTGCGTTTTCATCACCTGTATTTAACCATAAAGGGAGAACGAAAGCGAATTGAAAATCCATTAATAATTAAGAATTTGTAAAATAACAATCATATATTGACAATATTGATTGAATTCATCGACATATTCAAATCGAGATGATTGCCAATCATCTCGCATGCCTGTATAATTCTGCAAACCTAAATTAATCTAAATTTTTCATGGAATTTACTATTAATGTTAGATAGCCTGCCAAACTTACAGATCATTTCGTTAGACAATTTAGTGGTCCATGAGTTTCATGATAATCAACGAACTCCACCACTAATTAAAAGTTTACGCGCCAGCGGAAAATTGAAAAACCCCCCGATTGTGACCCCCTTTGAAGACAATAGCGGGAGATATATGGTGATGGACGGGGCAAACAGAACCATTGCCCTGCAACAAATGGGATTTCCTCACGTTTTAGCGCAGGTGGTGGAATCAGATGCACCTGGATTAGAAATGCAAAGTTGGAATCATGTGATCTGGGGAATGCCCACACAAGGATTTCTCGATCTGGTGGGCGATTTACCCGACTTGAAAGTATATCCAATGGATGATCAAGAAGACGCCCTTAGGCAGTTATGGAATCAAAAAATCCTTATCTATATTCAAACTCCTGAAAAAAAGGTTTATGTTGCGAGTACAGAAAAGGATAAATTGGAAGATAGGGTGGATTTGTTACATCAAGTGATGGATGTGTATAAAAATGCTGCCTCGTTAGATAGAACCAGAGTAAGAAAGATCTCCCCCCTCCTCGAGTTGTATCATGACCTCACCGCACTACTAGTCTATCCCCCCTTTGAAGTACCTGAGGTGATAAAAATGTGTGGAAAGGGACATTTATTTCCTGCGGGTATTACTCGTTTTATTGTCGCTCCCCGAGCCTTAAGGGTCAATTACTCCCTTGAGAAAATGGAATCCAAAAAATCACTCGCAATAAAAAACGAAGAACTGCAAAAATGGCTCAAGGAAAAAATGGGGAAAAAAGGTGTGCGTTTTTATCTTGAACCGACCGTTTTATATGATGAATAAGGAACACAAAAAATATTTAACGTTCATATACTTTCATTAATAGCCCCAACCCAGTTAAACTAATCCAAATTCTTGACCAATTCTCTTCCACCTTTTCCATCAGCGGTATAATACGTTTTGCTTTACTTAGATGATAATCGAATAGGTTAAAAATTAATGGATATTTTTTTTACAGACCCAGATGATGTCCCCGTTGATCCTGAAAAGGTGAAAGTACGTGCGTTAAGTGCCGAGCTATACCCCGATGGACGGCGAGTGATGATCAATCTAGAAATTAGCCCTTTTAAGTTTAAACCAAACGTAGAAATCAATATTGAAAACCAAGAGGGTTTGCAAATTAGTAGCCTAAGTATTGTGGAATCGATGGTCCACAAAATGGAATTTACGGTTCACTTAAGAGAGAAGGAACCAAAAGGGAATTATAAAATTAAAGCGATCATTTTTTATAATGACCTTGACCAATTTAAATTAGGAGAACGAGAGAGTGCACCCGCGGAGGAAATTTTGGGGGAGACCCGCCAAGTGGTCGCAAGGTTTGAAAGCAGTTTTGAAATTAAAGGGTGATATTGTTTAAATGAAAATCTTATTTAAATTAAGGATATTAATAAAACCTTATAAAGGGCATTTTATTGGTGCGATGGTAACTCTTGCTGGTGTTACTATAGCCCAATTGCTCATCCCAAAAATCATTCAAGATGTGGTGGATATTGGATTAGTAGAAGGAAAAATTTCCGTATTGATCAACTCCGCATTGATCATTTTAGGAATTGGCATAATTCGGGCTGTGCTAGCTTTTTTCCAAAGATATTGGAGCGAGTATATTTCCATGCATATTGCATATGATTTGAGAAATAATCTTTACAATCATATACAGAATCTTTCATTCTCCTATCACAACCACGCTCAAACGGGCCAGTTGATGAGTCGATGCACAGAAGATGTTCGCTCAATGCAGCAATTTATTGGTACCGGATTTGTGGAGCTCCTCCAAATCGTATTGATTATGCTGGGGACTGTCGGCTTAATGCTTTTGGATAACCCAAAACTGGCTTTGATCGCATTGATACCTATGATCCCAATGGTTTTTATCACTACAAATTTTGGTGGCCGGGCAAGCAAACTCTTTTATGCAATTGATAAAGCCCTTGGCGACCTATCCTCAAAATTGCAAGAAAATGTCACAGGGGTTCAAGTCGTTCGAGCGTTTACACGTGAACCATTTGAGATCGATCGTTTTGACCAAACCAACCGCGAACTTTATGATGCACGAATTACGGTCATCTCTGAATGGGCAAAGATCATGCCCACTACAGCCTTTTTGGTCTCAGCTAGCACCTTGCTAATTCTTTGGTTTGGGGGGCAGATGGCGATCAATGGTGAAATGACTGTGGGCCAGATCGTCGCCTTTAATAGTTATATGTTGATGCTCGCCATGCCCGCTCGGCAACTTACCTGGTTTGTAAACTCAGCGGGAGAGGCGGCTGCAGGAGTAAAACGAGTCTTTGAAATACTTGAACATGATCCGATCATTCAAACCCCTTCGAATGCAATTTCAGAAAAAGATATTAAAGGAAATGTTGAATTCAAAAATGTTTCATTTGCTTATGATAAAGGGGAAGACCCGACTCTCAGTGACCTCAACTTTACTGCGAAACCTAATGAGATCGTTGCCTTAATCGGCCCGACAGGATCAGGAAAAACAAGCTTGGTGAATATGATTCCTCGCTTCTTTGACACCAGTGAGGGTCAGGTATTAATTGATGGTGTAGATGTTCACGAATATGATTTGATTAATCTCCGTAGAAAGATTGGAATCGTATTGCAAACCTCATTATTATTCTCTGCATCAATTAAAGAAAATATTGCCTTTGGAAACCCCGATGCAAAAGAAGAAGACATTTTTTCAGCGGCGAAGGCTGCACAAGCATATGAATTCATAAATAAAATGCCCGAGGGTTTTGACACCATAGTTGGAGAACGTGGTATCACTCTCTCTGGTGGCCAACGCCAACGCATCGCAATCGCCAGGGCGATTTTGATCAACCCGCGTATCTTGATCTTAGATGATTCAACCTCCAGTGTCGATACCGAAACAGAGCATCTGATCAAAATGGCGTTAAATACCCTCATGCAAGGTCGCACAACCTTTGTAATTGCGCAACGCCTCTCTACTGTGAGAAATGCTGATCAAATATTAGTAATGGACAAAGGGAAAATTGTAGAAATCGGAAAACATTCAGACCTATTAAAAAAAGAGGGTCTCTATAAAGAGATCTATGATCTTCAACTTTCTCAACAGGAAGAATTCATCAAAGAACTAAAAACCTTAGATACTCAAAATGGGGAGGGTTCAAATGGCAACTAATATTTCCCCTCCCAAGTATTTTGGCTTAGATGAAGAATCCCAATCTGGCTATAAGCCAGAAGTTCTTGCGGGCATTCTGGGTTTTATTAAACCCTACAAAGGACCGTTATTTATATCGTTTTTATTGATGACATTAGGCGCAATAGCCGTCGTAATTGGTCCCTATATGGTTAAGATAGCTTTAGATGATGGGATTGCCAAAGGAGATCCAATTGCCTTAAAAAATGCCACCCTGATTTATCTCGGGGCAGCACTTACCCAATGGGCAGTGACATTTTTAAGGGTTAGGATCATGGCAAAAGCTGGTCAATCCGTGATTTATGATATTCGAGCGAGTCTATTTAAACACATCCAAGCCTTATCCCTAAGCTTTTTTAGTCGGTATAGCGTAGGACGGTTACTCTCAAGAGTGATCAATGACGTATCCACATTGCGCCAATTTGTCACTTGGGCGATCATTGCCTCCCTCCGAAATATATTCACTTTGGTGGGCATCGTGATCGCTATGCTCTCCTTGAATCTTCGCTTATCCCTGATTACATTCCTAGTGTTGCCCCTATTAGGCTTGGCAACTTTTCTGTTTCGAAAATATGTCCAAGAAATATATAGAAAAGTCCGAGCGGGCATGAGTTGGGTAAATTCTGTCCTTGCGGAAAATATCAACGGCGTAAGAGTTGTGCAGGCCTTTAGCAGGCAAGAATATAATTTTCACCATTTTAGAGATGTTGTAAACCGTTTTCATTTGGATAATGCCTTAAAGTCCGCAAAGCTTGTTTCGATATTTTTCCCTTCTATTACTCTGATCTCAGCCATAGCGGTCGCTTTAGTAGTTTGGTTAGGTGGTGCAGCAGTAATTGGAGAGCAAGTTTCGGCGGGTGTGTTGGTTGCATTCATTTTATATAGCGAGCGATTTTTTCAACCCATCCAAGACCTCAGCCGCCGTTATGACCAATTCCAATCCTCGATGATCAGTGGGGAACGAATACTAGAATTATTACAAACTCATGTGGATATTGAGGATAAAGAAGACGCTGTCGAACTCCCCACTATTCAGGGTCATGTGAAATTTGATCAGGTAAATTTCCATTATGATGACGATCCAACAACTCCCGTATTGGAAGATATCAATCTTGAAATCCAACCTGGACAGACAATTGCCTTAGTCGGAGAAACCGGCGCAGGAAAATCTACGATCATAAAGCTATTAGGCCGTTTTTACGAAGCGGTAGAGGGCATTGTTAGTATCGATGGTCATGATTTAAAAGACGTTACCCAGGCAAGTTTGCGAAGACAAATGGGGATTGTACTGCAAGAACCTTTCTTATTTGGTGGTTCAGTATATGACAATATTCATTTTGGAAACTTATCTGCGAGTCGGGAAGAAGTAGAAGCAGCCGCTAAGGTGGTTGGTGCAGATGAGTTTATTCAACAACTAAAAAAGGGATATGACACGTTGGTGGAAGAAGGTGGTGCACTGCTTTCTGTAGGTCAACGTCAGCTGATCTCCTTTGCTCGTGCATTGTTGGCAAATCCACGCATCTTGATTTTAGACGAGGCTACCTCAAGTGTAGATACTCAAACCGAAATCTTAATTCAGCAAGCCCTGACTGTTCTACTCCGTGAAAGAACTGCATTTGTGATTGCCCATCGATTGTCCACCATCATTAATGCCGATCAGATCGTGGTGATCAGCGGGGGAAAAATCTTAGAACGGGGTACGCATACCGAATTATTAAGTAAGGGTGGCTATTACTTCAATTTGTATAGTATGGGTTTTCAAGAACAGAAATAACTACTTACATGTTGTTTCGATTCTGTATAAAAACTTTTCTCAAATTATTCGACGGGGACTATTCTTCTAATTGTATTTTTTATCATTTTGGTTCATAATAAGGATAATGATCAAAAATATAACTAAATTTGATTGAAAATACTATTCTATTGTGAAATGTTTGAGGGAAAAAATGAAAAAAAATAGTTTGAGCTTCGTTTTATTTATCATATTCTTTATTTTTACCGCATGCAACCTTCCTGGGGATATATTCGGAACTTCAGAACCTGAAATTGTTTCCACCAATACGCCGGAAGTTGCGACCGAAACATCCATCCCACCTACCGATATGCCCACCAGCACACCTGATCCCTATGCGGGTTGGTCTACCTATATCAATCAAGACTTTGGCTACCAGTTTGACTATCCGCCCGGAGCCGTAGTCACTGCGGTCGGCGTTTCTAGTTATCCTACCAACGATCTCCCGGCTGGCATGACCCCCGGTGACTATATGACCCAATTACAGCAAACTTACGGTGACCAATTATGTGTGATGGCGGGTTTTGGGTTGGGTTATGTCAATTTCTCCGCCCCGATCAATTCCCAGAAATTCTATACTATCTGCGGGAGAACCGGTGTGGGCGTGGGCACCATGACGGACAAAACAGAGCAAATATTGATTAATGGAAATTTGGAATCTGCGGAAGGATTTGAATTCTATGGCGGATCCGAAGAATTGGATAATCATAATGAAACCTTTGTTATCCATTTAACAGATGAAACACGCATTGAATATGGCGCGGGTCCCGACTCTTTTTCAACATATGCAGATTACATCTCTGGCACTAAAGATGTTTTGTTAATGATAGTGGAAAGTTATCGACCTTACCCTTAGATCAATACTTTAAATAAGAAAACGGGTGCATTTAACAATCCCACCCGTTTTTTATACTATTAAGTTTTAGAATTAAGGTTTTTCTCAGCCGCTTCTTTCACCCTAGGGTGCATCACAAAATATTGTCGTCCATCTTCTTTCTTTTGCGAGTGAGCCTCTAACTTCCCATCTCTCAATCCACGGAGGCCTTCCATCATCAGATCCACCATTTGGGGTCCCATATGCATCCGAATATCTTCAAAGCTTTCCCCTTTCTGAACTTCGATTGCCTTTTTTATTAATATTGGACCAGTGTCTACCCCACGATCCATGATGTGAAGAGTAAGGCCAATATCCTTTATTCCCTTCTTTGAATTTAATATCGGCCATTCGACTACATCCATCCCCCGGTAATTTGGAAGCAACCCTGCATGGCAGTTAATAACTCCTAATCGAGATGCTTCTAGCAGGTTTTTACGGATCAATCCCCCACCTGTGAACAAGACCGCATCCAGTTTAGCTTCTCTTATTGCTTCTACGACCCACGGATCATTATGGTCTCCCACCTTTAATAGTGGGATGCTCTTTTCCGCACAAAGTTCAGTGAGATTTTTCCCCGGTAAGTTTAAAAATTTGGCTCTTGCGAATAAGGATTTGGAATCACCCCTTTGAATAGTTTCCTCCCCCAAGACCAATTTTTTATACACTTTTTTAAGCAATCTGGCACCATCACGTTTGATCTCTCCCCTAATTCGATTCAATGAGAGTGTTTTCCGTACCACCACCTTTACGACATCAATTCCGGGTTCTTGTATACATTCCCATGCCAATACCCGGGAATAAAGACTGTTATTGATCGGAGAGAGAATTCCAATTCGCATTAGCTTAATAATACCTTTACAGAATATTCAGCTTCCGCAACTGCAAGTAAATAATTTATTAAATCAGGGGAGGTATTTTCCCGTCGGTAGAAGGGATAGGACCAATCATTCATTTTAAGAGCTGTATTTAGAAAACGGATATCCTTTGTTTCACGAGAAATTCTGCTCAACAAAATGGAGAGTAGCTGTCTATCAGGCTCTAAATATTGTTTATATCCTGTTTGATTATGTACTAAAGCTTTTTGTTTTTTAATTTCAATTATTCGCAATAGAGTTTCTATTTGAGAATCAAAGAATCTAATATATTCGTTTGGCTTATTCTCGATGAGCCATAGCATCATTTCCCCAGTTCTAGGAAAAAATCCTTTGAAGCCAATCACCCTTTTCTTAGGTAAAACCTCAATCCAATCCCCCACTTCTTCATATTCAAGATCGCCAATGTAAAAATCAAATTGGTTTATATCAGGTGAAAATGATGGCTTCTTCCGAAATTCATTTAAATTTTTCGCAAGTTCAATTTTTTTTAAATCTTTCTCATTGAACCCATCCATAGATGATTGGGTGGTTTGAGAAATATTCTGTATTCCTTTATCCAAAAAATGATGTAGTTTTTCAGTAGGGACAGTGTCGTCAAGGATCTTAATGCCCAATTTGATCATGGGAGAGAATATCAAATTTTTTATCATTTAAGGATACTCTGATAGAAAGTTTCAACCTGCATTGCCACTGAATTTCTTGAGGCTCTTTCCTCAATGATCTTGGCATTCATTTTCGCAGCCCGACCTCGATGCTTTTTATTTTTCAGCGCCGAAATGATCGCATCAGCTAACATCGAAGAATCACCGGGATCCACTAAACTACCATTCTTTCCATCCTCCACCCACTCCCTCACAGATTCAATATCCCCTGCAATTGGATAACTTCCACAGGCCATCGCCTCAAGGAGCGAATTTGGCGTCCCATCATGCTCACTAATGGAAGTTGTGATATCAGCACCTTTGAAAAGACCCCACATCACATCATGAGGAATTAGAGGCAATAATCGCACGCTGGAGGAAATATCCAAAACTCTAATCCATTCTTCCGCTTGTGGCTCACCAGACATGGGCGGGCATATAAAAAGAGCTTTGGGAAATTGTTTTATAACCTCTGGAATTGCTTTGAAGAATGTATCATTTCGTACAGACCCCGGACGAAAACCACGTGGATTGACAATAATGGGTCTATTCTGATCAATTACTTCCCCTAATAAAGCAGACAAGTCGACTGGGGAAATATTCGCGGATTTTTGTGGAATCCCCCCACCCCCTGGCACCACAAGGGTTGGTGCGGACTCGTTTAACCCCCAATCCTTTGCCAAACGAATGTCTCGAGAAGCATCGGCAATCAGTCCATCGCATTTTTGTAATACTTTCTCCGCCCATTTCCCCATAATTTTTGATGCCGAAGCATGAAATGTGAGGTCATTCCCCCAAATGGATATAACCAAAGCTTGGTCATCCATAGATTGAAATGCCAAGAGTCCCTCAAAGGGAATCCGGAGTCCATGAATAATATCGGGTTGAATCTCATCGATGATCTTTTTTACCTGTCGAGCGTAAAAAGGTAGCGTTAATGGGCCAATGATGTTTCGCAATTTCATAAATTGACTGCGAAATGTGGCCGCAAAGCGAAATAATTGATTTTTTATTGTTCCTATTAGTGAGATTGCTTCAGATGTTGAATTTCCTACTTTCCTCGAAACCCCGCCTAAATTACCAAATGCGACAGGGACCAAATGTTGACTAGCTAACCCTTCAATTTTTTCTGCGGGATAAGTAGAAATTAAGTGCACTTCGATATTTGGTCGTCCCTGCAGTCCCTTTAACCACCCGATCGTATTAAGGCTTCTGCCATCTGCAATTACCAATAGTTTTATCACCTCTAAAGGTTAATCTATAACGATTGAAATTGCAATAGGGTTTGAAATTAGAGGAGTTTTTAATAATCTGTTCTGGTATATTTCCTCAAAACTGATATATTTTGATCAACCATTTCCGTTAAACTTTTTTTCCAAGAAAATACTTATTAAGTAAACTTGGTTGTAAAAAGTAAAAATATCAATTCTATGGTTTAATCCATCTTAATGGAAAATGAAATTTTTGATCCTTTTGAAGAACCAAAAGATCCTCGTCGCGAGGGGAAAAAAGAATCCCTTGCTCTCACCTTTTGGATATTTTTAATTATACTTTTTGTCTTTTTATTGAGTTATTTTAACAGATCATCCTCTGATAATTTCCCCACCGAAAACATCATCAGCTCTCCCACCTCCCTCCTAAACTCCAATGTCACAAATACGCCAAATAGCGTGAATGCTACCGAAACTGCTCTGCCTGAAATTATAATTGCACCAACAAGTTTGCCAGCCACAGAAGTACCCTTAGAAGGGCTAATGGTCTTTTCGATTATGGAGGCAGGTTACTTCCATCTATTCGCTTATGAACCAACTTCTCAATTATTCACCCGTTTAAGTATTGGGGAGGCAAATGATGTGGATCCGAGGCTCAGTCCTGATGGCACGAAAATAGCATTTTCCTCGGATCGTAAGGGTCAATCATATATTTATGTACTAAACCTTCTCACAGGGGAAACTTTAGCGGTCACAAATGACATTGAGCATGACTCACGTCCTTCTTGGTCCAGCGATGGTTTATGGCTCACATTTGAAAGGGTCGAAAAAAACAATGTAGATATCTTCATCCAACCTATAGATTCTTCGATTCCCCCAATTAAAATTACTTTTGATCTCCATTCAGATTTTTCACCAACCTGGCATCCCGACGGAAAAACGATTGCCTTTGCATCCAGTCGAACAGGAAATTTTGATATTTGGACTATTAATATTGAAGATTTGGGAAACGATGGTTATTTACAACAGATTACCTCCACTCCTCAGGATGAAACAAATCCAATATGGTCTCCAAGTGGTGATCTCCTTGCATGGTCATCAACCCACCAAGGGTTTCAGAGTATTTTCATTTCCAACCCTCAAATCAAAGAAGATTTTATTCAAATCATCGGGAGAGGAAATTACACCCGTTGGGATCCTAGCGGAAAAAATTTGATTACCGATATTCGCTCTCCGCAAAAAGATTTAATTGCGATATACAAACTTAATGAACAATCCCAATTAATAAATTCGTTCTCCCCTCCAGGGAATATTAGAGGTATGGATTGGGGAAGTAATGCTCTCCCTACAAATTTACCTGAAAACATGCAAACTATCGCTGACCAAGAACTTTCTACCCCTTGGACAAATATTGAAAATGAAAATATGGAGAATGATTTTGGGCGTTATGAATTGTCTACTCTTTCAAACATCCACGCACCAAAACCTCAATTAAATCAATTGGTTGAAGAATCATTTATCAGCCTCCAAAAAAGATTGGCAAATGAACTAGGTTGGGATTTTTTATCCGACTTAGAAAATGCCTTTGTTCCGTTAACTGAAAAGTTACCTCCAGGGCATTCAAATAGTTGGCTTTATACAGGAAGGGCATTTGCCTTCAATCCGGATTTTTTGAAAACTGAATGGTTAAAAGTAGTAAGGGAAGACTTTGGCAAAGAAACCTATTGGCGAATTTTTATTAAACCAATCGATCAAGATGGCAGCGTGGGAAATCCGATGACTCAATTTAATTGGGATTTCTCTGGAATAAACCTAGAAAATTCAGCCGATGTTTCCTTGGGGGGCAAACAAAAATCTTCAATTCCAGGAGGATATTGGGTTGATTTCACATCTATCGCCTCTGCCTACGGTTGGGGCAGACAACCTGCCCTCGAAAATTGGATCCAATATTATCCAGGAAATCAATTTAATTTATTTGCGGCAATGAACGGATTAAGCTGGCAAGAGTCCATGCTGCAAATTTATCCTCCAGAAATCTTTATGAGCTCCCAATCGGGGGACACCCAATGAAAAACAAGAAAATCACCACTGTGTTTATCCTATTATTCAATAGTTTATTAGTATTCTTTATATTTATAGCAATTAGTCAAATAAAAAATGTCCAAGCAAGTGGTCCTTCCGTGGAAGCGAGTTTACAAGAGGTTACCCAAGTAAACGCAACCCCTACTCCTGATTCTTTTTCGGAAGAGCCCTTAACTGGTGAAAGTCCTCCCAATCTATATGCCGCTCCTTTGGCGTTGAATCCCAATGATCATTTTTACTTTACACGCCCTGTGATTGTGGATGCCAATACTTGGAACGCTTCCAATTTTATTTATGGAATCGGTGAGGATGACCCCAACAGCCCCCACACCGGTGTAGATATCAAATTACCGACAGGCACATCAGTTTATGCAGCTGGGTCTGGCACCGTTGTGTGGGCAGGTTATGGCTTATATCTGAGTAGCAAAGATAGCGACGACCCCTATGGATTTGCCATTGCCATCCGTCATGATTTTGGCTACCAAGGGGAAACGCTTTACACTGTCTATGGGCATCTCTCACAAATTAATATCCGTCGGGGGCAAAAGGTAGAAGTGGGACAATTAATTGGCCTTTCGGGAAATACCGGGGTTTCAACCGCCCCCCATTTACATTTTGAAGTCCGCTTAGGATTGAATGATTTTTTCAGTTCGGTCAATCCCGAATTATGGACAGTGCCCCCTGAAGGTACTGGCGTTTTGGTGGGAAGAATGACAACCACAATTGGTCAAAAACTATTGGGGCAAGAAATTGCACTGAAAAATTTAACAACTGGCATCACAATTTTTGACCATTCTTATACCTCAACCGAAATTATTGGTTCAGATTCTTTTTACGATGAAAATATTGTATTCAGTGATCTCGAAGCTGGCGATTATCGAATTTACGTACCTTATGTGGGATATGATTTTTATTTATGGGTCACTATAAAATCCGGGTCGATCACGTATTTCAGATTAAATGGTCTTTATGGATTAGTTTCTGAAATGCCATACGACCCCCTTCCAATCAATTTGCCATCTTTACAATAATAATTCCTCCTTTACAACAAAATTTCTTATATTGTAATTTACTTGACATCCAGAACGCTTGTGCTAAAATATAGATAGAACAACTGTTTTATACACTTTTTGCATTTGGAGGTAAAAAGAAGATGGCTAAGAAAAAAAACAATTCCCCTTCAGATAACGGTAAAAATAAATCTCGTGACGCCGCTCTGGAAAAAGCTTTAGGTGAGATCACAAAAGAATTTGGTGATGGATCAATCATGCGCTTGGGAGACACAAACAGTTTAGTGATCGACGCAATTCCCACCGGTGCATTATCTGTCGATATTGCCCTAGGTATTGGCGGTATACCTCGGGGACGGGTAACTGAGATCTATGGTCCTGAATCCTCAGGTAAAACAACCCTATGCCAACATATTGTTGCTGAGTGTCAAAAATTAGGAGGTACGGCTGCTTTCATAGATATGGAGCATGCCCTCGACCCAATTTATGCAGAGAAATGTGGGGTTGATGTTGAAAACCTCCTCATATCTCAACCAGATACAGGCGAACAAGCCCTGGAAATTACTGAAACCCTCATAAGGTCTGGTGCGATTGACCTTGTAGTCATCGATTCTGTTGCAGCATTAGTACCCAGATCTGAGTTAGAAGGTGACATGGGGGATGCCACAATGGGTATGCAAGCTCGCTTAATGTCTCAAGCCCTTCGCAAGCTTTCTGGGGCGATCAAGCATACAAATACAGCTGTGATCTTTACCAACCAGCTTCGCCAAAAAATTGGCGTAATGTTTGGAAATCCCGAAACAACCACTGGTGGCATGGCCCTTAAATTCTATTCTTCAGTACGAATTGATATTCGTCGCATTCAATCGATTAAGGCTGGAACCGAGGTGATCGGTAACCGAACCAGAATTAGAGTAGTCAAAAATAAAGTTGCCCCCCCATTCCGAACGGTAGAATTCGACATCATGTATAATGAAGGCATCTCAAGATCTGGTGACCTTTTAGACTTGGCTGTTGAGTTAGAAGTGATCGATAAACGTGGGTCTTTCTACTCTTATGGAGAAACCCGATTGGGGCAAGGTCGTGAAAAAACAAAGGCCTATATGCAAGAAAACCCCGATCTTGCTACTGAAATTGAAGACATTATTCGTTCCGAGCTATTAGGTGACCCAACTGAAGATGTAATTGAAGAATCAATTATTGAAGATGAGGTCGTCGTTGAAGAAGAAAATATCTCCCAAGATGTTGAAGAAAAACTCGAGGTCGCTTTGGAAGAGTAAGTCCTCACAATTATTACAATCGTTTGTATATCTATTACTTATGATCAGCTTGCTTACCGCTTGTGGTCGGCAAGCTGATTTGTCATCTCCAGACTATTTCATCCCGCCCACCTTGGTGCAAGTCGCAGTTCCCGTTGTGTATGAAACACCCACCCTCCCCCCTCCAACGCCAACCCCCGTATGCGCCAATGATTTAGCATTTATTGAAGACGTCACTGTTCCCGATAATTCTGATTTTGCGCCCAACGCCCCCGTGGATAAGATCTGGTTGGTTGAAAATAATGGCAGTTGCAATTGGGACGCCGGATATGTAGTTCGAAGAGTAGGTGGCGATGCCCTTGGTTCTGAAACCCAACATGCATTATTTCCTGCTCGAAGTGGCAGCGAGGTAGAAATCCAGGTGCTTTTCACTGCTCCGGAAGAGATAGGCCGCTACCAAAGTTCTTGGCAGGCTTTTGACCCACAAGGCCAGGCATTCGGTGATTTATTTTTTATACAAATTGAGGTGTTCCCACCGCCTCAGCCAACCGAAGATAACAATAATTAATTTAATTTTATGACTCTTAAAACCTCGGCACAAAAAGTTCAAGACGCAGTTACAGCGCTTGGTTTCGATTTCAATATTCTTGAATTCAATGAAACCACACGGACTTCTGCCGATGCTGCAGTAGCAATTGGATGCGCGGTCGATCAAATTGCAAAATCCCTAGTTTTTAAAACAAAGATCACTGGGCGGGCAATTCTAGTTATCGCAAGTGGCAGTAATATGGTAAACATAAAATTGATCAAGGCAGAGGTCGGCGAAAACATCACCCGACCCGATGCGGATTTTGTAAAAGGACAAACAGGCTTTGCAATTGGCGGTATTCCCCCAATTGGCCATGCTCAAAATCTTACAACATTTATAGACGAGGATCTATTTTTATATGAGGATATATGGGCTGCTGCTGGAACGCCAAACGCCGTCTTTAGATTAACCCCAAAAGAATTAGAAAAAATGACAGGCGGGAAAGTGATGCCCATGAAGAAAGTTTCTAAGTAAATATTATTTTATAAATTCAACTTATAACAAAAATTCCCACAAATTTCTTTGCGGGAATTTTAATTTATCTATTTGAAAATCTATGCCAGAATTTTTAGGTTCCTTCTTCCCATGAATTCAGGTATTTCACTTGCTCTTCGGTTAATACATCCAAATTAACACCCATTCCTAACAATTTTAGGCGGGCGATTTCTCTATCAATTTCATCTGGCACACTGTACACAATATTTTCGAGCTTATCAGCATTCTTGACCATATATTCTGCAGATAGAGCTTGGTTCGCAAAAGACATATCCATCACACTTGCAGGATGCCCTTCAGCGGAAGCCAAATTGATCAAACGCCCTTCACCTAAAATATGAATACGGCGCCCATCAGGCATTACATATTGCTCAACAAATGGACGAACAAGATGTTTCTCCACTGACATTTCTTCAAGAGAAGGAATATTGATTTCTACATTAAAATGTCCAGAATTTGATACGATTGCACCATCTTTCATTGCTTCAAAGTGATGCTTATCGATCACATTAATGTCTCCGGTCAACGTACAGAAAATATCTCCAAGCGGTGCTGCTTCTGCCATCGGCATCACTCTAAAGCCATCCATGACAGCTTCTAGGGCAACTAGGGGGTCGATCTCAGTGACGATTACGTTGGAACCCATTCCTTTGGCTCGCATGGCTAATCCACGACCGCACCAACCATATCCAGCGACAACAAATGTCTTTCCAGCTAATAGGATGTTGGTGGCTCGAATAATTCCATCTAATGTGGATTGACCAGTACCATAACGATTATCAAAGAAATGTTTGGTCATTGCATCATTTACAGCTACTACCGGGAATTCCAATGCCCCATCTTTTGCCATGGCTTTTAACCGAATTACACCGGTTGTAGTTTCTTCAGTTCCACCAACAATCTCATCAATCAACTCTCGTCGGTCCTTATGAATAACACCTACCAAATCAGCGCCATCATCCATTGTGAGATGCGGTTTATGATCTAACGCTGCTTGAAGATGCTTATAATAGGTTGCATTGTCTTCACCTTTGATCGCATAGACAGGAATTTCATTATGCGAAACTAAAGAGGCGGCCACATCGTCCTGGGTTGAAAGAGGATTTGAAGCAGTTAAGACCACATCGGCCCCACCTACTTGCAAGGTTTTCATTAAGTTTGCAGTTTCTGAGGTTACATGCAAACATGCGGCCATGCGAATGCCCTCAAAGGGTCGTTCTTTTTCAAAACGTTCCATAATTGAGCGCAGTACAGGCATTTCACGCTCTGCCCAATCAATTCGTCGGCGCCCACCCTCAGCTTGTTTTGGATCTTTAATATCGTATTCCATCATATTCTCCACTAAAATAGTTTTTCAGATCAAAGCCTTTCAAACCAAGATCTATTCATTTACCAGAAGTTCATCTAGCAAGCCGTTGTCATTAAAATGTTCTCGATAACGTTTCACGTACATTTCTTTTGTATAGTGATGGCCTTGAGGCCCATCGTTTTCTAAACAGTATGTGGCTGTAAGAGAACCCATTTGCCCACATGTTTGCAAATCCCATCCTTTATTGTATCCTGTTAAAAACCCACCACGGAACGCATCCCCTGCCCCAGTTGGATCAACAATTTTGTCTGGCACAACTGCTGAAATATTTATTTTATTTTCACCCTGGTAAATTACTGACCCTTTTTCCCCAAGAGTTACTACTGAAATTTCGACTTGGCTGATAACATCTTCTTCAGAGAGTCCAGATTTCTTTTGAATTAAACCAAATTCATATTCATTGACGAACAAGAATTTTGCCCCTTCAACTCCAGTTCGGATTGTTTCTCCATCAATTCTTGCCAATTGCTGGCTTGGGTCATAAAGATAATCAATACCCTCTTCCTTGCATTCAGCAACAAATTTGTCCATTGCAGCTGGGTCATTCGGTGACACAACAACCAGATCAGGTTTAAATCCAAGGTCTTTAATCGACATTATGCTTGCATCCCCCATCGCTCCTGGGTAAAAACTTGCCAATTGAGAATTAACCTGGTCGGTCGTAGCGAAGAATGAGGCAGTATATTTATCCTCAACAACTTTCAAATAAGTGGTGTCTACACCCTTTCCTTCTAACCAAAGACGATATTCCTCAAAATCTGTTCCCACAGTCGCAAAGGGTTTTGGATTCCCACCCAATAATGCCATAGTATACGAAATATTTGGAGCGATTCCCCCTCGCAGTCGAACCATCTTATCTACCAAAAAAGATAAACTGATCGTATCTAATTGATCTGCGAGAATGTGTTCTTGAAATTTTCCTGGGAAGGTCATCAAATAATCGTAGGCGACAGACCCCGTAATAATTATATTCATTCTTAAGTCTCTCTCTCTATCATTTTTGGAATATTGATCTCATAAGGGGGTGCGATGACGCCAAACTCTGTGACGATACCAGTAATAAATCGATTTGGGGTAATATCAAAGGCGGGGTTACGGGCAGAGGCATTTTCAGGGCTAAGAGGATTGCCATCTCTTTGAATATTCAACACTTCTTCACCGCTACGTTCTTCGATCGGGATTTGATCTCCGTTAGTTACCCTCAGGTCTATGGTTGAACTTGGGGCAACGACATAAAATGGGACTTGGTTATCTTTTGCGGCTAGGGCTAACATATAGGTTCCAATCTTATTGGCGGTATCGCCATTGGCTGAAACCCTATCTGCCCCAACAAATACACGATTGGCCTTACCACCCTGCAGGAAATAACCCGCCGCATTATCACTGATCAGGTCATATGGAATACCATATTGCTCAAGCTCCCAAGCTGTTAACCGTGCCCCCTGCAAACGAGGACGGGTCTCATCTACTAATACATGGATATTTTTACCTTGGTCATGGGCCGTGTGAATCACACCTAAAGCCGTGCCCCAATCTACAGTCGCTAAGGAACCTGTGTTGCAGTGGTGAATAATTGTTTCCCCGGGCTGAATCAGGGCAGCTCCATGTTCTGCCATACGTTTATTTATTTCAACATCTTCGTCAGCAATTTGCTGAGCTTTTTGGAGAAAATTGTTTTTTAACTCGGGGATCAACAAATGTTTATTTTCTAATTCTTCTAGCATTCGATCTACAGCCCATGCTAGATTTACTGCAGTGGGTCTCGCCGCTTTTAAAAGGTTTCCTGCTTCTAATAGATCAGCATTGAAAGAATCAAAATCCGTGGCTGAGGAGTTTTTAGCAGCTAAGGCAATACCGAATGCGGCCGTGGCACCAATGGCTGGCGCACCACGAACAACCATATCTGTTATTGCTTGGGCAATTTCTTGATGTGTATCATAATGGTTCACTTTGAATTCCCCCGGTAATAATCGTTGGTCGATCATTTTAAAATTATTTTTTTGATAATCCCATTCCAGAGTTCTCATTGTTTCACACACGAAAAGACGCCCTCAGAAGAGAGCGCCACGTAGTTAAATTGACAAAGAGAGTTTAACATGCAACCAACCCTTTGTCAAAGTATATTATTTAGTAATTATTATTTTTTATCTATTTATGGGGAAGCAGAATGTCCCACTTTTTTACATTCAATACCAAAAATTTGCGCATGAATCTTGCATCATTTGATTACCTGCAATTATTTAAATATTCAATGTTTTTTGCATCCATGCTATAATCGCAATCGGAGATTAACCTTATGAACCCAACTGTTTTTAGTGACATTTTTCTGATCCTAACTGCCTGGGGGGGCGCGTTTCTGGTAGCTTTATGGCTCAGTTTAATCTTTTGGACTTATCGGGATATTAGATTGCGTTCTCAGGATAATTTAATGAGAATTCTCTCCGTCCTCGTGGTAACAATCCTTTTTTTGCCCGGAGTAGTGATCTACATGATCTTGCGACCAGCGAGAACCTTGGATGAAGAATATCAACAAACGCTTGAGGAAGAAGCCCTTCTTCGATCGATCGAGGAAGCAAGCCATTGCCCAGGATGTAGTCGCAGGGTACAAAGCAAATGGTTAGTATGTCCAGATTGCCACACAAGGATCAATAAAGCTTGCCATCATTGTGGAAACCCAATGCACCTTCACTGGAACCTTTGCCCTGCATGTGGCACCCCAGCCCCAGGGATGCGAAAAGAAGGCTTAAGCTTGGATGAAGCTCTAAGACCCACTCCTACAGAATTAGAGGACTAGAAAGCCTTTTATTTAAGCCAAATTAATTAATATAAGCGGGCCTTTGGCTCGCTTTTTTATGAAAATCGTTAGGGAAGAAATGTAAATGACTTCTGCCAACAACTTTGATCAACAAGTTGAAAAAAATTATAAACACAATTATCGAGTAAATTTTTTAGACGGTACTTTTTTTTGGTTTGGAACAAGTTTCATTGCTGCCCAAACCATTTTACCCGCCTTCATTAGCAATATTACAATTAACCCAATAATAATTGGCATGGTTTCTGCCATATGGGCTTCGGGATGGTACCTCCCCCAGTTATTCACATCCAATTGGGTTCAATCCCTTTCATTGAAAAAAATTGTTCCCGTAAAATATGGATTTTTCACAGAAAGAGTACCCTTACTACTCCTTCCCCTATCCGCATGGATATTTATTAAATCTCCCACGGCAGCACTAATCCTATTTTTAATCTTATATTCTTGGCATTCCATTGGTGCTGGTTTTATTGCAGTTGCCTGGCAGGATATGATCGCAAAAATAATTCCCCTGAAGAGGCGAGGCCGGTTTTTTGGTATCACTAATTTCGGGGGCACTTTCGCTGGAATTATCGGTGCATTTTACTCAGTAAAAATAATTAAGAATTTTGTATTCCCCTACAATTACATGATTTGTTTTTCGATTGCAGGTCTGGCGGTATTGATTTCATGGGTTTTTCTCTCAAAGACGAAAGAAGTCGAGGAAGAAAACATTAAACCCCGCCCAAATAATCACGATTACCGTGGACTAATTTTTAAAATTTTCAAGAAAGATAAAAACTTTACAAGTTTTATTCTCTATCGGGTGGTTTCATTAATCGGTGCAGTTGGGTTAGGGTTTGTAGCAATTTATGCAAAGATTAGCCTTCATGTCACAGATAATATGATCGCCAGCTTTACGATCAGCATGTTGGTTGGCCAAGCCATCAGTAACCTTCTTTTTGGATGGCTATCAGATAAAAAGGGACATAAAATTTGTTTAGAAATAAGCAATTTCTCAGGATTCCTCGTCCTGATCATCACACTGCTAACCACAAATCCTATCTGGCTCTATGTAAGTTTTTTCTTTATGGGAGCCTACATTGCCGGAAATATACTATCGGGGATTGCGATCATTTTTGAATTTTCTGACCCAGATATCCGCCCAACGTACATCGGCATTGCAAGCACATCCGGTGGGATCGTCACAGCACTCACACCCATATTTGCCGGATGGATCGCAAAAGGATTTGGATATCCTCCCCTATTCGTTGGAGCAACCTTACTATGGGTCGTGGGATTTTTAATGCTCAAATTTGTAGTTCAAGAGCCACGGGGTATGAAAAACACAATTTTAGAATAGAAAGATTAAATCAATCTAACTCATTCCAAGATCGACCATCATTTTGAATAAATTCTTCGAATTCCGGTGGACCCCAAGTGCCAGGGGCATAATTGGGGATTTCATCGGCAGGATGATCTATCCATGCTTCCACAATATTATTTACAAATTCCCAAGCTTCCAATACCTCATCGCTCCGGGTAAACAACGTGGTATCCCCATTCATACTATCCAACAATAATCTTTCATAGGCCTCAGGTGGATCCGCTCCAAAAGATTCTGCATAGGAAAAATCCATTTGCACTGGCTCAATCTGATCGATTGGACCGGGTTTTTTGGCTCCAAAACTCAAGCTGATTCCTTCATCTGGTTGAATATTAATTACCAAAGTGTTCGGAGATGTTCCCGCAACATTATCCCAATCAAAAAGAGAAAGAGGAACTTGTTTAAATTGAATGGCAATTTCAGTGACTCGGTGTGGCAATCGCTTACCAGAGCGAATATAAAATGGAACCCCTGCCCATCGCCAGCTCTCAATTTCCAGCCGAGCGGCAAGAAGGGTTTCGGTAGTGGAATTGGGTGAAACACCGACAGTATCCTTATAGCCTTGAACTACTTCCCCATTAATTTCTCCATTCGTATATTGCGCACGAACTGTATTCCTAAAAACTTCATCCCCCTTTAACCATTTTAGAGATTGAAGTACTTTAACTTTTTCATCTCTAACTGCATCCGAATTGAATCTAACGGGAGCTTCCATGGCTGTAAGCGCTACTAATTGCAAGATATGGTTTTGAAACATATCGCGAACTACCCCGGTAGAATCATAATAGGACCCTCGAGAATCAACGCCAACAGTTTCAGCAACTGTAATTTGCACATTATCAATATAACGTCGATTCCACAACGGTTCAAAAATGCCATTAGCAAAACGAAATACCAAAATATTTTGAACTGTTTCTTTACCTAAATAATGATCGATTCTGTAAACTTGCTCCTCGGAAAACACCTTGTGGACATTATTGTCTAATTTTTGCGAGGATTCTAAATCGTGACCATACGGTTTCTCGATTACTACTCGAGTCCAACCATTCTTTGATTTGGATAAACCGCTCTTTCCTATATTTTCGATAACGAGTTCAAAAATCGAGGGAGGTGTAGCCAAATAAAATAATCTATTTTCAGCTTTGGTTTCTTTTAATACATTTGCGATCCTTTTATAACCATCAGAATTATCAAAATTCATTTTTACATATTCCATACAATCTATGAGTTTCTGTAAAACATGGAGATTGATCGGTTGGCTGCGGGAAAATTCTTGAATTCCTTCAGTTAGTTCCCGCTTCATTTTTTGGTCATCCCAATCTCGTCGTCCAATCCCAATAATGTTTAGATCATCAGGCATTTGATCAGACAGGGCAAGTTGGTATAAAGCAGGAATTAATTTACGCTTTGCAAGATCACCAGTAATCCCAAAGATAACTAGTCCAACAGGTTCTTTTGGTTTTTCTGAATTCATATTATTTTTTTGCTTTCTTCACGGCATGCCCGCCAAATTGGTTTCTCATCGCAGCTAATATTTTTGCGGCATAACTTTCATCTTGACGACTTGAAAATCGCTGCATCAGAGAAAGTGTAATTACAGGTGCAGGAACATCTTGGTTTATCGCTTCAAATACTGTCCACCTACCCTCACCAGAATCAGGCACATAACCAGCAATTGCAGAGAGTTCTTGATCATTTTCCAATGCATTTGCTGTGAGATCTAACAGCCAAGATCGAACTACCGACCCATATCTCCAGGTTTCAGCAATTTGATGCAGATCTAGATCAAATCCCTTTCGGGCTTTCATGATCTCAAAACCTTCTGCGTAAGCCTGCATCAAGCCATATTCGATGCCATTATGAACCATTTTCACATAATGTCCCGAACCCACCGGACCCATTAATCCCCAACCTTGGTCTGGTGTAGGAGCTAAAGCTTCGAAAATTGGTTTTACTTGTTCCAAAGTGCTTTTTTCTCCCCCCACCATCATTGAATACCCTTCTTCTAAGCCCCAAATGCCACCACTTACTCCGGCATCCATAAATTGAATTTCTTTTCCACTTAAAAAATCTGCTCGTTTTATTGAATGATTGAAGTTTGAATTCCCCCCATCAATCACAATATCCCCAGCGGACAACAATTCATACAGGTTTTGAACAGTATGTTCTACCGGGACACCCGCCGGCACCATGATCCATACAATTTTTGGTCGATCAAGTTTTTCAACAAGATCTTCCAGGCTATAACTTGGAATCAAACCGACTTCAGTGGCTAACTGGTTCGTTATATCTCCAGTCAAGTTATACCCAACTACACTATGACCCGCCTTGATCAATCTGCGAGCCATGTTTGCACCCATTTTTCCTAAACCAACCATTCCGATGTTCATTTTATTCTCCCTTTCTATTCTCTTCCATCTGATGAGTCCGAAGAGGGTTTAATTACATGTGATAAAGCATTTATTATTTTCTAAATTCAGAATCCCAAAGCATCATGAAGTTTTTTCTTTCTAGCCGGCGAGCATCTTGTGGGGACATCGGCAAATTTTTTTTGTGCATCAAAATTTAATGCATTTCAGACTTCAGGGCAACTAATAGTTAATAACCCTATCATCCCTGCGGGATTTATCTCATATTGAATTGTAGACATAGCTTATGGGGTTTGCAATAGGGTTAAAGCGGTGTTTATCGAAAGGAGTAGGTTCTTTTGTTCTTCTCGTACCTCAGTTACAATCGGAATTCTATTTTTATTATTCAAACTTGATTCAATTCGATTCTTTATTCGAATTAAGATTGGTTTTGTTTCCATATATCCAATCAGACCAATAAAATCTGCCGCTAATCTTCTGCACTCAATGGTTTCATTCCGGTCTGCCAAAATAGATGCTAAATGTCTTCCGGTTCTTGGACAAAGGTTCAATAATTTTGATATTTCAGCCCGATTTTCCAGGTTTCCCTTTGATGCCATCAATAATTTTCTAACTGTAAATTCTGAAATATTTAAAAAATAGGTATGTATTTGTAAAATTACTTCTTCCGCTGCAAGATTACCAATCAAATCCGGTCCTAGGATTGAATTAACAACGAGAATCGCAAGCTGTCGAATATTGATTTCAGAATCCGAGAGCCTCGTAGTAACCATGTAAGTCAACAACGGAGAATATCGGATAACTTCTAACCTTTTCAATCCTTCTAAAGCTTGAAATCGTAATTTTTCATTCCCCCCAACTAAATTTTGCGCCAAATGCCATATTTCAGAAAGATTTTCCTCTGATTGGAACTGTTTTTGTTTTTCGACTAATAATAATTGGGGGGGTGTACTTAATTCCACATTTCCTCATCTACATATCTGGCAATTAGGATTAATATTATACATGAAACCGCTGGTTAATAATGATTCGAATAAATTAAAGCGATTTTCCAACAATCCTTATGAAATTGCTTCCAATCTCCTAACTTCTACGCTTTCCAAAAGTTCTTTAAAGGCTTTGCTAAAAGAGGCAACTCCCTCATCTTCCAAGTTCTGAGTAACTTTGTCAATTAAAATTCCAAAACTTTCAATATCCGAAATAAGCTGTTCGCTAGATATTCGACCACTCTCAAGTGAAAAAACTACCTTCCCATGATCGAGAAATGAACTTAGTGTTTTTGGGGGCACAGTATTTACAACGTCCGTACCAATGAGAGAATCTACATAAAGTGTATCGGGATAATCTGGGTTTTTAGTACTTGTTGAAGCCCACAGAGGTCTCTGTACCCTTGCCCCCAGGTTGGTAAGCAGATGAAAGCGGTATGTATCAAATATTTTTTGGAATTTCCCATAGGCTATTTTTGCATTTGCTATAGCAGCTTTTCCATAATACCCTTCTCCCCCACTAATATTTTCTAATTCAGCATCTATCTTCGAATCCATTCGAGAAATAAAGAAGGATGCAACAGACGCAATTTTATCTACTGGCAATTCTTTTTTAACCCTATCTTCTAAACCGGAAATATACGCCTCCATCACTTCTTCGTATCTTTTTACAGAAAAGATCAAAGTAACATTCACATTGATCCCTGCAGCAATTGCCTTGCGAATAGCAGGAAGTCCTTCCTTTGTGGCCGGTATTTTAACCATCAAATTAGGCCGATCAACCAACTTCCACAACCGTTTGGCTTCAGACAATGTCGCTTTAGTATCTGCAGCTAAGGTGGGATTGACTTCTAAACTCACATATCCATCGGCCCCATTTGTTTTTTCATAAAGTTCTGTAAACAAATCTGCAGCCCCACGTATATCTTCAATGGCCAAAACTTCGAATATCTCCTCAGCAGTTTTTCCAGATTTAGCGAGGGGAATTAAATCATCATCATAATCATTAGTTTTTGCGATCGCATTATGGAAAATACTCGGGTTCGAGGTTACTCCGTAAATTTCTCCCCGCTCTATCATTCCCGCCAACTCACCATTTTCTAATAATTTACGTTGGATATTATCGTACCAAAGCGAATACCCTAACTCATAAACTTTTTGCGAATTATTCATTTACCTTACTCCGGTTTTTTTAACTTTGCTCAGGGGTCTTTTTTTGAGCAAAGGAAGTATAACATGTGGATATTTTAAAGGGAATTTTTCAGTATTTCAAAAAATTTCCTATTCAAAAACAATCTTCTTTCCATCAAAACGTTTTTTCATCACTTCAATTGCTTCTGGATTTGAATCTACCAACAAAAATTTGCGGTCTAGTTCTAAGGCCGCAGCACCTGTAGTGCCGGCTCCAGCAAAAAAATCTACAACCATATCTCCAGGATTTGAAGAAGCCTGGAGAATGCGCCTTAAAATTCCCAAAGGTTTTTGGGTCGGATATCCTGTCTTTTCTTTTCCCGTTGGACTGACAATCGTGTGCCACCATGTATCGGTAGGGGTTTTTCCGCGCGCCGCTTTTTCCTTGCCAACCAATCCTGGTGCCATATATGGAATACGATCAACCGCATCTTGATTGAAGGTGTAATTCTTAATATCTTTTACGTATACCAAAATATTGTCATGCTTTGCAGGCCACTTGCGTTTTGATCGGCCTCCATAATCATAGGCCCAAATAATTTCATTGAGGAAATTTTCCCTTCCAAATATCTCATCAAGGAGAATTTTACAATAATGGACTTCTCGATAATCAATATGAAAATATAAGGTCCCATTAGGGGCTAATATGCGGTATGCCTCTTCTAATCTTGGAGAGATAAAAGAAATAAAATCATCAAAACTATCCTCATAAGCTTTTGTTCCTACAATTTTTGTTTGATAGGTTTGTCCTTTGAATCCTACCCGATCTCCATCTGAATTGCGTTCGGTTTTTATCTGGGTTCTTTTTTGAACCTTTCCAGTATTAAATGGTGGATCAATATAAATTAAATGTACACTCTCAGAAGGGATGTTTTTTAATGCTTTCATATTATCCCCAAAAATGATTTTATTCATAATTTCTTGATCCATTTGTGCGGAGTTATCTCCGCAAATAGTCCCGATTTATCACATCTTGTTAAATCTATAAAATTTATTTGAAAATCAAACAATTTGATTGATAAGATTCAGAATATTATCAACTGTAAATCCATAATTCTCAAAAATTTCATTCGCTGGAGCAGAGGCACCATACTTATCTATGCCAAGAATAGCACCTTTATCTCCAATATATTTTTGCCATCCCATGGAAATTCCCGCTTCTACAGCAAGGCGCTTAGTGATCACCGGAGGCAATACGGATTCTTGGTAGTTTTTATCCTGTAATTCAAAGATTTCCCAACTCGGGAAGGATACCAACCGCACATTTATCCCTTGCTCATGTAACTTAATTCCCGCCTCCATGATCAAGCTCACTTCTGAACCTGAAGCCATAAGGATATATTCCGGCTCACCTTCCCCCAAGTCAGCTAACACATATGCCCCTCTAGCCACACCACTTGCTAGGGCATACTTCTCTCGGTCAATGGTTGGCAATCCTTGCCTGGTAAAAATTAATGATGTCGGCCCATTCCTCCGTTCAATTGCAATCTTCCAAGCCTCAGCTGTTTCATTTGCATCAGCAGGACGAATTGTGACCATCTCAGGAATTGTTCTTAATGCAGCCAGGTGCTCAATCGGTTGGTGCGTGGGTCCATCCTCCCCTACCCCAATGCTATCGTGTGTAAAAACCCAAATACTTGGGTAATGTGATAATGCCGATAGGCGTAAAGAACCGCGCATATAATCAGAAAACACCAAAAAAGTTGCCCCATAGGGAATCACGCCAGGGTAAAGTGACATACCATTTATAACAGCCCCCATGCCATGTTCACGAACCCCAAAGTGAAAATTCCTTCCTTCGGGGGTTTCAAATTGAAATGCTGGACTGCCCTCTATCCAAGTTTTTGTGGAAGGGGCAAGATCTGCTGATCCTCCAATAAGGTCAGGCAAATTCTTAGCAATAGCATTTAATACCTTCCCTGACGCTGCTCTCGAGGCCATTCCCTTTTCATCCGTAGGGAAAACTGGAATTTCGGATGCCCAGTTTTCCGGAAGTTCTCCTTTTTGTATTCTAGAAAATTCATTTCCTAGGTCGGGGAATTCCTGTTTATACGAGGCTAATAATTGTTCCCATTCTTTTTCCTGGGTTTTTCCATCATTTATTGCCTGTCCATATAATTCCATAACATCTTCAGGAATATAAAATTCTTTATCCGTTGGCCAAGAAAGTTTTTCTTTTGTCCCAGCCAATTCTTCAGCTCCAGGGGGTTCCCCGTGAGCTTTTGAGGTACCAGCCCGGTTTGGCATACCATAGCCAATAATTGTCCGAGCAACGATCAAGGAGGGTCTAGGATCAGCCTTGGCAGCAATTATTGCTGCATCTATTGCTTCCACATCATTTCCATCCTCAACATAGGAAACGTGCCACCCATAGGCCTCGAAACGTGCGCCACGATCTTCAGTAAACGCGATTTCCGTACTCCCATCGATCGAAATTTTATTGTCATCATAAACGTAGACAATCTTTCCTAATTGCAGATGTCCAGCCAGGGATGCGGCTTCTGAGGCAACACCCTCCATTAAATCTCCATCGGTAACGATTCCAAATATTGTATGATCTACGATTGGGTACTCTGGTTGATTAAATCTCTTGGCTAAATGAGCTTCGGCAATTGCAAAACCAACCCCATTAGACAACCCCTGCCCTAAAGGGCCAGTAGTAACCTCCACGCCCGGTGTATGACCATATTCAGGATGACCGGGTGTTTTACTGCCCCACTGCCTAAAATTTTTGATATCTTTCAAGGATAGATCATAACCAGAGAGGTGCAACAAACTATATAAAAGCATTGAACCATGACCACCGGATAGAATAAATCTGTCCCGATTCATCCAGTTTGGATTTTTTGGGTTATGGCGCAGATGTCGGGTCCAAATGGTATATGCGATCGCTGCGGTACCCATCGGCAAACCAGGATGTCCAGAATTAGCTTTTGTTATCGCTTCCGCGGATAGCACTCTTAGCGTATTGATCGCTTGTTCTTGCAATTCATTGGAAACTTTCATTTAATCTCCATCTTTTGTGTATCGAATATTCTGAATATTATAACGCGTGCCAGAAAATAAAAAATCATATTCCCAGAATTAGCGAAAAATAGAGATGCTAAAAATTATTAGAATCTAACCGATATATTCGATTATATTAAAAAACAGGCGGGGAAATAATTTGAACCGGAGAATATGCCAAAATTCTCGAAATGATAAAACCCATTGATTAAAAAAGCCCCGAAAAAATTCAGGACTTATATGGATATCATTACAAACTATTTGAGATCAATTATTCCAGAGGCAAACCAATTTCTACTTTTCCATCTACGATTCGGACAGGAAATGCTGGAATATCTACAGTCGCTGGCATTGAAACCGCCTTCCCATTCTTAATATCAAATCTGGCACCATGTCGAGGACAAATAACTTCTAAATCGTCGTTTACTTCCCCATCTCCCAGAGGGTTATCATCGTGAGAACAAGTATCTGAAATAGCAAAAATTTTATCTGCGATGTTAAAAACCACTAGGTTAAATTCGTCGATTTCAATAAATAATCTTTCCCCATTGGGAATTTCACTTAATTCTGCCACTTCCACGTATTCGATCTGTTCCGCTTTTAACTCTGTGTAATTTACATTCATTTTAATTCAGTATTGGGACGCCTATTCGATGAGATCATCGCCTGCTTCTCCCACATTAAGACCATACACACCAGCCTTTACCACCTTTAGGGATAATAAAGCGCATTTTAATCTTACCGGTCCTAATTCTATTCCGAGAAGGTCCAGAACATCTTCCTTTGTATAATTTTTTACCTCAGCTAAAGTTTTTCCAATCACCGATTCCACGACCAGGTCTGCCGACGCCTGAGATATAGAACATCCTCGGCCATCAAACGCGGCCTCAGTGATCACATCATCATCTCCAACCCGCAGGTCTATCCGAATATGATCCCCGCATAATGGGTTATCATCCTCAAAGCTAATATCATTAGGATCCAGACTCCCACGAAATTGAGGGTTCTGAAATCGATCAATGATAAGTTCGCGATATAGATCATCCATAATGTTTTTTGGCCAATTCAAATTAGCCAAATATCTCCTTAACTTTGTAAAGACCTTCTGCCAGAAGATCTATCTCCTGTTCGGTCGAATATATATAGAAACTTGCCCTTGCTGTGGCATTAATATCAAATTTTTCGTGAAGTGGCATCGCACAATGATGTCCAGCCCTTACCGCAATACCATCCCTATCTAAGATCTGGGATACATCATGGGGGTGTACTCCTTCAAAAGTAAAGGAAGCAACTCCACCTTTTTTATCCGCGCTTGGACCAAATATCCAAACACCAGGGACTTCTTCTAAACGATCGTGGGCATATTCAATCAGTTCATGTTCCCGGGCTGCGATAGCATCCATTCCAATGGAATTAAGATAATCAACTGCAGCCCCGAATCCGATCACTTCTGCAATTGCCGGGGTACCTGCTTCAAATTTATGGGGAAGCGAATTACTTACGAAACTGCGCAATTCCACACGCTTAATCATATCCCCTCCTCCCAAGAACGGAGGCATAGCTAGCAAGATTTCTTCTTTTCCGTAAAGCACACCGATGCCAGTTGGACCACACATCTTATGGGCTGAAAATGCATAGAAATCCGCATCAAGATCTTGGACATCCACCGGAATATGAGGTGCGGATTGCGCACCATCTACCAAAACAATCGCGCCAGCTTCATGTCCTAATCTAATAATCTCTTTCGCTGGATTAATCGTTCCTACCACATTGCTCATGTGTACAAAGGAGACCAATTTTGGTTTTAGATTTAAGAGTTCTTTATAAGCTGCCAGATCCAATTCGCCAGTTTCATTAACTGAAATAAATTCCAATTGGAAATTAAGCTCAGCAGCCAGCATTTGCCAAGGGACCAAGTTTGAATGGTGTTCCATTTCAGTCAAGATCACCACATCCCCCTCGTTCAAATTTTTGCGTCCCCAGGAATAAGCCACCAAATTGATCGATTCCGTCGTGTTGCGAGTAAAAATAATTTCCCTAGATTTAGCCGCATTCACAAAATCTGCGATCCGTTGACGAGCACCTTCATATTGTTCGGTGGCCTCTTCTGCTAAAACATGAATCCCGCGGTGAATATTCGCATTCGTATTCTGATAATAAATATCCATTGCGTCGAGAACTTGCTGAGGTTTCTGACTTGTCGCAGCCGAATCTAAATATACGATTGGTTTTTCATCGTGAATTTGGCGTTGTAGAACTGGAAAATCTGCCCGAATTTTGGCAATATCAAGTTTAGGGGCTTGGTTAATGGTAGTCATAGGGAATGATCACTTTTTGGGCTATTATTTACAAAGACTATTTTCTTGGGCGTCGTTTTACTTTCCGAGCAGCACGGATCTTTGGGGAGGTTATGGGTGACCAAAGAACATGATCTGGGATCATCCAACCATCGGTTAAATATACTTTTTCTTCAAATTGTACTGCAAGAATCTTGGGATCAACTTGGACTACGATACCTGTCAACCACCCTCGTTGACGATCTCCCTCTTTATTCTCGTGGTCACATAATACTTCTACATAATCTCCAACAAGATATTCTACTTCCTTTTCAGGGGCTGCTGAAAAACTTAAATTTGCCAATATGGCCTCCGTTTTAAAAGTCAACGACAATTTACGCTGGCTTGGTCTTCTTCTAGTATAGATAATTAATCTAACTTGTCAACAATCGCTTGTTGTAAGCGAGTTCTCACTTTTTCAAAAGGTATTCGTTGCATGATCGGATCAAAAAACCCTTCAATGATTATGCGTTTCGCTTCTTCTCTCGGAATGCCGCGTGCACCTAAATAGAATACTTCTTCTTCATCAATCTTACCAATCGTCGCACCATGCGTACAACGCACGTCATCCGCTAAAATTTCCAATCCTGGGATTGAGTCAGCCCTGGCATCATCACTCAATACTAAGTTAGGGTTTGATTGATACCCATCTGTCTGTTGCGCACCTGGGGCAACGTAGATCATGCCCTGCCAAACGGATCGGCTATTATCTTTTAATGCACCCTTAAACAACAGATCACTCGTCGTATGGGGTGCCATATGGTTTTGCTGAGTATCATGGTCGAGATGTTGTTCCCTATCGGTAAAATAAAAACCAGACATTCGACCTTCAGAACCTTCACCCACCAAATTAATTTCAGTAAAGTTCTTAGTAAGTTTTGTGCCCACCGCACCAAAGATCCAATCTAAGCGGCCATCTCTTTCAACGTTTGCACGCTCATGGCTAAAATTCCAAAGATGGTTTCCCCATGATTGTAATTCTACAAACCTCAAATTTGCAGCCTTCCCAACATGAATTTCGACAATCCCAGAATGCATACTTTGCGCAGCTTCATCCGGAGAGGCATATTCATGTACGTAGGTGACAGATGCTTGTTCTTCGAGGAAAACTAATAAATGGGAAAAGAAAGCTTTGCCTTCTCCCGGGCCCCATAGCACACTATGCAAAGGAGTTTCAACCTCCACACCCTTCGGAACATACAACAATACACCACTTTCTGCAAACGAAGCTGTCATCGCAGAAAATTTATCTTCGTCATACTTTACGATCTTACCCAGGATTTTCTCCAAAAGTTCTGGATGTTTAATCGCTGCAGATTTGAAATCAGTAAAAATAACGCCTTTATCGATAATTTTTTGATCTAAATATACTTCCGCACCTGCTGGGGTTAAGGTAATTTGTCCACCATGTTTCTCTCCAGCTAAAGGAGCCAACAACTCTTCAGGAACTGCTGCACTTTTGGAATCCTTTTCATAAACCGAAAAACTATCCGTGGCCAAACGACGAATATCAGTCCTCCGCCAGGGTTCCTCAGTTTTTTTAGGGAGTTCCAGTTTTTCAAATGTTTCAAAAGCATTTTTTCGGAATTCGGTTAAAAATGCCGCTTCCGGCTGACCATTTGCCATCACCGGAATCATTTCATTGTTGAAATTAAATTTACCTTTGCTTCCTGAGGAAGAAGATTTCCTTCGGGTAACCACTCTTTTTTTAGTTGCCATTAAAATTTATTCCTTTCTTACCCGATCGAACCTTCCATCTGTAATTGGATCAGACGGTTCATCTCAATTGCATATTCCATGGGCAATTCTTTTACCAATGGCTCAATAAATCCTGAGACGACCATTGCAGCGGCTTGATCTTCACTCATTCCGCGGCTCATTAAGTAAAATAATTGATCCTCTCCAACCTTAGAGACCGAAGCCTCGTGCCCCACAGTCACATCTTGGGAGTCAATTTCGATATAAGGGTACGTATCAGAACGTGATTGATCGTCCAATAATAGGGCATCACAAACCACATTAGATTTGATGTTTTTTAAATCTTCATTGATCTTTAGCAGCCCACGATAGGATGCCCGACCATTTGATTTGCTGATCGATTTAGAAATGATTTGACTGCTCGTATCATCAGCAAGGTGGAGCATCTTTCCGCCGGTATCCTGATGTTGCCCTTTTCCTGCAAATGCCATAGAAAGGATCTCTCCATGAGCACCCTCTCCGATCAAATAACAGGAGGGATATTTCATTGTTAATTTTGATCCTAAGTTCGCATCCACCCATTCCATTGTCGCATTTTCATGCACCATGGAGCGTTGCGTCACCAGGTTGTACATATTATTTGACCAATTCTGTATCGTTGTATATCGGAAACGAGCATTCTTCTTCACCACGATCTCGATCACCCCGCTATGGAAGGAATCACTTGTATAAACGGGTGCGGTACATCCTTCAACATAATGTGCCTCTGCACCCTCATCTACAATAATGATGGTTCTTTCAAATTGGCCCTGGTCAGGGGAATTAATCCTGAAATAAGCCTGCAAGGGCATTTCAACTTTGACACCCGGGGGGATATAAACAAATGAACCCCCAGACCAAACTGCGCTATTCAACGCCGCAAATTTATTATCTTCAATTGGCACGATCGTACCGAAATATTCTTTAAAGAGTTCTTCGTGATCGATCAAACCTTGCTCAATACTTTTGAAAATCACACCTTTTTCTGCAAGATGCTCTTGAATGCTGTGATAGACCATCTCAGATTCATATTGTGCGCCAACCCCAGCCAAGAATTTTTGCTCAGCCTCCGGAACACCTAATTTCTCAAAGGTTTCTTTGATGTCATCAGGCACGTCGTCCCAAGTCCGGCTTTCTTCATTGGTAGGTTTTGTATAAAAATAAATTTCGTCTAGATCAAGCTCACCCAATTCCCCACCCCATTCGGGCATTGGTCGGCTTTCATAATGCTTTAAAGCCTTTAAGCGAAAATCAAGCATCCATTGGGGCTCTTGTTTCTTTTCCGATATTTGACGAACAATTTCTTCGTCTAACCCTTTTCGAGTCTTGAATACATGCGAATCAGGATTTCGAAAGTCAAATCGTTTATCTTCTATTCCCTCTAATAGATCATCATCAGTTAATACTTTATCTGAAGCCATATTATCTCCATTGAACTTGGCTAAATTGCGATCTTGCTATATTTTTCTCTGACCCAATCGTAGCCCTGTTCTTCAAGCTGTAAGGCTAACTCTGGGCCTCCAGATTCAACAATCCGCCCATCAAGCATAATATGAACAATATCCGGTTTTATATAATTAAGCATCCGTTGATAATGAGTGATCACCAACACACCTAAATTAGGACCTTTCAAGGCACCGACGCCTTCAGACACCGTGCGCAATGCATCAATATCTAAACCTGAATCAGTTTCATCTAAAACTGCGATCTTTGGTTCCAATGTGGCCATTTGCAATATCTCTGCACGCTTTTTCTCCCCACCCGAAAAACCATCATTGAGATATCTTCCTGCAAAACTATGATCCATTCCCAAATAATCCATTTTCTCTTTCAGTAATTTTCGGAATTCTGGAATTGGAATACCCTTATCCTCATGATTATCCGCTTTCCTACGCGCATTTAATGCAGTTCGTAAGAAGTTTGCCAGGGTAACCCCCGGAATTGCTACAGGATATTGGAAAGCCAAGAACATTCCAGCTCGGGAACGCTCATCAGGAGACCACTCCATAATATCTACTCCATCCAGGTGCATTTCGCCACCATTTACCTCATATTTGGGATGTCCCATCAATGCGTAAGAAAGAGTTGATTTACCACTACCATTTGGACCCATTAAGGCGTGCACTTCACCCGCTCTAACGGTCAAATTAACACCTTTTAAAATTGCTTTATCTTCTACACTTACTCGAAGACCTCTAATTTTTAATTCTGACATAAAAAAAGAACTCCTGAAATATTTAGTTCTGACCTTTCCCAAAACAGAAAGATTATACCAACTTTCACGTATATCTGAGCAATTATAGCAGAGCGAAATAATACTGTCAATATTTAAGGGAAATATCTTATAAATTATAAATATTCCCTTCAAAACCCTTTACTTTTTGGGATTATTCAGGAAAATTCAGGAGTGCATCGACTAATTCTCATAATATTTATTATAAAAATAGTAAATTTGACATATTTAATATTTGGATGGTATACTGATTTTTAATTGAAATTAAATTCTTAGAAAGGTTTGTATTTTATGGGAAGTACGCGGGAACAGGTTTTACAAAATTTGCTCAATCGACAGAGATGCACGATCAATGAACTTGCCGATGCGGTAAGTATTAACCCGATATCTGTTCGGCACCATATTACCCGCTTAGAAGCAGATGGCCTCGTTTCTTCAGAGGAAGAAAGACACGGAGTCGGTCGTCCTAGAAGAATTTATTTTTTGACCAATAAAGGTATGGAAAAATTTCCAACCCGATATTTAAATTTATCCTTACGCCTTGTAAACAAATTAAAAGAAACTCTTCCAGAAAACACTTTAGAAACCTTGTTCAAGGAATTGGGTACCGGGATGGCAGAATCTGGATTCTCGAACGTTGATTTTTCGAATTTAGATTTGGGAGACCGTGTAGAACTCACTCGAAAAGTATTGGTAAATGAAGGCTTTAATGTGCAGGTTTCAAAAGAAGGGGATGATTTCCACATCATGGAAACAAGCTGTCCTTATGTACATATTGGGAAAGAACACCCCGAAATATGCATCGTGGACGAAAGTTTGATTTCAACCATGTTGTCCATACCTGTGCAAAAGACTGAATGCATCCTAAATGGTGATAACCATTGTGTTTATGTGGCCTCAGAAAACGGCCAAAAAAATTAATATAGAAAAATTTAAAATGACTATGAAAAAGGTAATGATGATATGAGCCCTGCAATCGCACAAGATCCAAGTAAACAAGCCATTTGGGAAATTGAGAGTACCCACCCTGATAAAACAGAACCCGTGGATAAAGCGCTGAGAGAAGTGATCGATCCAGAAATTGGAATGAACATCATTGAGCTCGGACTTATTCGAAATGTACTTTTTGACGAGGAAAATGAAAAAGCAAAAGTGACTATGGTGATGACCACCCCATTTTGTCCATATGCCCCTGCCCTTTTAGAAATGGCAAGGACAAAAGTGGAAGAAACCTTAGGGGTTACTACCACGATCGAAATGGGGATGGAATTATGGGATCTAACCTATATGGAAGAAGGCGCCGGCGCAGATTGGGGATTATTTTAGTTAGACAATAAAACAAATTAAAAGAGCCTCTTATAGAGGCTCTTTTTACTTAACTTTTCAATTAACTCAGTTTAAACATTTCCGCGAATTTCATCGCTAAATTGAGATTACCCTGCAGTTTTACCTTTCCCTGCATGAAGGCATTCATTGGGTTTGTTTTTCCCGTAACAATGTCTTTATAATCCTGGGAATCTGACGAAAGTGTCATCGTAGCGCTCTCATGTTTTCCCTTTTCTACTTTGACGGTTTTATCCTTGATCACCAAATACCAATCACTGGCTTCTTCGCCAGATAATTCAAATTGGATGACCGCATCCAGATCCCCAGCTTTTTCTGGGATAAATGCCCCGGGTAATTTTTCAAATAGTTCTTCGATCGTAATAGCCATTTTATTCTCCTGTATGAAAATCCTTCTCAGCGATCAAGAATAATTTTCTTTCCTTATTTTCTTATCACTTGTGGATAATTTTACTGTAAATTTTCAAAGATGCCAGCAGCCCCCATGCCGCCGCCAATACACATTGTCACCATGCCATATTTAGAGTCGCGTCTTCCCATCTCATGGATCAGCTGGGTGGTGAGTTTTGCCCCGGTGCATCCAAGGGGATGTCCAAGAGCAATCGCGCCTCCATTGACATTTACTTTTTCAATGTCTAATCCCAGTTCATTGACTACTGCAACAGATTGAGCAGCAAATGCCTCATTTAATTCAATCAGGTCTATATCTGCCAATTCAAGACCTGCTTTTTCTAATGCCTTCGGAATAGCAACGATCGGGCCAATCCCCATCACTTCTGGTCTCACCCCACCCACTGCGTAGGACACAAATCTGGCTAAAGGGTTTAAACCATATTCATCGGCTTTCGCCTGAGACATGATCAATACTGCCGCTGCACCATCGCTCATCTGGGATGTGTTACCTGCGGTTACAGATCCCCCCTCTCTAAACACCGGTCGGAGTTTGGATAATCCCTCCGCCGTAGTATCCGCCCTCACTCCCTCATCCACGGAATGGGTAATCGTTTTGCTGCCATCGGGACCAACCAGTTCGAGGTCCACAGCAACGGTTTCAGCATCAAACAAACCTTTCTCAATGGCCAAGGCAGCACGCTGATGGCTACGAGCCGCGAATTCATCTTGGGCTTGACGGCTTACATCATATTCATCCGCTACATTTTCAGCGGTGATGCCCATACTCACATAGGCTTCGGGGTAATCCGCAGCCAGGGTTGGGTTGGCAGAAAAAGCAAACCCGGTCATTGGCACATTGCTCATTGATTCCACCCCCCCAGCAATGATCACATCCCCCATCCCAGACATGATCTGCATTGCAGCCTGGGAGATTGTTTGCAGCCCAGAAGAGCAAAAGCGATTGACTGTTTCAGCAGGTACTTCAACTGGAAAACCCGCTCGTAACACAATTCGGCGTCCAAGATTCAATCCTTGGGAACCCTCTGGCATCGCGCAACCAATAATCACATCCTCGATATCGGTTAGCGGCACTTCAGGGATACTTTCCATCAGGCGTTTGATCACCAATGCACCCAGATCTTCCGGGCGAGCGGTGGCCAATGCCCCTTTAATCGCTTTTCCGATCGGTGTTCTTTTGGCCGCAACAATTACTGGCACCCGTTTGGGGTCAAGATTATTTTCACTCATAAGGTTCTCCTTCTAATTCCTCAAAGGTTTGCCGGTCTGCAGGAAATGCCAAATCCGTTCTTGTGTCTTTGCCTCACCACATAAAGAGAGGAAGGCCTCACATTCCAGGTCTAAGATATATTGTTCATCGACCCACTGACTTTGGCTAATATTACCGCCAGCAAGAATATTGGCAACATGCTTTCCAACCACGGCATCATGTTCAGAAATATATTTTCCATCCAAGAATCCGTTAAGACCTGCTCTGAGGGAGGACAATACATCCCGTCCCGCCGCAAAGATCTTTTCAGGCATTGGCGCTACATACCCTGCGTCGGCCATGTGCCGTGCTTCTCTTTTTGCTTCAGCCAACAGATGATCTTGATTGGTTACGATTCGATCGGTGGGACTTAGCATGCCCATTTTCTTGGCTTCATAAGCACTTGTTGCGACCTTTACCATGCCAATCTGCATAAAGGATCTCTGCACATATGGCAAATAGAAAGCGTTTTCAGTGCGCATTGCAGGGTTAATTACCCGCCGCATAATTTCTTTTGTGCCACCACCAGCGGGAACCAGCCCCATGCCAGCTTCCACTAACCCGGCATATGTTTCAGCTGCGGCTACTACCCGGCTTCCATGCATGGTTACTTCCGTGCCACCGCCAAGGGTATATCCGAAGGGAGCCACAACCACGGGTTTCTGTGAATAACGCATGCGCATGTTCATGTCCTGCAAGTCATTAATCACCTTTTTCAATTCATCCCATTGCTCTTGCTGCGCATACATCGCGATCAGAAATAGGTTTGCTCCTGCACTAAAATGTTCTCCCTGGTTGCCTATTACCAAAGCATCGAAATCAGTATCAAGCATATCCAAAACCTTATTGACCATTTGGCCAATATCGGCATCCAAGGCATTCATTTTGGTATGGAATTCTAAAAGGGCTACTCCATCTCCCATGTCCACAATGGATGCACCATCATTCTTCTCCACCAATTTCCCGGCATCTTTCATGCTTTGCAGATTGATATAGGATGGTGAAAACTTATACGCTTGATATTCTTTCTTTTCGGGATGATAGACCCCAATTTTTTCTTTCCCATTGTATTGGTAGAAAGTATCAAAACCAGCGTCCAGCATTTCCTTTACCCAAGCCGCAGGTTCAAAGCCTTCCAGCTTCATCTTCTCAATCGTTTCTGCAACCCCAAAGGCATCCCAAAGTTCAAAGGGACCGGCCTCGTGCATAAATCCCCAGCGAGTGGCGTCATCGATCGATTTAGGTAGATCGGAGATCTCTGGGATGACCAAACTGGCATAATAAAAACCAAAATAGGTCATAGCCCGGGCTAATTTGGCCGCACGATCGTCTTCGGCAACTAAGGCTTTAAGCCGACTCGCTGGATCATCGATATCTTTTACTTTACCAATCGACTCAAATTTTGGTTTCTCGGGGGGAGGCTCATGCTCCAAGGTTTCTAAATTCAATGTCCAGAATTCTTTCTTTCCGGAATCATTGATCACCATTTTGTAAAAACCTATTTTATTTTTGTTCCCCAGCCAACCATTCTCTACCATAGCATTAGAAGCCTTATTGGCTTTTTCTGATCTTAAATATTTTTGCGCAACTTCATCCTCTGGAATCAGATCCGCCAGATTGTCACGCACATGATTTGCAACATCCACCCCCACCAGATCAATCAACCGGAAAGTGGCAGTATTGGGACGCCCCATCATTTTCCCGGAAATCGCATCCACCTCTGCGACTGTGTATCCGTGTTCTGCAATATAGTCCATTGCAAAGGATCCACCCACTGAAAAGAATCTGTTCCCGATGAAATTAGGCGTGTCCTTACAGAGCACGATCCCTTTTCCCAAGCGTCTTTCGCCAAATTCGCTGATGAAATCGATCACTTCGGGTAATGTCTCAGGACCTGAGATGATCTCTAAAAGTTTGAGATAACGAGGAGGATTGAAAAAGTGAACGCCTAAAAGGTGTTTTCTAAAACTTTCCGACCGCCCTTCAGCGATGGAAGCAATCGGGATACCAGAAGTATTTGTACTGATAATCGCATGCTTTCCCCGGACCTTATCAATCCGCTCCATTAAACTTTGCTTGATCGCCAAATTCTCTACGATCACCTCGATCACCCAGTCGGCATTTGCAACCACGTCAAAATCATCTTCGAGATTTCCGGTGCTCACATGCTCAGCGAGGTCTTTGGCGTAGAAACTTGCGGGGCGAGATTTGATCGCAGCAGTTAATCCATCATTTACAATCCGGTTGCGAACCACTTTGCTATCTAATTTCAATCCTTTTGCTTTTTCTTTTTTATTCAACTCTCTTGGCACGATGTCTAGAAGCGTAACTGCAACCCCATTATTCGCTAAATGAGCTGCAATTGCTGCCCCCATTGTGCCTGCGCCGATTACTACGGCATTATTAATTTTGTATTTCATTTTTTCTCCCATTTTCCCGATTACCTAAGATCCTTGCCACGGTAGCCTAAAATTGCCCGGGCTGCTACCAAACGATTGATCTGACCGGTTCCTTCATAAATATCGGTGATCTTGGCATCTCGCATCCACTTTTCTAGTAAGAATTCCCGTGAATAACCCATTGGGCCGAGGAGTTCTACCGCTTTTTGAGTGACCTTTGAGGATACATCCCCCGCATGCAATTTGCTCATCGCCGACTCTTTGGCATTTGAGATCTTATTGTCGGACATCCAAATGGCTTTGAGGGTTAATAACCAGGAGGAGCGCACCATGCGTTCCATATCGATCACATCTCGTTCGATGCTGGTCATTTTATTTCGAGGGAGTCCATCTCGAAGCACAACCCCCTGCTCTTCAAGCATCTTTTTGACTTCTTCTAAGGCGGCTCTTGCGACACCCAGCCCGGTTGCTGCAACCAAAGGCCTGGTGACATTGAAAGTTTGCATTGCGCCTTTAAAACCCTCAGTAGATTTTTCGATCTTTGGGTTACCAAGGATATGGTCATAGGGTACGCGGCAATCTTCGAGGACAAAAGTGACGGTATCACTTACCCGTATCCCTAATTTTTCTTCTTTCTTGGCAATCTTGAACCCGGGCGTTCCCGCGGGAACCACAAATGAGCGGATTCCAGATCGACCAGCTTCTAGATCTAGGCTTGCCCAAATAACGGTATAGCCCTCTGTGTTTTCCATCGAAAGCCGGCCGGCGGTTACAAAGATCTTTTCTCCGTTCAATATCCATTCATTCGTTTCTTCATCCAACACTGCTGTGGCACGGATTGCGGAATTGTCTGACCCCGCATCTGCCTCGGTGATTGCCATGGAAGTAAAGATCGGCTTTTCACCATTCAATATGGAAAGAAATTTATCCTTTTGTTCGGGCGTCCCGGCAGATTCTACAGCCGCTGACCCTAAGCCGCCACGAGGAGTACAGAGATAAAAACCGACATCTCCCCAGGAAAGCATTTCGATCTGATGGGCCATGACCACATAGGCCTGGCGAGGTTTCTTCGCTTTTTCGGCTTCTTTTTGTTTTTCATGATCAGGAGTCAAAGAAGCAGAACCCATCTGGCGTAAGGCACCATGCATGAATTCAATATAATCCCAGGGAATCTCCCCTTCTTCTTCATCGAAATAGCGGGAGACTGGACGCATCATATTGTCTGCGACAGTTTGGATCAGGTATTGTGCCTGAACGACAGCTTTTGATTTTTCAAATGAGATCATCTTTTTCTCCTTAACCCATTACCAAGCCGGTTAGGCTGGCGATTCCACGACCGTTCCGGAACCATAATTCAACAGGATGTTCACGGATATACCCATGCCCACCTAATATCTGCACACCCCGGTCTGTGACCATCATTGCCATGTCGATCGCACCCATCAGGGCGAGATAGGCGGAATGTGCGGCAGTTTCCTCCCCTTTATCCAACATATAAGCTGCTTCCCAGGTCAATAAGCGAATTGCTTCGACTTCGGCGGCCATTTCGGCGATCATAAAGGCGATGGATTGTTTTTGAGCAATGAATGAGCCCAATACAAATCGTTCTTTCGAATAATCTCGGGCATATTCAAAGGAAGCCCGGGCGACACCCACGGCCACGGCGGCGAGTGAGGTTTGAGCAGCCGCTAATATGGGCGCAAAATCATGCCCGGCTTCCCCACCTAACCTATTGGCTTTCGGAACTTTGACATTGTCTAAGACCAAAGAAAAGGTTTGAAGACCGTTTGTCCCCAGGGTAGCTTCACGTTCTCCAACTTCTAATCCTTCTAAACCTTTGGGTACGATAAATCCTTGGGTTTTGCCATCCAAATTGGCATAAACGATGATCGCTTCTGCCTGGTCGGCGAAGGGTACAAATCGTTTCTCCCCTTTGAGAAGATAGGAATCCCCGTCCAAAGTGGCGGTGGTTTTTAATTCGTTGGGGTCATAATCGTAGGCATATTCGATCATTGCGGCGGTATAGGCTTTCCATTCTGCTTCGATCACCGGAGGGATCCAATTCGTTTTTTGCTCCTCGGTTCCAGCGATTAAGATCGGGGTGACAAAAAGTGAAGGGGCAAGGATTGATAATGCTCCCGCCATATCCCCGACAGCCAACTCTTCAAGGGCTAGCACGCTGGTGAGGAGGGAACGGTCTCCAAATCCACCATAGGTGTCAGGAATTGAAGCTTGGAGGATACCAAGCTCCCAGCCCTTTTCGATCAATTTTGGATCAAAGATTCCCTCTTCCTCGGCCTCGTGCGCCGCTGGGCGTAAATCGGTTTCAGCGTAGCGCTTGGCCACATCGATCAACATTTTTTGTTCTTCGTTTGGTTCAAATGAGTACATACCCTTTTTCTCCTTTTTTTTCCAAAGTTTTTAACATTTCTAAAGCATCGTTTACCCGACAGTATTTTATGACCGCGGGCCTTGACTCTTGATTTAACTCTTCCAAGTTATAAATCGATAAGTATCCATATTGATAGAGATATTCAACATGTGCGCCTGATTCTTCTATAGCTAATAAGGTGTTATATCCCTCCGCTTTTCCAAATAAATTCTTGGAAATTTCGGAGACTGTATTGGGTGTTTCTAATAGTTGGAGGATCTCCTCTAAGCGGTGAAAGTGTAGGGCTCGGATCTCATCCACCCGTTTTCCAAGATCAGTGAGCGGGTTTTTATGTCCGCCCAAAACCAATTTGACATCTGAAGCCCAAGTTTTCACTTTTTCTAAGGACTCCAAATAATGGCTGAGACCTGTGTTTAGGGTGAGGCGTTCGGGGGCTTGATGGGGGCTGATGCCGCTGAGAATATGGTCCCCACTAAAAAGAATATCGTGTAAACGAATGACCACCGCACCTGCCCCATGACCGGGCGTATGTAAGAAGCGGAAGGGGCCGACCTGCATATCCACTGCTTGGTAGGTAAAGTCCACGTCAACAGAGGAGAATAGACTTTTCGGGAACATATAATAGTCATAGATCTGATTTCGTTCTTCCGCTGGAACCCCAGATTCTCTTAGAAATTCCATCAGGCGCTGCGCAGCGACCAATAGACGTTCTTCATAATTGCTGAGGATGCGACGGTCAAGTTCGTGTACTCCGATCTGGGCTGTGCTATGTTGGCGAATATAGGCCAATCCGCCAAAGTGATCGATGTGGCCGTGGGTGATAAAAATATGGCTGAGGTCTGCTAAATTAATTTGTTCTTCGATACTTTCGGAAATGCTTTCAAAACCTTCTTCTAAGCCTTGGTTGCTTGTCCCCCAATTCGATCCTGTGTCGATGAGTACTTTATAGTCATCGATCAAAACCAGATAGGCATAGACCCAAAACCCGGGAAAGGCATTGAGGGGGATCTGGAAGATCTTTGCGCCTTCGGAAGTTTGAAAAAATTCAACCGATCTTTTAGAAGAAGCCATTTTTTAGCCAGCCTCCGGAGTTGAAAATCCCTCTAAAAGTAAGATCGCGTTCTTTTCTGCAATCTCGGAAATGGAGAGGGGGCCATCTGGTCGGAACCACATAATTGTCCAATTGGCGATGCCCAAAACTTGTTTGATCGCTAGATGAGGATCTTCTGAATGAAATTCCCCTTTGGCGATACCTTCATCGATAATGCCGCGCCAGAGGGCTTCAAATTTATCTCGTTGGGGGACATGGCGGGCATGCATCTTAGAATCGAGCGAGCGATGTTCGAGGAGTAAGACGGAGCTGAGTCCGCGATTGGTGATGAGGGTGTCAAGGTAGACCTTCATGGCGAGGATAAATTTTTCGCGGGAGGGTAAATCTTGATCGACGACATCTTGTAATTGCTCGATGAGCAGATCGAGAGCCATATCTAGGAGGGCAACGAGGATCTCTTGCTTACTGGAGACATGGTGATAGAGACTGGCTTTGCGCAGATCGACGGCCTCGGCGATCTCCTGCATGGAGGTGGCATGAAAGCCCTTTTCGGCGATGATTTTGGATGCAGCCATTAATATTTCATCTCTTGTCATATTCACTTCCCTACCGACCGGTCGGTAGTAACAGTATAGCAAAGGACAGTGGAGGCTGTCAACATTGTGTCTTTTTTCACGGATTTGAATGGAAATCCCCCCGTTTTTGTCATAAAAAGGCAAATGAATACTCCTTAGCGGAAGCTTGAAGATCCACCAAAAAGCTAGAATAAATTTCTTGATAAACGATAGTTGCATGGACTGGTATTGCATTATTTCCTCCCTTTCAAACGCAATTATATCATATAAAGCACATATGTTCTAGGGTAATTTATAGGCAATTTTTTGGACTTTTGTAGATTCCCCCCGACTTTCTTGCGATAAAAATAATATTACGCTATAATTTGGCTTGTCCTTCGGGGCGTGGCGCAGCCCGGTTAGCGCGCTTGCATGGGGTGTAAGAGGTCGGAGGTTCGAATCCTCTCGCCCCGACAGACCAAGAAAAAGACTTGCCAATGGCAGGTCTTTTTTGATTTATATTGTTCATGCAATTAAATGAATTTTTCAGGGTTATCCCAACTAATATATGGAAACAAATAAAGAAATTAGTAATTCACAGTTTTCACACTTAATTTTCAAAACTTTATCAGTACTTGAATACGTTTTATGAGGAAGCCATAGTTTTTATGAAATGCAATTGCTAACAATCAATTAGAAAAAAATGGGGAGAATAAGATGCTATCCCAGTATTCCCAAAAAGCCCCCTCTTTAAATAGCCACTCACCCCATTGTATCCGCAGAAATATAATTGCTAAAAAGAATGAAAGCAAGCAAAAAGATATTAAAGCCATCCAGTGAGCATTTCTTTTTCTCGTATTTCCCCTAAAACCGTAAGCAATTAAGGAACCTAAAATAAAGGTAGGCCAGAAAATAATTGCAAAATAATTCAATCCCATATATAAATTCCCATATTAAATGAAAGAATTAATAACCCTAATTATGCTGTTTAATATCACCAAATTTATCTTTTTGATTGTCATTTTCGATACCAAACAACTCCTAAATTGTCTGTTAAAGTATCTCCCTCTGGGTTATAGGTGTATGTAACAGGAAAAGAAAAACTATAACTAATAGGGCTGGTTTTACAATAAGCATCCACAAAAAAGCTTATAGAATTATCAATTATTGTTACTTCATTTTTTGCTTTCAATAAAGCATCAGTAGGTTCTCCAAATTGGGTTGAACAACTTCTGGATTCTTCAGCAATCATGGTCATTTTGCAAATATTTGTATTATTGTTACATCGTATTTTCAATGTTTGATGCACATAATACCCCTCTGGGACCCATCTGTTGGATTCCCATTTACCATGGAATATTTTCAATCCATCGATATTTTTTAAAGGTGATGCGGCATTGACGCTTAATGGAAATATCAATAATATAATTACAGCAATTACTAGTAATCGAGTTTTTAATGACTTTACTTTCATGACAAACCTCCTGAGAATAGAAAATTATCTCTCTAATTAGTAAAAACGGGGTTTGCTTGAAAGCAGGTTTCTCCCCCGCTTCAATGCAGTTATTATGTATTATATATAATACAGTTTTGTGAATTGAATATCAATAGAACAAATCATTATTAAAAAATTACCCTGGATTGCCTTGGACACATAATTAAGGGTTCAATGGGTGAAGAAAATAAATTTACATGCTTACCAACCATTGGGGATTTTACATTTTCAATGGGGTCTAGATCAGCCTGGAAAGCGCGCTTGCATGGGGTTTGGAGAAAAGTAAAACTTTTCTCCTTAGGAGTTTACTCTGCAAACTCCCCATTGCCTCGCCCCGACAGACCAAGAGAGACCCTGTCTTTATTACGGGTTCTTTTTGTTTAATCTGTATTCCCCCAAATCTAATAATTCTCTTTGATATTATTAATACTCATTTAGTCCTAATAAGAGATACTTATACTCTAATCAATTTTGCAGGAGTATAAATGAAGATCACAAAAGACACAAAAGTTTCTGAGATATTAGAAGAATATGGCGATATTGCTGACGTTATGGAGATTTTTGGGGTAAAACGAGTTGCTAAATATTCTTTGAGAAAATTCATCACTAAAGCAATTACTGTCAAAACTGCCGCTAAAGTCCATGGCGTACCCTTGGATGAGTTTATGGATAAATTGAACCAGGCTGTCGAGATGAAAACAGAAATGGTTGAGTAATTAATATATCCTTGAAAACAATAAAGCCTAATCAGAAATGGTAAGGCTTTTTTGTTTTTCAGACTCTCTATATGTTCATATCAATAATCATTAGCAAGGTGAGAATGATTAACAACAGCGGAATAATGGCACCACCGAGATAGGCTGGCCAAGATTTTTTACTATTTTTTCCAAAAATAATTCCAGGAATAATCCCAATTAACCCTGATAGTAGTCCTACTAGTAATAAATATTGTATTGGAGTATTGTCTGAGTTTAATATTGAAAAAATCGGCAAAACCAAAAAGCCACCCACGAATCCTTTGAGACTATCCTGCATCCACTTTTCCATTATCTAATCCTCCTTGAATAAATAGCTCCGTTAATATTTTACAGGAATTCTGAATAATCTCCTAACTAATTTGCAGATCCTCACCCTCGGCAATCTTCTCTAAAACTAGGCGTGTGAGCTGGGTATCGGGGAGAGCACGGTGGCTATTTGCTTCAGGTAATTCGAAGTATTTTCCTGCAAAATCTAGGCTTTTCCATTTAAAGGATCCAAAGCGGGGGTTGATCTCCCCAAAGTACTGGGCGAATAACTCCATGACACAAAAATCTTCGGCATATGGCGGATGCCAATGGACGTCTGTGGCGGCACAGGTTTGCTGCATCATGCGTAGATCGAATTTCGCATTATATATCGCTAAAACTCTGCCATTGAGAGCGTCCTGTACTTCAGACCAGATCTGAGGCCAGGTCGGTGCATTGATCAACAAGATATCATTGATGCCATGCACTTTAGCTGCACCGGGGGAAATTCTTTTTGTGGGTTTAGTGAGGGAGTCCAATAATACACTGCCATCCCAATCGACAATGGAGATTTCGACGATCTGATCTGAGCTTTCTGTACCAGTGGTCTCGGTATCGAGAAAGACTGGTTTTTTGGCAATTATTTTTTGGGCTAACTGGGTTGCTTCTTGGCGGGGGTTTTTCATAATTACTCTTATTCGATTAATTTCTTTCTTCGTTTGAGACTGGATTGATCAATTCGCCCAGCCCTTCTATTGAGATAGTTACTTGATCTGAAGGAGATAACCGCCCCACCCCAGCAGGTGTGCCAGTTAAAATTAGGTCTCCAGGTTCGAGGGTCATCACGGAGGAGGCATAGGCGATTATTTGTCTAATGGGAAAAACCATATCTCGGGTAGAAGCCATTTGGCGAAGCTCATCATTGACGTGACAGGTTACTAAAGCGTCGGTAGGATCAAAATCGGTATCGATCCATGGGCCCACCGGGCAAAAAGTGTCAAATCCTTTTCCACGGGTCCACTGCTTATCCGACCTTTGCAAATCTCTGGCAGTGACATCATTGGCAATTGTGTATCCAAAAATATGATCGAAGGCTTTATCGATGGATATCCAACGTCCACGTTTTCCAATCACAAGAGCAAGTTCGGCTTCATGTTCCACTTTTTCAGATTGGGGAGGGAGGATGATCGGGTCATTGGGGCCAATAATTGTTGAAGGTGGTTTAAGGAATAGTAAGGGGAGGTCTGGCACCTCAGCGCCATGCTCTTCGGCATGGGCGACGTAATTCCTGCCCACACAAATGATCTTGCTGGGCTGCACAGGAGCAAGCAACTGCACTTCTTTTAATTCAATGTCTGCTTCTAAGCGACGGAAACCTTCTGAGAACGACCCTTCCACCTGACCAACCTTGTCGTTTAATATCCACCCATATTGGGGGGCTTTCTTTTTATGCTGAAACCGAATGATCCTCATTTTTTACCTCAAAAAAATAGTGACTGATTTCGAATATCAATCACCAAGAATAATCATCTTACCTTAAGTATATTCTAAATAAATAAAAGGAGGTAGTTTATTTTCCGGTTTGAATCCGTTCAAACAAGGCATCGATCGCTTCTTCTGCACCGATCAAGCGATCTTTATACTGCCAACCGAGTGCATCTGCCAGGGCATAGACGATCGCATCAACCACGACAATACTAATATTGACGTCTTCTTGATTTTGGGCGGCGAGGACTACTTCGGCCTGATTGGCGGAAGCATGTGAGGCAGACCCTACGATGGCTGCTGTTTTAATGCCGAGGGATTTGGCCTCAGCTAAGGCACGGGCGATAAAGGGCGCATCCCCGGTGACATCGATGACCAAAATGAGGTCATCTTTGGTTGCGGTGGAAATGGTGCGGGCGAGGTCTGTGGCGCTGGGTTGGGTTTGGGTTACTAAAAAGCCCCCCTGCTCCAATAAATTTACGAGGTTATAGGCGGCGGCCTGCCCTAAACTTTCGGGGGCGATGATCACGCGGCGGGCACTCCCGATCAGTTCAACGAGTTTTGAAACCGAATCGGGGTTGAGCATTAGACGAGCTTGCTCGAGCGATTCGCTGAGGCGTAACATACTCCCCCGAATGACTCCAGCAATAGAATTAGGATCATCGGCTTGCTGGGGACTAAGCAGAAGATCTTGCATTACGCGGTCTTTTATTTCAGTTTGCATTTCGGGGAAACCAGAATATCCAAGTTTTTGCGCGAAGCGAACCACTGTAGCAGCGTCGACATCCACCTGGTGAGCGAGCTCCGTAGCAGTCATTAAAGCCGCTTGGATATATCCATCCAAGACGTAGTCTGCTAGCTTGGAAAAACTCTTAGACATCCGAGGCCGTGCCTCACGGATGCGTTCTTCATAATTCATGTTTTCAATATAGCATAATTGAGAAACAAGCGCAATTGCAAAAAGGAGGTTTTTTGTAGTTTTGATTGCAAGGCAGGGATTTGAAGGGAGCAATATGAGAAGAAAATTGGTTAGGCGGAAGGAGCAAGATACAAATAGACTGAAAAAAAGTGGCAAATGCTACCTGCTAGGACGAAAATATGCCAAACAGAATGCATATAAGGCACCTTTTTTAATGCGTAAAAAATCACTCCCAGAGTGTATGCGGCTCCCCCAACTGCCAGCCAGATCAGCCCCCCGATTTCAATATTTTCGGATAAGCCATTGATCATGAGTACAGATAACCAGCCCATCAGCACATAGGCTAAGGTGGACAGTTTTTGGAATCGGTCAATGAAGAAAGCTTTGAAACCGATCCCTAGGGCAGCCAGACCCCAAATGACAGCGAATAATATCCACCCAAATTTGTTTTGCAATCCGACTAATAAAAAGGGTGTGTATGTGCCGGCAATGAGTAAAAATATCGAAGAATGATCAATGATTTTAAAAACTCGTTTGACTTTGGGGTTTTGGAAGCTGTGATAGAGGGTTGAGGCTAAATAGAGGATCACGAGGGAAGCGCCGTAAATACTGAAACTGACGACTTGGTATACATCTCCATTGTTGGAGGCGAGGAAAACTAGAAGGGTGAGCCCGGCTACAGATAAAGCTGCTCCGAAGCCATGGGTGATGCTGTTTGCGATTTCTTCACCGAGGGTATATAGGCGATTTGATGCATTTTTCTTAGTGAGTTTCGTATTTTCTTTCACAGTTTTTCTCCGTATTGCCCTAATTATACCGCTCTTCTCAGAGAAATTATTTAAGGTATAATTGCCGCCGATGGGCGGATAGCTCAGTTGGTTAGAGCGTCCCGCTTACACCGGGAAGGTCGTAGGTTCGAGTCCTATTCCGCCCACAGTTAAAAAACTCCGCTTTGCGGAGTTTTTGTTTGTAGTGTAGACAAACATCATGTTTTAGGCAAAAAGCAGTAACAATTCTGCCTGCGACAGCCTACAATGACAATATTTCAAAGTTTTTATTCTTACCACCTACCAAAACCAAAAATCGTGTAAACGACAGCATTTTTTGTTATTCAAGCATTATGGCTTTCTCAAAGTCGCTTGACAAATCGAGTTTTCATTATTATCAACAAAACTTCTCACAAAATTCGCGTAAAAAAAATGCTTTTACAAGAAATTGAGAGGTTTCCCTGACTTACAGAAAGCAATGAATCAAGCATACTTAATTTTTTGTCAAAGCTAAATAATATGCTACAATAATTTTTCAGTTTTATCATAATATTTGTCATCTTTTTCACTATAGCGGAGATAGCTTAATGTCAGCTTTTGGTTTCCTTCTAGTTCTGGGTGGTTTCCTATCCTACTTTACTTTGATTTTTGTTTTTCAACGATTTACTTACAAAACATGGATCTTTAACATTATTATTGGAGTAGGAATAGCAATGGCGGTATTGAGTTGGTTTCAAAGTGGGACAAATTTAATTTTCTGGAGTACGATTATTGTGGGCGTGGCATGGTTCATATTATCTAAAGTTGAATTGAGGCTGACGGGATCAAAAAAATTGAAGTTAAAACAGGGTTCTAATTTACCAGCCATGACCTTCACGATGATTGATGGTAGTGAGATATCAGAGCAGTATTTGATTGACAAAGCCCCAGTATTACTAGTGCTTTATCGCGGTTGGTGGTGCCCATCCAGTAAAACTCAACTTAATGAAATTATCCAACAATACGAACAATTTAGTAAGTTAGGGGTAAAAATTTATGCGGCCTCTGTTGATGATCCAATCGCCGCAGCACCACTTCAAGAATATGTAGGAGGAGACATTACAATCCTTTGTAATGTCTCTGAATCCTTTTTGGATAGCATTGGTGTTCGAGATCAACGTGGCGCCCCGTGGTATGACCGCATTTTATTTGGAGCTCCTAAACAAGATATCTCTATGCCATCCGCAATTGTTATAAACAAAAACGGAAAAGTAGTTTTCGCGGCCCGTTCTTTACAAGTGGACAACCGACCGCGTATAAACGATATGCTCGCCAGTCTTAAATAGTAAATAAAAATAAAAGCATTTTCATCTTACAAAGTAGTATTTAATCAAAAGTGGTTCGGAACATGCCCTCCTCCGCCACTACTTGAACCGCTTAACATCTGTTAAGCGGTATTTTTTTAGTTAGTCATATTTGCTCAAGATTTACATATCTATACAAAAACACTCCCCAGAACACACCCTTAAATTTTCGAATAATAAACATCATCAATTAATTAGCGGTGCACAGGGCAGGTCAATAAGGGATTGACATCGGGGAAATAATATTTATTATATCTGGTGGTATTCATGATGCCGTAACAATGGCGGTGAGGGGATCGGTTACATTTTTCTTTGTTCCCTGGTTTTTTCTGCTCGGAATCGGTGTCCTATTAGGCCGAACCTTTAAAATGGATATCTCGAATTATTCCTGGTGGATGCGTGTCTGCATCAATCTCTTTTACCTGAGTATTGGTGTTTGGTTAACCATACTGATAAAACAATCCTTTCACATTCCGTAGTTTAAAAACTACGCTTTGCGTAGTTTTTGTTTTAAGAGAATGTTGTTTCGCTCCATTTCCTTCAGGTTAATTAAAATTTATATAGATTAGAAATCCTTCTCCCATTGACGAAAAAACTCTGAAAGGCGATTTGTCCATTAGAGTTTCCATCTGTTTATAATTTGCATTAAAAGATAAGCTGTTCTTAGATGATAAAATAGACAATAATTATCATTTCAAAAGAAACCTCAATATTATGAGCAACTATAAAGGAAGTAGAGATTCTCGTTTCGTAACCCTTCGCAGGGGAGGTACTCTCAAAGATTCCGATCACCATTTACTTGCGGCTTGGGCTGCGGATTGTGCAGACCACGTTCTCCATTATTTTTTTAAGCAGCGACCGATGGATAATCGACCCCAAATCGCAATTGAACAGGCAAGGGCATGGTCACGGGGGGAAATTTCAATGACGCAAGCACGCGAAGCAGCTTACGCAGCCCACAATGCAGCAAAAGAAACCGAAGGTGCAGCCTGTGCAGCAGCCCGCTCTGCTGGCCATGCCGTTGCAGTAGCACATATGGCGGATCATGAACTTGGCGCTGCCGCTTATGCAATTAAGGCTGTTCGTGAAGCCTCCCCAATAGAGATACGCGAAAAGGTTGGAAAGATCGAGTGTATTTGGCAACGGGATAACCTGCCGAAGGCGATTTATGATCTCGTAATTTCTGATCAACAAACCCGGAATATAAAATTTTGGTCTTTCTTTGATTGTTAGGAAAATTGCTATCGCCTTCAATAAGACTGCCTATGAAGGATCTTCACGCGAGGGTTTCGAGAAGTAAGGGGCGATGAAGATGAATATGAGACGAGCGAATTTTTATCGGTTTTATGCCGAAGGGAAGATCGTTGAAAATTGGGATGCAATGCAGGAAATTCCAGAAATTAGCTCAAACGAAAACACGATGTACTAGCTCGCATAATAATTAACAGGCAAAATTGGGGGATGAATATCGTCGTATAAATTGAAAATGGTTCGGATTAGGGCTGCTTCACCCCATAAATAAATACCTACGGGTTGTTGATATTTTATGCTTTTTTGACTTCCCTCCTCAATGTATCTATAATGGGTTATTCACTAGGAGGCATTTTTGATCGTCGCCAAACAGGTTGCGGATTTCATCACGTCCTTCCGGCTGTTGATCGCAATTATCTTAGTATGGGTCGGAATAGAAAAAGGAGCATCAGGCATCGCACTCGTTGCCTGGATAATGATCGTCGATTGGTTGGGGGATATGTTTGACGGAAGAATTGCCCGCAGTAGCAGCAAAAAATATCAGACCTGGATAGGAGACCATGATCTAGAGGTGGATATGGTGGTTTCCCTGGGATTATTCATTTTTATTCTTCAGATAGAAAAAGTCGATCCCTGGCTAGGATTAGGATATTTATTGATCTGGTTAATCTATTTTTTAATTCAAGGAAAAATCCCAGATTCATTAGGAATGCTTTTTCAAGCCCCGATTTATGGATGGTTTATTTGGATCGCTGTAAATGAAACACCTAAGGCTGGATGGACGATAATTGTATTTTTAATATTATCAATAGTTTTCACCTGGCCCGCTTTCCCAAAGATCATGATTCCTAGATTTTTTAGTGGTTTTAATGGGGGAAATTTTGACCACTCACTCTGATAAAAAAACCAGTAAAAATCAATTTTGCTATATAAATTTTCTCTCTAATTCTAACAACCACTTTTTCCGATGCAATCCCCCCCCATAACCGGTTAGTTTCCCATCTGATCCAATCACCCTGTGGCAGGGAATTATAATTGCACTCGATTGTAACCATTCGCCGTACCAATATCAAACCAAACCAGCTTGATTTTCCCACTTTCATTTGGTACTAAAAATGGGAGCTTGACATTGGCAGGGTTTCATCATCAGTTTCCCTATCCAAATATTCCACTTTTCTTGAAAAATCAATTAATCCAAGTTATTCAAATACTCTTATTTTTTGGTGGAAAGACTTTGTAATATTATCCTTTTCTACATCAACATTACCAAAAATTCAATTCAGTATACTTTTTTTTGTACGCTCTCCTTAAGAAAAGGTAAGAGATAAAAAAATGTAATTCATCTAATTATGATATTATTCATCTATTAAATTATTGGGAGAGAAAAATGCCAAAAAATCAAATTCCTGAAGTAAATTTAGACCCTCAAGATTGGGACGCGCTGCGAAAACTAGGGCGTCAAATGATGGATGATACCCTTACTCATCTGGAGGAAATTGGAGACAATCCAGTTTGGCAACCGATCTCCCAGGATAGTAAAGATTTCTTTTCTGGTCCTGTCCCAAAACACCCCCAAGGGGAAGAACAGGCTTATCAAGATTTCAAAGAACAAATTCTATCTAACCCAATGGGGAACATTCATCCCCGGTTTTGGGGTTGGGTGATGGGGAATGGGATCCCTTTTGCGGCAATGGCGGATTTCTTATCTTCAGCTATCAACCCTAATATGGGAGGAGGGGAACATCTCCCTAATTATGTCGAAAGACAGGTGGTGGATTGGTGCAAAGAAATGCTAGGTTTTCCGCTAGATTCAAGTGGGCTGATTGCAAGTGGCGGGTCGATGGCCAATTTCACAGGTCTTGCGGTGGCGAGAAACGTGATGGCAGGATTTAATGTGCGCGATGAAGGCGTTGCAGCCGCCCCCCAGCCCATGACAGTTTATGCGTCGGTTGAGACGCATAGCAGCAATTACAAGGCGGTTGAACAATTGGGTCTGGGCAAGAACCAAATGCGTTTTATTCCAGTCAATGAAAAAAACGTGATTAACATTCAAGCGCTAGAAGAAAAGTTGAAAGAAGATAAGGCAAATGGATTTAAACCTATTTGCATCATTGCCAATGCAGGCACAACCAATACTGGCGCGATTGATGATCTGAATGCGATTGCGGATATTTGCGAAAGGGAGAAAATTTGGTTCCATGTGGACGGTGCGTTTGGTGCATTGGTGGCTATCACTGAAAAATATAAACATTTGGTAGATGGCATGGAGCGGGCTGATTCATTGGCATTTGATCTGCATAAGTGGATGTATATGCCTTTTGAGGCTGCTTGCATTTTGATCCGCGATTTTGATCATCACCTGGATACTTTTACAGTTTCCCCGGATTACCTTTCCCATATGCCCCGCGGTTTGGCTGGCGGAGAACATGCCTGGTTTGGGGATATGGGACTGCAACTTACAAGAGGATTTAAAGCTCTCAAGATTTGGATGAGTATCAAAGCCTATGGATTGGATCACTTTGCAAAGCAGATCGAACAGGATATTGATAACGCAAAATATTTAGCCAGTGAAGTGATCGATCACCCAAACTTTGAAATCCTTGACAATATCCCTTTGAACATTGTTTGTTTCTGTTATGTCAACCCCGCTTTATCTGAAGATGAGTTGGACAATTTTAACCTCGAAATATTAATGCGGCTTCATGAACGAGGATTGGCGGTACCGAGTTATACAAAACTTAGAGGGAAATTTGCCTTACGGGTTTCGATTACCAATCACCGGAGTAAACGAAGTGATTTTGATTTTCTGCTAGAAAAAATTGGGGAAATCGCTGAGGAAATGATCCAAGAGAAATAGCGTACATCCCAAAATAAATTCAAACCGAAGCAAGCAATATCTTCAATTGAAATGATTAAAGATATTGCTTGCTTTTCAATTTGGCAAATAATCTGCTATGATGGAATTAGGAGAAAACTTCAAATCCTAAGGAACAATAAATGGCGTTCGATCTTTCATCTGCCCCTCTTCCTCAATTTTCATCTTTAGATAAACTTTTTGAATTTATGATGGCAATGACGGATGATCCATTGGCTAAATCGGGATCAAATGTTGTCATTTGTAGAGGGAACCCAAACGCGGGTGTGTTGCTAATTGGGGAGGCACCGGGACCTCAGGAAAACATACAGGGAAAACCTTTTGTTGGAAAAGCGGGTCAACTGTTAGACCAAATTTTGAAATCAGTTCATTTTGATACCCAGTCAGATGTTTTTATTGTGAATTCTGTATTTCGGATGCCACCGGGGGAGAATGGCGTGGTTTTCCGCAAACCCACAAATAATGAAATCATTTATTATAGAAAATACGTTAGGGAAATCATACGCCTGACAAACCCAGATATCATTTTGTTGGCTGGCAACGTTGCATGTCAATCCTTATTGGATCAGACCGGAATTACTCGGATGAGAGGGGAATGGATTCAATTTGAAGGCCATTTGGTGATGCCGATTTTCCACCCCTCCTATTTGCTGCGAAACCCTTCCAGAGACGCTGATTCCCCCAAAGCATTGATGTGGAAAGATATTCAAGAAATCAGACGAAAATATGATGAGCTTAAGGGCGAAAACACCAAACCCGTCGAATAGTTTATTTCAGGATAGTCAAAGCTCGATTCACTGACCCCAATAATAAATCGGCATCAACCTCGGAAAATTGCAATGGCGGTTTGATCTTTAGGACATTATGACCTGGGCCTTCCACACTTAGTAAAATCCGATCTTCCAACACTTTTTCTATCACTTTTCCGGCCAATTGAGTGGCTGGTTTTCGAGTCTCCCGGTCTTCAACCAACTCGACACCCATGAACATTCCTAGTCCCCGGACATCTCCTATTTCTTGGTGCTCACTAGCTAAAGCATTAAATCCTTCCTGCAGGTACTGCCCCACCCTCTCTGCCCGAGCCAGTAATCCCTCTTCTTCGATCACATCCATCACTGCATGAGCAACAGCCATGGAAACTGGGTTGCCACCAAATGAATTGAAATATTCCATCCCATTATTGAAGGATCGCGCAATTTCTGGGGTGGTGACAACTGCAGCAACAGGATGCCCATTTCCCATCGGTTTTCCGATCGTCACAATATCGGGCACCACATCTTGTGACTCAAATGCCCACCAATGAGTTCCTACCCGACCCATGCCTACCTGTATCTCATCCACGATTGTGACACCCCCTACATTTCGAACATGCTCAAACGCAGCTTGTAGATACCCTTCTGGCATCACGATCTGCCCCCCACAACCTTGGATCGACTCCACAATGAATAAGGCCGGTGGCGTGTTATCTGCTTCCAGTCGTTGGCAAATATCTTTTACATACTCAGCATAAGCTTTTCCAACATCTAAATTATTTCCGCGATGAAGCCCTGCGTATGGGTCTGGTTTAATAACTTTATGAGCCCAACTCGCCAAACCTTTTCCTCCAGGGCCTTCGCATTTATAGGGGCTAAGATCTATAAGGGTCTGGGCATTTCCATGGTAGGCATCTTCTAGAACTATGACATCCTGTTTGTCAGTATGGATTCTCGCGAGTCGGATCGCCAGTTCGTTAGCTTCGCTACCCGAATTCACAAAGAAACAAACACTTAATGGATCGGGAAGGGTCGCCGTTAATCTCTCCGAATATTCGATCATGAGGGGATGTAAATAGCGCGTATTGGTATTTAGGGTTGAAACTTGTTTAGTTATTGCCTCAGAAATTTTTGGATGGCCGTGACCAATATGAGAAATATTGTTGACACAATCGAGATAGGCATGATCGTTCTGATCAAATAAGAATTGCCCCTGCCCTTTTACAATTTCCAATGGAGCATCATAAGCCAAACTCAAAGAGTACCCGATCGATTTTTCTCGGGCAGAGACCAATTTTTCAAATTCCCAATTGTTACGACCAACTTTCGGTAAGTGACGATGGGCAAATCCACAAGAACTTAATACGGCATTCTCCGCTTCCATCCAATTTATTTTTTGGAGTTTTTCGAGCATATCCCATCCTGAAGATTCGCTGGTTTGGCGGTGTGAGTTTTCAGGGTCTTCATGTGAAGCGATTGCCGACATCAGGACACTTGTACAGAGTCGCATGATGATTAGGGGGAGAAGAATCCTGATTTCGAATTCGTTTAATTTTCTCTGTTGATGATACCCTGCTGTAATTATTTGTAGGGAAGAAAGGATATCCTCTTGCCCTTGAATAGCGTAGGCGCATAAGATGGCCAATTCGTTGACCGTATGGGTTTGGATCGCATCTCCAAAATCGATCAGACCTGAAACATGCAGTTCTCCCTGCTGGTCTGGTTGCAGGAGAAGGTTGTCCCCATTTGCATCATTATGGATGACGCTTATTGGAATTTTATCCAAATATCGTTTCACTTTTGCTCGAAATTGGAGTAAGGCTCTTTCCACTATTCCCCTTCGATATGGGTCCTTGATGCTAGAGGTATGCTTGCTAATCCACTCAATCTGGGCGAGGTCCCATCTAAAGGGATATTGCATATTGGGATGGGAAAAATCTTTTAAAGCCGTGTCCACTTGCCCAAGAGTTTCCCCCACATGAGCAAGAGTATTTTCAGTCAAGGGAAGAACTGCATTCAGAGGCTCTCCCGGTAAATAGCTGAGCACTCTTAGTAAAAATTCTTGGTTTTCATTATCGGCGATTTTTAAGATCTGCTCACCGGATTTTGACTTTGTTAATATTGGGAATATATAAGGATTTGGAGTTTTAGATAATTCTTCAATTACAGAATTTTTGAATTCTAACTCTGATATTTGTCGAGATCGATTGGCAATCTTGACCACAAACTTGCCCAGATCTCCCGCATCTAGCAAAAAGTTTTGGTCATATTCAGCAGGAAGTACAGTTAAGATCCCCGCAAGATCATATTCATCTAATAAAATTTCATTGATTTCTGAATCTTTAAAATCAGGCTTCCTATCCGACTTCATTTCCATCAAAAACTCCAAATAAATCTAATTTATTCTTTAGGGCAAATTATAACTTAGCTAAACATTCCTAATGCGGAAATTTTTGGATTTCTAGTCGTTCATTGTCTAAATATTTTTCTCATAATCGTTTTATTTATCTGACAAATGCTTGACCAACTTTGATACTGAAATTAGAATCAATTTGTAGAAATTTTTGACAACACACCTAAGGAGTTCCCTTAATGTCTGATTCCCTATTTCGCGGTTCGATGCAAGATATCGATCCCGATGTGTACGAACTTACTCAAATTGAAGCTGAACGACAATATCGAAGACTCATTTTAATTCCTAGTGAAAGTTCTAGTCCTTGGGCTGTTCGTGAAGCCTTATCTTCTGCTTTTCATAATATCTATGCAGAAGGCTACCCAGATGAACACTCCCGCAGATTTACTGAAGAGGAGATCTTTGACTATGATGCGCGCCTCGGCTATTACCGCCGATATTCTGATCCTCGTTACTATAAAGGTGTGGAATATGCGAATATTGTAGAAGCCCTTGCACGTCGTAGAGCTGCTGAGACCTTTGCTGATAATGGTGTTAAACCAGAAGAGATTTATGTAAACGTGCAAGCTTTATCTGGGGGGCCAGCAAATAACGCGGTATATCATGCCTTGGTAAACCCCGGAGACACTGTGATGGGCATGGACCTGTTACACGGTGGTCATTTATCTCACGGATCACCAGTCAATCGATCTGGGAAATACTATAATATTGTTCATTACACAATTGATAATGAGACTGAAAAGATAAATTATGATGATGTTGAGGCATTGGCACTTGAACACAAACCAAAGATGATCATCATTGGTTTTTCCTCCTATTCATGGAAAGCCGAATGGCAACGAATGCGGGAAATTGCTGACAAGGTTGGTGCTTACCTATTAGCGGATATGTCACATGTGGCTGGTCTGATTGCCGGGAAAGTCTATCCCTCCCCAATTGGTATTGCAGATGTGGTCACGACTACTACGCATAAAACCTTATGTGGCCCGCGCGGCGCATTGATCATGACCACAAGCAAAGCATTGGCGAGAAAAATTGACCGTGCCGTCTTCCCTGGGGAGCAAGGTGGACCACATGTCAATGTATTTGCGGCATTATCGATTGCCTTAAAGATCGCCCAAACCAAAGAATTCAGTCAATTGCAAACCCAGATCATTAAAAACTGCTTTGCCTTTACTAATCGATTTATTGAACGTGGATTTAAAATTCCGTTTGGCGGCACAGATTCACATTTGATGAATTTGAATACAAAGTCTGTGACTGGTCCGGATGGCACTACCCTATCGGGAGATATGGCCGCAAGAATTTTAGATTTGGCTGGCATTGTAGTCAATCGAAATACAATCCCGGGAGACCGATCTCCTTTGAACCCAAATGGGGTCCGAATGGGTACTCCGTGGATCACTCAGCGAGGGTTTGATGAAAAAGATTGCATCAAACTTGCGGATATTATTGCAGACTTGCTTGAAGCTTCTACTCCATACAAACAAAAATCATCTTCTGGCTTAAATCGACGGGCAAAAATTAATTTCGAAACCTTGGAAGAAGCAAGAATAAAGGTACGCGATATGGCTGAAAAAGCTGGGATCGATTATGAGACCACTGAGCATGGCTATCCGCATTTCTTTTATCTGGATGACAAAGCCAAAACTGATAAAGAAAGAGTGGCGTTTGAAGTGAAAGATGACAAGATCGAGCAATTCTTCAACATGGTTTCCAGTAGTAATGTTGGTGCTTTGAAAGATGGAGACAGCCAAGCCACAAAAATTCATACCCCTCAAGGGGATGTGCTTGGAATGCTAAGCAAAGTAAATTCAGAGCATTTTCGCCTAAGTGTTCCAGCCGAACAAGCAGGTTTGACCGCTGCCTGGTTGAGAGACTTGGGCGATGGATTTGTTCAAGCAGATGATGATATTTTGCGAAAATTTACTGGACCGATCTCAATGGTTGAGTCAAGTGAAGAAGCTTTTCCACAATCTGATGAGGATCCGATTTCATCTGAGAAACCTTATTATTTGGGCATGGGAGAAGGTAAAGGGGAAGCGCTTCCTGAGTTCAAATGGGTAGAACCCGAGATTGTAGAACCCAGAAAAACAGCGCTCAATGAAACCCATCGAGAAATGGGTGCCAAGATGATCGATTTTGGGGGCTGGGATATGCCAGTTTGGTATACCTCGGTTTCTGAAGAACATATGGCCTGTCGAGAAGCTGCTGGCCTATTCGATGCCACACATATGGGTGTCTACCAAGCTGAAGGTCCTAGTGCGTTGGTATTTTTAGAAGGCGTTTGTGGAAATAATATTAGTACATTGAAAGTTGGACAATCTTTGTATACCCATTTTCTAACGCCTGATGGTGATGTGATTGATGATCTATTGGTTTATCGTCGTGGGGAAGAAAAGTATTTAGTAGTTGTGAATGCCTCGAATGATGACAAGGATTGGGCCTGGTTGAACGCCGTCAAGAATGGCGAAGTGATGATCGACCGTACGCGACCGTGGGCAAAGGCTTATGGCCGAGATGTCATCTTACGAAATTTACGGGATCCGAAAGAGGGCAAAGATATGCGGGTAGATGTGCCTCTTCAAGGACCAAAATCACGGGATATTCTGTTGGCATTAGGTTGTGACGATGAGACCAAGGCACGAATTAAAAAACTAAAAAGAACAGAACTTTGTGATGCCACTGTTGGCGGTTTTGATCTGATCGTTTCCCGAACTGGATACACCGGTGAAAGGATGGCTTTCGAATTATTTGTCCATCCGGATGAGTCCCCAAAACTTTGGAAAGCATTGGCAGAAGTTGGAGAACCAATGGGCATGAAAGCCTGTGGTTTGGGCGCAAGAGATTCCCTTAGAACCGAAGCTGGACTTCCCCTATATGGTCAGGAGATGGGTGGTGAAATGAACTTAAGTGTTGGAGATGCCAATTTCCGCACCTACGTAAAAACTTATAAACCCTGGTTCATTGGAAGACAGGGATTTTTAGCTAGAGAATCTAAACGAAAATCTAAAGTGATCCGATTTAGATTTAGTGAAAAAGGCGTCCGAATGGCTCATTTGGGAGATCCTATCACCGATAAGCGAGGAAAGACAATCGGGGTGGTTACCAGTTGTGCAGCGGATAAAGATGGCTATTTGACGGGTCAGGCCTACGTCAATCTTAAGAACGCTAAAAAGGGAACAAGTTTGCTGATCTTCCCTCATGCCTCTAAAGAAGCAATTGCACCAGCAGAATTGAGCCCAGGAGATCGAATGACTGTGCCCAACCCAGCCACAGTGCTCCGCCGTTTTCCGAAACTGTAACTGAGATAATGCCCTCTTGATGGTCAAGAGGGCATTTTTTATTCTATAATAATGTCATATTGTCAGGCGTTTCAATAAGATATCTTAAAATCAGGAGTATAAAAATTAATGAAAACAAGCTGGGAGACCCGTTTTGCCTTTAGAACAAACACCTTGATGAGTTCTGCCATTCGAGAAATTTTAAAATATACCCAGATCCCAGACTTAATTTCATTTGCTGGTGGCCTTCCTTCCCCTGATGTATTTCCAATTGAGGCATTTAAAGCAGCTTGTGAAAAAGTTTTAAGTACCCAAGGAAGCACAGCGCTTCAATATAGTATTACCGAAGGAAATATTCAACTACGTGAATTTTTAGTTGAGCTCACGGCGGAACAAGGCGTTAAAGTCGATATTGATAATATTTTAATAACCAATGGTTCGCAACAGGGTTTGGACCTATTAGGAAAGATCTTTATCAACCGTGGGGATAAAATTTTAGTGGAAGCCCCCTCCTATTTAGGTGCGCTCCAGGCTTGGAATACGTATGGGGCGGATTATATTCAAATCGAAACGGATGATGATGGCATAATTCCTGAAGCTTTAGAAAAAGCAATGAGGGTGGGACCCAAGTTTGTTTATTTGTTACCCAATTTCCAAAATCCGACTGGAAAAACAATTCCATTAGGAAGACGAAAAGAGTTGATCGAGATATGTGAGAGATTTGGCACTCCGATCATTGAAGACGATCCTTATGGCAAATTAAGATATGAAGGGGAGGATATTCCTTCGGTGATGGCATTAGACAGCCAAATGCGCAACCAAACAGATCAACCTTATGATGGGAATGTGATCTACACCAGCACCTTTTCTAAGATTTTAGCTCCAGGGCTTCGATTAGCATGGGTGATCGCTCCCAAAGAGGTTATCCAAAAATTAGTTTACTCAAAACAGGGCACCGATCTACACACCTCCACCTTTGTACAGATGATAGCTCATGAAATTACCAAAAATAACTTTTTGGATGGGCAGTTGAAGATCATTAAGGAAGCATATGGAAAACGAAGGCAGGTGATGCTGGATACGCTTACTGAACTCTTCCCCGCGGAAGCGAGCTGGACTGTTCCCCAAGGCGGTCTCTTTTTATGGGTTACCTTACCGGAAAGTATTCGAACTGAGGATATGCTTAAAAAGGCTGTTGAGAGAAAGGTGGCTTATGTGCCAGGATCTCCATTCTTCCCCAATGATGGCGGGGAGAACACGATGCGCTTAAACTTCTCAAATGCATCTGAGGAAGAAATTGTCGAAGGGATGAAACGGCTGAGCGAAGTGATTAAAAACGAACTTGCAGGAAATTAGGTTTTATTTTTAACAAAAAAGAGGTGAGAGGAAAACCTCTCACCTCTTTTTATTTTCTTGAATTATTTAATATCGACTAACTCAACTTGAAAATATAATTCAGCATCTGGTGGAATTAAACCATTTCCAGCCCCACGTTCCCCATATGCCAAATCAGAAGGGATGATCAACATTCGGGTACCCCCTACTGCCATACCATTTACGCCTTCATCCCAACCTTTGATCACTGCCCCAGCACCCACAACAAAATCAAATGGAACGCCCCGATCGACAGAAGAATCAAATTTTGTTTCATCTGTGAGCCAACCTGTGTAATGCACAGAGGCCGTATTTCCAGATTGAATTACATCTCCGTCTCCCAAGACTAAATCCTGATATTTCAATCCCGAATCGGTGGTGATGATGTCTACTTTTGGATCAATTAACATACTTGGTCTCCTTAAATCAATAACATAAAATATTAAATAAATTACTGCGAGAATTACAAAAACAATTACTTTGGGGTCAAACTTTTTTTCTGTACCTTCTTCGATTGTCACCTTTCTCTCCTGAAATTTTTTGATTTTTCAATCCCATCAATTTATTAAGATTGCCGCCATAATTTGAAATCTTTTAATATCGATCCGCCAATAAACTCCCTCAAAAGAGAGTTATCTGGTATCCAATTTCCATCCAATGGGAGGAACCATTCAAGTAAAGCAAGCAGACGTTTTACCTCAAGATGCTCCGGGGTTCCAAATGGCACTTGGCGTAAAAGTGGTTCTGCTAATCTTTTCAACACAGATAATTCATAAACGAGGGCTGAATTGAACATAATGTCTGCATTTTCTTGATAAGGGAAGATGTAATTCTTCTCACCCTTCCGAACCGATTCCCAGCGCTGGATCGTTTGCTGGGGGGAATAACCCCGACTTTTTGCATCTCTTACGATCCTGCGAATTAAGCGAGTATCTGTTGTGGAAACCCGATTGTGGCGGTCGAGATTTAATTGGGTTAATGCAGATATATAAATTCTAAAAACTTGTTCCTCGGGAATGTCGCCAATCAGATCGGGGTTTAGCCCATGGATTCCCTCAACGATCACCACCTGATCCTCTCCTAATTTCACCATCTCACCAGGGTTACTTTTCCCCGTATGAAAATCATAGTGGGGCAATTGCACTTCTTGGGCATTGATCAATTTTTTGAGATCATGGTTCAATCTAGGGCGAGCAATGGCATCAATATGCTCAAAATTGAATTCCCCAGATTCATCTTTGGGTGTTTTATCTCTATCCACGAAGAAATTGTCCATTTCTAAGGGATAGGGTTGCAAGCCTTGGGATAATAATTGAACAGAAAGACGCCTAGAAGTGGTTGTTTTCCCCGAAGAGGAAGGACCCGCAATTAATACGACTCGAGTTTCTTTTCTTGCAGCAATTGAGGCTGCCATTTCCGCAATTTGTTGTTCATGCAAAGCTTCAGAGACCAATATGACCTCACGAATTCTGCCGTCTTTCACTGCGTCGTTAAGAGACCCCACACTCTGAATTCCCAATCTTTCTAACCAATCTCCATATTGTCTGAAGGTGTGCAATAATTTTGGATAATCGCCTAAGGGCATGATTTCAGTAGGTTTATGACGACGGGGAAATCGCAGGGTAAATCCATTATCAATCGCTTCTAACTCAAACCATTTTAGATATGAGGTGGAAGGCACCATATAGCCATGATGGTAATCTCGATGTTCTCCCAAGAAGTAGAGCACAAGATAATCTTTCCGACGATGCTTTAGTAATCGGACTTTGTCTTGATACCCTTTCTCTTTGAAATACTCAATAACCTCATCTAAAGGAACTTCCTTTTTGATGATTGGCTGATCCTCTTTAACGAGCTGTTTCATTCTTAGGTCAAGCTTATTTATATCTTCAGCCAGAAGTGGTTTAGGGCCTTTAACCTGGCAATAATAACCCCCAAAGGAGACCGAGTGATCAATGTTAATCGCAAAATCAGGATAAAGTTCCTCAAATGCGGCTTCTAATAACAGCGTAAGGGAACGGCGGTATATGCGCATCCCATCTGCCATGCTCATGGTCACTGGGGTTACATTCGATTCAATATCGATGCAATGGGATAATTCGCTTAATTTTCCATTAATGATCGCCCCGAGAATTGGGATGGACTCTTCCTTGATGATGGGTTTCAGTAAATCTCCAACTTCAGATCCCCTTGGACCAGAAATTACCTCGCCGGTGGGTAAGTGAATTTGAACGAACTTTGACGGTTCATCAAATTGTATTTTTTCAACATTTTCCATAGATTATCTACTCCAAACCTTGATTAAAACTGAAAGACTATTTTACCATTTTCAAGACTAGGGAACCAATCCGACCTCTTTCTCGTTCTATGAATAATACAAACCGGTAGAAAGGAGAAGAATGATGAAGTCCAATAAGTTTCACAGCTTAGTACTCTTATTTGTAGTTTTCTCAATGGTATTGTCTGCTTGCAAGCTTTTTTCTAAACCCATTGAAGAAAACCACCTTTTTAATTCCCAAGAGAAGAATATTGGGGTCAATGAAAACAGCTATAACGCCAATAGCCCAACATCTGACAATGATGCGTCATCCACTGCCCTTGGTGAACCCCAAGATACAATGCCATCAGTTGGTACAAATATCGCCCCTGGAGATCTGGGCGGACCCGTTGCCTCAGAAAAGGAAAGTGGAGGAATTGGGATTTCCCCTCCCGCCAATCAATATATCTCCCCCCCACCAGATCAAAGGTTAGACAGTACTTTTGAGAATTATGGTGTCAACCCCTTTATAGATACTGAAGATGACCACCTTTCAACCTTTGGAGTGGACGTGGATACTGGGTCTTACACAATTGCCCGCAGTTACATACAAGAAGGATTCCTTCCCCCTGAAGATGCCATTCGAGTTGAGGAATTTATCAACTATTTTCCTCAGGGATACAGAATGCCGTCCGAAAGAGATGTATTTGAGATTTCTATCGATGGAGCACCTTCCCCCTTCACTGAAACAGATCGATACGAAATGCTTCGGGTTGGTGTGCAAGGTTATGATGTTTCCAAACGAGATCGCAAACCTGTTTCTTTAACATTTGTAATTGATGTCTCAGGATCAATGGCCAATGGATATCGTCTGGAATTAGTAAAAGACTCCCTGAGGCTTTTGGTAGAGCAGCTCAACGAGGACGATCAGGTCAGCATCGTAGCATATAGCACCACCGCATGGGTTGAGCTAGAGCCTACCCCTGGCGATGAAACCAGGATCATAAACAAAGCGATAAAGAATCTTTATCCAATGAATTCAACCAACGCCGAGGCTGGCTTAGTATTAGGCTATGAAATGGCAGCAAGAGCCTTCCTTCCTTATGGGATCAACAGAGTTGTATTATGTTCAGACGGTGTTGCCAATGTTGGTAATACTGGACCTGACAGTATCTGGGAACAGATCAAATACCAAGCAAGTGAAGGAATCACCATGACCGCAATTGGTGTGGGAATGGGGAATTATAACGATGTGCTGTTAGAACAGTTGGCAGATCATGGGGATGGTTTTTACGCCTATATCGATACTTATGAAGAAGCCGAACGATTATTTGTAAGAGATTTGGTGAGTACGCTTCAAGTAATTGCGATGGACGCAAAAATCCAGATCGATTTCAACCCAGAAACAGTCTCCAGATATCGTTTGGTGGGCTATGAAAATCGGGATATTGCCGACGCAGATTTCCGCAATGACAAGGTTGATGCTGCAGAGATCGGCGCTGGCCATAACGTCACAGCTCTTTATGAATTCAAGTTATTCCCTGGTGCTAAGGGAGAGATCGCTACTGTCCATTTGCGCTGGGAGGATCCAGAGACAGGCCGGGTCTATGAAATAACAGAAAGATATTTCACCAATGACCAAGTAGATAGTTTTCGAGAAGCATCCCCCTACCTGCAGTTGGATGTGCTGGTTGCAGAATTTGCCGAAGTTTTAAGAAATAGTTTCTGGGCAGATGGTGATATAGAAACGATCATGCACCACTCAGAAAATTTATTTGGACACCTGGAAGAACCCGAAATATTCGATTTTATGGAAATGCTTGAGGAAGCTTATTGGCTGCTGAGCTAATCCATTATGAGAAATAAAAAAAGCCCTGGAAATTTTCCAGGGCTTTTTGTTGTCTATTCTCTATTCTGCTCTAATTGCATCTTCCGGCCATACACAACAAAGCACCAAATCTTTCGCTGCCTTTACCTCATCCATCCTTCGGATAGGCGTTGTCAATGGGGCTGCATGCAAAATTTCAGGCTCTTCATGCGCTTCTTTGGCAATTTTCAACATCACTTCCACAAAGTAATCCAATGTTTCTAGGTTCTCGGTTTCAGTGGGTTCGACCATCAAAGCTTCTTTAACAATCAAAGGGAAATAAGTGGTTGGGGGGTGAATGCCAAAATCCATCATTCGTTTGGAAATATCCAAGGCATGAATATCTGGCGCATCTTCCCAACGTCCTTCGATTACAAACTCATGCATGCAGGTGCGCTCATAAGGAATCTTATACGTATCCTTTAATTTATGCATTAGGTAATTGGCATTTAGAACAGCCATCTCAGAGACTTCCCTCAGACCTTTCGCGCCATGCATCAAAATATATGTGTAAGCTCGCACCATCATGCCAAACTGGCCGTGGAAGGCTTTCATGCGTCCGATGCTGTGTTTTGGGGTGACGAGATCATAGAAGGGATTCCCTTCCTCATCTTCCTCTACAATTTCGACTAAGGGGCCTGGGAGATAATCTACCAAGAAATCGACTACGCCCACAGGGCCAGAACCCGGGCCACCGCCCCCATGAGGGGTTGAGAAGGTTTTATGAAGGTTGTAATGCAAGATATCAATGCCAAATTCAGCAGGTTTTGCAATGCCTAACAAGGCATTCATATTTGCGCCATCGCCATAAACCAATCCCCCAGCATCGTGGACGATTTTGCAAACTTCCTGTACATTTTCCTCGAACATCCCCAAGGTATTTGGGTTTGTCAGCATTAATCCGGCCAATGTGTCGTCACATTCTGCTCGAAGGGCTTCTAGATCGATATTTCCGCGAGCGTCTGATTTGATCTCGACAACTTTGAAGTTATTCATTGCGGAGGTGGCTGGATTTGTGCCGTGGGCGGAATCTGGGATCAAGATCTTATTCCGCTGAGTTTCACCTTTCTTGTAAAGGTATTTGCGGATAATCATCACCCCGGTAAGCTCGCCATGAGCGCCAGCAGCGGGTTGAAGAGTAACCTGTGAAAAACCACTGATTTCAGCTAAATATTTCTGGAGCAAGTACATTAATTTTAGATTTCCTTGTACTGTTTCAGAAGGTTGGAGTGGATGGGACTTAGCAAAACCAGATAAACGAGCAGTTTCCTCATTTATTCTCGGGTTATATTTCATCGTGCAGGAACCAAGAGGGTAAAAGCCGGTGTCAACACCGTGGTTCAGCTGAGATAAATTGGTAAAATGTCGAACCGCTTCCAATTCATCTACTTCTGGAAGCACTAAATCTTTGCGCAAAAACTCATTTGGCAAAGCAGTTAATGGGACTTCTGGTTTTGGAAATCGAACTGCACGTCGGCCAGGAGATGATTTTTCGTAGATTGTTTTTTGTTCAGTCATTATGCCACCTCCTTTAAAGCGCTAACAAGTGCATCAATATCTTCCTTGGGGTTCAGTTCAGTAACAGCAAACATGAGGTGATTTTCCATGCCATCAAAATCTTTTCCTATTTCATAACCGCCAATGATCCCTTTTTCCAATAAAGCCTTATTAATCTCTTCTGCTGGTTTGGGACATTTAACGACAAATTCATTGAAAAATGTTTGGTCTGTGACCAATTCAAAGTTATCAAGACCAGCGATCTGGGAAGCCGCATAATGGGCATTTTGGTAGCAGAGTTCGGCAACTTCACGCAAGCCTTCTTTTCCAACCATTGTGAGATAAATTGTGGCTGCCAAGGCCATTAATCCTTGATTCGAGCAAATATTTGAGCTGGCCCTTTCTCGTCGGATATGCTGCTCACGGGCACTTAATGTGAGTACATAACCTCGTTTGCGTTCGACCAAATCCTCGGTTTCGCCAACAATTCTTCCGGCTAAACTTCTGACATGTTTTTTCTTTGTGGCGAGCATTCCTAAATAAGGTCCGCCATAGGAAAGACCGATCCCAAAGGGTTGGCCTTCCCCACAGACAATATCTGCATCAAATTCACTTGGGGCTTTAAGCATCCCTAATGCCATTGGATTGACCACCATCACTAGCAATGATCCTGCTTCGTGAGCTGCTTTTCCTAAGGCCGTATAATCAAATACTCTGCCGAAGAAATCGGGGTACTGAACAACTACGCAGGCGGTATCTTCATCAATTGAATCGATGAGCGTGTCTGGGTTAGACCATGGATCCAAATCCTCCCCACCGATATCAAAATCTGCTGGTTTAAAATAAGTATCAATGGTTTCGCGATAATGGGGGTGAAGAGCGGGGGAAATAATCGCTTTCTTTTTCTTTTTTCGAGAGATCCCGTATGCCATATTTACTGCTTCAGCTGCAGCGGTTGCACCATCGTAATGAGAAGCATTTGAAGCGTCCATGCCGGTCAGGTTGATCACATGGCTTTGATATTCGAATATCGCTTGCAAGGTTCCCTGAGAAATTTCGGGTTGATAGGGGGTATAAGCAGTGAAGAATTCTCCACGACGTAAAATTGCATCTACGGCCGCAGGGACATAATGGCGGTAAGCGCCAGCACCTAAAAAATTAGGCATGCGAATGCCAGGGACGTTTTTAGTGTGGAGGCCATAAAGTGCATTATAGGCTTCCATTTCTGAATGCGTTTTTGGAAGATCTAGATCTGGAAAACGAATGTCTTCTGGAACGATCTCAAATAATTCTTCCAAAGATTTTGCCCCGATGGCCGCTAACATTTTTTCGCGGTCTGTATCGGTATGGGGATGAAACATTTTTATTCTCGTCCTTTGGTATCTGCCTCATAAGCTGCAGCATCCAACATTGACTCAACTTCTGCTGGGTCTCCCAACTCGATTTTGATCATCCAAGCTTCGCCATAGGGATCGGTATTGACAAGCTCTGGTGCATCGAGAAGATCTTCATTTACTGCGACAATTTTGCCGCCCACTGGAAAATAAACATCCGATGCTGCTTTTACGGATTCAATTGTGCCAAGGGTATCTCCCTTACCCACATCGTCCCCCTCGGATACGGCGTATTCAACGAATACGATATCTGAAAGTGCATCTTGAGCAAAATCAGAAATCCCGATAGTTGCTGTGTTTCCTTCGACACGAATCCATTCGTCCTTAGTCGTATATTTCAAATCTGTTGGAAAATTCATTTTAAACCTCCGAAAAAAATAGGGTCAATTTTGAGCGAATAACGATTAGTCATTTTGTTTCCGTTTATATTGATTGAAAATATTAATTTACTCAATAAAAAAGGGCGTACGCCAAGATACGGCATACGCCCTCTGTCTAAAACCTGAGAGATTCAAACGACCAAATGGTCGGATTTGCCCCGTCGGTGTTTGCAAATCAGCATGCAAACTTTCCAGAGAGTTGTACGATAACAGGGTCCTTTTACCTGAGAGTTTCGTCTGGTTAGCTCTTTATAGCCAGACTTGCCCCTTCGGTGTCCTGTGATATTTCCAGGATCTCTCCCCTGCTAACGTTAAATTGTTCGTTTTAATGATTATAAAGTGCCCTAGGTTGAAATGCAAGGGGACAAAAAAGCCCGTTCGATTTCGAACGGGCTTAAATAAAGTCTAACAATACTATTACCTAAATATAGATTAAGCCCAGCCCTGCTTTACAACAAAATCGGAGATAAATGGAATTACTACTTCTTCACCTTGATAGGCTTTATAACCAAGGTACAGTTGGTAGAACCATCCACCGAAACCGATGCAAACACCAATTAAAACAAAGGAGGTTACAAAAGTAATTACAAACAAAATCGCACCATAAACCAATGCTTGTACGTAATGTTTCTTAATATAGGGTCGATCTTTTTTGCCTTCCATCAACATCAATATGATGGGGACAATGGGACTAAATACATATGATAGCGCTGCCCATAATTTATCATCCTGAGTTACTTCCATTCCTGTTTCTTCCGTCATTTTTACTGCCTCCTGAAATTTAGGTTCTTTCTCTATTTTAACATCAACTGTTGATTTCCCGCCATGAATTTCCTGATTTACTTCTAAAACCCCAAAAATCCAATTCAGTTGCGAAATATTTTTTGATATTTGGCCTCCACATATTCTATTAAATAGAAAATTTTCTTCATTTTCCTCTCGAATTCTATTTATCCCTGGGATGGCTTATTTTTATGTTAAAATCGAATTATGGAAAAAAGAATTGTATTTATGGGGTCACCTGAATTTGCAGTACCGAGTCTTATCAAACTTATTGAAAATTACAATATTGTGGGTGTCGTAACCCAACCTGACCGAATGGCTGGGCGAGGGAAAAAGCTAAAAGCGCCCCCGGTTAAATTAGCTGCACTTGAATACCAAATCCCCATTTGTCAACCTGTCAAATTGCGTAAAAATCCTGAGGCGTTTGAGCATTTAGAAAAATGGAAACCTGATTTGATTGTTGTGGCCGCATTTGGTCAAATATTGAGGAAAAATATATTAGAGCTTGCTGAATTTGGATGCGTAAACGTACATGCCTCCTTGCTTCCACGCTGGAGAGGGGCCTCACCCATAAATGCAGCAATATTAAACGGGGATGATGAAACGGGAATCACGATCATGAAAATGGATGCGGGGATAGATACTGGGGACATTCTCATGCAAAAGCCCATTTCAATTGGGGAGCAAAATGCAGGTGAGTTAAGCAAGACCTTGTCTACCGTTGGCGCTGAACTCCTTGCAAAAACTTTACCAGCTTTTTTTAAAGGTTCAATTGTTCCAGTAATACAAAATGATGAAGAAGCTACATACGCGCCAATGCTTAAAAAAGAGGATGGCTTATTAGATATGAACAAATCTGCAAAACAGCTCTCCTTACAAATAAGGGCATATGATCCATGGCCGGGTAGTTTCATAGTCCATGAGGGAAAATCCTTCAAAATTCACGAGGCTTTTGCCGTCGATGGAATATCCGGTACGACTGGGGAGAAAATTGCTTATGCGAATTTGCCTGCAATTCACACCGCGAACGGACTTTTGGTGTTAAGAACTGTACAGCCAGCGGGAAAAAAACCCATGGCTGGGGACGTTTTTCTTCGAGGGGCCCGAAACTGGGTCCAATAAACCACTTTTGTATCCTTTTATAAGGAAAAGGAAAAAATCATGGATAATAAGAAGTTTGTTGTTGAATTGATCGGCACGTTTGCATTGATCTTTATCGGTGCTGGTGCAGTTGCAATTGGTGTAGGTGGCTTAGTGGGTGTTGCGCTTGCCCATGGTTTGGTCGTAGCCACATTGGTTTACGCCCATGGACCGATCTCTGGTTCACACATCAACCCTGCAGTTACCTTGGCAGTAGTTATTGCCGGAAAAATGAACATTAAAGAAGCAGTGCCTTATTGGATCGCCCAATTTGCAGGTGGTGCATTAGGAGCTACAGCCCTATACTTCATTTTTGGGAATGCAGACAATGGTTTGGGAGCAACGGTTTTGGCTGAAGGCGTTGGCCCCCTACAAGGATTTGTCTTAGAAATGATCCTTACCTTCTTCCTGGCAAATGCAGTATTGCAAGGAACCATTAAAGGGAATGCAGGTAACTTTGCAGGGTTTGCGATAGGGATGACCTATACCCTGGCAATTCTAATGGGTGGACCAATCACTGGTGCATCCTTAAACCCTGCCCGAACTTTTGGTCCTGCCCTATTTACCGGCACGATGAATCAGTTTTGGATCTATCTGATCGGCACAGGTGCGGGTGCCACTTTAGCAGCCTTATTCTATAAATATACTGAACAAGAATAAGAAAGCTATTTTGTAAAAATCTACCCTCGATCAATATTTTTGGTCGAGGGTTCTTTTTATTTATTATAATGAGATACAATATTTTACAATTTCTCCTAACTCACGAGGACCTATGGAACCTAAATTAAATATACTTAGTATCGGGGCAGGCGCAATCGGTACTTATTTTGGTGGAAGTCTTGCCTTAAAAGGACATAATGTTGTTTTTCTTGAACGCCCTCAAGTGGCAGGTGAATTGGAGAATGGAAGTTTAAAACTTAGTATTAATGGGGATGAGCTTGAGATCAAAAAACCTAAAGTAGTAGATAGCTTACCAGAAGCCATTAAACAAGGACCCTATGATTTCGCTCTGTTCGCCCTTAAATCATTTGATACCGAGAGTGCTTTAGAGGGGTTCGCACCGTTTTCAGAGCAACTCCCACCTTTTCTTTGTTTATCGAATGGCGTGGAAAATGAGCAAGCCATTGCAAAAGTATTAGGAGAGGATAAAGTCATATATGGAACGGTGACGACTGCGGTGGGCAGGCGCGGGAACGGGAATATCATTGTAGATAAATTACGGGGTGTGGGAATTGCCAAAGGACATCCTCTGTCAGAACGAATTGCCAAGGCAATGGATGTTGCAGGTCTGCAGGCTATTCTTTATGAGGATCCCGCGTCGATGAAATGGTCTAAGATGCTCACAAATTTAATCTCTAATGCCAGTTCAGCAATTGTGGATATGCCCCCAGCCGAGGTATTTTCCCATTCGGGGTTATTTTACCTGGAAGTTAAGCAGCTTCGCGAAATGCTATTTGTGATGAAAGAATTGGGAATAAAAGTTGTAGACGTACCGAAAACACCAGTTAAAGCTCTTGCCTTCGCATTGAAAATATTACCCTTGTTTATATTGCGCCCCCTTCTCTCAAAAGCTGTTGGGGGTGGACGTGGAGATAAGATGCCCTCTTTTCATATCGATCTTCATAATGGGCGGGGGAAAAGCGAAGTGAGTTATCTAAATGGTGCGGTGGTAAGAAATGGGGAAATTTTGGGCATTCCCACCCCTGCGAATTTATTGTTAGAACAAAAATTGATGGCCTTAACACTAGGTCATGAAACTATTGATACGTACCGTCATAAACCAGAAAAACTTTTGGCAGATTTGTAATATAAGTTAGATTATTTTTAATTTTTAATCCCAATTTCCAGGTAACTCTTTTTAATTATTTTGGGGGAAATATATGTATATCTATTTACTTTCTATTTTATAGAATTTGACATAAAATGATAATTCTTTTATTGAAACTAATTTAATATATTCACGTATATCTTATTAACATGGCAAATTTTGAATCTCATTCCCAAATTAACGGATCGAACGGTCATCCCCCAAAAGCCAGCTTTGGTGATGTTCAATTACCCAATACCCACCTGCACTATGTAACCTGTGGAGAGGGCGAGCCCCTGATCATCGTACCAGCCACCGTATCTTTAATTGAGCAGTGGATGCCCCTCGCCCAATTTATGGGGCAAAGATATAAATCTTATTTCTTCGAGATGCCGGGGCATGGAAAATCGACACCTTATCCCTTTAAGTTCAACAGTTCCTATGTGCCCCAAACAGTGGAGGCCTTTGCAGATGCAATGGGCATCGAAAAATTTACTCTAATGGGTTTTTCATTCGGCGGTTTATTGGCTATGCGCACGCTCGAGCATTTAGAGCATCGAATTAATAAAGTGATCTTGCTATCTCCCCTCCTAAGTCAGGAAACCTTAAAGTATCAAAATCCAAAAAGATGGATCATAAAAACCGGGATGAATTTATTAAAGAATTCCAAAGCTCAACAGACTGCCCACCAAATCATGAATTCTAATTATTTTGAGAAACCGCTCATGTATGCGGTGAGCAAGATAACAAATGTAGAACAAAGTATATTAAAAAGTAAGAATGCCTTAAAAATTCCCATCTCGACTTTAGATGTTTTCGCCCATACGGTCGGTGAGATCTTCGAAATGGAATATAAAAATGGTGGACCTCCATCAGAGATCCCCTGCTTTTTTGGGATGTCTATTTACGATGATATGATCGACTTCGGGATGACCGAATCCATTGTAAAAAAGCATTTTAAAAATTTGACGATGCAAAAATTCTTCCACCCTTACCATCAACCACCTGAACCTCCCACCTTTGATTGGTTGGTAAATGGGTTTGATGAATTTCTTTCCATAATAAAGTAAACCTTTCTTATAGTCCCCCATATCTTCTCATAGAGCAAGCTAGGTTAGATTAGTTTCGCTTCTTCCTGGATTGTTTTCCATGCAATTTCAACATCCTGTATATCGCTATCCTCTTCTGGCATCCCCCCATAGCGAACCTTCATATAAGCGTTAGTAATAGTTACCATTTCAGGGTTGAGAGTAGATAGTTTTTCTTGCGCAACAACTATAAACTCCAGAGGCGTTTGGGCTTTCTTGCGGGGGATGTCTAGGTCAATGCATAAATTTAAGAATTTTGCATATATTCTGCGAATCCGAACCGAGGCTAATAAATTATCCAAATATTTTTCCCGAAGGGATTCTAAGCCTTCTTGGAAAGCCTTCAATGGGTTTTTGATCACGGTCCTAAATGCTTCAACCAAACTGGTTTGAGAAACCTCATCACCTTCATTCACCATATTTTTTATTCGGTTACTTTTAACCACCTTTCTTACTCCAGCGATAATCACAAACACCGCGATTAAAACTGAGGCCCAAATTATTATAGGATAAACAATTTCCCTCCCCCCAAAATCACTGATCGAATCGGGTGTCGCAGATGGACCGAAGATGATGCCCTCATATAATCTGGTTTGGTCCAATATTTCAGGGGCAACCTGATCATCTCCAACCCACCATTCAACCAACATCAATACCGGTAAAAAGATAAACCCGATAATTGAATAGAATACCTTTGCTACCCCACCGAAGAGGGATAATATTCCCCTTCCAGTGTCCCGCCCAAACACAAGACCTAATCCTAGGGCAAAGATAATCGTCATCAAGGCGGTGGTAGTCAACCCTCCAAGCCATTGAAAACTAAAGGGAATTTTTGCTCCACCGCGACTATATCCCACCAATGCCAACCTGGAAGTAGCCATGGCCATCAATGTGAAAAATGAAAAACTTGCGAGGGAAAGAAATGGTAAATCTCCACCAAAAAAGAGCGTAAATAAGGCAAAGAAAACAAACATGAAAATCCCTAATTTCAATTGCCCATAGACTCCGTTTTGAATTCCCTGATATCTTGCCAAGTTAAAGGCAGCCCGCCAAGTCAGTATCATGATCATGATAATCACAAAAGAATCGGGTAAATTTTCCCTAAGATCCTGAAAAGCTACCGGAAGATTAATTGTTTTTGAAAGCGGGATAGCTGCTGCGGGGGGGAGATCAATAATCTGTAAGCCAATCACAATAGATATTAGCAGTAAGATCACCAACATGATGAAGCTGTTTTGAGGATTACGTGTGCTAAAAACCAATGACCTCGCCACAATGTAGATCACCATCAAAACGATTCCAACGGCAATGGACAGCTTTATATATGGCAGAGCATGATCAAATTGGTAAAACCATTGGGTCCACATTAAAAACCAACTTAAGATCATTCCTAATACAAAAAGGACGGTGATGATCTGCCAGACAGATACCCCAAAATCCTTGAGATCGATCCCTTTTTTATCCTCAGCCATTATAAAGCCCTCTGGTTTTTTGTAAACTCATTGATCGTCTTTTCCCCTTTGAAAGGCAAATGGACGGTATGAATCCCCTCAATTTCTGGCGGGAGTTCTTCAGCAAATGAAAAGAGAACAATCCGACGACCATGTTGTCGAATGCGCAAAAGTGTCTCAACCAATTCGGGTTTTATGATCGCGGTTAGCACAACTAAGGTTGCGCCATAAGGTATCTTAGGCATTTCACTCATCAAAAATCGTTCAAATGGACCAACAATAAATGGGGTGACTCCAGCCAATGCCCCAAAGAGATTCGATAAATGACGAGGAGAACTGCCAGGGCTGATTCGCGAACCTCGGGAAGAATTGGCAATCATGCCATTCGAAATAAGCCCAATTTGATATCCATCTTTCATGCCAATATCCAATATCGAAGCAGTTGCACTTAACACATATTCAAACAACTCGGGATAATACCCTTCCCAGATACTGGGAAAAGTAGATACATTCATACAGGCCATTAGTACCTGAGCCGAGGTGGGTTGAAATACCTTTACCTTTAATTCACCTGTTCGGGCAGTTGCAGGCCAATGCACCTGGCGAAAACTATCTCTTGGGCGATAATCACGAATGCCCATTGGAAAACTTGGATCTTCAAATATTTTTTTCCTTGATTTACGATCACCAAAAGGATCATCGGGGGGTAAGTTCAGATCTTCTAAGGGAATGAGGCTTGGGAATACAGTCAGATATTCAATATTTTTCAAGGTCTTTTCTTTGGAGAATATCCCAAAAAGATCTCCCGTTTCTAGCTTGGTGGGACCAATTGGGTATGCGCCACGCGCTCGAAATTTAAGCTGGTAAGATCTTTTAACTTTTTCAAACCACCTCAGACTATATACATTATGCAGATTTCCCATATGCGGCAGGTGTGATGAGATCAACTTTTCTTCATCCACAGGTCCAACAGCCCTCTGCCATGGGTCTCGGAATTTCAGCCAGGATACAGGTAATATTTTATTATTCTCAACTTCAATCTTTACAGCAACTTCTTCCCCTGGGAATGCGCCCGTATAATGGAAATTTCGAGTGTATTCGATATTATCAAAAGCTTTATTGCTCCACCATCTGGCAGTCCAATAGATCAGGACAATACTAAAAATTATTAGTGTGACTATGGGCATATCCAATAACAAAGCCACAATAAAAATTATTAATGCGAGGGGGAACCAGCTTTTAAAACTCATTTACTTTTCAACGGGTACTGGCACTGAAGAGACAATATCTGAAACCAAAGATTCTGGCTTTCTCCCACGTAATTGGGCTCGTGGGGAAATCATCAGGCGATGGGTCAAGACGGATGGAGCCATGGCTTTAATATCATCGGGGATGATAAAGTCTCTCCCCTTGATTGCTGCTAATGCTTGGCTCGCCATATATAAAGATAAGCTGCCTCGGGGGCTGGCGCCCAGATCAATTTCCTCGTGTTCGCGCGTCGCCCTAGCTATCTGGACAATATAATCTCTCAAAGAATCATCCACTCTCACTGATTTCCTTTCTTCCTGCATGGTGAGGATTTCTTCGATCCCAGTTACTGGTTCCAAACTGGGAAGCGGATCTTCAGAATGGAATCGATCTAAAATACGAGTTTCCTCTTCCTCAGTGGGATATCCAATGCTGACACGTAGTAAGAAACGATCAATTTGTGCCTCTGGGAGTGGAAAAGTACCTTCAAGTTCGACAGGGTTTTGGGTTGCTAAAACGAGGAAAGGTCTTGGTAAATTTCTAGTTTCACCGTCTACCGTCAATTGGCGTTCCTGCATTGCTTCAAGCAGCGAAGATTGCGTTCTTGGGGTTGCCCGATTGATCTCATCAGCTAAAACCACATTACTCATTATCGGTCCGGGTCTAAATTCAAATTCCTGTTTCTTTTGGTTAAACCAATTTAACCCCGTCACATCGGAGGGGAGAAGATCCGGCGTGAATTGAATGCGCTTATAAGAAGCACCCAGAGAAATTGCCAATGAGCGTGCCAAAGTGGTCTTTCCCAATCCAGGAACATCCTCTAATAAAACATGACCTTCACATAATACTGCTACCAATGTGAGATTGATCACGTCATCTTTCCCAACGATCACTTTTTGAATATTTTTACGAATCTTTTTGGCCACATCAATAATCATAAGATCTCCATTATCCAAGCTTAATTATTTTTTTCAAAACGCCCAGCTATTATAATCTGCAAATTTGATTTATGATTTATCTTTTTTCCTTCCTCACAAAATCAAATTTGGTAAAATATGTTTACAGTTTTATTTCCATTTTTAACCCTATTAAAAAAGAGCCAACTTGTGGAGGTAGTTTTATGACCGAGCAATTTGAATTTGGGGGAAAGATCGTCTGGGAACCCTCGGATGAACACATAAAATATGCGCGCCTCACAGAATTTATGCAACTGAATGACATTTCTGATTTTTCAGAACTCATGGATCGATCTACCGCGGATGTGGCTTGGTTCACAGAAGTTATCTTAAATTTTTTGGATATTAGATTTTATAAGGGTTATGAAAAAGTTGTTGATCTCTCAAAAGGAATAGCTTGGCCAGAGTGGTGTGTCGGGGGTAAATTAAATATTGTCCATAATTGTTTGGATAAATACATTGGCACAGAAAAGGAAAATGAAACCGCTTTTACCTATGAAGGTGAGGATGGTCGAGTTGAAACTCTTAGTTACGGTCAGTTGAATCGTCAAGTCAATCAAACGGCAAACGCGCTTAGAAGTATAGGTTTGGGCAAAGGGGATGCGGTTGGACTTTACATGCCGATGATCCCTGAAATTGTTGTAGCCTTTTTAGCAATAGCGAAAATCGGGGGCATCATTCTGCCCTTATTTTCTGGATATGGAGTTAGCGCAATAGTAACTCGGCTCAATGATGTTGGGGCAAAGGCACTATTTGTCGCCGATGGGGCCAACAGACGAGGGAAAACGCTCCTAATGAAACCCACTGCTGACGAGGCTGCCTTACAGGTCCCGAGTTTAAATCATATGATTGTGACGAACCATCAGCAGATCGAAATAGATATGCAGGCCGATCGTGATTATTTTTGGCAAGAGTTAATTCCCCAGCAATCAGATGTGGCATATACAGAAGAAATGGATGCTGAAGACCACTTGATGATCATTTATACCTCGGGGACGACCGGCAAGCCCAAAGGTGCGGTGCATACCCACTGCGGTTTCCCCATCAAGGCTGCACAAGACATGGCTTTTGGTACCGATGTTCACCCTGGAGATATGATCTATTGGATGACGGACATGGGTTGGATGATGGGACCTTGGTTGGTATTTGGTGCGCTGTTATTGGGAGCCTCTTTTTTCATTTACGATGGTGCACCAGATTTCCCCGGTCCAGATCGTCTTTGGTCGATGGTCGAAAAACATAAAATCAATAGTTTAGGGGTTTCCCCTACCTTGATACGTGCCCTGATCTCCCATGGTGAAGAACCATTTCGCAAACATGACCTGAGCTCCATTCGCACCTTTGCGTCGACTGGCGAGCCTTGGAACCCAGACCCTTGGATGTGGCTTTTTGAAAAAGTTGGGGGAAGCAAAATACCCATCATCAATTATTCGGGGGGTACCGAGATTGGAGGTGGCATCGTGATGGGCAATCCCTTAATGCCGCTCAAACCAGCCTCCTTTTCAGCAGTTTGCCCAGGGATAGCCGCAGATATTTTTGACGAATACGGCAATTCGGTCGTCGATGAAGTTGGGGAATTAGTAATAAAAACCCCATGGATTGGCATGACGCGGGGATTTTGGAAGGATCCCCAGCGCTATGAAGAAAGTTATTGGTCGAGGTGGGAAAATATTTGGGTGCATGGAGATTGGGCTGCTCGGGACAAGGATGGCCTCTGGTATATATTGGGACGTTCGGATGATACGATCAAAATTGCTGGAAAACGACTTGGCCCCGCTGAAGTTGAGTCGATCCTCGTGGCTCATGCTGCGATAATAGAAGCGGGAGCAATTGGCATCCCCCATAAAATCAAAGGGAGTGAGCTAGTTATGTTTTGCATATTAGCACCAGGGGAAAATGCAAGCGAATCACTTAAATCTGAATTGAGCAAAATGCTTATCGAGGAAATGGGGAAACCATTGGCCCCCAAGGAAATTTATTTTGTTAGCGATCTTCCGAAAACTAGAAATGCAAAGGTGATGCGCAGAATGATCAAATCGGCATTCCTCAACCTAGACTTAGGAGATACCTCTTCCTTGGTAGATCCTCATGTGGTCGAAGAAATTAAAAATTTAGGGGGTGCAAAATGATTCAATCTGCCTATATTACTGCTCTACAAGATACCCATCAATTCCAAGGAAAAACAAATGATTGTGCGGCGATCAGTGTGGCCATGGCATGCAATGTTTTTAATCAAACCTCCGTAGATGGATATGAACTTGGTCAAGAATTGAATGGTTTTACTTGGCGGGGGGCATTCCCATTATTTCGACGCATTCCCGACAATGCAGTCATGCCCTGGGGGATGACCGATGCCGCCAAACAATTTGGATTAAGAGCATCTTGGCGTATGTTTAAGAAAGAAGAACAACTAAAAGAGAAGATTAATCAAGATATCATTTTGCTTCCAATCATTGGCCGATGGAAACCTCTATACGCTCATGTAATGCCACTGGTTGCTTTCGATGAAACCAAGGGATGGGGATTTGTTAACCCTGCCAAGAAGAAAAACACGATCTATTTCATTTCAGAAGAGAAATTCAGAATACAGTGGAAATGGTCACTCAATATGCTAGTCGAGATCAAACGAAAATAATATTAATATCTTTAGGAGAAAAAAATGGATTTTGATCTAAGCAAAGAGCAAAAGTTATGGCAAGCTACAGTTCATGCCTTTGCAGAAAAAGAATTACGTCCTCGGGCTCACGAAATTGATCTCACTGGAAAATTCAATTGGGAAGCGACCAAAAAAATGGGTCCCCTCGGCCTTTTGGGCATGATGGTTCCTGAAGAGTTTGGGGGTTCTGAGATGGATACTTTAGATGTTGCAATAGCTATAGAAGAATTGGGCTGGGGTTGTGGGAGTACTGCCTTGGCAATCTCTGCCCACAACGGGCTTGGATGTGCACCACTTGCAAATTTTGGGTCAGAAGAATTAAAACGTCAATTTCTGCCAAAGGTAGTTTCTGGGGAGGGGAAATTAGCCGCATTGGCTCTTACCGAACCGGGTGGTGGATCAGATCTCAAAGGAAGTATCCAAACCAAAGCTGAAAAAAAGGGGACGGACTGGGTGATCAATGGGTCCAAAATGTGGATCACTAACCCGGGGGTTGGAGAATTCGTGATTACCTTGGTGAGAACTGACCCAGATTCCGATACGAATGCCTATAGTTTGATCTTGGTTCCCATTGATGCAAAAGGCCTTCATGTGGGACCCGCAGAAAAAAAGATGGGGTTAAACGGATCAATGACCCATGCTTTATCCTATGATAACGTCACTGTGCCTGAAGGGTACCTGATCGGTGAGGAGGGCCATGGATTAAAATATACCTTGCAAACCCTAGATAGCGGACGGGTGAGTATTGGCGCTTTATCGATCGGCTTAGCTAGAGCGGCTCACGAAGTTTCAATGCAATACGCCAAAGATAGAAAGATGTTTGGAAAAACCTTGGCGGACAAGCAGGCCATTCAATGGATGATTGCAGATGCCGCTACTGAGATAAAAGCGGCCCGGCTAATGGTCTATCATGCTGCCAATCTGAAGGATAAAGGGAAACCATTCACCAAAGAAGCGGCCATGGCAAAGCTATTTGCATCAGAAATGTCTGAGCGTGTTTGCCGAAATGCCATTCAAATCTTGGGAGGTTATGGTTATAGCAGGGAATACCCTGTGGAACGATTTTACAGAGATACACGACTAATGACCATTGGAGAAGGAACAAGTGAAATTCAGAGGTTGGTCATATCAAGATTAGAAATGGCTGGAAAATAAAAACATTTCAGATTTGATGCGATCCCTCTGCCGCGGGATCATCTTTCAATAATTGAATCGCATGGGGGATAACCGACTGAATTACCGCAAAATTTTCTGTTGCAGCTTTTGGGCTACCGGGAAAATTTACAATTAAAGTGGTTTTTCGTATTCCAGCAATTGCCCGAGAAAGCATCGCATGATCAGTGATTTTTAAACTTTGCGCCCGCATCGCTTCTGCAATGCCCGGTGCATTTCGATCAATAATTTCTAATGTTGCTTCGGGGGTAATATCTCTTTGAGCAAATCCTGTCCCCCCAGTCGTTAAGACTAAGTCCAATTTCTCAAAATCCACCCATGAGATCAGGGTGGATTTTATTACTTCTAGGTTATCGGGTACGATTGATGAAACTGAAACCTCCCAACCCTGCTCTTGAACTAATGTTTTCAATGCAGGACCAGATAGGTCTTCCCGTTCCCCTCTCGAGGAACGGTCTGATACCGTAAGAATACCAACTCTAATCATCTTCTGTGTCTAAGCCTACTAACTTCCGCCATGAGCCATGAATACCATCTTCAGTGACGCCAAAGTAATAGCGATATACATTCCCCTGTTTTCGCACTAAGTCGTAACGCTGACTTTTACCTTGTTTGCTAGTGTTGATCAACCCAATATTCCCCTGCCATTCAGCTTTGGGTCTTTTAGTTTCTGCAGGCAATTTGGCATAATTCATAATCGCATAATGCCATAAGCGTCTGGCAGATTTTTCTGTCACATTTTTGACTTGATTACCATTTCGCAAATCTTTCACCGAATAATAGGCCACTCCGCTACGCTCAGTTACTGAGGTAACTTCCACGCCTGTTCTTGGAGGTTGTATGCCATCTTTGGGCTTGCTCAATTTGCCAATCTTTTTAGATTTTTTTGCGGGAGCCACTTGAGTAACTTCTGGTTTCGTCGGTATGACAACAGGAACACTCTTTCCACGTTGAACCAAACTCACAATTTCGTCACGGACAGCTAACCCCGTTTCGGCCTCAGCACGCACAAAGATCTTATTATCGTCCACGGCATAGGGAGGGTCATCACCCCGAGGAATGATCACCTGGATAATGTCTTTATTTCCGGATTTCTGCGAATTTACCGTACAGGTTAATGGGGGGCTGATCCGGTTACTAATTTCTTTTTCCAATTGTTTAATTGCATTGGCTGGGTTACTTATCCCAACCGGAGATTGTGAAGAATCATTGCTCGCGCCAATGTAAATGGTGCCGCCAATAGTGTTTGCAAACGCACAAACATCAGAGATCACTGCAATAAGCTTCCCTCCTCTAGCAGTCATTCCCTCATGAAACTCTTGGACAATATTACTTCCCTCTTCCAGAGCTGATTTAAGGAAATCAAATTCGTCGCCACCTTTCTTTTTCTGATGGGGACGAGTCCGAGAAAAATCATTTCCCTGAAACAGTTCCCTCAAGGCTTCAAAGGTATTTTCGTGGACCAAAACGTCTGTTGCCCGATCTCCGATCCCCAAATTCTTTTTTCGTTTAGAGTCGGTCACCATTCGGTGTGCATCAGATCCTTGAATACAATGCATTCGACGCGGATATTCAGGCTTACTTCCATTGAAAAAACTAGCTGTTTTTCGACGTCCGTAATTTTCAAGGTCTGTTACTTCTAGAGCAATTAAATTTGGGTCTTGAGTATAGGCAATTTTCGTTTGGCCCCCAAAGGAAAACCCCCGCATTGCCACACCATTACTCGAGTTCGCATGCGCGGCGATGACCATTCCACCGGCATCATTGATCACTTGATACGCCCTGAGCACGTCAGCTGAAGCGCCAATCGTGGCTGAGCCTTCGTCTAATTGATCAGAAGGAACATTGAGGTCTAACAATAAATGTTCAATATCTCTAACCGGTTTTTCTGGCGGGAAAACACCGAGAATATGAAATCCAAACGTTGCCGTAAATTCAAATCCTGGCAAAACAGTTATTTTCCCTAGTAATCGTTGGTATTCTATTAAACTTGCATCTTCTTCTGGAAGAATGCGTTTCATATCCTTCAACATCTGAAGTTGGTCGATCTCTTCTTTCATTTTGCGGTAGCCAGCTACAGTATTATGATCGGTGTAAGCGACCATATCTAAACCCCGTGCTTCAGCCTGCTGCAAAATTTGTAAATTGGTCACATCTCTTTCTTGATAATCACTGGATGCGGGAGTGTGTAAATGTAAGTCGATTGCATACCACTTTCGTGAAGTACGCGTATTATTGTTTGTCATTATATATTCTCTTTAATTGGATAAAGGGTTTATTCCACTATCAAATTTTCGATCTTTCCGATCAATTCATCTGGCATGTAAGGCTTGAATAAAAAGTCATTAGCCCCATTTGAGATACATTCTTTTCGTAAGTCAGAACCACTAGTCATGATGATTTTTACATCAGCCAGGGATTCTTCTGCCTTAATTGCAGTTAATACTTTGCCGCCATCTTGCCCATTACCCAGATGGACATCCATCAGGATAATTTCGGGCATATATTCCTGAACTTCAGTAATAATATGATCGGTATTTGATATTGTTTTTACTTTATAACCCTCTATCTGTAGCAATGTTTTTAATAATTCTAACATTGTCGGGTCGTCTTCTAATAGCATTACTTTTTTCATTTGTTATTCTATTTTACTTAACTGGCTTTTCTTTTGATTTCGCCACATTTTTTTTGCTAGCAGAAATCTGGGAGCCAGTTGCTTTCTTGCTGGTGGATTTCTTTTTAACTGCTGGTTTCGAGCTGTTTTTTGTTTGCTTTTTACTTTTTGCTTTTGTAAGAGCTAGTTCGAATACCTGATCTACGGTATCCACAAAATGGAATTTAATATCACGAAGAACTTCTTCTGGAAGTTCTTCCAAGTCCGCTTCATTTCGGGCTGGCAATATAACTTCCTTTAATCCGGCACGATGGGCAGCGAGCATTTTTTCTTTAATTCCACCCACAGGCATCACTTGTCCGCGAAGGGTGATTTCTCCGGTCATTGCGACTTCGGGTTTAATCGGGCGATTGGAGACCAACGAAACCAATGTGGTCGCGATCGTCACACCCGCCGAAGGGCCATCCTTTGGTTGGGCACCAGCAGGAACATGCAAATGGATATCCTTATTTTCAAAATATTCGGGGTCAATATTCAGTTTATCCGCATGGGAACGCACATAGGATAAAGCCGCTCGCGCAGATTCCTGCATTACATCTCCAAGAGAGCCAGTCAGTTGAAAACCTTTTCCACCCGGCATTCCTGTGGCCTCAATGAATAATACATCGCCACCAAATGGTGTCCATGAAAGCCCGGTTGCAACACCTGGTAAAGATGTCCGGGTTGAGATTTCATCCGTATTGAAATATTTTGGTCTACCCAAATATTCACGGACTAGGTCAGGAGTTATTCTGACCTTCTTCACCTTTCCTTCGGCAATTTGGGTGACCACTTTGCGGAAAACAGAGCCTATTTCTCGTTCTAAGTTTCGCACCCCTGCTTCCCGAGTATAGGATCTAATGATTGTTTGGATCGCTTTCTTATTAAACGTTGCCTCAGATTTACGCAACCCGTTTTCTCTCAACTGTCGAGGAACGAGATAACCCTTAGCAATTTCTATCTTATCTCCCTCGGTGTAACTTGAAATTTCAATGATTTCCATTCGATCACGCAATGGACCAGGAATTGTACTCAGGGAATTTGCAGTGGTGATGAACATCACCTGTGAAAGATCAAATGCAACTTCCATATAATGATCTCTGAACTCTGAATTCTGTTCTGGATCAAGTACCTCAAGCAATGCGGATGCAGGATCCCCTCGGAAATCGTGGCCAAGTTTATCGATCTCATCCATCATAAAAATCGGATTACGTGATTCGGAACGTCTTAAGGCTTGCAGAATTCGCCCAGGCAATGCGCCAATATAAGTTCGTCGATGGCCTCTAATTTCAGCTTCATCACGAACCCCACCCAAAGAAATTCGAACAAATTTCCTTCCCAATGCTCTAGCTATAGACTGACCTAAAGAAGTTTTACCTACACCAGGAGGTCCCACAAAGCAAAGGATCACACCCTCTCTTACCTGCCGAATTTGATCGGAACTTTCCTTTTTCTTGAAATATACTTGGCGTTCGTTTCGCAATTTTCGTACCGCCAAAAATTCAAGCAAACGTTCTTTGACATCCTCAAGTCCGTAATGGTCATCATCCAATACTTCTCGAGCATGAGCAATATCAAAATTTTCTTCAGAGATCTTTTGCCATGGCAGATTCACCAACCAGTCTAAATATGTGCGGATCACGCCATATTCTGCTGAGGCTGAAGATAGTTTTGAGAGGCGATCTAATTCTCGCAGAGATTGCTTCTCTGCTTCCTCGGTCATTTCAGCTGCTGTGATCTTTTCTCGAAAATCGTCAATTTCGGCGGTTTGCTCGTCCTGCTCACCAAGTTCGCGTTGGATCGCTTTCAATTGTTCCCGCAAGAAATAATCTCTTTGCATTTTTTCAATTTCTGTCCGGGCTTCATTTTGGATCTTCTGACCCAATTCTAAGACCTCTACTTCTCTAGCCAAAATACTAGTTAGCGTATGAAGCTTTTCGGAAACCGATTTGATCTCAAGCAATTTTTGAGCGTCCACCATATCCATTCTTTGGAAATTTGCGATGGTGTAGGCGGTTTGAAGGGGATCTTCCATTTGCAGGACGGAATTTACAATTTCTTGGGGGATTGAAGAGATCAATTCAGTAATACGTTCAAATTGATTCCGCACATTTCGAGCTAAAGCTTCAAGTTCGAGTTCATCCTCATCTTCTTCTTCAGGTAAAAGCTCAATCTTGGCTTCCAAATAAGGCTTTTCTGAAACAAATTCCCCTAATTTAAAACGAGAAATACCTTGAACCAACAATCGTATTGTGCCATCAGGCGCACGGACTAAGCGATTGATATTTGCAACCGTACCGATCTTGTATAGATCATCTGGGCCAGGGTTCTCCAAGTCTGGGTCTTTTGAGGTTACTAGACCAACCAAACGCTCTCGAGCCATCACATCATCCACCAGACGAATAGAGCGTGGTTGACCAACATTTAAAGGAACAGCTGTATGCGGATAGACCACAACACCGCGCAGGGGTAAAATAGGGAGGGTGTCGGGTATGGGTGAAATTTCACCGCCATTTCCTTCTAACTCACCATTATCTTTTACGACGCGGTTAATCGTGGGTTGAAAAAGCAAATCATTTAAATCCTCATCTGCATCCAACCAATTCAATACTTCTAACATATCAATGATCCATCTTGAAACTGACATATATTATTAAAACCTTTTATTATTTTTGATTAACATCAATGCGCTGAGTAATGGCTTTGGGCAATACAATTGTAAGAAAGCCATCTTGATATTCAGCGTTTATCTGATCAAACTCAACCGCAGTGGGGAGTTCCACCAAGGACAAAAATTCGCCAGTATTTATTTCCATTTGGTAATAGGCACCATGCTCAGACAATGGCGGCCGTCCACCTCGTATCGAGAGAATCCTTTTTTCTAATCCAATATTAAATTCAGAATCTCTCATTCCTGCAATTTCCATTCGCACTACAATATCATTTTCTGTTTCGAATACATCGGTTGGGGGGCGCCAAATATGGGCTTGAAAACTTGTTTGCCGATAAACGCCTGAGATTACAAAACGGGGTTCACCAGAAGATTGATCTTGTGGTGAAAAATTTTGTGTAGTTTTATTTTTCATTTTCTTCACTCCCAAACCAAACTAAAAAATTCCAACTCATTACAACCTTTATTCTAGGGTAAAACACTGCGAGCTGCATTCAAAACAGCATCATAATCTGGTTCATTCCCAAGGCTTTCCATATAGTGCACATAGGCAACCTTATTATTAGCATCCACGACAAAAACCGCTCTGCGAAGGATTCTTCTTTCTTTGATCAAGCAACCGTACTTCATTCCAAATTCCGCTTCTAAATGATCTGATAGGACCAGCACTCTCTCTACCCCAGCCGCCCCACACCAATTCTTTTGGGCGTAAGGAAGATCCATACTAATCCCGACAATGACAATGTTTTCATCCAATTCCGAAGCGGCCTTATTGAATGTGCGCGTCTCAAGATCGCAAACACCGGTTGCCAAAGAGGGTAATGCTGTAAATATGCGTACTTTACCCTTGGTTGCTTCCAACACATCTACTACTTCCCAATCTTGGTTTTGCAATGCAAATGTGGGAGCATCTTGTCCCACAACAATATCCTCACCTAGTATAGTGACATCCTTGCCGCCCATTTGTAATAACCCTAAACGTTCCATTTATCGCTCCTAAATAATGCGTCTAAATTTCTCTCACCATTTCATTATTTGATAAGATAAATTTTTTCCACATAATAATTTTTTATTTCATACCCATATTATCTTCTTTTTCTTAACATAAGGTAAGAAATGACGGATTATACCTATTTCAAATATAAAGAGTATTGGCATATATCACTTAATAATAGTTGCAAAAACCAGTCAGAACAAATCTGACTGGTTTTGAATAATATCGTAGTACCTACAAGTATTTTTTTTATTCGGTAGGTCCAGAAGCTCTGATTCTACTTCCTTCAATCGATTGAAGAGCTAGGTATCGCTCACCAAATTTCTCAATATTCACCATCTCTGTATCATATTGGTCAAAATGGCGTTCTTCATCATCAACCAACCCCTCAAACACTTTTCTAGTGGCAGCATCAGAGTTTGCAGAAGATTCATTTGCCCATTTATTATAATCTTTTGCGCTGTCTTCCTCCATCTGGCGGGATAGTTTCAGCATTTCTTTCACATCATGGATTTTTTGTACTTCCATTGCTGCAATCATTTCAACCTCACCACCCAAGAAAAGTACACGCTCTGCACATAATTCGATATGTCCCATTTCTTCAATTGCAGTCTTGATAAATAACCCGGAAAGAAATTCATAATCCTGATCTTCGCAATGAAAATGAAAATACATATATTGGTGAACAGCATATAATTCGTCAGATATTGCTTTATTAAGCAATTCAATACTTTTTTCGTGCATGTTGTTTCTCCTTTTTTCCCCTTTTATCATTTTAAATCGAGATAAAGTTAGAATAGTACTATTTACTTGACAAAACCCAACCATATTTTCATGGATTGGTTTTTATCATTTTAGCGCCCCCGGTAGGAATCGAACCCACAACCTGCGGCTTAGAAGGCCGTTGCTCTATCCGTTGAGCTACGGAGGCATAACTCAGCAATTATACTCTTTGGTCGCAATTTTGGGTATGCTTTAGGGAAAATTGTAGTTCAACTAGTGGATTGAATATGAGATTTAAGGACGAAAAAATACTTTGATGTAGTTATCGGTACCATTTAGAATGAGAAGTTGACACAGTTTAGATTGTGCGAGCCAAAGACTCCGAACCCTTTGGCGAACTCCTCTTCAACAGTGAAACCTCCACAATAGTCTTCTGCCTAGCTGGCGAAGGTTAAATGAAAGTGGGCAAATTCATTTACTTTGCAGACAGTAATCGAAAAATTATCAAACTCCAAAGACTGACAAATGCAATAATCATTGCTTTAGGTTTTGTAATCAACGCCAGTAAAGCCCCAACCCACGAGTGAAAAAGTATATAAGGTGACAGAAGTGGTGAGGCAGCAAAAGAAAACTCTTTTTGTCGTCTTTGAATGGCCAGGTACAAAAAAACGATCCCAAAAGGAATTGAGTATGGCCAGAAACTTGCGTTCCACCAAAAATCTAACGCAGGGGTGAAACTCAATGGCCAAAACCCCCACACCGCAATGGAAATCAAAAAGACGATTGCGAACGGGCTGAACACCTTGATCGCAGCCTTTAATCCCTGAAATTTCCATGTATCAACTAACCAATAAATCGCCAGGGCTACTCCAATTTGGGGCTTAAGAAGAACAAAAAATAGCCCAATCTGTGGGGGAAGTACAAAACCAAGTGTAACCAGCCAATCTATATTGCCATTTAGAAGGCCATGAATAACTGGAGGGGATAGCAACAGTAATGCTATAGAAATTACGGTGCCTCCAAGTTTTTTAGCCGTGTAGAGGAAAGCAAGGATGCTCAAAAATATTAGCGCAACACGTCCCACTTCTTCAGGAAGCAATGCCAACGGTATTAACGGAATAATCGCCCAAGGGGGATAATTATAGTTGGTCGGCTCCCCATTTGATTCGAATAATCCTTCTCCAGAAATTATCCGAATGATTGCAGGTCGATACGTAGTCGACCAATCAATTGCTGGCGGTACATATTTGCTTCCAACCCAAAGCATTATAAGAAAGAGCCCGATTAATATCGCTAAAATCAACCTGCGAACCCACAGTTTCCTGGTCATAAAGATACTAATCCTTAAATTTTAGAAATTTGACAAGATTCAATCTTATTAATTATTAATTTGTTCAATTATAGTATAGCTCCTCTCGCCACGACAGCAACTTCAATAAAACTGATAACGGGAGATGTTTTAAAAACAAAGATGTAGACAAAATAATGGACTGAATTCTAAATCTAATAACCGGGAAAGCGACTAATAGGTAAAATAATATTTCCCCCCATCTAAAACCCCGGTGAGAGATTTCGGGTTATTAGCATCTTAAAACCAATGGACTACTCAAAATCTCTTGGAGTAGTCCTCAATAAATCCAACATATACAACCAATACAGTTCTTTTTTTCTATACTGCCTTATTCTAAGATCGGCCGAATTCCCCGATATACCCTCGCACCAGACAAGGTTCTCAGAATTGGTTTTGGATCTCTTTCCAATATTTCCCCCAGTTCTGCTGGCGTCATGGGGCTATTTCCGTTTTTGAGCAAAATCCTAAAGATTGCCTCTACGATCGCGGTATGTTTCTCCAAGAAACTCTCACCTTGAGCCGTATGAGTAATGACAACATGTTGAAGTCCGTCTACCTGTTGAACTTCTGCTGTTTCTGGATCTATCCAATCTAAAAGAACATCCCCATCGATGATATCCGCAAAGCGTTCCAAGTCTTCGGATGAAAGCAGGCTGCGTAAATGCACACGCCATTCTCTGTCGTGTTGACTCCACCAGTTAAAATCTATATGAAATGGGGTCTCTAATGTTGGCTTTACCAAACTAAGACGCTTCTCAACCACCGAAATTCTCCTTAAAATTTAATATTTATACTTCTGTTTCTTCAAAACGATAATGAAGATCACCCAAATGCTTGAACCATGATCTGGACGCCAATAAAGCCAAAAGGGGTTCAGGTGGGCATCGAAATACCAGGTTTACTGCAGAATATAGCTCTGCAGCGTGCACATGCCCTTGGGGGTTCAATTTTGCTAATTCTCTGAGTGTGTTTACAACTACTTGCTCAAATGCGGGGGGATTCGCTGAAGATTTTTCCCAGGCTTCATCCAATGAAGCTGTATCTGCAGGTATGGCGATCATCATCCAATCATCGAAAGCTGTTCGCACAGTTTGTTTAAGCATCGCATAAACCACCCCACCATCTGCGCCAACCAGTGCAGTTCGCACCCATTCTTTTGCGGATCGGTGAGAATCAACTTCAACGATCACCTCACCAAGGTTTTCCCCCTCTCGTAAGCGGATAATGCTTCCCGGCATTACACCTCGGGAGGTATACCAGTCTTTTAATCCGTAGACATACCCTTCCAATCTTACAACCCAACCAGGGAATTTTTCTCCTGTATCACCGTCCACCAATATGAAACGAACTCTCGGGGAAATATATGCCGATGGAAAAAGTTTGGATAAGTTTGGTGTAAGCGGTAAAGTGCCCGCTCGCCAATGAGGAAACAATAGATTGGTCTCGTATTTATTGACATCTTCCTCAATATCTTCCCGTGGGGAAAGTTCATCCTGTAATCGATGTACCATTGATCGCATTTCGTCCGTCAACACGGAGTTATCATATTCAATAGGTTTATATTTTAAGAAAATTGGAGTTTCCAGCACATCTTTCGGTTCTTGACGTTTAAGGAACCAACTCACTTCACCAGAGGTACCAACTTCATCAAATCGCTCATCTTCCTGCAATGCAAGATCCAACGAAAATTCAGCCAATTTCTCATTATCACCGCTAGGCATATCCACCTGTTTCAGCAATTCAGCAGTGGGCAATGGCCCGCCTTCAGACATGTCCAATACCGCATCAGCTAAATTCAAGATGCCAGCAGAAACATCCAATAAGAGGGGTCGGGGGAACCATCGGCCAGCAATAAACACAAAATCTTCGTTTTGTGAAAATGAATCAGCCACCCGATCAATAATATAATCGCCGTGAACACTGGCAATTGCTGACGGATTTAACAGGGGATCATCTTCGTCAATTTCCAATGGAATATTTAATTTATGATCAGATAGTTCTGCGGCAAACTCACGCTTTTGTCCGCCTTCAAATTCAACTTCAATAACCTTGAAGGGTGCATCTAGGGCCGTATTGCCCTGGCGGATATTGATGACTTTGCCAGTTTCCCAATCAAGAGAGGAAAATACTATTTTCTCTCCAACTGTGTAACTATCCTCGGGAAGATAGCTTTTAACATCCCCCGCCTTTTTATCTTCTGCAGATTGTTGTTCACGTTCTAGTCGATTCTCAACTAAAATTGAAACTAATTCATCTGTGGAAAGGGGCGTTTCTTTTTCCAAAAGATGATTATAAAGAATTTCGATATCCTCATCATTTAGTTCAAAAGTTTCCCAATAATCTTCGTTTAGTGAAATGGGTGCTAATACCATACAACTTAAATCAGATTGAAAATCAGTTAATTTCCAATCCTTACTCCTAATTTTTATTGCCAATATTTTTTCAGGCACATAATTATACTCTAACCCAGCCAGGCTTCAAGGTTTTAGAATAAATTACATAATTTTCGATTCAATTTAGGGTATTTTAACTGTTTTTATTTTCAATATTAGGGGTATTCGAACTCCAACCAATCCAATGGCTCCACTTGAATTTTCCCAACTAGAATTTCCCAATGCAAATGTGCCCCAGAGGAGCGTCCGGTGTTCCCCACCAAGCCGATCACTTGCCCTTGTTCAACCCTATCCCCCACATTTACATGTATTTCAGACTGATGCCAATATCCCGAAAACACGCCAAGCCCATGGTCAATAAGTGTTGCATTTCCTCTAATTGTGAGTGGTCCGGCAAACACTACCCTTCCCGCTGCGGGCGCATATATTTGTACGCCTGTACCTCCCTGGTAATCTAAGCCCCCATGGTAATAAGTGAAGGCTGAGCCATTGAAGGAACGGCGGGTCCCAAAATAAGAATTGTATAAACCCGCATAGGGGGACGGCGGCACAAATTTTCCCTGCCAATATTTTTCTGGGGTAACTTTAGAAACAATTTCATTGATGAAGGCCGTCTCACTTGCTGAGAGCTCGGGATCAAGCAAATACTCATCCACTGATATTTCTTCAAAATTATAACCACCAGTGGTAAGCAAAACCATTTGATTGAAATTGAATTTTGCTCCATTCGTGCTCTCTCCCGATATAGAAAGAGGGTACTGCCCCGGAGTCATCATCACATGAATTCCCTGCAAGGCGATGTATTCTCCAGTGTCATCTTCAAAAAAGTGCAATTCTTGACCAAGTAAATTTCCTGATAGGTCAATCGGCATCCCATTCAGCGCAACCCTGAAAACAGCTGTTTTCCCCTGTACCAGACTATTCCCATCAAAGGATAATTGAGAAATTGGGGAAGGAAACGCCCCGGGTCCCGGATCGTTAGTCCCCGGCAGGAACAAAATATCACCTGGAATCGAATCCCATGTACCACTGAGTCGGTTTATCGATTTAATCGCCCAGGGATTATTATCTGACAACACCGCCATTTCTAACAAAGAAGTTCCGGAATCAACAGCCATTCTGCCAAGCTCCCAATATTGAATCCCGCCATCTGGAACCATTATTGGGTAACCAGCGGCCAACTGGGTGGGGCTAACAAATCCACTCAATCGAGCAATTAAATTGGCTTCGGTCTGATATCTCCGGGTGATACTTCTCAAGGTCTCACCTAGAGGCATTGTAGTATTTGTCAGGGCCCCGCTCACCCACTCCACGCCGGGTAACGCAAGTGAAAAACCCACTGAAATAGAATTGGGGTCGGCCACCCCATTTGCTTGAACCAATTCATCCAAGGTCATCCCAAATCTTTGGGAAATCGAATATAGCGTATCCCCTGGCTGCACAGAATATGTAGGCCAATCTGGTTCGCCCTCCTGGGCATAACCAGCACCCACGACAAAAAGGGACACGCTAAGCAAAATAAGAATACTACTAATTAATTTCTTCAAAATTCACCTTATCACCAATCTTGAATTCCGAAATTCTCTCCGGAACGATCTCTAACACATATCGAGCAGCCTCTTTGGGGAGCAAAAAGGATACCCAAGGCTTCGCCACTCGAACATCTACGACAATCCCTTCATTGTCAATCCATACGATACCCAATTTAAAAAATACAAATAACATATGAATGCCGGTCAGCATTCGATCATCCATTTTTTCCACAAGGAGTAATCCTCTGTCATTAGGTAATATTCGCCGAAATGTCAGCCCGCGCAATTTACACAAAAATGTCTCACAATATTCTGCTGAGAGCTTACTTTTCAGTGTTTGAGTAAGATTTTCAACTTGAACTTTGACCATGTTGTAATGATACTATTAAACCTAAATTCGGAAGGTCAGTGGAGACTTTGTTTATCATTATTTTTCAGAAATAATATTATCTAAATTTTTTGTATATTTTTCAGGTTAATGGATACCTACTGGTATAATTTTCAAAAAATAACCAAAGAGGAAGAAAAATGATCGAATCAAGTGCCCTTCGCAAAGGTGTCACCTTTTTACATGACGGAGAATTATTTAAAGTTCTCGACTATTCTCACTCTAAACCTGGAAGAGGTTTGGCAACTATTAGAGTGAAAACTATAAATCTTAGGACTGGTGCAAATGTCGAGAAAACCTTCAGTTCGAGTGTAAAGGTAGAGGATGTGAGGTTAGACTATCACACCGCCCAATATCTATACAACAATGGGGAAGAATATTTCTTCATGGATACCGAAACTTTTGAACAACCCGGCATTCTTGCCTCTACATTAGGCGATTCTGTTAACTATCTTAAAGAAGAAATGGAAATTAAGATTACCTACTATGAAGGGGAAACAATTGATATCGAATTACCCCTAACTGTTATATTAGAAGTAGTTCAAGCAGAGACTGCCGTCCGTGGGGATACCGCTACTGGAGTACTAAAGAAAGTGAAATTAGAATCCGGCTTAGAAGTTTCTGTGCCAGGGTTTATTAATGTCGGGGATAAATTAAAAATTGACACCCGTGATGGATCTTATATTTCCAGAGAATAAGGAAAGAATTAAATAATATGCAAACACCTGCCGGAAAAGAGTGCTCCTATTTTTACGGTGATTACCACCGCGGAAAGAATATTGAGGAATGCCGCCTCTTAAAAGATCAAGGTATTGAATGGGAAACCTATTTATGTAATAAATGCCCAGTTCCGGAGATATTCCAGGCAAATGCATGTGAGAATATGAAGTTCACTGTTGAAATTAGGAGCCCCTTTGTCCTGATGAAACCCAGGGTGGAGGTAAGCACCTATTGTGTAAAATGTGAGTGCAATGTGGAACAGCCAAAAATTGGTTGTGGTCAATGCCACCCTCTTTTAGATATTTTTGTAGTAGGTCCAAATGACGAAAACCTATCTGATTGATCTGGATGACACCCTTCTCGGGAACGATATGGATATATTCATTCCCCCATACCTCAAATTAATTGCAGGCACGTTAAAAGAATATGCCACCACAAATGAAGTCATTCAAGCAATGATGGAAGCGACGCAATTAATGATGGACCAAGATCAGCCTAACATTACGCTCAAAAACAAGTTCGATGAATATTTTTATCCTAAATTGGGTATTAATTTTGATTCCGTTCAACCCTCCCTAAGAGAATTTTATGCCACTCGCTACCTTCAATTATCTGAGTTAACCCAAGAAAGAGCCGAAGCAAAAGAGTTGGTAGACACCTTGAAGTCAAGGGGCGACAGAATTGTGATTGCCACCAACCCCCTCTTCCCCGATTTTGCCGTTCAACCCAGAATTGATTGGGCCGGTTTCCCAAAAGATAAATATGATTTTGAAATGATCACCACCTATGATGATTACCATTTTTCTAAGCCCAGCCCGGCCTATTATGCTGAAATATTAGCCCAAATCGGATGGCCCGAGGGACCGGTCATCATGATCGGCAATGATAATGAAAATGATATAGAGCCAGCCCAAAAATTAGGCTTGGCAACCTTTTATATCAATAATGAAGAAGATTGTGTTCATAGATATGTATTAGATGGAGAACCCTCCTATGCAAGAGGATGGTTAGATAAGATCATTCCCTGGGTGGACTCAGTTCCCGAAGAGAATTTGATGCCCTCATTCCACACACCAGAAGCTTTCATATCTATATTGAAATCAACTCCCGCCGCTACCCAGACCCTTATCCGATCTCTTTCAAAGGAAGTGATGGGCAATAGAACGAGCGATGACAGTTGGAGTCTCGGTGAGATCTTTTTGCATTTGCGGGATGTGGATATGGAAATCAACCTGCCCCGTATCAAGAAATTATTAACTGAGGATGATGCCTTTATCACCGCAGTGAATGCGGATGTATGGATTGAAGAACGCCAATATCAGGAACGAGACCCGCTCGAAGCATTTGACGATTTCATGAATACCAGGATTGAATTATTAAACTTGCTCAAAAGCCTTTCGGACGCAGATTGGATGAGATCAGCCCATCACACAATTTTTGGTCCTACAAATCTAAAAGAATTAATCCGAATTACTTCACGGCACGACCGTTTGCATATGCAGCAAATTCATAAAACTCAATTATCCCTAAAATAAATACATTTAGTTAATAATTAATTCTCCCCCTCATTTAAATAATCTATTAATTTTTATCCTCATAATCCCTAAAAACACACAATATTCTTATAAAATATTTTTTATGCCTGATAGATATTGATAGTCAAATTTGATAGAATTATCTTAGACTAATTCGTATCGATTTTTAGAAAATAGGGTTGTATCAACAAGGTACTTTATTGGAGGTTGTAAATATGCAAAATCGTATTGTGATTACCGGCATGGGTGTTATCAGCCCAGTTGGTAATGATGTTGAAACAACATGGAATAATATTGTCGCTGGCAACTCGGGGATCGGACCGATAACCCATTTTGATGCAAGCGATTTTAAAACACGGATTGCTGCCCAAGTGAAAGACTTTGATGCAACCGAGCTATTTGGATCAAAAGACGCTCGACATATGGACAGAAATGCACACTTTGGTTTGGCAAGTGCTATCCAGGCCTATGAAAATAGCAAATTGGAAATCACGGACAGTAATCGAGACCGAATTGGTGCTGTAATTGGTTCAGGGATTGGTGGATTGGGCACCACAGAAAAACAAGCCAAAGTATTATTTGAACGTGGACCGAATAAAGTCAGTCCATTTTTGATCTCAATGATGCTCTCCGACACTGCAGGCAGCATGGTTGCCATTCATCTAGGTATCCGTGGCCCTAATTGGTCAGTCGTTACCGCATGTGCTACCGGCACCAATGCAATTGGGGAAGCAGCTGAAGCCATTCGACGTGGACAAGCCGATGTCATGTTTGCTGGTGGTACCGAAGCCGCAATCGTGCCCCTTTCCGTAGCTGGCATGTGTTCTTTCAACGCAATGAGTACTCGCAATGATGACCCCACCCTTGCCTCACGACCCTTTGACAAGAATCGCGATGGTTTCGTGATGGGCGAAGGCGCTGGAACAGTTATTCTTGAATCTTTAGAACATGCCCAAGCGCGCGGAGCAAACATTATCGCCGAAATTGTCGGCTACGGAAGTACAAATGATGCTTTCCATATTACTGCTCCTGCAGATCAAGGGGCAGGCGCTGCAAGATGTATGGAACAAGCATTAGAATCCTCGGGGTTGGATGTCAAAGATATTGGCTATATCAACGCCCACGGCACCAGCACTTTATTGAATGATAAGGCTGAAACTGCAGCCATTAAAACAGTTTTCGGAGAACAAGCATATTCGATACCTGTTTCATCAACGAAATCTATGACTGGGCATTTAATGGGTGGAGCAGGAGGGCTAGAAGCCGTCATCTGTGCTAAGGCCATCAAAAACGATACCCTCCCCCCCACTATAAATTATGAAACCCCAGATCCTCTTTGTGATCTGGATTATGTTCCAAATGAAAGTCGTAAAAAAGAATTGAATTACGTGATGTCTAACTCTTTTGGTTTTGGTGGACATAACGCTACGATTATTCTTGGAAAATTTCAAGAGGCTACACAATGAGCATCTACGCCCATATCACCGGATGGGGAACCGCCATCCCAGAAAAAATACTGACAAACGAAGAAATTTCGACGATGGTGGATACAAATCCAGAATGGATCGTGGAAAGAACGGGGATTCGTACCCGTCACATTGCTGCACCCGAAGATACCTCAGCCACATTAGGGGCAGCCGCTTCCTTAAAAGCACTTGAGATGGCAAATGTGCCTCCATCCGCAGTTGATTTAGTTATTACCGCAACATCTTCCCCCGCATATGTATTTCCTGCGACAGCTTCATTGATCCAAGATTCGATTGGTGCCACCAATGCGGGTGCTTTTGATCTTTCTGCCGCCTGTACAGGTTTTATTTTTGCATTGAATATGGCCACCCAACTCATTAGAAGTGGTCAGATCAAAACTGCGGTGGTTGTTGGCGCCGAAACTCTCTCGCGCTATGTAGATTGGACAGACAGAGGAACTTGTATCCTCTTCGGAGATGGTGCGGGGGCTTTTGTTCTCCAGGCAAGTTCTGTTCAAGGTGGTGTGATTTCATCCGTAATGCGCTCTGATGGCTCAGGCGGGGATCTATTATCCGTTCCTGCCAGTGGGTCGGCCATGCCCGCCACAGCAAAAACCATTGAGCAAGGAATGCACTTCATTAAAATGAATGGGAGAGAGGTTTTCAGATTTGCGACCCGTGTGATGGCCCGAGCTTCTGAGGAAGCGATCGAAAAAGCAGAGTGGAGATTGGATCAGGTCGAAATCATCATTCCCCACCAAGCCAATAAACGCATTATAGAGGCTGCAGCCCGTGGATTAAAATTACCGATTGAAAAATTTGCGATCAATGTAGATAAGTATGGCAATACCTCTACCGCCTCCATCCCGATTGCTGCTGTTGAAATGGTAGAAAATGGTCGATTAAAGAAAAATGACAAGACCGTTTTGGTCGGTTTTGGTGCGGGTTTGACTTGGGGTGCCGTTACCGTGATTTGGAAAGAGCCCTTCCCAGCAGATAAATCGGTCAATATTGATTTCTATCAATTCTTGGCTCGAATTCGTTCCTTCCTCCTCCGTGTGGCACGCCGCATCGAAGGCTTGATCTGGGGAAGAAAAGCACCAAAATAAATATTCAACAAAAAGCCGTGGATGGCAATAATCCACGGCTTTTATTTTTTACAAATCAAGGACTATTCAACAGGGTGCCGAATGATCGTCAACAGTTTTTCGGGGGCTGATCTAAAAGGGTCCTTGAGATAAACCTCATGGTGCTTCCCCCGTAAATTGAAACCCTGTTCAGCCACGAAATTATGCAATCTTTCAATTGTAGGTTCTTCTTCACTGTAAGGACCATAATGCATGATCTGGGCAGACAGACCTTCATGATATTCCACCAGTTTTACTTCCTTTAATTCTTCAACTGGTTTCTTTGAATAAGCCATCTCTAAGGCCTTGGCAACCATTTCCTCAGTTACATATTCTGGTTGCCGCAGCATCATTGTCCAATTCCATTCTTCCCTCGGCGGTGTGGGTTTATTATAATCATCAAACCACCACAGACCTTGAAGTTTACAAACCACAAAATCTTTCTCCATTTCTTTTGCCTGAAATTTCACCTTATACGCCATATTGTATAACGCGCCTACTTTTGCTACATATTCCTCCCCCCCTGGTTCCCCTCGCCCATCAATCATGATATAAGAAGTCGGAGGCACATCGATCAGTACGGGGTCTTTCTTTGCGGTAAAAAATTCTTTATACTTTTTACTTAGATCTAATTTACTCATTTTGTTTTCCTTCTTTTTTTATATTTGTTAAAAATTTATCGAGCCAATCTTTCTCGCTGGCGATTACGGTCAGGCTATATTCGAACATTGCCAAAACATGGGGGGGCATGGGTTGCTGAAATTTAATTTGATTTTCTAATTCCGCATATTTTTTTCCCAATTCATTTAAATGTGTTTCTAATGCGTTGATAACCGCAGGCAAAGGTAATGATGGGAGTACCGAAAGCCCTACTAAGAAAGAAGTCATCTTTTGTTCTGGGTTTGACAATGCCGATAAGGAGGCTGATTGCCAAGCCTTTTCACCGGATTTAGTGGATCGATACACTTTCTTAGACGGTCCTTTGCCCAATGCCGGTTCCATTGAGCTTTGGATATACTCTTTCTTTTCAAGCTTATTCAGCAAATAATAGATCGAAGAAAATCCCACATCCGTCCAATTTCTCATCCCCCGCTCTTCGATGATCTGCTCTATTTGATATCCATGTCTGGCTTCTTCAACGATCAAGGATAATATTGCCAATTCGGCATTTGTCATTTTCCATTCCTATATATTCTACTACTAGAATATATGAAATCCTAAAATTTGTCAACAGGTAATATCTGACTTACTTAACCATTCTATTAATAGCTAACCAAATTCCTCAATTTTTCATTTCGCTAGAATTTATTAAGAAAATATAATTTAAACGTAATATTGGAAGAACTTACTAATTAAATTTGTCATAAAATAACAAAATGATTAGAAAATTGTTAATCTTTGATTTCTGAACCTAAAATCTATCTTCCTAGCATGATAGATTGGTATAATTGGTGGATTGAAAAACAATTGAATTATTATCTTATTCGTACAAAAAATCCTTCTCGGAGGGTAGAGTGAACACTTCACGTAACAGATTTTCCCTAATATATTTACTGCTTATCATCGGTGTGATCACCTTGTTTATGATCAATTTTCCATCTTCTACTGGGGATGAAACATTAACGATCAACCAGGTGGCTGCCGATATTCAATCCGGCAAGATCACCCGTGTAATTCAAGATGACAGTGACCATTTGATTGTGATCTACAAAGATGCCAATCAAACGGAGCGAGAAGCTCAAAAAGAAGCTGAAGCAACCTTGGTCGATCAATTGATCGCATTAGGAGTAACCGCAGATCAGCTTTCCCCCAATAACATCAAACTCGAAGTTCAACCCCCCAGCCCATGGGTCGGTATAATTAATTTCGCCGTCTATTTCTTGCCGATCATAGCCATTGGTTTTATCTTTTGGTTCTTTTTCAGGCAAGCTCAAGGAAACAACAACTCCGCCATGTCGTTTGGCAAGTCAAAAGCGCGTATGTTTTCTGGCGATCAGCCCACAGTCACCTTTGATGATGTCGCTGGTGCGGATGAAGCAAAACAAGAATTAAATGAAATTGTTGAATTCCTAAAAGAACCAGAGAAATTTATTGCCTTGGGAGCTCGAATTCCAAAAGGTGTCCTATTAGTAGGAGCCCCCGGCACTGGTAAAACCCTGATGGCAAAAGCCGTTTCTGGTGAAGCAGGCGTACCCTTCTTTACCATTTCGGGTTCCGAATTCGTTGAAATGTTCGTCGGTGTCGGTGCAAGCCGAGTCCGCGATCTATTTGAACAAGCCAAACGTCACTCCCCCTGTATCATTTTCGTAGATGAAATTGATGCCGTAGGTCGACAACGTGGAGCAGGCTTGGGCGGCAGCCACGACGAGCGAGAACAAACATTAAATCAAATGTTGGTTGAAATGGATGGTTTTGAAACAGATACCAATGTAATTATGATCGCCGCCACCAACCGGCCTGATATTCTTGATCCTGCACTCATGCGCCCCGGTCGTTTTGACCGCCGTGTGGTTCTCGATCGCCCCGATGTCCGTGGACGTTCAGAAATCCTAAAAGTTCACTCCCGCGGCAAACCCCTAAGCAGCGATGTCGATCTAGATGTTTTGGCTCGCAGTACTCCCGGTTTCGTCGGTGCTGATCTTGAAAACCTCGTCAACGAGGGAGCAATTTTAGCAGCCCGCAGAAATAAAAAGGTCATTGAGCAAGATGATCTCCAAGAAGCGATCGAACGTGTGATGGCTGGTCCAGAACGCAAAAGCAGATTAATCAGTCCAGATGAAAAACTCATTGTGGCCTATCATGAAGCCGGACATGCAGTGGTTACCCACGCCACCCCCAATTCTGATCCTGTTCACAAAGTGACCATTGTGCCTCGTGGAATGGCTGGCGGATATATGATCGCCCTCCCAGAAGATGACCGCACAATGATGAGCCGTAATAAATTAATTGATGATATGACCGTTGCGCTAGCCGGTAGAGCTGCCGAGGAATTGATCTTTGACGATGTCACCTCCGGTGCCTCAAATGACTTGCAGCGAGTTACCCAAATGGCACGTTCCATGGTTACCCAATTAGGTATGAGCGAAACTCTTGGAAATCGGGTTTACGGCAAAAAAGAGGAAATGATCTTTTTGGGTCGAGAAATTTCTGAACAACGAGATTATTCCGAAGCCGTCGCTGAAGATATTGACCGCGAAGTACACAAGGTCGTAGATAAGGCTTATACCCAAGCCAAAAAGATCTTGATTAAGTACAAGAAAGAATTAAACGCAGTGGCTCAAAAATTGATCGAGGTTGAAACTTTAACTCGAGCAGAATTTGAAAAACTTTTCCCACCCCCACTTAAGAAAAGAATTGGTGGAACCCCTATGATCTTGAATGGTAAAGGTCCCAAGGTGTCTCCAAAGCCAAAAGCTAAGGCAAAAGCAAAACCCAAAGCTAAAGCAAAACCTAGAGCTAAAACAAAATAAGTGACTTAAACCAAAAGACGGGCTGTTATAGCCCGTCTTTTTTTATTAACTTTTATAGATTACGGATTAGGAAAAATTTTCCAATTATTCTTCTCAGCAACAACACTCAATTGCTCATCAGGGTAAACTGCAATTGGATTTCCCACCATCTCTAACAAATTAAAATCCGACATAGAATCGGCATAGGAGAAACTTTCCCCTAAGTCAATATCTAATCCCTCGTCCTTAATCTTCTGCATTGAGAACAATTCTTTGTTTTTCCCCTGGCACGGTTCACTGGAAGCTTTCCCCGTATATCGCCCATTTTTGATCTCATGCGTTGTCCCAACTGCATAATCTGCGCCAATTTCTTTTGCAATTCGTTCTAAAAGACCAACCGGTCCCCCAGAAACTAAGAACACAGGATCACCATTTGCTTTGTGTTTTCTCAAAATCTCTATGACATCTTCTCTATAGATCTTATTGATCCGCTTTGTTACAACCCAATCCCACATCTTTACCGCTTCCTCTTCCGTAAATCCCTTAAAATACCAGGAAAGATGTCTTGCCCAAGGGCTTCGAAATTGAACTTGGTTGATCAAACCGACTTTAAATAGTAGATACAGGGAATAATGAATAAAGAGAAAATAGTAATGGGTCAACAATCTCTTACGGTGTGTGGTGAAGTATTCAAATATCCCGTTCCACACCCTATTCTGGGTCAGTGTCCCATCCACATCAAAAAATGCTGCTTTCATATTTATCCAACTTATATATTAATTAAAAATGTCTGGTAGAAAATTATTTCCACCAGACATGATTTTACTCTGATTTATCAGGAATACTAGGCAACTTCCTCTTTATGCATTCTTACTAGTTCCCGCCGTAATATCTTACCCACTGTGCTGCGAGGTAACTCCTCCACAAATTCGATTTGCTTTGGCACCTTATAGCGAGCTAAATCCTTTCGACAAAATTCTAGAATTTCTTCTTTTGTCGCAGATTCTCCGGGATTGAAAACGATCCATGCCTTCACTGCTTCCCCACTATCCGCATCTGGAATCCCTGCAACACCTGCTTCAAATATCTTTGGATGAGTCGCCAAGACTTCTTCAATTTCTCGTGGCCAAACCTGAAAACCACCTGGTTTGATCAACTCTTTCTTTCTGTCCACAATATAGAAATAACCATCTTCATCCATATAAACTATATCACCGGTATATAACCAGCCATCTCTCAAAGCATTTTCGGTTTCCGTGGGCATATTATGATATCCCTTCATCACTTGAGGACCTTTCAAAAGGAGCTCACCAATTTCACCGGGGGCTAGTTCAGTAACGCCATCTTCTAGATCAACCACCTTGCACTCCACATCAGGTAAGGGCAAACCGATCGAACCTGGACGATTATCCCCTACGACAGGATTACAATGGGATGCGGTAGGTGCTTCCGAGAGGCCATAACCCTCTACTAAGTTTCCGCCGGTAATCTCTTCAAATTTCAATTTTGTTTCACGCAGCAAGGCTGCTGACCCAGAAATGCAGAACTTAACACTACTCAAATCATATTTTCCTGCAGCAACCGCCTCATTATTATTGATCGCGTTATACATCGCCGGCACACCCGGGTAAATTGTGGCCTTATATTTCGATAGGTTCTCAAGTACATCTGTCATATTTCTTGGATCGGGCACCATCACAAAAGTGGCGCCGATCAACAATCCATAATTAAGCCCCGCCACCATGCCATAAACATGGTAAAGCGGAATCGCCATACAGATGATCTCTGCCCCCTCGATCGCGGTCGGGTTCCAAGAAGCGATCTGACAGGAATTGGCAACGACGGCCTCATGGCTTGCCACCACACCTTTTGAGATCCCCGTGGTGCCGCCACTATATTGGAATAGCGCTGTATCTTGCGGGGTGATATCCAATTCTGGTCGATCTTCCGCAGAATATTTTTCCAGCAAGTCTGGCATCCAAACATCATTATCTCTAAGGGTTACTCGGAACCCTGATTTCTTTTCTTTTAATAATGTGAATAATATTCGGGTGACGGGAGGCAATGCCTCCTTAAGATTTGTGACAATGATCTGCTTAATTCTGGTTTGGTCTTGGATCGCCTTTACCTTCTCATAGTTATTGGTCATCAATACCATATGCTCAACACCAGCATCGTTGACCTGGTAAATGATCTCCCGCTCCGTATACAATGGATTGGTTGCCACCACCACTGCCCCAGCTTTCAATAAGCCATAATAGGCCATCACAAATTGAGGGGTGTTGGGCATGAACAAACCCACTCTATCCCCTTTCTTGATTCCTAGGCCATGAAATGCCGCCGCTAAACGGTTGGCATAATCATCCATTTCTTTATAGCTGGTCTCTGCCCCCTTAAATATTGTACAAACTCTCTCAGGATATTTTTTTGCACTTTCTTCCAATAAACCGAATAGTGGAATGGCAGGGTACTCAATCGAATGAGGGACCCCTTGATCATAATTCTTAAGCCAGGGTTTGTTTTGCATAACTATTCTCCATGTATGGGGTTGTAAATAGATTATTCTTCCTTGCTTAAAAGTATAGGTATTAATCTTAGCGCTGTCAATAAATTGGGGAAAAACCGGGCATTTCTGCTTATTTTTTATTATGTTAATCAGAATTAGGGATAGATAAACTTGAATTCGTCGATTTCTTTGTCACTAATCTAAGAATTCCTTGATAATTTCCAAACTCCTCTGCAACGCTTCCCCCTCCATTTTTACCCAATGTATCATCGAATCCCCCGGTTTAAACCATGTATTTTGCCTACGCACGAATAATTTTGTCTTTCGGATGATATCCTCAACCGCCTCATCATAGGTCATTTCATTTTGAAGATATGCGATCAATTGCTTATACCCGATTGCCGAGAAACTTCGAAGATCGGAGGGATACATATCCAACAAAGCTTTCACCTCATCCAGAAATCCAGCTTCCATCATCTTCTCCACCCTTTCTTCCACTCGTCTATAGATCTCCTCACGGGGTCTCGAGAGACCAATTTGTAGTACTCGGTAGGGGAGCGGTTTTTTCCTGCGCTGTCCAGAAAAAAGTTTCCCTGTTCGCAAGATCACCTCCAAAGCCCGAATCGTGCGCCTTTGGTTTCTCGCATCCATCTTTTCTGTAGCAATGGGGTCCAAACTTTTTAAGCGGTTAAATAGCCCTTCATTCCCGATCTCTTCCCCCCATGCGATCAACGCTTCTCGCATCCGATGATCTTCTTTAAGTTCTGGGATATCCCAACCCTGGGTGATCGCATGAATATATTGCCCAGTGCCCCCCACACAAATGGGCAAATTTCCCCGCTCATGGATCTGTATAATTTTCTCTTTGACTTCTTTCTGGAATCTACCAATATTCCAAACCTCGTCTGGGTCTGCAATATCGATGAAATGGTGGGGCACTCGATCTAATTCTGTTTGATTTGGTTTAGCAGTGCCGATGTCCATGCCACGATAAAAAAGACGGGAATCGATGGAAATGATCTCTCCATTTACCTTTTCAGCGATATCCAAAGAGATCTCGGTTTTGCCCACCGCGGTCGCGCCCAAAATGATAATTACCGGTTTCAATTTCTTATCCATTGACGTTCTCAAAATGTTCGATACTGACTGAATTTGAATTTTTATCTTTTTCAACCGCCACCACATCCAACCGCCAATCCTTTTTTTCTTCCAATTCTTGCATATAACTCTCTGCCGAATCAATCATATGCTGTAACTTTTTTTTTGTTATCGCCTCTTCTGGATTGCCGAAATTTTTCGTTGTTCTAGTTTTCACTTCAATAAAAACTAGGGTAGACCCATCCTGAGCGATGAGGTCAATTTCGCCATAGGGTGTGCGGATATTATGCGCAAGAATATGGAAACCTTTACCACTTAAATAGGCCGAGGCTTTTTCTTCCCCCCACTTTCCTAAGGCTTGTTTATGATTACTCATTCCTTAAGTGTATCAAATATCTTTGTTTAAAAATATATATAAAAAAAGACTGGTAAATAAATATTCCCAGTCTTCAATAAAGTTTTTTTCAACTAGTCAATAATCTTCACTTCAACTTCACCAATTCCTGCATCAACATATAGATCAACTCTGTTTTCTGCAGTATTGAAGTTACCTGTCATATAGGTACCATTTTGTAGATTCAGCTCACCTGGAACTCTGGTATTCCCTAAACCAGTGTCAAGGTGCAGTTTGATCGCCAATTCTCTTGGTACATACACGGTCAATTGGCCAATACCACCACTGATATTTGCGGAGAAATCACCAATCTCTGGCAAATAGATCGTCACTTCACCTATGCCAGTATCCACATCCAGATCAGTGATCATCAATCCTCGCAGGTCAATCACCGATTCACCAATGCCTGTGCTGATTTCAATGTCTAGAGGAATCTCATCGCTCAAATCAATTTGCCACTCTCGGTCATTATTGTCATTATTGAATATCCAGGAAGGGTAGGTATCAGGTCCATGGCTTTCAAGTTGGAAATAGGCTGTCTCACCCACCATCCGGAAATCTTGGTCCAGTTCTTCGCCTTCCACTAATACCAATGTACCTGTGGCGAGCATATCCCCAGCATTCTCCAGCGGATCAATTCGCAACCCACCGATCCCAAATCCTATATCGATCTTGGCCTGATCAGCATCTTCAAGGGGCTGAGCAAACTCTTGGGTATAGAGATCTCCACCAACAAACTCGCCGGTATTACGGACAAACCATGCACCAGCAGCAAATATTGATGCGATGATCAAGATCGTCAGACCTTGCCATATCCCAGTTCGTCGGCCAAACAAGATATCTAGTCCAACTGCGACCAAAACTAGGGGCCATAGGCGGGTGACCAACTGCCATAAATCAATGTCAATCACGTTCAAATTGTCTAGCAAAAATACTACACCCATTCCGATCAAAATGATCGGCCATACTAAACTTGTTCCACGATAATTTCTTTTTTCTACAGTCATAATCTTATTCCTCTTTTCTAAAAGTTCGAACTAGTAAAAAACCACCTGCTGCGATCAAAAATAATGGCCACATATTTGCAAAGTTAAGCCAAGCTAACCATGAAAAATTCATGTTACCAAGTAAGGACAATAATCCAAATAGAACCAATGCCCCGCCAGCAAGCTTGATAACCTCAGGGTTTTCAAATACAGGTTGGTCGGTAGGAACGATCTCCTCACCTTCTGGAATTTTAGGAACAACCAAACTCAAAACCAGATAGATCCAAAAACCTGCCCCATCCAAAAAACACAAGAATACAAAGAGTAAACGAACCCAAGTAGGATCAACCAAAAGGTATTGTCCTAAACCACTTGCAACTCCCGAGACCATTGTGTCTGTACGACTTCGATATAATTTTGACATTTATGAACCTCCGTTCAATAAAAATGATAATTTTTTGTTTTTCACTATACAATACGTAGGGTTTCAAAAAGGGTTGCAAAAAAGATCGTGAATGAGAGAATGCTTTTCCTCATCTACCCGATAATCAGGTACAATTTAATTGTGAAACAGATCAGAAATCTCCCTAATCGAGATCGAATTAGTGTATTGATCGCAACCATATTGTTGGCCTTCACCCTCGCAAAATTCACTAATATCCCAGAGCAAACCATCAACTTTCAAGCTGTTGGTATTTTCATTCCTTTGGTGATCAATTTAAATACTGTTGTAGCTTTACTGGTTACCGGAATGACTGCCGCGGGCACCGATTGGTTATTGCGAGATCACCCCAATCTCGGAAAAAGATCCACCCTCCCCCATTGGGTATTACCCGCATTTTCCGCATGGGTGATTCATGTTGCCCTGAGCAGCCTCACAGTTTCCCCCACTTGGTGGCTTGCATTCTCTCTTGGTGGATTCTTACTTCTTTTAGTGATCGTCGGAGAATATGTGTTATTAGACACTGAGGATATTCGCCACCCCATCGCAGAGTTAGGATTGAATGCCTTGGCCTATTCCTTATTTCTGGTCATGGCTGTCAGCTTGCGATCGGTCGATGTCCGCCTGTTCATTTTGCTCCCTGCCCTGACCATCGCGGTGGGAATGGTAAGTTTAAGAATTTTAAATATTGGTTTAGGAGAACCATGGCCGATTGCTCAAGCACTGGTCAGTCTTGTTGTGGTCAGTCAATTTGCAGCTGTCCTTCATTACCTTCCCATTACCCCCATCGGTTTTGGATTATTATTGTTAGGCTTAGTTTACGGTATCAATACCTTCATCATTAACCTAAAAGATGAAGAAAATATTAGAAAGGCAGCTATAGAACCCCTATCCGTATTACTAGCCATCTGGCTGATGGCCCTGGTAATGAGATAATGATTAAGTCGATCACCATCCAAACTGCGCATCTGAATGAGATTCTCAAAGGAATTAATGCAGACATCCCTAATGAATCCTGTGGTTTGATCGCCGGAAAAGGACATAGTAGTGTAAAAGTCTTTCCCATCCTCAATATCCTCCAAAGCCCCGTGCGCTACCAAATGGATCCCGAAAAGCAGATCAGGGCCCTCATTGAAATTGAGGACGAAGGCTTAGACTTACTCGCAATTTATCATTCTCACCCCAATGGACCAGCCGTTCCATCTCCTACCGATATTGCCGAGGCCATGTATCCCGATTCGGTATATCTCATTTTCAGCCCCGGGAAAAAGAAATGGATTTCAAGAGGTTTTATAATTAATCGTGAGGATGTTCGCGAAGTGCAAATAATCGTTAAATGATAAAGTAACTATCTATTCGATGAAGGGTTTCAACTTTTTACGAGACAAATAAATTTCAAAAACAGGAGGATTTATCCCATTATGGAGATATTATCCAAATTAGGCGTTCTACTCGGAGCATATTTAATTGGGGCCATTCCCTTTGGCTTCCTCATGGTCTACCTCACCACTGGAAAGGATGTACGTGATATCCAAAGTGGAAGAACTGGTGGGACGAACGCCATGCGTGCCGCCGGATTTTTGGTGGGATTAAGCACAGCCATCCTCGATATTTTAAAGGGTGCTGGGACAGTTTGGCTCGCAAAATATTTCTTCCCCGATAACTATTGGCTGATTGCATTTGCCCCTGTCTTTGCCATCCTCGGACATAATTATTCGATCTTCTTAGCCCAACGCAACGATGAAGGAAAACTAAAGCTTGGTGGCGGTGCTGGTGGGGCAGCCTCTTTGGGCGGTTCATTAGGTTTTTGGTGGCCCAGCGGGATCATCATTTTTATCTTAGCCGTATTAATTTTCTATTTTGTAGGCTATGCCTCAGTGACCACGATTAGTATCGCCCTTCTCTCCACATTTATTTTTGCATATAAAGCAATTGTCGACGGATGGCCCTGGGCTTATGCGGTCTATGGCTTGATCGCCACGTCCTTACTATTATGGTCTCTCCGCCCTAACATCAAGCGCTTGCTTGCTGGCGACGATCGACTCCATGGCTTTAGAAAGACAATGAGGGATAGAGCCGAAGCAAAAGAAAAAGCAGCTAAAGAATAACGACACTCATTAATATAAAATTCCCACAATATACATTGCGGGAATTTTTCTTTAAGCATTTTTATTTGCACCGAGCAAATTTATCCTTCGAAATACTCCTCAGAAGCGATTGGCTTTTCGTTATACATTTTTTCATATAAGGCGATCATATTATTTTGATGTAATTGCTCCGCCAATCCCCCCAACAACACTCGGCTCTTTCCACAAGATTCTACATCAGATTCCTCAATAACATCCAACGGATATTTGCGTTTATTTGCCTTTCTCACAACCTTTCGCATTTCGATCAAATAATCAATATTACTTTTAGCCATCGACCCCACTTCCCCCCGCAAGATGATATCTCCATGCCCTTGCACGATATTTTCCAATCCCATTTTTGCTATTTCCTTCAGGGAGGAAATTGTGAGGTCAATATCACCATCCACAATATAGGGCACCGGCATGATCGTATCCCCTGAAAACATCACTCGATCTTCTTCGATCACAATTGCAATATTATCTGGGCTGTGACCGGGCAACTGAAACAGGCGCAAATTCTTTTTCCCGATCTGTAACCCTATATCGCCTTCCGAAAAAGTAATGTCCGGCAATACGATCTTCGTATTTTTGAAAACAGAATTTCCTTTTTTCGCCTCTTCAAGCGCAGGAATAGCAATTTCTTCTAAATATTGATAACAGAGTGAATGGGCTACGATCTTGGCCTGTGGGAAAAAATAATTTCCCCAAGTATGATCTGCATGGTAATGGGTATTAATCAAATAGCGAACGGGTACCTGAATCTCTCGCTCAATAAAATCTCTCATCGCTGCCGTTTCTTCGGGGAAGGGCAGGGTGTCCACCACAATCGCCATATCGGGTCCGATGATTACTCCCGCATTTACATTAGCATAATTATTGCTCTGAAAGGAATATACATTATCCGCAACACGTTCTCTATGTATCATATAAAAATTTTCTCCAATAGTTACTACAAAACTAAAGAAGGATAACAAAAACGGAGACCAAAGTCAAGAAAATTTGACATAAAATAACATTTGGGCAGTTTTTTGTAGTTTTTCCTACTTTGGCTAGCCATTCGTCCAAAACCGCCAACTAAACTCAATCTCCGCCCGGTCATTTTCCCTCCTCCTTGATTGCCCCCTGAGAGAGTGTTATAATCTGCCCTGTTTGGGGCCGTAGCTCAGCTGGTCAGAGCGCGCCGTTCACATCGGTGAGGTCGATGGTTCGAGTCCATTCGGCCCCACAATTTAAAAACCGCCTTACGGCGGTTTTTTTGTAGCAGGAATTATCGCAACTAATAACAATATAGCGCCAATGAGCAATAAACCAAAAGATAAAAGTCCAGCCGATGGATTTTCCACTTGTCCTTCTTGATTTTCTACTCACAAATATCAGGCAAACGGTTTGGGTTATGTCCGGGCGAGGAGACGGCGAAGTCGTCCAACCAGAGAAAAAGGATAAGGCATAGTAAAATGCCTAAGAAAGGCGCAGAATCCCCAGCGTCAGGCGCACGCAGTGTTAGCCCTCTACTTTTTCTTTTTTGAGCGACTTCAATTGGATCATAAACTCATCACGGATTTCTTCCGCTGTGGGTATTTGGTTAGGATCATCTTTAGTAAGTACATTAAGTGCCATTATATAGGCTTCTCCAAAAGCAACTGTCACAGTAATGGCTACCCCAGCACTTATTGCCCCTCCTGCTATTGAACCAATTCCAGGTATCAACTTCAATAATGCTCCAGCTGCGGTACGTCCTACTAATGTACCCGCAGACCCTGTAAGAGCACCGCTAACCAAAGTGCCCAGAAAAGTAGTCGATACGGGAAGCCCCCAAACTGCGCTTATTCCAGCAAGCATTGAAATTTGAACAGGAATAATCGCAAGTGCATCCGAGAAAGGAAGAGGAACAGCACCTGCGCCACCAGCAGAAAGAGCAGCCGTACCTACTACGGCATGTGCTCTATTCATTTTGTACTTAATACTTATCTTTTGAGCAGCGGCAAAAGCATTTTTTTGTGTCTCGGGAACAAGGTCCATTGTAAGTTCCACAAGTTTGTCAAGTCCCATTGTTGGCATAGTATATCCGCCATCCAACACCTTTTCTTTTGCAAGAACTCTAACTACATTTCTGGTTTGGGGTAAAAGGTCTTGGACAGTTCTACGAAAATCATTGTCCGCTTCGCATTTTGTAATCACCCCAACGACTGGGACATATTTATTCAGCATTTCTACAAGGTTAATTTCAGCATCTTCAACACGACGAGAATCTTCCATCATACATACCCAAGCAATATGAATATGATCGTTGGGGTCATCGCTTTTTCTCTTATCCTGCATAAGTTTTTCAAGTTCCTGAACAGTATCTCTGTACTCGCTTATTTCCAAACCGCGAGTATCAAATATGCTGAGGGGAACTCCTTCTTTCTTGATTTCTCTGGTGGTCTTGGTTACAGGGCGTCCATCTCCGGTCTCGGCTAAATCACCTTGAAAGACCGCGTTTACAAGTGTGCTTTTGCCAACCCCTGTTTTACCGGCCACAACGATGTTCACATTACCACGTTGCTCTAATGCTTCTTCTAATTTCTGTTTTAGCAGTTCCGAAAAGTCATTTTCAAGTTTCATGCTCATGACTACTCCTGTCAGGATTATTAATTTTCAAAAAAGCAAATGATTGAATAAGCAGGTTAATTAAGTGTTATGTAGAACAGTTACTGGATAAAACCTAACGAAAAAAATTATACTCCAAATCGCTCTACATCATGATAATCTCATGTTATCATCCTTCATATATAACGATTATTGTGCGGATAAAGCGGTTCGGAACAGGTCTCCTTTCCCACACAACAAAAAAAAACCATGCTTTCGCATGGTTTTTTTATCAAATTCAATTTATTCGGCTACTTTTACCGAAACCTTTTCTTTATGGATCTCAAAATTTTCTTTTTGAGCCATAACTTGACTGATATATTGCTCGGGCACATCCACAAAAGTATGTTCTTGCTTGATCAGAATCTTCCCGATCGAATATCCAGGAATATTGGCATGGTAAGCAATTGTCCCCACGATATCATTCGGTCGAATGCCGTCCGCTTTCCCCTTACCCAAAGATAATCTCACCATCCCACTTTCATGAGAAGTCTTTCCCTGCACTGCGGGTCCATTATCCCTTCGGCTTCCATTCTCACTGCGGTTTCCATTTTCACTGCGCCGACCATCTTTCCTGCCTCGGCTGCGGTCATTTCGACCACCCTCTCGTTTTGTATAGCGGTCTTTTCGACCCTTTCGAGAAGCTTTTTCCACTACTGCCCCGATCTCCGCGATCGGTCGTTTATTTTCTTCTGAGCGCATAATCTTCAAACAGACTGCCGCGATCTTCAAAGGGTCTATCCCTTCTGCGGCCAATTCGGAAACCAGATCAAATTCTCTTTTACTGCGATCTCGTTCTAGCCAAACCCGCACTTTATTCATCAATCTTTCTTCCCGTCCAGCCCAGATCTCGGCCACAGTCGGCAAGGTTGCTTGGGTCATTTGTTGCTTGGTATACCGCTCAATACGGTGAATCCGCCCTTTATCCTTAGGGGTCAGCAATGTGATCGCCACACCATCTTTTCCCGCTCGCCCTGTTCGTCCCACTCGATGCACATAGACTTCGGGATCTTGGGGTAAGTCGTAATTAAACACATGTGAGATATCATCGATATCCAAGCCTCGTGCCGCCACATCTGTCGCCACCAAAACCTTGATCTTATGCTCTCGGAATCGGTTCAACACTCGGATTCTTGCGTCCTGGCTCAGGTCCCCATTTAGGGCCTCCGCAGTAAAACCTCGCCGTGAAAGTTCATGTGCCAATTCACCTGTGCTTATTCGCGTGCGTGCAAAAACCAGCGCAGACGATATATCTTCCATTTCAAATAATCGGGTGATCGCCGCTAATTTATCGCGTTCTTTATTCACCAAATAGTAACTCTGCTTGATCGTCGACACGGTCATTTGTTTTCGGGCCACGGTGATCGACACCGGGTCTTTCATATATTTATCTGCCAAGCGTCGAATTTGTGTGGGTAAGGTCGCAGAGAATAATGCGGTTTGACGAACCTTGGGGGTTGCCTTGAGGATCGATTCAATATCTTCAATGAAGCCCATGCTGAGCATTTCATCGGCTTCATCTAATACAACTGTGAATACGCCGCTGAGGTCAAGATGTTTTTTTCGGATCAGATCCAGCAATCGACCTGGTGTACCAACCACCACATCTACCCCCCGTCTCAACTTACTTAGTTGCGGGCCGTAGGCCGCGCCACCATACACAGCCAATACTCTAACGCCCACATCCTTGCCATAAGCCTCAAAAGACTTAGCGACCTGCATGGCCAGCTCTCTGGTCGGGGCGATGGTCAAACATTGCACCTGATCTCCACCTGCCACCATATTGCTTAATATCGGTAAGGCAAATGCCGCTGTCTTTCCAGAACCTGTCTGCGATTGTGCAGTGACATCTTTCCCATCAAGCATGATCGGAATAATATCGTTTTGTATATCTGTGGGGGTTGTGTAACCTTGGTCAGTTACAGCTTTAACAACCTGCGGATGCAGGTTTAATTGGGAAAACTCGGTCATATCAAAATCTCCTGATGGGTTTTTGATTATTCCTCGTTTCTCCTTCACCTTCGCAGGTGAAGTCCCAAATTTCAAATCGCGGACTCGCTCCGCCATTTGAGCCTGTCTGCTAACAAGAAAAGTGCCCAACCCTTTGAGTTAGGCAACTCAGTGGAACTATCAAAACCATCTAAATCTGTTTATGCTGACCAGAATTGGTTCAGCTGGCAGAGTATATCACGTTTTTACCTAAAATGTGGAGGGGTCTAGTCCTCTTTCTCAACTTATTTAACCATCACCAATAACATAATGGCCGGTTCTTTCGCCTTCACACTATGCGGCAGGCTGGGATCCATATGCACCCAAGTACCCGGTTTGGCTACCGATGCCTCCCCACCCAGGCTCAGATCCATCTCTCCCGACACAAAATAAATCATCGCATGCATCGGTGTTTGATGCTCGCTCAGCTCTTGCCCAGTGTCAAACCCAAAGATCACCGTTTTATAGGCATCATTATTCTCGATCGTCTTGCTCACAATTGAGCCTTCCGGAATATCTTCAATCTGATCTGCTAAATTCTCAAATATTTTAAAATTCATAGAGTTAGTTTACTCTTCTTGCTGTTTCTCGTACAGGTCGATCCAAGAATCATACGCCTCAGGCCAATTTTCTTGGTTCACTTCCAATACCTTATCTTGTCCATCGCGGTCTTTGAGGTAAAAAGTAACATTCGATTTCTGTTCTTCTTCCTCAATTTCCATCACGCAGCCCGCCACATCCATGTCAAGTCCACCCTCGATCGGCTTGAAATTAACTTCGATCCGCCGTCCAAAACAAGAATCACAGCCCGCCTGATGCACACCGCAGTGGTTTCGGTCTAAATATACTTTCATATAAACGCTCCTTCTCAGAGAACCCCGAATAATATTCTTACAATATCGACATATTTTGCCCAATATGCCTACCTAAAGGATAGCAGATACCCTCATTCCCCCCAAAGGGTCATCTGTCCTGACTGTGATGGGACAAAAATCCTATAGGAAAAGGTCAATATGCGCCCAAAATATATTTAGTTACAAACCGGTTTACAATCATGATCATTGTTTTTAGTAGATATCACCCTGAAATGATCTCCATTATTCAAATGCCAGGAAAATCCCCTCTCAGTCTAATAATTTCCAAATTCAAGTGTCCCGTTTTGTTAAGTTAATAAGAACACAAAGGTATTGTAAAGCGAGTGAATTACAATACTCGGAAATAATGAATTTGATTTCCATGCAACGTAACCAAATAGTAAACTTAGCAAAGGCAACGTAAAGAAAAAGGAAATTGTGTTTGGTAAAACCGCAATATGGATAAGCCAAAATAATAAACTTTGAATTATTAATACTTTTACCGGGTTTTTTATCCACTTACCTAATTTGCCCCAAAGAAGTCCCCTATAAACTATTTCTTCAAAAATTGTTGTTCTCAATAATTGTAATAAAAAGAAAGAGATTCCAGCTAATAAAATTTTATAAAAATCACCGGGTAAAACATTAATAGATATTGATTCTCCCTTGTTTCCTAATACAAATGAAATTGAGGTCAAAAGAATAACTATTATTGATCCTATGAAAATCCAACTAATTTTTTTCCAGTTGATACTTTCCAATTCCAGATAGTATTGCTTCATATACTTCAAGAAAAACCAAATACCTACTATTAAGCCAAAAATTTTAAAATTTCCAAAATTTTTTATTTTATTTATTATTCCAATTCCATGTATAAATAAAGACCCCATATAAAGAATATATGAAGGCTTATCGATATTAAAATTCTTTAATGATTTTCGATCAATAATCAGTATTAGAATTACAAGAACGATAGTAGAAAATTCCACTAGCTCAATAATTTGATTCCAACTAGAATAGAAAAAAATCCCAAATATTATTCCCAATATATGGATAGCCAAAAGTAAAAATAATGGCAAGGTGTCTTTATTCATAAAATTTCGTATCATTTACAAATTGCCCCTCATTTTTTTTATGTTTTTGTAATTACAATAATTACCACTAGTTAACAATCCCAAATGTAAATATTCCCCTCCTCACCTCTTCCACTGTAGATTGCAAAGCAATCTCCTAGCGAAAGAGTTTCAACGTTGCGCAAGTCTCCCCCACCAGCTCTATCGCCCTCTCCGCCAATTCGATGCTCCCGGTCCCCAAACCACAACTGGGTGAGATCAAACTCCGTGTATAAAATTCCTCTTTTTCGATCTTCACTCCCCGCTTTTCCGCCTTCTCCACCAACTCATCGATTCCGGCATGCCATTTAGCCGCCAGACTTTCCCCTGTTTCGGTAAACACATTCTCATCCGTCGGGATCAGCCCCCATGCGATCAGACCGCCCCTATCTAAGAACGCCCGCAGTTCTGCCGGGTACAAAGCCAAATTCTCCATATAGCCATAAGCATCCAAATTTAAGATCTGCACATGGCTCTCCAACAGCACCGACCAATCCGTGTTCGCACAGCAATGCACCCCCGAGATCGCCCCCTCCTCACTGATCGCGTTGAAAACCTCGTTCATCATCCCCAGCGCCTCTTCCCGGCTCAAACTGATAAAGGCCGACCCAAACTGCGCCATATACGGCTCATCCACAAACACGATCACATTTTCCTTGATTGCCTTTAATTGCCGCACCTGCCAGCGCGCCGTCATTTCCATATTTTTCGTGATCACATCCGCCAACTCGGGGATATATAAACTCGGCTGCAGATCTTGATCGGTGATCATCAAACTAAAACTCACCGGTCCGGTCACATGCCCCTTCACCCAATCCCCCGGTGCATCCTTGAGTAGTTCCAGCATATCAAAAAATCCCGCCGCATATTCACGCGTCAGCGCAAATGCGTCTGGATCCCCCGCCAAATAATGCTCATAAAAGGGCAGCAGGTCATCACTCAGATCGCCCTCACTATTGAATATGATCTTATTATTCACCTCATCAACCACCAACCTCGGCATCCCTCGGCTGTACTGGTTATACATGCTCTCTCTAAACGAGACCTTTGGCAGTTGCGGCCAAGCCGGGATATCCAAAGTATCAATCAGTTTCTGACTGATTTCCTTGCCATCTAAATGGGGAAAACTTCCCGTGCAGGTTGATTTAAACGAGTCAAATTTCATCTATAAATCCTCACTTCTTTCTAAACAGGGGAGAATGCTTCGCATTCTCCAAGCCCAACAGTTATATCGTTGGGCAAAATTCCCCGTACAAGTCGATTTAAATGTGTCAAATGCCATTTCTTTCTCCAAGAATTAAGAGGTTTTCCGTTCCAATATTAAAGTAGATATTTCATCAAATTGATTAGTTTTTATTAAACTATCAATAGAAGCATTTTCTAATTTTTCCCAAATTGAGATACGTATTATGGGGACATTCATAATATAAGATGAGATGTCTCTTAGATAATCATAAAAAGCCCTTTGTTTCCATCTGGATGAACCATTACTTCCTAAAACTCCTTTAAGATCGCTATTTCCAAATTGCTTTTTAGTCGATTCATTTTCCCAATTATTCCCAAGGGTCGCTGCTTTCAAACATCTTGCTTCTTTTTCAACACAATACTTCTTATAATTTAAAACATCAAACTTTGTGAAATTTAAATAGAGTTCTGAATTTAAGGTCATATTACGATATCGGTTAAAATGCCTTTCCTCATCTAATTCAACTATAAAATTGGCACATTGAATATCAAATCCCCTATAAGCAGTCGGATACTCCCGTAATAAACCACCTAACATGACATAAATATCCATAATTTGCCTATGATATTTGGAATTTAAAAAATCAATATATTTCGGTTTTTTATGCTTTTTATTTCCAAATCTTTGAACCAAATATTTGTTCAAAGACTCTTCTCTTTTTGGCATTAGAAATATCCTTTACGTATATATATTTTCAAAAACCAAACATTTTATTCGTAAAACACAGTATGGTAATTCATTTGATTGCTCTTTTGGCAGCGATTAAATTCCCATACGGCGCCGTCGTCGGCACCACACAGCCCGTCCCCAAAATAAACCGTTTGCCCTCGGTCAACTCTACCGCTGCCTTGGCCTCTGCTTTCACTTTTTCCGCGTCCCCCATCACCATCGTCTCCCACTGCCGCAGCCCCCCACAAACCGCCCCACCAAAACGCGCCTTCCCCCCCGCCAAGTCGGGCTCGGTTTCCAGATCATGCCAATTGATCGCCTGCACCGGATAATCCACCACCAGGTCAAACATCACCCCATCGCCATGCAAATGCAGCATATTCAAAAACAGATCCCCACAATCCTCAAGGATCGGCAGATCATACGCCCGCCCAAAGGTCTTATACTCCTCTTCACTCAACAAAGATTTCTGCGCATGCTGTACCGCATAAAAAATCCCCGCCACCCCAACTTTCTTGATCTCCGCAATAAATGCCCTCGTCGATTCGGCGATGATCTCCAAACCCCTGTGCAATGCCTCGGGTTCCTGCCGGAGATGAGCCAACACATCTTCATCCCCCACCAACTTTTTCGCATTCGAGATCGGATTAAAGATCGTCATCAGTACCGGTGTATCCGGCCCCAATGCCTGAACGATCTTTTCTAATCCAATGATTTGTTCCGCCAGATGCCCCTTCCGAGGATCAAGCATTTCCAGCTTCCCCCAATCTTCTGCACGCTCGATCACCCTATGTGTATAGGCTCGCGTCCCTTCCGGATTTCCCCGCCATTCAGCTTTCACCCCCCAATCATACAAAAAATACCCCGAGGAGGGTGTCACCTTCACCAGGTCGAAATCATAGGTTTTTTGGAAATTAAGATGTGCAGCGGCCATCGTTTCCCCCCGCATATCATCCACCGGAAAATGCCGCCATAACGCCACCGGCGTCCGATCCGGCTGATCCCCTGCCAAACACGCTTCAAGTCTCTCACGATGTTTCATACTATCTCCTCATTTTCCTTGAAACAATTATAGACCATTCAAAAAATATTTCAGTCGCTAACCAAGCATGCAATTCGAGATATGCCATTTTTATTTTTCTTAGGAGTGGGCGGGGGAATTTTCGAAACAATATGCTTATTGACAAAGGGATCAAATTTCTCTCCCCCACCTACCTACTTTCTTTCGATCAGATCCCATAATGTGCCATACAGATCTTCAAACACGGCCACCGTCCCATAATCCTCAGTTTTCGGCTCCCTGATAAATTTGATCCCTTTGGCAACCATCGCCATATAATCCCGCCAAAAATCATCCGTACTCAAGAAGAGAAATACCCGCCCTCCTGCCTGATTCCCAATAAATTTCTCTTGTTCGGCGTTGGAGGCGCGTGCCAATAACAAGCTCATCCCACTCGATCCCGGCGGGGCTACCACCACCCAGCGTTTGTCTTGCTCAGGCTGGTAGGTGTCCTCCACCAATGTAAAATTCAATTTCTTCGTATAAAATTCGATTGCTTCATCATACTCTTTCACCACCAACGCCACGTGAAAAATGGATTGTTGCATAATTACTCCCTATTATTTTTGTATCGACGGAAACCGAAATTCATTCCGGTCCAGTTTGGATTTGATCGCCGAAGAAATATCAATATCAGCCTGGTTCGCAAAGGCCAGGCAGTAGATCAAAATATCTGCCAACTCATCGGTAACCTCTAGTTTTTTCTCTGCGTCCGCCAAAAGGACTTGCCCTTCATCGGCATCCGTCCATTGAAAATGTTCCATCAATTCGGCTGCCTCTATTGCAATGCTCATTGCCAAATGTTTCGAGCTGTGAAAGCTCTCCCATTCCCTTGCAGCCACAAAATTCCTCACCAAATCCTTGAGTTCTCCAACGCTTGTTTTTACATCCATAGGTTTACCTTTTCGCCCCGAGTGGGTTTATAATCTCTAAACTTCTTGCCCCCAATTTTATCTCAAAGTTCAGGAGAGGAAGATGAGCGATTCCAAAGACAGTAAAAAATTATCCGAAGAAAGATATTCAAAATTTGCCCAAGGCTATGTCGAAAGTCAAACGCATGCCAAGGGCTATGATCTCGATCAATTTATAAAAATTTCCGATCCCCAACCCGATTGGCAAATGCTCGACATTGCTACCGGAGGCGGACATACCGCCCTCACCTTTGCCCCCCATGTAAAAAACATCATTGCCAGCGATCTCACCGAGAACATGCTCCTCGCCGCCGAAAAGAATATCAAAGAAAAAGGCATTGAGAATATCACCTTCCGCCAAGCCGATGCCGAGAACCTGCCATTTGATGATGAGCAATTTGATCTCGTTACCTGCCGCATTGCTGCGCATCACTTCCCCAACGCCCAAAAATTCGTCCAGGAGACCTCCCGCGTTCTCAAACCTGGGGGGCGTTTTCTGCTCCAAGACCATGTGCTTTCCGAAGATAAATCCGTCGCCGATTTCGCCGAGAATTTCGAAACCCTGCGAGATCCCAGCCATAATCATGCCTTTTCACTATCCGCCTGGACACATATGTTAGTACATGCGGGTTTTGAGATCTATCACCAAGAAGAGATCATCAAAAGGCATCCTTTCATCGACTGGGTCAAACGCCAAGGACATGGGCAGGAAGTCATTTCCGAACTGGAGCAATTACTAGACAATGCTTCTGAAACGATCAAAGCTTGGCTCTCCCCCCTCGAATGGGGCACCCCTGACGCCTCCTTTGTCAATCATCATATACTCATTGGCTCCGATAAAAAATCCTAAAAACACCTCAAATCCATTAAAAATGTTTACATAATTTTTATAGACATATTCGGATATCCGAATATATAATATGGGGGGTTGATAAAATTAGAGGAGATTAAGTATGCCGTTATTCGGATTTGAATGTGAAGAATGCCAAACCAATTTTGAAGAATTGCTCTTTAGCAGTTCTGATCAAGAAGAAGTTCATTGCCCCCAATGTGCTAGTATAAAGGTAAATAAAAAACTATCTACTGTCGCCGCGCTTTCAAGTAGCGGAAGCAGTCAGTCGGTTGCTAGCAGCGTCTGCGCCCCCAGTGGTTGAAGTTTTTAATTCAACCGTGCGTTGATAAAATAAAAAGGAAATAAAATGACTGATCAAATATCCTTCCAAATAAAGATTTCCCTGTCCTATGAAGAAGCCATTGAAAAAGTAACCTCCGCCCTCAAAGAAGAGGGCTTTGGCGTGCTTACCTCGATCAATGTTAAAGACACCCTCAAAGAAAAGATCGATATCGATTTTCGTCAATATACCATTCTGGGAGCCTGCAATCCCCCCCTCGCCCATCAGGCCCTGAGCACCAACCCTTTGGTCGGGCTGATGCTCCCCTGCAACGTCACTGTCGAAGAAACCGACGATGGTGGCTCCTTAGTCAACTTCGTCAATCCCAAGGCAATGCTATTGAGTTTCCCTGACTTCGCAAAAGACGAATCTTTGGTAGATGTCGCCCATCAGGCCTATGAAAAATTTGAAAGAGTAGCAGGGACATTAGGAAAATAATATTTACATTTGCAACTTTAGTTTATAGTGTTGTCCTCTAACCATTGGGCTAATTCTTCCCTAGTTATTCCTGTCTTTCTGTAATCGACAATGTTTAAAGCCATATCAACAATTTCATTTTCCTCCAATTTAATGTTTTCATCATTCAATCTTAGAAAAACAATCATCGCCGACATTCCAGTACGCTTATTCCCATCATAAAATGTATGACTGTTAATAATTGTCCAACAAATTAATGATGCCTTATCAAAAATTGTAGGGTACTGATTATTATTAAAAAAAACTGGGTGCTGGATTATTTCCAACACCCATAATAGGCTTTTTCTATTTCTTATATTGTCCGCCCCAAAATATTCTTCTCCACTTTTTTCTAAATGATCTTTATTTATGGCTACAATATTTTCACATGATAAAAAAGCTATTGATTCGCTAATTTTTCCCATGCCTTACTGTATTCTTGTAATACATCCTTTGCAATCTTATTAAACTCTTCTTGCTGTAAGTTAACATATGGAGAAGCATTTCCACATTTGTGTACCCTATCAGTTTTAATATATTGTGTTTTTGTGTCTCTATTAATTATTCTTTTCATATTATTTTTGATGACATTTTTATTTTTCATATTCGTCATTCTCTTTTTGTATTTAGACTCTTTAATTAGTCTATTGTTCATTTATTAGTATTTAATCAACTAAAGAACGCCCGTTCTTTAAACTTGCAGAACTACCCCAACCCATGTTAGAATCAAAACACGGAAACACAAGGTTTCCCGAAAAAGTGGGGAAATGGAAGCGTGGCTGAGTGGCTTATAGCATCTGCCTGATAAGTAGAAATACCTGACCGGGTATCGTGGGTTCGAATCCCACCGCTTCCTTTTTCACTAGAACATTTGTTCTTTTGATTGTTAATGTATCCATAATATACCATAAATAAGCGGAAAAGCGTATAAATGTATACGCTTTTCCAACCCTTAAGGTTTTTATCCTTACGTGCTAAGCTTCGTTTACTGTTGGAGTTGCCTCCCCTACTCCCCCTTTAACAACAGCTTATACGCCAAAGTTGCCGAAGCCAGCACCTGCCCAAACACTGCAGCAAGTGTAGCCCAAGTGATCTCTGTCAGGGTCATTTGCTCATGAATGAATAGAGCCACAAAGGCTAAAACGCCAGAGATAACAGCTGTCAATACCATCGCTGCCTTCCCCTCCAACATAAAAACCTGCTTGATCCAATTCACCAACGGCACACCTACGCCCCCTACCAACCAATATAAAACCTGTTCCATTTCTTTCCTCCTGATTTTTAAATTTTGTCCAATCAAAAAATCTGATTTCTTAGTGAAAAACTTCTTTGAAAATATACGCCCCCAATCCCCCCAAAAAGGCCAGCATGATTGGGGAAAATAGCCATAATAAAATTCCTCGAAATTTTTCATTCATCTCCACCCGATGGATCAAACCATCTTGCCCATCCGGTCGCTGCCCTTTTAAAACTTCACTCGTCTTTTTTACATCATCCCTCACCTCCCTCAACGCGATCAAGATCATCCCATTCGTCACCCTCGGTGGCAACACATCTTCTTCCCTTTCCAAAAATTTCACAATATGGTCCACTACATCTTCAGTCATAATTTCCCTCCTTTTATTTCTGCCACCGTGGAGTTTGGGAAACTTTTTTTATAAATTCTTTACCCAAAACCCAAACTCCAAGGCCAAAGTTTTTTCTTGGCCAAACCTCCTAGTTTTTTTATTCATTTTTGCAAACAGTGGAGAATGGACAAACCATCCCAATTTTTAATACTCCCCGTGTCCATTCTCCAGGGTGGGAGTGAATAGTATTACAGAAATAAATCTAAGTTTCTGCACTCCCACCAACAACCTGCACCAAGAACTTGCGTCGCTCAATATTATTATCCACCCCACATTCCACCACCACCACATATTGATTCCCCCCATCATTATTTTGTGCGGTGATCTTTTTCAAGGTCACCACATTGCCGCTCACCACATGGCTGTCTCCCGACACCATTACGGTGCTGGTCACATCCTGCCCATTTTTATAAACGATCACATCCGGTGTTTCCACCTTCGATGCGCCCAGCCAATCCACCGAATAGGCGATCACCTCCCCCTCCACCATCTGTACCGGACTCTCTATTAACCAAATGCCATTATTCATTGATCATTCCTCACAATGGTTGATAAGGCCACATCCCGCCTTTTCGACCTTAATTTCACTCGCGTATCGTACAAACCGATCTTCGGCTCATGCAAGCCAGTTTTCAAAACAATCGCGGTTGGGTAGGGCTGGTCCATATACTCCACCGTCAAATATACGCGATCCCCCGCCGTAGCATGATCACCGCTATACCAATTCAGGTACCGGATGATGCCGTAACTGCTCAGCCCCACATTGTCGTAATCTTGGCTAGACACCAATGCCAATCTCGTATCTCCGTCCGGGTTTATTGCAGAATAATCTCCAAAATCTGGGGAGGTGTACACACTCCCAACGGTGGTTGCTGTATCCGAATCCACCCATTCAATGATCTTTGAGGAGGAAAGCGCCAGGTCATAATTAGCTTCGCGGTTCGCCCCTGAAACCGGCTCCTCCCAATCCGCATCGACCACATAGGTTGCCACCAAACTTGTGTCTCCACGCGTTTTCAATTTGCCAGTGATCGTCACCCCCTGAATCGCTTCTACCCCTCCAGTGATCGCACTCGTATCAAATACGGCATATCCCCTCCAGATAACCTTAGGGTCTCCCCCCGCATAACCCGCATTCCCCGATCCCAATTCGGTGGCCGAATTACTATAAGAGCTAGATGTGCTTCTTGCCGTACCCCATGAACTTGGATCTGTACCGGTGATTGTGGCATCGTTGCTGCTCGTTTTTGGGGAGATCGTCGGGTCAATCGTTACCGGATATTCTGCCGCAGTATCCAACCAGGAAACCGGCACGCCGATCAGCAACTGCCTAAACACAGGCGGAGGCATATCCACCACATACATCTGAACGGGAATAGGCACACCCCTGGCATCCATTGCGATCCCTCCACCAAAAATTCTTAATCTTTTTCCATTTTCAACATGCTCAAAACCATCCTCCTTAAATTTACCCAATGGAAGCTGCGCCCCCCAAACTTTTGCAGATATCACAAATAGATCTCCGCTCATATTTTCTGGTTTTTCTAGGATCGTCAACTCCCCCTTAACTGATAGCCCTTGATGGATCGTGTCATAGCGGTAAAGACCCATTTCTTTCCGGTGGATATTTTCAGTGACCAAACCTGTTTTGGGCAGGCTCACCGCATGTTGATATTTGTCAGTAGCGATTTCATAATAGCCCACACTCTCTACCAGGTGCCGATACACGCCTCCCCAATGAATTTCTCCGGTGGGTAAAATCTTAAAAGGGGAGCCTTTTCCTGAATTGAACCCTCCAACCTCTTTTAACTTTGCATCAAAGCCCTGCCACTCCCCCGACTCGAAATATGCGATCGGTGAGGAATAAAATTGCCCCACCTTTGACCTGCCCCCCGGCCTATCAAACAAAATCCCATGTTTACTGATCGTATAGGCCTTAGCATTATGCGGTGATTTATCCAAAATATCCTGAATGAAATCCATTACGACTCCCCCAAATAGAATATGCCGGCACTATCCCACTGAATCGTGAAATCCGCCCCTGCTTTTGAAAAATCTTGCCCAAAATCGATGTATGCAATCAATGGGCTGGTACTTGCCAATCCTGTATCCTTGTAGAGCACTGCTGCCCGTGCAGTGACTGTTGATACCGTCCAAGTGGGGTCATCCGCATCAAAACTCGCCAGATCGTTGGCATCCTCCACAGTGATACCTTTATTGCTCAACACTTTTCCCCCTGCTGTATATCCGGTGCCGCTCACTTCATTGCTGATATCATCAAAAAATTCATCGGCATCTTTATCTGCCGTATACCCACTACCCACCAAAGCAACCTTGATCGTGTCGGTCAACAGATTTATCTCCCCCTTTAAAATTGCAGATTTTGCCTTGTTATACACAAAACTTGACATATACACCTCCTAAATTTCTCCCTTTTTGACAATCTGTAAAGAATGGACAAATCATTCCGATTTTCAATACCCTACTTGTCCATTCTCTAAGGCCAACGCTTTTTGTTGGCCAATTCTTTAAGGCCAACGCTTTTTTTGGCCAAATTCCTCCTAAATAATTCTCGTGCCTATGCTTCCCGAACCTTTAATCTCACTTTCCCCCCCCAATCCCCCGTCGACAGAGTCGTAAAACTTCTTTCAAGTTCTGGCGGCTCGATGATCACCGTTTGCCCATCCAATCCTTCCCAGATCGAGCGCATCGTCACTTTCCTTGCCTCATTGGCCGATTGTTTCAGCCATAAAATAAATTGATCTGGGTCCTGATCAAAACTCCCCCCAGAAAGATCGCGCTGCATATCCCCTAACAAAACCTCCATTTCCCATTGATATTTCATCGGGATGCGGGCAAAGCCTTCCATCACTGTAGCCTGCACCACCGGAGGAATCTGGGCATCGTTGGTCAGTAAGCGCAGCCGAAACCGAATCTTACGCAAATTTCCCACTAATATCGGGAGATTGTCCTCAGGAGAACTGTAAAATGTTTCCGCTTTCGTCCAACATTCACTCCCCACATCATCCTCAGCTTGATAGTCCAAATGAACTTCCACACCAGTGGTCAGGTTCTCTGAGATCAAGCTCACTTCTTTAATAAACTTGGGCAATCTTGCCACACCCATGTCCATACTTGCGGTCTTTATCCAACATTCATGCTGAAAATTGAATCCTGAATCCTGCAAAGGGTTTCTAGAAGTTTTTGGCCACTCTTGAACTACCAATTCTCCCCCCACGGATATCCATAATCTTGGGCGAGTGCCAGAGCAATTTTGCCAATAGATATTGGACACCTCTTTCCCCGCTGCCCATGCCCGATAGACCTCATGCCAGCCTGTAGTTTCATATGCTTGAAAAAGCACAGAAGAGAAACCCATTTCCCCTGCATTCACAGCCACCAACAGCCCCTCGGTGATTCCAATGATTGCAGATATCGGACCTTTCCTATTTTCTGGTAACCCAATCTCCAAATCTGGGCCAATATATTTGTGATCATTTCCCGAAAGATGAATGAGCGAGGAGTCTCCCCAAGAGAAATAAACCTCCTCTCCCTTCACATAGACTTCTCTTCCATCTTGTAGAGATTTTCCCACCCCAAATTCTGATAACTCCCTGGAGACCTTCCCATCTGGAGAAATGCAATAGATTCCATCGGATTTAAAAACACATAAAACACCATTTCTTTCAAAGATCTGGCGAATCTCTTGATCGCTTTCCCCGATTAAAATTTCACTCCCGTAGCTTGTGCCGGTGAGCCATGCGGCAGGATTTGCCCGACGAATAGCAGCTGCTTCTTTATCCACCCGCCAAATTTGCAAACCATTGGTCTCATCCACCATCACTTTGAGCAGATCGGCTACGTTGCTCCCATCATCATCAAATTCATGGGCAGGTGGGCTTGCACCCTCATACCATCTCATCTTTAAAATCGCCGTGTCCTGTCCCTGTGCGAAATGAACCTGCTCATTGAGCACCACCACATCCGAAACGACCCCATCGATCTGATCTCCACTTGTGGGAGAAATATCCTGCCAGATGGCTGTGGCATAGATCACATACAAACTGGTGCTATCTGGCTGAAGTTCCCATTTCTTCACTTCGAGACTGGTACCGTCATTGGAGATGATCTCCCTACTTTGGTTCTTCCCCTTCCCCTCAATAATTTTTACCCAAGCACCAGCCCAAACTTCAGTGGTCCAACTTTTATTGCTGTCTACCAAAGTGGTCTCAGTAGCACTGGTGGTTTTCCCCCGATCCCCATTGAGCATCAGGCTTGAAGCGGACCCATCTTTTCTTTCATCAATCGCATAGCAGCTTCCCCGATAATTAAACAATTGCCATTTTCTTTCAATATCTTCCCCAACCAATCGAAAATAGAGTTTAAATTCCCCCTCCGTCCAACTGCTTCCAGTTGCGGAATATTTCGACCCTGAGGTATTTTTATCAATGCCCACTTCCCAATGATTGGCCGCATTATCGTTCTCATTCCCAATTACCACCAAATGATATTTCGTACTTGCCCCTAAATCACTCATTGCAGAAATATCAATGGATTGAAAAACACTCACCAGATCGGGCACATCCAAAATATTTATATCCTCGCTTCCATTGCTTATTGCAGCACCAGGTTCGCCAGCATTATCCGCATAGACCCCCACGGTCACTTCCCTTGGGGAGCCAATTCGCCTCAACCAAAGACTGGCCTTGCTGGCATCAAAATCTGTGCCGTTGATCGTAAAATCAACGGATATATATCTCTTTTCATCCAGCAGCGCCTGCCAATCCATATTGCCCGGCAGATGCTCGCAGCTTTCCCGCAATCCTTTTGCAAATTTCCATTGCGCGCTCGGAAAAACTTTTCCTGGAAGGCTGGTCCATGCCATCATGCTGTCATAAAATCCCTTAGGATTGTCTACAAAATCCTCTACGCCGCGTCCCCCTTCCCAACTTCGCTGCTCGATCTCACTCATTCCAGGCTCCCAATCCCCAAATTTGCTCTCCCCAATTCCCTGATAGATCGTGGAAGGTCGTAATGGTTTTTCCTTAATCGATTGGTCACCACCTGCCAATCTCAGTCCCCAAGTTTGAATCCCATCACTCAAGCTGATCTGATGGCTGGGGTTTTTCGCTCCCGGATATACTCTGACACTCATCCCAACACCCCCGAAAGGTTTAATTTTGAGCCCCTTTTGGGTTTCCAAATCTGATGATGGATTCTGGCACGCTCAAGTTCCAATTTGGCGTCCTGCCATTGCTGCATTAAGAATACATCTGCCCCTCCCAACCGAGAATTCTGCCAGCGCAAGGCCCTTTCGACTACGGCGCAAACGGCAAGATCTGGGACAATCGATTCGCTGATCACGTCGTCAAAGCTCTCCACGCGCGGATGACTATCCACATACCAGACTCGAATATCTCGCACAGCAGGTATCTCCCGCCGAAAAGCGATTACACCTGTTTGTCCGGGAAGCGCAGGAACAAATTCCCAATCATATACCCGCACCCAATTTCGATCCGTGGCATCGCCCCCCAATCCTTGATAATCGATCATTACTGGCGGTCTTCGTTTCCATGCCACAGAGGCCGCATATTCATTTTGGTTTTGTACGCTTTCTAAAGTTGTCGTATCCACCAATGGGATATCCCCCAAAGCCCTTAATCCCGCATTCGCCATCTCGATCATCGCATCCAAGGGGTAATACTCACTGGTTAAACCATACGTATCACCACTTTCGATGGCCGCACTCAAAGCATTTACCAATGTCAATTCCCCAGCACTGTCATCCGAAGCCGTGATTCGTTCGAACTCTCCCTCAGGGGTATTCCCCCCAGCCTTGATCACGATCAGGCTTCCCCCTTTCCAATCATCATCTCTTCCTCTATTTTGCAGTTTTGTATCTATGACAAGGCTGTTCGTCCCTCCGGTTGCTTTGGCGATTTCTAGCTGTCCCAAAGCCCCATAAACATCCTGAATTAACTTACTTAAGATATAGCTCATTGATTTTCCCTCTATTTCCACCCTTTATCCTGTAAAGGATACGCGTGTTCTGATTCACATTTATTATTGCTTTTCTCTAATCCATTTCTTGAAAATTCCAAGCGGGTCAAGGCTGCAATATATTTTTTTTGGTCAGCTCACCCGCTTGGTTTTTGTTCACCATGATAAAAATATTTCTCAAAGAGATATTTAATCAATCTACATTTCTATTTTTTCATTCAAATCTTTGAGTTCATTATCAAAATTCCCGCCCTCCACCCTAACCGCCACCACCTATTTGTTCATAAGTTCTCCTTAATCCAATTTCAAAAATTATTCTTAGGTGGTGATGCCTGTGATCTTGCCGTGAGCTTTATCGTTGGCGGCCAAAATCGAGAATTCACCGACAACCTCTCCTTTGAGACTGTCCCCAGATCGGGCTAATTCATAGCTTTCAAAATTTCTCAAACTATAAAAGCCAACCTTATCCGATTGCAGCACATAGGCGGTATCTGTTGGGCACCAGCGGTCCATCACCAATTCCAACTCCCCATATTGGGTCATCACTCTTTCAATTGCGTCCACTCCCAGTTTATTTTCATCTTGGCTCACTCGCACAAAACTTGAGCTGTCTAGCAACGCCCGCAAATCATTTGCCACCCGAGGATTCATCACAAGCAGATCAGGATATCCCCCATCCATAATGATCTCTTCCATTAAACTGTCGACATGGCTTTTGGCGATCGCCCCACCTGCGGCAACCACATTGTCGGTGATAAAGACGCCTAATCCTCCTGCCGATCTGGGTGAACTGGCATTCCCCACGACCCGTTCTCCATAAAACGCCATCCTTTCGACTAAGCGCAACAAATGGGGCACTGCTTTATTGGCCTGATAGATGAATTCATCGTCGATCCCATGTTGGCTGATCGCCTGTAATGTACCCGACACTTTGATCGCCTTTTGGAAAATGCTGGTGTAATTATAGGGGGCGGAGATATCGACGATCGGACCATAATCTGCATCGTCGCCCTCCAAACGAGCCATGCCAATGATCTTTATCACCGTATCATCTGCATGGGCAGCTGCAGTAGTATCCCCAAACCCACGTCCATATACTTCCAAAAAATTATTGGTTGTATCGACATTTTTGACTACCAGCTTTTCATCTTCCACCAAAATGACGTATCCATCTTGGAATTTACTGGCATCATCGACAACAAGTTCCTCAGTATCACTTCCGTCCCATCCGGCAGCATCATTGATCGCATCCTCTAAAGGATCCAAGGAATCTTCCAAGATCTCGATCTTGTACCCATCCAAATTCAATTTGAATTTTTCTCGTGCGCCGTCCAAACCTAATTTAGCCAGCAAAGGGGTGTCCCGTGGATCAATCATCGAAATCACATCACTGATCGCCCTCGCCTGTGCTGTTGCATCGCTATATACTGTCTTTGGTTGATCTAAAACCATTCTATTTCCTCCATTTTTGATTGTTTATTTTTGAAAACAAGTCTGTTTCCCTCTCTAGACTCATCTTCCTTCATTATAAGAATTTCAAGAAAATAAATTTCCCCCTAATAGATTTTTAACCCTTTCCCACGAAATTCTCTTTTTAAAGCGAGCAGCCCGTTCACATCTCCAGGACGAAGCTTCCCCTTTCGCCGATCATAAACTTCTTGCAAATCTTCCAAGGGGGCATTTCCACCAGTGGGTTGAATCACCGAGCCTGCGCTTGCAGTAGCCTTTTGGGCTTTTCCTAACACCTTCATCGTGATTTTATTGACCAAGTCAAAATACTCTTCCAGATTTGTCAATTCCCCTTTTTCTTTGAGCAGGTCTATGATCTGGGGATCGTCTCCAATCCCTAAGTCATTCACTAGTTCCCCAATATTCTCCTGGAATTTTTCTGGGTTTATTTCGGCAGGAGACGAAGTCTCGGAAGACGCTGAGTTGCTTTGCATTTCACTTAGCGCACCATATTGTTTTTCCAACTGCGCCCAACGTTTATCTTTGGCAGATTGAAACCGGCGACCAATTTCCTCCTGGATCTCTTTTAAGATCTGCGAATTCAATCCCGAGCCTTCAACGCCATTTTGCTCGTCGTTCTCCACCGAAACGGGTTGTACTTCATTCTCAAGTTCCGATTCTCTTTCGTCAAACAATGGTTTTTCACTCATTTTTTTCCTCCACCAAATCCTAATCGAATATGTCCCTATTTTAGAACATATTTTCTATTTAATCTAGCTTAAAGTTAAAGTGTCAAGTTATTGATAGGTTTGCGATGCAAACTTTTAAAAACTTGACACTTTAACGTATCCCTTGACGGATAGGCTAATAATAATAAATATTTTCCTAATCATACTTTGACAGGCAGTTCACTCTAAAGTATAATCGCTCTGTTTTATGCAATGCATAATTCAATAAACGATCAAACCACAGGTCGTGACTAAGGTGGTGAATACCTTGCCTAAAGTGGTCTTAAAACCAGGAGAATCGCAACAGGGGCTCTTCCGTCGTTTCAAAAAGACGGTTAGTAATAGCGGCATTCTTAGCGATATCCGTAAAAAACGATGGTTTGTTTCGAAAGCCGAAACAAGACGTGTTGAAAAGAAAAAAGCGATTCGTCGCGCAACTCGAAAGAAACCTACATCTGGCGGACGAAATAACCGTTAAGATTTAGAATTCATAATAAGTTAAAACAAAAAAGTGGATGCAAGTTGCATCCACTTTTTCTTTTAAGTCCGAACTCTGAGAGAAGAATTTTTTTATACTAGAAGATCATTGCTAAAAGGAGCAGAATGGGGATGATGACCAGCGCGCCAACCAATAGTCCCAAACAGCCACCGACCAATCCTAAAATACTCCCGATTAGCCCAAAGACCAACCCTAATAACCCTCCGATCAATTCGAAAAATCCACGTATCATTTTAAGCCTCCATTGGCATTATTTATCATCTTATCTACTCTTCTATACGATAAAAACTACCGCTGGTTGCAATTCTTATTTATTTGGTATATCTTCTGGCAGCTCGATCACTGCCCCCCTTTTCAAAAATTCAAAATCAGGGTTCGCCTGCGCGATCAGTCGTGCGGTTGCATATTGACCATATACCTTCTTCCCAATCTTAAAATAATCATCCCCCTCTTCTACCTGGTAATGCCTTTTCCCGTTAATCATCAAGTCTGCCATTTTTTATCTCCTCACCCACCCAATCCGTTGGGCTGATTTATCAACCTTAAATATCGGAAACTTCTTCTCCCCAAACATGTTCCCCTAAGGTCGACTTTTTCTGTTCATCGCCATATTCTTCAGAATTCTCTGGTTCGTTTTCTTCCTCATAATTTTTCCCGACATCAATCTCCCCTTCCAATGCCTTGAGCCGCTGCTTCAATTCAAATTGGCCCAATGCCAACTTTTCCTGCTTCTCCAATTCCAGCTCGACTGCTTCCAAAATTTCACTTCTGGCTTCCTCTCGGATCACGTCCGGATCCCCCTCACCGATCTGCTCTAAGGCGCGGCGTTTTGAATAGCCCAATTCACGGACTGCCATCGAAGCGGCATTGATGCGCGCCATGCGGTCGGTGGGCACATCGGGGGTTAATTCCACCGAGACATGCAAATCTTCCACCTTATACGTATTGGGATTGATCGTAAAATGTTTTCCTACGGCATCACGACCGGTGCCAAAACCCTGCAAGGGGACATTCTCTTGTTTGACCCATGCCAGCATTTGCATCAATATATCGGATAGAGATTCTTCAGCCAATTCCTTATAGGGGTTCAAAGATTTGATCCCGCTTTGTGTCGCAAGGTTTAGGGTGGCGTATGCTGTCCCGCTGGGGAAATCACCGGTTTGTAATACTCTCGGCACGGTAGACTTCCCGATCCGGTTTCCAACTCTTTCCGCAATGGCTTCCAAACCGCTGTCTAGCCCGGGCGGGTTAAGTTGGCTCAAACTATGGCCTGGAGCGACATAAGCCATCCGTCCCGGCTCCCCATAATCTACTTCGACGCCATCGCCCGGTCCTTCTACTTTAAGTCTGGGCGAGGCGGCATAGGCGATTACCTCAGAGGTCAATAAGGTTTCCAAGACATTCTGCGTCTCCCACTGGCCTGCCTGATAGACCGAATAAAGGAGGGGCACGCGCTGGTGTTCTGCCTCATCTGCAAGGGTGGTACCGCCAACGCGCGCCACCCAAGGCAAGAAACCTAAGCCATGTGCCTCCCGCATGATCTCCACCCCCCCATGCCCTTCGGTCCCCAAGGGTGCGGCGGCCATGCCATTGCCTTCTTGGGGCAAGGCCCAAACGGCGCGATGCTCCACATCCATATAATCATAGACCGTGACGTACTTCATCTCGCCCATGCCTTTTCTATTTAAAGCCCGGCTCAAATTGCCAGCGTTCTTGCCCCAAAAGGCTAGCGCTTCCTGCACGGGCATCACCCGTTTCATCACTACCGCTTCTGGCATCCAATCGGAATAGTGCACATGCACTTGGCGTGGGTTGCGCACCAAGACCGCAAAGGGGCCGTATTTCTTGGCTGCTTGCAAGCGGCGGATATCGCCCTTAAAAGCCTTGAGCGCTTCGATCTGATGGGGCAGATAGACTACTTGTGCGACCACCTCATCATAGAGTAAGGCTGAGAAAACGACGTCTCGAAGGACAGATGCCCGGCGGCGTCTGCTGGCCTGCTTGAGATGCCATCCCAAGGCGCGTTCCATCTTATCGGCTTCGGCGCGGCTGGCCTCATTGGGGCCCATCGCCTGCACGGTGATTCTTGGGGATGCCGAGGACAAAACCCGGGTGCCTGCTCGTAAAGCATCATGCGGGTCGGTGCTGATGACCTTATGCACCCAGCGCAGCTCGGCGAGTGAGCTGGGCAGATCCCATTCGCCGCGCCACATCTGATCCATGGCGGTCAACATTTGATCGCGGCCCCGGTCTTTGCGCACCATTTTATCTGCCATGGTTTGGTAAAAAATTAGATCTTTCATACTATTCCTCCCGTCTTGATTAAATATTTCATGCGATTCTCTTCCCTCGAATAAAGCGTGGGGCTGAATTAATTTCTGCGAATTCCCAACTCTGATCAAAGACTTCCCAAAGATAGAGCTCCTCACGATTCATAAAAGGGTTGTAGAGGCGCAGAAATATCTCGCCCGCCATCTCGACCACCTCTTGGAGGGTGACCCAATGGGCGGTGCTGCCTCCCATGCCTACTCTTCCCTTTCCAGTTTGGCTGGGATCGATATTCACTAGCGCAATGACCAGATCGGCGGATTCGATCATTTCGATGATCGCATCCAAGCGCCCTGCTGCCCAAGGCAGATAGTGATGGGTGACTTCCCATTTTTCGTTGCGCTGATCTGCGACCGCCAAAATAAATTGGATGAGTTCGGAGGCATAAGTACCGCGGTTGGGATTTCCCAAGATTGTGCGGCCGGATTGATTCGGATGGTCTACCTCTTCATAAAATGTTCTCAAGCCCTGCGTTAGATTAATGCCCAGCGCTTCGATGACAGCCAACTGGCCACATAAGTTGAAATGGGTGGAGCGAATGGCGTGGGTATAGCCCAACTGCCGAGTGGTGCTGTCGGTCTCAGATTCCAGAATATTTCTGGGAGAGAGATATTGGGCGGCAGAAAAATTTTGAGGATCGCCCCCGGCATAATACTCTGCGCCCCAAAACCCTCTACCGAAGCCATGATGGTCATTTTTTATCTCTTGGGGGAGAAAACATTCGGCTAACTCCCCGAGGATGATGCGGTAATAGTGATTAAAATATTCGGCAGTAATGGTGGCGTTTTCCTCGTCTGCGTCTATATCGGCTTGCAGGAATTCGGATACAAAATCCTGCCAGATGGCCTCGGCTTCTGGAGAACCCTTTGCCCAATCGGGGAGCAGGGCATCGAGCAAGGTTTCCTTTGAATCCGGTATCCCGATTATTTCCTCAGGGATGTCAATTTCTTCGGGTTTGCTTCTGGTATTGGTTCGTTTAATTTCCTGCCAATCTTTATGTATTTCTGGGTTATTTCCCAGTAGGTTTTCACTCTGTTTCATTTTCAATTCCTCCCAATTATTGTTGATTGTTCATAATCCGATAAAAGGATTCACTTTCTTGGTATTTTTCCTTTCTCTATTTCCTCCTAATAAATGCGGCACACCGACATAGAGCATCCAATAGACCGCATCCAAACAGTCGTCATGCTCCCCCTGGGGCCATTTCACCCATTCCTCCTCAAAGGCACGGATAAAAGGGGTCTCCAGATCGGAAAGCCAAACCCGCCCGAATTCAAAGAGGGGGGCCATGCCGCGTTCAAAGCGGATGCCTTTGCTCTTCCCGCCGGGTTGAACGGCACGGATCGGCAAACGTGAACGCCGGAGCATGAGGTGAAAAAATTCCTCCCCTTTGCCGACAGCTTCTACACCAATGATCTGGATGCTGGGATAAATGCCGGCTAATTTCTTGAGGATCTCTTCGGCTTCCCCCTGACTGACCCGGCCACGAAAACCGTCGGTGAGCACCATGCCCGCCCCACCGGGAAGCGCTCTGCCGATGGCTACCGCAAAATAATCTCGCTTCCCGGCTACGAGTCCATCGGCGGCAGAGGCATAATCGACGCCCATGACGACCGGCCATTGGGGATCGATCTTTTCGACGGGAAATTTTTGGAGCCATTCGCGGCGCAGAAATACGCCACTGACCGCTTTGAGATCCAAGAGATACATGCGGGAAAACTCGACCTCTCCGGCTAATTTTCGTTGACGCTCAATTTCCTCTAAGCCAAAACGGTCGGGCCAAACGGGGATTTTAATCGCATCTTCTTCACGCAGAATCGGTGTTTTGACGGAGAGATATTCACCGGTGGATTTTAGATAACCGAGGACATCATTTTCGACCCAGGGGGTGCCGATGATGACTTGCTGGGTATCGGGGGTGCAGGTGGGCAGGATGGTGCCGGTGACGATCTTTTCGACGAGGGCAAGCTCACGGGCGGAACGGGTGTTTTGTTCATCGTGGATATCGTCGAGGAAGAGGAGACCGGAGGGATGCTTGCCGATGATGGCTCCGGAGCGATAGCCCAAGCCGAGCAAGGTGGGGTCTTTGGCTTTGGCCTGCGCAGCGAGTTTGCGCCATTCCTCGTAGGCGAGATCGATGCGCTTGACCTCATAGCCGGCGGCACCCCAACTGGCATGTTTGTCGGGGACGATATGGGGGGAAGACGGCTTTCCAACCGAGGTTGAGGTCGATCATGTCGGCAATCTGGCTGGTGGTGTCGCGGGCAGCTTCATCGGAATTTTGGATGAGCAAGTTGCTTTTCTCGGGCGATTTGCCGATCTGGAACATGAGGTAGGTGATGGTTAGGGTGGTGGTCTTGCTGGAGCCGCGAAAGGCTTCGATGATGATGCCTTTGTTCCCCGCCCGGGCTTGATAGATGGGCCGCAGCCATTCTGCTTTGGCATGGGGAGGGATGGCGCGATCCCAGAGCAATTGGTAAAAGGCTTCGAAACTTTCGGGGTCGTTGGCGGATCGGGCGATCTCGACGCGACACCAGAGCGCTAAGGCTTCCCTTTCTGCTGGATTTAAACTGCGGATATAATTTTGTATTTCTGTCATTTCCCCACTCCCTGAGTGATTCCCCCAAATCTAAATAAATTATTCTTTCAGTAATGCCAGTACTTGTTTGGCGAGTTCGCGACCGAGGACGAGTTTCTCGATGCCTTCGTCTTGGGCAGGACTGCCCTCCATGGTGCCCATCACCTGGGCGACGAGTTTGGCGGCGGCGGTGGCTTTGGAGCCATTGTCTTTGTCCATGGCGATCTCGGCCTGCACACCGACCAAATGCCCCCAGACTTCTTCTAGGGTGCGGGCATCGAGACCTTGCTGTTGGACGACCTGGATGATCTTTTTTTGGATGGGGTGTTGTTGTGTTGAAAGAGACAAACTACGTTTATTTCTTTCAACTTGGTAGTTGTCGATGTCTTTTTTGGCGATGAAGCGGCCGGTTTTGGCGTCACGATAGAATTTTTCGAGATTGGCAACGGGTATATATTCAAGATTTGGTTTTTCTGTCATTTTTCCTCCCTAGGATTGTTTGAAGATTTTAGTGCCTTTGTTTTCCCGGTCAAAGGTGAATTGGGTTAATTATATCATAGATAGAACGTATGTGCTAGTTAATAGAATTGAATCTTTTTTCATTATTTATTCGAATATTCTGAATACTCTACTAAAAGTGAGATTGTTTTTTTTTATTGGAGGGGACCAGCCCCCTCCACCCCGCCGCAGAGCGTCGCTCTGCTAAGGGAGAATGAAGTTGTACTTCATTCTCCACGGAATGTTTTTTATTCCAAGCCCCTTTGATCCCCGAATGAAACAGGATAGATTATTCGGGGTTTATGCCGAGGTTTTTAAGTTCAGGGTTTGGTTGCAAGAAAACGACAATTATGCGAACGCATAAATTGCTAATGGCGGGATGTGGGGATTTTTTAAGGGGCAAGCGAGATTCCTGCCAACGATGAAACCGTTGGCTTGGAGAATGGGGACAAGGAGAGGTATAAAACGACAACAACTCCCCATTCTCCGCGGAATAGTTTTATACCAATGAGAAATTCGCAGGAATGGCACTTTCGATTCTTTTTCTTTTCGGAGGGGGCGCTTGCCCCCTCCACCCCCGCAAGGGGGTTTCACCCCCTTTGAACCCCGAATGGAACAGGATATAGTTTTCAAAGTATATTCCGAAGTCTTTAAGTTCCGGATTTTAGTTGCAAGATAAGGGAGTTTATGCGAATAAGTAAATTGCAAAAGGCAGGATGTGGGGATTTTTAAAGTTAAAAACGAGATTCCCACTTTCGCGGGAATGACAGGATTATGGGGATATGAGGAGTTATAAAATGCAACCTATCCCCATTCTCCGCGGAATAGTTTTATAGCAATGAGAATTCGCAGGAATGACGAGACTTTGGGGATTTTTATAGGCGCAAGCGAGATTCCCGCTTTCGCGGGAATGACAAACTTTAGTACCTTAGAAAAATAATTAGTTTTGGAAGTAGGGATCCCTCCCCAACATTTCTAGCCTACGCTTTCTTCGACGATCTTGATCTCTTCTTCGGTGAGCCCATATAATTGATAGACCAGTTCATCAATACGGCGGTCGGTGGCGGCGATTTGGCGTTCGAGGGCGGTGGATTCATGGTCTGTCTTTGCCAATGACAGATTTTTATTCATATCAATTACCGACCTAACAAGGGATAACAATACTTTACTATTCCTTAAAACTTTCTCTTTTTCAGGGAATGGTAATGCCAGAATATCTTTTATTGTTACTTGTGGAAAATCATCTTTTGTTGCCTGACTTACTTGCTTAAGGTATGCGTAAGAGAACAATTTACTATTAATAATTGCCAAAATAATTAAATTATCAATTTCAATGTCATTGGAAATAATAGTGTATAAGTTTTTATTAGTAATAAAATCTTCATTAACATACATTGCCATCAATCTTTGTCTACGATTTACTAACCGTCTAAGCAAAATTCTGCTTCCCATAAACCAAAAAGTATCTTTTGGTTTTTCCTTCATTTTATCTCCGAATTCTACCCAATTATCTAATTTCTTATTAACTTTATACCGATAAATGTCTCCTTCAAAATATCTAAAATGATTACTATTGCCTTTTGAAGAACTCAACAATGTTTTATCAAATAACACCCCTCTCTTCATAAGAACTAAATCTTTAAATGTTTTAAGGGATTTTTCTCGCATTTTTTCTAATATTTTTATTGCATTAGGGTCTAAAATAAATTTATTATTTTCAGGAAAATTCCACTGTGATTGATACACTTGTTTAAATAAATTTTTATCTAAAGTTATATTTTTTAGTTTTTCTTTCTTTTCATATACATAAGTATTAACAGCATGCTTCATACTTGGGGATTCAGATTTTAGAATGAAAATTGCTGTATCAATATATGCATCTTTAAAAACATCGAAGGGTAGCATGATTATCGATTCAATATGCTTTGAAAGCATCAATGATCTTAAACCCCTATATCTCGGACCGCCTAACCATGCTGAAGGAACTATATAAGAAATTATTCCTTTTATATTTAATAATTGTGTCCCTTTTTCAATAAACAAAGAATAAACATCTTTTACACCTTTGAAAGTTAGATATGAAGATTTGAAATATTTATCTTCATCTTTGTTAAACCATGCCCCATACGGCGGATTGCCGATCACGGCATCAAAACCCCCGGCATCCAAGATCTCTTTAAATTCGATCTCCCAATCAAAGACATTGATGCGGTAGCGTTCTTCTTCCTCCAACTCAAACATGGTGATCTGCCCGCTGGTATAAAAATCTGAAGCAATCAAGGAATTGCCACATTTGATATTTGCATCGAGGCTGGGCAGGACCCGTTCTTGGAACATTGCTAACTGCTCTTGGTTCTCCCCTTCTAATACCTTGAGCAAAAGCGAGAGCTTGGTGACTTCTACTGCTTGGGTGTCAATGTCCACGCCGTAGATATTATTGAGCAAAATGCGTTTGCGTTCCTCGGTGGTTAGGCGGTACTCTTCCATGCCGACCTGGACCAATTTCTTTCGATCTGCCTTGACCTCCGATTGAAGGTAATAGTCCAAATGCCAATCTAGGAGGTATTGGAAAGCCCCCAGCAAAAAAGAACCTGAACCGCAGGCAGGGTCTAAGACGCGAACCTCGCTGACCTGACGGGGGGTTTTCCCCTCCACCAATTTGCCCACCGTATTCTCGACAATATATTCGACGATATAGGTGGGCGTGTAATAGACCCCTCCGGCTTTTTTGACTTCCGGCTTTTCTTCCACCTTTGCCTGATGCCCGGCAGTGAGGCGAATGACCTTGCCCAAAAACTGCTCATAGACTTGGCCGAGGATATCGGCGGGCAAAACTGAAAACTCATAGGGGCTGTCGGGGTAATACAGATTTTTCAAGATACCCTTCAGCACTTTATCGTCTAGCTTGATTGCTGGGGTTAAATAATCTGGGTAGCCCCCACGACCTTTCTCCTCTTTGAAATGGAAAAGGCCAGAATTATAGCGGTCATCTGCCCGGTTAAATAAAGCATTCAGATTTGTGTAAATCTCTTCGCCATCTGCAATATCCCCCAACTGTTTATAAGGTTCGATGCCGCGGTCTTCGGCGATGCGGAGAAAGATGATGCGGTCGATGATGCGCTGGACTGAAAAATTGAGTTGGCGTTGGTCAAGGTCCTCATTTCTTATGGCGAGGTTGCGGGCGAGTTCATCGCGCCAGCGTTCAATCTCTGCAAGGAAAGCGGCATCTACTTCTTGGGTGCCCCTGGCTTTTTTGAAATCATCGACCAGCTTATCAAAATCCCCTTTGAGAACCGCGTCTTTTGAAAAGGTGCTATAGAGTTCATCCCATTTTTCAATATAGTCTTGGTAGGTAAAATATTGAATTCGACTGGTGGCGGCATTATCGGTTTTGGCGGGTCGATTCCGACAGTCATAGACGGCAAATTCTTCAAAATCTGTGAGGATGGAGACGGGCAATTTAGCACTCCAAGCATAGCGACGCACTTGGAAGGCGGGGGCGGTATCATCTTTGAGATTGACAGAAGGTTTTTTGGCTTCCACAAAGAATTTGCGAGTGCCCCACACACGGAAGCTGTAATCGGGGGCTTTTGTGCTTCCCGCTACATTTATAGAGTCCTCATGGACAACATCTTTGTAACGCTCAGCAAAATCTTTTTCATTATCTACGTCCCAACCCAAAGCTTTAAATAGGGGGTCGATAAACTCGCGTCTAATTTGCGTTTCGTTATATTTCCCTGAACGGTAATCTTCTATATTGTTTTCAAAACGCTCAACCAATCGAATGACGGACTCTGGTGCGGACATATCTCTCCCTTGGTGGTGAATTAACCTATTTTACCTGAGAAAAGAGTTATGCAAAGATGCTCTTGGGGGAGGGATTATTTGAATTTAGAGTGAAGAAAGCTTTCAATCACTTTTGCTACTTCCCCCTCTTTTTCCAACATGAGCATATGCCCTGCGCCGGGGATGATGTCTAGTTTTGAATTCTTGATGAGGGCTTGCAATTTTTGGCTTAGAGGGAGCGGGGTCATTTTGTCTTCTTCGCCGACAATGATCTGGACGGGGAGTTTGATCTCGGATAGACGTTCGGAGACATTGAAGGCATTACAGGCGATAAAGTCGCCATTGAGGACGGTGGGGCGAATCTCTTTCATTTTTTTACGAACTTGCTCAATTAATTTCGGGTCGGCATTTTTTGAGTAGGACCATTTGAGGATGAGGTCTAAGGCAAAGTCAACATTCTTAGAATGAGCAACCATTTCTAAAAGTTTTTGATTGACGGGCAATTCGGCACCGGTGCCGATCAGCACGGCGGAGATGAGATAATCGGGATGGTCGAGGGCGAGAGTTTGGACGATGGCGCCGCCCATGGAGTGACCGACAAAGGTGGCGCGGCCGACGCCGATCGTATCAAGCCAATGGGTGATCTTTTGGGCGTAGGGCGCGATGGACTGCTCCCCCAGACCGCCTGACTTGCCGTGCCCGGGTAGATCGGGGGCAAGAACGCGAAAACCGGGGAGGCGTCGAATGGTGCGGGGCCAGTGGAGATGGTGGCCACCTGCGCCGTGGATGAGGACGATGACGGGCAGATTGCCATTCCCCTTGGGATGCGAGTCGAAATAATAAATGTCACCGGAGAGGGGCATTTTTTCTCCTAAAAATTGCATATGAAATATAGGGGCCAATAGACAGCCAAAGAATGGTATTGATCAGGATATCGTTAATCTGTCCTGTAGGCAGTTCAAAAAAGCCGTGGGCATGCAGGCTGCTTTTGAAGACGATCAAACTCAGAATGAGCGGGGTGACCAAAAAGCCAGCGATCAAGCCGCTGAGCAAATAGGCAGGCAAAGTTTGCTTGAACTCTTTGGCGGCGGTATAGGAAAATAGGATCAGGCTGCTGGCTGTCAGGGCTAAGAGGGTGACAAAGATCAGATCTACATCTTCGGCACGCAACCAGATCATGAAGAATGCGAGCCAAAACAGCCAAGCCCAGCGGAGGACTAGGGGAAATTTTCTATTTTGGATTTTCTGATTATTGCTCATAATTTGTTGGGAGGATGCCGCCGAACTCCATACATATGAAAACCGATAATAAAATAATTTCAGCTATTATAAACCGCAAAGCAAGTATTTAAAACTGAAGAATAATCTATATCAATGACGAGCGAGCCCGCTTATAATATAGATTGTAAAATCAAATAGATTTAAGAACCTCCAAAGGAAAAACTTATGCCTAAATTAACAAAGTTATATACACGCAAAGGGGATGATGGGACCACCGCCCTGGGTACTCGAAAACGGGTGCCAAAAGACTCCCTGCGGATCAACTCTTATGGCACGGTGGACGAGCTGAATAGTGTGATCGGGCTGGCGATGGCGCAAGGGCTGAACCCCAGACTGATGGAGAGCTTGGCGACGATCCAAAATGAACTTTTTCATTTGGGTTCAGACTTGGCCTTTCCTCCCGAAGATGAGACCAAAGTGCCCCGCATCGAACAAAAACATGTCGATGCCCTAGAGAAATTGATCGACGGATTGAATGAGGAAGTTGGCCCCTTATTGAATTTCGTGCTGCCCGGTGGGACGGTGGGGGCGGCGAGCCTGCAGCTGGCACGCACAGTTTGCAGACGGGCAGAACGCATCTGTGTGACGCTCAGTCGGGAAGAGGAGGTGAGCCCTCTTTCGATGGCGTATCTCAACCGGCTTTCAGACGCCTTATTTGTGATGGGGCGATTTGAAAACAAAGAAGCAGGGATTGAAGAACCGGTTTGGGATTCAATGGCCTAAACGACCAAAGGGCTATTTTTCTTTTGCAACCTTATTCGATCTAGGTCGTATAGGGTAGTGAAAGCAAAGACACAATATTTAGGAGGCAGCATATGCCAAATAACCACTCAACTTATCGACGTCCTTTCTTTTGGCCAATCTTTTTAATTGGCTTTGGGATCGTCTTATTACTCTCTAATTTAAATATTATTGACTCAGTAAATTTCTATTTCCTACTGCAACTTTGGCCGGTGCTCTTAATCGCCTTTGGATTGCAAATTCTGTTCGGGAAAAGCAACCCCTGGGTGGGTAATTTCTTGGCGGTAGTCGTGGTTGCCACCTCGATCGCCTTTTTGGTCTTTGCCCCTTCCCTGGGATTTGATATTCCAGCGATGTCGAATTTGGAATTAGAAACCACTTTTTATGAAGAAGCCTTGGGCGGCGCAAATGAAGCCAGCATTTATTTGGAGACGGGGAGCGGAGATCTAGATGTGATCGGCCTACCCTCTGGAAATAATTTAATCGAAGCAGAAGTGACGACCAATGGCGATGTCTATTTTGATGTTTCTAGCAGTAGCGGCCGAAAAGAAGTCTCGTTAGAAATTGACGAGGGAAATGGGATCAATTTTAATTTTGGCAATTTCTTTGATAGCGAACGAATTTCTACGACGGTTGAATTGAGCACAAAGGTGCCTCTCTCATTAGAAATTGACCAAAGCTCAGGTTCTTCGACCTTAGATCTGGCTGGGATTGAACTTACTGACTTGGAAACCGCCAACGGATCAGGAAGCTTAACCATTACCCTTCCAGCAGGCAATTACCCCGCCAATTTGGATACGGGTTCTGGATCTTTGAGAATTGATACTGAGGATGGCATCATCTTCAATCTTGAAGCTGATGTTGGCTCTGGCCGAATCGTACTCGATCTGAGTGAAGAAGTAAGCGGATATCTGGACCTGAGCAGTGGATCGGGTTCGATCACGATCACCGTTCCTGAGTCGGTTGGTGTACGAATTTCTGGCTCTACGGGCTCAGGCAACATATCTGTTCCTTCCAGTTACATCAATATATTTGGCTCAGATTCAAGCGGACCCAGTGAAAATGGGACATGGGAAAGTGAAAATTTTGATCGCGCAGAATATCAGATCGAGCTAGATGTTTCGGTAGGTTCGGGGAATCTCCGAATAGAATTCGAATAAATATTCCATATAGAGTAGTCTTTCGGACTGCTCTATATTTTTTAATATATTGTTAATATAAATAGGGTAAAATAAGTAAGGATTCAGCTAATGAATGAATCATAGTATTACTCCGTAGTGCACATCTCCTCCTTGTGCCAAGCAGCCCACCGAACCTCCTCTCGGCGGGCTGCTTACTTTATACCCCCCTAAACCTTTTCTAAAAAATGTGAATACTTTTCTTTTTTTGCTTGAATTCTATCTTTTTATCGATTATAATAGAACATATGTTCTTCTCTCTTCTATTTGGGGGCTGCTGAAATGAAAAATATCCAAAACCCTAATAAACGAGCGATCTCTGATTTGGTCTTCGCCTATCGGCATATACACGGGCATAGCGAAAGGCCACTCTCTTACCGCGACTTTGCGCGGGAATGTAATCAGGCATTGAAGGATACGCGCCATGAAATTACTTATCAATCCGTAAAAAATTGGGAAGATCGGGTTCATATTCCAAGAATGTCTTTTTTGATCCCCCTGGCCTTTAGCGTGAAAGATTGGCGCTCAGAATTTGCATTAGATGCGATTGCGATCTTGCGCCCAAAATTGTATAAACCAGCGACGTATATTGGTGAAAGAGCAATGGACCGCAGCAAGCTGGACACTGGACCGCTTAAGGCAAGGTATGATCCCTATTTCATTCCGCATTCGTAATTTGGTGAGACATAATCCCCTGCTGATATACTACTTCAGTGAACACTCAATCCCTTCCGAACGCAGGACTTTGCAAGTCTTGCAAATCTTCAAAAGTTATAAAATCCGCACGAGGTTCTAGTTTTTTACTCTGCCAAGCCCCAAAAGAATTTGGCATCCCAAAATATCCTCCACTCCCGGTTTTGCGGTGCATCGCCTTCGAAGAAAAACCCAGTAGTTCTTGATCTCATTTGGCTCTAAATACTCCCCCCCTGGTAAAATATTCATATCGTTAACTATTTAATTACTAATTTTGATTTCCTATGAAAATTTCTTATCGATACACTTTTTCTCAATTTACCGATAATTTCATCGCCCAATATTACAGTGGCGGCATCCGTGTCTTTACTCGTTTGCTGGGGGGACCGGTGCTCATTTTCATTGGTATTTTGATCATTGGATACACCCGCCAAGTAGAGGTGGGGACAGGATATTACGTCCTCTGGGGGATTGGATTGTTGATCGCATTGGTCGGGATCATTTATTTCATTCGCCCCGGTCTGCAACTGCTCTTTGTTCGTTCTCGAAAAGATGAGTTTTTAGGGAGCAACGGCGAAGCAGTTGAACTGACGCTAGACCCAGAAGCCCAAATAATTCTAATCAAAGGGCCGGAGGGCGAATCCGAATTGCCACTGACCGAGATCTTATACATTCAACATCGCGCAGAAAGCACGTGGATCATTACCAACCGTGACCATACCATTCCGATCCCGCGCAAGGAACTGACTTTTGGTGACCACGATGTCTTTATTTCAGCCATCCAAGAAATATTAGATGTCAATGAGCAAAAACATTAGACTGAGGTAAAGCATGCTCAATGCAGTACTATTTATTTTAGGCGGGGCGATTAATATCTATACCGTGATTTCTGCAGTGAGGACATTTGTGCTTCCGCGGGCGATCACCGATAATTTAACCACATTCGTTTTTCAGGTAGTGCGGAAATTTTTTGATTTTGTGCTGAAATATTTGAAAACCTATAAGCAAAAAGATAATTTCCTTTCTTTTTACGCCCCACTGAGTTTACTGGTCCTCCCTCCCACTTGGTTTAGCATTCTTTCTATCGGGTATACCTTAATGTTTTATGCAACAGGAATAAGGGACTGGGAGGAAGCCTTCACCATCGCAGGATCTTCCCTTTTGACCTTAGGGTTCGCAAAGGGCGATTTATTTATTCATACCCTGCTTTCTTTCACCGCAGCAACGATCGGATTGATCATGGTAACTTTGCTAATTGCTTACTTACCGACAATGTATGCAGCGTTCTCAAGAAGAGAGGTGGTCGTCAACCAGTTGGCGATACGAGCGAACACTCCCCCTTCTCCGGTAGAAATGATCTTACGCTATCATCGCTTAGATAGTCTGCATCAGTTCAATGATTTTTGGGAGGTTTGGGAAACTTGGTTTACCGAATTAGAAGAAAGCCATACTTCTTTATCTGCATTGGTATTCTTTCGATCGCCCATTGCTGATCAATCCTGGGTAAATGCTGCAGGAACGATTTTGGATGCTGCGGCCCTACGATTATCTCTATTAGATATTCCAGGGGACCAAGAATATTTGAAAGGGAAAAACGCAAATATTCCTATTAATATGGATGCGGCGATCACCATTCGTGCGGGCTATATTGCCATGAGGCGAATTGAAGATATTTTTGATCTTACTTATAACCCCAACCCTAGTTTTCCTTTAAACCCGATCAGTATAAGCCGTACTGAATTTGACCAGGCCATCAAAATATTTGAAGACGCAGGGATTCCCCTTAGAGAAGATAAAGATAAAGCTTGGCAGGATTTTGCCGGGTGGCGAGTGAATTACGATGCCTCCTTAATTGCGCTACAAGAATTTACCAATGCCCCTGATTCCCCATGGATCAGCCCTCAAACTGGGGAAGCACTAGGGTAAATCCATGAGTATTAAAATCGAGTATCGAACGGGAAATCAATTAGATGTGGATCAGGTGATCGATCTATATTTTGCGTCAACCTTGGGGGAACGAAGGCCAGCAGATAACCGAGCCTCTATGACTCAAATGATCGAAGAAGCAAACTTGGTAGTCACTGCTTGGGAAGGGGATCTGCTAGTTGGGATCGCTAGAAGTCTTACAGACTGGTGTTATGTCGCTTATTTAGCAGATCTGGCTGTTCGGGAATCTCACCAACACCGGGGGATCGGCAAGGAACTTATCCGTCGAACTCAATCTGCTCTGGGCAAGGAGGCCACTTTAATATTAATAGCTGCTCCAGCGGCTGAGGGCTACTATCCGAAAATCGGGATGAAGCCCCACCCCTCGGCGTGGATACTACGCCCTGGGGATAAAATCCCTTAGGAAAATTTCTGGAAAACGATATGGTTACTTTTCCAATGTTGGCGACCCTTTTATTATTGATACTTGCAATCGTGCTTTTCATTAACGAAAAGTTAAGGGTGGATATTGTTGCATTTTCTGTGGTGGTGGGTTTAATGCTGACTGGGGTATTGACCACTGAAGAGGCTCTTTCTGGTTTTTCTAATTCAGCTGTTCTAACCATCGCGGCCCTGTTCGTTGTTGGGGGCGGGTTTTTAGAGACGGGGTTGGCGGGAGAAGTGGGGCGCCGAATATTGGCGATTGCAGGGAATAGACCGGCAACAATTACGTTGATCTTGATGGGCGCGGTTGCGTTGTTATCGAGTTTTCTTAGTGATACAGGAACGGTGGCCGTATTGCTCCCGGCAACCCTGGTGCTTGCCCGAAGCGCGAAACTCAATCCTTCTAAACTTTTGATCCCCCTATCTTTTGGGGCATTGCTGGGTGGCGCAACAACTCTAATCGGGACGACTCCCAACTTGATCGTGACAGAGTTGTTAGAAGAACAGGGCATGTCTACCTTTAACTTCTTCAGCTTTACCCCATTGGGCATCATTTTGCTGATCTTTGGTGCACTATTTATGATCTTGATCGGTAGACATTTGCTGCCAGACCGGCGTTCTTCAATTGAGAGTCAACCGGTTGATAATCCAAGTGAGATCCTCGACCGATATCGACTGCCTGATGATCTCTTTCACCTGCGAGTACGAATGGGTTCCTCATTAATTGATCAAAAATTGTCCCAATCAAAATTGAGGGAAGCGTATAAGATCAATGTGGTTGAAATTAAAAGGCGTCAAACACCCAGGGTAACCACAAGAACTTTTGGCGAGTTGATCAATTCGGTATATAAACCGGCCCAGGATAGACAAACCATCACCCCCTCATCAGAAACGGTAATCCAGCTAGATGATCTATTGACCGTTCAGGGAGATTTTTCACAGATCACGCGAGCCACGAGCAAATATGGTCTTGGCATTCAGTCCCTTAAAACCAAAGAAGGTGACAGCTTGATCAATCAGGAAGTGGGGATTGCAGAAGTATTGCTACCAGCTCGCTCTTCGTTGGTGGGGAAAAACATCACCGATCTGAGATTCGGATCAGTATATAAATTGAATGTATTGGGATTAAATCGCCCAAATAGTAGTGAAAGTTTGGATCCGAAAAGTGCTAGATTAAGATTTGGGGACATCCTGCTGATCCAGGGGCCATGGAAGAATATTCTCGCTCTTCGCCATGAACGGCAAAATTTCGTGGTTCTTGGACAGCCTGAAAGCATGCTGGCTGCTCCTCGAAAAGAGAAATCCACAATCGCCCTTTTGATCATGCTGCTGATGTTGGTTTTGATGATTGGGAATTTTGTCTCGGTTGCCACGGCCAGTTTGTTGGCTGCGTTACTTATCGTGCTAACGGGTTGTTTATCGATCGAGGATGCCTATAAGACGATTGATTGGAAGTCGATCGTCTTGATCGCCGGGATGCTGCCAATGAGTATTGCCCTCTCCAAAACAGGGTTGGTCGATTTGGCCGCAGAAGCATTCACTGCCCAATTGGGTGGTTTTGGACCGACCGCAGTGCTGGGCGGACTTTTTCTGATCACCTCACTTTTTACCCAAGTTCTTTCTAATACCGCTACCACCGTGTTGATCGCACCGATCGCCATCGTAACTGCGAGCACTTTGAATGTGGAGCCTCATGCCTTCTTAATGTCCGTTGCAGTAGCGGCGTCTATGGCTTTCGCCTCTCCTGTCGCCTCCCCCGTAAATACCCTTGTTATGGGGGCAGGAGATTATAAATTTGCGGATTACCTTAAAGTGGGATTACCAATGATCCTTTTATCGCTTATCATTTCAGTAATCCTTCTTCCAATCTTGTTTCCATTTAGTTAATCCTAGGAACATCTGTGATCATCCATCAACCAGAAATAAAAATCGAAGGAAACGAAGTGCTCGTTTCCACTCGAATAGAGATGAAAGGTAATTATTCCATTCCAAAGGAATTGTGGTTTAAATATCCGCTTGAATATCAGGATGCGGTGACGGATCGTTCGGATGGTTTTTTCGCAAGCCTGTTCTTGCTAGGGATGCACTTTAATGAAGGGATTGAGATAAGAGGGGTTGTTTCTCCAAAAATAATCAAAAATAGTTCGGTATTGAGATCTAAGTATCTACAACATGCACCAAAATACTTAAACCAAGTAGATTTTAATTTTATATCTGAAAAACCGACCGAACCCAATCGAAATCGAGACATCCGCCTTTCTTCTTTTTCAGGAGGGGTAGATTCTTTTTATTCGTTCTGGTCACATTTTTACCCAGAGAAAAGTGCTCACCCCGTAAGCCTTACTCACGGGCTTTTTATACATGGTTACGATCTTGTTCTGGAAAACCAGGAAAATTATCAGCAATTTCTTAAAGAGTATCAGACTCTTTTTGCGGATTGGGGCCTTTCTTTGATTCAATGTAGTACCAATGCATATTCCTTTTATCGATTGAGGACTCCCTGGATATTTTCCAATACCCCGACCCTAGTCGGGGCTGTGTTGGGATTATGTAATGGTGCTTCCTTTTTTAATCAACCAGGAAATTACGATCCTGATCCAATCGATCCGAGCCTTGCAAGCTCCAATATTTCCCTTTTTTCAACGGAAACTACTGATTTTTTTGCGCATGGGGTTGAATTAGAACGATCTGAAAAAATAAATGCTATGCGTGATTGGTACCCTATCCAAAAGCATATGCGGGTGTGCATGAAAATGGATATGAATTCGGGGATGCTTGGGTGTCAAAAATGCCAAAAGTGTTTAAATACTTCCCTGATGTTAAACTTGATGGATATTCAAGAAGATTTCCTAAATTACAAAAAGAAATTTACTTGGATAAATTTTTTACAATTATGTTGGAAAAGTTTAGACATAGGTTCTTTTCCGAGAAGGGATTATTTCAAATTGATGTATTCAAAAAAACGATATGACCTGATTCTTCTTTATTGGATATTTTTACCTATAAATTTGTTGCGTGTGTTTTATCATAAGAAAATAATTCCAATCCTACCCAAACGATTGGTTTATTTTGTGAAAAGCCTTGTATTTCCCCAGCGAGCAGAAAATTGATCATTCATCAAGCTGAAATCGAAACCAAAGGGGATGCAATTGTCGTCTCGGCGCGAGTGGAAATAAAGACGTCAACTTCAATCCCAAAATATTTATGGTATAAATTTCCCGCTGAATCTGAAAGTGCAATTTCCTTGCGGGGTGAAGCATTCTTTAATAACCTTTTTGTGTTGGGCATGCATTTTAATGAGGAAATTGAACTACGCGGAGATATTTCCCCCGTTTTCGTGGAGAATATTAAGAAATTAAGTTCAATATATTACCGAAATGATGAGAAAAAACTAAATATTGTAGACTATAAATTCAAATCTGTAGTGAGTCCTGATGTAACGCTGAAACGTGACATACACCTTGCTTCCTTTTCGGGGGGTGCGGATTCATTCTATACTTTTTGGTCTCACTTTTACAAGGAGAAAGCCTCCCATCCCACTAACCTAACACATGGGTTGTTTATTCATGGATATGATATCTCCTTAAATAATGAAGAGACCTACAATCACTATTTATCTAAATATAAAAAATTATTTGATCAATGGGGATTAGGGCTTATTCCGGTTAGTACGAATGCATACGAGTTTTATCAATTTCGGACTCCTTGGTATTACTCTAATACGCTGGCATTGGCAGGGATTTCGATGGCGCTGGGAAACCGCGTAGCGACGTATTCCCAACCGGGGGATGTGGACCAAGGAAATCGAAACAGATTAAGACCCTCCTCAAATATCCACCTCTTTTCCACTGAATCGACAAAATTTTCATCCCATGCCCACGTGATTGATCGGTCTAAAAAATTATCTAAAATGTTAGATTGGTCACCGGTTCAAAAACATCTTCGAGTATGTCTAGATGCCAATTATGATCAAACTAACCATGGGTGTCAGAAGTGTGAAAAATGCATCAACACAAACTTAATCCTTTATCTCTTTGATAAACAAAATGAATTTTCATATTTCGACATGGATATTACGATCTTCAAATTTATACGATTATGCTGGGAAGTAAGCAATTTATCTGCATACCGACCCAAAGGATATTTGAGCTATCTAAAAAAGAAAAACAGAACTGACCTCATTCTGATCTACTGGATGATGATCCCGGTCAACAAACTCAAACAATTTATTTCGTCTGAACTCATTTCGAGAATTCCGAAGAAATTCTTATATACTATTAAAAGAAAAGTTTACAAGAATCGAAATATTTCAGATGATGGAAGTCCCTGAGGGAAAAATCATGGCTCAGAGAACCTTTAATTGTAATAGTTGTAATGCCCCACTACCAAAATATTCTACTCTTTGTGAGTACTGCGGGATGTACTCTTCATTTTCACCAGAAGAATTAGAAAAAATAGGTGCAATTTCACAACCTGATTTCGGCATCTCTAATTCTAAATATTTAATCATCACTGTGCTTGGGGCTGCGATCATATATGCATTAGGATGGCGATTTGAAGATCTAGACTACTTATTGGATGAAAGATCCGTAGTTATTTGGGGGAGTGGGCTTCCTCTATGGTTAGCCATCTCGGCATTTTTTTGGAAGACGAATTGGGGGGAATATTTACCGGGCATATCGATCAGTCTACCTATATTCCTGTTCCATATGCTCATTATTTGGTTGATCAAGGGCAATATAAATGACGATGGGGTAGGGATATCGGCTGCTTTTGGGGCGGGAGCTTTATTTGGATGGGTAGCTGGGCGTTTGTTCCATAAGTATATTCGCAAGATTCGCAAACAAGCCAATTCAGAATAGTTTTCATCTGCACTAAGTTTGACCAATAAGCGCACATTCTCGGGAACCATTTTGAATGGTCCTTCGTTATATAACTAACGAGCAATTGCTCACCAACAACAAATACTATACAATCAACTTATAGTATCCAATTCAAATGGAGAGAAGCATGTCTGAAATTAAACTTTTTAATCGCTGGACTGTAAAAAAGAGCACTTTTTGGATTTCCCTAACCGCGTTGAGCGTAGTGTTCCTTGTATTGGTATTCCTGGCATCTATATTTTTATCTGCGAGAGGATATGGACTGAGTGGAGTCAGTTATAACGATGCCGCATATGATTACGAATTGGGTGGAGAAAGTTATGCCTATCCTGCAGAGGCTCCTGCCATGGATGGTGATTTTATGGGCAGTGATGATATGGCCAATATGGCCTTTGATGAAGCCGAAGCCGATTTTAAGCGCGTTGACCAGGCTGCTTCTGTTTCTCCACAATCTGTTCAAACCGAACGGATCATCATTAAGGAAGGAAATATTAGCCTTGAGGTAGAGGACACCCGAGATTCTCGAGAAGCAATCACAGCGATTGTTATGGGAATGAAAGATCAGGGTGCATTTATCATCAACAGCTTTGAAACCCAGAATTATGAGGGTGCAGCTCCTTATATCTCAATGGTTATCAGGGTACCCTTCGAAGATTTTGAACGAGTAATGGATGCAATTGCCAGAATGGGTATCGAAATCAATGAAAGAAATGAATTTTCCGATGATGTCACCTCAGAATATGTGGATTTGGGAAACCGTATTGAGGCCTATGAGGTTGCTCGTGATCGGTTGATCGATATCATGTTGGAAGCGGATACTACTGAGGATCTTTTATTTGCTGAGCAAAAACTCACAGAACGTGAAGCTGAACTTGAGTCTTTGAAGGGACGTTTGAAATACCTAAGCGAATCTGCTCTTCTTTCAAGAATTAGCATAAGCTTATCCCCGCATGTGTCTTCACAGCCGATTGATTACAGTTGGAAACCTGCAAATACCCTTCGAATTGCCTTTGACGATTTGGTCGATAGCCTGAAAGATTTCGCGGACTTCCTGATCATCTTTTCTGTAGCGGTTCTGCCATGGTTACTCTTCTTCGGATTGATTATTTGGGCAATCGTCAGATTTTTCAAACGACGTGCTACAAAGAAAAAGGTACAGACTGAAGTTAAGAAATAGAAATATCCTATAAATCAAAAACGGCTCAGTATTTCCTGAGCCGTTTTTATATTTAATCACTTTTATAGAAATAAGCTAAACATATTTCCCATCCATAGAAATAAAACAGGATATAATTTATTAATCATCTCAAAGATGTTCCATCGAAGCAAAAATATTTATAAAAAGTGATATTTCCGAGTGACTAATTATTTTTATTTGATCGTATAGTCAGGCAGTGGGAAATTTCTATGCACTTATTTCTGAGGATAAATGACAAAAGTACTAAGTATATTTAGTCATAAAGGGGGTGTGGGAAAAACTACAGTAACTGTGAATCTCGCTGCAGCCTTTTCCTTAATGCTATCCCATGAAAATCCCGAAAAATCTAAGAGAGTGCTGCTCATTGATTTGGATGAGCAGGGTCATTCTGCAACCCTTTTGGCAAAGGGGTTTTACGGAAAGAAAGATGAATTTGAAATAGATCCTTTCGCAAATATTGCCAGCTTGTTGATGCAGACCTCTGACAAACCAATGGATCAAATCATCCAGACCTCACATATTCCAATTCATGGCCAAAGCAATTTGGATTATATTCCCTCTAACCGGGCATTAATGACTAAGGTAGAAGTCCATTTGCGCAATAACCCGGGAGATGGGCTGACGAGATTAGAAAATATATTGGTGCCGATATTGGATACTTATGAATATATTATTATTGATAATCCACCAGGGATGAATTTGATTAATTTGAATGGGTTGGTTGCTGCTACCCATGTGGTCGGATTAACCCAATTGGAAACTCCTTCAATAAATAGCCTTAATAACGCGATTCAAACCATTGAAAACGTACAAAAAAAATACAACTCGGACTTAAAATTTATTGGCATTTTGCCAAATATGTGCGATTTTCGGATGGGGGAACATTCTGATTTTCTTGCGGCATTAAAAAAACATTATAAAAAATATCTGTTGCCTCCTCTTTCTCGAAGAGCGGACATCACTTATGCGACTTCCAGAGGTTTGGATATTTTCAGTCATAAACCCCCCCGCTCCAAAAAAGAATTCGAATCTAAGAATAATTCAGTGATGGAATATGCAAAATTGGCTAATGAACTAAAAAAACGGATGAAAAGGTAAATCGGGATCAAGGACCAATATGGCTAAGCAACGAAAAAAGATCGATACCTCCATTCTTGAGAAATCTTCCGAGGTATCCATTGAAGGATTATTTGGAGATCAGGCAAATGTGCCAATGGAGGCTTCTCCGAAGGGTGGGGTAAATATTCCCTTATCCAAAATAACCCTCAATCGTTTTCACGCTAGGCAAATTCTGCCCTTAGATATAAAGAAACGTTTCTTCCTTGGAGAAATTGATTATAAGCAAGCGGTTTTAGATTATATTGAACTGTCAAAAAACGATCCCTTACTCCAAAAAAGGCTTAATTGCTTAAGAGAACTGGGCAATTCACTTTTAATAGAGGGCCAAATCAATCCTGTTTCGGGTAATTGGCAAAAGAATGGTGAAGAAGTTGTTACCTTCCAACTTGAAACGGGAGCGAGACGATTTTGGGGCCTAGCAATATTGCATGCTGAGAAAACTATTGAGGAAGAACCCAAACTAAAGGTTTCTGAAATCTCAGAAAATTTACTTTATAGAGAAATATCTGAAAATTATCGAAGGGAAGATCTTTCTGCTGTAGAAATTGGGATCAGTATTGCCTCTGTCATATTACTAGAGGCGGGAATTTCACCCAATGCCGAGGTTGATAATGTATTGGATTATTATCGCGAGGCATTGAACCACGCGAACAGAACCCCCGAAATTTGGGATAAATTAGAAATCCTTTTTTCCATTTCACATGAAAAGATTAAAAACTATCTTCAAATTTTAGAACTATCCGATGATTTAGTTTTTAAAGCGGCTCTAAACAGATTTTCCGAAAAACGAATAAGAAATGTGCTTCTCTTACCAAAATTTCAACAAGAAAGTGCGCTATTTTCCGAGATCAATGAAAAGGAAACGGCACCTGATAAAGAGCCAGAAAATATTACCCGCCAAGTTCCAGATGAGCCGAATTCTGACTCGCCAGCTCATATTGATATACTTGCCAATCATATTCATGATTGGTTTGAGCTAGTTAACAAAGAATTTGCTGATGGCAATTTTAAAGACTTAGCGAAAGATTTGTCTTCTAGACTAGAAGATCCCGCTGACCTAGATAATTTAGCGAGGCGACTGGTCAATTTGTCTAGAGATATTCGGGTGGAACAAACCCGACGAAGACAATATTAAACGAAATTTTGGTATTTTTCGCCAATTTCCCTTTTTGTTTAACCTTCCACACACTATAATAGAAAAATGAAACGCATCTTTTTTTATCTAATATTTCTAATCATTTTGGCTGGTTGTGATCAAAGAACGATCCTTCCTAATCCTGAAATTGCATTGCCGGCTTTTACCGCATTCCCGACCCATACAGCACAAATTTTTAATACCTCCCTTCCCCCAAAAGAAACGCCAACCCCTATTGATATTCCTGCCACCGCCACCCCTACTTCCATTCCGTCTTTACGATTCGCAATAATTGGAGATTATGGGTTAGCAGGGGAACCTCTGGCTGCAGTGGCTTATTTAGTCAATTCTTGGTTACCAGACTTCATACTTACCACCGGAGATAATAATTACCCACTCGGCGAAGCAAGTACGATCGACACAAATATCGGACAATATTTTCATCAATATATTTATCCTTATAATGGAGATTATGGGGAAGGATCAACAGTTAACCGGTTCTTTCCCACTCTGGGAAATCATGATTGGTATAGCAACGATGCAGAGGCATATTTGGAATATTTCACCCTCCCCGGAAACGAGAGGTATTATCAATTTAGTTGGGATTTTATCGATTTTTTTGCTATTGACAGCGATTGGTCCGAACCGGATGGCAACCGAGAGAATTCAGTTCAAGGGGAATGGCTTAAAAATGCCTTAGCTCAATCCAATGCCCAATGGAAGATCGTTACGATTCACCACCCCCCCTTCGCATCTGGCACCCGTGAACCCATGTTGGTGAATCGCTGGCCTTATCAGGAATGGGGCGCAGATATTGTGATCGCTGGTCATGACCACCATTATGAACGGCTGATCATCAATGACTTCCCATATTTTGTGAATGGATTGGGGGGAGGTGGATTGTATGATATTGGGGAAATTATTTCGGGCAGTGAGGTGAGATTTCGGGGAAATTGGGGAGCCCAGCTGGTCGAAGCCACCACCTTTGAAATTACGCTAACGTTTATTACCATTGATGGGGAAATGATCGACAGCTTTACAATAAACAAATAATTTTTTTGCCAATTAGTTAGGTCGTTTAATCAACTTTAGGGTAAAATTCCTCTAATCCCCGTTTAGGAGCATGAAGAATGACCCAAGCTGAATTGAGTTATCCCAAAGGAAAACGTGTTGTACAGGCGTTTTGGAAAATGATCCTGGCATTATTTGGGTGGAAAACTGAAGGCCAATATCCTGCACATCCAAAATCGGTGCTGATCTTTGCCCCTCATACCTCCAATTGGGATTTTATATATATGTTAATGAGCCTTTTTGCATTAGGGATTAAACCAAATTGGCTTGGAAAAAAAGAGTTATTCTTTTGGCCCGCAAAATATTTATTCTATGGCCTCGGCGGATACCCAGTGAACCGTTCGGGCAGTTTAAGCACGGTAAAGGCCACCCTCAAATTATTCAAATACAAGGATCAAGCCATGCTTGGACTTGCGCCAGAGGGCACCCGAAGCAAATCGGAATACTGGAAAACGGGTTTTTACCATATTGCCAAAAAGGCAAAAGTACCGATCAATTATTGTTATCTGAATTATCAAGATAAGATCGGCGGGGTGAGCGAAGGTTTTATGCCCACCGGTGATATTGAAAAAGATATGGAATATGTCAGCAAATTTTTCACAGATAAAGTGAAACTTGCAAAATTCCCCGATGAAGTGGGTGCGGTAAAAATAAAGCTCAATAAAGCGCAGGCGCCAGAAAAAGTTTAATAATTTCTAATTTAGTTTAAAAATTTAATATACGTGAAAATCTATCCTTATAAATAATTATTCCTGGTATTTTTTCCGAATATGCTAGATCGCTTGCTCCCCTATCGTTTATAATCCAATAATGTCTCCCAATAAACCCTCCAGATTGATCCTCCTGGCTTCTGCTCAAACTTATCGCAGCTCACCCTTTGTGGTCGCAGCTAAAAATTTAGGGTTGGAGATTATATTCGGGCAGGATCTCCCCCTGCCGATGCATAAAAAATCCCAGGCTCAGCTACCCCTTGATTATCTTGATCTGCCCCATTCTACAAATACAATCGTGAAATATGCTGAAGAAAATCCGGTTGGGGCAATTTTAGGACTGGATGATTCCAGCACCTTATTGGCTTCCAAAGCAAACGCCGTATTGGGATTGTCCTCAAATGACCCTGAGTTGACGATCGCAACCCGCGATAAGCATTTAATGCGTAAACGCTTTGCTGAAGCGGGGGTTCCCTCCCCACATTTTGAGCGGCATAAAATTTCCGAAGATTTTGAAAACCTCGCTCAGAAAATCAATTATCCCTGTGTGATCAAACCCACATCTATGTCTGGCAGTCGTGGTGTAATGCGCGCTGATACTCCTGAAGAATTTGTAAAATATGCTCGGCGTTTGGTTCCGCTACTGGTCAAGGACCGCTGTGACGAGTTTTTGGTGGAAGATTATATTCCCGGGGTGGAGATCGCTTTGGAAGGATTGATCGATGATGGCAAATTACATGTTTTAGCGATCTTTGATAAACCCGATCCCTTGGAGGGCCCTTTCTTCGAGGAGACGATCTATGTCACTCCTTCAAAATTGTCAGCTGAGGCACAAGAAGAAATTACACGGGCTGCAGAACAAGCCGCTCAAGCTTTAGGCTTAAATATGGGCCCTCTGCATGCTGAGCTAAGGTATAACGATAATGGTCCATGGCTATTGGAAATTGCAGGGCGTTCGATTGGGGGTTTATGTTCTCAAACTCTGCGGTTTGGCACAGAAACCACGCTTGAAGAATTGATCCTCAGGCAGGCTTTTGGGATGGATTTGGAAGGTGCAAAAAGAACAGCCGGAGCAGATGGGGTGATGATGATTCCGATTCCTGAGGCTGGGGTATTGAAATCTGTGGAAGGACTTGAGGAAGCTAAAGCGATTCCTTTTATTACGGATATCGAGATCACCGCAAAAATTAATTATCCTTTACTTCCTCTTCCTGAAGGGAATAGTTATTTAGGGTTTATTTTCGCCAGTGGAGAAAGCCCTGATGAGGTTGAAAAGGCGATCCGAAGCTCTCATTCAAAATTGAATTTCAAGATCACGCCTCAATTGAACATCATCCAATAGGACAATAATATGGACTCAAAATGGATCAAATTTCTTGGCATAACATTAATCGTCATTTTGGCGGGACTTTTTGTATTTTCATCTCTTCAAAAGGATGAACCCCCTGCTGCTGTTGAAATCCCCACAACTCAACCTTCCGCCACCCCCCTACCCCCCGAAACCGTGGATATTTTTTCAGGATTGATTTTCAAGAATGATGAAGGGCTCTTTCAGGTAAATAATAGCGGCACCGCAGAAAAAATTGCTGAATGTAGTGCTGATGTTTTGAACACTGATGGCAAAAGTATGTTTTACCATCAGGATGGGGATATATGGCAATTGGATCTTGAGACTTGTGAGGCAGAAAATATCACCAATACTCTGGCTAGTTGGGAAGTAAATCCTCAGGTGTGGGCTGAGCAAACTGACATACTCTTCTACGGGGTTGACCCTGAAATGAGTGCCGGTGCGCCCGCTCTCTTTAACTTATCAAATGACTTACAGGTATTTCTAGATGGACCTGAGGGATGGACAAACTCTGGGGTTGCTCCCTCACCAGATGGCAATCAAATTGCGCTTCACAGCAATTCGGGACCCGCTATTTACGACCTAAACAAGAACCAACTTGCTGTGATTGATCTATCATCATTTGATTTGAACGAAAAAGATTTTGGAAGAATTGAAGCACCGTCATGGTCTCCAGACGGTAATAAACTTGCCTGGGTTGTGGGATATCAGGGCCAAATCGGTCATCTCATCTTGGATTTTGAATCCCAAAATGCAGAAATTCTTCATTTATACATCCCCGTTGGGCGCGGCGGATGGCCGAGACCTGCTATTTGGAGCCCAGACGGAAATTGGCTGATCGCAGATGTTTGGGCTGATGGTTTCAATCAGGAAGGCTTATACATTTTGGCAAGCGACGGGAGTAAAGAGTATTTTGCTGGTTCTCAATATGGGATTGTAGTATGGAGTCCAGATAGTCAGCTAATCATTTATTCATCTAGTGGTGACAGCCAAGAAACTCATTATTTTTCAGTTTCCGATGGCTCAAGTACTTTGCTGCCACTCCCCAGTGATGGCAGGCCGGTTGCTTGGCTATCTCCCTAAATTTAAAAATTATTTTAATAACTGCTGTTCGTAAATTCTGCGAATGGTTTCTTCGATCTCCGGTTCTTTTACCTCTAAATCTCGTATCCGATATTTGCTGGAGAGTCGCCCGATCAAATCCGACGCGGCAATACTATCCCGCTCAAATTCAAAGGTGATTCGGGCCCCATTGATTTCAACAATTTCTGCGCCCTCAATTGTTGCTTCGGGATAATTTTCGAAGAAATCCACCACCAATTGACGTTTTCCCCCAAACTTTTGGCGCAATTGCTCTAGTTGCCCATCATAAAGCAATTTTCCCTCATCAATGATCAATATCCGATTACATAATTTTTCAACATCCGAGAGATCGTGCGTGGTTAATATTACAGTTGTGCCTCGATCCTGATTGATATGCTGAATAAATTGTCGAATTCTTTCTTTCGCAACTACATCTAATCCAATTGTGGGCTCATCTAAGAATAATATCTTCGGATCATGCAGCAAAGCCGCACAGATATCTGCGCGCATGCGCTGACCAAGGGATAGGGATCGGACAGGCGTATTGATAAAGGTATCCAATTCTAATAATTCTCGAAATTCATCTAAATTCTTTTTAAAGAGTTTTTCGGGAATTTTATATATATGTCTTAGTAATTCAAAGGATTCAAATACGGGAAGATCCCACCAAAGGGTGGAACGCTGTCCAAAAACCGCCCCAATCCGAGATACATACTCTTTTCTCTGTTTTGAAGGAACGAAGCCATCCACATTTATTTCACCCCCAGTGGGAACCAATAAACCGGTTAACATTTTTAGCGTCGTAGATTTTCCAGCACCATTTGGCCCTAAATAGCCGATCAATTCACCAGATTGAATTTCAAAATTCACCCCATCGACTGCCCGAACGAGGTGATGCTCACGGGTAAAGAAATTTTGGAATCCAGAAAATCTTCCGCGGTGGAATTTTCGAACTTTGAAATGTTTATCTAATTTTTTTACAGCAATGATCGAGGCCATAACATATCCAATAGTTGTTTATTTTAATACGGTTTTTTTATGTTCCCGTACTTTGGTATTTAGTGATGCCAAAACGCCAAAACCGTAACGAAAAAAACAAGATCAGCATACCGGCAAACGGGGAGAGCCAATGTGCGTAGGGCGGAAAGTTAAAGGGGTCTGGACGACCGAGAATGAATAAGGCAGGGTAATAATTCAAAAAGATTGCCGGAAGAATAAAGGTGAAGAATTTTCGCAATAGCTCTGGATAGATATTCATCGGATAGGCGATCAAGTCTGATCCCCCGTAGGTCAATATATTGACAACTTCAATGGATTCAATCGTCCAAAAGGTGATCGTGGCTCCAAAAATAAATAGTCCACCAAAATAGGCGATCTGCCCGATAATCGCAAAAAACAGTACGATAGCCTTTTCCCCCGTCCAAAGGATGGAGGTGGTTTGGACCGAATATATTAGAATACCAACTCCGATCATAATTCGGCCGATGCGACGAAATTGGAATTCTAAGCCTAAGACCTGAAGGGTGATATTGATCGGTCTGAGTAAAAGTTGGTCAAATGTGCCCATGCGCACATGACGCCCAAAATTACGCGGGTCAAATCCGCTGAAGAACATATCCATGATCCCAAAAGAGGCATTGATCGTGCCATATAAGAAAGCAACCTCCCCGACCGTCCACCCTCCAATATTTTCAAATTTCAATAATACAAGAGCTAATGCGGCAAATTCGGTGAGAGTCAATAGAATTGTGCCAAATACTTCGAAAACAAAAGTGAGGCGGTATTGCAATTGGCTGCGCAAATTTACAGAAATATATTTATTCAGTAGTTTGATTGAATTCTGCATTTTATCCACCTAAGATCACCAAACGACGTAAACCTAATTTTAAGATCCATTGACCGACAAGGATCAAAGCAACGATCCACCCCACCTGCCATGCAAAAGCCAGCCAAATTTCTACTGGACTCAAGACTCCTAGATATATTTCTACAACGGTATTCACTGTATGGGGAAATGGGGTTAGATAAGCCAATTTGACCACCCAGTCTGGGAAAAATCTGAGCGGCATTAAGAAACCGGAAAAGAAAAGTGCGGCCATGAAGAAAAACCGTCCGATACCGAATGCATTTGGGATCCAGAAAGAAGGTAAATTTACGATAAATCGCCAAGAGAAACTTACTACCCAAGATAATAAGACGGTGAGGATTAAAAGTCCCCAATTGAGAAGGAAATTTGGGAAACTAATATCTATAAATATCTCATAGGCGACCATGATCGGTAGCCCCCTGGTTAGCAGAGCAGCCATTGCTCGCCCAAAATCACGCGCCATCCAATAGGAGTAAAAATTGATCGGCTTGAGTAAGTCAGATCCAATTTCCCCAGAATACACCGTATTTGCGACATCATACCAACTGAATGCACTCAGATATCCGATCACAGCCTGGGTAATGGCGGTATAGGTAATCGCTGCCTGAAGACTTAGCCCCAGCATCTCCTCCCGGCCATCATAAAGAGCGATTAATACGACTGCCCGTAGGATCCCAAAGAAAAAATTAGTGAGTAATCCGGCGATTGCAGCTGCCCGATAACTCATCTGCAGTCGAAACGCTCGCATGGCAATTTCAATAAATAAGCGCATAGGTTTAGTTACACAGATGGTCTATAGAGTAAAAATTATTTACTATTATTTTGTTTTTATCATTATTGTTTTTTGAACGTTTTGATTATAACGCAAAGGAGAGTTTGATCTATTATTTAAAAAATAAAGCCCCAGTTTCAAATTGATACTGGGGCTTTAAAATTATTTTCTTGCTAGTTCATTTGCTTTCGCAGGGCAAAGAACTGCCATACCGCAAAACCTAAAACAATATCTGCTTGGGCTGCGACAAACCATTTACCTGGGACGGTCAAACTTATATTACCTTATCATCCGTTCCGGCTAATTGTCGCAAATATTCTAATTGACCGACATGGTAGTTTTCATGCCAAGATAAGAACTCGATTCGTTCCCATTGTTTGTTGCCCCGCTCATTTATTTCCTTTTCTAGCCAATCCTGATCACTTATCGTTGATAAGGTCTCATTGATCATTTCTTGCGATTCATCGAATAGGGTAATCAATTGATCAAGTTTAAAGACACCCTCACTTTCTTCAGTGATTGGAACAGAGTCAGTGTCATACAGATCCAAGATTGAAGAGTCAATCACGGCATCTTGCCCAAGAGATTCCAAAACATTTCCCCGACTTAAGAGTATATGCCCTAATATCCAATTTATACAATTACCGCGAACTGCGGGTTGAAGTAAACATTCAGCGTCGCTCAATCCTTCGATCTGCAGTTTTGCCACACGCAAGTTTCTATTAAAGATGTTGGCAACATGTTTTGGATCGACCATAGGATTCTCCTATAAAAAAATGTAACTAGGGTAATAAATTGATTAATGAGGTTGGGATTAATTGTTTGAAATCTTCACCCAATGGCGCACTGAAGGATCGAGTCTCAAACCCATCTGCAGCTGGGAGCTCAATTTTGTGGGCATGGAGCATTAACCGTAATCCGGTCTTTTCTCCACCTCCATAAATACGGTCCCCGATAATAGGAACACCCAAATAGGACATTTGCACGCGCAACTGATGGGATCGACCAGTGATCGGCCAGATCCTTATTAGTTTTTTGCCTTCGGATTCCCCCAGAACCTCATACCGCGATTCAGCATAAAAACCGCCCTTTCCCACCACCACCATTTGGTCCCTTCTTCTGGGGTGGGGTCGCAACCTGGTTTTAATTACGCCCTCTGCATCAATTTCTTTCTGACTACTAACTAAGGCTAAATATTCCTTCACCACTCTGCGTTGTTTAAAGAGTTTATCTAAATAGGCGTTAATTTCGCCAGGGCGAGTTAATAAGCAAAGCCCTGAAGTATCCCGATCTAATCGGTGGAATAATGCTACTTTTCCGAATTTTTCTATACATAGATCAAGGAGATTGTCCTTTCCTCCGGCCCGGGTGGTTTGGGAAAGCAAGCCGGCGGGTTTATTCATTGCAATTAGATCGTCTTCATCAGAAAGTAACCAGCCTTCATTAAATTTTATGATGGGTTTTGGTTTTTCAACAGGCGCTTCCGAAATTTCAATTTTTTGGCCATTTTGAACTTCCCAAGATCCAAGCCATACCGATTTTTTATCCACCTTGACCTTTCGTGAGCTAATTAGCTTTTTTACGGCTTTTCGTCCCCATTGAGGATATTGAATGGCAATCACTTTGTCCAAGCGGGCGGGCATTTTTAATTTTTTGACGGTGAAAAATGTTTTAGCCATGCGAATTATTTCTGCCACCGGGCATAAATCGAGTTGCTCAACCTTCTGCCAGCACTCTTTTCTTCGGTGATCAGCTCCCCATAGTCAAATGATCCACCCATTCTTCGCATCATTCTTTCCATATCTTCAGCTAAAACTTCGGGGGGGCTTTCCAAGGCGTAAGCGGTGATGACAACAAATTTTGGCGTATCACTCAGTATTTCGTGGATTTGTGCGCATAAAACTGCGTATTGTTTAAAGAATTCCCATCTTTCCTTATTGGGACCTAAGCCATATTTCGGGGGATCCATGATCACTCCGTCATATGTATTTCCACGGCGAGCCTCACGTTGAATAAATTTCAGCACGTCATCAACGATCCAGCGAATTTTTGCAGAACCTAATCCGCTTAATTCTTGGTTTTCTTTCCCAATTCGTACGGCACGCTTGGATGAGTCGACGTGGGTAACTTCTGCTCCGGCATTTGCGGCAGCCAAAGAGGCCAATCCGGTATACCCGAATAAGTTTAGGATTTTCAAGGGGCCTTTAGATTTTGTTATTTGCTCACCGATCCAATCCCAATGGACCGCATTTTCTGGAAATACACCAATTTGCTTTGAAGCCTCCACTTCCACCCAAAAATTTAGTGCTTTATAGTTCAATTTCCACTGATGATCAAATTTTTTGTGAAACTCCCAGCGCCCTCCCCCACCTTTTTCAGCAGCAATAAAACTAGCCACAGCTGATTGCCATTCTTCTTCCCCCCAGGCTTTCTTCCACACAGCCCTGGGTTCTGGACGAACCAAACGGTGGGGGCCAAATTGTTCTAGTTTTTGCCCTTTTCCACTATCTAATAATTGATATTCTTTCCAATCCTTTGAAATTAACATTCTTAGATTGTATCGCAAAAAGGAAGGGTTATTCTTATCCTATATTGATATTTTATCCAGTAAATATGTTCTTTAAAATTGGGATTGCATTATTAATCGCCAAACCTCGATGACTGATCTTATTTTTTTGTACATCATCCAACTCTGCCATTGTGGCCCCAATGGATGGGATATAAAAAATCGGATCGTAGCCAAACCCATTTTCCCCCCGTTCTTCAGCGATGATTTGCCCCTGGCATTTTCCTTCAGCAAAAAAGTTGCTTTGATCGGGCAATGCAATCGCGATTACAGCCCTAAACTTTGCCTTCCAAGGTTTGGGGAAATCCGTACATTTTTCCAATAGGATTTCTCTTCGATCTCGATCATTGGCTCCGGGTTTTGGTGAAAATCGAGCGGAAAATAAGCCTGGGGCTCCGTTGAGGACACCCACCTCCAAACCGCTATCATCTGCCAGACAGATCAATCCGCTGGCATCACTAAAGGTCTGCGCTTTTAACAATGCGTTCTCCTGATAGGTATTCCCGGTTTCTTTTACGTCAATATGTATGCCAATTTCTTGGGGAGTGATCAATTCAATCTCAGAAAGGGGAGAAAGTAGTTGTCTCAGTTCTTTGACCTTATTGGGGTTATTTGTCCCCAATAGCAGTATTTTTTGCAATAACGTTTGCATTTGTACCTCACTTGTTCCGATCTGTTGATTTTTCCGAAAAACCACCATATACATGGTTTTTTTTGGATTGAAACCCTGTATATTGATATTTATTGATTTATTTTTCGATTATATCGTCCATTTATTTTATTAATATTTGACTGATTCTGCAATTTTTGTTATAATAATACCAAGTTTAATAAAAAGTATTGCAGAATTTTTCGCGTTATTGCAAGATACTTTGCTAAACTAGAATAATACGGATCAAATCTTCAACAGGTGACATTTTGAACAACTCTAAGAACCCATTCCGACTAAATATCGGATTCATCGTAAAAGAGTCTGTTGGATACAGTCGAAAATTTGAGTTTGATTATCCAAACATCCAGATCAATCCCGATCTAAGTTTCGATAATTTCAAAGGTTTTGCAACATTTGATCGAACTCAAAAAGGTTTAGTGCTTCAAGCAAGTTTTACAGGAGATCTTCTTGCCAGTTGCGTACGTTGCTTAGACGATTTCAAAGAAACCGTTACAACGAATTTTACCGAACTTTACGCATTTGACAATGCAGATACAGACGAAAATGAACTAACAGTTCCTGTAAAAGGCTTCATCGACCTTAAACCAGTGATCGGTGAATACCTAATGATCGACTTTCCGACAAAGCCGATCTGCAAAGCAAATTGCCAGGGACTTTGCCAAGAATGTGGGATTAATTTGAATCATCATGAATGTGATTGCGAAGATGTGGTAATTGACCCAAGAATGGAAAAACTGAAGGAACTGCTGGAGCAGGAAAAAAAGGACGAGTAGTAAGGCGACAACCAAACAATAGTCTTCTGGAGGAGGACAACTTATGGCATACCCTGAAAACAAACTCGAAGATCCAAGTACGATTTCGCTCTTATTTAAAAAGCAAGACCTCGATGAACTTGTTGAAACTTTTCCTGCGGGGGAAGAAATGGAACGATTGCGTCTTCATTATGTAGAAGCTGATGAAGAAGAACAAGCCGAAACAGCCGCCTCCGAAGATATCGCAGATAGTACGATTGTAGAACTGGATGAGATCATCCCCCCACCTGAAATGGCTCGGGGGGAAACGATTGATGCCGTTGGTCTTTACCTCAAAGAAATGGCGCGTGTACCATTGTTGAACTATTCTGAAGAAGTTAGCCTTGCTGAAAATATTGAGAAAGCAGAAAAAGCCAAGGTTAAATTGGCAAAATTGAACGGCAGTACCCCAGAAAAAGAAAAAACTCGCTTAGGATTCATCATTGAAAACGGAAAAGATTCCCGTGAGCATTTGATCAAGGCCAACACCCGTTTGGTGGTTAGTATTGCCAAAAAATATCTAGGCAGAGGTGTTCCTTTCCTTGACCTCATTCAAGAAGGTAACCTAGGGTTGATGAAAGCGGTCAATAAATATGACCATCGTCGTGGGTTTAGATTTTCCACTTATGCCACATGGTGGATTCGCCAAACCATTACCCGCTCAATTGCAGACCAAGGCCGCACCATCCGAGTACCTGTGCATATGATCGATCGCATTCGTTTACTTTATAAGACCGCTCGTAATATGGAACAAATTCTCGGTCGTCCTCCAAAAGTAGAAGAATTGGCAGAAAAATTAGATACTGATCCGAGAAAGGTGCAATGGATGCTGCAAGTATCTTGGTTGCCTTTATCCCTAGAGAGCCCTGTGGGTGACGATGAGGATTCGGAATTGGGTATGTTTGTGGAAGATGAAAAGACACCCACCCCCAGCCAGGCCACGTACCATAATTTGCTTGGCGATAAGGTAGAGGAAGTTTTGGCGAGTCTTTCCCCCCGAGAGGCCCGAATTCTAAGACTGCGGTTTGGATTGGAAAACGGACGATCCTATACTTTAGAAGAAGTTGGTGAAAAATTTGGTCTGACACGTGAGCGAATTCGCCAGATCGAAGGAAAAGCCCTTCGTCGATTACGACACCCGATGCGATCCCGCCAATTGAGACAATATCTATAAAGAAAACTAATCATGATAAAAAAGCCTCCTAAATTGGAGGCTTTTTTATTGTCTTTCATTATCCTATGGTAAATTTTGGTTCAATTCTGGTCCATAGCCAAGTTTATCAACCACATAAATAGTAATCGTAGATGTTTGGCCACAGCTGGTCTCATCTTGTATTGAACCACCATTTGAAGTGAATAAATAATATAACTGCGCCATATAATTACCTTGACAAGTATTTGCTACGATTAGATACCCGTATAAATTTGGCGGAGAAATGTAAGTGACTGCATCCCAATTTATCTCCACATTTCCACCTGATCTTGACATTATAAAACCAGTAACAGGACTTAAATTTTCATAATCTCGAGGTAAAATTCTATCATAAGCATTATAAGCCAAACCCGTTAAACTCCCCTCTAGTGTTAATAATCCACTCCATATCCAACATGGACTCGCATAAAACTCAGGTTTCACCAATAACCAACCATTGTTTTGTCCCCAAACAACCACAGATTCACCCTCGGTCAATCCATATAAAAATAGAAAAACCGATGAAGGGCCATAGAGGCAGGCTGCCGTTCCGACATTGACCGTTCCGGTAATTTCTTCTGGGGTTGCACTTGGAGTTGGTGTTTCTGTTTGCGCGAGTGTGGGGGATGGAGTAATGGTGGGGGTGGGCGTTGGACTGGGCACAGTCGTATTTGTAGGCGTAATTGTAGCTGTTGCGGTAGGAGTGGGGGCAGCGCAGATCACAACTCCTGAGGCAGTAACCCTCTTATGGTTTGTTACAGGAACAGTTTGACCTAGATGAATCTCATCTGCATTAACTTTTATATAATAGCTTCCCAAGCCCGGTTCTTGACATTCCAAATCTATGTTTCCTAGCGCGCTTTGACCATAACTGAGTGAATTACCTACTTCTAATCCTAAAGGGTCGCCATTTAAAAACCCATAATTTGAAATTATCACTGAGCCTGTAGCGAAAAATTCAGCAGATAGATTTTCATATTTAAATAGACTGGTTCGAGAAATATTCGCGATCTCATAGTTCACATTAAATTTTTCGCCGACTGATCGAGTCTTGGGTTCAATTTGTTCTAATTTAACTCTTAGAAAACTTTTAGTTCGTACTACCCAACTAAAATGATCTATGCTACCACTAACGATATAATTGCTCGTTTCTGCATCATAATTAATTTCAATATCCTCAAAATATTCGAGCTCCCCCCCCTGCCCCTGATAAAACAAGGAAAAATCTGATACCCCTTCCTCAGATACCTCATCAGCTGAAATTTCAAATGATATTTTCACCGGTTCATTGAATTCTAATCCATCCGGTTCCATTCTAAAGATTATTGCCTTGGTTCCAGTTTCCTCGAATTCAGCGACCAAATTTTGAATTTCCTCGGGTGTATCTTCCAAAACGGCTAACCCAATTTCAATTATCGTATCTTCAGGTAGTGCCCCGGGAAGAATTTCTAATTTTAGATTTGCCTCATTATTCTCAATAATTCCCCCCTGATTGGCATTGATCATTATTGCTTTTTCGGTAAATTCATATTTTTCTTTGAATAGACTACAAGAATTTATTAATATTGAAAAAATTAAAATCCAAAGCAGATGCCAATATTTTTTTATATGATTATTTTTCATATCAATCTCTCCCTTTTGATATTAATACAATCATCCTAATATTTTCCAGCAGGGTTGTATTTAAAATCAATTTGGTGTTAACAAGGATAGCCAAAAAACTAGGTTAAAGTCAATATTGTATAAAAAGGTACTAGAATGTTTTCTATCTTTTTTTTCCCCAGAAAACGGTTGCGATCCCCAATTACTCAATCAGCAGCTTTGCCTTTCGATTTTGGCGCCACGACATTGCGCCAGATAAGAATATACCTAAAACTAAGGCTCCGATATCATCTTCCGGACCCAAAATGATGTCGGGTAATACGGCATACAAAGTACTGAAGATCATCGGCAGCCATGCATAATTTTTTATCTTGATAAACCAATAAATGGAGATCACGAAGAAAAAGGAGAATATTCCCACTGCTAATATTGTGCCGGATCTGAGACTCAGCCAGGAATCTCCCCCAAAAGAGCTAATAATTAAACCTATCCCCCCACTAAAAATTGTTAGCACAGAAATAAATATGGCAATTCCCAGAAATATGAAACCAAAACAACTCTTTTTGCCATCACTTAATTTGTCCATAGATGTCTCTAAATTCTACCCGCCTAAGGCAGATTCCCCACCCTGCCATTCCCCCGAATAATAGGGGTTTTTCCCCTCGGCGTGGTCGGTGACGTCTAATACTTTTTGGATTTCTGGCACCTTTCTTTGGATGATCTGCTCGATACCCTGCTTCAAGGTAGCTTCTGAGAGGCCACAACCTTGGCATCCTCCCCCCATTTCAATAAAGGCGGAATCTTCTTTCACTTCTAATAATGCCACCCAGCCCCCATGACCTGCCAAAGATGGATTTACTTCCTTGTCAATCGCTTCTTGGACCGCGATGGCGGTGGGATCTTCCCAATCTTTTCGTGTAGGAGCGGAATGGTCAAAGATCTGTTCAGGATACTCGATATGAAAACCAGCGGAATAACGATTCTCATCAAAATCGACTTTGGCCCCTTTGATGCTTTCGGCTGAGGCAGGATCTAAATAAACTGGAAAAGTACCTGTATCTTGGGAGATATCATCATCCTGTTTGTCGTCAAGGGCAACCAATTTAAACTCACTTTGATATCCCCCCCCTGGAATGCGACCGTGAAGCACCACCCGAATAGCCATAGGGCCTCTTTTTCGCCCTTCCATCAACTCAGCAATCTTATCAACCGCAGATTTTGAAATTTCTATGTATTTTTCTTCTTGATTTTTCATATCTCCAATAGTATACCCTTTGCCTTCCTAAACTTATGTAAGAATTTTAAAAGATTTCCACACTCTTTTTGCCCTCTCCCCTCCCCCAACTTGTAAACTAAATTCTATGATCCAGACACTAATTTATGTTGAATACATTATTTCCTTAACCCCGTTGATGTGCATCAATACTCTTCATTTGCCTACACAAGTAGCCAAATTCAAAGGATGAGCCCTTAAATAATTCCTTTTGAATTGACTAAAAGCTGCCTGACAGGTAGCTTTTTCTTTGTTTAAAGAAGTTCTCTCATTTTATGCTTTACGCCACCTGTAAACAGAACTACAATTAGCTTTGGATCAAAATTATTGGAGAACAACAGCATGACAGAAAAAAATCCTGAACATATTCTTGTGGCTGTGGCATGGCCATATTCCAGCGCGGAGATCCATGTGGGAAACCTCACTGGCTCTTATTTGCCTGCAGATATTTTCGCGCGTTATCACAGACTAAAAGGCAATAGGGTATTAATGGTCTCTGGTTCGGACGCACATGGTACCCCGATCACTGTTCGCTCTGATGCCGAAGGGGTTACTCCGGAAAAATTATACAAACAATATCACGAAGGGTTTCTAGACCTATTTCAACAATTAGGGTTGAATTACGACCTCTTTACAACCACGCATACAGAAAACCATGAGAAGGTCTCTCAGTCCATTTTTCTCGCATTAAAAGAAGCTGGATATCTTTATACAGAAGTTCAAAATCAATGGTATTCGCCATCAGAAAAACGTTTCCTTCCCGATCGATATGTAGAAGGCACTTGTTATATATGTGGCTTTGAACATGCGCGGGGAGACCAATGTGATAATTGTGGAAGTCTTTTGGAAGCAAATGAATTGATCGACCCTCGATCAAAGAATGATGGCAGTACGCCTATACTTAAAGAAACCGAGCATTTCTTTTTAGACCTCGGCAAGCTTGAACCAGGGATCATTGAATTTCTGGAAGCCAGAGAAGAATATATGCGTGCCAACGTCCGAAAACAATCTCTGGGGTCTATCCGTGCCAACCCACTCCATGGCCGACCGATTACTCGAGATCTTGACTGGGGAGTGCCCGTGCCAGTGGAAGGATGGGATGGAAAAGCACTCTACGTATGGTTTGAGGCAGTGATTGGTTACCTCTCCGCAGCGATAGAATGGGCCTCCCTGACCGAAGACAAGGAAGATTGGCATAACTGGTGGTACAACCCGGATGCGAAGGCCTATTATTTTATTGGGAAGGACAATATCCCCTTCCACGCTATTATGTGGCCCGCTCAACTTAAAGGCGCAGGTACTTGGTTTGGCAAGATATTTGATGAGACCGAAGATAAAAATTTGACCTTACCCTATGATGTGCCCGCCAATGAATTTATGAACATGGAAGACAAAAAGATCTCTGGCAGTGCCAATTGGGGTGTATGGGGATTAGATTTTCTTAGCCGATACGAACCAGATGCCCTGCGGTTCTACTTAACTATTAATATGCCTGAAACGCGAGACAGCAACTGGGATTGGGACGAATTTGTGACCCGTAATAATAGTTCCCTGATCGCCAATTGGGGGAATTTAGCTAACCGGGTACTTTCCTTCGCCCACAAACATTGGGAAGGGATCATCCCTACCCCCGGTGAGCTCGGACCAGAAGAAAAAGAAATCTTAGCCAAAGTAGAAAAAGGTTTTGATCAAGTTGGCGACCTCTTGGACCAGGTAAAATTGCGCGCCGCCCTGAAAGAAGCCTTAGTGGTTTCTTCAGAAGTGAACAAATATCTGGAAGATTCTGCACCCTGGGGAAAGGTGAAAACAGATAAAGAAGCAGCAGCCACGATCATTTATACGGCAATGCAGTGTATTGACCACTTAAAGATTATTTTCGCACCCTTCGTACCCTTTTCGAGCGAAAAACTCCATCAATATCTTGGATATACTGACACGCTATTTGGTGAACAATTCACTGAAACCCTTAAAGATGGATTGGGGGAACACACTGCGCTTCGATATCGATCAACAGAAACTGGCGGAGATTGGTCACCAGGAACTTTGGAACCCGGAAAAGCATTCCAAAAACCAAGTCCCCTTTTCACGAAATATGACCCTGAGATCGCTGAAAGTGAGCGGGAGCGAATGAAATAATTTTTATGGGAAATTTATTTTCAATACTATAAATCTATAGTTATAATATCTACGAACGCTCGGGTTCATCTTGATCACAATATTCCAAATCCCCGAGCGTTCTTTTATTTAACCCATCTGAGCAGATAATTTGGTATATTTTCCTAATTTGGTAATAATTGGCTATAATTAGAAGTCCATAGATTAGGAGAATATAAAATGGCTAATAATTCAAGAAAAATTAAAGAGATCATCGATCCACAATATGCAATTGAAGGGGCTGGGGTTTTACTGAGACGTTCTTTCGGACCCAGCCGAGAAAACCTTTTTGATCCATTTTTATTATTTGACCATTTTGCTTTTGATAAACCCACTGAAGGTCCACCGACCGGATTTCCCAACCATCCCCATCGGGGTATCGAGACCGTCACCTATATGATCGAAGGGAATGTGCGCCATCGAGATAGTTTAGGAAATTCCGATGTGATCGGACCAGGGGATATTCAATGGATGACCAGTGGGCGGGGCATCATGCATGAGGAAATGCCCAAACGGGGACCCAGTGGGATCATCGATGGATTTCAACTCTGGGTCAATTTACCCGCCGCTCAAAAAATGACAGATCCTAGGTATCAGGGAGTTCTTTCTGAAAATATTCCCACTGTAGAGGATGATGGTGTCAAGGTAAAGATCATTGCAGGAGAATATTCGGGGGTGCAGGGGCCCGTAACCGAAATTGCTGCAAAGCCTTTGTATATGGATATTTCCGTTTCTCCAGAAAAGGAGTTTTCTGTTCCGATTCCTCAAGGACATAACGCCGTGGCCTATGTTTTTGAAGGGGAAGGCAAATTTGGGATCGTTGATGGGGATGGGGGTCAAAATGTGCCTGCAATAAATATGGTGATCTATGAAGACGGGGATAGTATTTTCGTCCAAACGGGGAAAGATCATTCGGTGCGTTTTATGCTGATCGCAGGGGCACAAATTAAGGAAGATATCGTTCCTTACGGACCCTTTGTGATGAACACCGAAGCAGAAATTCGCCAGACATTTCTCGATCTTCAATCTGGCACTTTTGGACAATTGTAGAAAAAATAAAATACGAAACGTCCCAAAACATATTTATTCGTGTCTTCTTTTATGTTAAGATTGAAGGGGAAAATAAACATTTAAAGTGGAGAATCTAATGAAAGTAATTGCTACTTTTTCTATCGTTGCCTATGACCCAAAGAACCAAGAATGGGGTGTGGCGGTTCAATCCAAATTTTTAGGGGTTGGTGCAGTTGTTCCTGCAGCGAAGGCGGGGATCGGGGCAGTAGCCACCCAATCTTATGCAAATTTGATGTATGGTCCTGATGGATTAAAAATGATGGATGAGGGCAGTGCGGCAAAAGAAACGATTGAATTCTTAACCGCAGCTGATGATGGCAGAGACCAGCGGCAAGTGGGGATGATTGACAAAAATGGTCAAGCCTTCGCTTACACTGGGGCAGGTTGTTCAGATTGGGCGGGACATCTCATTGGAGAAGGCTATGCCTGTCAGGGGAACATCTTAGTTCCTGGGACAATTGAGGCGATGGCGACCCGTTTTGAAGAAGCTCGAGAAGGTGAAGGCGAATTGGCAGATTGGCTTGTAGAATCCCTCTTAGCGGGACAAGAAGCCGGTGGGGATTCCCGAGGAAGACAATCTGCCGCAGTATTAGTTGTCAGAGAAGGTGGTGGATATGGCGGGAATAACGATCGATATTTAGACCTAAGGGTGGATGACCACCCCATGCCGATTAAGGAATTAAAACGAATATTAGCGATCCACCATTTATTTTTTGGCAAAATGATCGAAGGAAATACTGTACCTTTGTCTGAGGTTGCAGCTGAACTCCAGGAGATGCTCACGCGAACAGGAAATTATTTCGGGAAAATAAATGGAAGTTTTGATGATGTAACGAGAAAGGCACTGCTCTCATTGGTTGGTACGGAAAATCTCGAAGAAAGATGGACGGGAAAAGAAGATGAGATCGACTTGGAAGCGTTGAATTTCCTAAGGGATAAATTCTCTAAAGTGTAGGGCAAGCGATTGCAAAGAAACTATCAAGATGACATGATAGGGAATTCTCCAGATAAATATTTATACAAATAGCTTAGCCCAAATTCTGCGGCTTTTTGCTTAATTTCTTCTCGGTTGCCTTCAAAGTTTTGCTTAGAAGTCCAGGAACCTTTAGGCGTGTGAAGGCCAAAATAGACCAAGCCAACAGGTTTTTCCTCGGTTCCCCCTCCCGGCCCGGCAATACCGCTCACCGAAACCCCGATATCCGCTCCAATTGCATTGCAAACCCCCAAAGCCATTTCAGCGACACATTCTGCGGAGACCGCGCCATGATCTTCAATCGTTTTTAGTTTCACAAATAAGGATTTCATTTTTACATCATTGGCATAGGCTACGATACTGCCCAAAAAATATCTGGAAGATCCGTCGATATTGGTAATCCGGTGAGCGATCAATCCCCCAGTACAGGACTCAGCAGTGGCAAGCGTAAGCTTTTCTTCTAGCAAATATCTTGAAATTTTTCTTTCCAATCGTTCATCCATAATGGACCATTATAATCTAAGACTTTTTTCATGTATAATGAATCATAGATATCCCTCGTAAAATATCGTTTCTCTTCATTAAATTGGCATCAATTTTCCATTATATCTTTACAAAAACGGCACTAGAGAGTAGAATACAGTCTTGTGTGAAAACATATACAAATATGAGAGGTATACTATGAGTGATACAATCACAACTCCCGAATTAAAGCGAAAAATGCACTTCAAAGGCAAGGTACTTAAGACCACCTTAGCTGGTGCAATTGTGGATGTAGGCCAAGAATTTCCTGGCATCGTTCACATTTCTAACTTGAGCAGCGACCCCGCCAAACGGGTTGAAGATGTTGTTCAGGTTGGTCAAGAGGTGGATGTGTGGGTGCGCCGTTTGCACCAAAACGCAAAACATATCGACTTGACCATGATTGAACCCCTTCCTTTGGAATGGCGTGAGATCAAAAAGGGTATGACCGTGCAAGGAAAGGTCGTGCGCTTAGAAAAATTTGGTGCCTTTGTTGAGATCGGCGCAGAACGCCCGGGCTTAGCTCACATTAGTGAACTCACCCACGATTATGTGCGAACTCCTGAAGATGCTGTAAAAGTTGGCGATGAAATCGAAGTTAGAGTGATCGATCTCAACCGCCGCAAGAAACAGATTAAACTTAGTCTCAAGGCTTTGCAAGAAATTCCAGTTGCAGAGGTAGAAGAAGTAAAGGTGCAAAAACCGATTCTCACCGCAATGGAAATTGCTTATCGCCGTGCCCAAGCTGAACATAACGGTGAATATTTTGAGGAAGAGGAAGGGCAAGTCGCCTAGGAATACGAATTCTGTATACCTCTCCTGAAAGAAAATTTGCTCCCACAAGATCCTCTGTGGGAGTTTTTTTTATTCGTAATATTGGAAAATAGGAAATGTCAATACGGAAAATTAATTAGAAATTTTTGCTATAAAAAAACTGAATCGATTATAATTGTATTTAATTGAACAAATGAATTTGAGGAGATTGGAGAATGGCTGACTTAGATAAATCTTACAGTGAAGTCTCACTGAATAGATATAAGAAATTATTGGTGACGACGATGGTATTCACCTATTTGTTGATCGTTGTCGGTGGAATCGTGCGGGTTACAGGCTCAGGGTTGGGATGCCCAGACTGGCCCACATGCTTCGGCAAGTGGATCCCCCCCATGAGAGCGGATGCGATCATCGAATATATTCACCGCTTGGTGGCAACACTTACTTCTCCTTTGATCTTAGCTTCAGCATTCATTGGTTGGTGGAAATATCGCAAGGTTAAATTGATCAAAAATACTTTGCTATGGGCGATGTTCTTGTTGGGTGTACAGGGGCTTTTGGGCGGTGTGGTGGTCTTGCTCGAAACCCCGCCCGATCTGGTAGCGGTGCATATGGGCAACGCGCTGGTCATTTTGGGCTTAATCATTCTGGCCGGGATGACCGTCGACAAATTGATCACTAACCCTCAAGAACAACCCAGGATAGCCTTTAAGGCAGATTTCGAAAAGTTAGCACTTTGGACGATGATCATGATCTTTGTTGTGCTGGTAACTGGGGCGTATACAGCGGGGAGTGGTTCTACATTTGCCTGTAGTGGTTGGCCTCTATGTAATGGACGGCTGATCCCCACACATATATTGGGATGGATCCATATGTTCCACAGGTTGCTGGTGGCGATCACATCTGTTTGGGTGATTAGGCTCTACCTTCAGGCAAGAAAAAATGGTGATTTATCAAAAGGTTTGAACACGACTATTCTATGGTTTGTGATCCTCTACCTTTCGCAAGCTGCGGTCGGAGGTCTAAAGGTTAGCTTGCAATTTCCAGTGTGGCTGATGGGCACTCACGTTGCTCTGGCAGCGGCAGTCTGGTTTGCAATTGTGCTGATCGCTTCACAATTAGGTCTAAAATCTGGGGAGGGTAAGTAGCTTAAGATTGGAAATTTTATCTGCCTGCGGTATAATTGCAGGGCTTAGAAATTAAGCAAAATGCACCCGTAGCTCAATGGATAGAGTGCCTGACTTCGAATCAGTGGGTTGGGGGTTCGAGTCCCTCCGGGTGCGCTGATAATACCCCTAGCGATAGGGGTATTTCTCTTTTAATGACCTGTATTCGCCATTATTCCACTTGCTAAAAAAGCAAGATTTCATTTCTGGGGCAATATAGGTAGAAACAATGGACATAATAGACGTAATGGAGACGTGATGGACATTGTGGACACTATATACAGGGTGGACGGTTTTCCAACCGATTCTTAACCAGTAGTTTCAGGGTTCGATTCCCAGGCGGGTCACAGTATGTACGGGGATTTTGAGTTAGGCTTCAGATTTGCTTGATTAATTGTCTCCTCGGTTATACTAAGGATAAGATTAGACACGCGAAGATTACCCGGGAGAAAACTATGGGAACAGATGAGATAAAGAGCTGTAGAGAGACCTGGGAGATCATGACTCAGCTTACAGGCAAGCATGGGTCAATTCGAAACTTTCAACAAACCATTCGAATGGATGACTTTGTAGTGGAGACTGAATTGTTTCCTATTGAAGCTTTAATGGTTTATTCAGCTTGGAATTTGGAACAAGATATTTCCGAAGAAAACATACAGGCCTACTTCTCCGATCATCGGGGCGGATCTCAGGGCGATTATCGAGCCGGAATGAAATCAAAACTTTCCAATGTCGTTGACTGCCTCAAAAAGTTTCCGGAATCGAAACGAGCTGTCTTAACCATTCCCAACACCGCCAGGGCACACCACAGTTCGGATGTGGAAGCCAAATGTATGCGTGAGATTCATTTCTATATTGAAGGCGATACCCTGAACGCCACGGTATTGTTTCGGGCTCAGGCCGCCGAGATCTTTCCAAAAAATATCCACTTCATCGGCTCCATGCTGGTCGATGTGGCAAGCAAATTAAAGGGCAACCTAAAACCAGGAGTTGTATACTATCTCGCTACGACCCTGGTTGGAGATCGCTCGTAATTGTATGTCTTCAGGGAAATGGGACAAAATAAATAAGCACAATCCTGCATATCAAAATAGAAAAGAGACAATTATTGAGGAATGAGAAGATTATGTTTCTGATGTAAGCTATTTCTTGAAATCCAAATCGCCTTTCCGGTGCAATCTTGGTACAAACAGGGTGGAATTTATGGACACAATAGACTCAATGGACAGTATATGACGTGACCCCCAAAAACTGTACCAACCTGAATTAGACAAAATTAGTAAATAGATTCAGGAGGTAGTTATTGTGAAAAGGAATAAATTTAGTGAAACACAGCTTGTGAAAATCTTGGAAAAGTTTGAAAACGGAAAAAGTGTTGATGATTTGTATCGAGAGCACAACGTTGGGAGATCTACAATCTACCTATGGAGGAACAAATATGGGGGGATGGGCAAACCTCTTTTGAAGAAACTCAAGGGATTGAAAAAAGAAAATACACGTTTGAAGAAGATTGTTGCCCAACAAGTACTTGATTTGGATAGTATGAAAGATTTGTTGGGAAAAGATTGGTGAGTCCTCAAGCAAAGCGAAGGGTGGTAAAAATACCTGATATCAGAGCACAGTTATTCAGAACGTGGTGCTTGTCAGTTGATAGGGATGAATCGTTCGAGTACTCGATATATTTCCAAAGATGATCCAGAGGAAATGGCATTTAGTCAAAGTGTTCGAAAACTCGCTCATCGACATCCTGGGTATGGTTACCGAAGAGGATCGCAGTGGTGCTGAAGCGGGAGGGCTCACAGGTGAACCACAAACGAGTACAACGTGTCTGGCAGCAGGTGGAAGGACTACAGCTTCCTCGGAGAAATACTCGCAAGAGACACTATGGACCCAAAGGAGATGTGATCCACAAGGCAGAATTTCGCAATCATGTCTGGAGTTATGATTTCCTGGAAGAGAGCTTGCAGAACTGAAAACGAACACGTATTTTGGTGATTATCGACGAGTACACTTGAGAATTTCTTGCATTCCAGGCGGATCGCTCGTTCACATCAGAAAAAGTTATTCATCTGCTAGATTGGCTATTTCGCATTTATGGGCCCCCTAAATATATGCGTAGTGATAATGGCCCAGAGTTTATTGCTCATAATATTCAGAGTTGGTTTGCCGAACAGGGCTGCAAGACACTTTATATTCACCCGGGTAGTCCTTGGGAGAATTCCTATATCGAAAGTTTTCTTGGTAAATTTAGAATGGAATGTCTTAATCGTTATTTGTTTTTCACTTTACCAGAAATGCGAACAATTGTTGAAACTTGGCGAGATGAGTACAATCATATTCGCCCCCATAGTGCGCTAGACTATCTTCCCCCTTCCACTTTTGCAGCTAAGCATTCAAAAATTCCCTTGCTAGATCATCAAAATCAAGTTACAGTCTAATTCTGGGTGGTACAGAAATTTGGGTGCACCTCATTAGTTCTCTTCAAAAATACTTCCACCTCCTTCACAAACACCCCTGCCTCCTCCGTATGGATATTATGCCCCGTCTCCGGGATTAATTGTAATTGTGCATTGACCACAGCCCCTGCCGTTTTTGTTGCAATTAGACTGTACTTTTCGTCTAGTTCGCCTGCCAGGATTAGGCTTGGCAGCGCTAGGTTGGGCAGTTCCTCCCATAGTGGCTGCTGCTGTCCTGGGCTGAGGTCAATGATTATCTTTGCCATCCACGCTGCCTCATTTTGCCGGCGGGCAGTTTTTATCGAATCTAGGATTTTCGGACGGCTTTGCAACGAAGCAAACACCTCAGCCTGATACCATTTTTCCAAGAAAGAAGGTAGACCATTCTGCAAGATATTTTTTGCCCGCATCCCGTCAATTTCCAACCGCTCCTGACGTTCTTTTTCCTCTTTTAACCCTGGGCTGGCACTTTCCAAAACCAGCGCTCGAAATCGCGCTGGGTGCTTAATAATTGTATGTAGTGCAACCCGCCCGCCCATTGAATATCCAACCAATGCCGCTAGGGGTAAGGCATAGACATCCAACAAAGTTAGTACACCCTTTGCTAAGTCATTAAAAATAATCGGAGCATCCAGCGGTAGTTTCGTATTCTCGCCGTGCCCCGGCAGATCGGGCGCCAAACAATAAAAGTCTCCTGCCAGCATCTCACAGACTGCCCGCCAATCCTCCCCTCTGCCCATAAATCCATGCAAGAATATAATCGGTGGTTTTTGCGCATTGCCAAAAGTTAGATGGGGCCAAATTATATCCATAGGCATATTGTACCGAATTATATAAGTTACAGTGAATACAAATCAAGCAGGAAGTGGGTCAGGCCTGATAGTTTTTGATAGCCAAGGTTATTGAAAAAATCCCCCTTTTGGATTACTATATTCACAACAGACTAGTCAGTCTGTTGTGAATATATGCACAATAAAGGCGCTTATGAATATATCCAGTTCCCCAGACAAAGCCAAAGAAACCCGGAAAAAAATCATGGATGCTGCTGTCAACATCTTTGCTGATAAAGGTTATCATGATGCACGCGTTGATGAAATTGTCGATGCCTCGCAAACCTCCAAGGGTGCGGTTTACTTTCATTTTCCCAGCAAACAAAAGATCTTTTTTGCCATCATTGAGCAGTTTGTGGAAGTTCTGGAACGAAATCTTTCAGCGGCCATCGCCCGTGAAGAACACGGCGTCCAGCGCGTTGATGTTGCTTTGCGTACTTGCCTTGAAACCTTCCAAAAATATGGTAATCTCGCAAAAATATTTCTAGTCCAGGCCACCGGACTTGGCGAAAGCTTTGAAATCAAGCAGGCTGAAATTCATACCCGCTTTGCTCGCATGATCCAAAAACACCTCGATCAAGCCGTTAAGGAGGGTGATATTGCTCCTATCGATACCGAGGTCGCTGCTTTCATCTGGATGGGAGCCATCAACGATGTTGTTATGCGTTGGGTGCGCACTGGCGATCCGGAACCGGAGCGTGTCATCCCGACCTTGCATACCATGCTCCTTCGTAGCATTGGCATCTCAGAAGAAAAATTGAAAACATTGAATTGAAACAGAATGACAATTATGAAAACTCTTCCCAAGGTGAATCACTACATTGCTAAAAATGACGACTTATGGCCAGCAGACCAGGTTCTGGTAAGCTATACTCGCCGCGTTGAGCATTTTTCGATCTGGCACTTTTTAACCCATCAACCAACTCTGCCGCGTCTTTATTGGGCTGGGCAGGGAGACGCTATGCAGATTGCCGGGTTAGGCTGGGCCACCACCATCAAGGCTAGCGGCCTGGAGCGTTTTTGGCATATAGAGGAAAGAACTAAGACCCTCTTAAACAAGATCATCCTCCTTGATCACGATCTGCCAGATGAGATTCGGCCCCGATTTTTTGGTGGTTTTTCATTTTGGGATCAAGTTGACGGCCAACGCTGGCAGGGTTTTCCTGCTGCTTGGTTTGGCCTGCCTCACTACCAAATAATACAACTTGAGGGTCAAAGCTGGCTAACCGTTAATGTTTTTGCTCATCAAGAAGAAGCCGAGGAACTCGCTCGCCATGAAAGTCAACATATCGAAGATTGGAATCAGCTGGGGAGTGAGAGACCCTGCGATGATGATACCGGATTTGTTTCCCCAACTGTTGATTTTGAAGCCGATATGGAAAAATATCAGTGGGACGCGATCATCAATGGCGCTTTGTCTCATATGCAAACAGGCCATTTGGACAAAGTTGTTCTCGCTCGCACTGCCCACCTCATTGGGACATCATCGCCTGATTTTGCCAATGTCATGCAGTATCTCACTGCCAATTATCCTGATTGCACCAAATTCTTGATTGAACCTGAGCGCAGCAGGGTCTTCTTTGGCGCTACACCGGAAACCCTGATCGATGTTTCCGCCGGTAGTTTTACCACCGCCGCCTTGGCTGGTTCGAACAATCGCGGTGCGACCCCCGCCGAGGATGCTGACCTGGGCGCCGCATTGCTCGCCAGCGCCAAAGACCGCCATGAGCATCAGCTTGTCGTTGATATGATGCTCGATAAACTTACCCCGATCACCTCCCAGCTAACTGTTGCTAATACACCCAGCTTACGCCGCTTAAAGAACATTCAGCATTTGGAAACCCCGATGAATGGCATCCTTTCCCATGGTACAACTGCGATTGCTTTGTTGGAACGTCTCCATCCAACTCCCGCTTTGGGCGGTATACCTCGCCAATCAGCCTTGGCTTATATCCGTGAAGTGGAACCTTTTGAGCGCGGCTGGTATGCTGCCCCGGTCGGTTGGGTCGATGCTGCCGGTGATGGTGTTTTTGCCGTTGCCATCCGTTCTGGCTTGAACTGCTCAGTGGACACTTATTTGTTTGCCGGGGCGGGTATTGTGTCAGATTCCGAGCCGGAAAAAGAATGGGGGGAAACCGACCTTAAATTTAAACCCTTGCTGGACGCCTTAGGAGTCGAGCTAGATGATTAAACCGTCCAACCGCAATCTGCTCTGGAGCTATTTACTTGTTGAAGGTTTCGCCCGAGCCGGGTTGGAAACAGTCTGCATATCCCCCGGCTCTCGTTCGACACCGTTAGCGTTAGCCTTTGCTGAACATCCAGATATTAAAGAATATGTCCTCTTGGACGAACGCGGGGCGAGCTATTTTGCTTTAGGGGCAGCCCTCCGTTCTGGTAAACCGACTGCCTTGGTTTGCACTTCTGGCACTGCCGCTGCCAATTATTTTCCCGCCGTCGTAGAGGCCAACTATGCCGGTGTCCCCCTCATCGTGCTGACCGCCGACCGCCCCCAAGAACTGCGGGACAGTGGTGCAAACCAGACTATTGACCAAATAAAATTATATGGCGATCATGTTCGCTGGTTCGTTGATTTACCTCTCCCGGAAGCTGCCCCAGATCTCAAGCTTGTGCGTTATCTGCTTGGTATGGGGGGGAGAACCATTGCCAAGTCCTTGGGAGAACATCCCGGCCCGGTGCATTTAAATATTCCCTTCAGAAAGCCCCTAGGACCAATTACCGTAGATGGTGATGTCCCCGATGATCTCTGGCAATCCATCTTAACGGAAAACGATTACGGGAGAGGTCTTGTCCAGCGCGGCAGAACCCAGCCAACCATCGAGCAATATGCGCAGTTTGTGGAGATCTTGACTGCCGCCGAACGTCCCTTGTTGGTTTGCGGCCCCCGTTGTCCTGGCAATGATTTTCCCTCAGCTGTTATGCGGCTAGCAGAACTCTTGGGTGCCCCGATCTTGGCGGATAGTCTCTCTGGTTTACGTTTCAATTCCTTGGTCAATGAACATATCATCGGCGCTTATGAAACTTTCTTGCCCACCGAACTTGGTAAACAGTTAGATCCCCCTGATCTTATTATTCAATTCGGTGCGTCCCCGATTTCAAATAATTTGAATAATTATTTGACCCGAATCCCAAACGCCGAGCGTATCGCTGTCAGTTCTAGTGGCTTATGGATGGACGAAAACTACTTGGTGCAGCATGTTTATCAGTGTGATGAGGCTATTCTCTGTACCGGGGTTGCAGATGCGCTTATTAGAGACAGTTCATCATCTTGGCTTGCTGCTTGGCAGGCCGTCGAGCAACTCACCTGGGATCACATTGAAACCCTCTTCGCCGAAGAATGGTTTGAGGGACGCATTGCCGCCGAGTTAGCTGACCAGCTTCCACAAGACAGCCTCTGTTATATTGCGAGCAGTTTGCCGATTCGTCATCTAGATCAGTTTGCGCGTCCTCGTAATATGGACATCCATGTCTTCTCCAATCGCGGTGCCAGCGGTATCGACGGTATCATTGCTAGCGCACTTGGGGCTGCCGCAGGTGGGGAGCATGTCACATTACTGATTGGAGACCTGGCCTTCTACCATGATCTAAATAGCCTGCTGTTTATCCAAAAATATGATCTTAAATTAACAATTATTTTAATCAACAATGATGGTGGCGGCATCTTCCAACGCTTGCCGATCGCCGGATATGAGCCACAGTTCACCAAATTATTTCTCACCCCTCACGGTCTGGAATTTGGCCCCGCGGCTGAGCTATTCGGGCTTGATTACCACCAGGTAGAAACACCGAAAGCATATCAGGAAGCAGTTATAAGTGCGCTCGCCAAGCAGGTTGCGGTTCTCATCGAAGTGCGTGGCGATGCTAGTTTCCACGAAGCGACTCGCCAAAAATTGGATGCCCAACTAAATCAATCCATACTGGAAATTGTCCAGCAAAAAATTAAAAGGAATACTGAATAAAATGGAAACTTCATCTGTAAAATGGCAAGAGGCCAGATCCTATGAGGATATTACTTACCACAAATGCGAGGAGGGACTAGCTCGTATTGCTTTCAACCGCCCGGAAGTTCGTAACGCTTTCCGTCCCCAAACCATTGATGAGATGATCGATGCTTTCAACGATGCCTGGGCAGATTCCCGGATTGGCGTTATTCTTTTGACAGGCAATGGCCCCGCCAAGGATGGCAAATATGCATTTTGTTCCGGTGGCGACCAGCGCGTCCGCGGGGAAGCAGGCTATATTGGAGACGACGGCGTTGCCCGCCTGAATGTCCTTACTCTGCAAAAAATCATTCGCTCGATTCCTAAAGTTGTAATTGCCCTCGTCCCCGGCTATGCCATCGGCGGCGGGCACGTTCTTCATGTTGTTTGTGATCTAACGATTGCTGCCGATAATGCCGTTTTTGGGCAGACTGGTCCTAAAGTCGGCAGTTTTGATGCTGGGTTGGGTGCCAGCTTTCTGGCCCGTCACGTCGGCCAAAAGAAGGCTCGAGAGATTTGGTATCTCTGCCGTCAGTACGGCGCCGAAGAGGCTGAAGCGATGGGGATGGTTAACAAGGTAGTTCCCGTGGCGGAGCTTGAAGAGGAAGGTGTTATTTGGGGTAAAGAAATCATGGAGAAAAGCCCCCTTGCCATCCGATTTATGAAGGTTGCCTTCAATGCTGAAACCGATGGGCAGATTGGCATCCAGGAATTGGCTGGCAATGCTACCATGCTCTTTTACATGTCTGAAGAAGGACAAGAAGGCCGTGATGCTTATCTGCAAAAACGCAAACCTGAATTCCGCAAGTACCCCTGGCGTCCGTAGGATTTACTACAGGGGCCTGATTGAGGTTATTTCAATCGATAGATTGGATAGTTTTACAAGCCAAGTGTTCTGTCAAGCCTCATTCAAGTATTAACGTAGCCAATGACGGAACACTTGGCTTTGTCGAGGAAACCAACCTGATACAGCTATTGGTTTTATCATTATCAAAACACTAGAGATATCTGGTAATAAGTATATGGATAAAGGTCGAATGAAAGCAAAACAAGATTGGCTCAAACAGGCCGCCCAAGAGGCTCCTCAACAATTGGCATTAATTCATGGTGATCAGTCATGGGACTATCTTGCCCTTGATCAGGCCGTTACTAGTTGGGCTGGGCGTTTGCTCACTGCAGGCGTTCGTCCCGGCCAGCATATTGGCGTTTTGATGCCCAACAGGGCGGAGTGGGTTTTCTTGCTCCACGCCCTGGCACGTATTGGTGCTGTCTTGCTTCCTTTGAACATTCGCCTTACTGCCGAGGAACTTTCCTGGCAAGCTGCTTATGCCGAAACCACTTTTGTCATCTTTGATGATAGCACTACTGTCCAGATCCATGGCCTTGGCAGCATAGCCAAGGCCATCAGCTTGGAGCAGCTTCAATCTCTCACACCTGACGATACTGCCAATTGGGATTTGCCCGCCTTTGACCCGAATGCCCTTCAATCTATCGTCTTTACTTCCGGTACCACTGGCTTTCCTAAAGGCGCCGCATTGAGTTACGCCAACCATTCTGCCAGCGCCCAGGCTTCCGCCCAGCGTCTGGGAACCCAGCCCAACGACCGCTGGTTGCTCTGTATGCCCCTTTACCATGTCGGTGGAATGGCGATCTTGCTGCGTTCCTGCTTTTACCGTACTGCTACAATCCTGCTTAGGGGTTTTGATGAGAGGGCTGTATTGGATGCTATTGACGCTCAGAAAGCTACGATTATCTCCTTGGTTCCCACCATGCTGGCCCGCCTGCTAAGCATCTCTCGATCTGCAGCTAGTCTGCAAACCCTACGCCTGATCTTATTGGGTGGCGCCGCTGCCGACGAACAGCTTTTGGTCCAAGCCGCTGCTCTTGATTTAAAAGTGGGGCTTACCTACGGTCTCAGCGAAGCCGCTTCCCAGGTGTCTACTGCCACACCGGAAGAAACCCGCCATAAGCCAGGCACGGTTGGCAAGCCGCTTGTCGGGACCAGCGTCAAGATTGTCGATCAAGGTGGGTCTGTTTTGCCCGCAGGTGAGATCGGCGAAGTCCTGGTTAGCGGACCGACCCTCATGCAGGGTTATTATCTTCAGCTTAAAACCTCTTCCAAAACCTTTCAAAATGATTGGTTGCATACTGGCGACCTTGGATACCTCGATCTGGATGGCGATCTTTGGCTCGTACAGCGCCGGGTTGACCTAATCATCAGCGGTGGTGAGAATATATATCCTTCCGAGGTAGAGAAGGTTTTGCTATCCAACCCCAGCGTCGCCCAGGCCTGTGTTGTTGGCTTACCAGATGAGGAATGGGGTCAACAGGTCGCTGCTGCCGTTGTGCTGGAACCCGGCCAGCATGTTTCAGCCAGAGAACTAGTTGATACTTTTTGCCGTCAGCATTTGGCTGGGTACAAAATCCCGCGCCAGATTATCTTTTATGAAAGTCTACCGCTAACCGCTTCCGGTAAAATCCAACGCCGTAAGGTATGTGAGCTCGTGCTGGCAAGTATAGATAGTTTGACGGAAAGAGAATCAATTATTTAATTTTGAATGGTGCATTAATGATTATGGCTAAAGAAAAAACAGACATCCAAGTTCAAATCCGAGAAGGCCTAACCATTGGCAGTGACGAAGTCGTTCTCATCGCCGGGCCGTGTTCCGCGGAAAGCTACGAACAGGCCCGACGGGTAGCGCAGACCGTCGCTGAGATCGGCATTAAGATTTTTCGGGGCGGCGCATTTAAGCCGCGTACTTCGCCGCATGCCTTCCAGGGCTTAGGCGAAGAAGGCCTCAAAATTCTGCGCGATGTCGCCGATGAATTTGGTCTCGCCCTCGTCACGGAAGCCTTAGGCATCGAGCAGGTTGAACTAGTCGCTGAGTATGCTGATATCATTCAGATTGGCAGTCGCAATATGCAGCATTTCCCGCTCTTGTGGGCTGTCGGCGAGATGAATAAGCCCATCATGCTTAAGCGCGGCTTTATGTCCACTGTCGAGGAATGGTTGATGGCCGCTGAGCATATTGCCAACCGCGGCAACGAGAATATTATCTTATGCGAGCGTGGCATCCGCAGCTTTGATCATTCCACCCGCAATGTCTTTGACACAAGCGCCATTGCACTCCTTAAGCAGATTAGCCCTTATCCCGTCATCGGTGATCCCAGCCATGCTACCGGACGGCGTGATCTTATCATTCCGGCATCACGAGCCGCGGTTGCTGCCGGGGCTGATGGCTTGATGGTCGAGTTTCACCCCAAACCTGACGAAGCCTTATCCGATGGCGATCAGGCTTTGCCGCTTGAAATGCTACCGCAGTGGTTTGAAGAGGTTGGGAAAGTGGCGGCTGCTTTGGGGCGAGAGATTAGCTAGTGTTGCCCAGCAAAAGTTAGTCATAGATTTACTTGAACAATGTATCAACTTATAGAAAATTACAAACACCTGGAATTAGAACGCCATAGAAAAGACTGGCAAGAGAATGATTTGATTTCCCCGACCCCTTCCGGGAGCCCCACAGACCAAGGTAAATCGCATCGTTACTTTAAACCGTTGCTCGAGAAAGTCGGTCTGTCGAATATTCGTTTTCACGATCTAAGGCATACTGCTGCAACCTTAATGTTGATGAATGGCATCCCTCTAATGGTGGTACTTAGATGGTTAGGTCATTCAAAGCCAAGTATCACTTTAGACATCTATAGCCACTTTTTACCAGTCATTCAAAAGGAAGCCGCAGAGCTTATGGATGAATTGGTAATCCCAATTCCGTCAAAATGGCAACAGATTGGCAACAGCTTAGAAAATTCCCCACTAAACAAACCCAATTAAACGGCAAATGTATCGGTCACTTTTCATGAAACCTCCACATCTATGGTGATCTGCACAGGAATCGAACCTGTAACCTACTGATTAAGACTCAGTGATTATTGTAGTTCATAGTGCCTATTTGAGGTGCACCCAGTCAACCAAATTAATAAAAAAAAAGGTTATGCGACATATTGCAGGAAAAACTGTATGACTATATAATTAATTTAGACTTTTCTAAAGGATTAATTAGTTATGATTGTTTTCGTTTGGGGGAAACATTTCATGCTCAGAAATCCTAGCCAACTATGTTATTATTATCGAACTTTTCAAGTAACTTTTATATCAATTTCAACTTGGATTGGGAAATCCATAAAATTGAAGGCTATAATACGGATAACACTTCCCTGGACATGATAAAAACTGGGAGATGTTAAATTTAATTGTTTCCATTCTAATGGAAGGTATGTAAGATATGGATAATGCTCTTGAAAATAATTTATCCTTTATTGATCTCTTTAGCTCATCCCCAGATGGGATCATCATCACCAATTTAGACGGTGAAATCTTATTGGTTAACCCTCAAGCCGAAAAAATGTTTGGTTACCGAGCAGAAGAACTGATTCGTAAACCTGTGGAAGTTCTAATTCCACAGCGATTCACGACTCATCCCACAAACAGGGAAAAATTTGCTGCCAATCCACAGAAACGTATCATGGGAGAGGGTTTGGATTTGTATGGCCTGCAGCAAAATGGCACTGAGTTCTCCATAGATATTAGTCTAAGTTTTCTGAAAACTGAAGACAGCTCGTTGATCTCTGCCACCATACGCGATATCACAGAACGCAAACAGGTCGAAGATGAGATCCAAAAACTAAACGAAGAACTGGAGGATCGCGTCAATAAGCGAACCAAGGAACTTCAAGAAAGCGAAAATCGTTTTCGATCCATTCTTGAAGACATGACTGAACTAATCTATCGATGGAAACCGGATGGAACCATTGTTTTCGTGAACGAACAATATGCAAAATTATTTCAAAAGACCCGTGAAGAATTTATCAAAATCAATTTTTTTTCATTAATTTCCTCAAAAGCTGCCAAGATAATCAAGCGGAGAATCAAAACCCTCACCCCACAACAACCGATTCAAACCGATGAATATCTCGGAACCAAGGGAGATAGAGCGGGTAGATGGTATCACTGGACTGATCGGGGAACTTTTGATGAAGAGGGGCAGTTGATAGCGATCCAATCTATGGGCTGGGATATCACCGATCGAAAAAATATGGAGGAAGCTCTCAAACAGAGTGAGGAGAAATACCGCTCTGTAGTAGAGGATCAAACCGAATTTTTGGTCCGCTATCTGCCCGATACGACCCGCACCTTCGTCAACCAGAGTTACAGCCGTCATATGGGCAGATCTGAGGATGATTTAATAGGAACCAGGATTATCGATGAACTCTCAAAGGAAGAACAGAAGCGGTTTAGAAAAAAGCTTGCTAAGCTGACACCTACAAATCCTGTTTTCACTGATGAATTCTATACTATCAGTTCTGATGATGAAGAATGTTGGGAAACATGGACAGATCGCGGTATATTCAATAAAAATGGTGAGCTTAAAGAAATACAGGCTTTTGGTCAAGAAATCACCCAACACATGCTCGACGATCGGGAGATGCAGCTGCAAAATGCCGCCTTGGAGGCCTCCGCCAATGCGATCATCATCACTGATTTTGACGGTATGATCTCCTGGGTAAACCCGGCCTTCAGCCGCCTGACCGGTTATATGAAAGAGGAAGCTGTGGGGAACCAGCCCAATATCCTCAAATCAGGCCAACACGATGAAGTTTTCTATAGCGTTTTATGGGATACGATCAAATCTGGGCAAGTTTGGCATAATGAGATAATCAATAAGCGGAAGGATGGAAGCCTTTATACAGAAGAAATAACGATCACACCTGTGAAAAACCAAAGGGGTGAAATTTCACATTTCATCGCTGTCAAACAAGACATCACTAAACGTAAAAAAAATGAAGAGAATCTGAAGAATCAGTCAATCGCCATGATGAATTCATATAATCTGATTTCTTCTTTGAACCAAGTGGCTAGCAAAGTCCAAACAACCCTAGATCCTCAACAGATATACAAGATTCTAGAATACGAGTTAACCCAACAAGGTATTAACTATTTTGTCGCTTTTTTAGATCCCGAAGGACAAGATATGATTTTGAAATATGTTGCTATGGGATCAAAAGCGCTAAAGGCGGCTGAGAAACTGGCTGGTGTAAGCTCACAGGGTTTTTCTATACCACGCAAGAACTTCCCGGTCTATGAAGATCTTGTTAAACAAAAAAAACCCCAGTATTTCAAGAATATTCTTCCAGTGATAGAAAAAATGCTGCCTGAATTTCCTGAAGTTTTGGTCAAAAGCTTTGCTAGGTTGGCGGGAATGAAGCAAAATGTTTCAACCATCTATTTACCATTATTCGCCGATGAAGAAGTAATTGGAGTGTTAGTGGTGTGGGGTGAAAATATTAAAGAAAATGATATCTCAACATTCTCTGTCTTTGCTAGCCAAGTAGCAAGTGCTATCCGGGTCTCGGAATTATTTAAGGAAACCCAGGTTGCCAATCAGGCCAAATCTGAGTTCCTCTCCCGAATGAGCCATGAACTTCGCACGCCGATGAACTCTATCCTGGGTTTTGCACAGCTAATGGAAATGAGCAAGAAAGATCCCCTGTCAGACAGCCAGAGAGAACGTACCAATCAAGTTATTCAAGGGGGGAAGCACCTGCTCAGCCTGATCAATGAAATCTTGGATCTCTCACGGATTGAGGCTGGCCGCTTGGAAATCTCACCAGAACCTGTGCAGTTACAGAGTGCTGAAAGAGAAGCGTGTGAGCTAATAAAACCACTGGCGGACCAGAAAGATATCCAAATAGTAATTCCGACTGAGCCAGGTGAAAACCTGTACATATTAGCCGACCATCAACGATTGAAACAGGTATGCCTGAACCTGATGAGTAACGCTGTCAAATACACCCGTCAGGGTGGACGAGTGACTGTCACTCATGAGGAACGCCCGAACGGCTATCTGCGCATCTTGGTGACAGACACTGGGAATGGTATGTCACCTGATCAAATAGAACGAATATTTAAACCTTTTGAACGCCTAGGCGCAGAAACTAGTGAGGTAGAGGGAGTGGGGCTGGGCCTTTCAATATCCAAACGTCTGGTGGAGCTGATGGATGGGAAAATAGGCGTGGAAAGTGAAGTTGGGCAGGGCAGCACATTCTGGGTCGAGCTGCCAATAACAAACGACCCGCTTGAATACCTGATCAAAAAAGATGAGGAAAAATCGTTGGTCGAGCTTCCTGCACAGATCTTTTCAATCCTGTACATCGAAGACAATCCGGCAAACTTTGAATTGGTCCGACAAATACTAACCGAGTATCCCCAGATTGAACTACTAGGTGAAACTCGAGCTGAGATAGGTATAGAAATTGCCCGTCAGCAGAAACCAGACCTAATAATACTTGATATGCAACTTCCGGGCATGAATGGGTTAGATGCGATGCGTCATCTGAAAAGTGATAAGGAAACTAAGGCTATCCCAGTGATAATGCACAGTGCTGATGCTAATCCTAGTAAGATCAAGGAACTGATGAAACTGGGAGCAGAAGCATACTTGACGAAACCGCTCAACATAGAAGATTTCATCAAACTTATTGAAAAACTGATGAAAGGAAATGTAAACTAAATGGCTAAAAATACTTTCACTGATCCAAAATTCCTAATCATCGATGATAAGGTTCCCAACACCCTTTTATTAGAGGGTATTCTACAGGAAGAAAATTTTGAAAACTTTTTGAGCATCACGGACTCTAGAAAAGCCCTGACCTCTTTTCTGAATTTCAAACCAGATCTAATCCTATTGGATCTCCATATGCCGCATATGGATGGTTATGCCGTGATGAAACAATTACGAAAAAACATCCCAGAAAATTCATTTCTACCAATCCTGGTTTTGACTGCCGATATTACTTCTGAGGCAAAACAGCATGCCCTTTCGGAGGGTGCTACCGACTTTCTGACTAAACCTTTTGATCCAACCGAGGTCATCCTTCGCATCCGCAACTTGCTCCAGACACGATCACTGCACCTGCAGCTTCAGAATCAGAACCAAACCCTCGACCAAAAAGTGCAAGAACGAACTCAACAACTCAACGAATCTCGGATCGAGATATTAGAACGGTTAGCATTAGCTGCGGAATATCGCGACGATAATACCGGCGAACATATTCTACGTGTGGGAAAATTGTCGGCTCGAATTGCTGCGGGGTTGGGCTTTTCTGAGGATCAAGTTGAAATAATCAGGCAGGTTGCTCCCCTGCATGATATCGGAAAAATCGGCATCCCCGACTCAATCCTGCTCAAACCAGGGAAACTCACGCCAAAAGAGTGGGAAGTGATGAAGACACATACCACCATTGGTGCCAAAATCCTTTCGGGGAGTCAATCCCCCCTCTTGAATATGGCTGAGAAGATAGCATTGACTCATCATGAGCACTGGAATGGCAATGGTTATGCTGGCATGAAAGGGGAAGAGATTCCTCTACCTGGTCGAATAGTGACCGTTGTAGATGTGTTTGATGCATTAATCCATGAGCGACCATATAAGAAAGCCTGGACTAATGAAGAGGCATTAAATGAAATTAAACATCAGAACGGGAAACAGTTTGATCCACAAGTGGTGGAAGTTTTTCTGAACATAATTACTGAGAGTTCGTAACTCTGAGTACAAATAGATGAATGCTAGTCCCAATTGGAGAAGTAATGACAAAAACAAAAGAAAAAGATCAGCAAATGGGTTCTAGATTCATCTCGTCGATATTCCTTAAGGAATCCCCGGTTCGTAATTTGCTTATCATTGCAGCGATGACTGGCTTGTTCGAAATGATGATTATGCTATTTGTGCCTCTGCATGATTTTTCTCGACTTGCTGAAGCACTAATCAATTCAATTTTGCTGGTTTTATTATTATCTCCTGCTCTGCACTTTTTTATGTTCCTACCTTTGTCCCGGCGTATCGTAGAGCGCAAAAAAGCTGAGGCTGCTTTACAAGGTGAACATGATCAAATGGAGCAGCGTGTGATAGAGCGCACAGCTGAACTGGAACAACGCAACCTTGAGGCGAGCTTGCTGAAGGAGATGGGAGATTTATTTCAGGCCAGCAAAACTACCGATGAAGCCTATTTCGTCATTGCGCAGTTCGCCGGAAAACTGTTTAAAAATCAAACAGGAGCACTTTTTTTACGAAATCCATCCGGTACTGACTTGGAAGCCCAAGCTTCATGGGGCGATTGGCCTGATGATTTTCAGGCCCAAGTTATTCCCAACGACGAATGTTGGGCATTAAGGCTTGGCCGAATAAGAGTAGAAACCGATCAGAGTACTGTTTCTGTTTGCCGCCATGATCCATCACCAGGATGTGGTCATATCTGTGTACCAATGTCAGCTCATGGAGAAACTCTTGGAGTACTCTACCTTCAACTACAGAATCACTTGGAAGACAATTCTGCGTCAGTTCAAGAAGTAGAACGCCTAGCAGTGAGTTTAACTGAACAAGTCTCATTAGCATTGGTAAATCTGCGGCTTCGGGAAACATTGCGCTTCCAATCCATCCGTGACCCGCTTACTGGCTTGTTCAATCGACGTTATATGGAGGAAACTTTAGAACGTGAACTCCCGAGAGCAGAGCGAACAAAAAAAGATGTGGGAGTCATCATGATGGACATTGATCATTTTAAACAATTCAATGACACCTTCGGGCATGATGCAGGAGACGCTGTATTGCGAGAATTTGGCATACTTCTAAAGAACCATAGCCGCGTGACCGATATTGCCTGCCGCTATGGTGGGGAAGAGTTCATATTAATCCTGCCAGAGACGCCGCTAGAAGTCGTTCAAGAACGTGCAGAAAACCTGCGCGTCAAAGTTAAACAGATGTCTGTTAGAAACAGCGGTCAGTTATTGGGTTCAATCTCCCTGTCTTGTGGGATTTCCCTTTATCCAAAACATGAGACTAATGCAGAAAGCCTTATTCAGCTTGCAGACCAGGCCCTTTACCAAGCTAAACAGGCTGGTCGTGACCAAGTTGTGGTTGCTAATTCCCATTGATTTTAGGGGGCTTCCGGTGAAACTGATACAACTTTAGATGAAATTTCAAAATTAATACCTCAGTTGACCTTTTTAACTATGGTAAAAGGTTATATATATTTTTAATGGATGTTCGCAGGCTTCCCCTCTTGTCCTAAGGGCGTAAACATTGTGCTAGCTAGGTAGAAATTATGGACACAATAGCCTTATTTACTCCCATATTTGTTACACTGTAGATATATTAGGCCCCCGTAGACAGGGTAGACAAAGAAGTGCATAACTTCGAATCAGTTGGCTGGGGGTTCGAGTCCCTCCGGGCGCACAATTCAAAAACCGCCTTTCGGCGGTTATTGAATTTATGAGGGTTTTGCGAAGAATAATTCTCTAGAGGTTAGTAACTAGCAGTTCGAAAATGATATTTGGTGAACATACAATTTCCAACCGCAAAAAATTTTAGCTCGGGCGGTTATAAGAGTTTGAGAACCAAATCAGTGCCACTATACCACCAAAACCTACCACACAAGAAATTATCCAGCCCACCGGCCCAAGAATACCTTGTGTAAAACTAACCGACAACACCACCACAATAAATGGAATGAGGATAAAGACCGTAGTTATGATTCCAGGGTTGTATCCAGGTCGCCGCTATCGGTTACGGAGGCGTCCCAAGCGGTCATGTCTTCACTTTCAAAACTGTCGGCAAAGATCGGGTCGATCGCCATTGAGCTGTCTAAACCAAGCGCCGTAACTCGGTGGGAGTCATAGGCGTCTAAAGCCAATACTCTTGGGTGAGACCCCCAAGGCCAGTTACGTGCCTCTTTGGTTCGACAAATATGTGCCCCAATAATGGTCAGTTTCGTCGCCCCACAGACTTGCATATGAGATGTAAATTAGGCCATCTTGATAAATGGCACCCCCGGGAGCAACCTCAATGCCACGATGCTTTCGGCACACAATGCAGTCAGTCATTTGAGAATTGTTCATACCTACTCCTTAAAGATACATAACCTATAATTTTAGATTTTAAATTCAGTAAAGAGCTGCCCTATAGGGTATTATTCAAGATATTCACTGATAAAAACTTCTTAAATTTATTATACAGTGAATTGGTTATATAGCTAAAAAATTGGTTTTTTCAACGACTTTTTTCAACTTGAGACAAATACCAGAAAATTTTATTTCAATCGATTAATAGTGCGTCCGCAAATATTTCGATTGGGTGAAGGGATGAACTTTCTGCAGTATGCTTTATTTGATCTCTACAAGAGGTGCCCATTGCTGAGATAATCGTTTTCTCACCTGCTGATCTTACCGCCGGGGCGAGGGATAATTCAGCCATTTGGATCGACAATTTATAATGCTCTTTTTCATACCCAAAAGACCCCGCCATGCCACAACAACTGGTCTCAACTTCTTCAACTTTAGTATTGGGAATTAGTTCAAGCATCTTATGCACAGATTCGGTTCCGAAGAAGGCTTTTTGTTGACAATGTCCATGAAACAAGATATTTCGGGGTTCACCATCAAATTCAAAAGATATATCCTTATTCTCTACTTCTTGCACTAAAAATTGATCGATCATCAGCGTATTTTCGGCGATGATTTTTGTATCCTCACCGGGAATGAGTTCAGGATATTCCTTAATTAGCATCGCCATTGCGCTGGGTTCACAACCGACGATCGGGATCCCTTGTTTTGCATAGGGAGCTAATAACGCCATATTATGGCGGGCTAGTCGCTCTGCTTCATCTAGCAATCCTTTAGAAACAGCTGGCCGCCCCGAATCCACCTTGTTATTGAGCACTATCGGTTGATATCCCGCTGCTTTGAGCACCTTAATTGCGGCCCGGCCAATTTGGGGATCGTTGAATTCCATAAAAGTATCGTGGAAGAAAACAACTTGCTTCTCTTGCTTATGGCTGATTTTCTCTCTATCATTTTGCCCACTATGCCATGCACTAAAGGTTTGTCTTACCAACTTGGGTAGGGAGCGTTTTGGATGAATCCCTAAAAGTGAAAGACCCAATTTCCCTGGTCCGTTAAGCAACCAATTGATTAGCGACGCAAAGGGTTGAAAAAGCTTGTTAATCTTTCCAATATTTGCAAAAACCCGAGAACGCAAAGGGGTTGAATTGGATTGATAATATTGATATAAAAACTCTGACTTTATTTTTGCCATGTCAACTGCGGAGGGGCATTCACTATGACAGGCATGACAAGATATACAGAGATCAAAAACATCATAAAGTTCGTGAGAACTCATCGCATCATCCCCTAACATGCCCATCATTGCTGATCGTAAAGCGTTTGCCCTCCCTCTGGTACTATGCATTTCATTCTGGGTAACTTTGAATGAAGGACACATCACCCCATGATCCAATTTTCGGCAAACCCCCGCCCCGTTACACATCTCAACGGCCCTTAGAAAACCACCATCATTGTCAAAATTGAATTTTGATTGAACCGGTTCTAAAGGCACAGAATAATTGGTGCCAAATCGCAATAAACTCTGGTCATCCATCAAGGGAACATTGACCACCTTGCCTGGATTCATCATATTAGTGGGATCAAATGTAGCCTTAACTTCCTTAAACGCCTCGACCATTTTCTTTCCAAATTGTTTTTCAAGAAATTCCCCCCGGACAATCCCATCGCCATGTTCTCCACTCATCGTCCCGCCATATTTGATGATTAGCTCTAAGGATTTTTCGGCTACTTGGCGCAACTGGCGCACACCCGCCCCTTTCTTAAGATTGACCATTGGACGAATATGAAGACAGCCTGCACTGGCATGCCCATACATTGCCACTCGCTCAATGCCAGTGGAATAGGCAAAATCGTAAATTTGGGTGACGTAGTCGGCAAGGTGCTCTACGGGAACGGCAGCATCTTCAATAAATGGAATTGGCTTCGCATCCCCACGAATACTCATTAAAATGCCTAAGCCAAGCTTGCGCACATACCAAACATTTGCTTGTTCTTTTTTCCCTGAAATAATCACTACGGTATCTTTATGTCTGATCTGGTTTAGTTTTCTTTTAAGATTTTGAATGCCCGCATCTAACTCTGAATCAGACGAACCAGCATACTCCACTAGTAAAATAATTTCAGGATGACCTTCCACAAAAGTGAGCAGTTTTCGGTGCTCGATTCGATCTTGCATGAGATCAACTAACATCTTATCGATCACTTCTACTGCGGTTGGGTTACTCTCTAATATCACGGGTACTGCATCCATGGCTTCCCGGAGATCAGAAAAATGAACCATTGCCAGTCGCTTAACTTTGGGAATGGGCACCAGATTTAAGGTCATCTCAGAGACGACGGATAAACTCCCTTCTGAGCCAACGATTAAGGAGGCTAGGTTTGGCTGTTCCATCCCTGATAAGAGGTGAAGGTTATAACCAGAAACATGACGAAATGTATTTGGATAACGAGTAGAAATTTCATCCTTATAACTAGATAAAATTTCTGGTAAGTTTCGATAAATTTGACCTTCTAAACCTGACAGTTTCCCTCGAACATCCCATTCATTTTCAATGGAAGAAAATTTAGCCCTGCTACCATCTGCCAATACGGTATCCACCGAAAGGGTATGGTCATGCGTCATGCCATAAATAATTGAGTGGGCACCCGTAGAGTTATTTCCAACGATACCCCCTAAGGTCGCACGGTCAGCGCTGGCTGGGTCAGGGCCGAAGAGCAAATTATATTCCTGCAAGTGTAAATTGAGTTTTCCTAGGGTGAGGCCAGGTTGAGCAATGACAGTTTTTTCCTCAGCGTTGATCTCGATCACATTATTCATATAGCGAGATAGATCCAAGATCAAGGCATGTCCAACAGCTTGTCCGGCTAAACTACTTCCCCCACCCCTAGGCAATATTGGCACTTGATGAGCTTTGGCAATTTCAACCGCGGCGACAATTTCGTCTGTGTCACGTGGTTTGACAACCCCCACCGGCAACATCTGGTATATACTCGCATCGGTGCTGTAGAGCAAACGCGTCATTTGATCAAATGAAACATCTGAGAGGGCAGCCTCAAGATCATGAATTAATTCTTTTGTTGCATTAATCGCTTGTGGATGTTGAGTAATCAATTATTCTCCCAAAAGTAATTATTAAAAACAGATTCGGCATTACGGTCTGAATATAATTTTAATCGATTAAATATTTTTGATGTTTTTTCTTTGATGAAGTATTTTTCTATTTATCAAAAAAACATGCTCAAGGATTGAGTACTCTTTGTATTTCAAACCTTACTATTTATAAGACTCTTGACAAATTCTTTATATAAGTATTTACTTATATTAGTTATGACTTATGCTTATGTTTTAGAAGCCCTTTCTGACCCCACCCGCCGGGCGATCATTGAAAAGATTGCTCAGGGACCCAGCACTGTTGGCGAAATCACAAAGGTGATCCCCATTAGTCAACCTGCAGTTTCGCAGCATTTGCGTGTACTGAGAGACGCCGGATTAGTTGAAGTTGAAAGGGATGGCACGAAACGGATTCACAGCCTTGCTCCTAATGGACTTATTGAGCTGCACGCTTATTTTGACAGTATGTGGGGAGGTGTTTTACAAGCTTTCAAACAAGCCGCCGATGACCAATCAAAAGGAGATTCACAATGATCAAAGATAAAGACTCAAAATCGACAATTGCCCCGGTAGTAAAATCCGCCCAGGTCAGTTTACCAGTGGAGGAAGCCTTCAAACTTTTTACTGAGGGTGTCAACACCTGGTGGCCGCTGGATGGCAATCATTCTGTGGGGGAAAAATCCGAAACTGAAACCTGTAGCATCGAAGGATGGGTTGGGGGAAGGTTTATTGAGACACTGAAAGACGGCACTGAATCTTTATGGGGAACAGTTCAAACCTTTAATCCCCCCTATCTTTTTGCGACGACCTGGCATCCAGGGAATTCTAGTGAGCTTGCCACCTATCTAGAAATTCAATTTTCAACTGCTGATGGTGGCACATTGGTCGAATTGACCCATAGTGGCTGGGAATCACGGGGCGAAGATGCTCAAAAATATCGTGAGGGGTATAACAGTGGCTGGGATATCGTATTTGGAAAATATATCGAGAAAACTGAAAAATAGGCAACTGGGTCAAATAAGTTAATATTGTTGTAATACAAAAATAGCTGGTCAATTGACCAGTCATTTTATTAAGGGCAATTTCTTCAATTATTGTCGAAATAACGAATCAAATCACTTTTCATCCCCACTTTTTATGGCGTAATGATCACATTCCCAATTTTTTCACCGGTTTCAACATATCGATGCGCTTCAACGATTTCTTCCATTGGGTATTTCCGATCAATAATGGTTTTTAATTTTCCTACTTCAATTAGCTCTTTGAGGAATTGGAGATCTTCCGTTTTTTGTATGGTCGTCTCTGTCACAATTTTTTTATTCCCCTTCCCACCATTTAATAGCGCTCTGATTATTTTTATTAAATTAGGGTTGGCGATTAGATACCGTCCATTTTCCCCTAATGATCTCAAACTACCCGAAAATGAGCTTTTACCAATTACGTCAAATATTACATCATAGGTGTTTTCTTTTTCGGTAAAATCCTCTTGAGCATAATCGATCACATGGTCTGCTCCAATAGAGCCCAACATTTCTAATTTTTCCGCACTATCCACAGCTGTAACTTCCGCACCAAAGTATTTTGCCAACTGGACCCCAAAACTTCCTATGCTTCCCCCTGCCCCATTGATCAATATTTTCTCTCCCCTTTTAATATTTCCTTTTCTTAGAAAATGCAATACTTCCAATCCCCCAGTTGGGACAGCTGCGGCTTCCTCAAAGGACATATTTGTAGGTTTGTGAGTGAGCGGTCCTGACATATCCTTAGATTTTTCAGGCAAACAGATATACTCTGCATATGCGCCAAATTTAAAGCCAGTCGTCCCAAAAACTTGATCCCCTACTTTGAGCGATTTTACATCTTTTCCTACTTCAACAATTTCCCCAGCTAACTCCTGGCCAATAACCCTTATTCTTTTGGGCTTGAAAAATCCAATATATATTCGCATCGGAAAAGATAAGTAAAGGGGAAAATCCAATCTTCGCATTTCACAATCCCCAGCTGTAACCGTCGTCGCAATTACTTTTATTAATCCCTCATCATCTTTTGGAATCGGCTTCTCGATCTCTTTAAGTTTGAGGACTTCTGGAGGTCCATATTTTGTCCATGCTATTGATTTCATAAAAATTCCTTTGGAGATCTGCAAATAATTATTAAGACATTTATAGTCCAATAAAAATGTAGCTCATTCTATAGTTCTAGAAAATTCGCTAGAGAGAAGGGATATCTGCTTAAAAAAAGAACCGTTACTTTTAGGTAACTGTTCTTTACTATTTATTGGAATTATTTTTATGCTAACCCAATACTGTCGAAAGCTTCTCAAAAGCTTGCTCCCAGCCCATTTTTGCGTATTCGGCGCCTGGACCCCAGCCTAAATGGCTGACAGTCATGGTAGTTTTGCCATCTGAATGAGCCAGGGTGACGGTTACGTCCATAAATTTAGGCATCCCCTCCCCCATTCCCAACTCGTTACCTTCCGCGTCGGAAGATGTGTCTGTAAATACGAGACGATCCATGGGCGAGATTTCTTTATATACACCAGTGAAATACATTTGTTTTCCATCCGGAGATTGCATACTCCATAAATGACGTCCACCAACTTTCAGATCAATATTACAAACGGGGATGGTAAATCCTTGAGGGCCATACCATTGCATAAAGTGTTCAACCTCGGTCCATGCCTTCCACAATAAATCTTTGGGGGCGTCAAAAACACGAGTTGCTTCAATAAGTTTTTCTTCTAATGGGTCCATTTCTATATCCTTTACTATGAATTCTGGTCAATAAAATTATTTCATGTTGAACATTGTGATTGGTAATCACAATGTAAATCACTCATTTGATCCTTGTTCCTCTTTCTGAATTGTTTTCAGATAAGCATCTAAGCGATCAAAACTTTCTTCCCAATTTTTGCGATATTGTTCAACCCAATCTGCAGCCTCCCGCAACGGAGCGGCTTGTAACTTTGCTGGCCGCCATTGGGCTTCCCGGCTGCGGATGATCAACCCTGCCTTCTCAAGCACCTTTAGATGTTTCGAAACTGCCGGCTGGGTCATTTCAAATGGCTCAGAAAGTTGAGTAACTGAGAGAGCGCCATCTGCCAATTGAGCTAAGATCTGACGACGAGTAGGGTCTGCCAGAGCATGAAAGGTTCTGCTTAAAGTATCCGTAGTGTTCTCAGTCATTTTTATTTTACCATATGGTTATATAACTAACTGATAATATACACGATTCCGATCCAGTTGTCAAGCCATCAAAATCTACTCCTCAGTAATTATTTTCAACCCCAAGGTTGAGCGTATGAATGAAATAGAAAGCCATCTTTCAAAGATATTAAAGGTGACAAGCAATATCACCCGAAGAAAGATCCTGACCACTTTGGTGCAAGAAGGACCTACCCAGGTAACCGATCTGGCAAAATATTACGACATGAACTTAAACACCGTTTCCAAACATACCAAATTGTTGGAGGTCGTCGGGTTAATATCCCGAAAAAAGATTGGCAGGGAACACTTTATTGAAGCCAATCTGGAGCCGATCAAAGAAATTGATAAATGGTTCTCAAATTTACGCTCGATTTGGGAAATTCAACTAGATAAACTAGAAAAACTTTTACTGGAGGATTATAAAATGTCTGAACTGTCCCTAAACAGCTCACATACTAGCAAAGCACCCATCGAAACTAAATATAATACTTGGCTTAACCCCACCCTTCTTGCAAAATTTATGATCGCTGGAGAGGGCATGGTCGTTTCCAAGGCAGAGACCGATCCGCGCGAAGGCGGCCGATTTTCGATCATTATGGTAGCAGGCGATCAAGAATTACCTCATGACGGGGAATATAAAAAACTAGCTCCTTTTACAGAAATAGTGTTCACCTGGGAATCCCCCTTCTCTGTGGACGGCTCTACAGTTACGTTAAATTTCACCAAAGTTGATAACGGCACAAACATCGACCTATTTCATAAAAAATTCTTGGACGAAGGTTCAAGGGATAGCCATCTACTAGGCTGGGAATCAATTCTCGGCCATTTTGAAAATGCTGTTTCATAAAACATCTAACCCCATAGGAGAAAAATTACTGCTATCCCCAATGAGATAGATGTGAATTCATATCAAATTATTAACTAGTTTGAAACTAGACATAAAGTCTAAATTATATCCAATATTCACAAGCAAATTATAGGAGAAAGATCATGGACTCATTACATCAAGTAGAAATAAAAGCCTCACCAGAAGCAGTTTTTAAAGCAATCACCGAACAAGAAGGGATCGCAAGTTGGTGGTCAGAACATACTAAAGCAGAAGCCAAAGAAGGATTCGTCAACGAAGTTTCTTTTTATGGGGGCATGTATTTAACCAGCCTAAATTTTATTTAGAAAAGGGTTAAGGCATGCCTCACACAGATGCATCTATGACCGGGTAATTCTGCAATAAAACAGGTGGCTGGAGAAATAATCTTTTTCTCCAGCCACCTGTTAACTCATTTTTAGGCTAAATGATTATATAAAAATATCTTCAAAATTTTTATTTCTTTATGGGTCTTGGTAAAAACCCCGATTCCAGCACGATCTCGGATACTAATTCTTCCTGTCGGTAGGCCATGATATGTATCCCAGATACCCCCTCGATATCCTTCACCTCATCAATAATTTCCATACATATTAACTTCCCCTCTTTTTGCTGCTCTTTTTTAGGAGTTTTCTTTAATCTTTCCACGATCTTGTCAGGAATCACAACACCCGGCACTTTTGAGCGCATGAATTCTGCCGCACGATGCGATCTCAATGGCCCCACTCCTACGAGAATATAGACTAGGTCATGCAATCCGAGATCTCTGACTTGGCGCATATACTCCTTAAATTTATCCACATCGAAACAATATTGGGTTTGAATAAATTGAGCACCCGCTGCCACTTTTTTTGCCAGTCTTTGTGGACGCCAATCATAAGGAGGGGCGAAGGGATTGGCAGCAGCTCCCAAGAACAGGTCTGGGCTTTTTGTAATCTTTCGCCCACTCAGATACATACTTTCATCCCTCATCTTCCGGGCAGTACGTAATAATTGAATGGAATCAAAATCGAATACTGCTTTTGCCCCTGGGTGGTCACCTGCACTGACATCATCGCCAGTAATGCATAACAAGTTTCGCACCCCTAAAGCCGCTGCCCCTAAAATATCCCCTTGAATCGCGATTCGATTCCGATCACGACAAGATATTTGATAAACAGGTTCGTAGCCTACCTTTGTCAACAACGCACAAATGGATAAGCTCGACATATGACAATTTGCCCCGGAGGCATCCACTGCATTAATTCCATCACAAACACCAGCCAAGATCAGTGCAGCCCGGTAAACCTCTTCCGGATCGGCACTATCGGGCGGGTTGAGTTCTGCGGTGATCGCGAATCTCCCCGACTTCAATACTCTTTCAAATTGGGTCTCCGTGAAATTTGTGTTTCTCATTCAACTCTCCACATTTCCTGAAGACGGAGATTATCCTCTTCAGTTTGCCAATTGCTCATTTTTTTAGGATCAACTTCTTGGTAGATGTTTACCCATGCGGATGAATCTTTCATTGTTCGGTCAACGGGGGCTTGGATCCACATCATTTCACTGCCATATTTTGGCATTTGGGTTGCATTTTCAAAGGCCCTCACCCATACACATTTCATTTCGGGTTTAACTTCACAATTTCCATTTAATCTGACCCCCCCACAAGGACCATTTCTTAAAGTTTTAGGACAATTCATTGAGCATACCATTCCAGTACTATGGAGAATGCATTCCCCACACATCTGACAATTATAGACCGCCCCCTTTCCGACTTTTTCTAAACCAATCAGTATTTTTTCCACCACAGAGTTTTTTTTGAATAACCCAGAAAAAGGTTTAAGAAAATTATGCGCAATATCATAAAGAAACTCTTGAAAAATCATAAAAAAATTCTTCATGTCAATAGACCTTCCTTCCTAAATTGGAGTGCTTCGACGAATTCCCGATGAAAATCAGCAGATTGATCCAAATCTACCTGAACTGCCTTTTCTGCCAATTTTTCTCCAAGCAAGAAACCTACCTCGTTTAAAAACATTGCTGCGCCCATCCCCGCACCATTCGGTGTGTTTTCAACAATATCGGGGGACACATTTGGGATCATCCCTAATTTGATCACCGAATCAATGTCTAATTGACCGCCAAAAGACCCAGTTAAGATTACCCTCTTCAATTCGGAGGCATCCATCTTCAATTCACGGAGTAATATCTCAATTGCTGCGCGAATCGCACCCTTTGCTTTTTGTAATTCTCGGATGTCCTTTTGCGTTAACCAAATATTTTTTTCGGGGGTTAGATATATCCTATTAATATTATTTATCCTATCGATAGGACCCAATAGATTTTTCTCATTATCCAAAAGTCGTCCGCTGTGATCCACAATACCTGCACGAACAAGTTCATTTACAACTTTCATCAAACCTGATCCAGTTAAACCGATTGGTGGTTCATCGCCGATAGTTTCAAATTCGAAATGATCCCCTTTTAATTCTGCATCTACGATCACGCCATCCAATGCTCGCATCCCACAAGAAATGTCCACGCCCTCAAAAGCAGGTCCAGCAGCAGTAGAGGCTGTGACAATCTCATCTCCGTTTGTAAGCATCACTTCCCCGTTTGTACCAAGGTCCACTGCCAAAATGGGTTCTTGGGACTCATAAAAGCCAAAATATGCCAGACATGCCAGAGAATCTGAGCCTACAAAACCGCCTATTAATGGGGGAATCCTTACTTCTACATGCTCACCAAAAACACCATCTAGTAAACCTTTCTGATTTCGTATCGATTTTTTGGAGAAGGGCTGAAAAGGCATTACCCCAATGGTTTTTACTGGAAGATCGACCAATAGATGGTGCATGGCCACATTCCCGACAATGCTTACGGTTTGTATGCGCTTTAGAATGTTCTTCGATAATTTGAGAGAATCGATCGCTTGATAGATCGAGGCGATTGCCAATCGACCTAAACGATCTCGATGTTCCTCACTTTGCATAGCAGCAGATAAACGTGATATCACATCTGCCCCATAAACTCGTTGTTGGTTTAGCGAAGCCCCCCCAGCGACAACCTCACCATTATCTAGCAGGGTCAGATAGGCTGCAACAGTCGTAGAGCCCAGATCAATGGCAAGTCCAAGAGGAACATCTTTTTCTCTTTTATGCCGAGAGCTTGCTTTGAAAACCTTGTTGGAATACACCTCTATCGGGGATAAAACAATTTGTGTTTCACCACTTATTGTCGCTCGACATGCCAACCTTGTACCCACACTTAGTTCACTTTCTGTGAGGTATTCCAGCTCAATTTCATCTGGCCCACTTGCCCCTTTTTCTACCATCACTTTGCATCGGCCGCAGGTTCCCCTCCCCGCACAGGGTTGCTCGACAGGCAGGTCTACGGATGCGATCACATCCCCTAATAGATCGCCATCTGAGGCGTCGAGGTTTGTGACTTTTTCACCGAATAAAATGGTTACTTTGTTCACCTAAACATCTCTTGATCTAGAATTTCACCTGGATTAATCGTAATAAAAGAACCAGGAACTTGTTCAGGATTTATGATTGTATCTTCGAGATCTTGAATAAAATCTGTCCCTCCCAGATATTCTTCAAATTTCATGTCCCATCTTTTACAAAACTCAGCCACCTGGGTAGCAATTGGGCGATACTCATCTAGATCTTCTTGAGAATGTGCCGCAAAAACCAGCTTCGAATAATGGCGGTACTGCTGATCCATCAGGTAATAGGCGGTTTCCTCGCCATATTTTTCGATATAACGCGTGAATTCTGCCAATGGGTGTGTTTCCGCCTGGAGCCAACCTTTTGTTAGATAATAGGTTCCTGGGTTCGCGTAAAATTCATCTAAAAAAATCTTTCGACCCCCCATAAACATTGCAATACAATCGTCCATTTTTGGGATGATAAGGGTATGGATGCCAGAGTGAATTTCGTGTAATCCATTGCCGCAAAGCCCGTACCCTAAAACGATCACACTTGGTTGATCAATCGAATTTATTTGTTCCTGAACGGTCGATTGTAGTTTTTTGGGCGTGGCGTGTAAGCCTGCATCCAAGAATTGCACCTGGGAATTGGCTTCAGGCATCTTATTGGTATTGATGATTCCTTTGAATACTTCACAAGAAAGGAATATGAGTGGCAATGATTTTGACATTAAGCCTTTTGTGCTTCTTTTTCTTCTTTTGCCTTTTTTCTCTTTCTGAAATCTTGTATCCATCGCATAGCGTATTCGTCATGACCTAATGAAAGGTCTGCAGCTAGAACAGCGGTCCTAACTTCGGTTGTTAATGGGTTCGTAATGGGGCAGGTCATCCCAGCTTGGATGGCCATTGCCATAAACGCTGAATTTAAATATTTTCGATCTGGAATCCCAAATGAAACATTACTCGACCCCATTGTAATATTCACACCAAGTTCTTTGACCAATAATTTTGTGGTTTCCAAGACTACTGATCCTGCGAGATGATCGGCACCCATTGTCATTGCTAATGGGTCAATTACAATATCTTCTACCGGAATCCCTAGATCGGTTGCTCTTTGGATGATTTTTTTCGCTACTTCCAATCGTCCCTCAGGGGTTGGGGGAATGCCATCATCATCCATACATAATCCAATCACTACGGCGTTATACTCTTTCGCTAGAGGCAAAATTGAGGATAAAGATTTTTCTTCTCCATTGGCAGAATTGATCAATGCCTTCCCGGGGTAAAGTTTCAGGGCTGCTTCCAATGCTTCAGGATTGGCAGTATCAATACATAAAGGCACATCCACCACATCCATTACAACTTTCATCACTTCGGATAATAAGGCAACTTCATCTGCCCCAGGAACTCCGGCGTTCACATCCAATACAGCCGCACCCGCTTCTACTTGTTTGATTGCATCTTTGCGCACAATATCAAAATCACCTGCTTGCAGAGCTGCCAATACCTTTTTTCTACCGGTTGGGTTTATTCTTTCACCAATAACAACCGTTGGTCCCGTTCGTTTTATTTCAACAACGACATCATTATTTGAAAGTTTTGTAACCAAATTCATAAACTTATCCTCAACTTTTTTTCCCTTAAATTGATAATTTTTTGCAGTGATTATAATCCATTTATCTTACTCCAATTTCATCCTCATATCTTTATCAAACTAAACTGCAGCTATATTAGTTTTTTTAAGGATAAAAAAGATTACCCTTTGTAGAAAGGGTAATCTTTTGAAATTCTGACTAATTTTCAGGGTGGAAAGAATCCATATTTGAAATTACCTTATTCTCCATCTTGCCACTCCCTGATAAATGCAATCACATGAGCGATCTGTTCTTCCGTTAATCGGTCTTGAAACCCTCCCATTGCGGTACCATCACGACCAGATAGTATAAAGGCCAATAATTCTGAATTACTACTGGAGTTTACAAAATCGTTGGGGTTTAGACGTGATCCTTCATTGCCTTCTCCCTCTGAACCATGGCAGACACTACAGGTATCTGCATAGACATCTTCACCTTCTTCTGCAACGCCAATTGGCCAATCCGCACTCAATCGAACGAGTTGGTCGAATGCTTCATCCACATCATTCTCATCTAACAGGGAACGGACCGTTTCAAATTCTTCCACTATCGGACCAAACGCGCCTTTTTCAGCTCTGTCTAGGAAAAACATCGTGTCTTCAATCTCACCTTGACTCAATTCAAATATTGCTGAATTGATCATTGCAGAGACAGAAATATTTGATTCAATCGCTTCACCATTTCGCCACGCATCAATTAGAGCAAGTAGGTCTTCAATCTGATTTGGTGCGAGAACCGTGCCCCAAGTGGGCATACCCTTTGAGGGACGACCGAAGGAAATCACACCGCGATACCAGTCATTGTCTAAGCTGGTTAATCGGCTCGGGTTATTTATTGCTGGCGCAATAGAACCGCCTAGGCCATTTTCACCATGACAAATAAAGCAGGAACTATTAAATAGGGTTAATCCTCTTACTGCATCAGGGATAAAATCTTCCCCAGCGACTTCTGGGGCATTTTCTTCCCAAAAACGCATGAAACTGACCAGATCACGGATACCTTCATCCGTTAATGGACCGCCATTTTTTTGTGCCCATGAAGGCATGATCGTTCCTGGACGGCCAGCACTCACAGTCTCAAATAATATCTGGTCGCTTGCAGTCTCTAAGAAATTTTTACTATTTAATGCGGGGCCCACTCCACCCTGTCCGGTCGAACCATGACAAAATGCACATTGCTCTCCATAAATTTCTCTCCCCCGCAGGGCACTCTCTTTAAAGATTTCTTCGCTGAGATGCTCCATTCGGGCGGGTTCTTTGATCCAGGCAATACTAAAGCTTGCCAATAGAATTACGGTAAGGATCAGGCCTGCAATAATATATTTCTCGTAATTTTCCTTTTGCATATTTTGCTCCTATCCGTAAGCGATCTGATCATCAGAAAAAGCGCTTCTTTCTTGCGGGTTACCAGTATCCACAAATACCTCTCCATCCGTAATCTCAATTGGAAAAATATCCATGGGGCGTGGGGCTGGTCCTCCTGTAACTTCACCGGTATGTTCATCAAATACCGACCCATGGCAAGGGCAGCGGAAAGCTGCTTGTTCCTCTTCATAGGGTACTGAGCATCCTAAATGGGTACATCGCTGCCAATACGCAATAAAGCCACCTTCTCCATTTCTCACTAAGTAAAATCTTCCCGCTTGGACTAGATTCACCGATCCAGGCAAAAATTCTTCCACCTTTCCGGCACGAACAATTCCGCCAAATCCACCTTCTAGATTGGGTTGAATAAAAACGAAAAGTCCGGCAAAAAATTCTCCCACCAGGGTTGCTAAGGCACCAAACCATGCGATTCCAAGAAATTGATGGCGACTGAGCTTTGTTTTATTTTGATTTTCGGTCATACGAATTCTCCTCGATCACCATTTTTTATAAATTATCTAAGGGACTATATCCCGCCGGCATGTCCCATGGCCAAAACATCTCAAAGCCTGGGCCACGGAAGAAGAACCCAATTATTGTTAGGGCAAATCCTGCGACGATCATCACTGTAAAGAGTGCTATGATTAATTCCCTCGCGGTGGCTTTCCCTTCCCCTTTTTTCCATACATAAAATACTGGGAGAAATGCCAAGACAACGAGAATCGTCACCGGAATTAGAGATTGAGTCACCCAGGAAGGAAATACATCCCTGAAGATTTCTCTAGGAGGAAAGAAATAGTCTATAACGGCAAATGCAGGAAAAACAATCATGGCATAGATTGAGCTCCATTTCGTGATCAATTTTCCTCGCTCAGAAGTGAACCATCTCCCAATGCCCGCCTTGCTTTGGTCCAGATAAGGGATCAGTAACAAGAAAACAACCAGGGCTCCAGGGAGAGCTACACCCGCAAAGAAGGGATGCATATGCTCCAACAATTCTTGCAAGCCCATAAAATACCAAGGAGCTTTTGCCGGGTCAGTAGTTATTAGTGGGTTTGCCAATTCTTCTAGAGGTGCATCCTTGATCAACGAAAAACCGATCAAGAAAACCATCATTCCTAAGAATAGGATCGCTTCCCAAATAGCTACAATTGGAAATGAGAAAATACTATCGTCTGGTCCCTTGTCGACCATCGTAAGCGGGGCTTTGACCATCTCAACTAGGCTATACGTTTTTCCGGAGGATTTTTCAAAAGCTTCTTTTTCGTCTTTATCTTTTTCTTCTGTCATTATGCTGCCTCATTCTCATCACTAATTTCTGATGCGGCCATCCCACCATCTTTCCTCACTCTCCATAAATGTATGGAAATCAATAATAGGAGAAATGTGGGGATGACCATGACGTGTAATGCATAGAACCTCACTAAAGATTCTTGTCCCACTTCCGCACCCCCTAATAATATTTTCTGCATAGGGGGGCCAATGACTGGTGCGTAACCCGCAATTGAGGTGCCTACGGTAATCGCCCAGAATGAAAGTTGATCCCAGGGTAATAAATAGCCGGTAAAACTTGCCCCTAATGTCAGTAATAGTAAGATCACCCCTACGATCCAATTAAATTCTCTTGGCTTTTTATATGCGCCGGTAAAAAAGACACGCACCATATGAAGCACTGCCGCGATCACCATCAAATGAGCGCCCCATCTGTGCATATTTCTCAAAAGTTGCCCAAATGGTACCGTTGTTTGAAGTTCAACAATGTCCACAAAGGCCCTTTCCACTGAAGGCACATAATAGAACATCAACAGAATACCTGTGAGGGTTAGTTCTAAAAATGAAAAGGTTGTGAGCAAGCCTAAACCAAAGGAATATGTAGCTTTTAAACTCTTCTTACTTACCTTCACTGAGTGCAAATGCAAGAATACATTTTGTGTCATGATCAAGGAACGATCCAAAGGATTATCTGGCCAGCCATGACGGAAAATAGATTTCCATACACTTGAATTGACAAGCTTTTGCACAAGGGGATTATTTCTCAGCATATCTTTTTTTCCTCTCTTTTATTTCTCATAAGTCAGAGTTTCTTCAAATCGGAAGGCTTCCATAGTAATCGCATCGGTGGGGCAGCGATCCGCACAAAGGGCACATCGTGTGCAAGCTGCATCACCTTTTAACATTGCCGCCATGCCAACCTTTTGACCCTTTTGAATTGCTTCCAAAGAAACTCCGGTATGTACATTTACAACCTGATCGAGTGTGTCACTGCCCTCTATTTCTGCAAGGGAAACAATCTTCAGGCAATCCCAAGGGCAGACATCGACACATCCGTTACAAAGGATGCATAATTTGCCATTAAAAACGGTGTTTACACTGCATTCCAAACAACGTTGTGCTTGTTCCTTCGCCTCTTCCACTGTATACCCCAGATCCACGACAGATATACCCGTTCTGCGATCAATTGGCAAAACCGGAGGTTTAATTCGTTGTTGTTCTGTCCAATTTTCAAACATGACGTGATTTGGCAATTCGGTCCATTCGGTATTTATATCGACGGTTAATTGCTGTTCTTGGATATATTCATCCATACCCAAAGCTGCCAAATGTCCATGCTTGACTGCATCAATGATCAACCGAGGTCCGTAGGCCACATCTCCCCCTGCAAATACGTCTGGCGCAGAAGTCCCTCCCGTCTCAGGATTGACATCTACCAAACCACGGGGAGAGATGATTACATCGTCCGCTCCACCCAAGACATTCAGATCAGCTTGCTGGCCAATCGCCAAGATCACGGTATCACAATCTATAATTCGCTCAGTTTTTGGTGTAAATTTTGGACTAAACCGTCCTTCTTCGTCAAATACAGATGTCACCTGAATGACCTCTAAACCGGTGACCTTTCCATCTCTTCCAACGACTTTATTAGGACCAACCCGAGGAAATAGTTTTATTCCTTCTTCTAAGGCTTCTTCAATTTCAAAATCTGACGCGGGCAATTCATCCCAATCTTCCAATGCGATCATTTGCACATCGGCAACACCCATACGCAATGCGGTGCGGGCTACATCCAGGGCTGTGCTCACAGTCTCCGATTCCTCTTCAGCTCGAGCATCTGAATCCGATAAGGCATTTGCCTGTTCATCACTTACTTGTCCCAATCGTAAGGCAGTTCTTGCAGCATCCATTGCCACATCCCCACCCCCGATCACGATCACTTTTTTACCTAAACTAACCTTGTATCCCAAGTTGTAATTGAGCAATAGATCGACTGCCTTAATTACGCCATCTAGATCATGGCCTTCAATATTTAGGTCGCGACCTTTCATCAATCCGATCCCTAAAAATACGGCATCATAATCATTGCGGAGATCTGGGAGGGTGATGTCTTTACCAATGGGTGTATCAAAATAGATATTTACACCCATATCTAATATCGATTGAATTTCCAAGTCCATTGCTTGTTGATCAAAACGATAAACAGGAACGCCATAGCGCATCATCCCGCCCGTTTTTGGACCTGCTTCATATATTGTGACTTCGTGTTCAAGAATTGCAAGATCATAGGCTACTGACAAGCTTGCCGGACCGGCCCCAATAATCGCAATCTTTCCTTTTTTATGTCCTGGCTGATTGCTCAATCGTTTCAATTCTCTCCGTGACCATCTTGCAGAAGAATAAGACATTTTCGCCCCAGTACCGGGAACATCTAATTCTGTAGATTGTAATCCTGCACCTGCCGAAAAGAAATTCTCATCTTTAGGTATCACCTGTAAGTCGGGAGAGATTAATCCCGATTGTTGATCTCGATCTGGAACGATATCCTCAGATTCGGGGCCATGTCTTTCTGTCAGTACCCTTTTAATTGGGCGGATTGCAATACTCTTTTGTGTATCATGAATGTCTCCACGCCTGCAAGCCACCTCACAGGGTGCGCCACAAATTCGCCCACAAATAGTTGACATGGGATTTGGGTCATGAGCAATTTCATATCCCAGAGCCAGATCTCCCCTTGCCATAGCAGTGACATATCCTCGGGCATCAGTGTTCACCGGGCATGCTGCTTGGCATTTGACCATCGCTCGCCAATGTTCAATATCAGGAATTGTCACTTGATATCGCTTATTTACCATTCCTTACTCCTCATTCTTGATCCAACAACCATCTAATCCCCTAATCCAGAGGACATTCCATGATTGATTATGAGTTCTGTTGCAATCGGTTCATTTGGACTCGTCTGATAATAGGCTGGTCCTGCACATGCTTGACAATAAACTTTTCCATCCTGGAGGATTTCCCGTTCATTAATGATTTCTTCAGAGCAATTTTCACAATTTACTCGGACCCCTGCCCGGCTAATAATCGAGTTTATTGGTTTGCTGAGTACAACATCTTCGATCGTCAAAAGTTCGTCCAATGGCATCACTTGATATCCCTTTAGCATGGCGAAATATCGTTTTTTTTCTTCGGGTGCATAATTCAAAGCTCTTTCGCGAACGCCTCTTCGTGGTGCGACTCGTACAGCCACCCCCGTCTTCACATTCACAAAAGTTCCCGCTACTTTTCCATAATCCTCAACACGTAAAGTGCGGTGATTGACGGAACAGCCTGTGGAAGCTTCAATACCACTTACAAAACAGCCATCTGTTTCCAATATGATCAATAAGCGTTTATCATGGCGTGGCACTTCCATTCCCATCACTTCAGCACCCGCCAATCCTATGCGCCCCCCCAGCACAACACGAGGACAAATCTTGTTATGAGAAGAAGCTGCTTTTTCAAATATTCCTTTCAGTAAGCTTTGATCCATCTCCATACATATATCCTTTTCTAGCAAACGATCTCAGCATTTTTTCTTGCGTAGTAATACCAATTCAATACCAAACAGGTCAGATAATAAAAAGCAAAACCATAAAGGGCAAATTCTGGTGTGCCTGCATTTACCTGTTGACCAAATATTCTTGGAATAATAAATGCACCGTAAGCTGCTACTGCAGCGGTCCAACCTAATACTGGTCCAGCCTCAGAGGGCTTAAAGATGATTGGCACCATCCGAAATGTGGAACCGTTTCCAATTCCAGTAGTAATAAAAAGAATTAAGAAAAGAATCAGAAATGGCATAAAGTATGCTTCTGGGGTGGGAGAATTACTGGCTTCTTTCACATAATAAGCAACGCCCAATGCAGATGCGATCATCACCACTGTGTCCCATTGGGTCACCTTTGCGCCCCCCCATTTATCTGAGATCCATCCCCCAATGGGTCGAGCAATGGAGCCTACTAATGGTCCTAACCAGGCATACGCAAAAGGGTTAGGGGCATTGGGGTTGATGCTTCCGTCGGGAAGTTCCCCAAAGACCACTCGGATAAGCAGTGGAAAAGCTGCAGAATAACCAATAAATGACCCAAAGGTCATCGTATATAAATAGGTCATGATCCAATTATGTTTATTCTTAAAAATTACAAATTGAGTATTGAGATTTTCCTTTATCTCACCCGGAATAGCCTTTAACATTAGCACTGTCAATACTATAGTGATTGGCAGAACCAACCACATATTTAATTCGAGACTCAATAAAAGATATAACCCAACGGCAGCACCTACCCCTCCGATCATCAGTAATCCAAAAATCTTGGCCAATGCGGTCATCGTGGATCCAAGTTTAGGCGTAGCTTTCGATAAATTGTTCATGCCGAACCATGCTGCGATTGCAAGCAGAAGTAATAAAGGCACCCAAACCAATCCTGCATTTTGAATAAAAGCAATTGTTCCTGCCGGATTTCCTCCAGCATCCACTACCAGCGGCAAACCTCCGCCACCCAGCGCACCGAACAAGCCAAAGGTAACCACAAAGGGGATCAATAATTGCATCACGCTGACCCCAATATTGCCTAATCCGGCGTTCAATCCTAAGGATAGGCCTTGCATCTTTTTGGGGAAAAAGAAACTGATATTCGACATAGACGAGGAAAAATTTCCACCACCCAAGCCAGAAAGAGCCGCTAAAATGGTAAATGTGGCAAAGGGCGTTTCAATATTCTGTAAGGCGATCCCTAAACCAATCGCAGGGAGAAGCAATAAGGCCGTTGTAAATGCGATCACATTTCTTCCACCCGCAATTGCAATTAAGAAAGAATTCGGAATGCGAAGGGTCGCACCGGATAACCCTGCAATTGCTGATAATGTAAAGAGTTGGACGGTATCAAAGGGAAAACCAAGGTTTTTCATTTGGACCGTGATCACACTCCATGCCATCCATATTGCAAAAGCAAGCAATAAACTTGGAATGGATATCCATAAGTTCCGTGAAGCGATCTTAGACCCTGTCGAACTCCAAAAATCTTGATCTTCTACTTCCCATTTTTCAATTGTACGATCCATCAATGACTCCTTAGGTACTAAGATGCTGAAGCTTCAATTCTCGTATCTTTCTTAGTAATTTTGCGAACAACGATACTCAACCAGATCAAACAAGTCAGAGTGATGAGGAAAAAGAACATCCAAGTTGTTGTCCACAGACCGATAGATTTAAGCAATCTACCAAAAATGATTGGGCTTACAAATCCACCAAGACCACCGACCACACCCACAATCCCACCCACAACGCCCACCTCATCGGGGAAATACTCTGGGATATATTTGTAGACTGCCGCCTTTCCAATCCCCATCGCAATACCAATCACAAACACCATCACTGTAAAGACCCAGACATTGGCCTGGAAATAAATATGCGTGATGCCTTGCGCCAAAAGTTCTTTCTTCAGAACCTGATCGCCCACACTTACTTTGGCTTCGTGCCATGAATTTACCTTTGGCAATAAGATCAATTCCGTATCATCCACATCTCTTACTAGGACTGGATCAAGGGTATACACATCATTTCCAACATGAATTTCAGTCTCTGAGACAGCGGTGACAGTTCCTCCCCGCCGAGCCATAATGCCACTACCTGGGGATTCGATTTCCATTTTGGGGAAGAATAAAAGAAAAGTGCAGACTGCGATTGAACCCAACACCCAATACATCACCACCCTAGCCCCCACTCGATCTGACAGCACCCCTCCCACTGCCCGAATTAGGCCTGATGGCAGAGAGAAAATCGATGTCAACAGGCCTGCGGTAACAATCGACATCGCATAAACATTTACATAATAGGGCACTAGCCACTGTGCGAGTGCCACGAATCCACCAAATACTAAGAAATAATAGAGGCCAAATCGCCAGACTCGAACATTCTTTAAGGGGGCTAACATCTCAATCAATTTTCGCTGCCCGCTGGCGGGTTTTTTGTTGGTACTAAAGATATAAAATATTACCGCCATAACTGCCAAAGCTATTGCATAGATTTGGGGCAATTGACGCCAGCCTTCAATATTGGCACCGCCATCGGTTAGGTTGCGTAATATACTGGGAGCACCCATCGTAGTTAAGGCTGCACCAGCATTCCCCGCACCGAAAATTCCAAGAGCCGTACCTTGTTTTTCCTTGGAAAACCACACCGAACTAAAAGCGATACCCACGGCAAAAGAAGCACCGGTCATACCGAATCCCAAGCTGTAGATTAAGAATTCATTATAAGAATTTGCCTGTCCTAGCAAATACATTGGAATTGCACTAAGTAGCATCAGAATTGCATAGACTGGCCGCCCACCATATTTATCGGTTAATACGCCTAATGGAAGGCGCATGATCGAACCGGTCAGAACGGGAATACCAATCAACACACCCATTTGGGCAGCATCCCAATTGAACACCCCATTGTCTACCAAAAATGTGACCAAAACACCATTTAACATCCATGCTGCAAAACATACTGTGAAAGCAAGGGTGTTTAGGGCTAATACGGTATAGGCTGTTTTTTGCTCTTTCATAATTTCTTTTCCTCAGAATGTATTTTTTAGGACCGGCCTTCGTTCTGCTTTCTCTGTTCCCTCACCCAAATCACGATCTGCCAGGGGCGGAAGAGGTAGCTCAGCGGATAGGTAATAATATGGATCAACCTTGTGAAAGGAAAAATAGCTAATAAGATAAAAAAGTTGAACGCATGAAATTGGATCGTCCAGGGTAATGGCGCAACCAATTCAGGTCTAGGGGCGAAGGTTAAGATCGACCATAGATAAGGGGAAAATACTCCCGTAAACCAAGTGGATCCAAACCGGTATCCAGTGGCGGTGATGATTCCGGATAGGACGGATAACATCAAAAGTAATAAAACGCCCATATCTGTAGGCTGGGTCACTGCCCGAATATTTGACACGGAAATGCGCCTCACGATCAGGATCAAGACACCCACAAAACTCCAAAGTGCTAAAACCAATCCGGTTACTTCAAGTAAATAAAGCCTGAAAGGTACCGAATTCCAAAGCACTAGACTTTGAGGAAAAAGCAATGCCAAAAGGTGGCCGAGTAAAATGATCAATATTCCATTATGAAAGGAGATTGATCCCCAAAAGAGCTGCTTCCGTTCCAGTAATTGCGAGGACAAACTCGAAATGGTAAAGGGCCGAAAAATCGCTCGGTAAACTGTGACCACAACAAATAAGGTCAGGGCCATATATGGGAAAATCACAAATAAAAATTGGTTCCAGTCCATAGGTTTACTCCAAAAACTTTGATTCCTATTTTTTTATGCTTCTATTTTCACAGCACCAAATGAAAACGCAAGAGCTTCAAATAGATGAACATAAGGGTTATGCTCTTCACCCTTTTTCAATGATTTGATCATCGAGTTTAGTGATTGATCCAATACGCTCATCAATTCTGGCATGGGTGTAGCGGTGGCATGAAGATAACGCAAGATGGGGAGCAAATGATCCGGTAGCTCGCCATCAAGGTCTACATTTAATTCTTTCATTTCCTTATTTAGTGCAGCCATAAACTCGCCTCTTTTGTAACTCTCCCCCCAAACGTGGTAACCCACATAGGGGGCAGATAAAGGACTTAAATCTAGAGTACGGGTAAATAGTTCTTCCTGCTCCGAAAGCGAAAGAGGGACGATTTTTTCAACAAATTTTGATAATTCTCTCTCAGCAGGTGTATCTTTCAATTCTTTTGTTTGCGCATGTAGAGCATCTATTTGACCGGGGTACGGATATTGAAAAGCTTCAGCAAACATCGATAGCGTATCCACTAGGAACTCCTCTTAGGGGGTTGAATGAATCCCAAACCCACTTCGCCTTTATGGGCCAATGGGTCCATACTGGCTTCAATGTCCATCTCTCTGTGATACGGAGGAAAGACAAATCGTTCTTCGATCGTGGGTAAAGTAGTCAGTTTATAGATAGCAATAGCCTGATGTTCACTTAATCCTGCTTCATCGAGTGCATTTAATGCAACTTCATCTACCTTTCCTACTACTGTTTTTCGGCGCATATACACCCGAACGGCAAGAAGTTTCTTCAAGATTTCCCGCATTACTGTTTCATTTCCAGCAGAGAAAAGGTTTGCTAAATATTTAACCGGCAACCGAGCGGCATCCAATCTTTTAAATATCTCGAAATCATGATTATTTTCTTCAATATCTAATTGGTATAAGCCATTTTCTGTCACGCTTACCACCGGGGATAATGGCGGAATATAATACATCATTACCATAGTTCGGAATTCGGGGTGTAACGGTAAGGCCAATTTCCATTCCTTGACGAATTTATATGCAGGAGATTGCTGGGCAGATGTGATCCACCCATCGTCGATGCCATTCGCTTTTGCGCCAGCGATAACTTCTGGGTCAAAGGGGTCTAGAATTATTGCTCTATGCGCTTCGACCAAATCCTCATCAGCTACATTGGCTGCGTCTGGTATCTGGTCAGCGTCATAAAGAAGCACGCCCATATATCGGATGCGTCCCACACAAGAATGTGCGCATGCTGGAGCCTGACCTGTTTCCATTCTCGGGAAACATAAAATGCATTTTTCTGATTTCCCTGTGTTCCAGTTGTAATAAACCTTCTTATAAGGACAGGCAGCCACACACATGCGCCATGCCTTGCATTCATTTTCATTGACGAGTACGACCCCATCCTCCGCCCGTTTATAGATCGCACCCGATGGGCAAGCCGCAACGCAGGATGGATTTAGGCAGTGATTACATATTCTGGGTAAATAATTGAACACCAGTCTTTCAAGTTCCTGCATCTGTTGACGAGTTTCTTCTGGAACATCTGCCATATTCAAATCGTTATTTGCATAGATGCCAGAACCACCCAGGTCATCGTCCCAATTCGGACCCCCATCAATATCTATCGGCTTTCCATTGATCATGGAGATCGGAATGGCCGTAGGCTGGTCCTTTCCTTCAGGGGAATTAAAAAGATCTTGATAGCGAAAAGTAAAGGGTTCATAATAATCTTTTAGATCAGGTAATTTATGGTTGAAAAATAAATTGGCTAGTCCTTGAAGCCTGGAATGTAACTTCAGCTTGAGACCTTTTCCTTTTTTCTCCCATCCCCCCTTGAAATATTCCTGATCCTCCCATTGGGTGGGATATCCAGTACCCGGGCGGGTTTCGACATTATTCCACCACATGTACTCTGCACCCTTCCGGTCTGTCCATAAATTTTTACATGCAACCGAGCAAGTATGACAACCAATACATTTATCGAGATGGAAGATCATACTCATATGTGCTCTTACGTTCATAAATTACTCCTTGACCCTCGTTCACCCTCAATCTTGGTGAAATGAAGGTGAGGTCTAGAAATTAGGTTTATCGATTCTTCGCACAAAGACAAATGTGTCACGATTCACGCCGGTCGGTCCCCAGTAGTTGAAGGCATAAGTAAATTGGCCATAACCACCAGACATCAACACTGGTTTTAGTCGAGCACGGGTCAATGAATTGTTCATGCCCGCTCGCTTATTTTTACGGAGTGGAGATTTTGGGATCCCGATCGTGCGTTCCGTGGCATGGTACACAAAAACTGTGCCAGCAGGAATGCGAGCGGATACGATTGCTCGCTGAACGAATACACCGTTATCGTTATAAACCTCGACCCAATCGTTGTCTTTGATTTCCATCTCGTCAGCATCTTTATTATTGAGCCAGACCGGGTAGTTTCCTCGAGATAATGTCATCATGCGATGATTATCTGAGTACGTGGAATGGATACTCCATTTACCATGCGGGGTGATGTAATTCATCATCTTGCCCTGAGCTTCAGCCATGCTGTTTTCAGTCTCATCTAGCATCGTATGATCTGGGCGTGGCTTATAGACTGGCAAATGTTCTCCCCAGGCTAGATATCCTTCATGATCGAGATAAAAATGTTGTCGGCCGGTCAAAGTCCGCCAAGGCACCTTTTCTTCTACATTAAGCGTGAAGGGTGAATAAGCTCTGCCCTTGTTGATTAACCCTGACCAAGTGGGTGTTGTGAGTACTCTTCGAGGCTGACTGATCAGATCCGAGAAACTTATTCGCGTATCTCTGTTATTCGCCGCAAGATGGGTTAGGGAAAGTCCTGTTTTCTTCTCTTCAGCTTCGAAGGCTCGATGAGCCAATTCGCCATTAGAAGCAGGATCTAAGCGCAAAATTGTGTCACATACCTGTATGCCAAATTCTAGGGAAGGATAGGTATCACCCTCTTGATCTACATCTCCACCATGTTTTCCATACTCACGAGGCTGTACCCGTTTCAGATAATCGTACTCATCTGCCACAGGAATTCTCAAACCATGGGCAGCAATACCATTCTTTTCAACGCCCTTTCCGAGACTGATGAATTTTTCATATATACTTGTATAATCTCGTTCCACAATTTTGAAATGGGGCATTGTTTTCCCTGGAATAGGTTCAACTTCACCCGTATTCCAATCCACTATTTGGGGCTGAGCCATTTCATCTGGGGTATCATGTTTCAATGGCAGCATCACCACATCTTTCATAGGTTCTGAGAGATGAGTTTCAGACATTTCACTCACTTTTTTAGCTAATGATTTGAAGATATCCCAATCAGATTTCGATTCCCATGCAGGGGGAATTGCGGCTTGCATGGGGTTAATGAAGGTATGCATGTCAGTCGTATTAAGATCATCTTTCTCATACCAAGTTGCTGCCGGCAGGACGATATCTGAGTAGAGGGCCGAGGTATCCATCCGGAAATTAAGGTCGACCACCAAGTCCATTTTGCCTTCTGGCGCATTCTTGTGATAAACCACTTCATTGGTATGACCCAATGCCTGTTCACCGGCAATTGCATTATTATGTGTTCCTAAATAATGTTTGAGGAAATATTCATGTCCTTTCGCACTAGTGCCGATCGCGTTGCCACGCCAGATCATCCAAACTCTAGGCCAGTTTTCCTCAGCATCAGGGTCTTCAACCGAGAGTGGCATCTTGTTCTCTTTAATTTGATCAACCACATAATCCACAATTTCCGCATCATCTTTTGCCCCACCATCGATTGCATCTTGAGCAACCTCGATTGAATTACGTTTGAATTGCGGGAAGAAAGGGAGCCATCCACGTCGAACCGCACGAACTTGATGGTCAATAGTATGGTCTTTTTCCGGTTTATTGGGCAATTCATCATATGCGGTGTAACCACGCTCATAACGCCACTGATCGGTATGCACATAATGGAATGAAGGGGTGTTTTGATGGCGTGGTGCCATTCCCCAATCGAGACCAAAGGCGATTTGCGCCCAAGACCCGACATTAACCAATTTTTCTTGACCGACATAGTGAGCCAGGCCGCCGCCATTCACACCCACACTTCCAGTGAGCATCAGGGCAACAATTGCCGATCGATAAAGCAAGTTATTGTGATACCAGTGGTTCGCTCCGGCACCAATGATGACCATATTCTTACCATTCGTCATTTCACCATTGGTTGCCCATTCTCGAGCATATTTAATGCAGGTATCGGCATGGATGCCGGTGTATTTTTCTTGCCAAGCAGGCGTATAGACTCCGTCTGCATCTTCGTAATTTTCAGGGTAAGCACCAGATAATCCGCGGTCCACACCAAACTGGGCCATGACTAAGTCAAAGACTGTGGTGACTGCTTTTCTTCCATCTGGTGTTTCGATGTAACGAACGGGAACACCCCGTAGGTTTGTTGTATCAGAGGAGAAATCATCAAATTCGAGTTCAATGACGTCCTCGTAATCCTCTGCAAAACTCAACTGAGGGCTTAGTTCATCATCATTCAAACCATCTTTAGGTTCAAGATTCCATTTCCCCGTTTCCTTATCCGCCCATCGGAATCCTAATGTTCCTTTCGGCATTCTCGCTTTTTTGCTGAGCGCATCCCAGATCAATAATTTCCAATCCCCATTTTCTACATCTTTATAGGTGTCTACAGCGTTTGCTCGGAGATATTTACCTGGTTTATTGCCTTCAATTTCAACCAAGAATGGCATATCTGTGTAGATTTTTAGATAATCTGTAAAATAAGGCACCTCTTTTTGGACGTAGAATTCAGTCAAAATTACATGATTGACTGCCATCCAAAAGGCGGTGTCTTGCCCGGCATGAACAGGAATCCAATAATCTGCAAATTTTGCTACCTGAGAAAAATCAGGAGAAAAGACAGTTAATTTTCCACCTGCATGTCGTACCTCAGAAATAAAATGCGTGTCTGGGGTGCGGGTCATGTTTAGATTTGAACCCATCACTGCAATAAAACGTGAGTTGAACCAATCTGCTGATTCATGGACGTCTGTTTGTTCACCCCAAATTTCTGGACTGGCAGGTGGGAGATCGCAGTACCAATCATAAAAACTCATGATCACGCCGCCCATAAGACTCATAAATCGGCTGCCCGCTGCATAACTAATTTGTGACATTGCAGGAATCGGTGAGAAACCCGCGATGCGGTCAGGTCCATATTTCTTAGTGGTGTAAATCATAGAAGCCGCAATGATCTCTTGAGATTCTTCCCAAGAAATTCGTCGAAAACCACCCTTACCTCGCGCAGTTTGGTACCGTTTTCGAGCGACCGGATCAGCCATGATTGCTTTCCATGCTTCTACTGGATCATTATAGATTGCTTTAGCTTCACGATATAGATCAACCAATGCGCCGCGCGCATAAGGATATTTCACCCGAATCGGGCTATAGAGATACCAGGAATAACTGATTCCCCTTTGGCATCCGCGGGGTTCATAGGGGGGCAATCCTTCTTCTAGTTGAGGATAATCGGTGGCCTGCATTTCCCAAGTAACAATGCCATCTTTTACAAACACTTCCCAAGAACAACTACCGGTGCAGTTCACCCCATGAGTGGTGCGAATGCGTCGGTCATGTTGATGACGATTTCGGTAAAACTCCTCCCACTTGCGTTCAGTTGAAGATGTTTTTTCTAGGGCCCATTTTTTCATGAATTTCTCCTTGAATCAGCATCTGCCTTGTTTCTTAATCTTTCTGTCTGATTTTTACTTTGTCGTGGCCAATAAAACGCCATGATGATGAAGAGGAATAAGGCTCCTGCAGAACCAACACCCCAAAAAATGTTAGTGCTAGATTCAGCTAGATCTTCACCGTCAAGGATAGCAGCCTCATCGAAAAAGGAAAGCAGATCAGCTGCCTCTTGGGCAGTGAGTGCTTTCCCTAAATAAACGTTTTTCATTGTGGGGAATGAAATGTTCTGCATCGCACTTGTCAATCCCGCTTCCCCATATCGTCCATAAACATGTGTGAGATCAGGACCAAAATTTCCCCCACCGAATTGACCCACACTGCCCACAGTATGACAGGCCATGCAGGGAGTTCCTCTACCCTCTAACATTTTTGCACCAGTAAATAATTTCTCACCTACCGCTGCGTTTCCAGTTGGTAAATCTTCTGCCGCTTGGGTGAGACTGTCCTGCACTTCAAGGAATACTAAAACAAATTCGACATCTTCATCGGTTAAAGCTCGATTAGGCATTTCAATGCCATTGAATTCTTCTAATAATTCCATCGCTATCGGGTCTCCCTCAGCGATTACAAAATCTGGCGAGGCTATGAACCGTGCAACCCAATCTCGATCTCTTCGCACCAATACCCCTTGAAGATCTGGACCGACTGTATTCCCCCCTCCGATGGTATGGCAAGATTGGCATTGCGCATCAAAGATTTCCTGACCCGTTGCAGCCGGAGAGCCAGAAGACGGTGAGCCAAAGGTATAGTAAGCAAATAATAAGATTAGCGCTAGAAAAACGACTTTAATAAAGTTTCCCGCTAATGAATTCCAGTCAAAGTTTTTAACTTCCATAAAACTTTCTCCCAGGGTTGAATAATAGTTTCACTTTAATCCTCATCACCAGAACCTGCTTCTCTATCTGGTAAGCTAGCAATCGCAGCCAAAAGATCATTAATATGCGCATCTATAGACTGATTAGTAATCACCTGCACTTGATTTGTATTGATATCTGTATGAATAATTGGAAGATTTGGATTTGCGATAAGAATTGGAGCAAAGGTAGCTTTTACATTTTCATCGGCCACCGCGACGATTACAGCATCTGGAAAATGGCTTTCGAGAAGAGGAAGTGCAAGCTCTGGAGTCGGAGCAGTCCCGATCACAGTAACATTCTCACTTCGGCCTAATACCTCAACCAAAGTTTCTGCAAATAATGAATCACCAACTACAAAAATATTCCGCAGCTTCATAGTCTAAGCATACAGAATATAGAAAAATGTGTATATTGGTCGTTTATAAAAGGAGGAATGAAAAAAGGATGAACGTTTTTCCAGAATTTAGCGAAAAGAACTAGTTCTTAAATTATTGAATTATTCTTGTTTTTCTTCAAAAGTCCGTATTCTTCTGCTAATCTTGCCGCTTCCCTTCGATTGGAAACTTGCAATTTTTCAAGAATACTTCGCATATGGCTTTTCACAGTGTAAATACTTATGGATAACTTAACAGCGATCTCTTTATCTGCTGCACCCGTGCTAGCAAATTCTAAAACTTGATATTCCCTTGCAGTTAGATCGGGAATCTCTTCAGGGGTTACATTTTTGGGAGGATCATTCATCAAACGTGCGAATTCATCGATCATCCTTGCTGCCAAGGTCGGTGGTAGGGCCACATTTCCCTCGAGTACTTCTCTCATGCCAATAAAAAAGTTGGCTTTATCCGTACTCTTTAACAAATACCCTAAGGCACCCGCCTTGATCGCAGAAAAAAGGTTGTCGTCTTCTTCTCGGACTGTTAACATAATAATTCTTGACCCAGGGAGTTGGGTACAGATCAATCGGGTTGCTTCCAATCCGTCACAGATCGGCATTTGAATATCCATGATGATCAGATCAGGTTTAAGATCTCGAGCTAATTTTAGTGCCTCAAGACCGTCCCGCGCCTCCCCAACCACTTCAAAATCTGCCTGACTACTGATAAGTTCTTTTAATCCTGCTCGAAATAAATCATGGTCATCAACTAATAATATCCTAGCAGCATTTCCGTCTATCTTCATATTGTTTGCCTAATAAACCTTTTTCTCAGCTCCAAGGGGAAGGACAATAGGATCATCGTACCATTACCCAGGGCAGATTGGATTTCAAATACCCCGCCTGATCGTTCTGTTCGAGTTTGCATGATTTGCAACCCAAAATGATTGTGGCCATTGGGCGCCTGGGGATCAAATCCTTTCCCATCATCTTCAACAGTGTACATAGCCATGCCATTAATCTTTTCCACTTTGATCATTACTTTCGACGCATCTGCATGTCTTTGAATATTGGAAAGCGCTTCTCGGAGGACATGATGTATTTGTATTTGAATTTCAGAGGGGAATTCAAGGGCTGAAGGATTAATGATTTCCAGTTCCGCCTGACATTTTTGATCCAGATTAAATTCTGCCACACTTGCCGATAGGCTTTTATAAAAATCATCCTCCACTGGATTTGGGACCAACAACCCAGTGAGAGCGTTTCTCACCTGCTGATAAGCTGAATCGATTGCATCTTTGATCTCATCAATGTGAGTAAGGTCTTCTTCGACTGGTGTTTCTGCGATCAGTTCTTCTAATTGTTCTAATTTCAATCTTGAAAAACTTAGAGTTTGGGCAAGATCATCATGCAAATTTGCAGCCAGTTGTTCTCTTTCTGCAAGTGCTGCCTCTTGCTCCACTTTTTGATGTTCAATTTTTGCCAGGCGGGTATTTGTGATCGCCACCGCTGCCGAGTTTGCTAATAAAGCCAACGCCCGCTGCCCATCAGGGTCAAAGGATTCAATATCGGTATTTTGGTCTTCATCAGTACGAAGCACGCATAACGCACCTATTGTGCGATCCATCGACCTTAATGGCGTGATCACACATTGTCCATCGGGATTTTCATCCAAAAAAGCACAATCAATACACCCTGTCTTCTCACTAACCGTTTTCCCATCTCCCACAACAGATAATATTAATTCTGGTTTTACCTCTTTTCTCGAACCGATTGCAATTTTTGTTTTTCCGCTATTAGCAACCATTTCTAATTCTTTTTCCCCCGGAGATAAAATGCATAGGGCCGCAGATTCAGCATTCATTAATAATCTCGCTCGTTCTACCACCGAACTGATTAATTCCTTTTGCTCTCGTTCAGCCACGATCTCCTGGCTAAACTCAAACGCTGATACAAGTTCGCGGGTACGTTGGGTTACTTGAGTTTCTAAATACCCTCGCGATATTTCCAATTCCGATCGCATCGTTTCAAAAGCTTTCGCTAGATCCCCCAGTTCATCCTTTTTAAAGGTTGGAATTTGCCATTGTAAATCCCCATCTGCCATTTTTTCTACGCCAGTATTAAGAACAGACAACGGTTTGATAATTCTTTCTTGAGTGATGATAAATCCCCATGTCAATAGTAAAATTGCGGCAATTAAAAACGAAATTTGGATTATTTCTAATCGTAAGATTTTTTCCTCAGCTCGAAGCTCAAAAGCTGTCACAATAAGATCTAATTGATCCAGGATTACGGATGATTCCTGAGCAATTAAAAACTCATCTGGTTTTTGCAATACCAATTGGAAACTCACCCAAGATTGAGAGACATCTTCCAAAAGCCCCTGAATTTCATCATCGGGAGGAGCAGGAAGAACAACATTATTTCCCGCGGAATCTATTGCATCACCACCAAACTGTAAGGCAGAAAGGCTTTGATCAAATAATTCTTTTGAGCTTTGAAATTCAGGGTTGCTTGGATCTGTGGTCGCTAACCAGGTTAACTTTTGAGAAAGCATCCTTTGGCGACCCGCTAAATTAATAATCAATGCATCACTATTTTGGGTTCGTACACTCCAAAACATTACCCCTACTGACACGATCACCAGTAGAAAGAATGAACCTAAAAGTAAGGAAATACGACCTTTGATAGTAAATAATTTTTTCATAAAATTTCTGTAAGGGGAAAACCTACACAGAGGAAATTTATCCTTTGTGGGTACAACATTTCAATATTACTCTAGGAAGCAAAAAATGTGAAGGATAGAATCAATTCTACCTATATTGGGATCTTTGAAAATGGCATATCAGCAATTTTTTCCCAATGGTGCAAATAAATCTTAACCCGCTAAACTTTTTCTGTTTTTTACTGATATCAGAAATTATATGACCCTAAAACAAGGGTTTTTCATTTCGAATTTGGATGATTTTTTGGAAATATTTGAAACCGGAAAGAAATAAACCCCCACCAATGCCGATATACATAATCGCTAATAAAGATTTTGGAAAAAGGGAATACTTCCGAAGATAGATACCCATTGAGATCATCACAGCAACCAGTGGATAACTTTTCCATTCTTGAAATGCAAATATGCAGGGTCTTTCACTCACAATTAAATCAATTCGTTTAATATTTTTTATAGCCACCTTAGAAAATCCAAAAAAATAGATTGCGCTTGCCAATATGATCCCAGCAAAAATTATTAAAAACGATATTAAATTAATTTCCGGGCTTATCCAATCAACTGTGAGGGAGATTAAATATAACCCCACCCAAATCCACATTGTTCCAGCAACGATATGAAGCCAAATCTTTGGTAATCTCGGTTTGAAATTCATCACATGATTTTACTTCATATTGAGGCGATTTAGGAGGCGAAATATATTGGATAAATGGGGTGAAATACCCATAAGCACCCATTGATTACCAGGTAATATCCGTGCTATGATGGATTTACTCTCACAAATAATCATTTGGAGCCATCAAGTGTTTGAATTTTCTGGCCTTGTTCAAAAAATGAAACGAATTATTCCCTTTTCGAATTATTCGGAAAGAGATCTATTAAAAATCGTGCAAGCTGGGGCAATTAAACGCTATCCGGTAGGGAAAACAATTTTTTACGAAGAAGATCCAAATTTTGGCCTTTGTGTATTGCTAAAAGGTGAGGTTCACCTCTATAAAATGGGGCCTGAAGGTCAAGAAAATATCATGGCGATCATCAAGCCTGTGATCATGTTTAATGAAATTGCTGCGATCGACGGAGGGGTAAATCCTGATACAGCGATAGCCTTTAAAAACTGTACTGTTTGGCGAGCAAATCCCTGTGAATTCCAAGAAGGACTTCGTTGTTTTCCTGAAATGGGCCTTGGTTTGCTCCCCATTTTAGCCAAGAGAAACCGAGAATTGGTTTCAAAATATTCTGATCTTTCATTTCGCCCGGTGCGAGAGCGGGTTGCATTATTATTACTCAATCTCAGCGATAATGGACAGATTAAAATTGAGAGAAAACATCAATCTATTCAGCAAATGGCTGCCCATATTTCAACTTCACCAGTTGTGATTAGCAGAATTTTAGGGGATTTCAGAGAAGAAGGATTAATAGAAAGTGACAGGGTTACGATCGAGATATTGCAGCCCGAAAAACTCTATAGTTTAACCCTCATCGAAATCGAACCTGCCCTCCCATAAGGGTTACATTTCCATAGAAATTTCTACAATAATCTTGGGGTTATTTTCCCATAACATCTCATTCCTAACTTAACTTAAGTCAATTTTTATTTAGCCTATTTGTGATATTTTATACTAAAGAGGCTGATTAAATGCGCCTTTCCATTTAATTTATTAAATATCAAGATTTAGGAGAATTCAATGCAACAGTTTTCAAAACGATTCAAATTCCTTTTCCTATCTACAAAGGGTTTAATTTTAGTGGCTGTGGCGATGATATCGATCGTTTCTGCTATTTTCGGGATGTTATCGGGGCCAATGGCTGAGTTGGGGATCAGCGATGTGATCATCAAAAGCCTAAAAATGAGCTTAGAACCGGCTGAACGTGAAGGTCGGATCATCATCCTTTACCATGTCATCGCAAATGCGGTCATTGCCATCGAAGTTTACATCATAAACTCAATGCTCAAAATGAAGGATAGCCAAAGAAGCTCGATCAATGCAACAGTGACGGTTGGGTACTTGTTTGCCATGATCTTTGGTCTATGGTTTGCATATTTTGGACATAATTACGTATTTCATGGGCTCTTTATATTTGGGGAATGTCTGATGTATTTTGGTGGAATATTATTTGCCATCGCCCTGTGGCCGTGGAAAAAAGAATATTATATCGATAGTAAAGAGCATTCTCGAACCAAAAAAGGGTTAGACCTCGAAAGAGTAGCATTTTTCGTGATGGCGATGGGCACTCTCGGGTCAGTGTTGTTTGGGGCAATTCCTGGCTCCCTCACCGGAAATGGATTTGAAACATTTCTGGCAGAAAATACGATCAGAATGCCGAATAAAAATGTCCTCGATCTTGCTGTTATCGGCCATTTGCATATCATGCTCACACAAATCGCCATTGCTTGTGCCCTAATCGTCGGCAAATGGGTTAATTTCCGAGGAATATTGCATAAAATTTCAATGCCCCTAATGATTATTGGCACCATTATCATCACCTTTGGGGTTTGGATGGTTGTCCCCTTCCAATTCATCGCTCATATGATCATCTACGGAGGGTCTACCCTGATCTTGCTGGTTGGCCTATTCTTGCTGATATTCTCATGGGGGCAATTGATCAAAGATAGGATTGCAGAACAAGGAATAGAAAAACCTAATTTCTTCCAAAAAATTAAAGCTTTGCTCCACGACCCCCTAAAATTTGGTGCAACCTGGCAAATGCTTTTCATGAATTTCACCACCTCCTTCATCGGCATTTTCTTTGCCGTGAAATTGGATGAGGTCATCCGAAAATGGCCCGCTAGAGAAGAACGAATTGAGCTAGCCGGACATTGGCATATTCTAGCCACAATAATTGCGACGATTCTCCTCTTTTATATCGCCGACCTCTACGGATTAAAGGGAAAAACGAGGAAATGGTTTGGTTGGATAGTGATCATTTTTTCCAATCTAGCCTTCGGTGCGGCGGTTGTTTTCTTCATGAAACGCCTTTTCATCAGCGAAGCAGCTCAGCAACCCTTGGTGGATACGATCATGATCTTAATTGAAATAGGATTAGGAACGCTGTTAGTAGCCTTAGGCAGCTTTATGGCTTGGCGGCTATTCGACTTATTCAAAAAAAGAGGGCAGTGGTCAAGAGAACTTGAAGAAATCAAACAAGAGGTGAAACAATGAGAACCCAAAAATCACTCCTCACATTGATCGGTTTAATCCTTTTATTAGTAAGTTGCGGCTCCCCCTCCACTGAGGCGGGCCCTCCCCTCCTCGTGGATCCTGGAATTGATCCAAATCAATGGGCGACCATTCCCGCTGGAGAGTTTTTGCAAGGGCAGTTCAATAAAGAAGTTCTCCTTGATTATGAATATGACATCATGATCACCAATGTGACCAATGAACAATTCGTAAAGTATCTTAACCAAGCTCTTGCTGAAGGAGCAATAAAGATAGTTGATGAACAAATTTTTGGATATTACCCCGGTGATATATTTCGAGAATACCGACATGAAGTGGAAATCACTGCCGGAGACTGGCTGCATGTTGACTTGAGCAATGAAGGCCTCAGATACACCTTTGATGGGGATCAGTTCACCGTGAAATCTGGTTACGAGAATCACCCCGTTGTCTTGGTCACTTGGTTTGGTGCCCAAGCCTATTGTGAATACAATGATGCTCGTTTACCCTCAGATTATGAATGGGAAAAAGCTGGCCGTGGAACAGATGGAAGAGCGTTCCCATGGGGAAATGAGGTCGGCCCAGAAAATGCGAATTATTACGCTAGTAGAGATCCATTCGAAGAATATATAGGAAAAATGGGAGATACCTCCCCTGTCGGTTTCTACAATGGGACCACTTACATGGGGTTTGGGACAGTGGATTCTGCCAGCCCATATGGTCTTTATGATATGGCCGGAAACGTGGAAGAGTGGGTTGGAAATGTATATGAGGATCAGCACTATCGATATATGCATGGAGGAAGTAAAGCAAACTATTCCTACGATCTTCGAATTTGGGGAACCAATAACGCTGAGCCAGACTATTTCGGCCCAAGTACCGGGTTTAGATGCGTAAGAGATTAGATAATTTGGAGTTTTTGTTTCAAAGGATAGTTAATGACTAAACTTATGGTCGGCTCTATCGGGAAGCTAAAACAAATTGGGACTTCAATTAAGCATTATTGGTCCCTAATAAAAAGCTTGCAAACATTTCTGTTATTGATTACAGGCATTGCGGGCTATATCAGCGCTAAATCCACCACTTTTAATTGGTCTAATATTTTTAGTCTTTCTGGCAGTTTGTTTCTAGCGATCAGTGGAAGTACGATTCTGAACATGTGGTTCGACCGAGACATCGATGCTGAAATGAAAAGAACCTGTTGGCGCCCTTTGCCCAGCAAACAAATCACTCCGAATAAAGCCTTGGCTACTGGTATTCTATTTTCATTTGCAGGAGTTGCATGGGCATTTTCCCTAAATAAACTTTTTGGGCTGATAGTCCTTGGTGGTTTGTTTTTCGATGTCATCGTCTACACGATGTGGTTAAAGAGAACCTCTGTATGGTCAATTATATGGGGAGGCATCTCTGGGGGAATGCCTGTCTTGGCCGGTCGCGCTCTTGGCCTTGGGTATATCGATTGGGTGGGCATATTGCTAGCTTTTGCGATTCTTTTTTGGATTCCAACCCATATGATGACATTTACCCTTAGGTATCAAAAAGATTATGATAGTGTCGGCATTCCAATCTTCCCTACAAAGTATGGAGCGAGAACTACCCAAAGGATTATTGCCTTTTCCTCAGTATTATCCATTACCTCAATGGCAATTGCCACTCTCGGGCTTGGGCTTACAAATGGATTTTTATGGTTATTTACCTTATTATCTGTAGGATTGTTTGGATTATCCCTTGGTTGCTTGATCTACCCCTCTGAAAAGCTCAACTTCAGATTGTTTAAATTCGCTTCGATTTATATGCTTGGGTCAATGCTAATTTTTACTTCATTGCTGCTTAATTAAAAAGAGAGGTTTGGAAGAGGATTTTTTCAATCTCTTCCATTCTCCTCCCCTTTCCCAGCCTCCTCATTGATTAACTTCGATGGGGAGGCTTTTTCTAATACAAAAAGAGGTCTTATAGCTTTCGCCATAAGACCTCTTTTTGGAACAGATCCTAACCACTATCCATCAGATGAGGAAGAAGTTACCCTCATTTGATCTTCTTTTTTAATTTGAATAAAACTTTTGGTCAAGGCAATCAACCCGCCCACTGTTAGGAAGGTGCCATTGACTAGAATGGGGATCAAGAATACTTCTACCCAATTGTCTCCCTGGTAGGTATGTGAGGGACCTGCCCATATAAACACAGAGAGAATTATGAGTCCAGAAATAAAGGCAGCCATGCCCCCCGCCATTGTCTTATCTGATTTTTTAATCGGCTTTGAAAAATCCATTTTCGTTTTGAAAAGGGGAGAATTCAAAACCAAGAATAACAATAATGTAGCGAGATTTGCATAAAACTTCACATTAGCAGGGACTCCTTTGCCTCGAATTGCCAAGGATGCAAAGTATTGAGTGCCGCCCAATATTGTGCCAACGATCAGAATGATCATCACGTTGCGAAATACATTTTTTCCACCCTTGATCAATTGGATCGTAGACCATACCCCTGCAATACCGATCAGAATGGTGAGAATCATTAGAGGTTGATATAACCATTGGTAATCCATGAAAACCCACATTGGAGGATATTGTTTGGTGAGGAAGGCCGCACATATCGTGCCTACGCCTCCAAGGAGGTTCATGGCTGTAGTGAGCCCCATGAATACAATCGCAACGATCTTCCAGGTTCTAGCTGATTTTTCATTCATAATTTGAACTCCTTATTATTTGATCTTTTTATTCTTGAACGATTTCGCCGGATAATCCCCAGGGATTGTCCGGGAAATGGCATCGATCACAAACAACTTCTAAAACAATATTATGAGAAGTAAACGGATATAGCTCATCCATATTTTCTGAATCAGTAATGTAGGTGATCCATTGACCTTCATCCATCGGTCCAACTTCATAATCACCACTGTCATGGCACGCAGCACAAGAAACATTCTGATGATCTTCGTCATGTCCTTCAATTGGGGGATCAGCCGCAACATTTAGATCATGGCATTCAGTTGCCCCGCATGAGGCGGTGTTTGAATGGGCATCATGGCAACCTACACATTGATATTCCTCATGTGCCCCCCCAACAATTGTTCCCGGATGCCCCACGAATTTATTGGTAGAAATATGACATTTTTGGCATAGCTCATCTGTTGTTGCTACACTAGCATATTCATCGATCTGCGCAATCTCTAACCAAAAGATCTCAGGGAGCACATTATCCTTTTTATCTAATTTATGACATGTTCTGCAAGGAATATGCGCCCAATCCTCCTCTGAAATGTAAGGGTCGGGATCATTAATTTCAAATTTGCACGAGAAACAACTCTCGGGCATCTCATCCATGCTTGGCATCCAATTTGTGGGGGCATGGCATTGTGCGCAGCGGTTGTTATTTCCTGAATTATCTTGCACGTAACTATCAGCATGTGAGCTGTTAGTCCAGTTTTTTTCTAGGTATTCGGGATCATTCTCATTCTCATTCCCATCCTTATCCGATTCGATGTCACTATTATTGGAAAGATTACCTGTATTAGAGGGGGAGTTATCACCATTATTACCCACTAGTTGACTATCAGATCCATTTTCAGTACTACATGCAGTTAAACATAGTATTTGCAAACTAAATATTATAATAATAATTAATGATTTCTTTTTCATAAACACCCTGATTTTCAAAAGGGGAGGGACTGAGCCCTCCCCTTTTAATTAATAGTTTCGGTTTCGACTAGCTCAAATTTTTTCCTTCATTGAGCAATAAAACTATCCTGGAGGGCTACCAGTTGGAGCATCCTCTTCGGGGCATTTACCCTCTGTGTAATCCACATCTATTTCGCCATACTCGGCAAGATCTGGTTTCGGAACGGTCAGTGTTTCACCAGCTTTGCAAATTTCCACCTCAGGAATTTCCCCATCATCAGTATATTCGGGCAATCCATAGGGGCTATCTTCAATATGGCATTTGCTGCAGAGCACTTCATAGGTTGGGCTGTGTGAAACTACATCCACAGTGCTAGGTCCACCTCGTGCAGCCATATCAGTAAACTGAGTGACCCATAAACCTTCCTCTTTACTCTCATCAACTGTTGGACCAACATCCAAACCAGATGAATCATGGCAAGCCATACAAGTCACTTGTGTATGAATTGCATTTTTACCCTTGATATGGGTGTCCAATTCTCTTACTGCGTGGCAGTCTTCACAGGCTGGTTTGCTCTGGTTGTCATGAGGATCGTGGCAATCACCACAATATTGGGGGGGAGCCACATCACCTTGGAAACCAACATGATTAAGGTGAGCACTTCCTCCGAGTGTGATCTTATGATCCACTGCGGAACCTCTAGAGTTACCATTTGTGGTCACATGGCACTTTTCACAAAGCTCGGTTGAGGTATTTACCGCAACATAGTCCATGCTAATTGGATTTAACCAGGCAATCTGTGGGCTTGCTGTACCATTGGCATCAACCTCATGGCAGGATTCACAAGGAATGCCAGCCCAATCAGCTTCTTCCACAAGTGGGTTATTTTCAGCAATTCGTACTTCCTCATCAAAATCGAATTTACAAGTCCAACAGCTGGGGGGTGGACCTATTGCAGATTCTGGATCCCAGTTTTTTGGTGAGTGACAGCGTGAACACCAAGTGTTCGGGCCTTTTCCAAGATCATACACATTATGAGGCACCTCATAAAATGCAGATTGATCTGGGATTGGCACGGCCGTTGGTTCAGCCGTGGGTGCTACCTCCTCTTCCATTTCCTCGTTTTCTGCCATATTTTGTTCTTGCACATCCGCATCAGCGGTACAAGAGATCAAAAATACAGAACCGATTATCAGGAGAGTCGAAAGCAAGATAGAACTCAGTAACTTTGGATACTTTCTGCTTTTTGTCATTTTATCCTCCGATAGATGACTAGATCACTATTCACGTGAAGGGCAATATAAAACTTGTCCCTCTTTGTATAATTTATCACAAGCCAAGTAAAAAGTAATTAACTTTAGTTAAATTTTGTACAAACAACCCCCTTAATTTTGGTTTTTAATCAATTTTTTCGTTAGGTTCAGAAATCTCCCATTCTTTAACCAGTAATCTATCAAAAACATGTTCAACAGCCTCTGGGATGGAATTTAAGATGGATTGTGAAATTTCCTCACTGAACTCATACACATTTTCAGCTTCAATTACTACTGTCCAAATTTCTTCCGGAAGGTTAATCCCGCACTTCCTCCCCACCTCGAGAGCAGTCATTAAAGAGGTGTCATGGGCTGCTGTGGAATGGCCGCTAGAAAAATTGGGCAATTCATTTAACGGGAGGCTGAATATTGTCCCGATTGGGTTATTTCCTGTGACGATCGAATCGACAATGATCGTTTTCCGATATCCTTCCATATTCTCCATTAAGGCCAATCCCCCTAAGGAATAATAGGCAAAATCAATCTCTTTGATGTTCAACCGAGGATCTCGCCCAATTCGGTTTTCCACCTCTTCAACTACGCGCCAACCCAAACCATCATCCCCCAATATCGAGTTTCCTAAACCAATTACTATGGTTTTGCCTTTCGTTATCATGTTTGCCTTAAATAAAAAGCCTGGGCATATTCACCCAGGCTTTTAGGTTCGATTAACAGTATTGTTTTAGATTTTCGATGATCTCTCCATTTGCATCACGAACTTCAACTTCCAACGGCATCTGTCCTGGCAGGGAATGTGTCGCACAACCAAAACATGGATCATAAGTGCGAAAGGCCATTTCAACCTTGTTCAGCAAACCCTCCGTGATCACCGTCCCGTTCGTAATTAAACTTTGGGCAGCTTTCTTGATCGACATGCTGATCGGTGCATAATTATTCGTCGTACCCACCACCAAATTAACCTTCGTCAGAACCCCGCGTTCATCCGTCCAATAATGGTGAGTGAGCGTTCCCCGAGGGGCTTCCACAGTCCCTACTCCTTCAGTGGGGGTCTTTGTCGGTACCGCATGGAAGTCATCCGAGGTTATTTCAGGATCACTCGCCAGTTCGACCCATCGTTCTGCTGCATACAAGAGTTCGATCAGTCTTGCCCAATGGGTAGCCAATCGCTGGTGAACGGGTTTTCCACCTAGTGTGTCGAAATATTTCTCATATTCTTCTTGTGCAACTGGCGTTGCCATGCCATCAGCCACGTTCAATCGTGATAACGGAGTTGCACAATAAATCCCGGAGTCCACCCCATCCACAAATCCTTTCCAACCCACTTTTTTAAGGTATGGGAATTTCAGATAGGTCCATGGCTCAACTCTTTCAGCGATCCAATCGGTATACTCATGGGGTTCATATTTTCCCAGCATCTTGCCATTCGGATCAACAATTCCCACCTTGCCTTCATAAAAATTGACCATATTATTTTCATCGACCATCCCCATATAATGGGTATGGTGCGTATAAATATCCCCTAGAATCAAGTCCACATATTCCTTATTACCCAGCACGATATCATTGAAAAGCTTTAAACTAAACTGACCAAATTCCACTGCCCATTTACCCAATTCAAGGATTTCAAGCCGCTCTTCTTCCGTAATCCCTTTAGTCTGCCCGCCCGGAATGGATGTGCAGGGATGGATCTTCCTCCCACCGATCACCTCAATCACATGGTGCCCTGATTTGCGGGCTTTAATCACCTGCCCTGCAATCTCCAACCCCACTTTTTTGATCACACCCAAAATATTTCTCTCTGAAACAGGTGCATCTGGCCCCATCACAAAATCTGGGCCTCCCAATGCATAAAAATGAGTAGCATGATCAGTCACAAAAAAAGCGCTATAAAGCAATTCGCGCAATTTTTTTGCGGTCGGTGGTGGATCAATGCCATAGACTGCATCAGCTGCTTTGGCTGCCGCCATATGATGTGCTTCCGGGCAAACCCCACAGATTCGATTGGTTAGCACTGGCATTTCTTCTACGGGGCGGCCGACACAAAATTGTTCAAAACCCCTCAATTCTGGAATTTGAAAATAGGTATTTTCAACATTACCCTCGTCATCCAAGAATATTTCGATTTTTCCATGCCCTTCGAGCCGGGTAATCGGATCAATAGTTATTCGTTTCATTGTCGTCTCCTAATTGCCATTCCAAGATGCTTTGCCAGTTTTTAGCAAAGAATGGGCCAGGTTGAATTTATAAAATGTGCCAGCAGGATCAACGATGCCATCTAAGATCGCCTCAATTTCCACAGGGTCGCGGCTGTCAATCACTGACGCCAAGGCCGCGACCATTCTGGCTCCATAATCTAAAACCCTGGGACCTGGCCCATAACACCCTACACAAGGAGCACCAGATGTAGGACATTTTGCCATGCAACCGCTTAATGTAGCCGGTCCATTACAAATCAATCCTTGTTCGAGCAAACAAATTTCAGGATCGAACCTTTCTATATCTTGGATACGAACAAATTTCTTAATCTTTTTTACATTTCGGGTTCGTTCGCATTCATCACACACTGTTGAATTTCCCGCCCCAATCACTGTTCCCTTTGGCGGCAAAACCGCCTCCCCCTTCACCACCGAGATCACTAGATCTACCACCGCCGCCACTTGATGGGACTCCGGAGGACAGCCAGGCATATAATAATCAACATCAATTACCTGATCCAAGGTCCTCAAGACCGGATACATCTCTGGAATATGGATCGTTCCTTCAGGCATTTCGTAGCTCGACTGGGGTCGTATTCCCTCCTCGTTTTCAGTGGAAACGGTGTTGTACACGGTTTCAAATAACGATTCAATTGGTGATAAATTCGCTAAGCCTGGAATACACCCCTCATTTGCACAGGAGCCAAATGCAACCATGATCTGAGATTTTTGTCTCAGCAATTTGGCAATATGCTCATTTTCATCATTTCGTATTCCCCCATTAAATAAGGTCAATAAAATTTCCCCGTCCTCCAATGCCTCAACATCTTTATATTTTGCATCCATCGCTACAGGCCAAAATGCGACCTCAAAATTGGCATCAAAATCCAATATTTTTTCATGGATATTTAACACTGCGATCTCACATCCTCCACAGGAGGCAGCCCAATACATGGCAAATTTTGGTTTTCCATTTTCACTCATACGGGCACCTCCTCAGGAAGACTTTCAACAAGTCTAAGATCATTTCTCATCGCCCTCTTTTGCCAATTCAAGGGTCCCAAATCTCGCACCTCCCCTATAAATGTTTCTACTTCTTTTGCAAATAAGTTTCCTTCCGAAGCACTCGCCCAAACTAATTTCAATCTTTGGGGATTAATTCCTAAAGGTTCTATCGTCCTTTTGAGTAATAGTACACGGCGTAATGCTTTGAAATTCTGTTCAATATAATGGCATTCCCCAGGGTGACACCCCGTGATCATTACACCATCTGCCCCCCCGCTAAATGCCTCTAACACAAAAACAGGATCCAAACGTCCAGAACACATCATTCGTACCAGTCTGATATTTGGGGGATACTTTTTCCGGGAAGTCCCGGCGAGGTCTGCCGCTCGGTAACTGCACCAATTACATGTAAAACCAATGATCATCGGTTCAAATGGTTTTGTCATCATAATTCTCCTAAGGGACCTTTTCCAATTCAGGCTCGGCAAAATCTAACATCAATAATCCCTTCACCTGGGCCAATATCTGCTCGTTGCTAAAGCCTGTGCCACTGATCGCACCCGCTGGGCATGCAGCCACACAAGTGCCGCATCCCTGACAGAGAGCATGATTAATTTCAGAAACCATTGTCTCGTCATGGAACACAATCGCGTTGTAAGGACATAGGTCATTACATATCCTGCATCCTGAACAATTCTCTTCCGAAACGGTAGCTCGGATCGGCTCAAGGGCAAGCACCCCAGTTTCGATATAAGAAATCACCCTGGCAGCAGCAGCAGAACCTTGGGAAACCGAAGCGGGAATATCTTTCGGTCCGGTCGCACACCCGGCAATGAATATTCCCTCGGTCATAGTTGAAATTGGGTCCAACTTCGGATGTTTCTCGCTGAACCACCCGTTACTACTGCAGGAGATACCAAATTGTTTGGCAACATCACCTGAATCTGCCTTTGGTACTAAGGCTGCAGAAAGAATAACCATATCCAAAGGTATCCTTCGCTGCTCCCCAAGGAGGGTATCTTCAACTTGGACAACTAATTTCCCCTCCTCCTCCTCATTACGAGCCGCATCAGAAATTTCTGAAACTTTCCCTCGAATAAAGAAGGTCTTTTCTTCTAGTACCCGCTGATAAAATTCGTCGTAGTCCTTGCCAGGTGTCCGCATATCAATATAAAAGTTATAGATCGTTGCCCCGGTGCGTTCATGGACAAGGTGAGCAAATTTTAAACTTTGCATGCAGCAGATTGAAGAACAATAATTATTGTGGTTGAGATCTCTACTCCCTGCACAATGCACGATCCCCACTGATTTCGGTTTGGTAACTCCATCACGTAATACGATTTCTCCACTGGTCGGTCCTGCCGCATTACACATGCGCTCAAATTCCAAACTCGAAAAAACATTCGGTAATCGACCAAAGCCATATTGCGGGATCTTTTTTGTGTCATAAAGGTCATAGCCCGTCGCAAGGATGATATTCCCTACTTCCACATTGACCAATTCATCTTCTTTTTCAAAATTGATTGCGCCGGTTGGGCAAAACTTTTCACAGGCCTTACAGGTACCCTTAATAAAGTAGGTGCAATTAGGTTGATCCAAAACGGGATAATTGGGGATCGCCTGATCAAAGGGCCGGTAAATCGCTTTCCGATATCCGATACCTGCCTCAAAATTTTTATCAACGATCTTCACCGGGCACTTTTGTTCACAAATGCCACAGCCATTACAATCAGCCAAATTAATAAATCGGGATTTCTTTCGGATCCGGACATTAAAATTTCCCACATATCCATCTACATTTTCAACCTCGCTCCAAGTCATCAGATCTATTTTCGGGTGCATGCCAACTTCGCTCATTCTCGGTGTAAGAATACATGCGGCACAATCCAATGTCGGGAAGGTCTTATCAAATTGGGCCATATGACCCCCAATCGAGGGTTCTCGCTCCACCAAATAAACCGGATGTCCGGCATTTGCGATCTCCAAAGCCGCCTGAATCCCAGCAATTCCCCCTCCTACCACCAAGGTTGCTTCATTAATAGGAACATGAATCGGTTCAAGGGGTTCATGTTGAGCAACCCGCCTCACTGCCCCAGCAACCATCGCTTTTGCTTTTTGGGTCGCTATTGCTTTGTCGGTATGGACCCATGAAACTTGCTCACGAATCGAAGCCATTTCACAAAGATAAGGATTGAGCCCAGCTCGCTCAGAAGCAGTCCTAAAAGTTTTTTCATGTAAATGGGGAGAACAAGCCGCAACAACTACCCGATTTAATCCTTGTTCTTCAATATCTGTTTGGATCAATTCTTGCCCAACACTAGAGCACATGAACTTATTATCCTTAGATACCACTACTCCTTCTTCCCCAAGTTCTTCCAGCGCCCATTTTGCAACATTTTCCACATCCACAACCCCAGCGATGTTTGTGCCGCAATGACAAACATATACCCCTATTCTTTTCTTATTCATTCTCATGTCCTCCTTTATACCTTTGCCATTGGAAGGGCAGTCTTTGAAGCACGTTTTTCTTTAGGAACTTTGGGAGGTTCATCGAGGATTTTTGCTAATACCTCTTTCGCATTGACAAATTCTTGCCAAATACCCATTTCTTTGGGTTCAAAGCCAAATGCTACCCCCATGATTTGGGTGAAATATAAGACGGGGATATTGAAATCTGTTTTGAAATATTTATTAACACTATCTTGGTAAGCATCCAAATTCAATTGACACATTGGGCAAATAGTCACGATCATATCCGCATGGTTGTCTACTGCATTTTTGAGCAACCTTCTGATCAACTCCAGCGCAGTCGGCTCACTGATCTGGGTCATATGCCCCCCACAACAATGTGTTTTTAAAGGGAAATCAACCACGTCCGCACCCAATAAACTGATTAGGTTATCCAACCTTAAAGGAAAATCAAAATTTTCCCTCCCATCAAAACCTGGTCTTGAGGACAAACAACCATAATAAGGCGCAATTTTTAAGCCATATAAGAATTTTTCAACTTTTTCAACAATCTCATTTTCATCAATATCTTTCGCGAAGACATCCAATAAGTGTTTTGACTGTACCGACCCTGGTTTATAGGATAACCCTCCCTCCGCCAGAGAGGTATTAACGTTATTCGCCAATTCCTGAGACTCCTGCATATGATGGTCACTTTTTTGAAGATTAAGTAGACAAAGGCTGCAGGGTGCAACTAAATCTCCATTTTCTTTTTGCTCATAGGCTAATGCCAAGTTCCTTCCTGAAAGGGTAAAAGCGGAAATTTTATCAATCGACATATATTCCGTTGCCCCACAACAATTCCAATCTTCCACTTCTACAAATTCGATACCCAGCTTTGTACCAACCGCCATTGCAGAATCATGGTAAGAATGTGCATTTCGTTCAAGAGAACAACCAGGATAATAGTTGTATTTCATATTGTTTCTCCTAGTTCTCTAGCCTTCTTAAGTATTTTCTGAAATTCCTTCAAATTTTCAATTCGATTTGGGGTGAGATCCATGCGCCCCTTTCTGAACATGCCCAGCCCCATAGGCGCCATCTTCATTGCATCTAATGGACGATATCGAAGATTATGGCGAGTGGCCAATCCAAACTCAAAGCTGCGCCCATAATCTTCTACATAATCCAGAAACCGACCAGAAAAACCGACGCTGATCGAATCCGAATCTAAGTAAAGGCCAGACCGTATTGCCTTTCGTTTAAGGGCATACATAATATCTGTGATCTTCACCTCTCTCGGGCAGCGAACCACACATTGATAACAGGAAACACAATACCAGAAGGTATTACTGCTTAATACTTCATCGCGTTGCTCGCTAGCGATCATCGCAAAAAGATGGCGCGGCGTATGAGTCATGTCCTCAGATGCTGGACAAGTCCCACTACAAGAACCACATTGAATGCAATTAATGATTCCTGAAAAACCACTTGAAACGGATCTGTCTATTTCATCCAAAAAACTTTCTTTCTCAAAATCAGCTTCTTGGATTTCGGTTAATTGTTGAACGTGATCGGATACCAATTTGTACCTCCATTACGAACAATTTGAAAATTTAAATAAAAACCACCCAAAAATGGGCGGCAATGAAATGTAATGAATTTTTGAAATCCCAAATATTTATATATTAAAGGGCAAGCTGTAGCATTAATTAATTATAGAAAGATTTAGTTTGTGAAATATAGTACATATATCCCTAACAACACAGGACAAATGTCCCTATTTGTGATTTATATCACAATTAAAACTAAATATCTCTAACTGATTAATGCATAATATATTTATTCATAAATTTCATTAATGTTTAGCAGATTCGAGGCAATAATTCCCCGGTCGGCCAATCCACAATTCTCATTCCCCCAATGCCTGTTTTCGCCAGCACCATTTTCGGATGATCCTCAACGATTCGCCCAATTTGCACCGCATTTTTCCCCAAGGGATGCTGCCGCATCACCTCAATCACGGACCCAGCTTGCTCTTCTGGAACGATCACGATCATTTTCCCTTCATTTGCTACATAAAATGGATCCAATCCAAGAAACTCACAAGCAGAATGTACCGCAGGATTTACAGGTACTAAATCCTCATCGAATTCAATACCAATATTCGAGGAGTTAGCAATTTCATTTAGGGCCGCGACCATCCCCCCTCTTGTCGCATCTCGTAAGCAATGGACATCCTTCGTAACTTCCAAAATTGTGTCGACTAAGCCATTCAAAGCAGCGGTATCACTTTCGATGACCGATTCAAACTCAAACCCCTCCCTCACAGAAAGCACCGCCATGCCATGGTCACCCATTGTGCCATTTACGATCACCGCATCCCCCACTTTGGCTAAGGTTGGGCCAATATCAATGTTTCCCGGGATTAATCCAATCCCCGATGTATTAATATAAATGCCGTCACCTTGCCCCTTATGTACCACTTTTGTATCCCCGGTGACCATCTGCACTCCTGCTAATTCACATGCATTTGCCAATGATTCAGTGATTTTCCCCAAAGTCTCCATTGGCAGTCCTTCTTCAAGAATATAACCAACACTTAAGAATAAAGGTTTTGCTCCCACCATAGCCAGATCATTTACCGTACCGTGAACAGCCAGCTCCCCAATATTTCCACCAGGAAAAAATAAGGGACTTACAACAAAAGAATCCGTACTAAAGGCCAACCGACCCGCCCCTTCCCCTAATCCAGATAAATTTAATACTGCAGAATCCCCCATTTGATTCAAAGATTTATTATTATAAGCAGGCAAGAATAAATGCTGAATCAGATCATTCATCATTTTCCCCCCACTGCCATGACCCATCACCACTGTTGGATAATTCTTTAGAGGCAGGGGACAGACCCAGTTTTCCAAATTCAATTTATTTGCCATCACACTCTCCCTAGAAATTTGTCCTACTCAATTTCATTCTGCCATAGCGAAAATAAGCAGCACACGCCCCCTCATCGGATACCATAGTTGCCCCAATTGGAAATTCGGGGGTGCAGCGCGAACCAAACTCTGAACATTCATCCGGTTTTTTGATCCCCTGGAGAATTTCACCACTAATGCAAACTGAAGATTCATTGGTCTGGATTTCTTGAATACCTGAAAATTTCCTTTCTGCATCAAACTTTTCATAATCCTCATTTAATCGATAACCACTCATCGGAATATTTCCAATGCCGCGCCATTTCCGATCACAAATTTCGAAAACCGATTTGATCAGTTTTTGCGCCTCTAAATTGCCCTGCTGCTGGACATATCTGGGATAGGCATTTTCTACACCTATCTTCCCCTCTTCTAAAAGTTGAATACAATTTAAAATACCTCTCGCAAGGTCAACCGGTTCGAAACCAGTAACAACAATCGGGGTTTGATACTTTTTCGCTATGGGTTCATATTCCCAATAGCCCATCACCGCGCAGACATGGCCCGCCGCAAGAAAACCATCTACATTTACCTCGGGCGATTCTAAAATGGCTCGAATCGCTGGGGGAACAGTCACATGCGATACCAAAATCGAAAAGTTTTCTACGCCCTGGGTCTTGGCTTGAAAGACAGCCATTGCGTTTGCTGGTGCGGTGGTCTCAAATCCGATGCCAAAGAAAATAACTTCTTTTTCCGGATTATTTTTAGCAATTCTTAATGCATCTAACGGAGAATAAATAATTCGCACATCCCCACCCGCTGCCCGAACCGAAAAGAGGTTCCCTACTGACCCGGGAACTCGCAACATATCCCCATAAGAACAAAAGATGATCTCAGGCATGGAGGCTAATGAAATTGCCTTGTCGATCAATTCTAAGGGGGTGACACATACCGGGCACCCCGGCCCATGAATCAAATTGATTTCTGGGGGAAGCAACTGGTCCAGCCCACTTTTCATGATTGAATGAGTTTGTCCCCCGCAAATCTCCATCAACGACCAGGGGCGAGTCACCTTTTTTTCGATTTGTTCAATTAATAATTCTGTCTTTTCCTTATCTCGATATTCATCAAGGTATTTCATTGGCCACCACCGTACTCATTTTTTTGGGTCTGGCAATTTTTCGGAAAAAGATTCAATTTCCCGAAATAATTCATAAGTTTTCTCTACTTCCTCTTCATCCACTTCGCTTAAACCAAAGCCGACATGAATGATTGCATAGCTCCCCACCTCTATTTCCGGCAAATATTCAAAACAGGCCTCTTTTATCGCTCCCCCAAAATCTACTTTGCCCATCTTCATACCATTTACCTCATAGAGCTCGATTACTTTTCCTGGTACGCCTAGGCACATATTAAGCCTCCTCGATCATCTTTGCCGCAATCACCGCCTGCCCTAAGGCAATCCCCCCATCATTGGTCGGCACTTGGTGATGTGTAAAAACATTGAATCCTTCATTTCTCAGCAACGCCAATGTATTGGTTAACAATAAAATATTTTGCCAAACTCCTCCGCTCAGTACCACATTGGAAATATGATGTTTCTTTTTTTGGATGAGACAATTATTTAAAACCATTTCAGCCGCCCCATTATGGAATCGGGCACTGATCACATTTTTCGAGATACCTTGCCTCCAATCCGCAATGACGGATCGAATCAGGTTTTCAGGAGATATTATTTTCCCAACAATATTAAACTCGTAGCAACCTTTCTCATCCGGATCGGCAATTGCTTCCAACTCAATTGCCCCCTGTGCTTCATAATTAATCTTCTGACGAAGACCTGCTAAAGACGATACCGCGTCAAATAATCGGCCCATGCTTGACGTCAATGGAGAATTAACCTTTCCCTGCAATTGCGATTTCAAATTTCTCCTCCCCCCATCCAATAATTCCTTAACTGGTGCCAAATCCTCTTCCCAATCAAGGCCAATTTTTTCCAACCATGCCAGAGCGAGTCGATAAGGGTCCCGAATCGCCTTCTCTCCCCCAGCCATCCGCACATAATCTAGGTGACTCACCCTCTCAAAATTTTTGAAATCAGCGACCAAGAATTCCCCACCCCAAACAGCTCCATCGCTGCCAAACCCTGTACCATCAAACGCAACACCGATCACCGGCTCATCTCCCCCCAATCCATTTTCCGCCATACAAGCCGCAATATGGGCATGATGATGCTGAATTTCAATCGTGGGTATCCCTTCACTTTCCCCTCGATCCTTCGCATATTTAGTGGTCAAATAATTGGGATGCAAATCATGAGCGATCACAATCGGTTGTATTTTAAACAATTGCTCTAGATGATCAATATTCTTCTTATAGATATTTAAAGTTTCATAACTGTCCATATTTCCGATATGAGGGCTCATGAAGACAGATCGATCTCTGGTCAAACCAAATGTGTTTTTTAATTCCGCCCCAGTAGCCAATATCTGAGGCAATTGATTTTTTGCCTGAATAGGAAAGGGGGCGAACCCACGCGATCGACGGATGGGGTAGAGACCCTTTTCATTTTTTTTATCAACAAAACGAATCACCGAATCATCACATTCGGTAAGGATCTCTCTATCATGCATAAGGAAAACATCAGCAATGTTTTCTAAATGATTCCTCGCTCCCTGATTCTCAATTTCGATGCTTGCTTCCGATATATTCCCACTCGTCATCACCAACACTTCTGGGGATTTATTATCTTTTTCTAATAACAAATAATGCATCGGGGTATAAGGCAACATCACCCCCAGATTCTTTTGATGAGGTGCAATAATTTTCGAGAGGATATTGTCTAATTTTTTATCAAGGATTACTATTGGCCGTTCAATGGATAATAAGATTTCTTCTTCATTCTCATTTATTAGACAATGTTGTCTGACAGTTTCAATATCCGCCATCATGATCGCAAAGGGTTTTTCAACTCTATTCTTTCTGCTTCTCAATTTTTTAACTGCGTCATCATCAAATGCGTTGCAAACCAAATGAAACCCACCTATCCCCTTCACCGCTAGAATCTTCCCCTCTTTGAGGAATTCTCTTGCTGCAAGCATTGCATTATTTTTTTCGCAAATGATCACCCCGTCTTTTTCTAACCATATCTTCGGCCCACAATTTGAACAAGCAACCGGCTGTGCGTGAAATCTCCTGTCAAGCGGATCCTCATATTCCCCCGCACATTCAGCACACATTTTAAATCCGGCCATCGTCGTTTTACTGCGATCATAGGGCAGTTCCTTGATTATCGTATACCGAGGACCGCAATTGGTACAATTTGTGAATGGGTAGCGAAAATGTCTATCCTCAGGATCGAAAATCTCCTCCAGGCAATCCTTGCAGATGCTTACATCCGCGCATACGGGTTGGAAGGCATCGCCAATTTCTTGTGAGTGTAATATTTCAAACTTCTTAAATCCATTTAATGGAATAGTTTCAGAATTAAAATCTTCGATTTTTGCCAGGGCTGGTGCATTTTCAAAAAGTAATTTTTCAAATTTTTCTATGGCAAGAAAACTTCCATTTACTTCGATTTTAACTCCCCCAGATGTATTGCATACCCACCCCTTAACATCTAACCTCTTGGCTAAACCATATACAAATGGTCTAAAGCCCACACCTTGGACCACACCACAAATTTGGATTCTTCTTCCAGCCAGTGGTTCAGCCATCCTTTCACTCTTTTTGATAATTAATCAAAATTATCTTATCGTTTCTTTCAGCACCATCCACTGATTATTCTTTTGTGCATCTTTTCACAATTATAGCATGTTTTTATCCCCCACTTGCATTCAAGCCTCATTCCATATTAAAAATAATAATTGAAGGATGGAACCAAGCCACCCCCCAATTATTTCTTCGATTAATTTCATTATTTATGAAGATATTATAGGTTAAACGTGTTGATCAAACAGGATCGGGTTTCCATCCGGGTCTGCAATCGAAAAACTTGCCGGTCCCTCACTACCTTCATCTGCTTCGCTAGCATATTGGATACCTTTTCCCTTGAGATCTGCTTGTATTTTTCGAATATCCTTATATTTTTCTAAAGTATTCGCACCTTGGTCCCACCCAGGATTAAAGGTCATTATATTTTTTTCAAACATGCCCTGAAAAAGACCGACAATAGTATCACCACTTTTCATAATTAACCAATTTTTAGTAATATCCCCACCAAAAATTTCAAAACCAAGAGATTCATAATAATCCTTGGATACTTCGATATTCTTTACCGCTAACCTGATTGAAAATGCGCCAAGACTCATAAGATTCTCCGTAAACCGTCATTTATTTAAATTCAAAAGATATTTACATATAATGTTTACCATTTTGGGTTGTTTTACAATCTTTTCGATTACAATACGTCCTCAACCCGTCTAAACCTGACAAATTAAAGGAGTTTCACATGGGGACGAATCCCATAAACTTAGCTGTACGATTTATCCTTGAAATTATTGCTCTAGTGGTTTTTGGTTACTGGGGGTGGAATTCCTCAGAAGATTTTCTAAGAATCATATTAGTCGTCTTGCTCCCGCTAATTGCAGCTGTCCTTTGGGGAACTTTCGCAGTATTGAACGATCCCAGTCGGTCAGGAAAAGCACCTATTCCTGTTTCCGGGATTATCAGGTTAATACTTGAGCTAGTCTTTTTCGCACTCGCAGCTTTCGCACTTTATGCAACTGGTAATGAAAAATATGCCTGGATTTTTGGCTCGGTTGTGCTCGTTCATTATCTGCTCTCATATGATCGTATTACCTGGCTCCTTCGCCAAAAACTTCCTAATGATTAAAGATAAATATTCCTAAGGCAAACCCAATGACCTCACATAAAATTTCGGAAAAAGAGTCTCCCCCAAAAACCTTAATTGTTTTTTTCCTTTTAAGTATTCTCATCTCCTGGCTATTTAATTTCCCACAAATATGACCTGATATTATTTAATGAAATAATTCCATAAGGATATTTCATTCCATTTTTTACAATTCCCTTTAACAAAAAAACCCTCTCACTATTGAGAGGGTTTCAAAAATTTCATTTTGATTATTTAGCCTTACTACCGGGTTTATTCCCTGTTTGAGTTCCTGCAGCTGCCGCTGCGATCTGCCTTCCGGTTTCAGAACCCATTGGGTACACAATCACCATCGAACTTTCTTCTTTTGAAATATCCAAAAGTGCTTGGATCTGGCGCATTTCTAAACCCCCCTGTTGAGCAGAAAGTATTTTTGTCGCTTCAGCCAATGCGGTTGCCACATTCACCTCAGCGTCAGCCTGAATTTGCTTAGCCTTTGCCGAACGTTCTGCCCTTGCAATTACAGCTAATTCTTCAGTTAAAGTCGGTGGCGTACCCACATCGGTGATTCGTACAGCCCGCACATTAATCCCATACTCTTTCGCTGCATTATCGATCTCTGCCTTGAGGGCAGAAGCAACCCGATCAGTTTCACTAAGCAGGGGTCTTAGATCATTACTACCAATCGTACTTTTTAAAGCCTCCATAGATGCCCACTCGGTTGTTTTCCAATAATCTTGCACCTGAATGGTCGCCTTCACCGGATCCTCAATTTCCAATTCTACAGCAGCGGTCACATCGATCGGAATGTTGTCTCGGGTTAAGGTCTTTGTAGCCTTTACCTCATAGGTAGTAATTCGTATGTCCAATATCCTCGCCACTGAAAATATGAAGGGAGGAATCACAAACAATCCCGGGCCTCTAGCTCCCACAGATTTTCCCAACCGAAGTAATACCAGTCTTTCCCATTGCGGGAGAATATAAAACATCTTCGCGATGAGGTTAGCAAACCAAAATATGAAGATAAATTTCGCCCCTCCCCATATTAAGGTGCCCACTGACCCGCTATCGTAAAATTTGGATAGATCCGGAACTGTAAAAATTAGCAACAGGGGGACCAAGATCACTAACCGAATAAAATTTCTGATAAATACTTGCACAGGATTTCTCATCAACGACATTTTCTAATCTCCTTTTTAATTTTTTCGACAAGAACGATACTATTAGTTTAATATACCCCAATACTCATTAATACCAAATACCAATTAATATGATTTTCATTACCTTAGATGATAAAAGGGCTGTTTCTCAACACCCTTTCTTGTTAATTACCCAAATTTTATTGTGGATGAAGAAGAAGTTGAAGAAGGTTTTGGTAACTGAGGAAGCAACCATGCCAAAAAGGCATCTGTAGACCGAGTTTGCATCAACACACGCCCAGGTCCAGTAAGTTCCACAACCAAGCCTTCCCCGCTAAAGAATGTGGATTTTAATCCCCCCACCTTATTCACCTTGAACTGAATCCCTTCTGTGAATGCCACCAAATGCCCGGTGTCCACGGTAAATTTTTCACCATCAATCAAGTTTTTCTCGTGGATTGCCCCATACGAAGAAAGAAGTAATTCTCCATTTCCAGTCGTACGAAGCATGATTAACCCTTCTGAAGCAAAGAAGGTTTTCGCACCGCCCCATTTTGTATCCAACTCCACCCCCGATTCCGATGCCACATAAGACCCCGATTGCACCATCAAGCTTTCATTATTCAAATTAATTGAAAACATATCTCCAGGCAAGGCCGGGGCAACGGAAACTTCTCCTCCCCCAGCAGGTGCGAGAAATGTATTTTGGAAAAAACTTTCCCCGCCAAGAAATGACCGGGCTAGAGATTTTAATATACCACCAGTAGCCTTAGTTTCAATGGTAACCCCCGCTGACATGCTCACCATCGCCCCACCTTCTACCCGCACCTCTTCCCCACCCGCAAGTTTTAACATACCTAATGAATAGGAAGGTTTATATAGAATTTCGACATCCATCTTTATCTCTCCTTTTGATTTCTCTAATAATTCATTATACCTATCTAAACTATCTACCTTTCATATCAAATTCTCCAATTCTAAATAATTATATCCTCTACACATTCGATTTTTTTAAGCATTACTTCTTTATGATAAAATGCTTCTAATTAACCTAAATAGCATCTAATTAGTCGGGTTGATTTTCCGTATCAATATTCGCTTAAATAAAATTCTTCATTCCTCAAGGTCGAGGAGCAAAGTCCATGACAACTGAACCAAAAAAAACATCCATCCTAAAAAGAGGCTTATTCCAAGGTTCTCTTGCTGGTGGAATACTTGCAACGGTCTACATGGCTTTAGCCATTCCAGCCGTAGGAATACTCCTCGTGATCAGCAATATTCCCGCAGGAAAAGCCTTTGATGCATTATTGGGAGCTGGTTTTTTTGCAATTTGCGCATTTCCCTTTGGAATAATTATTGGGGTTATTCCCGGAATACTTTTCGGAGCATTGGGTGGGTTTTTAATCGCCCTGATCAGCCTCCCCTTTCTGAAAAATTTATCCAAATTTAAAACTGCCCTAATCGGTTTTGCCTTCGGAATCGTTTTTGCCCTTATTGCCCATTTTGTTCTTTCTCCAGGATTGATCGACCAAAATCAAACAGATACGATAATGAAATATTTACCCTACCTATTCTGGATCGCCTTCCCTAGTCTATTTTCAACCATAGGATTTACCTGGGTGGGATTGAGAATTCTTCAGAATGATCCGCAATCCTCAAATTAATCGACCTTAATTAATCAATAAATAGGGGGGAAATAGCGATTTTTTAATTTAATATCCACCCTGAAAGTTTTCAAAGACCCCCCCAATATTTCCCGTATTTAGTTCCCATTTCTAATACTTATCCCCAAATCCCCAAATAGTCATATGACTTTCTTATGACCATCAGCACTATGCGATATGACCTGCCTAAAAGTATCCTAGCGCTACAAAACAACCAAAAAGATATAAAGGATAAATTATGGAACTCCCAATTGTAACTGTCAACGACCTGCACAAAACCTATGATGATGAAGAAGCCGTACGTGGCGTTTCCTTCCAAATTGCCAAAGGTGAGATCTTTGGTCTGCTTGGCCCCAACGGCGCTGGTAAGACCACAACCATCTCGATGCTCACTGGGCTTCTTGAACCCACAAGTGGATCGGTCAAAATGAATGGGGAAGACTTAACCTCAAATTCAAATGGTTTGAAATCAAAAATTGGTTTTGTACCGCAAGAGTTAGCTCTTTACCCTACCCTATCCGCCTACGACAACCTCATTTTCTTTGGTCGAATCTACAACCTAAATGGCAAGGTACTTAAAGAAAGAGTTGCCGAAGTATTAGAGATCGTTGGTCTGACAGATCGAGCTAAGGATCGTATTGACACCTATTCTGGCGGAATGAAACGCCGCATCAATATTGCTGCAGGCTTATTACATCAACCAGAAATTTTATTTCTCGACGAACCCACAGTTGGTGTCGATCCCCAAAGTCGAAACGCAATTTTTGAAAGTGTGGGAAAACTTAATAGGGCTGGCCTGACCATCCTCTACACCACCCATTACATGGAAGAAGCCGACCGGTTATGTAATCGTGTCGCAATTGTAGATCAAGGCAAAATCATCGCCTTAGATACTCCCAATTCATTGATCCGCAGTATGGGTGGTGGTCTCCTCAAAGTTGGCTTATTGAATGGAAAATTGAAATCGGTCCAGAAAGAATCCCTAAAATTATCCACCATAAAAGATATTCAAGTTCAGGAAAACCAATTAATTATTCGAACGACCCGGGCCCAAGAAGCATTGGTGAGTGTTTTAGAGATAACAAGCAAATTAGATGCCACTGTAACTTCCCTTGAAATTCTTGAACCTAATTTAGAAACCGTTTTTATTCATCTCACCGGCAGCAAGCTAAGAGACTAAACAAACTAAAAGGAAAATATCATGTTAAACCAAATTTTAGCAATAACAATTAAAGACCTAAAAGTGCTTGTAAGAGACCGTGGAGGAATGATCTCCTTATTCCTCATGCCCGTCATGTTCATCCTCGTGATGAGCTTCGCCCAAAGAGATATGTATTCCGTCGGCACGACCGATAAACCTGTTGAACTTTTGGTCGTAAATTTAGATGAAGGCGACCTGGCTGAAGAAGTTATTACCAATCTAGCTGCAATAGATGGCATGGATGCAGTACAAGAATTCGAAGGGAAAACCCTCAATTACACCCTTGCTGACAAATTGATCGAAGACCGTGAATACAATGTAGCCATTATCTTCCCTGAGAATTTTAGCGATCAGATCTTGGCAGCAACATCAGACCCAAACAGTATGGAAGCGGTAGTCAAATTTATCGCTGACCCTTCCACCAGCACACAATTCCTCGCCCCCATCCGTGGCTCGGTAGAAGGTTTTATCCAAAGCATGATCTCATTTGCACAATTACCAGACCGCCTGTTGAACGGCTTTGATCAAATGGCTGCAGAATCTCCCGCCGAACAAGCTGGATTCATAACATCTGTTGGGAATACTTTTGTGGAAAACATGGCCACTGGAGACTTTGTGAGTGACGCCAATTTAGGAGTTCGCTTTGAACAGGTCGCTCCATCTTCATACAGAGTGCCGCAGTATCCGACTTCAATTGAACAAAACGTACCTGGGTACACCATCTTTGGTGTCTTCTTCATTGTCCAAGTATTGGCCACCAGCATCCTATCCGAAAAGCAAGATGGCACCTTTCGCCGACTATTAGTCGCCCCCCTCGCCCGCCAGGCATTACTCCTCGGAAAATTGGTTCCCTACTACATTGTCAACTTGATCCAAGTTGCCAGCATGTTCACCGTCGGCAAATTGGTCTTTGATATGAATCTTGGGCAAGATCCCCTAGCCCTGATCCTCCTTACAATTTCCACAGCAGCCGCCGCAACTGGACTCGGTTTATTGGTCGCAACAATGGGCAAAACGCCCGAACAGATTGGTGGACTTTCAACCATGTTAGCCCTAACCTTAGCAGCCCTCGGTGGCGTGATGGTTCCCTCATTCGCAATGCCCGAGGCTATGCAAAATATCGCAAAAGTTTCCCCCCATTATTGGGCATTATCTGGCTTCCAAGATGTGATCGTCCGAGGTTTGAGCGTTCAATCGATCCTCAATGAAACTGGAATACTATTTGCCTTTGGACTCATCTTCTTCGCCTTCGCTTTATGGCGTTTCCGATTTCAAGACTAATATCCCCTAGGCATTTAAAAAATTAAGGCAGGGATAATTTCAATCCCTGCCTTAATTCAATTAAATTTATGTGGTTTAAATCGAAAAAAGGTACAATGGAGTTATGAACAAAGAAAAGAAAAAGACTAGTGATGGGGGCATAAATTTCACCGGATATTTCACCCTGCTCTCCGTTGCCATTGGAGCACTTCTTACCCGCTCCGATGATACCCCCCTTTGGCCCATATTGATCAATTTTATTCTCATCTTTATCCTCATGTCCTTCCATATGGATGGGAGATCACAAAAAAATAATATTATTTACCTCAGCCTTTTTACCCTCCTAGGGTCTCTTTTCTTTTTCATGGATGTAAATCCGGGTATATACCAGATCCTATTTTTTGTGATTAGTGCCCAAGCGATGATGCTGCTGTCCGGCCCCCTTTCCTATCTTTGGATATTACTACTAGCAGGATTAAGCGCTCTTGCCTTTATAAACGTAGGGGACATTACCGGGGGTTTTCTAACTGCAATTGTATATAGTGGCGGATATATGTTTTTTGGCATATTTGGTCGGGCCTTAATGAATGCACAAAAAGCGACCGCAAAAAGCGATCAACTCCTAACCGATTTGCAAACCGCGCATCAACAATTACAAGAAAATATTCTCCAGGTAGAACAATTGGCCGTGGCAAAAGAACGTAATCGCATGGCAAGAGAAATGCATGATGCCCTCGGGCATCGATTGACGGTTTCATCAGTCCAGCTTGAAGGAGCCCAACGGCTCATACAGAAAGACTCAGCCCGGGCAGAAGAAATGGTTTCAACTGCCAGAAATCAGGTCAAAGAAGCTCTAGTGGATCTCCGTCAATCTGTTGCTACCCTGCGGGAACCCTTAGAAACCGGCCTTGAATTTCATCAGGCAATTAAAAGTCTTATTATTGATTTTGAAAATGCAACTGAACTAACAGTAAATTTGTTAATACCTGAAAATTTTCCTCCACTTTCTGATAATTATCGATTAGCTCTCTACCGTACCGTCCAAGAATCCCTCACAAATGTGCAGCGGCATGCCAATGCAAAACAAGTATGGGTGCAATTTGAAAATTCTCATAAGTCGATCAAACTTTCAGTTGGGGATGATGGAAAAGGCTTCAAGAATATTAAAGGTAGCGGATCAATTGAAAAGGTACAAGGGTTCGGTATTCGGGGTATTCGTGAAAGGATCGCACAACTAAACGGGGAATGTTTTTTCGAAACAAGACCTGGCGGCGGAGCCCAAATTATCATCTCCCTCCCCCTGGAGACAGAAATAAATGTCAGCTAAGATCAAACTTATGATCGTAGATGACCAAAGGCTAATGCGTGATGGTCTTCGCACCTTGCTTGAATTAGAACCCGATCTTGAAGTGATCACCGAGGCAGAAAATGGTCAGATCGCTATTGAGAAATATGCCGATCATCCCGCAGACGTAGTTTTAATGGACATCCGAATGCCAGAGATGGATGGGGTCGAAGCAACCCGAACTCTGCTTAAGAATTCACCCAATGCATTAATCATTATCCTCACCACCTTTGACGATGACCATTTCGTATTCGAAGCCCTAGGTGCTGGTGCCTTAGGTTACCTATTAAAAGATGTATCCGGTCCAGAATTAGCGGACGCCATCAGAACCGTTTTTGCCGGTGGGGCATTAATTGAACCGTCAGTGGCGCGAAAAATGGTGGCAGAATTTGCCCGCTTAGCCCCCAACCCCCGAAGGGCTGGTGAAGAAATCTTAGATCCGTTATCAACTCGTGAACTAGATATATTGCAATTGATTGGCCAGGGCTTGACCAATCGAGAGATCGCTGATCGAACATTTTTAGCTGAGGGCACCGTAAAAAATTACGTTTCTAGCATTCTTAGTAAATTAAATGCAAATGACCGAACCCAAGCTGTGGTAAAAGCAAAAGACTTAGGATTAATTTAGTATTTATAAGTTAAACCCCTTAAATTATTATTGATTTTAAGCATTGTTTAATTAATATTAATCCCCATTTTACACAAAATTTCCTGCATTACCTCTACCTAGTACTTCCACCTATACTCATAAAATTATTCCCAATTACAAAAATATTCTTAATTGACAATACCATCAGAACAACTTATAATTAAAAATTAACAAATTTGATTCAATTAGGAGGTCATATAAGGTAACAAAAACTAAGATAAGCACAACTAAGTACATGACTTTTTAGACCAGATTTACATAGGAGTACCGAGAATGAAGAAACAAAAGTTTTTAGTTTTATTAACTCTGTTGTTAATGTCAGCCCTCGTGCTTGCAGCTTGTGGTGGCGGAAACACAGATAATAACGCCAATAACAATGCAATGAACAACAACGATGCCAACCATGCAGACAATAATGATGCCATGGATAATGATGCAGCTGACAATGATGCCGCAGACGACGATGCAATGGATGACATGGAAGAATCCCCATTAGTTGTTGGTACCACCGACAGCTGGACAAGCTTTGAACCCGCCTGGGTTTACAGTTTCCATGACTGGGAAATTTTCCACAACATTGCAGATGGCCTCCTCAACAGTGTTGAAGGTGGAGCAGGCGCTGTTTATCCTGCATTAGCCGAAAGCTACGATGTCAGTGATGATGGCTTAGTCTATACATTCCATCTACGAGAAGGTGTAACCTTCCCCGATGGCACTCCCTTTAATGCAGACGCTGTAGTCTTCTCCCTAGAGAGAGTTGCTGTAGTTGACGCAGCCGAAGGTGAAAATGCTGGCTTCCTTTATTCCGCATACACAACCGGCGTGGAAAAAATTGACGATATGACCGTTGCAGTGACCTTTGCAGATAATTTTGCATTTTCACCTCAATTGGTTGCCACAAATGTATGGAAGATCCTCAACCCTAATGTTTATTCCGCTGACTCAGCCGGAACGACATTAACGGCTGGTGGTATTGGCCCATATGTGATCGAATCCTTCACCGAAGGTGAAGAACTCGTACTCGTTGCTAACGAATCCTACTACGGAACAGCACCAGTAGAATCCAAAGTTATCATTCGTTACTTTGCTGATTCCTCCACAATGGCCCTTGCCCTTCAAACCGGCGAGATCGACATTGCTTGGAAGAGTCTTTCCCCTGCAGATACTGATGCAATGCGCGCAGTTGATGGCGTAACTGTAGATTCACAACCTGGTACAGAAATTCGATATATCGTTTTCAATACCAATTTCGCACCATTTGACAACGCCGACGTTCGACTTGGCTTAGCCAAACTTCTAGATCGACAAGAGCTTGCCGACCTTGGTTTCCAAGGCACAAAAGTACCTCTTAACTCAATGGTTCCTGTAGGCTTCTTAGGCCACAAACCTTCTTATGAAGGTTCAGAAAACATGGACGAAGCTTTAGCCCTTTTGGCTTCCGCTGGATTCACTGCTGACAACCCATTGGTTATGGATCTCTGGTACAGCCCCACTCACTACGGTGACACAGAAGCTGATATTGCCGCGATCATGAAATCACAGTTCGAAGCAAGTGGCGTAGTTGAAGTTAGCCTCCAATTCTTAGAATGGGGAGCTTACCGAGACGCAGGTCGAGTTGGTGAAACACCAGTAGCCCTTTACGGTTGGTATCCAGATTATTTGGATTCCGATAACTACGTTGGTCCATTCGTTCCTGGCACCTGGGCAGCTGGTCCTCCAGGCTTCGTAAACGATGATGTTTCTGCCCTCATTACTGAACAAGCCAGTGAAGGTGACGAAGCAGCCCGTATTGCGGTATTGGGTGATCTTCAAGATCTTTGGGTTACCCAAAGCCCAATGGTTCCGTTTGCACAAGGTTCATTATTTGTTGCTTACAATGATGGCATTTCAGGCGTAACCCTTGACCCATTAGCTTTATTCCACTATTTCTTAGTTGATAAAGAATAGAGAATAATTAGCTAAGTTTTACAGATCTAATTCTAGGGTTCGGGCGGATTTTTAATCCGCTCGAATCCCTAGTCCTTTTTTAAATACTAATTACAGAGGTAAATATGACCCCTGGACTCCGGCGTTATATTTTTATGCGCATCTTATTGACCATTCCGATGATCTTGATTTTGGTCACGGTGGTATTTTTTGTGCTTCGAGTTTTACCAGGTGATCCAGCCTTAGCGGTTCTGCGAGAAGGTGCATCTGAAGAACAATTAGAAGCCTTCCGAGAAACCCTAGGATTAAATAAACCACTTCCAGAACAATATTTTGAGTTCGTTTCCGGATTGGTCCGCTTTGATTTTGGTGAATCCATGACCCGCGACAGACCCGTCGTGGATGAGATAAAAACCTTTTTTCCCGCTACTGTGGAATTGGCTTTTTATAGTATGTTTGTTATTGTTGGCGTCGGCATTTTTTCAGGAGTCTATGCGGCACAAAAAAGAAAAACTGCAGCCGACTATACGATTAGGATATTAAGTATCGTTTTATATTCCCTGCCAATTTTTTGGTTAGGCATTATTCTCCAAATGAATTTTGGAGCCAAATGGGGTTTACTCCCGGTCGCAGGAAGGTTAAGCGCAGGGATGACTCCAGATGTCACAATTACTGGACTTTATACGATTGATGCGATTCTCACCCAGGATTGGGCTTTATTAAAAGATGCCATTCGGCATCTCATCATGCCTTCCCTCACATTAGGCTTAATTTTAGCAGGCATATTCACCCGCTTAACCCGAGCGAATATGCTCGAAGTACTTGAGGAAGACTATATTGTTGCCGGAAGAGCCCGCGGTTTACATGAAAAAACTCTCGTTTTCCGCCATGGATTACGAAATGCACTTATACCAATTGTTACTCTATTGGGTCTTCAATTTGCCATCTTATTAGCCGGAGCAATTCTCACCGAAACCACATTTTCCTGGCCAGGTTTAGGCAGGTTGGTGGTCGACCGCATATTTGACAGAGATTTCACGACTGTCCAAGCAAGTATTTTATTTTTCGCCGTACTTGTAGCTGGCTTTAGTTTATTTGTAGATATTCTTTATGGGTTTATCGACCCCCGGATTCGGTACTAAAACATGACAATTTCTAATAATCAATCCACACAAGAACCTACTCCTCCACTTATTGATGAAAAGGTAGGCCTGATCAGACGTATTTGGCGCAGCAGAACCTGGTACGGAACCGAATGGTATATCACTACTTTTGGTGGGCTAATTTTGGTAGTGGTCATTCTCATGACAATTTTTGCCCCCGTCCTTGCCCCCTATGACCCTAATGGTTTTGTCGGTGGTCCTTTTATTCCTCCTGGCCAGGGAAAACAAGCCTTGGTTGGTAGAGCAGGAGAATCTGCTCAAGCCCCTTCAGAGGATTTAGCCGGTGTCGAGATCGGGGTAACCAGAAATACCAATAGCATAAAGGTCGTCGACCAGCTGGGAGCCGTGAGGAATCAATTCCAATCCCATGAAGAAATGGTCACCGGTTTGTTATCCAATCAGGTCAATCTCATTTTTGTTGCAGAGCAAGAAACCCCTGAATTGCTTTCAGAGAATCCCGGGTTAGAAGTTTTTTCTGAAGGTTACGGTGTCAATTTCCCTATGGGTACTGATAATCTAGGGCGAGATATTGTCAGCCGTATCATTTGGGGGGCACGGACTATTATGACTGTTGCCCTCTCCTCAGCCTTGATATCCTCCGTCATCGGAGTCACCCTTGGTTTAATATCCGGTTTCATCAGTGGCACAACAGATCGTGTAATCTCCCTATTAATGGACAGTATATATTCCTTCCCTGGATTATTACTTGCAATCGCAATGGTCGCCATGTTAGGCCCCGGTTTGATTAACGTCGCTGTCGCCGTTTCGGTCATATACATCCCCACTTTTTTCAGAGTGGTCAGAGGACAGGTATTATCCGTCAAAGAAGAACTTTATGTGGATGCGGCCCGAAGTCTAGGCGCTACCCCAGCAAGTATTCTCCGACAATATATTTTGCCCAATGTCATTCCTTCTATCGTCATCGTTTTTTCCCTCAATGTAGCTGATGCCATCCTCACCGAGGCTGGTTTGAGCTTCATCGGGTTAGGATTACCCCCAGATATTCCTGATTGGGGCTATGACATCAGTAAAGGCCATGCTTATTTGGTCTCCGGTCGTTGGTGGTTGATCACATTCCCTGGTTTAATGATTACCCTTGTGGCAACCGGCTTTAGCCTTCTTGGGGAAGGCCTGAGCGAAATACTAAATCCTCGTTTATTAAGGAAATAAGACAATGCAAAATAATGAAAACCTTTTCGAGGTAAAAGACTTGGTCGTCGAATACCACACCCGCTCTGGTGTAGTAAACGCTGTCGATCAAGTTTCATTTGATCTAAAAAAAGGGGAAATATTGGGCTTGGTTGGGGAATCCGGTTGTGGAAAATCCACTTTAGGTAAAGCGATGATGCGCATGATCGCCAAACCCGGGAAAATTTCTTCTGGAGAACTTTGGATCAATGATGTCGACCTCCTTAAACTCTCAGAGAACGAAATGAGAAAACGCCGGGGTAGCGAGATCAGTATGATCTTTCAAGATCCCATGACTTCTCTTAATCCAGTTCAGCGAATTTCTGACCATCTGTTAGAAACTATCCATACCCACGAACCCAAAGAGAAAAAAGCAAGTGCATTGGAACGAACTCAAGCCTTGATTGAACGCCTTGGCATTCAGCGACAACGTATCGATGAATATCCTCACCAACTTTCTGGCGGTATGCGCCAACGCGTAATGATCAGTCTTGGTTTAGTCTTAAATGCCAACCTTATCGTTGCCGATGAAGCTACCACCTCATTAGATGTGATCGTAGAAGCCAAACTTGTGGATCAACTCAAAGAAATTCGGGATGAATTCGGAATCTCGATTATCTTGATTACCCATAATATTGCCCTCGTCGCCCAGATTGCCGATCGTGTTGCGGTAATGTATGCAGGCCATATCGTAGAAATTAGTCCGGTCATGGATCTTTTCGATGATGCTAAACACCCTTACACCCGAGGTTTGTTGCAATCGGTACCCACGACCATTTTGGATGAACGCGAAGAATTATATAAGATGCCCGGTGAACCCCCCAATCTTTCAAATCCCCCTACCGGTTGCCGATTCCACCCTCGCTGTCCCGATGTAATGCCGATCTGCTCTCAAGAGATTCCTGTATTACAAGAAACTACCGAAGGACGCTTTGTCCAATGCTGGTTATACCAAGATCATCCTAATAAAGAAATGAGCTTAGATGGAAAAGTATCATGACCGAGAATTCTATTAAAAAAGAAAAGAAAAATTTCTTAGAAGTAAAAGATCTAAAAAAATATTTTCATCTACGTGGTGGAATAATTGACACCCTCCTCTCTCGCGAACCTGAATATGTCCGGGCGGTAGATGGGGTCACCTTTAATATCAAAGAAGGGGAAGTATTTGGACTCGTCGGCGAAAGTGGTAGTGGAAAGACCACCATTGGCCGCTTGGTAGTTGGATTGGAAAAACCCACTGAGGGAACCGTTATTTTTGATGGTATTGACCTCAGTTCTCTCTCAAATGAAGAAATGCGCAAATTGCGAAGACGCATGCAGGTCATGTTCCAAGATCCTACTGCTTCTTTAAACCCGCGCATGACAGTTGGGGAAGCAGTTTCTCACCCATTACAAATACATTTTCCTGGTAAAAAAGCAAATCATCGCAAAATGATGGAAGAGCATCTCGAAAGAGTTGGATTATCTCCCGCCAGTTATTTTGTGAATAAATATCCCCATGAAATTTCCGGTGGGCAACGCCAACGTGTCGTAATCGCTCGTGCATTGATCACAACTCCTGAATTGGTTTTAGCAGACGAACCGATCGCCATGGCAGACGTAAGTGTTAGAGCCTTGCTCCTCGATCTAATGGTCCGGCTAAAGACTGAATTAAATTTAACTTACCTTTTCATTACCCACGATCTCGCCACAGCTAAATATATTTGTGACCGAATTGGGATTCTTTATTTAGGCAAAATGGCCGAAGAGGGAAATTTACGAGATGTCTATTCAAAACCCCTTCATCCCTATACCCAAGCTCTCTTAGCCGCAGTTCCTATCCCCGATCCGCACCAAAGACGCACGGAAGAAATGCCCGAAGGGGAAATCCCCAATCCGATCAATCCTCCCTCCGGCTGCCGTTTCCACCCCCGCTGCCCTATTGCCGAGGCTCGTTGTTCGGAAGAAGAACCGTTCCTTAGAGAACTGCTTCCCGGACATAAGGTTGCCTGTCATTATGCAGAACAATTTTTAGAATAATAAAAAAATAAAAATAAATAATTTTAGGAGGTTCCTCCATCATATATATAACCAACCCCTCTCTCAGTTCTCAAATAGCGGGGTTTTATCGGGTCAACCTCAATCTTTTGGCGCAAACGTCCAATATAAACTCTTAGATATTCTGCTTCCTGCCCATATTCTGGCCCCCAAACCGCCTTCAAAATTCTTTCATGTGTTAGCAGCCTATTTGTATTGCGCATAAAAAACACCAATAAATTAAACTCTGTTGGCGTAAAATCTACAACCTCACCTCTAACCTGAATTTCATGCCGATCAAGGTCTGCGACCAGATCACCTTGAACGACCTGCCCCTGTGCATTCGCAAATTCCACCCAACTCGACCGCCTAATCACGGCGTGCACCCTTGCCAATAATTCATCTACACCAAAGGGTTTCGTCAGATAATCGTCTGCACCCAAATTTAGCGCTTTCACCTTGTCTTGCTCTTCTCCCAAAGCAGATAAAACAACGATTGGCACCTTTGAATATTCCCTGATCCTGCTCAATGTTTCCAGACCATCCATATGAGGCATCATCACATCTAATATGATTAAATCAATCGATTCCTTTTCAAAAATCGCTAACGCTTCCAATCCATTTGAAGCAGAATGAACCTTAAAGTTCCTAACCTCAAGATTGCGCTTCATGAACCGCAATAATGAGTCTTCATCATCTACAATTAATACTCGATTATTACTCATAAATCAGCTCCAATGATCATTATCTAGATCTCCCCTTCTTCTTCAGTGATTACTAACGGTAGTGAAAATGCCACACAAGTGCCCATTTCTACCGGTTCAAACCAGATTCGCCCATTATGGGCTTCGATAAAACCCCGACTAATGGCTAGTCCTAATCCTACCCCAGAAACTTGTTCTGATCGATGGCGCTCCATTCGGTAAAAACTACTGAACACATTTTTCTGTTCTAGTTCAGGAATGCCAGGCCCCCGATCTTGGATGTAAAAAATGACTTCATTATCTTCCTCAATCACATTGATTGAGATCGGAGAATCCTTCCCACCATATTTGACCGCATTTTCAATTAAATTTCTTAATACCACTTCAATGCGCTGGCCGTCTGCATAAACCATTTTTATCCCATCTGCGATACTAATTTCTAAAAGATCTCTATTCGGCCGAGGGTAGGCTCGCTTGATCGCAAGTTCAACGATGGGTGCGATTTGTGTAGTCATCCGCGATAGAGCGAGATCACCGGCTTCAATTCGTGACATATCCAACAAATTTCCAACCAAGTCCCCCAGTCTGTCCGCTTCCATCGATATGATCTCCAAAAATTCATTTTGAGAATTTCGATCCCACTCAACGTCTTCGGCCAGCAAGGTTGTTGCATACCCCTTTATCGCTGCCAACGGGGTTCTCAACTCATGGGAGGTTGTCGCGATCAAACTCGATTTCATTCGGTCCAATTCCAATCTTTTTGTAATATCTCGGAAAAATTGTCCACGTCCAATCACGTTATCTTTAAAATCAGTGACCACAAATCCTTGCATCCGAATATATTGCGTCGAATCATCTTTATTAAAGGCAATATCCACAGAAAAACGTTCTTTATCATTCTCAATGAAATCTTCTAAAACCTCTCGAACCAAACTCGCATCTAAAGTGTTCTCTAATAGATTTCTGTAAAAAGTTCGAACGGGTTCCCCGATCAACTTTCCAGGAGACACCCCAGCAAGTTCATAAACAATTGGATTTGCATATAACACCTGGCCATCAAGATCTTCCAACAACAGTCCACTTTCCATTGAATTGATTAAGGATTCCAACCGACGTTTCTCTTCCTGCAATCGAGCGTCACTTCGTGAATACAAATCTGCATTTTCAATCGCCATCGTCGCATGATTAGCAAAATTTGAAAGCAAACTTAATTCGCGTTCACTAAAAGCCTTTGGGTTAGGGCTATAAACCACCAATGCCGCAGGGTTTGAATGCACAGTATTTAAGGGGATCACCACAAAAGAGCGATACCCTTCTTTTTTAGCCCTTTCTCGGTAAGGTTCAAAATCTAAATTAAATTCAGAATCATTTATTTGAATGGGTTTTCCTAATTTAATCGCCCGCATCGTTAGAGAACTAGATTCATCCCTCGCAATCACAATATTTTCAGCATATTCAGGGGACAATCCCAAACTTGAAACTGCCCGGTAATCATTCTTTTCTTTATCTAAGGCAATAATTGAAGACATATTGAAGCCCAATAAGCGCTCCACCTGTTCAAGGATTCGATTCAACACATCTTTTGAATCCAATGTGGACACCACCGCAGAACTTGTATCCAAAAGAATCGCCAATTCATTCAATCTATCTTGCATATCCGAATGCATTCTTTGAAAACTCCGGGTCAAATGCCCCATCTGATCATACCGGAGACTGAGATTTTCAATTTCCTCATCTGAATATTCGCTGTCAGTCCCTATCGCACGGCTGTAGGATGCCAAGGATTCAATTGGCTTGAGCATTCTTCGTGACAAGGTTTGCCAGAAAAACAATCCAGTTCCCGCAAAAACAACAACTAACACGATCAAGCTTTGATGTAAAGAATTTGAAGCCGTGAAGGCAATGGAAGTGGGTCGTCCCACCAAAACTGCCCAATTAGATTTTGGAATTTGTACGAGACTATATAGATATTCTATCCCTGCGCCATTATCCTTAATAAAATTACCCCCCTCCCCCGCATGGAATTCATCTGCAATTCCTGGAAACAAATCACTTACATCCATTAATAACTTTTCAGCGTCCGGATGGGCAATAACCTTCCCCCCGGCATCTAATATCAGCACTTCAAATTGCTGTTCGGGACGATAATCCATTGCAATACTGGACAAGGTTTCACTAAAAGAACTTAACCTCATATTTGTGCCGACCAATCCAATAAATTCATCCCCCTCCCAAAGGGGGAACACCGCAGTTGCCACTGCTTGCTCAGTTGTAGGAGAAATTCTTCCCAACGATATTAACGGCTCTTTGGAAATCAATGCTTTTTGGTAGTAATCACGAAAAGAGAAATCATTCCCCAATGTCGAACTTGGCCCCTCGGGATAATGGTAAACCATTAGTCCCGTGCCATCTAAGCGATAGACCAAATTGACGTCCAATCGAACAGTGAAAAATTCACTAAATAAGGACTGCATCGCCGTCTCATCTACAGTGATCACACCGGGGTAATTCCCTAATTGTTCCACCGCATATAATGCACTGGTTAAGATCGTATCTGTCTCCTGGGCAATAGCCCTTGACAAAGATAGATCAGCCGCCATCGCATCATTACGCAGTCTTTCCCCCGCTACATAATCAAATATTCCCCCATAGATCAAAATGGGGAATAAAAATATCGCGTATACCGAGAGGATCTGCAATCCAAGATCCCTTCGCCATCTTTTATAAAATTGCTCCAATTTCAAACGCATTTCATATCATCCCAACACTTAAACAATAGTCACCTACGCTCTTCGATAATAATTATACTAAATCTATCCTAATTAAAAGAAAGGATGACGCAACTACGCCATCCTCTTTTAAATTTTAATTTCTCTAAAGCCCTAAATAAGCTTCTCTAACTTTTTCATCATTCATCAACTCTCGGCTTGGACCATGCAGGTCCACCTTCCCATGAGCCAACACATACCCATAATCACTCACCGCCAATGCCATTTGCACATTTTGCTCGACCAATAACATTGTCAATCCTTCTTTTTTCAGCTCAATAAGGGATTCAAAAAGATCCAATACCAATACTGGCGCCAACCCCAAAGAAAGTTCATCAAACATTAACACTTTTGGTTCTGCCATAATGCCACGGCCAACCGCTAACATTTGCTGTTCTCCACCGCTCAAAGTTCCAGATTTCTGATCCGCTCTTTCCTTTAGTCTTGGGAACATGTGATAAACCTTTTCTAGATTTCGATCCACAAATGGTCTTGCCCGCTTCGGAGATGCACCCATCTCTAAGTTTTCAAATACGGTCATATCCGTGAAAAGCTGTCGTCCTTCAGGCACCAATATCAGTCCTCTATCTGCCATTTCATGTGCTGAAAATCCACTCACATCTTGTCCTTCAAAAAATACCTTTCCTTCCCAGGGTTTGATTTCACCCATCGTCGTACGTAACATCGTGGTTTTTCCAGCCCCATTCGCTCCCACTAAGGAGGTGAGTTTCCCTTCTTTCAGAAACATCTCAGCGCCCCATAATATCTGTACTTCGCCGTAACCAGAGGCGATATTCTTAATTTCTAAAATAGCCATAATCTACCTCCATTAATCCATCGTTTGCATTAATTTTTCGGCCAATTTCGGATCACCAAGATAAGCCTCGATCACACTTTCATTATTTGCAATTTCTTGAGGAGATCCTTCGGCGATCAGTCTTCCATAGTCCAAAACAATAATTCTGTCCGAAACATTCATGATTGCATGCATCACATGCTCGATCATAATGATCGACACTCCCTGATCACGAATTTCCTTAACCGTATTAACCATTTCAGAAATTTCCGATGGATTTAATCCTGCAAGGACTTCATCTAATAACAGGAGTTTTGGGCGAGATGCCAATGCTCGGGCGATTTCTAAACGTTTTTTCTGACCAACGTTTAAACTTCCAGCCAATTGATCGGAACGATCGCCAATTCGCAAAAAGTCTAATACTTCTTGCGCAATGACAGCAGCTTTTTTCAGGGTCACACCTTCTCCACCAAAACAAGCGCCGATCATCACATTATCGAGTACAGATAATTCATTCAATGGCTTCACGATCTGATGGGTACGTGCCAATCCTTTACGAGCCATGAAATAAGTTTTCAAATTGGTCGTATTTTCACCGTTAAATGTTACGGTTCCACCAGTAGGACCGTAAACCCCATTAATACAATTAAACATCGTGGTTTTACCCGCCCCATTTGGACCGATCAATCCCAAGATCTCACTTTCTTGCAATTCGAAAGTTACATCAGATAATGCTTCCAGACCACCAAACCTTTTTGATAAATTTTTCACGTCTAATATCATTGCAGAATCCTCCGCAGTCTTGGAAATCTCTGACGAATCCAACCAATTACCCCAGCTGGCACAAATAAAACGACCACCAATAATAGGCCACCTGACACACTTAGTTGGATATTCTTAAAGAAATCATTCGTGAGCAGATACCCTCTCATTTGTTGATAACCAAAAGCTCCAAGCATTGGGCCTAACACCGTTCCCTGTCCACCCAGCATCACCATTACCAACCATTCAATAGAGGTATGCAATAAAAAGGCAGGCTGAGGTTCAACATTCCCCTGTTTGAAAAAGAATAAAACTCCGATGATCCCTGGGAAAATTGCAGATAATACATATGCCCATGTTTTAGCATTTGGAGCAATCACACCCATCACCTCTGCGGCATCCTCATCTTCGCGAATTGCCAGCAAACCCAATCCAAATTTTGAAGAACGCACTAAATAACTAGTGATGATTACCAGGGCCGTTATTCCAGCCATAACATAAAAAGCCATTGATAATGCTTCGAGCGGGCCGCCATAATCCTGGTAAACACTAAAGTTCATCGTCATCCCAACCGGGCCACCAAAAGGTTCAAAATTATTGATGAAGGCTCGCATTGCTTCATTCACACCAATGGTTGCCAGAGCAAAATATGCCCCTCGCAACCTTAGCACCGCCTTTCCCAACAAATAAGCGAGCAATCCAGCTGAGATACCTCCAGCCAACATCGCGGGCCATAGTGACCAACCTACAGCAGTGATGAAGAAGAATCCAACATATCCACCAAATCCGTAAAATACAATATGCCCAAAGCTCACATATCCGGTATAACCTAACAAGATATTTAATGAGGAGGCTAATGCGATCACCCGTAAAATATTGAATGCCACTTCACGGTTATATGCATTTCCAGTAATTGTAGGCCAGAGCGTGATACCAAGAATGGCTAAAAGCGCTACGCCTAATCCGAAGTAATTTTGCCATTTTTTCATTCTTTTGCTCCAAATATGCCGCTAGGGCGTACCAACAGAATTATTACGAATAACACAAATTCTATGACCGGTACCCAGGTTGTAGGCATAAATGCTGGAATTACCCCTTCCAACATGCCCAAGATCAAACCACCAACCAATGCACCCACAGGGTTCCCGAGTCCGCCCAAAACACCGATCACAAAGCTCTTCAACTCATATGCGCCACCGGAGAGAATCGTGAAAGGGAAAAATGTCGAAATCAGTCCACCTGCGAATGCAGCCAACATCGTGCCCAAGCCAAAACTTAAAGCAAGTATTTTTGTTGAGGGTACTCCAACCAATTCAGCCGCTTTACGATTATTGGCAACTGCCCGCACATATCTACCCGGGCGGGTTTTGTATAAGAAGAAATATAAACTGCCCGTTGCAAGGATCGCCAATAAAGCAGCAATGACTCTCGTCCACAATAAGGTAATCGGACCAATCGAGAAATTCCCCAGCGTGAAATCTACGTTTCGGGGAGCGGTCGAAAAGGCAGCAGTCCCGATACCAATGATAATCAAATTGATCGAGAAAGTTGCCAACAATGTAGATAAATGCGGAGCATTGATTACCCGATGAACCGCAATCCCATAGATCAGCATCCCCAATAACAAACCAGCTAAAGCAACGATCACGATAATCAGGTAAGGGTTCCACCCAAAACTGTTGAAAGCCAGGTAAACCCCAAACATACCTAGGGCAATGATCGGTCCATGGGAGAGATTGATCACATCCATAACCCCCCAAATAAGTGTCATACCCATTGCTGCAATACCATAGACAAACCCTAGCAAGAGTCCGTCGATTAATGAAACAAAAATTAGTTCAAAGGATATATCCATAAGTCCTCCAAAATTTCTATGTACTCCCCGATCTTTCAACAACTAGAGGTGTAGGGTACTTTATCGCACCCCACACCTCTATGAGAGACACCAATTTTTCAGTGCTCAGCTCCCTTTAGAAGAGAAGAAAAAAAACTAATTAAGGAATTGGGTACAAGGTTTCAGCTGTAGCACCATTCAAAGGCCATACAACTTGTTTTCCAAGTCCACTTCCATCATCTTGCCATTGGATATAGATCATTGAGTGTCCGATCTGCAATCCATGAGCTTCAGCGGAGGTATCAAATCTAATATCCCCATAGAAGATTGTGAGGTCCATAGCATCTAAGGCTGCTTTGATGGCTGCAGGATCTGTTGAGTCTGCATCTCTAATAGCACTTTCTAGTACTAAACCAGCTGCGTATCCGCCAGCGGAGTGATAGGAGGGCTCTTCGCCATCATATGCACCTGTGTAAGCAGCGACGAATTCATCACCTGTAGGTCCGAAATCTGGGGAAAAGGCTGCGAGGGGTTCCCATTGGCTTGGTCCCACAATACCAACTGCTGCATCACCAAGATCTGCGAAATCTGGTTCTGGGGGGGCAACCAATAATGTCACTAAACCAATACCTGTTCCTTTTTCCTTTAATTGGCGGGCAAAGGTACTACCATCTTGGAAATGTCCACCACCAAGAATTGCTTCTGCACCAGATTCTTCGATCTTATTGATGAAAGGACCAAAGTCTGTTGTTGCTGGGTCATACCCTTCAAACAATACGATCTCATAACCTAAACCTTCTGCATAAGCTTGTGCAGCGGTAACTACATCAGTTGAGAATTTTGAATTTTCATATACAAAAGCAACTTTACTTACGTCTGGTGCAACTTCCATGAGTAAGTCAACCGCACCGGTTAAATATCGGCTGGCAGGCGTATAAATTTGGAATACCTGAGTAAATCCTTGCAAATAATTTGCATCGGAGGCAGCACCAGTGGTAAGCATCACCTTCCCATATTGTTCTGCAATAACTGACGCAGAAGCGGTCAATCCACTTGAATAAGGGCTGATCAATAGATCGGCATCATCTTCAGCAGCTAGTCGAGTATACAATTCTTGTACACGATCACCATTACTTTCATCATCGTAGGATGCCACATCAAAAGTCACCACTGTGCCATCACTAAGTTCGATTCCGCCTGCAGAGTTTACTGCGTCCATCCAAAGGTTAAACCCTCGAACTTGGCGACCAGAGGAAGTTTCATATTTTCCAGTGATAGATTGTGTATATCCGATCACCATAGTTACAGGATCAGGAACCATTACTTCTTCTACTGCATCTTCTACAACTTCTTCTACAGTATTTTCGGCTTCGTCTGCCATGTTGTTGGCAACTTCCTCAGCCATATTTGCATTGTCATTTGCAGACCCACACGCCACTAAGGACAACGAAGCAATTAACAAAATTGCTATAAAAATAGATAGACTTTTCTTCATTTCACTTCTCCTGATCAAATAGTTTGAAAACAGAGTTTCTTCTATATCAATATAGAGAAATAAAATAAACAGACCCTAAATTTATTTTCATTTATATAAATAACTAATAAAAAAACCATAAATTATTATTTATACTTCTCTGAAATATCAAAATTTATGAAATCACCTCCTAAGAAGAAGGGCTTATTCTTCACAAGCTGATCTAGGTGGGGTAACATTGCATAAACAGGGAAAATAAGTATTCCACCGATTGCAAAAACCACTACGTTTGCAAACCTAGGCAAAAATGACAAATCCTCGTATCGAGATTGACCTAAATAAATTATCTAAAAATGTCCAAACGGTAAAGAATCTTTTTGATCCAAAAGGAATTCAATTTTCCGCGGTCACCAAAGCTGTGTCCGGATCTATAGAGATTGCCAATGTTTTTCATGATCTTGGTGTTCATTCTCTCGCTGACTCCCGAATCATCAATATTCAAAAGATGCGGCAAGCCGGGTTGAATAGTCAATATTTGCTCATTCGATCCCCAATGCTTAGCGAAATTGAAAAAGTAGTTGAATTCGCAGATTTCAGCCTGAACACTGAACTTTCCGTGATTGATGCTCTCTCCAAACAAGCATTGAAAACAGGAAAAGCACATAAAATAATCCTTATTATTGACTTAGGAGATTTGCGAGAGGGAATTTTACCCAATGAGATCGAGTGGATGGTTGACAAAGTCCTCCATTTGCAGGGAGTTCGCTTAGTCGGCATTGGTACAAATCTAGCCTGTTTCGCTGGTGTGGCCCCCACACAAGAAAAAATGAGTGAACTATCCCTTTTAGCTAAAGATATCCAAGATAAATTTGATCTTCAATTTGAACTCATTTCTGGGGGTAATTCTGCTAACTATCAATGGATAAAGAAAACAAATGATTTGGGTGGAATTAATCATATGCGCATCGGGGAGACAATCCTATTAGGGCGCGATACCCTTACAAGGAAACCCATTCCCGGTCTACACACAGATGTATTCACTTTAATTGCAGAAGTTATTGAATCAAAAACAAAACCCTCTCAACCATCTGGAGAAATTGCCCAAAACGCATTTGGAAAAACACCTTCATTTGATAAATTAGGAGACGTGCATAGAGCCTTGCTCGCTATTGGCGAACAAGATGTAGACACAAAATCAATAATGCCCCGCTCAAAGATAAACATCTTGGGGGGCACAAGCGATCATTTAGTCATTCATTCAGAAAAAATAAAAATTAAAGTGGGGGAAGAATTGAAATTTGATTTAAATTATTCTGCTCTTCTTCGAGCCTTTACCTCCCCCTATGTTCAAAAAGTATTCCTCAAATAGTTTTATCTTTCCGACCTAACGCATCATTCTTCTAGAACTGATGATGCTTCCTGAAATATATCGTAATAACAATTCCAAATTTTCCCCTGTCAAATTTGAAACTTCTAAATGCGCAGATTTTCCTTTCCACCCAGGCCGAAAATCTGAAACTTTCTTTTGTAGATGTGCCAATCCTGCTGTGATTTCTTCTTCGGTAAGTTCAATCCGCTCATTACGATCCAAGTGTGTCCCTAACAGAAGCATATGAGAGGCATCATTTAAAAGTTCCTTAACTGCATCTGCCCAATATTCTAAATCCTGAAAGGATTGGCGATTCGATAGATCATAGGTGAAGATAACAACATCCAACCGGCGAATCGTTTCTTTGAAGATTTCGATCACTTGCTGGAAGGAACGCCCGCTTGGGTCACCATCCTCCTCCTTTTGACCAGGAGGCACTAAAAATTGCAAAGTGATTGAAAATTCTCTATTCCCAAAAACTTGGTTTGTGGTGGCATACTCAAATTCAAGATTTTTCGTTTTCTGAATACCCAACAAAATTTCTTCGTTTGGTTTTTTACCACGGCTGGTATATTCCAATATCCGTGAAACACTTGTTTTGCCAACAGCCCCATTCCCAACTGGCATGATGAAACCTGTAAGTCGAATAATATTTGGATTTGTCATACGAGTCTCGAGGGCCTCTTTGCGCGATATTCTAGTTTATGATCATGGCTAACGGGAATTTCTCTAAATCCATTCCCACAAAAATGCCGTACATACAAACGATAACTTGTAATGCCCATCCCCTTATCAACGACAACGCCGCGTTCAATTTGAGGATGTGCACGAACTACATTTGGGATCGAATAGTGCACCGCCATATTACAAGCATCACAATTAACTGCATAATCCCTTTTCGCTAAAGCTCTTACTTTCCTTACTGGCATATGTACATATTGAGCAAATTTATTCAAAGCTTCAGCATCACTTATCCCAGATCCAAATACATTTCTCATCAAATTTAGATTTAACACTGATAAGGTAACTACAAAGATTGCACTAAAAAGGAAAATCACCGTCATCAGGTTTTCTATGGAAAGACCTGAAATCAGGTTAATTCCTAAAAACCGTAAGGCGATGTAACCGTAGCCAAATAAGAAGAAAAAGATAAAGGAAGAAAGAATGATCCACGGGCGACCTAAATTATAATTCCTCAGGATACGAATAATTCTAAAAGAAACAAAAAGGCCTCCCACCAAAATTATGGCACTCACCACTACGATTAAGGCATTTAATATTAACAATTAGTTTCTCCTAAGATTAAAACATTCTATATCTAATCAGAATTGTAGTCAATAGAATAAGAGGTTTCATTAAAGTAAGGTCACTTAGAATTAAAGAGAAGCTCAATATTTATCTAAAAACCTTTTGAGAAGAATCCTATTGCTTCATCAATAAAGCCTTCGCTCTTTGTTGCTAAATTTCTGAAAATTCCTATTTAAGTAAAATCCACTGAGGGCTCATCCAAATCCCTCCAGCATACAATTGAACAGTGATGATCTTGCAGGCCGCCAAAGAACTTAATAATAAGCCATAGGGATTAGGTCCAGTATCATCCCCACCCACGCTAATCGGCTCATCTGCCAATAGTGCATGGTTCTCCGCATTAATTTCAACCTGAAAATTTTCCCTACTTCGGGCAGTAATTGCCATCTGCTTCTCCTTTTCGTTATTACAGTGTAGAAATCAGATGAAATTACTTTCAATAATTTTACTTAATCCCACTGATAAAAAAAAGCAGCTCTGGAATATCTTCTTCCAAAACTGCGACATTTTATATTTCTATAGAAAAAATGGGGGTATTTTTAACCTAATCTAATTCTTGGTCGGGCAATATGATCGGCACTCGATAATCTGGGTGTGAGATCACTTTTATCTGGGTCTGGTAGGCATCACTAATAAGTTCTGTCGTCAGAACATCTTCCGATTTCCCCAAAGCCTTAACTTTGCCATCAACCAATAACACCACTCGTTCAGAATAGATCGAGACCAAATTAAGATCATGAATGGCCATCAGCACCGCCAAGTTATTTTCTTTTGCCAATTTCGCCACCAAAGACAATATTGTCGACCGATGTTTTAGATCCAGATGATTCGTGGGTTCATCCAAAAGCAATAAGGGAGTGTCTTGGGCTAAAGCCCGCGCCAACAATACTCGTTGTTGCTCACCACCCGATAATTCTGCGATTCTTCTATCAGCCAATCCTGTCGTATTTGTTTTTTCTAAGGAAGCCCAGACAATTTCCTCATCCCCTTCCCCAGGTTTCCCCAACCAATTCATATGGGCAGTCCGCCCCATCATCACAGTTTGCTCAACCGTGAAAGCCCCGCCCAATGCTCGCGACTGCGGTACTACCGCCAATATCCTCGCGCGGTCGATCGGGGCAAGCTTCAAGAGATCGACACCCTCATAAGTGATCGAACCCTTTATGCAATCCAAAATGCCGCTAATCCCGCGAATAAGCGTTGTTTTCCCAGCCCCATTCGGCCCAATTAAAGCCATCACCTCTCCCGGTGAAACTGAGAAGGAGATATCTTCAATGGCAACCTTTTTGCCATACCCCATTGATAGTGAGTTTATCGTTAACATAATTACCAGAACACTTCTGATTTTGCCCTGCGCAAGATCCACAGAAAGAATGGGGCTCCCGCCAAAGCAGTCACAATACCCACTGGCAGGGCTTGAGGTGCCAACACCCATCGAGCGATAAGATCAGCGATCAGCAAAGCACTTCCTCCTGCCAAGATGGACAGGGGAATCAATTTGCGATAATCAGGTCCCCAAACCATTCGAATAATATGCGGCACGATCAATCCAATAAATCCGATTACCCCAGAAAATGCCACCGCAACCGCAGTCGTCAAAGATGCCACAATGATGATAAATGCCTTCGCTTTTTCAACAGATAACCCTAATTGCTTCGCCTGATCTTCCCCAAATTGCAATAAATTCAGCGCATGCCCTGAAAATGATAGTATCCCCAAACCGATCACCACATAAGGCAATGCAGCTAAAACGGGGTTCCATCCTGCCATTGGGGAGCCGCCCAATAAAAACGAGATCGCTCGCAAGATTTGTTCATTTGATCTAAGCATTAGGAAGGAAGTCAACGCCGAGGTAAAAGCACCCACCGCCACACCCGCCAATATCAAAGTAGTCAGTGGCACCATTTTCCCCACCTTTGCCAGATTATAAACGACCACTACCGTGATCACCGCCCCGATAAAGGCAGCGATCGGAATATAATAATATCCTGCAAGGTCTTGAGGCCATTGAATCGATAAGGCTGCAACCGCCCCCAATCCTGCACCAGATGCCACCCCGATCAAATATGGATCAGCCAAGGGGTTTCTGAATAATCCCTGATAAGCCGCCCCACTTGCCGCCAACGCAGAACCCGTTATCAGCATTAATACCGCATGTGGCAGCCGAATGCTCATAATGATCGTTTCAAAATGGGCGGGCCAATCTACCAATAATTCCCCTGCAAAAACCTCATTGGCAAATATTTTCAACAAAGTCCCTGGAGGGATGAACACTGCCCCCACTGCCACATTTAGTACGATCGCTAAAAGCAGCAGAGACAGGTTCACCCATAAAGGAGAAAGTGTTTTCTTAACTATAGTCATTTCCCATGCCTGAGAGCATTTCCTGACGGTTAATAATCCACTCCTCTACTCAAATAATTCAGGATGAATAAGTTTAGCTAATTCTTCTAAACCTTCGATCAAGCGAGGGCCTGGGCGGCTTGCAAGGTCGTCATTGAACGGATAGATCGTGCCATTTGCAATGGCTGACAAAGATTCCCATCCCGGTCGAGCTGCTACATCTTCAGGTGTCACACCCCAAATCGCGTCACCCAAAACAATCATTGCTGGGTCTTGCGCAATAACCTCTTCTGCACTTACTTGCACCCATGCACCTTCAAAACTTGCACCCATGTTCACACCTGCAGCCATGGTGATCAAAGTATCCATAAATGTGCCTGCGCCAGCGGTCCAAGGAGCATTGGGGTCTGTGCTATCCAATTCATAAAAAACCAATGGTGTATCTTCAGCATTTGCAACGATGTCCATAACTGCGTCCACACGAACCTTCAAAGCATCAATCGCCACTTCGGCATCATCTGCATGACCCGTTAATTCGGCAACAATTCGCATATTCTCATACAAGCCATCCAAGTCATTTGGATTTGTAAGGTAGTAAACGTTCAAACCTAATTCTTCCAAAGAGATCACTTGTTCCTGGGTGGATAATGAAGAAACCAATACCAGGTCAGGGTTTAAGCTTAGAATCACTTCAGTGTTTAGATCACCAAATGAGCCACCAACACTGGGGAGGTCAAGAGCTGCAGCCGGATAGTTCGCGAAATCTTCACGACCTACTACCTGTGCCCCAGCGCCTACCTCAAATAAAATTTCAATATTTGAAGGGGCCAATCCGATCACCCGTTGTGCAGGGGCTTCCAAAGTGACCAATCGATCCAATCCATCAGTCAATTCGATCACTGTGGATTCAACCATTACTTCAGTGGGTTCCTCTACAACTTCTTCAACCACATTGTTTTCAACAACTTCGTTTGGTTCGTTTTCAACTACTTCTTCCGCACTATTCTGATTTGCACTACATGCGGTAAAACCAAAACTAAGTAAAACGATCAAGATTATAGAATAGATGGTTCTTAGGTTCTTCATAATAGCACTCTCCAATAAAATAAAAAAAAGACCTGCTACGCTTGTTCAGGTCTTGGAAATCCCGAAGATTTGATCTTCTTGGTTCCAGAGTCCTTCTTGCGAGGGGATGGGAACGTTGTCAAGGCGGTCGTCCTGGCTTTCCACTTTCGTGGATTACAGTTGCGCGACAGCGTCGGACTTCCGGATTACCCGGGCACCGACTTCGCCATTTTGCCTGCCCCTCCGAGGGTTTAGGCACCTTAACAATGACAATATTATTTTATAAATGTTCTGCTTTTCCTTAATCAAATTGTACCAAATTGTGATAAACATTACAATTCAGAAGATTCCTAACAAATGTCAGGAAATTCCTTACAATTTTATTTTACATCCACCAATAAGATATCTACGGCTTCTCTTGGACACACACTCTGGCAATTAAAACATTTTGAACAATCACTCATATCCGCACCATGAGAAAGATTGATATTCTCCGGACAAACCATTTCACATGCCTTGCAAGGCACACATTTTTCATTCGCCTTCACCTGCAGAAATGGATTAAACCGACTAAAGAATTTGATTAAAGTGCCCAAGGGGCATAAATCCTTACACCAAGAAACCGTGCTGAGTTTCTCAACCCCCACCAACACACCCATCCACCCAACTGCTGGCAAGATACTTCCCCCAGTTCCTGCTGCAATGGCACCTCGACAAACAACGCCCACCGGACAGATCGGGCAAAAAACTGGCGTATGGCAAACGTAAGATAAACCCACAACCCCACCAAATACCGCCCCCTGCAGCACCTTGCTTTGTTTCGAGGTTAACTTTTTGGATTTCGGATTATTCCCAAGTACAAATCGTGCCGGACAAACCCAAGAACAAAATGCTCTTCCAAAAATTGTAATGAGTATGATCCCAAATAAGCCGCCAATCAAAAATATAGGCAGCACTTTCCCAGCAGCAGAAATTACTTGAACAACACCTAAAGGACAATTTATTGAAAAAGATCCAATTTTGACCACACATGACGATCCAGTAAACCAATTGCTCGCAATCAGAAATAGCACCAATAAAGTAACCCCCCACCTTAATCTAGGCCACTTCTCATTTTCCTTCTTTCTACCGTTATTATTTCCTTTGCGTTCGATGATATTCGTCATTGGTTTACCATTTATTAGAAACGAGAACAACAGCCTTTCCCTTAGAACGGGGTTCATTTTGCTTTGCCGATTGTGGACAAACAGTTACGCATGCTCCACAACCATTGCAAATCTCGTTATCGACGTACGGTCTTAAATCCTCGTCAATCCAAATGGCCTCCCTAATTTCCAAACATTTCTCATAACACAACCTACATCCTGGCCAATTCCAAGCAATACAACGGTCTTGGTTGATTACCGCCAAACCAAGTTTTTCAGTTTCAGGATTATAGGGACTTAAAGCGTTGGTAGGGCAAACATCCACACAAAGGTTGCAAAAATCACAAAAACCATTACTCCCCCTAATGATCGGTTTGCCATTAATATCAATTTCAATTGCTTTTTGATCACATACTTGAGCGCATAATCCACACCTTGAACATAAGGTTCCAAACAAAAATTTGCTCTCTGCACCAGGTGGGTATACCCCCCCTTTACTATCCTTGTTTCCATAAAGATACCCAACAATGCCCATCCCTACGGCAGTAAAGGATAATCTTAGAAATTCTTGACGATTAATTTTCTTTTCTTTTGAATTCATTGTCTGCTTCAATGTTCTGGCCAAATAAATAGATTCTAGTTATCTACGATTATCTTCCCACGAACTTTGGAATGTAATGGGCTACACACTACGGTGCAAACAAAACTAAATTCACCCGCCTCTTCTGGAGTAAAATCTACATATGTCCATTTCCCGGGGTGAATGGGCTCACTATAGATCCCAAAATCTGGCAAATTGAACATATGTGTCGTGTCATCACTGGTCAAGCGAAAACAAGATTTTTCATTATTAGGAATATGCACGACATTAGGTGTCGGGTTCCCGTTTTCATAGGTGCGAAAATGGATCGTGATGCATTCTCTATCATTCTCAAGAGCATTTTCATATAAAAAGATGCCCGCCGTAGTGCCAACAATCGCAAGAATAAGTAAAACGTTCGCAAAAGTTTCTGTGAATTTCATATCTTTCTCCTAATCGCCAACTTGCACAAACCCACTATTTTCAAAATCGCCTCTAAATCGGGGCCACGCTGAATCAAATAATCCAGCATGATCCAACACTATTGCATAAATATAATTATCATCAGATCCGATATACAACACACCTTCCTCAGATATCTGAGGGGAAGAGGAAATATACTTATCTGTTTTATGTTTCCAAAGTAATTCGCCATCCGCAGAAAATGCATAAACACTCTGGTTATATGCACCCACATAAACTGTGCCATCTCCACCGATCGCCGGAGAAGAAATCACCCAATCTCGAGTATCAAATTCCCATGCAGATTCCCCATCAGAAGTTATGGCATAGAAATGATTATCCATCGATCCCACATAGATCTGCTCATCCACACCAATTGCAGGGGAAGAATAAACCTCTGCCCCTGTCTCAAATCGCCACTGCTCAGTGCCGTCAGGGTTGATTGCATACAAATAATAATCACTCGATCCCACATAGATCGTGCCGTCTGCCCCGATCGCAGGCGAAGAATATACCGCCCCATTGGCATCAAAGCGCCAAACAATCTCACCTTCAGGAGAAACAGCATATAATCCCTGATCTTCCGATCCTACATAGATCGTGCCGTCTTCCCCAATTGCCGGGCAAGATACAACGATTCCCCCCAGATCTGTTTTCCATTTCAATTCACCATCACTATCCAGAGCATACAAAAACTTATCATCTGAGCCAAAATAGATCGTGCCATCCTCTGCCAATGCGGGTGAGGTTTGAATTTTTCGATCTGCCTTGAAACTCCAGATTAATTCTCCATCCATTGTCAACGCATAGAGGTTTCCACTAAAATCTGGCACATAAAGAATCTCGTCATTTTCTATCGCCGCTGACCCATGCACCCAATTCTCCGCCTCGAATTCCCAAGCCAGATCTCCATCGGGTTTAATCGCATAAAATTTATTATCGTGTGATCCCACATAAACCATGCCATCCTTCCCTATTGCTGGGGAAGCAAATACAGCATTGCCCGTCTCAAAACGCCATAGGCGTCTCCCCTGGCTTCCACAACCTGTAAGCAGGGACACCCCAATGATTAGTAAGAGGAAATAAAAACCTTTATTACGCAAGGACAGCCTCCGGGCTTCCGTTAATCATTTTTTCTGAAATCAAACCGTTCTCCATCACTAAATGACGGTTACCAAACTTCGCCAATTCCGGGTTATGGGTCACCAATAAAACCGTCGTCCCCTTAGTTTTATTGATCTCTTTGAACAGCTCCATCATCTCCAATTCGGTTTCAATATCCAAATTCCCAGTTGGCTCATCTGCCAAGATCAGTTCTGGCTGATTAGCAAGTGCTCTAGCCAGAGATACTCGTGATTGTTGCCCCCCCGATAATTGGGCTGAATATCGACCATATTGTTTTTCCAGCCCCACCCAATCCAAAAGCTCTTTAGCACGCGCCTCTCCGACAGGCTGTTTTGTAAATACACCCGGCAGTTTCACGTTATCAAGTGCAGAAAGTGTGGGAATCAAACTTGAAAATTGAAAAACAAATCCGATCTTTTTTGCTCTGATCTCAGAGGTTTTTTCATCTTCCACATCCTGCAAATTCACCCCAAAAACTTCACAAATCCCCGCTGAAGAATTAGTCAATCCACCGATCAAACTCAGCATCGTTGTTTTCCCCGAACCAGATCGTCCGGTGATCACCACAAAATCTCCCTTCGATACTTCAAGGGAGACATTTTTAATTGCATATACCACCTCATCCCCTTGAGGATAAGATTTGCTAACATTATTTAGTTGGACAATGTTTTTTTTACTCATCTATATTTCATCCAAAAATTTCATTCACCCTGGCGCACTGCCTCATAGGGTTCCATCCGACTACTAGAAATCGCCGGTTGCAGGGATGCTAAAATGCCCGTAATTAAAGATAAGATCATAATGCCAACAGTTAATAGGATGATCTCCATTGGATTTGGAGAAAGAAACGGAATCCCCAACCGCTTGATGATCAATCTCGAAAAACTGATTAATACAATTCCAGAAGTTAATATTCCGATCAATCCGCCCAACCCAGTAAGCAAGGATGCCTCACTAAGCACCAATCGGAATACGAATTTTTCTGTCGCCCCCATTGCCCTTAGCAATCCCAGTTCTCGTTTGCGCTCATTTACGATTAAAGAAAAGATCAATCCGATCATAAATAATGACATTACCCAGATCACAATAGTGATCCCTAAGATCGTCCCAGTCACCCCTTTGATCTGATCCCCCACAGCTTGGTTCAGTTGTGAAGCCGTAAACACCTGCACACCCTGAACCTTAGATTCAATTTGCTCGGCAACATCCAATATATCCGAGTCCTTTTGGACACGGATCATCACCGAAGAAATTTCAGTGGGAGAGATTTCCAGCGTTTTTTCGGCTAAGGTCGCCGAATCTTCGATCATCACCCGTAAACCTTCCATAGGAACGTAGATCGTCCGATCAATACCCATGCCAGTTTTCTCTAATACACCGAGAATATTAAAGGTGGTCCCATAAAATACAACCGAATCACCCTGTCGCAACAGTATTCGATCCCCTGCAATCACATCGAAGGGACCAAATTCTTGGTTATTAATATTCGTCGCCAACCACGGAGAAATCGTGAAATCCGTATCTGGGTTATACCCAACCAAGAAAAATTCTCCGATACAACACGAAGCATTGGTCAAGGTTTGTACAAAGACCTGCTCAGACAGTTTTTCAATACTGGGCAGTTCCAAGATCTGCATCACTACATCACCCGACATCATAAAAGAAGTCGCCTCCCCAGTGATAAATGCTTCCTGAGCAGAAATTTCATGGCCTTCCGGTACAACAATAATGTCTGCTCCCAGCCTCGCCTGTCCAACCGTTAAACTATTTTGCACACCTCGAAGTAAGATCGTTGCAAAAAAAAGGGAACCAGAAGCGACCGCAACACATAACGCGATTACAACTGCGCGATATGGTTTACGGCGAATATTCTGTAAAACCAGGTGAGATATGCCAATTGAGTCCACGTTGTTCACCCAGCTAATTATTCTTGAGTACTAGTCTTCTCGGGTCTACTTCCAATTAATCCGAACAATAGGGTAATCCCACCCAAAAGTATCAAGGCAGGTTTAGTTCCTAAATTGCATGCCATATCTGGGCTCATGCATGTTGGAAGGAAATAGATTGGGGTTAAGATTACAATGATGCCCAAAACTAGTACCACAAGACTTAATTTCCGATACGTTTCCTTCTCCATCGAGAAAGCCAACAACAGCCCTACGACGGTAACCAGACAGCCCAATAATATCTCTGCCTGAGCGGTCCAATGACATCGCATCGGCACTGTCTTTCCAGACACCAATTCAAGCAACCCTTCACATACCGGCAATAGCCACGGAGTTGCAATAATCAGCAGCCCCACCAAGGCAACACCCCACCCCAATTTTTTTGTTTCATCTATTTTTTTCAACATAATTCACCTCTAAAGGACCAACCAGAAGAAAAATCCGGTGATCATAATAATATAAAAAAATACTGGTGCTAAACTCTTCAAAAGCATTTTTTTATTCGAGATATGGTGAATCCCAATTCGATAAACTACATAGATCGCCACCACCATACCAACCAACATGATCGGAATTTGGAAGAAAGGCACCAGGTGGGGAACATACATTACCCATTCCGCACTAGCTGTTCCAAACAGATCCCATCCCCAACCCATTGGGTCAGACAACAAGGGGATTGCATAAGAAATATCCACGAGGGCAAATGCCACCGTAAATGCGATCCACCCCGCCAATCCAAGAGGGATGATCGTATACCCATATTCAGTAAACAACTTTTGAACTGGGGGTAATCCCATATCCATCAAATGTACATTACTCTTATTTTTGGGGAACTTCGGACCCTTCACACCTTTTTTAAACAGAGCCAAGAAATTTTGCCAAACGATCGGCACAAAATTGAAAGCTTCCTTAGCTGGGGTCATCTTTCCTTCAGCCCAACCTTTACCCAACCAAACGGCCACATAAAACAGGCCCGGCAAGATCACCAGATTCGTCAAAATAAAGGCAACTGCATAAGCCAAATACAACGGCACCGTTGCAATATTCGCCATATCCTTCAATACGCCCCACGGACCTAAGAAAACGGCAATATAGATTAAAGCGCAGGCCAACATAATAAAGCCGTTATATACCTCATCCACACCCCGTCCACTATAGACAAATAGATCTCGTCCAAATGGGCGAATATTCAATGCGATATTATCTTCGGGGCAAGTCTTGAAACATTCCGTGCACATCCCGCAATATGAATTTCTTTCTAATCCACCTGGATAATTTAACCAGGGGCAGCCATAACCATCTTCACTACCCGTGATACAAGTCTTATCGGTGTGCTCAGCACAAACCTGAGGATCGATCGCTCGGATTTCTACCGGAGCAACCATCGAGTACATACCCGTGAAACCACTTACCGGGCAAATATAGCGGCAAAATACTCTTCGTCCATATTTTACGGAGGTAACTGCAGCACCTATAATGAAGAGACTGAGCACAATACCCGTAGCAATCGGTCTTGTTAGGATCAATCCGCTGAATAAACAAACAGACAAAAAGCCAATGTTTTGAGTCCAAAGATTCCGTAACCCTTTTGGCCAGCCCTTTCGAGCCTTCGAAACCGGAGATTCATGCCCTTTCTTTACCAAAGCTTTATGCTCTAGCCAATCTCCCGGAAGTGGTAAAGGGCACATGGAACAGAACAATCGCCCACCAATCGGAATAAAGAAGAATTTAAGCGCAGCCCACCACACGATCCATACAAAAATGATCGCAAAATTCGCATTCCCAATCGGCGAGCCAAAAAAGGCCGCCACTAAGATCACCACAAAGAAAAATGCATTCGGTAACATTAAAGCAAATTGGAACCAACGCTGCTTCAATAATGTTCTTACCCATTTAAATTTTGTCAGTTCAAACGACCAACTTGGAACCGGATCTTTCTCTTTATTATCCCCGTATCTCTGCACCCCAATAATCGCCATCCCCGCAACTACCAGGGTTAAACTCCAAGCAATTGAAAGTTTGTTATAAGGTTCAACTACAAATTCGCCAACCATGAAAGCATGGAAGGGACCACATACCACCGTACATCGAAAATGGAACTTCCCCCCCTCATTAGCCACAAAGGTCACCGATGATGGCACTTCTGCCCTTGGAGAGGCTTCCAGTTTAACGCCGTATTTTTCCAAAACAAGCCCATGGGTCACATCATCCGCAATCAGGGTTAATTTAATTGTTTCCCCTTTCTGAACAGTGATCAACCTGGGTGTATATTCAAAAGCACGAGCATGAATTACGATCTCTCGAACGCCATCGTTTCCAGCTTTTCCTGCACTAGGAAAGGCCAAAAGGCAAATTGTGAGTACCCCTAAAGATATTAAAACGAGAAGGACTCCTCGAAGTTTTTTCATTCAATCACCTCGTTGCTCAATTTTCAAATTTAAAATAAAAAATATAATTGCTAATTGTTTCCAGATGAACAGCTTCCGCAAGCGGTAGATGAACAACTTCCGCATCCTGAAGATCCCCCGATTATTTGTGGTTCTCCCCCACCTGATCTTGTAAATAATACAGGAATTGACATTAATCGAGTTGCCTGTTGTTTTTTGCACTCTGGGCACTCTGCCATCTCATCGCGCTCACTCACACTACGCATCAATTCAAAACGATATGAACAATCAGTGCATCTAAAACTATAAAAAGGCATAATCTCTCTTTTTGTTATATAATCTTTCAAGTTGGGTGGGAGGAACCTTTCGGTTCCCCCCATCCGACACCTAGGAAAAGAAGGTTAGACTAAAACATTAACCTTTTTTTGCTCTCATTGCAGGTAGAACTAAACCAATTGCCGCCAAGATCAAGCCGGGGACACCAAGCATGACCAAGAAATATGTAGCAGCACGAAATTCATGTTCTAACTGTGAAGCTGAATAATTCTGGACAGACCATAGGATCAACAAGACTCCCAAAATTGCCAGAACCCATTCGTACCATGTAAGCTTCCAGTTTTTTACAACATATGCGAAGCCAACAGCTACCAATGCGCCGAGGATCAACCAAAAAATTACTGACATGGGATTTTCTCCTTATCCTTAGGAATTGCCGCGAACTGATTGGTAAGTATCAATACCATAGTCCGGCAAGTTGAGTTTCCACCATTCTTCTGGGTCTTTTTGTGGTTTCCCAAATTCTGTATATGGTGTGTATAGAAGGTCATCAATTGAGACCAAAGTCTTGTCGAAACCAGGTACTGTAGCAGTCATGTAATTGCGGAACTTGCTCCAGCTGGCCAAGTTCTGGCTAGCGAAAGGACATACAGCAAAACAGATACCACAGTTGGTACCAACTTCGTACCAGTAGTTTCGGCATTTTACAGAGTCTTCAAAGAAGGCTTTGTGGCCAGGGTTATTCCATTCACCTTGGGTCTTCCAGGTGGGTTCAGTATCAAAGCTCAATGCTTTAGATGGGCAGTGATCTGCACATTTCAAGCAGCGCTTGCAGAATTCCAATAAACCAGCATCGATCGGTTTTGTCGGGGCAAGGGGCAAGTCTGTGATGATCTTAAAAACACGAACCATGGAACCATATTCTGGGGTCAACAAACGGTTGTAACGAGAGAGTTCGCCCAATCCAGCCATAACACCAAAGGCTGGGGCAATACCAGTAGCATTTGTGCTGGCCTCACCTAATCCCATATAGCCTAAACCACGCAGGAATTCCTGGGTGCGGTTTTGGATATTTCGGGCTCGGCGATAAGTCAAGGTGGTTGTTTGTGAACCAAGAATCGTTGGGGCCAGGTTCAAGGTTTCTTGAGACATTTGAACCGTATAGGTGATTACCCAGCGAGCTTTCTTAGGAATAACTCGGGTGTCATCTGTTTCAAGAGGTTCATCCACATCAAGAATCTGCATGTATTTTCCATCAGGGTCTTGAGAATAGATCAATTTTTCAGTGTGGGCATCTAATTCAACAACACCAACCGTAGCAGCACCAAAATGGCGCATGGCAGATTGCAAGATCTGTAAAGCTTCCTCTGGGGAACCAGAATATTTTGCAACACCAAGTTTTTCGGGAGTCTTAGCACTTTGTGGACCCAGGTAAGATTGAGACATATAGCCAGAACCAGATCCACTCTTGATAGCTACATCCTTAAGTGTATAACCTGGTTTATCTTCCTTAAGCCATTTATCTGTATTTTGGTTGCGAATCTCGGTCAATTTGTCGAGTCGGTCTTGACCCACATATTTCACGAAAGAACGTCGGCAAGTCCGTTCTCGCTCACTCATTCTTTCCATCAAATCCCAATCGATCTCGGTTGTGGGTTTGTCAACTTCCTTAATAAAGCTAGGTCGTTTCAGTCCCACACTTTTGTCGGAGGATTGCTCACCAAGTGCAACCATAGGGGCTAAACTTGCTGCGGCTCCGAGTTTGCCGAGGTCTTTTATAAACTCTCGTCGAGTTAAATTCTCAGGCATTTTTTATCTCCTTTCCTTATGTTTACTAAAAAAAACTTTGTTTAGGTAAAACGGTTTACAACTTATACAACCTCCTTTGCTATTTATTCAAAAATAAGGGTCATATCAATCCAAGGATGGATTGTGCATCCAACCCGATATTCTCCAGCTACATCGTAGCCATCCCATAATCTTCTTACTGTTTGTCCAGGAACAACGATAATTTCTCGCAATCCAATTTCTGGACCCACAAGGTTATGATCTTCATTTAATTCGACAGTGTCAGAGTTTGAGATTACAAACAATACCTTCTGTCCAACCGGAATTGTAAATGTGGCGGGAATGATCACATCTGCTGTGAAGTCCAGCTCAACCACTAATGCATCCTCTGCCCCAGCGGGAACAGGCTCATCCATCACAATTTCTTCACTGGCATTGTTTCCTGAATTACAACCAGTCAACGCCAATACAACAACTAACAAGATTACCAACAATAAACTTTGATTTTTCATATCTTCCACCTCCGTAGATTTATTCCTCTTTCTTTGTATCCACTGCATCTGCCACATCTGAGGCAGCGCGAGTAATATCTGATGTCAAATCACCCAGCACACCACGCACATTCTTAAAAACATCTGAGGCCTGCCTGGCCAATTTGGCCGTTTCTTTCGGTCCGACAGCTAAGATCGCAATAAGTAAGATCAAAAAGATTTCCCCGCCACCTAAGTTGAAAAATTTCATCTTTAGACCTCAATTCCTGCGGTTGCAAGTGCTTTTTTTCTCGCTCTTCCTGCAAACCACGCTAATATGATACCGAGTTCGTAAAGAACCAACAAAGGTGCCATTGTGATCAACATATTGAATGCATCCGGGGTAGGAGTAATAACCGCTGCCAATATGGCAAAAATCAACATCGCATACCTTCGGCTTTTTGCCAGAACCCTTGAAGTAACCACACCCAGGCGGGCCAATAAGGCCAACACCAATGGAGTTTCAAAAACCAAGCCAACACTAAACATCATTGCCACTACAAAAGATGTATAACTATCTATGGAATAGGTATGTTGAACCAATTCCGCATTGAATTTACTAAGATAACCAACCGCCAATGGCACCATCACCATTGCAGAAAATGCCACCCCTAAAGCAAAGAATACGCCAATGGCAAACACTGAAGCGATCATAATTCTGCGCTCAGATTTAGTCATTGCTGGGATGAAATATGCAAATAGCTGCAACACAATCCAGGGCATCGAAACGACAACACCAAGTATTAAAGCGACTCGAAAATACACAACAAAAGATTCCGTGGGGTGTAATGCAACCGGCTTTATCCCATCTAATGGTTGAATAATTAATCCAAGTGCATCATTCGTAAAAAAGACAGCGATCACAGTCCCAATAACCACACCAATCACAATACGTGTTAACGTTTTACGAAATTCCTCTAGATGCTTCCAGAAGGACATCATTCGTAATCGGCGTTTTTCTCTTGGATCCCTTTCGGTACTCTCTTCGGTCATAATAATTTTTTAGCTTTTGCTCTCAGTTTCTACTTCAACTTTTTCTTCGATTTCATCTGGTTTAATCCCAGATTTAAACTCTTTGATCGCGGTGCCTAATTCTCCGCCAAGCTTTCCAACACGCCCAGCACCAAATAATACGATCACGATCACTAAAATAATGATCAATTCTGTAGGTCCAAGTCCAAACATTTTAATCTCCTAGGTGTATATTTTTCTTTTCCCTAATTCTCTACATAGGGAATGTCTTCATGACACAAGGCACATGGGTTTCTATATGGGCCAAAATTCTTATGACAGGTTGTACAAAGCAAATCGCCGTAATGTCCATCGTGAGGGTTGGACTCAAATTTCTCGGTTAGAGCCACCCAGCCTTCCTCAGTTTCACCATGGCAAGCAATACATTTTTCTCTTGACGCCGGTGCGATCGGGGATTCTCCCTCATGGCAGTCCGTACAATCCAATCCATCCTCAATTGCTTCAAACTCTGAGTAATCAGCTTCATCATGGACCACATCCAGCATGTAGAAGCGTTCCTCTTCTGGCGTAGTTCTAGCATGCCATTCTTCGTCTAATTCAAAGCTGTTCGGGTAATGGGGTAAATTTAAGATCAAATTTCTGAGAAGATCAGGTGTCTTGAAAACTTCGAAATCGAGATAATCTTCTCCACCACCATGACAAAGGGCATTCGAACAGAAGGAAGTATCATTCCCGGTATCCCAATCCGTCACATCATGGCATGTACTACAAATCCCATATTCCTCGTCCAACTCTTCATCAAAAGCATATTGATGTAGCACTACCCAATTCGGACTATTATGTTTTGTGGGTTGGGTCGTTTCGTTGAATTCCAAAATTGCAATTTGCTCTTCCGGCCCAACTTGAACGGGCAAAGTATGGCAGGTATTACATTCTACAGAAATCGGAATTCCTGAGATTTCTAAATGTTTTCCATCATGGCAGCGGAAACAACCTGGCACTTCCTGATGCCCAATATTATCCGAATGCGTATCCCAATCAATTTTTTGTTCTGGGAACACATTATCGGTATAGATCTTATTGATCTCCTCAACAGCCTCAAAGATCAAGACTGAATTTTCTTCATAAAAATCGGGGTATATCTCTCTGTAATAAGATTCGAGTTTATCTATTGCCATTCCAGCCTGATCAAGCCCTTCATAATCACCTGTCAATGCCTCAACAGCTTTGAACTTGATCTCTGGGATAGATGTGGAAATTTGATCTCTGGCCATCGCACTATCCACAGCTTCATTAGGAGAGTTGACTGAGTGAGAAATTCGATTATGACAAGTCACACAATCCATTTCCATCAGATCTTCATCTTCAACATCATAGGGATCAAAATCTGAATTTACATCTACATACTCAGTCCAAATTCCTGCTTCTTCATCATAGCTTTTTGCATATGGAATTTCTTGTTCAGATTTATCCGTGGGGTAATAAAGCACAGTATTTTGAGCGTGCCAGTGAACGCCACCACCCAAACCTTCCTCAAAAGTTCCCCCACCAGTGTTCATACTTAAATAAGTGCTAAATTCTGAGTTTTCCTGATCAGGTACATAATGAATATACTCATGCAATGTGTCATTTGAATATTTATCAGAAGAGTGACACTGTTCACAGATCTCAGGGGCAGGTCGCAACGATTTCACATGCAGTGGATATTCATAAGTTGAAAAGATCATCGCGGTGACATGCTTAAAATCACCGATCTTTCGCGTGATCTGATTGCCAATAAAAGCCCGGCCAATATGACATTCAACACATTTAACTTGAGCATGAGGGGATTGTTGATAAGAGGAAACTTCAGAAGGATGAATATGGCAGGACGATCCACAAAAATCAGGGGAATTTGTGTACTCCCAGGTGTAGGTACCCGCCACTAACGCTGCCACAAAAAAGAGTACGATAACCAAATATGGCGCCAGCTTTTTCCATCGCGAGGCTTCCGGAGTAGGGGTGAAAAAACTCCCAATCTTTTTAAATAAAGCCATACGTTGACCATCCTCTTCAAAGAATTTTGCAATGAGTTTTAGGAGGTTGGCAAATTGCGCAAACTTCCTTATTAGATAGTAACAAAACGACTAATTTGCTTGTAGAAGGAAAAGCGAGGGGTTTTGTAGGGTTTTTCCTGACACTATAAAAGACGATTTTTTCGGACGAACCAGGTTACGATGCCGCCCAATAAAAGCGAAATAAATATCCCCCCATAAATAAACGAAGCGCGTGGTTCATATTCATATAAACTAGCGATCGTTGCCTGTAAAAATACGATTTCGAAGAATACCCACAATACCCAAATCACCCATTCATTCCATGGGCGTCGAGCCAGGGCATTTTTAGTTACCTTTGCTTTATTTCCTCGGGATTTCAATCTTCTACCACCCGCTCTGTATTGATTCCATATTCAGGAAGATCCAAATCCCACCATTCTTCGACACTTTTCATTGCGCCGTAGCTAAATGCATCATCTAAATTCCTAAAATACTTATTCAAAAACGGAAATTTAGAGACAAACCCTTGTGCCCAACTATGCATCCAAACCTTATTATCCTTTGAATAAGGGCAAACAGCGAAACAAATGCCGCAATTTGTCCCCGGTTTTTCTTTCCAATACGTTCTACACTTGATCGAATCTTCGAAAAAGGCTTTATGGCCAAAATTAGACCAGGGTCCCTCAACCTCCCAAGTTGGTTCATCTTCAATGCTCAATGCCGCCGGTGGGCAGGCCTCCGCACATTTTTTACAGGTTTTACAAAAATCCATAATCCCCGCATCAATTGGCTTATCAGGTTGTAAGGGCAGATCGGTGATCATTTTGAATACTCTCACCATAGGTCCGTACTCAGGAGTGATCATACGGTTCAACCGCGACATCTCTCCCAAACCCGCCATCACGCCTAAAGCCGGAGAAATTCCCAATCCATTTAAGGTCGCCTCCCCCAATCCTTGGTACCCCAAGCCATGCAAGAAATTTTGTGTCGCCGATTGTATATACGATCCCCGGTTATAAGATAAATTTGTGGTTTGCTGGGCGATCACCGTCGGCGAACGCTTCAGCGCTTCAAGAGACATTTGCACCGTATACACAATGATCCATTTAGCAGTATTTGGAATGACCCGCTTCTCACTATCCTCATATGCTTTCTCAACATCCTCAAAAATTATCGCTCGCCCGTCGGGATCATGAGAATAGATCAGTTTCTTGGTTTTTTCGTTTATTTCAACAATCCCCACCGTCCCAGCACCAAAATGACGCATAACCGACCGAAGCATTCTTGTCGCTTCCTTGGGAGTCCCCACCCATTTTTCTGTGCCTCGTTCTTCTGGGGTTGGAGCTGATTGCGCACCCAAAAAACTCCTCTTATTAGAAAGCCCAGAATGTGCGGAACCAAACGCATGATCTCTCAATGAATAACCAGGAATATTCTCTTGTATCCTTTGATATTCGTTATTTTCTTCAATAAGTTGTAACCGCCGATATTCGGTCTCACCCACATATTTTTCAAATCCCCCACCCTGAGCTGTCTTACTAAAATTAAATCGCTGTAACCGATCCCAATCTATCTCAATCGTGGGTTCGTCCACCTCTTTCACCCACCACGGGCGCTTATTCTTTCCAATCATTTTAGTTGTATTCGCCAATAACCTTCTTGTTTTCGCATCCCCATTAAGTCCAATAAATCCCGCGGCAACACCAGTTAGCCCCCCTGTCATCTGTTTTATAAAATCTCTTCGGTTAATCTTTTTGTTTTGTTCTGTCATAAACTCTTTTCCAAACAATCCTTCCGCACTTCGCCTTTATTCTGCTAATAACCCGGTCCGTAGAGCAAACTGAACCAATTCAGAGCGGTGTTCAAAACGCATCTTATCCATCACTCTCTGGCGGTAGGTTTCTATTGTTTTAGGACTCAAAGATAACTTCTCGCCAATTTCCCTGCTCGTAAAACCCATCGCCGTAAATTTTAATACCTCAGTTTCCCGATCAGAAAGATCTTTTAATAATTGAGAGTGATCTTTTTTCTCCAATAATTCTTCCACCAATGCCGTAGCCGCCACAGGATCAAGAAACCTCTCCCCTGCATGCACAACCCGTATCGCGCTCAGCAAACTTACATGGGCAGAAGATTTTGGCACATAACCATCACTACCAAGTTCTATCGCCTCCATCACCAATTCTCGATTGCTATGCATCGATAAAACCACGATCTTCACTGGAAACTTTTTCTCTAGGATCTGCTTGATTGCCTTTAATCCCCCACCACCAGGAAGACTCAGGTCCATCACCACAACATCTGGCTCCAACTCTTCAGTAAGCCGAATGGCTTCATCAACAGTCCCAGCTTCTCCAATGACTTCTAAGTCCTCTTCCCCAACCAAAAGTAATTTCAACCCCTCCCGTAAAACTTTATGGTCGTCTACCAACAATATTCTTATTTTTTTCATTTGGTTGTCTCTAATTCATATGGCAGGGTAACCCTAATGCTTGTTCCCTCATCAGGTTCAGAGTTAATATCCAGGCTTCCGCCTAATAATTGGGCTCTTTCTCTCATCCCCCGTAATCCGATATGGGCATAGCCTATTTCTTCAGATCTAGAGGACATATCAAACCCCATCCCATTATCCTCTATCGCCAAAAATAATTTCATATCCTTCTGCGTAAACTTAACTTTCACCTCAGTCGCATTCGAATGGCGCACAATATTTGTCATACTTTCTTGAGCAATTCGATAAAGACAGGTTTCAAACTCAAAGGGGATTCTTTTAATAGAAGTATCAAATTCACAGGCCACCGTGATTCCCGAAACTTCAAGCATTTCCTTTACCAAATTTCGAATTGCCGCTTCAATGCCAAGTTCCTCGAGCACCACCGACCGCAGCTCATACGCGATTCCTTGGATTTTTGTGATCGTTTCAGAAAAATGGGTGCAGAGTTCTGCCACTTCTTGCCCCAATTCTATCGAGTTGGTTCGTTTTTCCAATGCCTTTAACCGAATGAGCAAACTAGTCATATTTTGCCCAGCGTCATCATGTAATCGCATCGCCAGCCGAGAACGTTCATCCTCCTCAGCCCTCACCAAGGCTTCCAATAATGTTTTCCGCGTGGCTTCCTTCTCAGATAATTTTAATTGTAACCATGCATTTTCGACGATTTCTGAAACCTGCGCCCCAATCGTTTCCAGTAATGTGAGGTCATCTTTTGAAATCTCCACATCATCATCTAATAGTAAATTTATTAAACCTAATTTATTTTCCGACCCTACTAAATCTATTGAAATATGGCGGTGACAACCATCTAAACTGCCAATTTTTTCTACGCGATTACAATTTTTAATCTGCAAATTTAAGCGATCACCCTCGTCGCTTAATTCATCTCGGCATGTACAAAGATTTCCATTTTCCTGGTTCAACAAAGATATCTGAAGTTCTTCGGGGACACCCGACCAGGTTGCCAAGTGTAGGGCTTCTCTTTCTGCATCAAATAAATATATCCATCCAGACTGTAAATGGAATGTTTCTAAAATACTATTGAGAATTAAATATAAAATATCGTGAATTTCAATTTTTTGAGTAGCCGCATTTGCCACCCTGTTTAAAGCTCTCAAATTTCTATTCGTTTTCTTAAGGTCATCCTGGCTTTCAACCAGATGGTCGATCATCGCATTTACCGATTCACCCACCATCCCAATTTCATCACTGCTCCAAATTCTTGCCCGTGATTTTGTATTCCCTTCAGCCACATTCTTAGCCACATCGCTTAATTCTAAAAGGGGTTTTGTTAACATCAACATCAGCACCCCTGTTAACAATAAGGAGAACAATGCAGTTATCCCAGTGACCAATAATACGCTTCGGCTCCCAGATTCCATTGCGGCCTGCACCTGACCCGGTTCTACCTTCCAAGATAACCAATCAGATAATCCTGTTTGGATCCAGTAGTTTAGAACTACCCCCAAGATTAATACCGGTAATGCAATAATGCCCCCAATTTTTATACGAACAGGGACGGAAAAAAAGGCATCGACGAATTTTCGCCAAATACCTTCGCGATTAATTTGGGTAATTTTATTCAATACAATGCTCCTTATCCAACGATACACTGCATCAAACAAGTTATTCAGTGATATATGTCCTGCTAATAAGGGTTAATTTGTCCATATTTATTTTTCAGTGTTGGCATATACCTCAAAAATAAGATACCCTTACTTAATTAGGAAATTATTATCCATAACAAATTTATATAAATTGGTAATTTTTAGAGGTTTTGTATGAATGATAAACTTATTATTGCTTATCAAAAGGCATTAGAAGACCCCAGTTTACGAGAGGAATTTTACAGAACTTTATATCAAAGTAATTTTTATCTTCTCATATCCGCCGATCCCTCAGTATATGGAGAGATCAGTGGCGTATTACAAAATGAAGTAATGCCCGTAGTATATGTAGATCGCCCAGATGGCAAGATCAATATCCCCGCGTTTTCTTCAAAAAAATTATTACTAGAAGTTTCTGGTGAAAAGGATTTCATCAAGTTACCCGCAAAAACCGTTCTTGAGCTAACCAGAGGGGCACATATAATCCTAAATCCCAAAACAAAATTCACTAAAGAAATATTCCCTGGAGAAATCGAAGCCATAATTAGTGGAGAAATTTACAATAATATAGAAGAGACCAAGAATGAACAAGAGGAATTTTCTAAGATCTTATTATTCTCTCCAGGGCCGAATTGGGTGCCGGGTTTGCCTATTGAGGAACAAGAGGACTCGCTTGCACATTTTCAACACTTTGCGAAACTCAATCAGGATGGAAACCTTCTTCTTGGTGGTCCTCTATTTTCAAAAGAATATGGCAGCTTAATGTTGATTCCACCAGGACTAAGTTCATTAGATATAGAAGAATTTGCAGAGAAAGGCCCCTTGGTCATAAAGGGGATTCTCACCTACGCCATTCTTCCCTGGCAAATTGTGTTTGGCTCAAAAATGAAAGCATTTGAATAGTGGCTTCAATCATTGCACCAAAATATTCAAGTAATATCATCTTTAATAAAAAATAATCCGTTTAGCCAGATTGAATTATACTTATTCAAAATCAATTACCCGGAACCTGTGATTAAATGAAGAAAGATTTCTTTTCCCGCCTCGTTTATGCTCGAAAAAGCCCCCTATTTGGTAAATTTGCATACCTGATCCTCAAAACATTTGGGATCGAAATTCCCAGATCAGTAGAAATTGGGGAAAATTTCTACTTAGTCCACGGTGGTTTTGGCGTTGTGATCCATCCCAATACCATCATTGGTGACGATGTACGCATTTATCCCGGTGTCACTTTAGGAAGAGCAGATATTCATAAACTGATCGATCAATCCGATTTTAAAGGATTTACCATTGAAAAGGATGCCATTCTTTCGGCTGGTGCAAAGCTTCTTTGCAAATCTGGCACAATGACCATCGGAGCTGGTTCAGTAATTGGCGCAAATGCGGTCTTGCTTGAATCAACTGGTGAAAATGAAATTTGGGTGGGCATCCCTGCCAAAAAGAAAGGCATGCGAGAATAATTCTCCAACAAATATTCCCAAAAAAAAACCGAAAGAAAATTTTCTTTCGGTTTTTATATTTAAGGATATATTCTACAACTCAAAGGCCCATTCCCCAGACCGCATTACCGGCTCTGAATCTCCCGATGCTGTCAATCCGTCTACATCGACCTCGTCCGATCCGACCATAAAATCTACGTGCTTTTTACTGATATTGCCCCCCGCAGCTTCAAACTCCTCATCGGTCATATCTTTTCCACCCTTAATAATTTGCCGATAAGCAGAACCTAAGGCAAGATGGCAAGAAGCATTTTCATCATAAAGGGTGTTATAAAATAATTTCCCAGATTTTGAGATCGGCGAGCTATGCGGTACCAAGGCAATTTCTCCCAACCTTCGTGATCCCTCATCCGTATCCAAAATCTTCATCATCAGATCTTCGCCCACTTCTGCACTCGCTTCGGTCACCTTGCCATTTTCAAACCCTATTTTTAACTTATCAATCAAACTACCGCCAATAACCAATGGCTTAGTTGAGGAAACTGTACCATTCACATTATTCCGATCCGGACCACAAAACACCTCTTCAGTCGGAATATTAACCAAACTCAAGATATTGGTCGTGCTTTCCATTTCTGCACTCCCCCAAAAATGATTCTTGGGCATCCCCACCCTCAGATCAGTACCCGGCCCCGTAAATTTATAGGCCGCGTATTGCTTTTGATTTAGATATACACATCGGTTATTGAGGTTTTGCACATGGGCCTGCCATGCCCCCAAAGGATCATCCGCATTAATTCTTGCCAATTCAAACATCAGCTCCCACATCTTCCCCAATTGCTCTTCTTTTGGGGTTTCGGGGAATAACTTAGCAGCCCAATAAGGGGTTGCGGCCCCAATTGCCAATCGATTCGTTTCCGCCCCCATCACGATCTTTGTAACTTTACTTCGGTGTTGAGTATCGGTTTTTTGGTAAGTATTTACACTATTAGAATCAAATCCAAGCAATAGATCGGGGTCGTAATCCACCACAGTTAAAAGAGCGTCCTCAGCCTCACCATACTCATGTAAAGTGCCCCACATCCATTTATTTATTTCTTCAAAAGAATCCTTGGGCGCATTTTCAAACCGTGTTTTAATGATCGGCTCATCATAAAAAAGCACATCCACAAATTTAGCGCCCGCAAGGTAAGCCTGTCTTGCTAATGCTCTCGAAAATTCTATATTAGACGTCGTTACCCTTATCGCCACCCGTTGTCCCGGTTGCACATTCAAGCCCACCTTTATCCCAATTTCAGCGTACTTTTCCAGTTTTTCATAAAACTCTTTCGTTTTCATCTTGCTCTCCTCCTCATACGTTTTGTCTTATTTCATTATAGAGGAAAGATAAGCCATTGTCATTAATTGTCAATTTTCCACTCTATCCAATAGGGGGCAATAGTTGATAAAAAAATACCCTAGATTATTCTTTTAGGGCATTCATTTTTAACTTGTTCTAAGGGGATAGATCAGGGAGAGATTCATCTAACTGGTCTTTATTCGATTGATGGAGCCATAAATAACCGATTATTGAGATCACTCCCAGAATGATCGACACATACCAAACCCAGTTGGGATCATAATTATCCATGATGATTCCCGCCGCGAAGGGTCCAATTGCAAAAGGAACCGTCCAAGATAACCCAAAAGTAGCCATATACCTCCCCCGCATATCCTCTGGAGAAAATTTCGCCACCATTGCCTGAGCGATCGGAAAAACGATCATTTCCCCCACCGTCAAGATCGCCATTGCTAACGCAAATAACAGAAATCCTTCAACAAATCCGTACATCCCAAATCCCACCGTTAGGAATACGGCCCCTAGAGCCATCATCAGCATCGGGGGTTTATCCGATATTTTCCTCGTCACCCAAAATTGGAAAAATACCACCATCCCTGCATTCATACTCAAAATATAACCGTACTGCTTGATCGGCATCCCCATATGGTCTCTCATGAACACCGATAAAGATGAATTCATCTGAAGATACACAAGATTTACAATGATCGCCACTGCTAGGAAGATAACAAAAGGCTTGTCCTTCAACACCCGCCCATATCCACGGAAAGTATCCATTAAACTTTCTACTAGTTTTTCTTCTGTTGGTTCTGTTTCGCTTTCTGGTTTTGTTTCTGGCAATTTCACAAACACGATGATTGCCGTAATAATGCTCGTCACTGCATCGGTGACAAATAAAAGCAGATAAGAGCTTTCCGCCATAAACCCACCGATCAATGGCCCGAACATCACCGCCAAATTTGCCACCACCCGCCATATTGCGTACCCATCCGAGCGTTGATCTTCTGGCAAGAGATCTGCCACCATTGCTTGCTGCGCCGGGTTCGCAATATGCCCCAACAAACCAGATACTGCAGCAATGAAATAAAAAGCCTCTATCTCATTGACTAACCCCATCGCCACACTGCTTAAAGCGCTAGAAATCAGCCCAAAAATAATCATTGATTTGCGGCCAAATTTGTCTGTGAGTGCCCCACCCAATACTGATCCAAACTGGCCAGTAATTGCAAATATAGCAAATAATATCCCCACTTCGGTCATCCCCACATTGAATTTCAACGTAACATATAACGCAAAGAATGGGAATAATAATGCCCCACCCAGGCGATCAATAAATGTCGCCCCCATCAATACCCAAAAATTCCCCGGGTATTCTTTGAATGTTGTTTGAATATTTTTAAACATGAATATTCCTAATTAATCTGGAGGCTTAAACAATCTTGTATTGTAATCGAATATTTTTGGAAAAATAATAACTTCATTTCAGCTATAAAATAAAAATCTCCCGCAAAAATTATTTGGTTTTCGTTATTATACTGACGTATAATTACTTGATAAATATATACATTAATAGATTGAAAATCCTAGAGTGATGACAGAATTTACACGCAGAAAAAAAGAAAAAAAATGAATAAGAAAATTTCAATAGATCAAAAATGGTTCCCGCTATTCCTCTTAGGATTATTTATCATTTCCTTTGGGTTCTATTTAAATGCACAAGGTTTTTACTTTGACGATTGGACAAATTTGCATTATGCAATATCGGCAGAAAAAGCGGAACAAGTTTATCTTTTTTCCTTTCGTCCCCTCCATGTCTACATCGACATGATCACCGTTTCAATATTGGGGACCTCACCACTTACCTATCAGATTCTCTCGCTCATTGCAAGATTTTCAACTGTTTTTATTTTCTGGCAAGTTTTAAAAATTCTATGGCCAAATAGAAAAGAAGAGACAGCATGGATTGCGATCATCTTTATGGTTTACCCCATATTCATTCAACAACCCATATCCTTTGCTTACCGCAACCACTGGACCACATATTTATTCTTTATGCTCTCAATTTTCTTGATGCTCAAAGCCTATAAAGATAAATCCAGATTTTGGTTATATACAATTCTCAGCCTCCTCACCATGGGGACTCACCTCTTAATAATGGAATATTTCGCCATGGAGGAATTCCTTCGCCCTATTCTCCTGTGGATTTTGATCGGAAATATTCCCAAAAGTGCAAAAGAAAAAATCAACTTGGTACTGAAATATTCACTGCCCTACCTTATTGCCCTAGCTGCGTTTTTCTACTGGCGCATTTTTATCGTTTCGCCAGTCCATGAACCAAATCCGCTTTCTTTCCCTATAGATTTTAGAGAAAATCCCCTTCAGGCCCTCCTCAAGTACGGTCAAAACGCGATAAACGATTTGTTTCAAGTATTTTTTCATAGTTGGGGAGATACCATCGCTAAAGACACCTTTAATTATCAATCCCCCTTCAATATTTTTTCTTGGGCATTGGCCCTAATTATTGGTGTCACTCTATTTTTTATAATGCGAAAAATTAAATTCACACAATCTTCCGAAAAATCATCCAACTGGCATTTTCAGGCGATATTTCTGGGGTTGTTATCTATTATTCTAAGCTTTATCCCTACCTGGGCTGCAGGGAAAAATTTATCCGTCGGGAATTACTCTGATCGCTTTGGCCTCGCCCCGATGTTTGGGGCAAGCATAGTAGTTTTTGCAATTCTATCTTTACTAATTACAAATAAAACATATTTATATGCCATTATAAGTATCTTGGTGCTGCTTTCAATAAACACTCAATTACAGGTAAGCAACCAATATCGTTGGGAATGGGCATATCAAAGCCGAACCTTTTGGCAGTTATATTGGCGCGCCCCTCAAATCCAACCAAATACTGCCCTCATCACCGATGGCACAATTTCCAAAAACACAAATCGCTTCACAGCTTCCTTTGCATTAAATACCCTCTACGATAATCAAACCCCCTACCCAGATTTAGATTATTGGTTGTATGAAATTTATTATGATCGATTAAATGGTAACCTCCCAAGCATTCTTAAAGAAGATTATCAGTTCAAATATGAAAATTTTTTAATCAATTTTGAAAGTGATATTAATGGAGGCTTGCTTTTTAGAAGAGCAAAATTTCCAGAGTCCAACAAGAGATGTCTCTGGTTTTTAACTGAAAAAGATATCAATAATTTTGCTTTACCTGATGAAATGCGTCAGCTTTCAGTGATTTCAAATATTAATCGAATCCTTCCCGATGGAGATCCACCCTCACCCAGTATTTTCGGTCCCGAGCCCGACCCCACTTGGTGTACATACTACCAAAAATCTGACCTCGCCCGGCAATTCGAGGAATGGGATAAAGTAATCGATCTTTTCATAGAAGCCGAGGAAAACGGGTTTTATCCCCATAATGGTTATGAATATATTCCATTCATCCAGGCCTATGCTGCAGCCGATGATTGGGATACTGCCCTAAATTTAACAAATATCGCCTTCTCAGAAGCAGACGGGGAAGAATTAATGTTATGTGCCACCTGGCATGACTTCAAAGCAGAATACCAGGGAGAAAGATTCGAATCCGCCTACACTGAAGTGATTGAACAATTTTCCTGTATCCCCTAATATAAGAAAAGGAAATCTCCATGAATGACGACCAGAATAAAACAAACGATATCGAATCCGAAAAAGACGCTATTCAGCAAGAGAATAGCGATTCTGGGTTCTTAAATTCCTTATTTTCAAAAATAAAAAACTTCTTGTCTGGGAAGGATCCAATTTCCGACTCCTACCCCAAAGACCTCACCCCCGAAGATATCATCGCCCTCTTTGACCTTCAGCCCGAAGACATCCCCGCCATGATCGTAGAAGAATTCCCCGGCATCCCCCCCCATATCAAAGTCCTCAACGAGGTCCATTTGGACCATGCTTCCCCTGAGGATTATTTCAGCAGCAAGAAGGACGAACAAGATTCCCCAGATTCTGCCAAATAACCTCCCCTCTCAAAACATTTGAATTTGCGCTAAATCCTCTTTGACAGGCCGCGGCTCATAGCGCGGTACCCTGGTCCTAATCCCCACCTTTTCACATTCCTCATAAAATAAACTTTCCAATTCTTTATACCTCGGCGAGGGGGCAAAATAATCCTTCCCAAATTCCCACCGCTGGCCTGCCCCCCCCCCCAGATCGACGACCTCATCTGCCAAAAGATCGCCACCCTCCACCCCCACACCATCCTCCGCATCAAACTCACCGGCCCCGATGCTGAATCCTTAGCCCTCTCCCTTCCCGCCCAACACCTCCGCGCCCTCGCCCCAAGCACCATGAACATCTCTCTGGCCTACCAATGGAATCAAAAGAACTGATTCCTTGGAGAATGGGGAAGAATAGTCTCTATAAAACTCAACATGTCCCCATTCTCCCTAAGTAAGGCGTAGCCTTACGGCACTCCCCGCCCATCACCTCCGCACACTCGCCCCAAGCACCATGAACATCTCTCTGGCCTACCAATGGAATCAAAAAAACTGATTCCTTGGAGAATGGGGAAGAATAGTCTTTACAAAACTCAACATTTCCCCATTCTCCCTAAGTAAGGCGTAGCCTTACGGCACTCCCCGCCCACCACCTCCGCGCCCTCGCTCCCCCCACCATGAACATCTCCCTTACCTTCCCTTGGGCCAATCCCCGAGAATCCAGATCTGTAAGAAAGATTCCCAATTCAAAATCTGGCAACGTTTTAGAGTTATGTTTGAATCAAAATAATATTTCCCCCCATCTTAGTAACACCTGGCAACACCTAATTAATAACTCCCCCAGCAACTTATTTCAAATATTTCCAGAATTTCTCTTTCAATTATCTTTCTAAAAATCTTGGGAGGGGTTTGGGGACACTTGGAAACGATAAAACCGTTTCCTCGGAGAATGGGGAAATGAAAATTCTTTAAACTTCAACACTTCCCCATTCTCCCTGAGTAAATGCGCAGCATTTACGGCGGGGTGAGAGGGGACAGACGTCCCCTCCAAAAACAAACCCACCCTCTGAAAGAATTTCGCACAGCTTCGCAATCAACATTGCCATAATATATTTTTTTCCAAATTACAACCGCCTTAACCCAAATAAAACGCTCGATTTCTCGAGCGTTTTCTACTCTTCCCTCAATCCCCCTTATTAACCCAATACTTCCTCTTCCACCCATCCTCCGGCTCCTCAAACCTCGACCACTCACACCCCTGCGCAACTAAGAATTCATGCCGCGCATCATCCACATCATTATTCCCCGGGCAAAAAATCAACATCCCCCTCCTTTTGATCACCCGCATCGATTCCTCAAACTCACTTTCTGGATGATCCCCAAACACATGCCCCCCCATAACCACATCTGCAAACTCATTTGGGAACGGAATATCTTCGATCAGACCATCTGCCACAAATACATTCGAAAAACCAAGCTTTTTCGCCTTAGTTTTGATGTACCGCCGCAAATTCTCAACAGGTTCAACCGCATAAACAGTTTCCGCCTTTTCCGCAGCAATAAATGCCAACCGCCCCGTCCCTGCCCCAATATCCAACACGATTTTGTCGCTAAAATCGACCCTCCCCGAAAGTTCAGCCGAATCCCAGTTTAAAAATGCCTGCTTATCATAGATCCCCGGATCAACCGCATAGGTCAGCAGATCATTCATCGACTGCATCACCTTGATCTCTGCCTCCCGGATCATTTCTTCATCAGTACCAATTGCACCATTCTCAGCAAAGACTTTATCCACCCAATCATTGACCTCTGAGCATTTATGCCTAAAATACCATGCCACAGATTCGTTCGCCCTTAACGCAATCGCCAGCTCAGCTTCAGGCAACCACCCCGGGAACCAACTGATTTGCTCCCGTTCAAGCAACAACAAATTCTTAAAAGATATTTCTTTTACATTGATCCAGCAATACGACATACTTTTAACTCTTTTTATATACCATTATTAAAGTTTCCTCTCCCTCTCATATTTGAAAATAATTGAGGTTATTTGTTACTTTTGCTAACTCTAATATATTTTTTCCAACCGCCATCTCGCAACGAGGTTATTAGATTTGAAATAATATTGAGCAACAGTACAGAAGGAACGGCAACAACCATTAATGCTGAAACGATAAAAATTGTTCGTTCAAATGGATCCATTCCAGTAATATTTGATTCATTCTCAATATAAAAGATTACACATAATAAAACGCTAGGAATAAAACTCACGAAAAATTTTCCCATCCCCGTAATACCCCTCAATAAAATCCTGAAAATATTTCTATTTCTAGAAAAAGACCATTGAAATACAAGGTATTTATCAACATTTTCTTCGTCGGTTATTTTTTGGATTCGAGGTATCAATTTATTTCTCAAATAATTCCCAATATCATGAATTTTTACCTCTGTCTCAACCAATCCCCAGCTAATTGATGAGAGTAACATCGAAGCAATTAACAGGAGATATGTTTCAGTTGAAAAAATTGAATAAACAGTAAGCAACCCTCCTAATATTAAGACTCCGTAATTTACCAGGCGATTTTCTACATCAATTAGTAGTTCAGTTTCTCTCCGCATAGAGTTATATTCTGCCACATGAATGTCAACAACCAATTCCCTCTTCCCCATTTTTTCTAAGTTATCATGTTTTCTTTCTTTTATTAATTTAGATTGCTTGAAAACTTTTTCATCCACCTTGGTTGGTGATTTTGATGATTTGCTAATATTTTTATAGAATAAGAAACCGGAAACAAATCCAAAAAATATTCCCAATAAATTTTTTAATTGGTTTTTCGACACAATATTTTCCATCTAATAATCTCCCAAATATATATTGATCTGCCCAATAAAACATAATATGCTAAAACTTATTTTTATTCCTAAACCAAATTTTTACATCCTCCATTAGCATAAATGCTTTTTCATCCCTTGCCTTAATGTTTTTAATCCCCGGTATTTTATCTGTTGCTTCAAAGTTTTGAAACGCTAATGCAATATCATAAAGGTCGGTTCCTATTGTCAAGAATAACAAATCTTTATCCAAATAATTTTTTTCGATCAAGGTTTGAGCAAGAACCAATCTTGCAATTATGTGTGTGACATCCCCTGAAAAAAAACTAGCTGCCTCAGCCGTGTCAGCTTTCCAAGCCACTTTAATTCTTTCCCCAAAGGCAAAAAAATCACTGTTAAAAATTGTTTCCATGGATAAAATATATCCCCGGATTTTTGTTTCAGTTTGGCTTTGAAGGTAACCTTCTATTTGAAAAAATATTGCTAGCAACCCAATTACCACTGCTATCGCTTCAACAGCCTGCCAAAATACACCATTATCGGAAATTGGCCAGAAAATTATAGACAATACTGTAGATATTAAAAATACCCCAATCACTGGTAGTTTTCTTTTCGTAATTTTCATTATACTTTCCTAAGCAAATAGTTATTTCGACAATATTTTTTGTTATTCAACTTTTCTTTTTCATTTTAAATATGGTTTTACAATAGCTTCTAAACCCTGGATAATTGATTCAATATCTTTAGAAAAATCATCATCAGAATGGCCAAAAATAATCCTTTCGTACTTCTCGATATTATCAGGGTTTAGTGGCGAATTTTCTATTTGAGCCCGGGTATATATATCAAGAGTTATCTTTAAAGTTTTAATTTTTTCATCTAATTTGAATAAATGCTCATCAATTTCTAATCCCCATATCGCCCTAGATTCTAATCTTAGTATATGCAAATTATTATGATTTTCATTCAAACCTTTCATCCTAATAAAATAAACAGATCTTAGGATTTTTCCATCATATCCTGGGTCTTCTTTTTCTAAATCCAATTTTAATTTCTCATACGCATTTGCTCTTTCTCCCCCTGACATATAAAAACTTCGTACAAATAATAGTGATTCTTTTATTTTGTATATTTCAACCAACAGTTTTTTGGCTAAATCGTATTCTGTTCTTCCTTTTAATTGTATTTTCCATGTGCGCAGTCCTAATATTGCGACAATTCCTGCAGTAATGGTAGCAAAAATTGTCGATAAATCTTTTACGAATTGCATTGTGAGAAGCCAATCTCTTGATACCCACCATATGATTACTTTATCCATTTTTTCCTCCACATATCCCATTATACGAAATCCCCGTTATTCCTCATATAGGCAAATGTACTGTTTTCGTCCAAGAAAAAATTCATCCAATCTTATTAATAGAAGAAATCCCCCAATTAAAAACTCCTCCAGCAATTTATTTCAATGTACTTCAATAACATCCCTCCCTTTATCTTCCTAAAAATCTTGCCAGGGGTTTGGGGCATGTGATAACGATAAAACCGTTATCTTGGAGAATGGGGAAATGTAGCTTTATAAAAATTCAATTATTCCCCATTCTCCCTTAGTAAATGCGCAGCATTTACGGCGCCCCCTCCAAATAACAAACCTACCCTCAGCGAGATTTTTGCACAGCTTTGAAATCATCCCCGATGCAAATTTATTCTCCACCCAAATATCTCCATTTCCCCCAACCGGAGAGAACGGGGAACTCTTTCTCATAAACAATCTCCTCCTTCCCCGTTCTCTAAGCAAATAGTTCCACCATTTGCACCCTTGCACTATTAGAACATATGTGCTATAATTTACTTATTCGGGGACACCAACCACCAACGGGGAAACAAAATCATGCTTCAGACAACTATCAAAACCAACTCATTCCAAAACCAACTCAATCATTTAACATACAAAATTCACCACTTCTTCACCACCCTATTTACTCTTTTTTTATCCAAACCACTACATCACTTTCAACCAACATTTGATATAATCCATCGTGCGAAACATCACAACTCTAACAAACAGAGGAAAAATATTCCAATGGATTTTAAACTAACCGAAGAACACAAAATGGCCCAACAAATGGTCAGAGACTTCTGCGCAAAAGAAGTCATCCCCACCATCGCCGACTGGGACCGCAAGCAAGAAATGGATCCCGCCATTCTCCCAAGAATGGCCGAACTCGGCATCATGGGCATCAACCTGCCCGTCAAATATGGCGGTCAAGGCTTCGACTACATCACCCTCGGGCTCGTCTGCGAAGAACTCGAATACGCCGACACCACCCTAAGGGTCGTCATGTCCGTCCATATGGGCCTTTGCGCCATGTCCATCCTCCAATGGGGTACCGAAGAACAAAAAATGCGCTTCCTCCCCAAACTTGCCTCCGGTGAACACTACGGCAGCTTTGGCCTCACCGAACCCGGTGCAGGCTCAGACGTAGCCGGCATGGCCTCCACTGCCGTCAAAGATGGCGATGATTACATCCTCAATGGCGAAAAAATGTGGATCTCCCTTGCCACCAAAGCACACGTCTGCCTCATTGTCGCCCGCACTGATTCTACTGCCGATAAACCCACCAGCGGTCTCACCGCCTTTGTCGTAGAACTCGACAGCGAAGGCATCACCACTGGCGACCTCCACGGCAAACTCGGTGTCCGCGCCGGTTCCACCGGCTGGATCGCCATGAACGATGTCCGTGTGCCTGCCTCCCATCGCTTAGGCGAAGAAGGCGAAGGCTTCAAGATCGCCATGGGCTCTCTTGACAATGGTCGCTATACCGTCGGTGCAGGCGCCACAGGCCTCATCCGTGCCAGCATGGACGCCTCGGTCAAATACGCCCACGAGCGCGAAACCTTTGGCAAACCCATCGGCAGCTACCAACTCATCAAACAAAAGATCGGCCGCATGCGCCGAGACTATGAAATGGCCCGTCTGCTCTGTCTACGTGCCGGCTGGATGAAAAATGAAGGCCTCCGCAACACCCGCGAAACCTCTCAAGCCAAATGGTTCGCCACCGATGCCTCCTTCGATGCCGCCAATGAAGCCGTGCAGGTGCACGGTGCCTATGGCTTCTCCGACGAATATCCCGTAGAACGCTTCCTCCGCAATTCCAAAGGAGCGGTGATCTACGAAGGTACCAGCGAAATTCACACCCTCATGCAAGCCGACTACGAACTCGGCTACCGCAAAGACAAACCACTGCGCTGCGAACTCCCCGCCTTCAACGCCGAGGAATGGCAGGCAGAAAAATAAGACCGAAACTGGGATCAGGATGAAATTTTTATCCTGATCCGTCATTATAAGGAGGAAGAGTTGAAGATTATTGTATTTGTCAAACAAGTCCCCGATTCAGCCGCATCCGTTGCAGTTGAAGATGGCAAAGTCACCTGGGGGGACGCCCCACTGGTGATCAACCCCTGGGACGAATATGCCGTAGAGGCAGCACTCGCACTCACTGAAGCACATGGCGGGGATGTAGTAGCCATCAGTATGGGTAGCGAAGATGCCAAAGAAGCCCTCAAACATTCATTAGCCATGGGTTGTGCAGAAGCGATCCTGATCAACGATCCTGCATTTGCCGGTGCCGATTCAGCCGCCGCTGCCCGAATCTTGGCTGCTGCTGCCCAAAAAGTTGGCGACGCAGATCTGGTCATCTTCGGCAAGCAAGCCATCGACTCAGACACCGGTGTTTCCGCCGCCATGACTGCCCGAGTTTTGGGCTGGCCGGCCATCACCCTTGTCGCCGCCATTGATGCCCTAGACGCAGATGCCAAAACCATCCAAGCCCAACGCGCCATGGAAGAAGGCCGACAAGTAGTTTCTAGTAAATTACCCGCCGTCCTCAGCATCGTCAAAGACTACGGCGAACCCCGCTATCCCTCCTTCATGGGTATCCGCAAAGCCTCCAAGGCCGAGATCCCCATGTGGTCCGCCGCCGATCTAGGCATCACTGCCCCCGAAGCCGTGGTCTCCTGGCCCGAAATCATGAGCCCCCCTGCTCGTGAGATCGCCAATGAGATCATCGAAGGCGGCAGCCCCGAAGAAATCGCCGCAACCCTCGCCGACAAGATCATGGCAGAGAAGGTGCTCTAATGACGAATAAAGTATGGGTATACGTAGATCAATTCAAAGGTGAAGCACTGCCCGCATCTTGGGAAGCTGTCACCGCTGGCCGAGACCTCGCCGATAAAATGGGCACCGGTCTCACCGCCATCGTTATTGGTTCTGGTGTCGAAGCCATCGCCAACACCGCTATTCAATACGGTGCAGACGAAGTACTGCTTGCCGATGATGCTTCATTAGAAGATTACCGCGCCAACCCCTATACCGCGGTCTTCGCCAAAGCCGCTGCCGATGCTGCCCCCGATGTCGTACTTTTCCCCACCACATCTCGTGGTCGTGAAGTAGCTGCAATGGCTGCCATCGACCTCAACACCGGGGTCTTGGTAGATGTGACCGCCATGGAAACGGAAGGTGACGCAATTTTGGCAACCCGCCCGGTGTATGCGGGCAAATTATTATGCAAAGTAAAATGTGCCACTCGGCCGCAGTTGGTCACCCTGCGCGTACGATCCTTCGGTAAACCCGAATTGGACGAAAGCCGAACCGGTACCACCACAGCCATCGACGCTGTGATGGCCGAAGATGAGATCGCCACCAAAGTCCTCGATTATGTCGATGCAGGTGGTGGAGTAAGCCTTAGCGATGCCAATGTGATCGTTTCGGGTGGTCGTGGTGTATCAAGCAACCCCGCCGAAGCTCCTGCCGACCTGAGCGCCGAAGACCAAGAGATCTGGAAAGCCCACGAAGGCTTCCGACTGATTGGTGAATTGGCCACAGTATTAGGTGGTGCAGTCGGTGCAAGCCGCGCCGCGGTGGATGCCAAATACATCCCCTATGCCCACCAAGTAGGCCAGACCGGCAAGGTGGTTTCCCCCGATTTGTATATCGCCTCCGGAATTTCTGGCGCAATCCAACATTTAGCCGGGATGCGCTCGAGCAAGGTGATCGTAGCGATCAATAAAGATGCCGATGCCCCAATTTTCAAGTTGGCACGTTATGGCGTGGTCGGCGATCTCTATGACATCGTCCCCGCATTAACGGTGGCCTTGAAGGAAAGATTGGGAAAATAGACAAAACAAAAGCAAGATTCCTGCTTGCGCAGGAATGACAAGTAAAAAAAAAAAGAGACGAGCAGTTGCTCGTCTCTTTTTTCGTATTAATGTCCTGCAAAAGATTATTTTTTATCCAAAAATTTGATTCCCATTCGGGCGAGTGTTTTGCCTTTTGTAAATTGGTAAAGAAATGTCCCAGCAACATGCATGAGGAAAAGCAGAACCAAACCTGTTGAAAGCAACTCGTGGAAATCCTCAAATTGGTCTGTTTGCCATAAAAATATACCTGATGCAGCCACCAGGAAAGCAATGAGCATTATGAGTATATGATTCCAATGGATGGCGATTTTTCGCCATTTGGGTAAGTCTGGCAAAGGGTCTAATTTTTTATCTACAAAAAACCATATAATTTGTGCGAGTGTAAATACAAGGGTGGCGATACCTAACATCATATGGCCCCAATAAAAAAGGATGCTATCGTCATCAATATTTGATGAAAACCAGACAAGGATGATTAAGAGCGCATTGACCCAATGGAGAAAACGAGGAATTGATCCATAGGTATTTGCTGAATTTTTCATATTATGTCCCTTTTTGTTCTGAACTGCTCACCTTTGCGATTGGTTATTCTTCATATCCTTCTCTTCCCAAAAACAAGTAGTCGGGCATATCTCCGACAAAATAAGGGAGGTCGGGGTGCCCGAGTTGTTGGCGGACGGCGTGCGCTTCTCCGGTGTGGAAGAAGTAATGGAATGTGGCGCGAAGGATTCTTGTACCAATATTCTCTGGTGACTTGATTGTTTTTTGAGCCAGCATTTCAGCGGTTACTGTGCCAAAGGCAATATGTTCATAGCCTTTTATATCTTGTTCAAGAAAGGTGCTCAACTGATCCTCTGTTACAGTGTCTAAGAATTCGTCGGCTGTTTTAGTGATGTCTTCCCACAACTCCCACATTTCATTCAAAGGTGGAGTCGTACCAGGTTTACCGAAGCCAACCAATTCGATCAGATCAGGATAGAGGATTTTCCCTTGGGGGTAATATACAAAATAGAATTGTTCCTGAGAGGCCATATGACCAATCATCCAACTAATGGCATTCATGGGCAGTAATCGCTTGCGGGCATCTTCATCACTTACACCTTCTAAACAACGTTTGAATTCACTTCGTGCAAAACGAAGTTGTGCAACATAGGGGTTGACCATACTTTCTCCTTCCTTGTTCGGTTAAAATGCGATCTGTGATTATATAATAATTATTATAAACGTTATCCAATTTCCCTTTTTTAAAAAACTAGCTACTTCCTATCTTCAAAATAATTTTTCATGGGCTGAAAATAACTTTCATCCCAACCTGATTGATATTGACCGCCATGGGGAGGCAAATTGCTATGGATTATAGTAATTTTTGTGCCATTCTCAACCTGAAGCAGCGTGATCTCGAGGTGGGAATCTTCTTCTGATTCCGTAAAATCGACTGTGCGCCAGGACTGCACGATCTTTTCATTTGGAATCAATTCAAGGTTCACTCCCTCGATATACCCATCCCAAGCCTGAAAATCTTCCCCGACGATTGCATTTACGTTTGCAGTACCCCCGGTCATCTCTGCGTGTTTTTGTGAGTCTAACCATGCAGCGTAGATATTTTCTGGGGTAGCGGGAATGAAAGTGGAAACTTTAAATTCTAAAGTCATGGTCGGCTCCGAAATAGATCAATACTTGAAAAATTGTAGGTATTTATGGGATTATACAATATAGCTATCCCCCAATTTCTCGTTGATAATGCCGGTACCCATGAAATTGATTTATGCCACCTTGCTAACTGCATGACGAAGACCTTCGGGCTATAATAGTTTTATGCAAGAGCGAAATTCAAATACAGACTATTTCTTTTGGCTGCCATTGGTTGGGGGACTGGTACTATTTTTCTTGGCAGCCCTTAATACTCCTCCCTCTCCTCCCATATTAGCCACATCCACAGAATCACCGGTTGACCTTCCCTCTACTGGAGAGATGTTGGCAGACGGCGGGCTTGACCAAACTATAGACTTCTGGGAGGGGATCATTGAGGTGGAACCCGAGAATGGGGAGGCTTATTATCAATTAGGTCTCCTTTTCGCAATCACCGACCCAAAAAGTGCAGGAAGTTATTTAAATAATGCTGCGGAACTTGATAATCAATACGAAGATAAATCAGCGCAAATAATTCGGGTTTTGCGACTGGTGGAATTTTCGGAGCGTGAGGAGTACCAGTTGATCCAGGTGGGGCAAGTGCTAGGAAGTGTGGAAGAATGGGCGTTGGCTAGGGAGGCTTTTTCGAGGGCAACAACGATCAATCCGAATTATGGTGAAGCCTGGGCTTTCCTTGGGGAGGCAGAAACTCAATTGAATGAGGATCCAAGCGATTCTTTTGAAACAGCATTAAGTATTGATCCAAAATCATTTTCAGTAAATTTCTTTTTAGGTTTATTTTGGCTGAGAAATGACGATCCGGCTAAAGCCCTAGAATTTTTTGCCACTGCTGACGAGATCGATCCTGAAAACAAAATCGTATTAACGAATATTGCTTATGGTCTATTTGCCATTGGGCAGACAAACGATGCGATTGCACAATTCCAGAATATTGTTGAATTAGACCGAAATGATATATTTTCGTGGCTCACTCTGGCGGAATTTTCGATTCAGAATGAAATTCAGGTAGAGATTATTGGGATTGAGGCTGCCAGAAAAGCACTCCTCATAGATAAAAATAATATTAAGGCGAATGCCTTATTGGGCCGAGCCTACACATTGTTAGGGGATCGGGTATTGAGCCGCAGGTTCTTGCAAAAAGCGGTGGAGCTGAATGGAAACGATGCGATGACTCATTATTACCTGGCCCTACATTTCCTATCATTGGAACAGAATTCTGAAAAAGCAATGGCGTATTTGGAAAAAACAATCGAGCTTGGTAAGAATCAGATTTGGGCATTGCAAGCTTCTGAAATCTTAAAACAGTTTACACCCTAGGAGTTTAGATATGTTAAAATATATTCTTTTTAAGACCAAGGGAGTCTTTATGAATTCAAAAATAAAAATATTCTTCACTCTTTTCATGTTGATCTTTACAGTATTGGCTTGCAGCTTACCCGAAGGTATTGCAGTTAAGGACGCTCTCCCTTATGAGGATGATTTTTCGTCCTCGTCCAGTGGTTGGGACCGAATGACTGAAGAAGATTTCTCGACGGATTATTTCGATGGTTATTACGTAATCTCGATCGAATCTCAGGATTATATGGCTTGGGCAAATCCTGGAAAGAATTTTTCCGATATCCATATCGAAGTAGATGCGACCTATATCGGTGGGGGATTAGATAATCATTTCGGGGTGATTTGCCGAGCAGTGGATGTGGATAATTTTTACGTAATGATGATCAGCAGTGATGGGTTTTATGCAATTACCAAAAGAGTCGAGGCAGATTCATTGAGCATCATCGGCTCTGAAATATTTGAATTTAGTGATGTGATCCTGCAAGGGGTTGCCACAAACCATATTGAAGTGGATTGTATTGGAGATACGCTAAGCCTGACGGTAAATGGCACGTTATTAGCTGAGGTGCAAGATACGTCATTTGCCATGGGGGATGTGGGATTGTTGGCGGGCACATTTGATGTAGAGGATACAAAAATCGCGTTTGATAATTTCAAGGTAAGCCTGCCCTAATCAACAAAAATGAATGTATTTTTAGACACGGTTGGATGCCGATTAAACCAGAGTGAGATCGAGACCTATGCGCGCCAGTTTAGGACTGCGGGTCATCGGTTGGTTGGAAAAATGGAAGAGGCTGACATGATGGTATTGAATACCTGTTCGGTTACGGCAGCGGCAGCCTCAGACTCACGGCAGAAAATGCGACAAGCCCATAAACAAGGTATCGAAGAGATCGTAGTGACAGGGTGTCTATCTACACTGCAACCTGAAGAGATTATGGGGATGCCAGGGGTGGTAAAGATAGTGTCTAATCAGGTAAAGGATGATCTCGTTCCTGATCTGTTACAAATCGATTTTAACGAATTTGACTTGGAACCGATTTCCCGAGAGCGTATCCCAGGTTCGCGGGTGCGGACAAGAGCGTTTATCAAAGTGCAGGATGGCTGTGAGAATAAATGCACATTTTGCATCACAACGGTGGCGAGGGGAGAGGGACGAAGCCGGAGTATTGAAGCTATTGTGTCCGATATACGGTCGGCAACGAAGGCGAATGCTCAAGAGGTTGTGCTCACCGGCGTTCATTTGGGGTCTTGGGGGTATGATCTCGAAGAGTCCCAACATTTGCGAAACTTGATACAAAAAATACTTGAAGTCACGGATGTACCACGATTGCGAATATCATCTCTTGAGCCATGGGATTTGAACGAAGAATTTTTCGACCTGTGGCAGGACCGGCGTCTGTGTAGACATTTGCATTTACCCTTGCAGTCTGGTTCGGCAAGCACATTGCGGAGAATGGCACGCAAAGTAACACCAGATAGCTTTGAGAATTTGGTGACGGCGGCAAGAAATAGAATTTCTGATGTGGCGATCACAACCGATATTATCGCTGGATTTCCGGGTGAAACCGAGGCGGAATTTGCCGAAACGGTGGCATTCGTGGAGAAGATGGATTTTGCAGGCGCACATGTTTTCACCTATTCTGAACGAGAGGGGACGGCGGCAGCGACGATGCCAGATCAGGTGCATAACTTTACTCGGAAAGAGCGAAATCAACGACTTCGGGAAATTACTGATCGGTCTGCAGAATCATTTCGGAATAGATTTATTGGGCAAGAAGTGAATGTGTTATGGGAAAGTGTAAAAGCAGGGGATAAGGGGCAGTGGCGGATCAATGGGCTGACCGATAATTATTTGCGGGTGCAGGCAGAGGTATCTCAACCGATTCAGAACCAAATCACCCAGACAAAATTGATTGAATTGAAAGGGGGCGGATTACATGGAAAGGTGTTATCGCTGCCGGATAGTATATTAGTTGGGTAAGAAACCAAATCATTAATAGATTCTAATAACCAATAGGAAATTAATCTCCCTTGTTCAACCGAAGATATTTTTGTATACTAATAATATTACAAGAATAGTCCGAATAAACTATGCCAGAAATTAAATTTACAAATCATCTCAAACGATTCTTCCCTGCTTTGACCAATGGCCCTATCTCAGGACACACGATTGCCGAGGTGGTGGCGGCTTTGGATGTGGCGTATCCTGGTCTTTCAGCGTATATCGTGGATGAGCATGGGAAACTTCGACAACATGTGAATATCTTTGTGGGGGAGGATATGATCGAAGATCGTGAGGGCTTGAGTGACAAAGTAAATGAAGATGAACGCATGTATATTTTCCAAGCCCTCTCGGGTGGATAAATCAAAAGGAAACTCATGGAAACTAAAAATCTTTCTGTAGTTTTAGCTACCCGCAAGGGTGTGCTCATTTTGGAAAAACAATCTAGCAGATGGGAAATAATAAATCATAGTTTTCCAGGAATTCCGATATCTTATGCATTTCGCCATCCATATTCGGGCGTGTTATGGGCTGCATTGGATAGCGATCATTGGGGGGCAAAACTGCAGCGGTCGGATGATGATGGAAAATCTTGGCAGGATGTGGAAATGCCAAAGTATCCTGAAGGTGCAATGACCAATGCTGATACGCCAGCAATTCTAAGTTATATCTGGACGATCTCGGAAGGACATGCAGAACGCCCCGCGGATATATTCCTGGGGACAGAGCCTGGTGGACTTTTTTATAGTAAGGATGGGGGCAAAAGCTTTGCTTTAGTGAAAAGTTTATGGGATGACCCCGGTAGATCTCAATGGTTTGGGGCTGGGAGAGACCATCCGGGACTTCATTCGGTGGTGGTAGATCCTCGAGATGCCAACCATATCTATATTGGGATCAGTGTGGGGGGTGTATATGAAAGCAAAGATGGAGGGGAAAGTTGGGTGCCTAAAAACAAAGGATTAATCGCTGAATACCTCCCCAACCAGAATGCGGAAGTGGGGCATGATCCTCATTTGTTGGTGATGAGTCCCTCAAACCCGGATGTGCTGTGGCAGCAAAACCACTGCGGTATTTTTGTGAGTAGGGATGGTTCAGAGAATTGGGAAAAGGCTTCAGAGGAATCGGGACCCGCCCATTTTGGTTTTCCAGTGATGGTCGATCCTACTAATCCGGAGACGGCTTGGGTGATACCGGGGGTAAGCGATGAGGTTCGGATGGCGGTGGATGGCGCTTTATGTGTTTCTCGAACGGAAGATGGCGGAAAAACCTGGACCGCTTTTAGAGAAGGATTGCCGCAAGAAAATTGTTTTGATATTGTTTTTCGGCATGGATTTGATCAAATGGGGGATGTGTTGATGTTTGGCACTACGACGGGCAATCTTTTTGTTTCGGAGAACCGTGGAGAATCTTGGGAATTGATCTCTTCCTTTATTCCTCCTGTCTATTCTGTGAGATTCATGAAATAAGGGAATTTTTTATAGATTAATTAAAGTCTGAGTAAAAACACATTCATTACTAGATATAAGTAAGAATAATTCAATACTCTTTTATGGTTATGTTTGGCAGCAAATAAGAGCAAACTTAAGATCAACCCGCCTAAAAGGCGAAAAGTGCCATTTGGCTCTCGGTAGGTCGAGAAGGGGATAAATAACAGGGTGAAGGCATTTAGGAATAATCCAATTGAGAATAGATCCATTTTTCCTTTAATCCAATTGTTAACAGTTTGTCCCATTCCCCAGCCGACAGGGATAATGATGGCAGGGGTGTAAATGACGAGCATCGCCGCCAAAAATAGCATGCTGTATTCCCCGATGCGGAAAATGCCCATAAAGGGAATCCATTCGAAAGCCGTGGCTAAAGCACCGCCAGAGCCGATGCCAAAGGTACCGAAGTTTTCTGCGAGCCAGAATTGAAAAATGACAAAGGGGAGTATTGCAATCAGGCTCAATCCAATACTTTCTTTCCATCGCTTGTTGTATAGATCAGAGAGTATTTGTGCAAGAACAAAGAGAATGGTGACTTCTTTAGCGAAAATCGCAGCTCCATAAAAAAGCCAACTTAAGGCTATCTTCTCCTTTTGTTGGGCAAAAATTGCAAAAACAATGAATGCATAGGCTAAGGGTTCTGTGAGGTCGAGCCTTAAGGCCAGCATAAACCCGACCCATAGGCCGTAAACTAAAACCAACCATTTGCTTTGCTTATAGGATTGAATTAATTTTGATAGAACCCAAATGGCAAGTAAGTGAGCGGTCAGGGAAATGAGGGGGATCAGCCAGGCAATGAGATTATGCTGACCAAAGGATAATAGACGAGCGAGGAGGGGCAGCAGAATTCTTTGATAGCGATAGGCAGGGGAATCTAAAAGGGGTGCAACAACCTTTGGGTTTAGGTCTAGCGCGATATAGTAGACAAATTGCCCGTCATAGCCTTCGGTGCCTTCTGGTTTGGCTTCCGAAAAGCGGGTGCCGATCTCGGCAAATACTAGGGGGTCTCCATTCGATTTAGACAGGAAGAAGCCCAAGAACAATAAAATAAGTAGAATACTTACTGAGAGGGGAGAAAGGTATTTTTTCATGAATTTACTTAATCTCACTCTGCTTACGGTAGAAGAAAATCCAAAGTCCCCATCCGATGATTGATAAGGTTAAACCGATATAGAAGGAGTTGGGGACATATTTGAATTCGATTTGGTGAGTGCCCTCGGGTACTTCTATGGCCCGGAATAGATAATCGGCATGAATAATTTCTGTAATTTCGCCATCGACCTTTGCCTGCCACCCAGGATACCAAGTATCGGCGAGGACAAGATACCCATCGGTTTCCGCGTCTATAAAAATAGAAACTGAATTAGGCATACGATTCCAGATCATCTCGGGATGGCTTTCTTCATTGCAAATGAGAGGACCTTCTTTTTCCAATAGCACATTTTCTGGCCCTAGCACTTCACCAGCCCAGATCATAGCTAAGGCATAATCGCCATCTCGGGCGGATATCCCGCAACTTGCCCAGCGCACTTGGCCATAATTTTCTGAAGTCTCTTTGAGAGATATTGTATAGGGGGATAAATAAGAAACAGTAACTACTTTGTCCACCCCCATGCGAGCAAGCATATCTGATTTAAATTCTGGGGAGATTTTATCTAAAACGGACATCCATTTGACGTATCTCTCTGGCAAGATCGGGTCAAAATTGCCAGTGACGCTGACATCATCCAATATATTGGTGTTGGGAAGCAGGGCGTTACGTAATTCTCCAATTCCGCCATTCACTTCAAAGCTTTCAAAAGTTAAGAAGCGTTCAAATTTTAATCGCTGTTCATCCTCGAGGGATAAATGGTAACGAGGTTTTTCGATCAATGTGCTGGCCGAAGAACCGGCCATGCGGTGGTACGCTGAGGAATCGACGGCAGGGTTTAAGCCCCAGCCAACGATTAAAAGATCTAGGGTTAATAATATTGCCACCGACCACTGCCAAAGGGATTTAGGCTTTTCATCTTTGCTAGGAGGCGCTAAAAGGTTAAGAATACCAATGCCAAGGCCGATAGATCCCAGATAGGCAAAAGCAGGAATAAAGGTTGGTTTAATCTCTCCCAGGTCAAATCCGCCATTTTGGATGACCCAATAGCCAATGCCCGCTGCTAGAGTGATTGCAAAGGCTCCCATGGTGCCCAAACGAGACCAGTAAAGGCCTCTGCCCTGGGGTCTTTGCCAGGCCATGACAGCCATTCCAGCTAACATGACTAAGGCAAATTCTGCCCAAATGAGGTATCTGGCGGGGGCTTGGAACATGTCAAAAGTGGGGATGTTGCGGTATAGCCAGGGGAATATGGGGGTGTTGTCGCCTAATGCTAATAGAAAACTAATCCCAATCAAAATGATCAAAAAGGTCGCGAATTTCTTTTGGGCACTGTTTCTATTTTTGTAAAAAATGAATGCAATTGCGAGAATAATAGATATTAAACCAATATAAGTTGCGTCTTCCCAGAAAGCTGCATAGCCCCAATAATCTCCATTAGCAGGGGTCCCAAATAAATTGGGTAGGAAAACAGTTAGAAAACGCCAAGGCCAAAAGGAATAGGTCATCGCTTGGGCAATATTAAATTCGCTGGCGCGTTGGGATTGAAGCAAATATTCCGAGGTAGGCAAGAGTTGCGCGGCTGCCAATATCGCAGCCCAAATGCCCATAAATGCAAATTTTGACCAGTTTTTCAAGATCTCTGTATTAGAAGATTTTTGCCATGTCCAAAAGGTCAGAAAAGCGAAAGTTAAAATTAGGCTGTACCAGGTAGTCTGGGCATGCCCAGCCAATAATTGCATAGTGACAAATAGAGTGAGGAGAAGGAAAGGGCGTTTTTTGTTATCTAGATGAACAAGTTGATATGCTGCAAAAAGCAACCAGGGTAACCAGGCGGCGGCAGAGATGATGCTCAAAAAATGACTTCGGGCGACCAGAAATCCTGATAAGGAAAATGCCAATGCGGAGACGGTTTGGGCTAAAGCTGTCCAGCCCATTTTTTTAGTTAGGGATACCATGCCCCAAGCTGCCCATGCTAAATGGAGGGCGATGAGCAAGGCCTGCCCCCAGGCGATCCCCGGAGAATCTGCGATTTCTGCAAACAGGAAATATAACCAGGTGGGAGGATAAAGGAGTGCAGATTGGTAGTTTGCTAATAATGGGACACCCATACCCACAAGCGGATTCCAGAGGGGGAGCTGACCAAGCTTGAGGGTTTGCCAAGCTTGTGTCCACCAAGGTACAAATTGTAGTAGCGGGGTGCCCCAGTAGATCGCTTTACCGGATAGGATGGTGGGACCCATCAAAATAAATGGGGCAATTATTGCTAGAAATTGAATCTTGAAAAGCTTTTTTAATCGTTCGATCATATTATTTATATGTGACGATCTCATCTAGTGATTTTTTGGTGATATGAGGGACAGTAGCATCCTCTGCAGGATACCCGACGACAAGTAACAGGAAGGGTTTTTCATTGACTGGACGATCTAAGATCTCATTTAGAAAATCCATCGGGCTGGGGGTATGGGTAAGACTAACCAAGCCTGCATGATGAATGGCGGTGATCAATAGACCCGTTGCGATTCCGACAGATTCTTTCACATAATAATTCTTAACTTTTTCTCCGAGGTGGTTAAGATCATAACTTTTTGCCATAATGGCAATCAAATAGGGAGCGGTTTCCAGAAAGGGCTTATGCTGATCGGTACCGAGATGTTCTAAAGCATCTAACCAGGGTTGGGGGGCACGGCTGTTATAAAAATCTGATTCTTCTTTTTCTGCTGCAAGTCTTATTTTTTGTTTTATTGCGGGATCGCCGATGACAACAAAATGCCAGGGTTGGAGATTAGCCCCGTTTGGTGCAGTTCCGGCAGTTAGAATGCAGTTATCGATTATTTCTTTGGGTACTGGCCGATTAGAAAAATCTCTGACTGTACGCCTTAGCTTGACATCGGCGTAAAAATCTTGGGCACGCTGTTTCATATCCTCCAAGGGAAATTCTTGATAATCCTCGAGAGGAATAAATTTTGCTTTGCTCATCCAAGCTCCTTGAAATCCATCGAATTCAGCTAAATTGGCCTATTAAAGGATATAGGGCATATGCCAGCTAGTCAAGGAAAAACTTAGTTAGAGATAGGATTTCTGAGGGTAATATACCCACAAGTATTATGATATTATTTACTGTCGTTCGCAATATATACATCTAACTTAGACAGGTGTTTATTTTGCAGAGATGTTGTACCCATAGAGGATATTACGATGTTAGACAATTTTCGAAAAACTTATGATAAATTCTCCCGACCCTTCTGGGTGTTGGCATTAGCCACATTTATAGACAGAATTGGCGGGACTTTGATCTTCCCCTTCTTTGCTCTGTATATTACGGATAAATTCAATGTAGGGATGACCGAGGCGGGGTGGTTATTGGCCGTTTGGTCCATTTCTGGGATGTTAGGCACTTTAATTGGCGGCGCAATAGCAGATAAATTTGGCCGTAGAAATATGATCATCTTTGGATTGGTGGCCAGTGCCTTCAGCAGTGTGGCGATGGGATTGGTAAATGACCTTTATTTATTCTATGGATTATCTGTATTTGTGGGATTGCTCTCAAATATTGCAGGACCTGCAAGACAGGCACAAATCGTTGACCTTGTGGGCGAAGAAAGAAGGGGTGAAGCGTTTGGCATCATGAGGGTGGCGGGCAATCTTGCCTGGATAATCGGTCCGACGATCGGTGGATTAATGGCGACTCGCTCCTATTTAGCGCTGTTCATCTTGGATGCGATAACGAGCCTCATCGTAGCAGTCATTTATTATAAAAATATTCCGGAAACCAAACCGGTGAGTGTGGAAAAAGAAGAACAAGAATCCGATTCCTTCCTAGATACCGTAAGAGGGTACTTAGTGGTCTTCAAAGATAAAATGTTTAATAGTTTCTTGATGATCATGGTATTGATGAACATTGTTTATTTACAACTCTATGGGGCATTGTCGGTTTATTTGAGGGATTCACACGGACTTACGCCACAATCTTATGGCATGCTGATGAGTATCAATGCCAGCACGGTTGTACTCATGCAGATTTGGATCTCCTCAAAGACCAGTAAACGCCCTCCTTTCCTAATGATGGCTTTGGGTTCGTTGGTCTATGCAATAGGATTCCCGATCTTTGGGATTGCATCTACGATGGCATGGTTTCTTGTGGCGACCTTGATCATAGCTTTGGGAGAAATGATCATTATGCCAGTTTCTGGTGCGATTGCTGCAAAATTTGCACCAGAAGATATGCGAGGCCGGTATATGGCCATGTTTGGGTGGGGCTGGCAATTTCCATCAATTGTAGCCCCTATTATTGCGGGTTTGATCATGGATAACCTCGACCCCACCATATTGTGGACGATGAGTGGGGGACTTGCTGCCTTTGCAACTTTAGGGTTTTATTTGCTCCATCTTAAAACCAAAAAACGATTTGAGGAAGTTGAAGCTACCCCCCTGCCCCAAACCCAAGAGGCATAAAGTAATAACTATTTAATAGGGCGCTCCTAATGAGCGCTCTTTTTTTTTGCGAAAATTTTCTCTTGACATTGTATTTTTTGTATGTTATATATATCTAACATATTGTTATATATTTCTAACTTGGAGAAAACAATGAAAAACTATAAAAACGAAATAATAATTGGCGGTTTACTGAGCGTACTATTTGCTGGGGCAATATTTTGGTTTGTGAATCATGAACCTGATGCTACTCTAAAGATCGCAATTGCAAGTCTTGCCATTGTAATTGGATTGATCGCTTTTGTAGTTCGTTTGATTAAAAGACGAAAGGATATCCAAAACAATGCTCCCACTGAGGATGAGTTTACGGATAAAGCAAAACTATATGCCTCAAGTAAATCATTCTTCTATTCGGTTTATTTATGGTTCATCATCTTCATTTTTAATAATTCATTTACTAATAATGAAGAGATGCTGGGCATTGGTATTCTGGGATCATCAGCGATATACGGTGTTCTCTTGTGGTATTACAAATCCACATCGGATTTCCTCAGTGAAAAATAAAATTAAAGAACTCAGAGCTAGAGATGGGCTTACTCAACAGCAACTTGCAAATATTGTGGGGGTAAGGAGGGAGACGATTGTGTTCCTTGAAAAAGGAAAATATAACCCCTCCTTGAATTTGGCTCATTCGATCGCCAAAGAATTCAAATGCACGATTGAGGAAGTGTTTATATTTGATGATTAAGCTAAATAAAAAGCCTCCGAGCTCTAAGTTGGAGGCTTTTTAAATTTTCATGAATTAATATAAAAAATTCCCTGGTAAAATCCTTCAAACGAACCAGGGAAATTTTTTATGACGATTACCGCCCTACTCACCATTTTTATATCCTCTTTTATATTTGGCATTGCGGCTGTGGTGTCTCCGGGCCCGGTCTCTACCGCGATCGTTAGTCAGGCTCCGAGGCGAGGTTGGGTGGTTGGCCCCTTGGTTGCAACCGGTCATTCGATCTTAGAGTTAGCGATCATTATCATGATCGCTTTGGGGATGTCAGCCGGACTTAATACTCCAGGGATTCAAATATTTATCGCTTTGGTGGGCGGAATCGTGCTAATCTGGATGGGGGCCAATATGGTAACCGGTGTGTTTAAAGGGGAAATTCGGGTGCCGGGAATTTCTGGTACCGTTGAAACCTTGAACTCAAATCAATTGGTTCGCCTGGGCATGATCACTACCCTGAGCAGCCCTTTTTGGTATGCCTGGTGGGTTACTTCTGTTCCTAGTTATTTGACCCAGATCAACGCTGTCACACCGATTGCGATTGGGGCTTTCTTTTTTGGGCATATTAGTGCAGATTATGCCTGGAATAGCCTGCTTTCAACGGTGATCGCAGGGGGGAAACGGTGGGTCACAGACAGGGTTTACCAATCAATCATAGGCCTCTGTGGAATATTCTTCATTTATTTGGGGGTTGGATTTATCATCGAAGGATATAAGCTTATCCAACTGCAATAGGGGAAATAAAAAAGGCGGTCAAAAGACCGCCCGAGATGTGCTATTTCTATAAATTCTTTTATTTTAATTCTCGCTCGACATACTCAAGCAACTTTGCCATTGCTTTGATATCCTCTTCGTTTAAATTCATGTTGACATAGCTATTTGGGGATTGTTCAAGCAAAGGTTTTAATGCCTCTAAAGCAGCGGCCTGAATTTTAGGCATATTTTTAGGAATTTTTTCTTCTGCCAAAGCAACAAGGGCTTCAACCGACGCAAACAGATCATCATCCAACATAAAACTTATCGACCGCTCGGGTAATTGAACCACTAAAAGGTCTAAAAGTGTTTTGGCATTTGTAAAAACGTTATTTTCATCATTTTCAATATTTTCATTCTCTTCAGTCATTTGGTACTCCGTTTCAGATTTGACTCTTGTAGTCTTATTATAGGGTAATTCACTCATTTGTACTTTCGGGCAGGACGTATCAATCCAAATCTGTGACTTCAAATAAATAATAGCCGTTATTCTCATAGACTAAGGATAAGTAATTTGTGTTGTGAGGTTTGAAATTTCCCAGGCTTTGCTCATGGGGGCCCCAAATAAGGTAATCCACATTGTTATTTGACAAAAGATCCTGATTATAGGCCTCTATTCCAGCAGAATAAAACCTTTCTACTTGGGGCAGAAGTTCTTGGTGATTAATGCTTTCGGGCCCATGGCCGATGATTACCTGGACGGGGAGATAGGCGGGGAGCAGATTGCTGGTCTTGAAGGATGCCAGAATGGTTGATTTCTCCTCAACAAGCCCGCGTATATCCTGGTAGAAGGATATCTCATCCGCTTTCCTAAATAACGGTTCGTTGGGAACGAGGACTTGATTAGTTGCTCCAATAAGTATGAAGAGGGTAGATATGAAACCAAATAATAATATTGATGGTTTTTGAAACCAAAGGGGTTTTTCTTTTTGAGCATCCAAATAATAGATCGCGGAGATGACTAAAGCTACCCAAAATCCCTCTGCCAAACGCCTTTGAACACTCACGGGGGCATACACCCAAAATGGCAACACTAAGCCCCAAGCCAGAAAAAAAGAAGCTCTTATTCGATCTGTTGAATAGAATCTTTTTAACCCCATAAATGCAAAGGGAAGGAGCAATATATACGCAAGTAAATAATGGAAAATATGGGGGGAGGCAATTGTATTTTGTGCGGTCCAGGCTTTAGCAAAGGGATCCGTTGAAAAAATGATGAGGTTATAAACGAGCATGGGGGCGCTGACAATTGCGATCCAAATTAATCGGCGAGAAAAAGCTATGCATTGGTTCCATGAGATGGTTTTCCGCCAAGCCAAGATGCTAAGGGCCAACAGATGTGCGGTAATGAGTCCGATACCCACCACGATATATAGTGGTTGAAAGAACCCCATGAATAACCATAATAAACCGATCTTTATACCCACCTTGTCTTTTTGCCAAAGGGAGGATTTTGATGCTTGAGGAATTTCTTTTAGATACCAGAGCAAACCCCAAAGCAATAAGGCACGCGCTAGGGCCAAATGTGGGAGGCTAAATAAGGAAAGAAACCCAAAAGACTCTGGGGAGTAAAATTCTAAGGGCAGGGAGCCAAAAAGATCACTTTTCCCCAATACGATAAGAAGCCAACCCAACCCCCCTCCCAATACGGCCAAGGCGGTGGCCCAACGGCGCAAAACTATCTTTTTAATGAACAGCGAGATAAACGCGTAACTTGCGCCAACCATTAATAGGCCACTAAAAACTCTGAATAAATGGAATAGGGCAATCATTTGTTCTTGTTGAGCGGGCGGAGAGGTGAGCTTCCCTAATATCAAATAGGGGAGGTAGGTTAATAATCCTTCTTGGGGAAAATTTGTATAGGGAGTTTTGAATAACCAATCCCCTGAATAACCGGAAAACATTTTTGCCAAATATGAGTTTCCATCTTCGACACCAATGATAAAGCCAGAAAATACCCACTCCTCTCCCTGGGTGGCAAAACCGATGAGATAGGGAATGCTAGTGATCAAAACAACTACTAAACCAAAGAGGAGCAGCCAGCGGCGTTCATTTTTTTCAATCATTGCCTTTGCCTAATTTGCCATACGAATAAAGAGAAAATTCCTAGAACCCCTAATCCCAGACCCCAATAAACAGAATTTGGGCGGAACTTAAATACAACCTCATGTGTGCCTTCCTCGAGATAGACACCACTAAATAAAGGGTCGAGCACTTCTATTTCCACCTGTTCCCTGTCTACCCATGCCTGCCAGCCAGGATAGCTTAATTCTGGCAGGAAAACTCCTGGGGCTGTTCCAGTTAGAGAAATTATATTAGGAGACCCTGAAAGGTAGGGTTCGGATGCCTCAATCTGATAAATTCGAGTGTCTCCAAACCTCGCCACTTCTCCAAAGGGTAATGGAAATTCTGAGACAATATATTTCACACCAATAGCGCCCAAGAGGATTGGGTCGGGGATATAGGATTGATTGCTGGTAGAAAGGTCTTCATCTGCAAAAGGTGGGAGGGTGATACTGTAACCCTCACGCTGGATATTGGTGGCAGAGTCCATATAATCCACATAATTGATGCGCTGCATTGGATCGACACCGTCTGCTAAGTGAAGCCCAAATTGGGCTGCTGTTTGCTGGGAAATACTATATGAAGGAGAATAAACCCGATAACTCCCCGTTTGGATAGAGATATATTTGGCGGCAGCTTGCCCGTCTGAAAGCACAACTTCGTTTGGTTTTAAGACAAAGCCTGCCTGGGCAACGAATAGCAAATCAATCAGAAGGATTAAGAACACACCTCTACTCCAGAGTTTGGGGGTTATTTTATTTGCAATAAAACTTAATACCCAGGAATAAGAAAGAAGGAGGAATACAGCTCCCCAAACATAATTTATGCTCATTTCTTTGGTTGCAAACCAAAGACCAGCAAGTGTGGAAAGCGAGAAACTAATAAGAGAAAGGAGTGCAAGACGGATACTTTTCTTTTCTTTCAATTCGAGGGACTTCCCGGTCAAATAATCCAAAGCATAGGCTGCGAGAATGATAAGCCCGATACCAGTTAGGAATAATGCCCTAGGTGGCACACGGAGTAAAGAAAAACCAGGGAGTGTGGATAAAAGGTTTAAGCCGGGGAAGAATTCTCCGAGGGAGAATATTAGTGGAAGGATTACTAGACCGAACCAAAAAGAAATTTCTTTTCTGAGCGTCTTGATGAGGGGAGCAATTATTGCAAGGATTAAGATTATCGCGCCACTATAGATGGCGAACTCATGAAAGCCCCCAAGATCCGGGAATATTAAACCTAAAAGCCTTATGGGGGGCAATGAAAAACTTAGGACATCTTTGGATTCTAAGATACTGCGGGTTGATAATTTCAAATATTCGAGGAATGGGATCGCAAGGGGGGCAGCAATTAGGATTGCCAGAGCAATTTGGGAAATGAGTTTCTTGCCCCAAGCCCCCCATTGAGATTTATTTTGAAATATTTCCCATGCGACCCATAATATGCCTGCATAGGCGGCCCACCTGACATCTACAAGGAAGATCAAACCGAGGATCAACCCTGGTTGAGCATACCATTTCTTATTGTTTGTCAGGACAGCAAGCAGCAACCATGGGGTCCATGGGATTGCATAAGCTAAGGTGAGGTGCCCTGCACCGTAATGGGCAAAGATTTTTGGCATTAGTAAGAATGCGAGAGCGCCGAAAATAGCGGTGCTATCGGAAAGACCCAACTTTCTAATTAGGAAGGATACGCCGATTGCTCCAAAAACAATATGAGCGATGACAAGCAAATTAAAACCCAACGGCAAAGGAAAAATTAATGCCAACCAACCAAATGGGTACCAAAGGCCGGATAAAGGATTTGCTGCGAAGGGAAAACCACCCAGAATCGAATCAGACCATAAGGGGATCGTTTTGAATTCAAGAAGGGTGTTTTTTAGAAACACAGCATTTGGATAATGCGAGATGGCTATATCAGAAAACAAACTGTCCTCTGATGGAAAGGCAAAACCACCGATCGAGGGGATAAATAATAAAACAGGAATTAAAAAGACCCACCCATATCGTCGGAGGAATTGGGTATTGTTTAGTTTATTCATCAATGACCTGGAAAATACTCACATCACCCGATCGATAAATTTCCATGATGGGTAACATCTTGGAGAGTTGTCCGATCGATTGTTCTTTTGGGCCATAAAATATGTATTCGATATCCGATTGCTCCAACCAGCTTTCGGGATCAGAAATTTTCCCGGAATAAAAATCTTCGAGCAATTGGAGTTTATTCTCTGCATCAATAGTTTCAAAGGGATGTCCATAATATACGAATACCTGGCTGATGCTGGGGATATAGGAGCCGATATCTGCACTAGCAAGAAAATGGGCTTCAACGGACACATTTTCATTGATCCATACCATCGCGACCTGTTCATCCCTTGATAAATAAAACTCGGGGGCATGCCTTTGAACACCGAAGAGCGCGGTGAGCAATAAGAGTAAATTTGTTGGTACTACTAAAAAGAACAGAAGCATTAATGAAACTTTTTTGTATTTGGGGGATTTTTCAAACCAAGCTTCAAAACCAAAGATCGCCAAAAGGGATATGGGGATAAATAATCCTTGGAGGAACCTGCGTTGAAGGCTAAAGGGAATATAAACCAGGAGTATGCAAACAATCATCCAGACGAGCAAAGTTTGGACTTCTTTTCGATCTGTCCTCCAAAACTTTTTTACAGCAAAAAATGCAATGATCAGAGCGGGGGAAAGGGAAATGATCAGATCCCATGGGGGAGGAGAAAACGTTAAGTTTTGACTACTCCAAATAGATAAGACCGGATGATCGCGGCTAATCCATAAGTAATATATGAGGAGGGGGCCTGAAAAAAGACCGATGATGATTACCTCTTTTAAAATAATTTGCCAGTCTGTTTTTCTTAGCCAGCGCAAGATGAGTAAACCTATTTTTACAGCCAGGATCAAGACAATTCCGAAGGGGGAAATTATTGTTAGGATGAAAATGGCTAAACTGAGTTTAATTCCCTTTGACCAAGTAATATGTTCATTTTCTCTGGGCATTAATATCCAAAGTTGGAGGGCAAGGGCGATGGGGAAATGGGCGTTTGTGTTCGCTGAGAGGAAGGGGAACATCTCGGCTACCCAAAGGTCTGAGGCGACTAGATCGAAGGGAATCCCCAGCCAACCTAATCCACTTCCAATGGAAGCCAGAACAAAGGCAGTCCAGCGCCAGGTTTTATTGGAAAAAATCTTAGCGGTGAATGTGAATAAGACCCAAAACATTAGGGCTGAAAATAAAAGTCTAAATAAATGAAATGTAAAAACTAAGGGTAATGAGAACCAGCGAGCGATATGACCTAAAAAGAGATAAAAAATATTAATAAAAGCGCCATCTGCTGGTTCTAAAGTGTAGGCTAATTTAAATGTCCAGCTCCCTTGAAATCCTTGACGCATTTTGGAAATATAGGAATGGCTATCGAGCGGGTTGAATAAAAATCCTCCAAACACATTGGTTTCCCCGCCAGAGCGAGACGCGATAATTAATGGAATCGTGATGAGCATGAGGAGCAAGATTATAAAAATGGCAAGGACAACTTTTTCTCTTTTTGAGACCATAATCTTATTTTAGCATAGGGCGACCATCGACCAATTAATAATCTTTGCCTGATTTAATCACCAAAAAGAAGTGATTATCAAAGAACCTTCTATAAAAATCTTCCTAAGCTTGCAAACTTGGGCATCAGCCTCTATAATCGGGGCATGAGCCAACCCCTACACCTTTATCGACTTCAGCAAGTGGACAGTGACCTTGATGCGGCAAAAAAAAGAATTGATGAGATCGATATTGCCCTTGTTGATAATACAGCGTTAAACGCAGCTGAAGATCAACATAATCAGGCGGTGGCAAGCCAAGAAAAGACTCAAAAAGAACTAAAACGGGCTGAGGAAGATGTGAGTACTCAGCAACAAAAGATCGATAATAATCAAAAAACCTTATATAGTGGGACAGTCACAAACTCCAAGGAGTTAGAAGATTTGCAGAACGAAGCAGCTGCTTTGGGAAGATATTTAAACAAACTAGAAGAAATTCAATTAGAGAAAATGATCGCTTTTGAGGACTCTCAAGCCCATACGGAAGAAAAGAATGAGATTCTGGAAAAAGCTAAAAGTAAAAAAATTCAAGATACTGCATTGCTCAAAGGTGAGCGTAGTAAATTGGTTGAACAATCTGAAAAATTAGATTCAAATAAACTAACTGTGCTTGAAGATGTAGAGCCAGATAACCTCCGCATGTACAATAAGTTAAGAGATAAAAAACGGGGTCGTGCAGTTGCTGAAGTAAAAAATGATATTTGCTCTGCCTGCGGATCTACATTGACCGCCGCACAGGCACAGGAAGCCCGTTCTCCAATCACGATTACATGCTGTAACAGTTGTGGAAGGGTGCTTTATTCAGTTTAGCCGGTAAAAGATAAACATATGCTGGATAATTTTTTTTTCGATCAAATTTCTTTTTGGTTAGGTTTTACAGCCGCGATAATCATATGGTGGTTGATCAAACAATCACGCCCTATATTTGATGCCTCGAAGGATGCCCTTTCGAAACAATCTGGTATCTATCAAAACAAATTCTCCAATTCCATAGAACATCGATATCGAAAAGACCTCCTTGCTATTGTTCAAGAAAACCATTTGGCCTCCCCCCTCTTTTCTCTTTCAGAGATTGGGATTGAACCGAGGATCATGGCTCCCCCCTATCCGGTCGTTCCTGATGGACCCCTTCCTACCGAGGACATCGCTGATCTGGTCATTCCGTATATGCCCGAATGGCCTGAAATGGCGGCTACTTATGGGTTGCAAAGTTTATCGATGGCGGAAGCACTGGATTCTGGACAAAATTTAGCAATCATCGGGAAACCAGGGATCGGGAAAAGTTTTGCCCTCAACACCTTATGCGCTCAGGTTGCCAGGCGAGATTCCGAGATGGGAAGCCTGCGAAATATGGTGCCTCTTATTGCCCATGTAGGTGATCTTGAAATCCCCGTAAAATTAGGGGACTCTTTGAATGTATTTTATAAGGTGTTAGCCGAGAAGGTATCCACCCTGGTGGAATCCCAACTGCCAAAATATATTCAAACCATATTCAAAAATAATTCGGTATTGCTACTGATTGATGGGATGGACGAACTTCCAAAGAATGCGCAAATGCCAGTGATAGATTTTCTCAATGAACTTAGAGATGAATATCCTGAATTACGGATGGTTGTGACCCTCTCTACTGAAGATCTTTATTCTGTGGGCCCATTAGGGTTATTCCCCGTTTCTCTTGCTGCATGGAATGCGGAACAGACCGAGGAATTTTTCAATCGCTGGGATGACCTTTGGGGACAATTTGTGCTCAATGAGACATGGGCAGAGAATTTGCCAAAGTCGGTGGATTCCTTAATTTTTAAGAATTGGCTAAAACTAGGTAAAAAGCATTATTCCCCCTTGGAAATCACCTTAAAAACATGGGCGGTTTATGCGGGAGACGCAGTAGGCCCCAGTTTGGCGGATTCGGTTGAAGCCTATATAAACAGGATGACCAGCACAATAAAAAATGCGATTCCGGCGTTGCAGCAACTTGCCTTACAAATGGTGATTTCGTCTAATCCCATGATCGCTCGAAAATCGGCTGGGAAATTCGTGGCTGAATTTGAGGGAAACCCCCCAGCTCAAGAAATTGACCCTCTGCCTGAAGAAGAAATTGAGGAAGTCAAAGATGAAAATCCATTTATGGATGATGATTTGAGGAAGTTGTTAGCCGAATTTGACGATCCTCCTGTTATAGATGAAGAACCAAAGAAAAAAGAGAAAAAAAAGAAAAACAAACCTGAAAAGAATAAAATTCGGACCTCAGCGGTACGACGCATCTTGCCAGAATTGGTTGAGAGCAAAGTCTTAAATTATCGTTCGAATGCATCATTGAGCTTTAGTCACCCGATGATCTTGAGTTATTTAGCAGGGGACGGATTTGCAAAAAGAAATGATGGCAATCAATTAATATCTGACTCAAAATGGTCTGGGCATTCAATGACCCTCAATTTCTTGAGTCGTAAAGCAGATGTGAGCAAATTGATTCCAATGATGATTGAGAAGGATAAAAATGACCCCTTGAAAACCGGGGTGCAGATGATGAGTCATTGGGCGACACAAACCTCTCCAACTCCCTCATGGATGTCGAATTTACTCCGGGTATTTGTGGGGATATTGCGACGAGAAGATCTACCAATGGGGTATCGGGGCAGGATATTGACCGCCCTTGCCAGTTCTGGGCAACTCGGTGTGGATGCCCTTTTCCGTCAATTAATGAAAGAAGAAAAAACCTCGGTGAATATTTTGGGGGCATTGGGAAGTGGGATATTGCAAGATCAAAAAGCAGTGGATGATCTTGGGCAGATGTTAAATTCTGGAAATATTACAGGGAGCCGAGCTGCCTGCATGGCGTTGGTGGCTATCGACACAGACCGTGCGTTAGAAATGGTAGCGGGGATACTGCTTGACTCGACTGATGAGGGCCAGCGGGCGGCTGCCGAAGCGCTTTCACGCCACCCACGAGAGGGATATGAATTTTTGAGAGAGGGGAGCAAAATGGAAGATTTTTCAATTCGGCGGGCAATCGTTTATGGATTGACCTGGATCGACGAATTGTGGGCTAAGGATATATTGCGAGATATGGAGTTAAATGATGATCAATGGGTGGTCAGAAATGCGGCTGCTCATGCTTTGGAATCTGATCTGCATAAGGTATCTAGAATTCCAGTGCCAATTGGTGAAATTTCTAATCTTCCTTGGCTCACTACCTTTGCTGGCGAGCAGGGCATGGGGTTGTCCGAAGGACAGGCAAGTTGGGATATGTTGGCTTTAGCAATCAGGGAGGGAAAAGAGGATCAAATTTTGGGGGCAATGGATATCCTGCGGCTTAATCCCTTCAAGGCGAGGGCTGCTGTGTCTGATATCTATAAGGTGAGCGAGGGGCCTGCTGGGGAATTGAAGGAAGCTGCATTTAATACGCTTTGGCAACTTGGGGCAATGGGCGTGGATATAGGTGGGTATTTATAATATCTAATTCTTAAAATTTTATTGATGGGGGAAAATAATTATTTATTTAATTAATTTCGCTAAAAGTTTACGTTGGATATCGGTACCGTTTAAATTCAAGACGGATACTAGTTTGTCTCGTCCTAAAAGTCCCCCCACTATTTCAACGTGGGAAGCAGGAATAGCTAGGATTTCAGACATGAATTTTACCAATTCTATATTGATCGCATCACTATCTGGAGAGCTGGCTAAGCGGATTTTTATTGTGTCATCGGTTAAAATTTCAACGACCTCATTTTCATTGGCGCGGGGAACGATCCTCACAGAAATTGCTGATCCTGAGCGTGCATCTGAGAATTTTCTCGCCATTTGATCTCACCTTATAAGGTTAGGATAATATTATTTAATACTATACCAATAAATCTCAAAGCCAACCATAATACTAGAGGACTAAGATCGATCCCTCCCATTGAGGGGAGAATTCTCCGAATGGGGTCCAATAGCGGGCGAATAATCTTTTCAAGGGTCTGTCGAATAGGATGAAAAGGTGAAATAAAGTAGGAAGAGATCACATATATAAATAGCAAAAAGGTGATCAAACTCACTGTGGTGTTTACAAGCCAAATTAATGTTGTTGTCATTTTTTCTCTTTTATGAATAATTCTCTCTTAACGAGAGCCTAATATTTCAGATCCAATACGCAAAATTGTGGCGTCTTCTTGAACGGCAACTGTGTAATCTGCGCTCATGCCCATTGATAAATCTTGCCAATTGGACTTTGGAAATTTAATTGCCAAATAATCTCTTAGTTTTCTTAATCGTCGAAAGACTGGGCGGGCATTTTCTGGATTTTTGTCATAGGGCGCCATGGTCATTAGTCCGCTTACCTCTAGATTTGCTAGGCTGAGAATTGTTTCAATTTCGGGAAGCAATGTATCCCAATTTGATTCATCTGCCCCCGACAACCCCGATTTTGATTCTTCGCCACTTACATTTACTTGCAATAATACTGGGAGAGCCTTCTTTTTCTCGGCTAGAAAGTGATCCAACCTGTTTGCTAGTTTTGGTCTATCCAAGGAGTGGAGAACATCAAAATGCTCTGCAATTTGCTCGGACTTTCTGCTTTGCACATGTCCGATCATATGCCATTGAACACCCACTTTTTCGAGGAGGGAAATTTTCTTATTTATTCCTTCATTCACTCGGTTTTCACCGAAATCCCGCACACCAATTGAATAAAGTTGCTCGATTACTTCAACGGGGTGGGTTTTTGTAACTACAACGACTTTAATCTCAGAAGGATCTCGCCCTATCCTAACAGCCGTTTGATTAATATGCTCGAGTACTTTTTCGTAATTCTCTTTGATTTTCTCAGTCGGAATGCTCATTATTAAAGTGTATCAGGTGCTTCGATTAATGACCATTGGAATAATGTTAAATCTTTACGCAGGCAATGCTAATAGAACCCCAAATCTGCCCGTTTTCCCTTTTTCAACACGGTGGGAAAACCAGTCTTGGGTGTTTATACCGGTGCAGATCTCAACATTTTCAATATTCTTTACGCCAGCATTGATTAAACTCAGGTTATTAGCTGCCCAAAGATCGAAATGAGTCGATTCTCCAAATTTAGGGAGCAAAGAATCAGCCTCATCTCCAAAACTGTTGTAGACTGCTTCGATCACATTTTCCCCCACCTCATACTCCTTTGGACCGATCGAAGGGCCAATGGCGGCAATAATATTTTCTGGCGCACTGCCATATCGTTCTGCCATGGCTTTTAAAGCTTCTCCAGCCACATTTTGAACGGTACCCTTCCAACCGGCATGGGCAAGACCTATGGCTTCATTCTTCGGGTCGTAGAACAAGATTGGGGTGCAATCCGCATAGCGCATGAATAGACTCACCTCGGGGTTGTCAGTGAGGATGATATCTACCTTGGGGGGAATTTTTTCTGCAGAGGTTCGAGGTTGGTCGTATATATGCACATTATTTTCATGCACTAACCAGCTATCAGATAAACTTTCGATATTGCGCTCTAAGGCATGAAAACTTCTTTTTCTATTTTCGATGACTTTTTCAGGTTGGTCTCCGACGGTTAAACCCATGTTTAAAGAAGTGCAATGCCCCTCACTCACCCCCCCATGACGGGTAAACACCGCGTGAGACAAGCCGTGTTCGGAAAAGCTATCAAAGGTTAAATATCGTAGACCATCTTTTTCGGTGAAAGACATGCTTATTTCCGCTTTGCGATTCGGCCTTCTAATCGGGCAATTTTCCCAGCGATGGCTAAACGGGTTTCATCCATTGTCTCTTGAAGAAGGGGGTAGCCAAACCAAGCGGTGGTAAAGCCGAAGAGACTGCCGGTAAGGGTACGCAAAAAAGGCGTGCTTTCTCGGTAGGTCCATAATGTCCATGAGGGTAATTGGCTCAATAATTGACTAAAACCGTCTAAACCGATCGGCCCCCAACCGATGAGTACCCATAAATACCAAGGTAATGGTGGGATTTTTCGTTTGGTCACCGCAAATAATAGGCCGAACCCGAGCATGGCTGCGTATATGGCCACATCTCGTTCACAGTAGGCCACTTTGTATCCCATTTCTTCATTGCCGACAAAGCGACGAGCAGGAAGTAATTCATTTTCAGTGATGCCACTGGCTTCTTGGAAAGTGACTAGGCCTTCTACTTCCGCAGCAGAGCGTGGATAGGCGACTTGATCACCAAAGAGGAACCAGGACCTAAAGGATAGTTGATGGCAGGCGACACTATAAACGGAATAAATTGGTTTCGCCGCCCAGGGTAGACCTGCATTCATGAAAACCGGAGCCATGAACGGTAGCCCCACATAGAGGAATACTAGGACATTCATTATCAGTAGGTATTTTTTTGAGATCCAGTAGGATAACCTTTCCCCTTTCCTCAATGTGGTTCGTTTCTTTTGTTTTTTTGAAAAACTTTCCCCACCGTCTTCCGCTCTTTGATTAAATGAATCTCTGGCGGCACTCAATTTCCAATGTAGGGTTTTTTTATCAAAGGGGGGTTCAATGGTGTAACTGCCAGTGACGATCACTGGTACCCGTTTATCGTAGGCGGATTGGAGATCGGGGTCTTCATCGACATCGACAATCGATAAATTAAATTTGAATTCCTTTCTCAATTCTTCAAGATCAGCTTCAGCTACATCACATAATGAACAATTTTTACGGGTATATAAGGTTACATCAAAGTTCATAGATTAATCCTTGAGAGGGAATTTGGCCGTTGGGAATAAAACAAATTATACCTGAGGAAATTCATTTAGCTGGGGTAAGGATCTGTTCTATTCTAAAGGGAGGAATGACCTAAGGGCAGATCAATTTCCAATGCCAATTACCGAAAGATATTGATCGAGTTGGGGTTCGGTCAAGATGCCAATATGTATATTTTGAATGATGCCCTTTGAGTCAATAAATATGCTGGTGGGATATCCTCGAACTTGGTATAGGTTTTGGATCTTCGCGGCGGGGTCCATCACGATATCAAAACTTAGTTCTAATTCAATCTCAAAGGCTTCCACAATTTCTTTAGGTTCATCAAAATTGATCGCTAATATCTCTAATTCGCCTGAGTAGAGGTCATACTTTCCTTGGATGGCGGGCATTTCTAAACGGCAAGGGGCGCACCATGTTGCCCAAAAGTTGAGCATGATCGGTTTACCCTGGAGCGCTTCCAAACTAACCTCTTCCCCATGAAGTGTTTGGGCTTCAAAATTAGGAGCGAGGGAGCCTTTCACGGGCTCTTCTTGAGCTGCACAAGCAGTCAAAATATAGGCGAATAGAACCAATATGATAACTATTTTTTTATTTTTCATATTTTTACTCTATCAAGATATTAGCGGCAATAAGAAATTCAATGCACCTACTGCATATAGGAGGATGAGCAAGACAAATATCGCACCGAAACCGAGGAAGTAAAAGTCTATAAAATTCTTTCCTTTATTGCGGGCCATAAATCCGGGAATCAAGGCTAGTAGGAGAGATGAAACAACTCCGACTAATAAAAGTCTGCCAAGAAGCACTTCGTCATAGAATTCAAAGAAGGAACCAAAGGATGCTAAGGTTTCAAACCGACCCAGGAACAACATAGCACCAATAATGATGAGCACGATACCCATTACAACTTCAGCGATGCGCATGACTTTGCCGTAGCGACGTAATATGGTGGTCACCCAGCCAATTTGGGTTGCAGCGATTAAAAATGGAATCGCTAAGCCTGCAGAATAAGCGGTAAGGAGCAATGCCCCTTGGCTTGCTGCACCCTCGTTGAAGGAGAGGGTTAATATTGCGCCTAGCACGGGTCCTACACATGGCGCCCAACCAGCAGAGAAAAATACGCCCATTAATGCAGAAGAAAAATAACCACGCTTTCGGTCTGGTTGTGATTCAGGACGAAGGTCATAATTCAAAAATGGAATTTGAATAATCTTGGTCATATGTAAACCAAAAATAACTACGATTATGCCGCCTATCTTGACAATAATCTCTGTTATTTGGAACAGCAATCCACCCAAAGCACCTGCAACTGCACCTAATAGAATGAAAACTACGCTAAAACCGACTACAAAGGCGACGCCGTGAGAAAAGGTGGTTAAGCTACTGCTCTTATCATCTTCTCCAGCAGCCACCGAGCGACCGCTAAGGTATCCTACGTAAGCAGGCACTAATGCAAAAACACAAGGGGAAAGGAAAGACGCCAACCCGGCGAAAAATGCAATCCCAAAAGTCAAATTTCCAGACATGTATCAAAGCTCCTAAAAGTATTTTCTAATCTTCCAAAACCCGAATGTTCGTCCCAGAAAAATCTGTAACGGTACTATCTCCAGGGTCATATCCCACAACGGGTGTTGACCATCTGAAGATCCATTTTGCATCTTCAGGGCGAACGTTTACACAACCTGCTGAGGTGCGTTCCCCGAAATTATTATGCCAAAAAGTAGAATGAATGGCAATGCCCCCCTGTCTAAAAAGAGAGGTATAGCCGACCCCGGGAAGGTCCCATCCTCCACCGGAAGTGCCACCACTCATATGCATCGAAATCATTTTTCTAAATATAAACGAATTATTCCCTGGGGGAGTTTCAGTATCCTCCCCAAAGGCGCCGGTTGAAACCCGACAGTAATATACCTCACGATCGTTCTCGTAGCAGGATAAGGATTGACGGGCTAAATTGACATCGACACGTTTATTTTCAACACCTAAGGCGATAGGTGTAACTTCATCTTCTTCTATCAATCTAAATGCTTCTGCAGGCCCCCAAAAGACGTCTCCATAGCTATACCGCTCATTGATTCGGTACCAGGTTTGACCTTCGCTATCGACGTTGATCTGGTCTACCCAGACGACTTGGCTGTAATATAGGCGAGGATACTGCCCTGTTTCGATCCGATGTTTTGTGGAGGGTGCGAACGGCTGGGGATTTTCTAAGCGCATATCGACATAGGGTACGGTAACTTCAACCCACATGCCTTGGCCTAGACTGGTCTCTTTCAACGCCACAACCGGCTGATTGGGCTTGTTGTAAACAGGCTGGAAGAAAGGCGACCAAACATAACCTAAAGTAGTTTCTACCCAGCGTTGACATATTTGATGGGGATGGTAGCCAATGACTTCTCGCAACCAAGGAACAACGGAATCTTCTTTGAGAGTGCCTACGAGGGCACTATTTAAGTTTGGTTGGGCGCGGACATTAATTGGGACCAGATGGGCAACTCGTGCCATACGGTGATCCCCTTCAGGGGATTCATCTCTATGAACTGACTGACCAATGCCTCTATCCCAAACATTAAAACCAAAGCCCGCCATTGTTAGGCCGCCTAATTTCATGAATTCTCGTCGGGATAGATTTTTATTATTAGCCATGTTACTCATTTTGTTATTTTTATGTTCATTTGCATAGACGATATTCATTGTAACTTCTTACAATATGAAAATATCCTAAGCCCATTAAGGATACTCATGAACCGATTAATGGTCAATAGGCCATTCCACCAATTAAAGCGATGAGGTGAGATGGCAAAGCTAATATAAAAAACCCCAGAGATATGCATATCTCTGGGGTTGAAACTATTGAAATTATATTTATTTATCAAATTTTAGGACTTTAATTTTATCTTCTTTAAGGACAAATTCCAAGGCTTGATTTGCTTTTTCGATCAAAACATAAAGTGCTTCAGGCTTTTCTTGGTTGAGACAAACATAGCCAATTCGTACATCCAAATCGATCAGGTTGCCATCGGGTAATTTAACTTTTACAGTAGTGATTGCCTTCTGGATTCGTTCAAAAATATTCTTCGAAAAATCTTCGTCGATTCCGGGTAAAAGGACCAAGAATTTTGATCCGATCCATCTTCCAACTATGTCATAAATGCGCACATTTGCACGGGCAGCTCGAGCAACAAACCTGATGGTCTGATTGCTGACTTCAGCCCCATAGCCTTTATGAATTTCGGAAAGATTAACGATCTCGACCATGGCGAGGCCAATTTGGATATCTCCCCGTTGGGCACGATTAACCTCTGCCAAAGCCCGTTCATAGACTGCCTGACGGTTCAATACACTGGTGAGTTGATCGTAGATCGCAAGAGATTCGGATTGCCCAGACTTTTGAAGCAATTGCTGTTTGAAAGAGATCATTCGATCAGCAATCACTAGTCTAGCTTCTATTTCCCCTTGATCTAGGGGACGATTTACAAAATCCCCTGGGATAGGACCCAAACAATCGATGACATGTTTGTTTTGGTTTGGATCTGTGAGGAATACAATGTAAGGATATTCTTGGAGGTCAGAGGCGAGGATGCCATTAATTAGTTCAAATCCCTCTAAACCAGGATAATCAAAATCTGCAATCAGTACATCCGGTTGAATTTTTTCCATTTGACTCATGATTCCGTCTGAACCTGAGATGCTAAACATTTCGTAAGAGCGATCATCGATGATCTCATTGAAAAAATTATGAGTTTGTTGGTCATCTGATAAAACAAGAAACTTCACACGAACTCTCCATTAATACTAATTCATTTGGCAATCTACAATTCAATTATAAAAAATAATCATTCTGGGAACGTGCTACTTACGTCTCAACTTTATTACAGCTTTGTTTCTATTAAAAATACTAAATATCGGGAATTAAAAAAACAGATCCAGGACTAATTGTGTCTGGATCTGTTTAGTAATTGGGAATCTATTTCACAATAAATTTTCTAAGGCGTAAGCTGTTGGTTACAACAAAGATACTACTAAAGGCCATTGCCCCTGCTGCAAACCGGGGGTCTAAATAACCTGCGGCAGCGACGGGGATCAAAATAATGTTGTAAATAAAGGCCCAGAATAAATTCTGTTTGATGGTGGACAAGGTCTTTCTTGAGAGAGCGATTGCTCTAGGCACCCCTTGTAGATCCCCACTGATGAGAACAACCGGGGCTGCAGCCATGGCTACATCGGTGCCTGTACCAATCGCTATCCCTACTTCAGCCTGGGCCAATGCGGGGGCATCATTGATGCCATCCCCGACCATGGCGACAACCTGACCAGTTTCTTGAAGTTTCTTGACTTCAGCTGCTTTTTCTCCGGGGAGGACTTCAGCGAGAACCCGTTCGATGCCTACTTGGGAGGCAATTGCCTCGGCGGTAGCTTGATTATCTCCAGTGATCATCGCAACTTCCAAACCCATTTTTTTCATTCGGTTGATCGCAATTAAGGAGTTTTCTTTGACTGTGTCGGCAACTGCGATTAGACCATTGACCTTGCCGTCGACGGAAACCAACATGGCAGTTTTTCCTTCATTCTGAAGACGTTCAATATCGAGTTTAAGATCCTCAACACTGAACCCATTGTTGGACATCATTCGCATATTTCCCACAAGCACATTCTTTTTATCTATTTGGGCAGATACACCAAATCCGACTTGAGCCGAAAAAGCCTTAGGTTTGCTTAGGGTCAAGCCCCTTTCATTGGCTTCTGCCACAATGGCTTCTCCAAGTGGATGCTCACTACCTTCTTCCACGCTGGCAGCGAGTCGTAATAATTCACTATCACCTGCGGAAAAATCCCTGATGATAATGTCAGTGACGGCGGGCTGCCCACGAGTGATCGTGCCAGTTTTATCCAAAACTACTATGTTTACCCTTCCAGCTCGTTCGAGAGCTTCACTGGATTTGAGTAAGATACCCATTTCTGCCCCTTTTCCGGTACCTACCATTACTGCCGTGGGTGTCGCCAGCCCCATTGCACAAGGACAGGCAATCACTAGAACCGCAACCATATTGATCAACGCACGAGTAAACAAATCCAAATCGGCATTAGGGATGTAGGGGATGAAGAAATACCATGCTATGAATGTGCTGGCGGCGATTAACAATACGATCGGAACAAATATACCTGATACTTGGTCAGCAAGTTTTTGGATGGGTGCTTTGCTACCTTGAGCTTCTTCTACTAGACGAACAATTTGAGCCAACGCAGTTTCTTTGCCAACTTTGGTTGCTTCAAATCTTAGCAAGCCAAGTTTATTGATCGTCGCGCCAATTACTGCATCTCCAGGACCTTTTTCGACGGGCAAGGATTCGCCGGTAAGCATTGATTCATCTGTGGAGGAGCGACCTTCAACAACCACCCCATCTACCGGGATCGTCTCTCCAGGTTTGACAATGACAATATCACCAACTTTGACCTCATCTGAGGGGACTTCTAACTCTACGCCATCACGGATAATTCGGGCGGTCTTGGCCTGAAGACTCATCAATTTCTTGATCGCTTCGCTGGTCTGACCTTTGGCGCGGGCTTCTAGCAGTTTTCCTAATTTAATCAGGGTGATGATGACTGCTGCAGTTTCAAAATAAACATGTCCGGGAATCCATCCTAAGAGGACAGGGATCGAATAGAAAAAAGCAACCGAAGAACCCATGGCGATTAGGACATCCATATTGGCTGAACGGTTTCGGAGGGCTTTATAGCTGCCTACATAATACTGCCAGCCCACATAAAACTGTACAGGAGTGGCCATAACCAACATCAACCAATTGACCCAGGGCTGATGTGACCAGGTGCCAAGGAGGTTGAAATCTCGAGCCATGGATAAGATAAATAGGGGAACTGTAAAAATTAGACCAACGGTTAAGAGATGTTTTTGGGTATCGATCTCTTTTTGTCGGGCAAGGCGTTCAGCGTCTTCCGCTTGGCCCCCCAATTCCACTGTTTCAAAACCAGCATTATTTACGACTTGTCTAATTTCTGACTGGCTAAGAATGGTGGGGATATATTTTACTCTTGCACGTTCGGTGGCAAAACTTACAGATGCATCCAATACACCGTCTAGGTCTATAAGTGATTTTTCAAGACGTCGTGCATCATTGTCATCGCTCATGCGCTGGACGATCAGATCCGCCTCTCCAGCGGCAATGCCATACCCTGCTCTTTCGACCTTCGCAACCATTTCCAAAATGTTGGTGGCTTGAGGATCATATTCGATTGAGGCGCGTTCGGTGGTCAAATTGACATTTGCAACCTGAACACCATCCGCTTTTTTAATATTCCTTTCTACAGAAGCGACGCAGTTTGCGCAGGTCATTCCTGTGATTGGAATTGAAATTTGTTTGGTTTCAGACATGGTATCGCCTTAGGCTTTTCCTATTGTTAGGCTAATTCGGCTTGGTAGCCAATTCCGAGCAGTGCGGTTTGCAGAGTTTCAACACTAATATCGGTATTCATTGCTACTTCTACCAATTGAGTTTGATTGCTGGCTGATACTTCAGTTACTCCGGGAACCTGTGAAAGGGTAAACTTTACATTTCCTTCACAGCCACCGCAATTCATTTGATGGTCCCCAATAATTTTTAATGTTACTTTGCTCATTTTAAATCTCCTAATTTTATTATGGGTGAGAGTTTCTCACAATTTTTATTAAATTCTGTCCAGATTGTTTGAAACATTCTGGCTATATTAATTTATGCTGGTGCGTAATTAATTTCTTTTAGTAAGGAAAGAATTACTTCTTCTGTTGCGGGATCATCAAAATTGATGACTACTTCTGTTGTGTCTTCGTGAGCCACAACAGACTCGACACCTGCAAGATCGCCTACTTCCATTTGAATGGTATTGACGCAATGACCGCAGGAAATATTTGGTACGGTATATTTTATGGTTGACATCAAAATTCTCCTAATCACATTTATTGACTAATAGCAAATAATTTAAATTATTAAACTTTGCTCGCAGCTTCATACACTTCTGCGATCTCTTTTAAGACACGTTCTCGCTCTTGTGGGTCATCCCCACGAATTGCGGTTGTCATACAAGAGTTCATATGGTCCTCGAGAATGATCTTCGAGGTCTTATTTAATGCAGATTGCACCGCCTGGATCTGACGAATGATATCAATGCAATATTTGCCTTCTTCCATCATTCTTCGGACGCCAGCGACATGTCCTTCGACAGTTTTTAATCTTTGAACCGCTTCTTTGTTCATCATAAATACCTTCTTGACCCCCCCTATGGGGGGTGGGCTAAACTTAGTATAGTCGCATCGGGATTTATCGTCAAGTATGAGAATTATTAACAATCTCAATATGTTTTTGGGGGGTTTAAACTATTAAATAAAAAACCGCTCACTTTTTAGTGAGCGGTATGAATTTCCTGAACTGATTAGGTTCCATATGTGGCAATTGCATCTACAATTGCCAATTGGATCTCTTCGGCTGGTAAGAATAGAGTCCAAGAACCCAACACTTCCCCATCAGGGGCGAGCAAAAATAAATAGGGTCTTGAAGAATCGATCTCTCGCTCTGTGCCGCTAGGGGCAAGTTGTACTTTCAAAGCGTCAGCGGCTGAGTTAATTTCGTTAATGTTGCCAGAATAAAATTGTGCATTTTGATTGGGGGTGATATCAATGGTGATGATATTGATCTGGTCACCGTATACTTCATTTAGCCCGTGAACCACGGGCGCCTGATTTTGGCAAGTACCTCACCAATAAGCGCTAAATTCAATGATCTGGATGCCTCCAGACGCCACCTGGACACCAATTGGATTGGTGGGCTGGAACCAGTTTGCCCCTAAATTAAGTCGGGGGATCACGGGTAATGATGCAGGAGGATTATCCGCAGGGACTTCAGCGGGGGTATCCTCACCTGGTTGGGCATCTTCCTGGGTTTCCCCACCGGGACTCTCATCTACCACTGCAGTAGCCAAACTTTCTTGCAATACTGCCGATTGAGTGGCAATGTCTGAATCACTCACCTCTAAAATACTGGTATTTGCACCACCACATGCGGTGATAGCTAGGGCTGATATAAGCAATACCAAGAATATTTTTGAGGGTCGTATTTTCTTTCTACTCTTCACAAAAACCTCCGTTTTAGCATAAATACAAATCTCAATTGGTATTTAGACTGTTTATAAGCCTTTTATTTTACCCTTATATTTAGATATGTTTTAGTGTCAAAGGTTTTGGAAAATAAAACGTAATATACTTGGGATGGCATTCGTCTAATGCTGGTAACAAATTGAAGGAGAATTATGATCAATTTATCCGCTAAAAAGCGGCAATTTTTGTCTGTGTTTTTATTGGTGTTTGGCCTGGTTTGGATTGGCGTAGGCACACAACTTCCGGGAGGCACGAGCAGTAAAGGGATTCCCGCACCCCAAGAGGGCTTTAAAGCGCCCGATTTTACGTTGTCCACACCCGAGGGTGATAGTTACACCTTATCGGAGTTGGAGGGGCGACCAATATTAATCAATTTATGGGCAAGCTGGTGCGGACCTTGTAGGCAAGAGATGCCAGCGATGCAAAAGCTATATGAAGAATATGAGGATGACGGCTTTATCGTTTTAGCGGTCAACACTACGCAACAGGACAATTATGAGGCCGCAGTCGGATTTGCGAATGAACTAGGGTTGACCTTTCCAATCTTGATGGACATTGATGGGTATGTCTCGGACCTTTACCAACTAAGGGCTACCCCCACCTCCTTTTTTGTGGATACTGAGGGAATCATCCAAGAGGTCGTTTTAGGTGGACCGATGGCTGAGGCATTATTGGTCACCCAAGTTGAGAATCTTTTGAAGGAGGGCAACTAATGTTACCCTTTCTAAATGTTTTTGGGTTGGCTTTACCCATGGCTCCATTTATCATTTTGTTAGGCATCTGGTTTGGTCTTACCCTGACTGAAAAACATGCCCATCGCCATAAATTAAACCCGGATGTTCTTTATAATTTGGCCTTTACCGCCTTAATTGCAGGGGTATTGGGAGCCAGATTATCATATGTGATTCAATTCCCTGACGCATTTATCTCAGACCCCTCCAGTTTGATCTCGATCAATTTTGGTTTGTTTGACCCAATCGGGGGTATGGTGGTTGGATTACTGGCAGCAATCATTTATGGTCAACGAAAAGAATTGCCCTTTTGGGCCACATTGGATGCCTTTACGCCACTATTTGCTATATTAATGGTGGCAATTCCCTTGGCGAATTTGGCATCGGGGTTTGCCTATGGGTCAGAGAGTGAGCTTCCTTGGGCTATTGACCTGTGGAGTGCCAATAGGCACCCAGCGCAGGTTTATGAAGCTCTTGGGGCTATCGGGATCCTTTGGTTTTTATGGCCAACCAAGATCCATGCCAAGAGAATCTCTGGGGCAATCTTTTTACAATTTGTGATCCTCTCCGGTTTTGCTAGACTCTTTTTTGAAGTATTTCGTGGTGACAGCTTAATTACAGTATATAATTTGAGAACAGCTCAAATCATTGCCTGGCTGATCTTGGTAATTGGCATTTGGGGTTATTCGCAAATCACAAACAAAAGGATTGAAAAGAAGTGAGTCTAAAGGGAAAAACAGTGTTAATCACGGGGGCAGCGATCCGAGTGGGAAAGGCAATGGCATTATCTGCAGCGGATGCGGGCGCGAACATGATTCTACATTACGGTTCGTCGGAAGCGGAAGCAGAAAAGACCCTGGCAGAGGTTCAAGCCAAGGGGGTTCAAGCTGAGAAAATTCATGCAAACCTCAATGATACCGAAGAGACTCAGAAGCTCATTGAAAATGCACATGATCAATTTGGCCAGATTGACGTTCTCATTAATAATGCGGCCATCTTTGGCTCCATAGGGTTTCTGGATACGGCGATTGAAGACTGGCAAAAACATTTTCAAATCAATTTAACTGCTCCCTTCTTGCTATCACAGGGATTTGCAAAAAAACTTCCCGAAGGTTCAAAAGGTCGAATTCTCAACATACTTGATTGGCGGGCTTTACGACCTGGGGCAGATCATTTTCCTTATACGATCAGCAAATCTGGGTTGGCCGCCCTGACAAAGTCTTTGGCAATATCCTTGGCGCCAAATATTTCAGTTAATGGCATTGCATTAGGAGCCATATTGCCGCCCTCAGATGGTGGCCTATCAGAGAAAATATTAAAAGATGTGCCGTTGAATCGTTGGGCGACTTTGGAAGAGGTTGGGGAAACCATGCGGTTCTTACTTGAAGGACCTGAATATATCACTGGCGAGATCGTTCACCTCGATGGTGGAAGACATTTAATTTAATTACGGAGAAATTATGGATAAGATCATTCTAAAAGACCTGGTTGCCAGGGGAATTATTGGGCTGAACGACTGGGAACGAGAAAAACCTCAAGAAATTTTAATCAATATTATCGCTTATACAGATATTCGGAAAACTGCGGAATCGGATGATATTGATTTTAGCGTAAATTACCGCACACTTGCCAAGAAGGCACAAGCCCATGCTGAAACGGCGAAGAGATTGACCGTTGAGGCCTTGGCATCTGATATCGCAGCTATCGGTCTAGAAGACCCAAATGTGAAGAAAATTCTGGTTCGGGTGGAAAAACCTGGTGCAGTCCGATTTGCAAAATCCGTCGGGGTAGAAATTGAGCGAAGCAGAGAAGAATAGCAAAAAAGTAATCATTGCCCTGGGATCTAATATTTCTCCAGAAATTAATATTCCATTGGCGTTAAACGCTCTCAAAGAGGAATTCGGGGATTTGGAATCCTGTTCATCTATATGGCAGACCAAAGCGGTGGGATCAGATGGTCCTGATTTTCTGAATGCGATGGCGGCTATACAAACTAATAAAGACATAGCAATTATTAAAAGTGAAATTCTGCGTCCACTTGAAGAAAAAATGGGTCGTGTAAGAACCTCAGATAAAAACTCACCAAGAACGATTGATTTGGATATTCTGATCTACGAGGATCAATTGATGGAGGATGAATTATGGGAACAGGTGCATATGGCGGTTCCTTTGGCTGAAATTTGGCCAAATTATACGCACCCCGAAAGTCGCATCATGATCGCTGAGATTGCTCGCCAATTACAGGAAAAAAATAGTATTACCGGAGTGGAATTAAAAGGTTAATTCCAACTTAAAAAAATAAAAAGACCCGATATTCTATCGGGTCTTTTTTATACATCTTGCTTAAACACTCAATGCGTCTGCTCCACGGGAAATACTTTCCATAAATTCCTGCCGGGTGGCTTGTTGGCTGCGGAAAAGGCCTGTGAGAGCTGTAGTGGTCATGCGTGCTTTTTGCTTTTTCACACCGCGCATCATTGAACATAAATGGAGCGCTTCGACCACCACCCCAACACCTTTTGGTTCTAATAAGGCAGCCAATAGGTCAGCAATTTGTCGAGTCATTCGTTCCTGAACTTGCAATCTTCGGGCAAACATATCAACGATCTTTGGAATTTGAGATAAACCGATTACTCGCCCATCGGCGATATAGGCGACATGCACACGACCAATGAAGGGGATCATATGATGTTCACAAATACTATAAAATTCGATATCCCGGACTAGAACCATCTCATCATAATCTTCTTCAAAAACGGAAGATTTCAATAATTCATAGGGGTCTGTGCGATACCCTGCAAGAAGTTCCTTATACATTTCTGAGACTCTTTCAGGGGTGCGTTCAAGACCTTGACGCTGAGGATTTTCTCCGGTTGCAATCAGAATTTCTTGTACAGCATTTTGAATTCTAGTTTCATCAAAATCTGACTCAGTTAATAGATTTGCGATCTTATAGACCTTTTCTTCATTGCTCATCGATATTGGGCTCCTGAATGGTTTTCACCAAATTCTGCAATAAGTGTAAACCTTTTGAAGTTAGTCGTCAACGAGGCATAAAAATATTGATCTGGTGGAATAAAAACGCAATGTTGTAGGTTAATAAAAAACTGGCACCTATATTCCTAAAGGTGCCAGTTTGGATTATTATTTGATATTTAGCCTATTTCGGTTTCGATCAAGCCATAGTTGCCATCGCGACGTTTATATAATACGTTCACCGAATCTGTATTCATATTGTAAAACACAAAGAAATCCTCATGGCCCGTCAGATCCCCCTGCAAGATTGCTTCATATTCATCCATTGGGATCAACGTGAATTTTTTTCTACGAATAATTACCGGTTCTTCTGCCTCTTCATCCATTGGTTCAAACGATTCATAAACCGATTCTGCAACTGTAAGGCCATCTCCCCGTTTTCTATTTCTCTTTCCCTTAAATTTTTCAATTCTACGATGTAGTTTTTCTAATGCAGAATCAAAAGCCACATATATGTCATCGCTTCGTTCTTCTGATCTCAGCACAAATCCTTTTCCACTCACGGTTATTTCCACATTCTGACGATCTGATACTTGGCGAGCAGATTTTACGTAGGTGAGCTCAATCGTTGCTTTGGTGATACCATCAAGATATCGTTCAAGTTTTTCAGCTTTAGATACTACGTAATCGTTTAGTCGATCATTAACTTCCATTTCCCGAGCTTTAATATCAATTTGGATTGTCATAATAAACCTCACTTTTATTTGGTTAATTTAATAGTACCAGAAATTACTTCTGTAACAAACTCGCCGCTCTTGCCAGAGTGGCTGCATAAACCGAATTTGCACCTGCAGCCAACAAAGACTTTGAAGCAGAATCCAAGGTTGCTCCAGTGGTGATGACGTCATCCACTAATAAAATATTTTTCTCTTTCACCATATTTGAGTTAGGGGCAAATGCATTTTTTACATTTTCTCTCCTTTCATACCGATTGAGACCAATTTGAGTTCGTGTTTCTCGGTTTCTAATGAGGGCTTTTGAAGAATATTCTAGATCGAGGTAGTGGGCTAAGGGGTATGCCAAAAGCACAGCTTGGTTATAGCCTCTCTTTTTCATTCTTCTTTTTGCTAAAGGAATTGGTAGAATCAGATCAATTTTCCAATTTTGATTGCTCAACAATTTTTCTAAATACTCTGCCAGTTTCTCCCCTAATGCAATATCGCGCTGGTATTTTAATTGGTGAACGGCCTTTCGAAGAGGACCCGTATGGAATCCCCAAGCTCGGGCAGCCGTATAGGAAGGGGGATTATTTCGGCAGCTCATACATTGACCGGAATTTGTATGAGGAAGGCCGCAATGCAAACAAATATTTTCAGTTATCTTTGGGGTATTCTCCTCGCAATCTGGACACCAACGATGCCCCGGGTTTTTACAACCCGCGCAATTTGGAGGAAACAATAAATCTAAGCCTGAAAATAGTTTATGGGTAATATTGAAAAAACGGGTCATTTCTACACCAACCCGGAGGGAAATATCTAATCTTGAATTATGTTAGAGCTAGAATAAAATGTCACCCAAAGCCGAACGCATTAATAATAACGCGGCTGGACCTAATAAAATCAACATAATCGTGGGGAAGATCAATAATGCCATCGGGAAAAGCATTTTGACGGGGGCTTTTTGGGCTTCAGCTTCAGCAGCCTGTCGGCGGCGTGTACGCATATCGTCTGACTGAATGCGAAGAATTTTGGACATACTTACACCCAGTTGCTCACTTTGGATCACCGCGGCAACAAAACTATCTAACTCAATGATGCCAACCCGGTCTGCCATATCCCGTAATGCTTCCCGCCTAATTTTTCCTAACTGAATTTCCTGCAGTGCGCGGCCAAAAGATAAGGCCAATTCGTGCTCCCATTTTTCTTGAATTTTCTTCATTGATGCTTCAAAACCCAAGCCAGCTTCCACACAAATTGTGAGCAGGTCAAGAGCGTCGGGAAGGGCTTTTCGCACTTCTTTTTGACGACGATTGATCTTACTTTGGAGCAATAGATTTGGGATTGAAAAACCGATTAGGGAAAAAAGAAGGATCAGCCCCATATTTTGGAGAGAAAAAACGGATTGGTTTGGCGCGTAAATAAAAACGATGATCATAATAAATGCTATGAGGATTGCGACGATGAATCTTGAAGCAAAAAATGTGGTTGAATTTATTCCGGTTGGGTTGCCCGCACGCTCAAGTTTCACCTCGATCTCATTTAAGGCCTTTTGAGGGGTAAAACGCAAGGTGAAATTGCCTAATCGGGTGGCGAATGGAATGATAATTCGTTCCATGAAAGATTGAGATAACTCAATCTCTTCCAGACTAACCGCATCCCCCCGGGCGGCAAATTCTGCAAGTCGCTCTTCTAATGGATCTACATTCTTATCCTGGCGCAACCCAATATAAATCAGAAATCCAGCGATTCCAAATATTATTAAAAATAAGATGATGATTAATGGATTAAACATTTTAATACCTGTCCTTCATCGTTATATTTCAATGTCTGCAATTCTTTCCATTGCAAAATAACCAAGCACAATATTAATGGCACCACAAGAAAGCATCCCCACACCACAGGCAATGGGTTCTAAGAAGAACTGCATCATATACTCCCGGTTGATCACCCATAAAATTCCAGAAAGAATAATAGGGAGGAATGATAGAAATCGCCCTGAATAAGATACTTGGGCTGTGATGGCAATAATTTCACGTTTAATTCGAAGTCTTTCTCGAATGGTATGTGAAATAATCTCAAGTATCTCTGCCAAATTACCACCGACTTCCCTTTGCACATTGATCGCGGTGATCATTAGGTCAAGATCAGGGCTGGGAATACGGCGTAACAGATTAGCCAATGCACGAACCATGGGGATGCCTAGTTGCATTTCTTGGACTACCCGACGGAATTCATCGTTAATTGGGGGCGGCATCTCTTTACTAATTGCTTCCATGGCCTGCATTGTTGAATAACCCGCACGCAATCCATTGACCATGAGATTGATCATCTCTGGTAATTGATCACTAAATTTTTTGAGCCGTTTCTTTTGTAGACCTTTAACTACCCTCATCGGAATAAAGTATCCGATAAGTAAGCCTAGAAAAAGGAAAGCATAAGCAATTAGCCCGCCGGAAGGTCCTCCCCCAAAAATGACATATCCTACAAACCCGGTTCCTGCAATGGAGCCCAGAAGAAGAATGACATATTCTCCTACTTTTAATTTCAAATCAGCTTTGGCAAGTTCTGCAGATATACGATCGGAGAAACTTGTACCGGAAACCATTCGGTTTAATAGTTCCGTCAGCGGGGAGGTTTTTTCTTGCTCTACATCACTAGGAGGGCCAAACTCCAGTTCAGACTCTTTAAGCTCTAAATAGGTTTCGATGCGATCTTCAACAAGGTCTTTTTCACTTGAAAAAGTTACAATCGAACCGATGACCAATAATATTAGTATTAAACCAACACCAACCCAGAGGATGATTGAAGGCATCTACACACACCTCAAGAGAATAATTATCTTCTACTTCCAATACCGAAAATTTGGGGAGAAAGATGAATGCCGGCAGCTTCAAGTTTGCTCATAAATTTGGGTCTTAATCCCGTAGGACGGAGCCGACCAATCACTTCCTCAGATTCATATCCGGTTTGCTCAAATATAAATAGGTCTGTTAATACGACTACATCCCCTTCCATCCCAGAAACTTCTGTAATACTTACAGTTTTTCGAGAACCATCTTGGAGACGTTCAGCATGCACGATAATATCGACTGCTGAGGATATTTGTTCTCTGATCGCCCTCACAGGAAGATCAAAACCAGCCATGAGAGTCATTGTTTCAATACGGGCAACTGTATCTCGAGGGCTATTCGAGTGAGCTGTAGTCATGGAACCATCATGGCCCGTGTTCATCGCCTGGAGCATGTCTAAAGCAGCCCCATCTCGAATTTCCCCGACGACGATACGGTCGGGTCGCATTCTCAAGGAGTTCACTACCAAATTTTGGATGGTGATTTCACCCTGGCCTTCGATGTTGGCAGGGCGGGACTCTAAGGTAACCACATGTTCCTGGCGCAATTGTAGTTCAGCCGCATTTTCGATAGTCACAATGCGTTCATCTGGCGGAATGAAACCAGATAGAATATTTAAAAGTGTTGTTTTACCCGAACCCGTTCCGCCTGAAACAACAATATTCAATCGAGCTTCTACACACGCTTTGAGGAATTGCATCGCCTCAGGAGAGATCGAACCAAATTCAATCATTTGTTGAACTGTGATGGGGACCGTAGCAAACAAACGAATGGTGATGGTTGGACCAATCAATGAAATTGGAGGAATGACCGCATTTACACGGGAGCCATCAGGTAGCCGAGCATCTACATATGGGCTGGTCTCATCAATTCTTCGCCCTAATGGGGCAACAATTCGATCGATGATGCGCATCACATGTTCATCACTTTCAAAGGTGATCGGTACCCGGGTCAATTTACCCTTACGTTCCACGTAAATATTTTTTGCACCATTTACCATTATTTCCGTGATCGAATCATCTTCAAGAAGGGGTTGCAATGGTCCAAAACCGATAATCTCGGCAACAATTTGTTCAAATAGGCGATTCCTTTCAGGCCGCGAGAGAATAATACTTTCTTCAGATAATATTTGTTCAAATAATTCTTGAATCGTATTTCTAACCTCATCCACCCTGGTAACATCCATGGCGGGGTCCATCTCAGCCAGAAGGCGATTTTGGACTCGTTTTTTGAGATCAAAATAGGTATCTTTTTGTCCCTCGGGTCCTTTTCCTCCACCTCTGCGTGAGGGTATGCCAGAAAACTTTGAGGGACCGTTTCCGTCTCCCGCTGCCTCAGGCTGCCCACTTGCGGGGTCTTTATCTTTTCCTTGCCCCTTTTCTAATCTTTTTAGCAAAGACATAAATTACAACTCCTAACTAACTTCTCTGGGAAATTAGTTGATATTTTCCTTGCATAATTATTTTAGGAACAAATCTAGTTTTCAAGCTCAAATTCCTCGACTTGATCGTTTTCAGCAATTCTTTCTTTCAACACTTCCGCGAATTTGAAAACCGCCTTAGAAACAGAATTACTCGGATTTTCAATAATAAATGGAATACCACGATCCATTGCAGGAATGACAAATTTTTCATCTACAGGAATCGTTCCCATCACAGTTTGTTTGGTGATATCTCCAATTCTATCGGCATTGATACTTCTTCTTTTATCAAACTTATTTAGCAAGAATAAGATCTGGTTACGGTCAACACCTAGTAAATCTGTAAGATTCATAAATAGGCGAACATTTTTAATGGCCGGAATATCTTGGGTGGTGATCAAAACAATTAGATCTGCGATGTCAATTCCTGCGAGGGTGACCTCATCCAAATTTGACCCGGTATCAATGATG